>Ga0308171_1000037_pt1 | contig 441644 bp, 423 predicted proteins | sample PhyGR1_FD_202135 | JGI IMG/M metagenome (GOLD analysis project Ga0308171, IMG submission 202135) | Phyllosphere microbial communities from UC Gill Tract Community Farm, Albany, California, United States - DLSLSG.R1 | ecosystem: Host-associated > Plants > Phyllosphere > Unclassified | place... | reverse complement strand
TCGGGTAGCCCCTGGGTTGCCGGGGTCACGGCATCCGGTCGTGAACCGTCCCGCGGAGACCACGGCCGACACACCGCGGGACCGCCCCTCGTACCGGCGCGTCGCGGACGAAGTCCGCAGGACGGCCGGGCTCGGGTAGCCCCTGGGTTGCCGGGGTCACGGCATCCGGTCGTGAACCATCCCGCGGAGACCACGGCCAACACACCGCGGGACCGCCCCTCGTACCGGCGCGTCGCGGACGAAGTCCGCAGGACGGCCGGGCTCGGGTAGCCCCTGGGTTGCCGGGGTCACGGCATCCGGTCGTGAACCGTCCCGCGGAGACCACGGCCGACACACCGCGGGACCGCCCCTCGTACCGGCGCGTCGCGGACGAAGTCCGCAGGACGGCCACGCCCGGGCCCCCGGAATCACGAAGCGGCCCGCCCTCCCGGAGGAAGACGGGCCGCTTCGCGCGATCTCAGCGCGTGTAGGCGCGAACGATGCCCCAGACGGCCAGGCCGACCAGAGCGGCGACGCCCGCGACGGCGGCGGCCGCGGCACCGGGGTTCTGCTGAGCCTTCTCGCGAACCTCCTGCACCTTGCGCTCGACGGCCTCGCTCGCGCGACGCGGGGCGTTGGCCTTGACCTCGATGGCCGCGAGGGCGGCTTTGAGCTCGGCGCGGGCCGACTGCACCGGGTCGGTGATGCCGAGGGGCACCGCGGTACGCGGAACGGGGACGGGACGATCAATACTCATCGCGGGCCTCCTTCACGATTCGGACGTCTTCGGCGATGGCCTTGCCGGGGTTCTCGCGCTTCGAGAGCTTCTTGAAGCGCAGGTAGCCCAGAAGGGCGAGGATCGCGGTGACGACGATCATCACGCCGAAGACGACGAGCGCCGACAGCCAGACGGGCCACCACGACGACAGCCCCGCGATCACGAACGCGAAGAAGACCGGAACGGCCCAGAAGACGACGATCAGGGCGCCGACGAACCATCCGGCGCCGATCCCGGCGTCTTTCGCCGTGCGCTGCGCCCACGCCTTCGCGCCGTTGATCTCGGCGACGACGAGGTTGCGCACCAACTCGGGGATGTCGCCGATGAGGGTGAACAGACTGTCGTCGGAACGATCGCGGAATCCGCGCGGAGTGGTCATGCGTCAGCTCCCGGACGAGGTGGAGCCGCTCTTGGCCGCCTGCGCGCGCGTGGTGGCCGCCTTCTCCGCCTGCTTGGCGTCGTCGACGGAATCCTCGACGACATCGGCCACCTCGTGGGCCGACTGCTTCGCGGCGCGTCCCGCGCGCTCGGCGCGCTCCTGCACGGTGCCGGAACCGGACGCCGCGCCGGTGACCGACTTCGCGCCCTTCCACACCACGCCGGGGACGGACTTGAGAGCGGAGACGCCGAACGCCTTCACCTTCTCGACCTGTCCTTGGACGACAGGCTGGTCCCAGACCTTGCCGGCCTGAGTCTTGATCTGCTCGTACCGGTCGCGGCCTGCGCGTGCACCGAGCACGTAGCCCGCCACGAGTCCGACGACGAGTGCTGCTTTGCCCCTCATGGGGTCTCCTCACGCTCGATCCAGTGCTGGTCGAATCTCACAGTAGTCACGTATGCCGCGATCGGCATCCACCCTTGACAGGCGGCGCGGCATGGTCGAGTGGCGATCGCGGTCAGGTGGACCAGAGCGCGTCGCTGCGGACGCGGTCGGCCTCGTCGCGGGCATCGGGGATGACCTGAGCGAGGCCCGTGCCCGAGATCCACGCGCCCGTCGCGCCGAGACCCGGCACCGCGCGCACGGCGCCCCGCGCGGCAGCGGTCTCGGCCGCCCGTCCGATGGTCGCGGCGGGCTGCGACTGCACGTAGCGCACCCGATGGGCATCGCGCAGAGCGGATGCCGACAACTCGACGCCGAGCATCGCCGAGGCCTCCGAGAGGGCCAGGGCTGCGGCCGCTTCGTCGTCGAGGGCCGCGGTCGCGGGCTCTTCGCCCTGTGCTCCGAACGAGACGCGCACGACGTGGATGCCGGGCTCAGCGGCATCCCGAACCCAATCCCACTTCACCGTGGAGTGCGTGAGCGCTTTGGCGACGTGGCTTCCGGGAACGGTGAGGACGCCCGTTCCGCGCGGAGCCGGGTCGAGCGCGGGGGCATGGACGACCAGGGTGACCACCTCGACGACGGGGGCGACCGGATCGCCCACCTCGAGGCCCGGAACGACGGGCGCCAGCAGTTCGCGCGCGGGCCCCTCGGGAAGGGCGACGATCACCGCCCGGGCCGCCAGCGGCTCGTCGTCGGCGGAGGTCGCGACCGTCCAGCCGTCGTCGGTCTTGGTCAGCGCACGGGCGGAGACCCCGGTGCGCAGCTCGACGCCGTTCTCGCGCAGGCCCGCGACGAGGGCGTCGACCAGGCGGGACATGCCTCCCGCGATTCCCTCGACAGCGCCACCCGGGGCGGCGGGTTTCGCGGCACCGCCCGACACGATGGGGACGTCGGAGGCCGGAGCATCGGCGGGCCGCGCGGCGGCACGGCTCGCACGGAGATCAGCGACCGCGCCCGTGAGCGACCCGGTCCGCGTCAGTGCCGCGTTCAGTCCCGGGGCCGCCAGGTCGATGTCGATGTCGTCGGGGCGGGCCGAATAGACCCCGCTCGTGACCGGCGCGACCAGGCGGTCGAGCACGCGGGCACCCAAGCGCGATCGCACGAGCTTGCCGAGGCTGTGCGCGTGACCGATCGTCAGCGGAGGACGGAGCCGATCCAGGTACGCGCGCCACGAACCCGACCAGCCGATGACGCGTCGCACGTCGGGGGCGAAGGGATTGTCCGGGATGCCGAGCACCCCGCCCTTCGGAAGCGGCGCCGCCCCGACTCCCGGCACACCCGCGACCCACGCGCCCGCAGGATTGGGCGAGACGATGTCGTCGGACAGGTCGAGCTCGTCGAGGAGCTTTCGCACGATGCCGCCGCGTGTCGCGAAGCTCTCGGCGCCGACGTCCAGCGTCATCCCGCCGACCTCGGCGGTGCGCAGGACCCCGCCGAAGACCTCGGAGGCCTCGAGGACGGTGACCTGCAGGCCGACCTTCGCGCACTCGCGCGCCGCGACGAGGCCCGAGACGCCACCGCCGACGACGATGATCCGTGTCTCGTGGGCGTGCCGGACGAGGCGATCGAGGGGCTCGCTCACGCGTCTTCGCCGTGTGCGCGGGCGACGATGCGGGTCAGCACCTCGGGGTCGGTGTCGGGCGGCACGCCGTGACCGAGGTTGAGGATGTGCGCGCGCGCCGCACGACCGCGGGCGAGGACGTCGTCGACATGGGCGGCGAGCACCGGCCACGGAGCCCCCAGCAACGCCGGGTCGAGATTGCCCTGCAGCGTGACGTCGGGGCCCACGATGGCTGCCGCCTCATCGAGCGGCATCCGCCAGTCGACACCCACCGCGTCGGCGAGACCGCCGAGGCGCATGTCGTCGAGGAAGGCACCGGTGCCGACGCCGAAGTGGATGCGGGGCACCTCGATGCCCTCGAGTGCCGCGCGCGAGTGCGGAGCGATGAACTCCCGGAAGGTGGCGGGCGACAGCGACCCCGCCCACGAGTCGAAGAGCTGCACGGCCTGCGCTCCGCCCGCGATCTGCGCATCGAGGAAGGCGCGCGAGACCTTCGAGAGCCAGCCGGCCAGGCGGTGCCACGACGCGGGATCGGCGTGCATCATGCCGCGGGCGCGCAGGTGCTCCTTGCTCGGCCCACCCTCGACGAGGTAGGCGGCGAGGGTGAAGGGGGCACCGGCGAACCCGATGAGGGGAACCGCCTCGTCGAGCTCGGCGGTGACGCGCCGGGCCGCCTCGCGCACCGGCTCGGCCGCGGCGGCGACGTCGTCGGGGTCGATCGCGGTGATCCGCGCCACGTCGTCCGCGGTGCGCACGGGGTCGGCGAACACCGGACCGCGACCCGGCTCGATCACGACATCGACGCCGGCCAGACGCAGCGGCACCACGATGTCGCTGAAGAAGATGGCCGCATCCACCTTGTGGCGACGGATGGGCTGGAGGGTGATCTCCGCCGCGAGGTCGGGAGTCAGACACGCGTCGAGCATGCGGGTGCCCACACGAAGCTCGCGGTACTCGGGCAGCGAGCGCCCCGCCTGACGCATGAACCACACCGGCTGCCGCTCGGGACGATCGCCACGGAGGGCACGGAGCAGGGGCGCGTCGAGGGAGGCCATGGCATCCATCCTTCCACCCGCGCCTGGGGAAGACGGGGGATGCCTTGACGTCGAGAGGCCGCCCGGAATACCCCGGGGAGCGCGAGCGTAGAATATGGATGTGCTGCTGTGCGTCAGCGCGAGTCACAAGACCGCGTCCTTCGATCTCCTCGAGCGGCTCAGCGTACCCGCGACACCCGTCGCCCCCCTGATCGCCGAGCACGACGAGTGCGTCCAGGGCGCCGTCGTCGTCGCGACCTGCAACCGCTTCGAGGCGTACGTCGACATGGACGAGCCCGTCACCGCCGCGGTCGCCCTCGGCATCGAGGCCACCCTCGCGGCGATCGAGTCCGCGACCGGCGTTCCGGCCAGCGAGCTCGAGGGCTCCTACACCGTCCTCGGTGGCAGCGATGTGGCCGAGCATCTGTTCTCGGTGGCATCCGGGCTCGAATCCGTCGTCGTCGGCGAGGGCGAGATCGCCGGTCAGGTGCGACGCGCTCTCAACGAATCGCGTCAGCTTGGCACCACATCCGCCGAACTCGAGCGCCTGTTCCAGCGCGCGTCCGAAGCCCAGCGCGGTGTGAAGAACTCCACCGCGATCGGCCGCGCCGGACGCTCCCTGGTACGCCTGGGCCTCGAACTCGCCGACAGTCGCATCGCCGACTGGTCGACCCAGCGGGTGCTGCTCGTGGGCACCGGCGCGTACGCGGCTGCCACGGTCGCCGCCCTGCGCGATCAGGGCGCCGAAGATATCTCGGTCTACTCACCGTCGGGCCGGGCCGCGAAATTCTCGGTCAAGCACGGTCTGCGGGCCGTCTCGGCGGAGACCTTCCCGAGCGCCGTCGCCCACGCCGATCTCGTGATCACCTGCACCACGAGCGAGAACCACGTGCTCAGCGCCGCGACCTTCGCCGCGGGTCGGGGCGCGTACGAGACCGCCGTCGACGGCGCCGCGGGCGTGTGCCCCGTCGACCACACCGCGCGCCGACTCGTGATCGACCTCGGTCTGCCCCGCAACGTCGACCCCGACGTCGCCACCGTCCCGGGCGTCGACCTGCTCGACCTCGAGACGATCCGCCTGCACGCCCCGCTCGAGGAGCTGCAGGCCACCGACGCCGCGCGCGACCTCGTGCGCGACGCCGCCCGCCGCTTCACCTCGGTCGGCGAACGCAAGAACATCACGCCCGCCGTCGTGGCCCTGCGCGCGCACGTCTTCGGTGTGCTCGACGCCGAGGTCGCCCGCGTGCGCGCCCGCGGCGACGAGGGCGGCCAGACCGAGCAGGCACTCCGCCATCTCGTCGGCGTGCTGCTGCACACCCCGACCACCCGCGCGCACGAACTCGCCGAGACCGGTCGCGCCGACGAGTACATCGACGCTCTTTCGGCACTGTTCGGCATCGAGGTCGCCGACCCCGCGGCCGCCGAGCGTCGCGGTATCGCCGACGCGGGCTGAGCGCCCTCCCACCCTCATCGCGCCGCGGCCCTCGGTGTGGGGAGCGGGTCTCCGCGCCGGCGGCGGAGGAGCCGGATCCCTCGTCGAAACGTGCGCGTCGGGCAGGATGGATGCCGTAAGCACACCGGCATCCGAGGTCTACGTCGTCGCGGGAGAACGTCGGCGCGGGAATGCTCCGCGGTGGGCGGCGACGCTCGTGTTGGGGCTGCTGCAGATCGAGGAAGACGCGCCGTCCGTGTCGGAGACGGTGATCCGCCGGGTCGACGGGTCGCTCGTGAAACGACTGAAGCCGGGCAGCGTCTCGCACTTCGAGAAACAGATCTCCGAGGTCACCGCCGACCTCGCTTCGATGGATGCCGTGCCCTTCGCGCGGAAATGGATCGCCGAGCCCGACGCAGCCGTGGCGGGCGACGAAACGGCATCCGGCTGACGTAGCGGTGGCGACCTGACGCCGACTCGGGAGCGAGATGCGCTCTCGCCCGCCCGCGTCGAGACGCGCGAGAATGAGCACATGAGCCTGCGCATCACCGACGACCCCGCCGCCGACGAACTGCTGTCGAGCAACCCGCTCGCTCTGCTGATCGGCATGCTGCTCGACCAGCAGGTCGCGATGGAGACCGCGTTCGCCGGACCGCTGAAGATTCAGGAGCGCACCGGGACGATGGATGCCGGCGCGATCACGCACCAGGACCCCGACGACTTCGCCGCCGCGTTCTCGCAGTCGCCCGCGGTGCACCGCTACCCCGGGTCGATGGCGGGGCGCGTGCAGGCGCTGTGCGCGGCGATCGAGCAGGACTGGGGCGGCAAGGCCGAGAATCTCTGGACGCGCGACGACCCTGACGGCAGAACCGTGCTGAAGCGTCTGAAGGCGCTGCCCGGCTTCGGCGAGCAGAAGGCGAAGATCTTCCTCGCCCTGCTCGGCAAGCAGCGCGGCTTCGACGGAGCCGGATGGCGCGAAGCGTCGGCACCCTACGGAGAGGAGGGGTCGTTCCGGTCGGTCGCCGACATCGTGAGCCCGGAGTCGCTCACCAAGGTGCGCGAGCACAAGCGGGCGGCGAAGGCGGCGGCGAAAGAGGCCGCCCGCTGAACCGGCCCTTCGATGAGGGTTCTCTCATACGGCTCGCCTTGGCCCCCGTCTCTGACTAGGTTGAAACGCTGTGAGGGTGCGGCCAGGGTCGGGCGGCCCGTGCGACCAGAGGTGGGGGGGACCATGTCGACAGATGACGAGCAGCTCTTCGCGCTCCATGACGAGGTGACGCGCAAAGCGGACCAGATGAGGGCCGCACTGGGCGCCGACACCACAACCGTGACCGAGGACCCGCACCGTCAGATCGCCGTACGGTGGGCCGACGATATTCCCGAGATCGAGATCGGAACGTTCTGGCGCACGGCCATCGCCCCCGACGATCTCGCCACCGCGGTGCTCACGACGGTCGGCACCGCCGCCTCCGAACGGCTCGGCGCGTGGACGCAGGCCTTCGGCTCCGAGGCGCCGACGGTACCCACCCGCTCCACGCTGACCGCGACGCGCACCGGCGGAGAGATCGAACGCCTCATCGAAGACGCCGACGGCGACGCACTGCACCGCAATGTCAACCGGTTCCTCGAGGACTACTCCGAGCGTCTGCGACAGAGCCTCGACATCGTGCGGGAGCGCGCCTCGCGGGCGACGACCGCGAGCGATCGCGAGGGCCACGTGCACGTGGTGCTCGGGCCGGGCGACGACCTGCGCGAACTCGAGTTCAACCGCGATTGGCTCCGCTCCGCCGACGGCGAGGAGGTGACCTCCGCTTTGCGCGCCGCCCTGGCGAACGCGCGCGCAGCTGCCCAGGACTACACACCTCAGGGGCTGTTCGCGGGAACCCCGCTCGACGTCTACGCCACCGAGCTGGCCGACCCGGTCGAACTCGTCCGTATGCTCACCCGAGGGGAGTGAACATGGCCGATCCGAATCAGATCGCCGTCGCGGCCGACGCGTTGCAGGGCGACGCCACCGTCTGGGACGAGGTGGGCGAGAAGCTGTCCACTGCGGCGAACGCCGTCGCGAATCTCCGCTCCACCGACGCCGTGTTCTGCTGGAAGGGCGACGCGCTCTTCGCGAGCTACGGAGCGGTCGTCGACGCGGTGAGCGCGTATCTACGCGACGGCTCCGCCACAGCGACGGCCGGCGCCACCGAGCTGCGCAACGTCCGGGAGCTGTTCCTCAGAAACGAGGAGGACATCGTCAGCACGACCACCGGTCTCTGGGAAGCGCAGTACTGACAGACAGCTCCCGACACGGTCGGAGCGGCAGCAGGAGGAGCACATGACAACGGTCACCGGCGGCTCGACCGCCCCCGAGTGGGGCGGACTCGTTCGCGACATCGAGCGTCACCTCGAAGAGGCCCGTTCCACGGTCAACAGCATTCTGGCGAGCGTCCCCGCTGCCTTCCGCTGGGCCGCGGACGCGGTGCACGACGCCTGGAACTGGCTCATGGACCGGGCGGATGAGCTCTGGCAGGTCATCAGCGATCCCTACCGCCGCCCCGGCGATCGCGCCGAGCTGCGATCGATGATCGGCCGGTGGCGCACGGACGCCGCGTCGGAGTTGGCCAACCTGACCCGTCGGATCGATCCCAGCTCCCTCGCCACCGACGACGAGTGGGCGGGTAAGGGCGCCCAGAAGTATCAGCAGGCCGTCGCCGCGCAGCGCACCACGCTCACGGGGTTCGAGTCCGCCATCTCGACCCCGGTGACCGCCTCGCTCGAGAAGCTCGCTGGCGGCCTCGACGTGTTCACGACGCTCATGTACACGACTCTCGGCACGCTCATCGGCGGACTCATCGCCGGGATCGGATGCCTGGCGGGCATCGTCACCGCTCCCGCGGCGATCATCGCGATGGTCACCGCGATCGCCGCGGCCCTCGTGCAGATCATCAGCGCCAACGTCCAGCTCGACAACGCGATCAGCGCCGCACAGAGCCAGATCGACGGCGTCGCCGAGCGCGCGACCGCCTGGCCCGGGTTCGCGAGCCAGTGAGCGCCGACGTGAGGACTGCGATTGCCCGCTCCGCCCTCTGGCGGGGCATCGTCGCCGCCGTCCTCGTACCCATCACGCTCGTGATGCTGCTCGTCGCCCTCGACGTGTGGGTCGCCTCGGTCGGCGCGGCCTTCCTCGCCCTGCCGGGCAATCTGCTCGTCGCGGTGCTCTTCGCCATCGTGGCGGCCCGTTCGTTCGTCCTCGCCCGCCGGGGTGCGCAGACCGAACGCGGCGCGTCCATCGATCGAGCGCTGGTCCTGGTCTCCCTGATCGTCGGCGGCTTCATGCTGGTGCTGCCGGCCTGCACGGTGTTAGCAGACCCCGGCGGGACCGCCGTCGCGATCTACGCGGTGGTGATCACCGCCATCCTCGTCGTCCTCTGCCGCTCCAACTGGCGGACGCCGTCGTCGAGCGCCCCCCTCGCCTCGCACGGTCCGCTCATCTGACACCTCGGCTCCATCGGAGGACGCGAGCAGGCTCCTAGCCTGAGCGCCAGAGGCGCGTAGCTCAGCGGAGCGCGCGGATCGCCAGCGCCACCGCCTTCACCTCGCGGATGCGGCGCTCGTACGTCGCCGCGATCACGATGAGGAGCACACCGGCGATGCCCAGCCACAGCCACCAGAGGCCGGAAGCACTTTCGTAGAGCGAGGTGATCCACGGCCAGAGCTGGGCGACGGCGTGGACGATCAGCACGACCCCGCCGAGCAACACGGGAGCCTGCCAACGGAACCGTGTGCCGACCAGCAACACTGCCAGGGCGACGACGCCGAGGGCGAGGATGCGCCACAGCGCGTTGGCCCCGAAGAAGTCGAACAGCAGTGAAGGGACCAGCAGAAGCGCCAGGCCGACGCCCAGCGCGGGCCAGGTGCGCAGCTCGGGACGCAGACGCAGCGTGCGGATGCCATGGACGAGCAGCGCCGCGGCTAACGGCACCGTGGCTGCTTCGACGGGGTCGGCGCTGCCGAGCACGAGCGCCACGAGCGCGAGGACGGCCGACAGACCGGTCGTCGTCCACAACACGATCGCACGGCTCCACCACAGCCCGAGGGCCAGGACGGCGACGAGGGTCGCGACCAGCCGCAGCGGACCTTCTGCCGTGGCCGAGAGCCGAGCGGCGGTCAGTGCGACGGCAACGGCGGGGGCGGCGATCGCCAGGGCGGTGGGCACGGAGGCCGGAACGTCCGGACGCCGCAGACGCACGAGAACCGCGACGCCGACGAGCGGGAGCGTCGCCGCGAGCATCCAGACGTCGAATAGCGCGGTGGAGAGTTCGTGCAGGGCGCGGAGAGACGCAGCGACCACCAGGCTCAGCGAGGCGACCGCGATCGCCGGGGCCGCCAGCGGAGCGAGCGCGTCACGGAGCACGAGGATGGCGACGACCAACACGGCGATCGCTGCGATCGTGACGCCGATCGTGCGCACCAATGACGCGTCGGCGAGCACCGCTGAGGGCAGCAGGCCGACCGCCAGACCTCCTGCGGCGAACAGCACCGGGGCAGCGGCAACCGGGCGACGGCGGTCGACGGCGGCGGCGATCCACACGAGTGCGAGCGGGACGGTCGCCCACTCGATGGGCCGGACATCCGCGCCCACACCGACGAGGGCGACGAGCGCCGCCCCGGAGTGCGCGGTGATCGCAAGCGGCACCCCGACCAACGGGTGGCGCACGCGCAGCGCCGTGACGCCGACCGCACCGAGCAGGACCACCGCGGCCACCATGCGCACGATCGGACCGGCGTCGACGGCGACGAGCACGGTCGATCCGAGCGCGAGAAGCACCGCGGCCGCCACGACGGTGTGCCGAGCCGACGGCGGTGCCCACTGCGCGGGACGTCGCGCGACCCCGATCGCCGCCGCACCGATCGCGACCGCGGCCACCAGCAGGACGAGGTCGCCGACGCCCACGCCGCCTCGATCCGCGGAGTGGACGAGCTGCATGGCCGTGAGAAGCACGAGGGAAAGAGCCCCCGCGGCGCCCACGGCGACGGGGAGCTCGTCGGGAGTGCGGGGAGGGCGGATCCAGGCCCCGGCCATCAGCACGGCGACCGAGACGACGGCGACCACGAGGACGTGCACGAGGTCGTCGGGAGCGGACAGGGCGCTGGGAGCGAGGGCGACGGTGGCGCCCGCGGCGGCGATCACCGCGGGGGTGGCGACGGAACGACCCGCGACCAGACGCCGAGCCCGCTCCTGACCGGCGGCGATGGCGAGGACAGCGACGCCGACGGGCACGGTGAAGAGCTCGACGGTGTCGGTCTGCTGCCAGACCAATCGCGTCCAGAGCGCGAGAGTGCCCAGGATGAGGGCGAGCCAGATAACGTGTCGGCGCGAGCCGCGAGAGCGGAACAGACCGTCGCTGTCGGTCGCCCACAGCACGACGGTGACCGCCGCGAACAGCAGCGGGACCCACCGGACGCCCTGCGACGGGACGACGACGATCGACAGAGCGGCCACGAACGCCGTTCCCACGTCGACACAGGCCCGCGTGGACGGGTCGTCACCGAGGAAGCGCAGCGCCCCCGCGGCGATGACCAGGGCGATCGAGGCGTAGACGATTGCCGGCACGAGAGGCAGAGCGTCGATGAGTCGGAGCCCGGAACCCGCCGCCCCGGCGACGAGCAGCGGCGTCATCAGCGCCGCGACAGGCCGCGCGACGCGCCACGACCGATACGGCGGAGTGAGGACGGCCGCCGAGGCGCCCGCGGCGACCAGCGCCGACATGAGCAGCCAGACATCGGTCGCGGTGCCCGTGCGGAACAGGAGCGCGGGCCCGGCGACCACCACGATCACCGCGAGGGCGGCGACCACGCCCGCGCTTCGCTGCGCATCGTCGAGACCGGAGCGTCGGGCGGAGGAGGTCACGACGGCGACGAGGCACACGGATGCCATCGCGAGAGGAACCGTCAGCGCAGTAGCGCCGTCGATGACGAGGTCGGCCCCGGCGCTCAACGCTCCGGGAACCAGCAGGGCACTGCCCGATAGGAACAGCACGACCGCGACCGAGGACGGCACCCGGAGACCGGGATGCACTCGGGCGACGGACAGGAGCACGGCGGCGACCACGACAGTGGCCAGCCCCCACGCGAGCGGGGAGGAGAACGACAGGAGCCACCCGGTGCCGAGAGACAGGGATCCGCCGACGGCCGCGAGGGCGAGGTCGCCGCGACGACGTCGGAGGACGATGACGGCGAGCACGGCCAGCGCGAGGTACCAGGCGACCACCAGCACCAGCACCCGCAGCTGGGGCCCCGCGAGCAGAGCGACGCCCACCGCGGCGACGAGCCAGGGGGTACGGCGTTGCGCCCACGATCCCGACAGCCGCCAGACGCCGAGGGCGAGCACGACGATGGCGGCGAGCGCGATCACGGCCGAGGTGCCGGTGGCATCCGGGGCATCGACGTGAACCGCGGATCGACCGAAAACGACAGCCGCCTGCCGAAGAAGTGCCCCGACGGTGGTCAGCGCCCCGACCAGCGGGAGGACCGCGGCGACGCCTGCGGCGATCGCCGCCGCCAGAGAAGCAGTGACGACGGTCGTCCGGCCGAGGCCGGGGCCGGTGCGACGGGCTGCGGCGTCGAGCACGAGGCCGATCGCCGACGCGACGAGCACCGGCACGGTGACCGACAGGGTGGCGTCCGCCGCCCGGACGACCGTGGCCGCGACTCCCCCTCCGAGAACGACGACGGCAGCCACGGCGGCCGTCGGCGCGAGGTTCGCAGCACCTCGACGCGCGAACGACCAGGCGTGGAGGGCGAGGCCGAGGGCGAGCACGGCGCTGAAGATCGCCGGGGGCGCCGTCGATCGGGGGTCGACGACAAGGGCGGCCGTGAGGGCGACGACCGTGCCGAGGGCCGCCAACCCCCGGACCACCGCGATCTCGACGGTCAGCTCCGGGCGAGGAGCCCGCGCGAGGAGCGGCGCGAAGGGCGCCGCGAGAGCGACGAGCAGCAGCACGAGGCCCCAGCCGTACCAGCCGAGGGCAGCGTCACGCTCGAGGACGCCGGCGACGAGCATGGCGGGGCCGACGGCCAGGGCCACCACCGCGGCCGAGAGCGGCGCGCGCAACAGCGACAGCCGCGCCCAGCCGACGAACGCGGCACCCGCGGCCACCGTCGTCGCACCCCAGTACACGCTGGGTTCGAGGGCGGCCGCTCCGCCCAGATCGTTGGCGCGAACGGCCCAGACGTCGAGAGCGACGAAGGCGATGCCGAGCAGGGCGATGCCCTCGGCGGTGGCGCCGAGGCCGCGTCGGCGCAGGAGCGACGCCGCGGCGATGATGGCGGCGGTGACGAGCCCGATGATGGCCGAGCGCAGCACGAGGCCACCGCTGATCCACGCGACGGTGAGGAAGAAAGCCGCCGCGACCGCCAGCAGCACCACCCCGACCGACAGCAGGAAGACCTGGACGCTCGATCGGCGGGGCTTGGACGGCTCCGCAGGGGCGGGCGCGTTCGGTGCCACGGGAGGGATGCCGGCGAACGGAGGCACGCCCGGGGGGACGACCTCCGCAGCGGCCGGTGGCTGCGGGACGACCGCGGGCCCCGACGGCGGCGCAAAGGACACGTCGGCGGGTGCGGCGGGTGCGGCGGGTGCGGCAATGACGGCCGAAGGCCCTGCCCCGATGGAATCACCAGGAAGAGCCGCCACCGGAGGCGGCAACACCGGATCAGGCTCCGACCGGGCAGCCGGCATCCGCTCCTGTTCTGCGCGAATAGCCGCGGCCTCGGCGTCGCGATGCACCCGCATGAGGACGTCGGCGCGCTCATCGACGAGGGCGACGATCCGCTGCGAGAGCTCGAGCACGCGCGCGGTGCGCCCATCGGAGAGGTTCAGGCCGCACGAGGCGCACGGCGAAACGGTGATCGCCGCGAAGCACGAAGGGCAGCGCGAGGTGTCGACGAGCGCGCCCGGCCCCGGCGGCCAGGCGAACCCGGAAAGCTGTGCCCCACCGTCGACTTCCGTCATCGTGCCCCCTCGGCGTCGGTCGTCGACCAGGCTAGCGAAGTGCGGGGTCTCTGCCGGGGTTGTCCACGGCGGACCCTCCTCCCCAGGCGCACCACTTCCACCGGGCACATCGTGAAGACGGGCCCACCGCGTCGCGAGCCGCTGCGCGACCTAGGGTGGACACCGTGCGGGTGCGGTTCTTCGGCGGCTTGAGCGTCGACACGGGTGAGGGAGACGCCACCGTGCCCGGCCGCGGGCAGCAGTCGCTCCTGCTGCGCCTCGCCGTCGACGCCGGCACCACGGTGGGCTACCGGGCGCTGGCGGAGGACATCTGGGGCCTCGACACCCCCGACGATCCCCGCGCCGCTCTTCAATCCCTCGTCTCGCGTCTGCGTCGGACGCTCCCCGCCGGCGCGGTCTCGTCGACCCCCGGCGGCTATCGACTCGACCTGCCGCGGACCGAGATCGACATCACGCGCTTCCAGGATCTCGTCGCTCAGGCGCGTGCCACGAGCGATGCCGCACCGGCGCGGGAAGCGTTGGCCCTGTGGAACGGTGAGGTGTGGACCCCGCACGACGGGTTCGACTGGCTCGTCCGCGACCTGCTCGAGGACCGATCGCACGCCGAGCGGTTGGTCGCCGCCGCGCCCGCGCCCGCGACAGGGCCGTTCCCCGCTGCCGATGTCACGCCCGCGGCCCTCACCGCCCTCGTGGGTCGCGAGGTCGAGCTCGATGCCATCCGCGAACGTCTGACGACCGATCGTCTCGTCACCCTCATCGGTCCCGGCGGCGCGGGTAAGACCACCCTCGCCGTCGAGACGGCGCGCGCGGTCGCCGACTCGATCGTCGTCGAGCTCGCCCCGGCCGCCGCGGGAGACGTATGGACGGCGATCGCGGGTGCGGTGGGTCGTCGCATCCGCCTCCCCGAATCGGCGGGCGCACCCCTGACCGCAGCCGAGCGTGTGGCCGAGGCCGTCACCGGTCGACGCGTCGTGATCGTGCTCGACAATTGCGAGCACGTCATCCACGAGGCTGCCGAGGCGGCCCTCGATCTGCTGCGCATGAGCCCGGGAGTGCGCGTGCTGACCACGAGTCGCGAACCGCTGGGCATCGCCGGCGAGGCGTTCGTCGACCTCGGGCCGCTCCCCCCGGCGGACGCCGACGCGCTCTTCGCCCAGCGTGTGCGGTCGGCGCGGGGACGTGTTCCCGACGACGACGAGCGCGAGACCGCACAGCGCATCGTGCGACGCCTGGACGGGCTGCCGCTGGCGATCGAGCTCGCCGCCGCACGGTCGCGCACCCTGACCCTCACCGAGATCGACGAGGGCCTCGACGACCGTTTCGCGCTCCTGTCAAACGGGCCGAGGCTCAGCTCGCAGCGGCACCGCACCCTGCGCGCGCTGATCGACTGGAGCTGGGACACCCTCAGCGACGGCGAGCGCACCGCCCTGCAGGTCGCCGCGGTCTTCGCCGACGGGATCGGAGCGGCCGACGCTGCCCCCGTGGCTCGCGCCTTCGACAGGGATGCCGCGGATTTCGACGCCCTCGTCGACCGCTCGCTGCTCGTCCGACGCGAGGGTCGGTTCCGCATGCTCGAAACCGTGCGCGAGTACGGCCTCGAACGCCTGCGCGACGACGGGAACGAGGCGTCGTTCCGCGCGCGAGCGGCTGGAGTCCTGACCCGGCTCGCTGCGCGATGGGAGCAGAACGTGCGCGGGCCGGGGCTGCGGGAAGCCCTCGCCTGGTTCGACGCGAACGACGAGAACCTGGCCGCAGCCCTGCGCACCTACGTCGACTCGAGCGATCGGAGAGATGGCATCCCGCTGCTGCGCAGCCTGCTGTGGCCGTGGGCGGTGCGCGAACGCGGCGACGATCTGCGCCGTGCCGTAGGAGAGTTCGCCGACCCCGATGCCCCGCTCGACAGCGAGGCCCGGGTGGTGGTCGAGTCGCTCGCCCTCTTCTCCGCGTCCTTCCCCGAGCTCGGTCGATCCGCAACCGTGACCGGCGAGGCGTATGCTGCCCGCCGCACCGAGCTCGAAGCCGCGGCGTCGGCGCACCCCTCCGAGGTGACGGCGCTGGTGGCCCCACTGCTGCGGCTGGCTGCGACCGTGATCCTCGCGGGAGAGGGTGAGAACGCCCGCACCTGGCACGTCGACGTGAGCGATGACGAGCTCGCCGAGGCTCCCCCGTGGTCGCGCGCGATCCTGCACGCTCTGCGCGCGGGAGCCGCGCAGAACGCCGGCGACATGGATGTGCTGGGCGTCGAGAGCGCGAAGGCGTTGGAGATGTTCGAGATGATCGGCGACCCGTGGGGCACGGGTTTCGCCAGCCAGCTGCGCTCGGAGTGGCTCGTGCTCGCCGATCGTCTCGACGAGGCGCTGGCGGTCATCGACCGCTCGGAAGACGCGATCCGCGGCCTCACCTCCACGCCGGATCTTCTTCAGCAGGAGGCCCAGGCGGTCGGCATCCTGCTCCGGCTCGGCCGTCTCGACCACGCCCGGCAGCGGGCGGCCGACATCGATCGAGCGGCGACGGCGGATGGATCCGTCCGCGCGCTGGGGCAGGCGCGCATGACCGCGGCCCAGATCGAGATCGCCGCCGACGACGGCGAGGCAGCCCTGCGCGAGATGGAACGCATGGACCTGGCCGGGCAACCCGGCATCCCGGATCAGTTCCTCGCGTGGATCGACGCGCAACGAGCCCAGGCTCTGCTGCTCCTGGGGCGACACGATGAGGCCCGCGAAGCCCTGCGCACGGGGCTCATGCGCGCCGTCGACTCGCGGGATCATCCCATCATCGCCATCGTGCTCCTCACGGTGGCGGGGTGGAACGCGGCCGTCGACCGCCTCGACCGCGCCGAGGAGGCGCTCGCCCGGGCGGACGCCGTCCGCGGGGGCGCCGACGAACGCGCCCCCTTCGCCGTGTGGGTGCGCGAGCGCATGGCAGCGGGCGCCGAGGTGACCCCGGCGCCCGCTGTCGGCATCCGTCCCGCTCTTTCGGACGTGGATGCCGAGACCCTTCTCGCGCTGCTCGACTAGGCCTTACGCATGTAGGCGCGCACCGTGAGCGGGGCGAAGACCGCGACGATCACCGCCGCGCCGACGAGGGAGATGATCACGTCGGAGCCCGCCGTGCCCGTGTTGACGAGGTCGCGCACCGCGGTGACGAGGTGCGAGACCGGGTTCACGTCGACGAACCACTGCAGCCACGACGGCATGGTGTTCGAGGGCACGAACGCGTTCGACAGGAACGTCAGCGGGAACAGGATCAGCATCGAGATGCCCTGCACGCTCGAGGCGCTGCGCGCGATGACACCGAAGAACGCGAAGATCCAGCTGATCGCCCACGAGCAGGCGATGACGAGCAGGCCCGCGGCGACCACGGCCCAGATGCCGCCGGCCGGACGCAGACCCATGATGAAGCCCATCGTGAAGGTCAGGACCGTGGCGATGGCGTAGCGCACGGTGTCGGCCAACAGCGCCCCCGACAGCGGCGCGATGCGCGCGATCGGCAGGGAGCGGAAGCGGTCGAACACGCCCTTGTCCATGTCTTCGCGCAGCTGTGTGCCGGTGACGACCGAGGTCGTGATGACGGTCTGCACGAGGATGCCGGGGATGATGATCGGCAGGTAGCTTTGCACGTCTCCCGCGATGGCGCCGCCGAAGATGTACGTGAACATCAGGGTGAACAGGATCGGCTGCACCGTGACGTCGATCAGCTGCTCGGGCGTGCGGCGGATCTTCAGCAGACCGCGGCCGGCCATCGTGACGGTGTTCTGCAGGGTCTGCGCGAGGCTCGCGGTGCGGGGCAGGTCGCGGGTGGCGGTGAGGGCGCTCATGAGCGGGCTCCTTCCAGGTCGTCGGCGCTCTCGCGCGCGGCGGTGTCGTCGGTCGGCACACCCGAGCCGGTGAGGGTGAGGAAGACCTCGTCGAGGGTGGGCTGCTGCACGCTGAACTCGCTCAGGTGCAGCCCCTCCTCGCGGAACGCCACGAGCAGGTCGGTGACCCGGTCGGGGTCGGACATGGGCACCGTGAGGCGCGCGGCCTCGGGCGAGACGATGGCCGTGGCATCCAGCACTCGTCCGACGGTCGCTCGCGCGGCGTCGAGGTCGGAACCCGGCTTCAACCGCAGCACGAGGGAGGCCTGGCCGACGGAGGCCTTGAGCTCGAGGGCCGTGCCCTCGGCGACGACGCGTCCGCGGTCGATGACGGCGATGCGATCGGCGAGCTGGTCGGCTTCGTCGAGGTACTGCGTGGTGAGCACGACGGTGGATCCGGATGCCACGAGCCGGCGGATCGTGTCCCACATCTGTCCGCGGGTGCGGGGGTCCAGGCCCGTGGTCGGCTCGTCGAGGAAGATCAGCGGCGGCTGGGCGATGAGGGATGCCGCGAGGTCGAGCCGGCGACGCATGCCGCCGGAGAACTTCGCGAGCGGCCGGGATGCGGCCTCGGTGAGTCCGAACTCCTCGAGCAGCTCGCTCGCCTTGCGGCGCGCATCACCGCGGGACAGGCCCAGCAGGCGCCCGAAGATCATGAGGTTCTCGGTCGCGGAGAGCTTCTCGTCGACCGAGGCGAACTGCCCGGTCAGGCCGATGAGCTGGCGCACGACGTGCGGTTCGCGGGCGACGTCGTGGCCGAAGATCTCGGCGCGGCCGCCGTCGGGCCGCAGCAGCGTGGTGAGCATGCTGATGGTGGTGGTCTTGCCGGCGCCGTTGGGGCCGAGGACCCCGTAGACCGTGCCGGCTTCGACGACGAGATCGACGCCGTCGACGGCGCGGTTCGAGCCGAACGTCTTGACGAGCCCCTCGGCTCGTACGGCCGGAGTGCGGGTGGAGGAAGTGGTCATGACGACAGGATGCGCCGGAGGCTCTGCCGCACCGCTGTCACGGCGGCGGGAGCGCTGTCACGGCGCTGTCACGACTCCCCGAAACGACGAGAGACCGGATGCCACGGCCTCGGGCCACGGCATCCGGTCTCTCGTTCTCGCGGGTCAGGCTCCGCGCAGGCGCTCGGCCAGGTAGCCCTGCAGCGCGTCGAGGCCGATGCGCTCCTGGCCCATCGTGTCGCGGTCGCGCACGGTCACGGCGTTGTCGTCGAGCGAGTCGAAGTCGACGGTGACGCAGAACGGCGTGCCGATCTCGTCCTGGCGGCGGTAGCGGCGGCCGATGGCGCCGGCGTCGTCGAAGTCGATGTTCCAGCCGGCCGCGCGGAGCGTGTCGGCGACCTCGCGGGCCAATGGCGACAGACGCTCGTTGCGCGAGAGCGGTAGGACGGCGACCTTGACGGGCGCGAGACGCGGGTCGAGCTTGAGCACCGTGCGGGTGTCGGTGCCGCCCTTGGCGTTGGGCACCTCTTCTTCGCGGTAGGCGTCGACGAGGAAGGCCATCATCGCGCGCGTCAGACCGAACGAGGGCTCGATCACGTAGGGCGTGTACTTCTCGCCCGAGGCCTGGTCGAAGAAGGTGAGCGACTGGCCCGAGGCCTCGGAGTGGCTCTTGAGGTCGTAGTCGGTGCGGTTGGCGACTCCCATGAGCTCGCCCCACTCCTTGCCCGGGAAGCCGAAGCGGTACTCGACGTCGATCGTGCCGGCGGAGTAGTGCGCGCGGTCGTCTTCGGGGACGTCGAAGCGCTTCATGTTCTCGGGGTCGATGCCGAGCTCGATGAACCAGTTCCAGCAGGCCTCGACCCAGTGCTCGAACCACTCGTTCGCCTCGGCCGGCGGGGTGAAGTACTCGATCTCCATCTGCTCGAACTCGCGCGTGCGGAAGATGAAGTTTCCGGGCGTGATCTCGTTGCGGAACGCCTTGCCGACCTGGCCGACGCCGAACGGGGGCTTGCGGCGGGATGCCGTGAGCACGTTCGAGAAGTTCACGAAGATGCCCTGCGCCGTCTCGGGGCGCAGGAAGTACAGGCCCGACTCGTCGTCGACGACGCCGAGGTAGGTCTTGACCAGGCCCGAGAACGACTTCGGCTCGGTGTACTGGCCCTTGGTGCCACAGTTGGGGCACGGGACGTCGGCGAGACCGTTCTCGGCCTTGCGGTTCTTACGCGCCTCGAAGTCCTCGATGATCGTGTCGGCGCGGAAGCGCTTGTGGCACTGCAGGCACTCGACCAGCGGGTCGGTGAAGGTGGCGACGTGCCCTGAGGCCTCCCACACGCGCTTGGGCAGGATGATGCTCGAGTCCAGGCCCACCATGTCGCCACGACCGCGGACGAAGGTCTGCCACCACTGCCGACGGATGTTCTCCTTCAGCTCCGTGCCGAGGGGACCGTAGTCCCACGCGGACCGCGAACCGCCGTAAATCTCACCGGCCTGGAAGACGAACCCGCGATGGCGGGCGAGGGCGATGACCTTGTCGAGGCGGGACTGTTCGGCCACGGTGGCTCCAATGGTCGGGAAAGTTGTGGGGATCGAGCGCGAGTGCGCGGCATCCAGTTTATCGAAGCGGCCCGGTCTCTCCCGGCCGCTCCCCCGGCGTCAGCGGGTGACGCGCTCGCGCCGCACCGTGAACTGCTCCAGAGCTGCCGCATCGATCTCGATGCCCAACCCCGGACCGGTCGGCACGCGCACATACCCGGCCTCGAGCACGGCCGGTTCGGTGACGATGTCGCGGTCGTAGAAGCGAGCGGATGCCGAGATGTCGCCCGGCAGCGTGAAGCCCGGCAGCGCGGCCAGAGCGGCGTTGGCGGCGCGGCCGATCCCCGTCTCGAGCATGCCTCCGCACCAGACGGGAATGCCCGCGGCGAGCGCCCGGTCGTGGATCGCGACGGCCTCGAGATAGCCGCCCACGCGGCCCGCCTTGATGTTGATGATGGCCGCGGACCCCAGGGCGAGCGCGTCGGCCGCCGCCTTGTCGGAGACGATCGACTCGTCGAGGCAGACCGGGGTCGTCAGTTGCTTCGCGAGGGTCGCGTGATCGACCAGGTCGTCTTCCTGCAGGGGCTGCTCGATCAACAGGAGCTCGAAGCGGTCGAGTTCGGCGAGGGTGTCGGCATCCTGAAGCGTGTAGGCCGAATTCGCGTCGACCTGCAGCGGGATCGGCCCGAACGCCGCGCGGACGGCGGCGGTGTCGTCGATGTCGCGACCGGGCTTGATCTTGATCTTGATGCGCACGTAGCCCTCGTCGAGGTAGCCGCGGACCGTCTCGACGAGCGCGGTCGGATCGCTCTGGATGCCGACCGAGACGCCCGAGGGGACCCGGGTCTTCTCGGCGCCGAGGTACTGCGCGAAGCTGCGGCCCTCGGCGCGGAGGGCGGCGTCGATGACCGCGAGCTCCAGGCCCGCCTTGGCCATACGGTGGCCCACGAAGGGGCGCAGGATGCCGGCGACCTCTTCGGGCGCGAACGTGCGGCGCAGGAGCAGGGCCGGGGCGAGGTAGCGGGTGAGCACGTCCCACGCGCCCTGGGTGTACTCGCTGGAGTACAAGGGTGCCTCCTGCGTGACGACCTCGCCCCAGCCGCGGCCGTCGGCGGTCTCGGCCGTGATGACGATGACCTCGCGCACGGTCTCGGTGCCGAACGAGGTCGTGAACGGTGACACGAGCGGCAGGTGCAGGACGCGGAGTTCGACAGCATCCAGGGTCACGGGCGCGGCGGGCTGGAGGAGGGGCATGGGGGCAGGGTAGCGGGAGCGCGTCGCGAATCAATCGAGCGGTGGGCCACGCTCCTGAGAAACCGGCTCTGCGGGCGTTGTCGTCGGGGTCCGGACGGACGGTGCCGCCCATCTCTCAGGAGTTTCGCTCGGGCCCCGTCGGCGGGCGGGCGACCGTAACGCCCGCGCGCGGACCTGGCAAGGGACCAGGCGACCCTGGCGCGCGCGCGTAGCGTCGGGCGCATGAGCGCTGACTTCACCCCCCGCCACGCCATCGTCACCGGCTCCGACTCGGGTATCGGCGCGGCCACCGCCCTTGCCCTCGCCGACGCCGGTATGGACGTCGCGGTCACCTACCACTCCGACAAGGACGGCGCCGAAGAGACCGCCGCGGCCGTGCGCGAGCGCGGCGTGCGCGCGATCGTCGCGCAGTTCGACGCCACCGACTTCGACGGTGCCGGATGCCGTGAACGCCATGGCCGACGAGCTCGGCGGCCTCGACGTCTTCGTGAACAACGCCGGCGGCGGCATCGGCGGCAGCTTCCTCGACCTCGACTTCGACACCTGGCGCACCGACATCTCGCTCAATCTGGACGGAGCGTTCCTCGCGCTGCACACCGCCGCCCGACGCATGGTGAAGACCGGTAACGGCGGACGGCTCATCGTCGTGTCGAGCGTGCACGAGCACCAGCCGCGCGTCGGCTCTGCCCCCTACGTCGCCGCCAAGCACGGCGTCGGCGGGCTGATCAAGACGATGGCGCTGGAACTGGGCCAGTACGGCATCACCGCCAATGCGGTCGCTCCTGGCGAGATCGCCACCCCCATCAACGACATGTCGGCCGAAGACGCCGATCGCATCCACCGCCCCGGCATCCCGCTCGGCCGCCCCGGCAAACCGGAGGAGATCGCCGACGTCATCCGCTTCCTCGCGTCGCCCTCGGGCTCGTACGTCACCGGTGCGAGCTGGGTCGTCGACGGCGGGATGCTGCACATGGGCCCGCAGGCGGGCTCGCACATGGAGTCGGACGCGTGGCGTTCGGCAGGACAGGAGTGACGCGATGAGCGACGAGAAGAGTTTCGAAGAGAACCGTCACGACCAGTTGACGACCGCCCCGAAGGCGACCGAAGAAGACGCGGCACCGCGCTTCGACGTCACAGAGCACGACGGCGTCACCCGCATCGACGTGCGCGACGATGCGGCCGTGCGTCCCGGCCCCGGCCAGGGCGATCCGGCGGCGGAGAAGGACACCCCGATCACCGAGCAGTGATCGCGCGGGGGCCGAGCCGATCGGGCCCCGCGCGTCACCCCACGATGAGGTAGCCGCGGCGGTCGAAACCGCCGATCCGGCGACCGGATGCCAGGTGCTCGCGGAGGTCGTCGCGCACGCGTCGGCGCCACCCGGCGGCTGCCACGGGGTCGCTGCGGCGCAGATGCTCGATGGCGTCGGGCACGGCCACGACGGCCTGGATCTCGGCATCCGTCGGCGTCGGCGCGGGCGGCTCGGCGAGCGCCCACGACACCATGAGCCGGTCGGACTCGTCGCCGCGGTTCACGGCGTCGGCCATCGCCCCGTAGTGGTCGACGAGGTACTGCGTCGCGCGAGCGCCGAGTACGGCGAGGTTGAAATACGCATTGCGAGCCACGAGCGGGTCGAACGTCCAGGTGATGCGCCCGACCCCGCGCTCGAGCGCCCAGGCCCGCTGGTGCTCCTTGAGCTGTCGGCCGAGGCCGCGCCCCTGCTGCCCGGGCACGATGCCGGTGATGTGCGAGTGCATCGTACGATCGGCGGGCGGACCGAAGAAGGCCGCAGACGCCCCGATCATGCGGTCGCCGTCGAAGAGGCCCACGACGTAGTTGCCGGCGTGTTCGAGCGCGCGCAGGATGTTCGCCGGCATGGTGCCCTGCTCACCCCACACCTCGTCCAGCACCCGCGCGGCCTCGTGGATGCCGGCGACGGTGTCGAGAGTGCGGATGTCGATGGCGCTCATGCTTCGAGTCTGACACCGTCCGCCTCGCGTCTGAGGGGAGCGTGACGTTCTCGCCCGGCGATGCGTTTCATCGATGGAGACGAACGAGTGGGTCATCGACGAGAGGACACGACATGGCATCCACGTTCTCGGCCCGCCGTCGGATGGCGTCCGAGGCATTTTCGTGAGGCGGGTCTCGTCGGCCCGAGCGGGGCGGCGTGCGGCGTGCGGCGTGCGGCGTGCGGCGTGCGGCGTGCGGCGTCATATCTTCAGCGATACGCATGATGTCAGCCCGAAGTCCCGGGTGGTGGGTGAAGTTGCGCGAATCCCCGAGGCTACGCGCGACGCAGGGCTCCCGGCATCCACTACCGGGCGCGCGGATCCCCGAGGCTACGCGACGCAAGGCTCCCGGCATCCGCTGCCGGGCGCACGGAGCTGCGCGCTCGGCGACTCGCACAAGGTCAGCCCGACGACCGCGCGATGAACTGACCTGGCGCGAATCGCGGAGGCGCCGGGGAATCTCGACCCGCCGAGCGCGCCCGCGAGGTCGACCGGCCCACCGGCGAGCTGCGGAGGCGATCGACCGGTCGCGCCGGAACCCCGCTCAGGCGCAGGGCACCGGGGTGTTCGCCACGTGGATCCGCGGAGTTGCGGGAAGGCGAAGATCGTCGCGCGGTGGGAGGTCCCTCACTCGCCGCGTCCGACGAGCGGCGGTCGTCACACGGCCGAGTGCGGCACGACCACGGGGCGCCCGGTGTTCGGATCCGCCAGGATCGTGCACTCGACGTCGAAGACCCGGCGCACGACGTCCCGGTTGATGACGCTCTCCACCGCTCCGGTCGCGACGACCCGACCGTCTCGCATGGCGACGATGTGGTCGGCGTAGCGGGCGGCCAGGCTCAGGTCGTGGAGCACCATGACCACCGTCACACCCTCGCTGTGCAGGCGTCGAACGGTGTCGAGCACTTCGAGCTGGTGCGCGATGTCGAGGTAGGTGGTGGGCTCATCGAGCAGGAGGACGGGGGTGCGCTGGGCCAGTGCGAGCGCGATCCACGCGCGTTGCCTCTGCCCGCCGGAGAGGGTCTGAAGGGGGTGATTCGCCAGGTCGCGCAGGCCGGTGCGCTCGAGCGCATCGAGCACGAGGTCTTCGTCGACGCGTGACCACTGGTCGTACCAGCGCCGGTGCGGGTCGCGCCCCCGCGAGACGAGATCGATGACGGTCAACTGCTCGGGCGCGATGGGGGCCTGCGGCAGAAGGGCGACATGGCGCGCGAAGACGCGATGCGGGATCTGGGCGATCGGCGTGTCCTCGAGCAGCACCTCACCCTCGACCGCCGGCCCGAGCCGGCTGAGACTGCGCAGGAGGGTCGATTTTCCGCATCCGTTCGGGCCGATGATGGCCGTCACCTGACCGGCGGGGATCTCCAGGTCGATGCCGTTGAGTACCGGACGGTCCCCGAAGGTGAGGACGAGATCGCGAACGGTGAAGACGGTGGTCATTGCGTGAGATCTCTCCTCGAGCGAACGAGCAGCCAGATGAGGAACGGGGCGCCGACGACGGCGGTGACCGCACCCGTGGGAAGAAGGAGCGGGGCGAGCGCGAGTCGTGCGACGAGGTCGCTCGCGAGCAGGAGCGCGGCTCCCGCCACTGCGCTCGCCACCAAGGGCGGTCGCGGTGTGCGGCACGCGAGGCGGGCGAGATGGGGCGCGACCAGGGCGATGAAGCCGATCGGGCCCGCGGCGGCCACGGGGACGGAGGTCAGGACCACCGCCAGCAGGAGAAGCATCGCCACCGACGCCGGGACGCGATAACCGAGCGAGGTGGCGAGAGAGGACCCGAGCTCCAGCGCGGGGAGCCGCGAGGAGAGGACGACGAGGGGCACCAGGGCGGCGACGGCGGCGACGGTGACGGCGGCGGCCTCCGCCCACCCGCGGCCGCCGAGCGAGCCTGCGAGCCACGCGTTCGCGCGGGCGGCGTCGTCGATGCTCGCTGTGGTGAGCATCCAGCTCGTCAGTCCTCCGAACAGCGCGGAGACACCGACACCGGCGAGCAGAGGGGACAGACCCGTGGTGCCCGTGAAACCGAGGAGGAGGCCGACGAGAGCGGCGGCGAGGGTTCCGCCGATGAGCGCGGCGATCGGGGTTCCGATGACATCCAGCGCCCCGACTCCGGCGGCGTTCGTGCCGCCGAGCACGATCGCGGCGACCGCGCCGGCACCCGCGCCCGCGGAGACACCGAGCAGATCAGGGCTCGCTAAAGAGTTGCGCGCCGTGGTCTGCACGACCGCCCCGGCGACGGCGAGGCACACGCCCACGACGACGCCGAGCACGATGCGGGGAAGACGGATGACGTTGACGACGAGGTGATCACGGGCGCTCCCCTCTCCTCGGAGGGCGGCGATGACGCCCCCGGGCGAGAGCGTGTAGTCGCCGAGGGCCAGCCCGGCACCGGCCAGAAGAACCGCACCGGCGAAGAAGAGGGCGCAGACCACGACGGTTCGCCGGTGGATCTGTTGAGAGAAGGGACCGATTCGCACGATCGTGGAGGAGCTCACGAGTACGCCCTTCGCGTGCGGACGATGATGACGAGAAGGGCCGGAGCGCCGATGACGGCGACCACGACACCCACCGGGAGTTCTGCGGGGTGGACGATGACGCGACCGATGACGTCGGCGACGACGACGAGCAGTGCACCGAGCATCGCACTGACGGGCAGGAGCAGCGTGTGCGTCACACCGACCAGGCGTCGCGCGAGATGCGGGGCGACGAGTCCGACGAATCCGAGCGCGCCGATGGCGACGGTCGCCCCGCCGACGAGCAGGGTCACGGCGGCGAAACCGAGGAGCCGCGTCGGAAGGAGGCGGCGTCCCAGTGCCGCCGCGATGTCGTCGCCGAGCGCGAGCACGTCGAGCGCACGCGCGTGAGCGCCGGCGAGGAGGCCGCCGACCGCGAGGGGCACGAGCGCGGCCGCGAGCACGTCGAGGCCTCGTCCCGCGCTCAGGGAGCCCACCGTCCAGAACCGGAAAAGGTCGAGCGTGGCGGAGTCGAGGAGCAGAACGATTCCGGTGATCGCACCGAGCAGCGCCGAGACGGCCGTTCCCGCGAGCACCAGCGAAGCGGGTGACGCGTCTCTGCGGCGGCTCGCCGCGAGTCCGATGACGACGACCACGACGGTGCCCAGAGCAGCGCCACCGAAGGCCGCGCCGAGGTAGCCGGTCGGTGTGGTGAGTCCGGCCAAGGCGATGCCCACGACGACGGCGAGGGAGCTGCCGGCGGTGATCCCGAGCAGACCGGGATCGGCGAGCGGATTGCGGGTGTGGCCCTGGATGACGACACCCGCGACCGCCAGAGCGGCGCCCCCGACGATCCCGATCAGCGTGCGCGGCAGACGCTGATCCTGCACGATCGCCCGGGCTTCGGCGTCGGCGCCTCCGAGCAGCGCCTGCCACACCGCCGCCGGGGCGAGGTCTCTCGAGCCCACCGTCAGGCCGAGGGTGAGGCACACGACGATCACGACCGCTGCCGCGCCCACGAGGAGCGCGGCGCGGGCCGTGCCGCCCGACAGAACGTCCAGGACTCTGCGCTCAGAAGGTGGCGAGCAGGGACTCGACGACATCGAGGCTGTGCAACGCGGTCAGCGCGGCGCCCTCGTGGGTCTGCTTGTCCGAGCGCACGACATGGCCGCCGACGACCGCGGGGAGCTGCGTCCACAACGAGTCGGTCTGCAGTTCGCCCCAGTACGCGGCATCGTTGACCAACGCCACGACCGCCGTGGCGTCGCTCCACGTCGAAACGAGCTGCTCCGGCGAGAATTCGACGCCTTCGCCGCTCTGAATCGCCTCGGCGAACGCGGCGGACGGTGTCGCGCCGAGATCACGCAGCACGGTCGACAGCAGTCGGTTCGGGCGCGTGTCGCTGCCGTCCGAGTGCATGTTGACGGGTGCGAATGTCTGAGACGCGAGAACATCCGCGTACGCCTCGGACACCTCCGCCACACGTGCGTCGTACTGCGCGATCAGCTCCGCGGCACGATCCTGCGTCCCCGTCGCCTCGGCGACGAGACGGAGATCGTCCTGCCACGAGCTGGTGCTCTGATCGCCGATCGCCAGGACCGGGGCGATCGCTCGCAGCTCGTCGAGGATCGGTTCGACGTCGTCGACGCGGCTGACGATGAGGGTCGGCGCGGCTTCCGCGATCGCCTCGAGGTTGATCTCCTCTGCCAGGAACATCGGCGACGCCCCCGCGGCGCCCGAGAGCGCGTGCGCAACGGGTGCTTCCAGGTCGAGCGTGCTGGCCGCCTCGTACGGATATCCCGTGAGGGGCAGGCCGAGAGACAGCACGATGTCGAGATCGCGGCGCCCCTCCAGCACGATCACGGACTCGATCACCTCGGGCACGGTCACGGGTCCGAGGACCGTCTCGACGGTACGGCCCCCTTCGTCTGCCGACGAACCGCCGCCGGCCGCAGCCGTGCAGCCCGTGAGCGTCAGAGACGCAACGCAGGAGAGGGAGAGAAGAGAGACGAGGGAGCGTTTCGAGGTCACGAGAGGTATCCTTGATGCGTCATGGTCGACTGAGTAAGGCTACCCTAACCCATCGAAGCGGAGGGGTTGTGGCGGGAGGAATCCAGATGCAGCGGACAACCCCGGGACGGGGACGTCGAGAGGGCGGCGTCATCGACGGCCCCGAGAGCGTCACCGCGATCGCCGCGACAGAACTGCGCGCCCGGATCATCGACGGACGACTCGCGATGGGCGCTCACGTGACCGAGCATTCGCTCGCCGCGGAGATCGGCGTGGGACGACAGTCTCTTCGTGAGGCCCTCCGCGCACTCGAGAGTCAACGCGCGATCGTCCACGTGCCGCGCGCGGGGAGCCGCGTCGTGCAGCTGACCCTGCAAGACGCCTTCCACGTGACCACCGTGCGCGAACAGCTCGAGACCCTCGCGGTGCGCCAGGGGGTTCCCGCGACCGGCGACACGTTCGCGCGCCTGCGGGCGGCCATGCACGCCATGCAGCAGAGCGCGCGTGCCGGCGACGAGAAGAGCGCCCCCCGCGACGGCCTGGAGTTTCACACGGCGCTGGTCGCCCTGGCAGGCAATGACCACTTGAACGCCGCTTACGCCGCGATCGCCCTACCCGTCGCCATCCTCATGCGGCTGAACCGTCACGCTCAAGCGGGGGCGGAATCTCTGCTCGAGCGCGCGGCACGGCACCAACGCGTCGTCGACCTCGTCGCCGAGGGAGACCCCGACGCCGTGCTCACGGAGCTGCGCGCGCACCATACGGCCGCCTACCTCCTCGGCGACCACCTGTCGGCCGACGGCGCCTCCGAGGACGCACTCGCATGGGCCCGAACGCTCGGCCGGATCGACGGCGGGTAAGCCCCCGGTGACACGAAGGGCGGCCCCGGAGATCGATCCCCGGCGTGGTGCCGCATCCGCATCGCCCGCCGCGTCCCCGGCGCGCCGGGCGGCACGTCAGCGATCCGACGGACGCAGCTTGTCGACGCCGCCCACGTGGCGGATCGTCCGACCGCGTTCGACGACGATCGCCGCGCCCCCGACCAGCCATAGGGGCACCTGTGCGAGGAAGGCGATGCGGAACGCGTCGAGCGAGTAGGTGTCGGGCGTACCGGCGCCCTGTAGGTCCATCGCGACGCCGATGAAGAGGATCGCCAGGAGCGCCGCGAGGAACCCGCCCCCGTTCACGATGCCGGTCGCCGTGCTCAGTCGATGGCTGGGGGTGAAAGTCCGCGCGTGATCGAAGGCGATCATCGACGCCGGTCCGCCGGTCGACAGGGCGAACATCAGCACGACGAGCAGCCACACCGGCGCCGGCCCCGGCCAGGCGATGACGGCGACCCACACCACCGCCTGGAAGACGATCACCGGCAGCACGAGCCACCGGGAACGGCGCGTGGGATGCCGGCTCGACAGCGCGCCGATCACGGGCCCGCACAGGATGCCGAACAGCACCAGCGTCGTCATGATCAGCGACGCGGTCGCCGGCGCCAGTCCTTCGCCCGCGGTCAGGAAGGGAAAGCCCCACAGCAGCATGAAGGCCGTTCCCGCGAAGGGGGTGGCGAAGTGCGACCAGAACCCGAGACGCGTGCCGGGATGCGCCCACGATTCGCGGAAGCCCTGCCGCAGGTCGGCCGAGGATCGCACCACCTTGATCGCGCCCGTCTGGGTGTCGACGGTCGTGTCGACCGGGTCGGCGCGACGTTCGGGCGGGCGATTGCGGATGATGGCGAAGGTGAGCACGGCGAAGAGCACGCCGAGACCCGCGACGCTGCCGAACGCGACGCTCCAGCTGGTGGCGTGCAGGAGCGCGGCGAGCGGCACCACCGCGATGATCTGGCCGAACTGACCGATGATGCCCGTCAACTGCACGAGCAGCGGCGCCCGCTGCGCCGGAAACCACGTCGCGATCACTCGCAGGACGCTGGGGAAGATCGCGGCGTCCCCCGCGCCGATGAGGACACGGGCCAGGATGCCGATCCCCACGGCATCCGCGAAGGCCATCACGAGCTGACCCGCCGCCATCAGCACCATGCCGATCGCGATCATGGGCCGCGCGCCGAAGCGGTCGAGCAGCAGGCCGACGGGGATCTGCATCGCGCCGTAGACGAAGAGCTGGATGACGGCGAACATCGACAGCGCCGACGCGTCGGCGTGGAAGCGCGTGGCCGCGTCGACACCCACCGCCGACAGGGAGGTGCGGTTGACGATGGAGACCACGTAGGCGAGCACCCCGACGCCCCACAGCACCCAGGTACGCCACCCCGGCCGGTCGAGGCGGAGGGCGTTGGTCACGAGTCCAGGCTATCGGCGACCTCCGACACCGGGGCCGGGATACTTACTCGACCGGGTCGGCCAGAACAGCGCGCATCCGCTCGCGCACCCGCGCCAGGTGCGCCGTCAGCGGAGCGACGTCGTCGTCGCCGAGCCACTCGTCGAGGGCCGTCTGCAGCAGGTCGACCGTGATGCCGGCCACGACGCGGGCGGTCAGTGCATCGACACCCCGCGCGAGACACCCGGCGGCGATCGCCTCGCGCAGGGCGTCCTGCTTCTGCAGATCGCGCTCACGAAGAGCGGGCTCGTCGCGGATGAGACGGCGAGCCGACCTCATCTGCTCGCGTCGCGGCTCGAATCTCTCGACGGCGAGAACGTGCAGGCCACCCCACACGACCGCGAACGGCGGCGGACCCGCGGGCGCTGCGGCCAGCATGGCGGTCGCGAGGGCGGGGATCTCGTCGTCGCCGAAGAACACCTCGCGCTTGTCGCTGAAGTGGCGGAAGAACGTCCGCTCGGTGAGCCCCGCCCGCGCGACGATGTCGGGGACGGTGGCGCCGGCGAACCCCCTCTCCTCGAAGAGCTCGAGGGCGGCGGCGCGCAGGCGTTCGCGGGTGTCGGGTGCCCATCTGGCCATGAGACCAGCCTAAGTGATGACAGTTCATGTCATCACCGATAGAGTGATGACACCCCCTGACATCACCGAGGAGATCGTCGTGCCGAATCACTCCGCAGCCGTCCTGCGCACCCCCCGAGCCCGGCTGCACGTCGACAGCGTCGCCACCCCCGAGCCCCGCGAGGGCGAGGTACTCGTTCGGGTGCGCGCCGTCGCCGTCAATCCGGTGGACTGGGTGATCCAGGGCACGGGAAGCATGACGTACCGGTGGCTGCGCGGACCCGCCGTGCTCGGCTCCGACGTGGCCGGCGAGGTGGTCGCGGTCGGGCCCGGTGTCAGCCGTTTCCGCCCGGGTGACCGCGTGTTCGGATTGGCCACCGGCACGGACCGTGGCCGCGACCCCCTGCGCGAGGGGGCGTTCCAAGAGGTCACCGTGCTGCTGGAGCGCCTCGCCGCCCCCATCCCCGACGGCATGAGCGACGAGGAGGCGGCCGTCCTGCCCCTCGCGGTGTCGACCGCCGCATGCGCGCTGTTCCAGCCGGCCCACCTCGGGCTCCCGCTGCCCGAGCCGGGCCGCCCGGTCTCCGCCGAGCGCGGTGTGGTGGTCGTCTGGGGCGGTTCGACGAGCGTGGGCATGAACGCCGTCCAGCTCGCTCGCGCCGCGGGGTACGACGTCGTCAGCACCGCCTCGCCCCGCAACGCCGCCCTCGTGCGCTCCCTGGGCGCCGACGTCGTCGTCGACCACCACTCGCCGGGAGCGGTCGACGACCTGGTCGCCGGGATCGCCGGACGCCGCGTGGTCGGCGCGATCGCCCTGGGCCCCACCTCGGCCGAGGCGTGCCTCGCGGTGCTGCGTCGCACCGGCGGCACGGCCCTGGCCCTGGCGAGCACGCCCGTGTCGCTCGCCGACCTCGCCGGCCGACGACGGCTGCTGCCGGGCGGTCTCGCCGTCTTCGCGCGCATCGGACTCGCGTCGGTGACCTCGGCGCTGCGCGCCCGGCGCGCGGGCGTGCGATCGCGCTTCATCTGGGGCAGCAGCCTGCGCGACGACGACCTCGGGCCGGCCCTGTGGGGCACGCTGCTCCCCGCGGGCCTCGCCGACGGCACGCTGAAATCCGTTCCCGAGCCCCTCGTGGTCGGCTCGGGATTGGATGCCGTCCAGCCGGCGCTCGACCGCCAGCGCGAGGGCGTCTCGGCGCAGAAGATCGTCGTGCGGCTGTAGCCCGACGCCCGGGTTGCGGGAGCGTGCATCCGCCGCGCACCCCCGGCCCGGGTCGCCGCGCACCGCCGCCCCCGCAATCCTGGTCGTCGAGCACCACCCGCGCACGGCAGAATGGTCCGATGGTCTCCGCGAGCCCCCACCTGCAGCCCGATCACGCGTGCCTCATCGTCCACGGCAGCGACACCCCCGGCATCATCGCCGCGGTCTCGGCGCTCATCGCCCGCCAGGGCGGCAACATCGTCGCCTTCGACCAGTACTCCGACGACCCTCGCGGCGGCGCGTACTTCCAGCGGGTCGTGTTCCATCGCCCCAACCTGTCGGTGGCCCTGCCCGACATCGAGGCCGATCTGGCCACGACCCTCGGCGAAGGCTTCGAGCTCGAGTGGACTCTGACCGACCTGTCGACGCCGAAGCGCATGGCGATCCTCGCCTCGAAGCAGGACCACTGCCTGCTCGACCTGCTGTGGCGCCACCGCCGTGGCGACCTTCCGGTCAGCATCCCCATGGTCGTGTCGAACCACACCACCTCCGCCGAAGACGTCCGCTCGTTCGGCGTCCCCTTCTTCCACGTGCCCTCGACGCCGGGCCCCGACAAGTCGGAGTCCGAGGCCCGCATCCTCGAGCTGCTCGTCGGCAATGTCGATTTCATCGTGCTTGCGCGATACATGCAGATCCTGTCGCCCGATTTCCTCGACAAGATCGGGGTGCCGGTGATCAACATCCACCACTCGTTCCTGCCGGCCTTCATCGGCGCCGAGCCGTACAAGAAGGCCAAGGAGCGCGGCGTCAAGCTCATCGGAGCGACCTCGCACTACGTCACGAGCGACCTGGACGAGGGACCGATCATCGAGCAGGACACCGTGCGGGTGACCCACGCCGACTCCTCGGCCGAGCTCGCCCGCCGCGGTGCCGACGTCGAGCGTCAGGTGCTCTCCCGCGCCGTGCTGTGGCATGCCGAAGACCGCATCATCCGCCACGGCAACCACACGATCGTCTTCTAGAGACCGGATGCCGCGCCCCGGCGGCCACGCGCCGCGCGGCTCCCGTGAGCACGGCCAGGCGTGTGGCCCTCCGCCGACGCGAGAAGCCCCTGACCACCGCGAGACGGCATCTCGCTGACATCTCGGTTGCACGCTGCAACGGTTTCGTCAGCGAAATGCCGTCTCGACGCCGAAGGGGCCCGCGGGACGACCGGCGCGTAAGCACTACTCCGGATCGGTCGCCCGGCTGAGTGGACCCGAGCCGCCGCGAGGCGGCTGCTTGCGCTGATCCGAGAGCTCGCCGCCCTGGCGACCCCCGTACGGTCGGCCGTGGTCGGCGAACTCGGCGCGGAAGTACGCCAGTCGCCAGTCGCCCAGCTCGATGCGCGCGCCCGTGCGCAGGATGCGACCGCCGCCGGAACGCCCCGGGCCCTGTTCTCGCGCCCCGCCGCCCCCGACCGCGTCGAAGCCGTAGAGCACGTACTCGTCGTCGCCCTCGTGTCGGATCTCGGCGTGCACCGGCGCGAGCCCCGGCAGGCGCAGGTCTGCGTCCTCGCCCGACCCGATGACCGTCGTGGTCGGCCGCAGGTCGAACTCGCGCGGGCGCGAGCCGTCCCACGTTGCGTCGCCCACCGCGAAGATCAGGCGCGGGCGGCCGGATCCGGGTGTGTAGTGCGTCGTCGTGATGCGCCGTCGCACCGTGCGATTGACCGTCGGCACCAGCGGCAGCGGCGTCTCGGGCGGGATCGGGAACGTCAACGCCCGCCCTTTGTTGCGGCGGGTGAGCAGCGGCGCGACCGCCCCCACCGACCCCAGCCGGATGTGGCGCGACCCGGTAATCGCCCGCTGGAGAGCACTCTTCTTCACGTCACCGAGGTGAAGGATCGGCCCGTCTGGGCCCTCAAGCCTGACGGAGATGCCTCGGGATGCCAGGGCGTCGGCCACCGTGGACAGCTCGGCGAGTGTGCGTCGGCCGTTGCCGGGCAGCCGCGAGGGGTCGCTCACGACGATGCGCACCTCGGTGCCCGCGGCCGTGATCGCGCCCTCGAACGGCGGGGTGTCGGCATCCTGTCCCTCGTGCTCCGAGAAGGCGAGGTCGATGTCGAGGCGCACCATGACGGCGCCGCCCCTCAGTTGCCGCGGTACGGGTCGGACCCGGCCGCGGTGTCGTCGCTCGTGGTGACGCGGAGGGTGCCGTTGAGCTTCCAGGTCGCACGGGGAGCGTCGGGGCCGATGTCGCGCGGCACCTCGACGGTCATGTCGACGAACGAGTAGTTCACGGCGGCGCCGCGACCGGTCAGGTACGACCACATCTCACGGCCGAGGTCGGTCCAGTCGGTGATGGAGTGCGCCTCGGGCCCGGTGGAACTGGCGAACGGATCGCTCGCGGGGGTGGTGTCCGACATGGCTTCGGTCCCTTCTTTCGCTTCGAGGCCACCAGCGTCCCAGCGGGTCGGGGGGCGACAGCGGGGATTGCGCTCCGGCGCGTGGTGCGGGACCATCTGCCCGACCCCCAAAGACCTGTTTGACGGTCACACCCGGACGCGCCACGATAGCGGGGTGTCCCGGATCGACGAGCTGCGCGCGACCGCGCACCCCCTGCGCCTGCGACTGCTGTCGCTGCTCACCGGTGCGGCGATGAGCGCCGCCGAGGCGGGGCGCGAACTCGGCGTCTCGCAGGCGTCGGCCAGCTACCACCTGCGCGTACTCGAGCGGACGGGTCTGATCCGCGTCGTCGAGGTGGTGCGGCTGCGCGGCGGAGAGGCGCGGCGATACCGCCACGAGAGCTCGTCCCGACGATACGATCCCGATGCTCACACCGGCGAGCGCTCGCCCGAGAGCGAAGAGGAGTACGTCGAAGCGCTGATCGACGAGCTCCGGCGCCGAGCACGCGCCCGGATCGATGGGCCGGCTCTGACCGCGGATGCCGAGCTCTGGGTCGACCCGCAGGTCTGGGCCCGCATCGTCCGGCACGTCGGCGAGGCATCGGCCCTCCTGCACGCCGCCGCCCAGCCGCCCCGGAGCCCCGGGACGAGACCGGTGTCGATGACGACCGCCCTCTTCCCGCTCCGGCACCCCCGATGACCGGCCCCCTCGCTCACGCGCCGTTCCGCTGGCTGCTCGCCGCCCGCACCACGGCGATCATCGGCAACGCCGTCGCACCCATCGCCCTCGCCTTCGCCGTGCTCGATCTGACCGGGTCGGCCGCCGACCTGGGTCTCGTCGTGGCCGCCCGCTCGGTCGCGAACGTCGCGATGCTGCTCTTCGGCGGCGTGCTCGCCGACCGCCTCCCCCGCGGGGCGGTACTGGTGGGATCCTCCCTGGCGGCCGCCGCCACCCAGGGCACGATCGCCGCGCTCGTGCTCACCGGAACCGCCGGCATCCCGATCCTCATCCTGCTCAGCGTCGTGAACGGCGCCGTCGCGGCGGTGAGCCTTCCGGCGGCGGCCGCCCTCGTCCCCGACACCGTTCCGGTCGCCCTGCTGCGGCCGGCGAACGCTCTGCTGCGTCTCGGTCTGAACGGCGGCGGCATCGTCGGCGCCTCCGTCGGTGCGGTGGTGGTCGCCGCGGTCGGGCCCGGGTGGGGCCTGGCGATGGACGCTGCGGCTTTCGCCGTCGCGGCGGTGTTCTTCACCCGCCTGCGCCTTCCCGCGAGAACGGATGCCGTCGACCCCGGCGCGGCGGCATCGGTCTGGGCCGACCTGCGCGGGGGGTGGCGCGAATTCGCGAGCCGCCGGTGGATCTGGATCGTCGTGCTGCAGTTCGCCGTGCTCAACGCCGCGTTCGTCGGGGCCACCACCGTGCTCGGCCCTCTCGTGGCCGACGAGACCTTCGGTCGCGGCGGATGGGGACTCGTCGTCGCTGCACAGACCGCCGGTCTCGCGGTGGGCGCCGTGATCGCCCTGCGATGGCGTCCGCGCCACGCCCTCGGTCTCGGCGTCGCGGGCATGGCATTGGTCGCCCTTCCGGTCGCGGTCCTCGCGGTGCAACCGACGCTTGCGCTCCTCGTGGGCGCGTTCGCCGTCGGAGGGGCCGCGATCGAGCTGTTCGCGATCGCATGGGATCAGTCGCTGCAGACGCAGGTTCCGCGCGAGGCGCTGTCGCGCGTGTACTCGTACGACATGGTCGGATCGTTCGTGGCCGTCCCGCTCGGGGAGATCCTGGTCGGGCCCCTGGCGCACGAGCTCGGAGCGACCCCCGTGCTTCTCGGGTGCGCGGCCATCATCGTGCTGGCGACGGTGTTCGCGGCCTGCTCGCGCAGCGTGTGGCGCGTGCGAACCGCCTGATCACCCTCAGTACACGTACTCCATCAGTTCGACGCCGAGCACGCGGAAGGCGTCGTGCGCACGCAGGCGGTGGGCGATCGAGAGGTCGTCGAAGTTCACGATCAGCGCGTACGAGATTCCGGCGCGGGGTCCGCCGAGCACCCCCGCCTCGGCGCGGACACCCGGGGCACGTCCGGTCTTGTTGATGAACAGCAGCCCGTGCTGGTCGTTCTCGTGCGCGAAAGGATCGAGGCCGGTGGCGGATGCCACGAGCGACAGGTCGTGGTTCAGACTCAGCCACTCCGCGACCTGCGCGCTGACCTGCGGCGAGACGATCGTGGAGTTCACGAGCCCCGCGAACACCTGCGCCATCTCGCGAGCCGTCGACAGTGCCAGGTGGGGCGCGTCGTCGGGGCCGCGGTCGTCGCGGAAACGGTCGAGCAGGGCCGTGCGGCGAAGCCCCAGCTGCTCGACGCGCGCCCGCACCGATTGCAGGCCCACCCGGTGCAGCAGTGCGTTGACGGCGAGGGCGTCGCCGGAGGAAGCCGCGAGCACCGCCACGTCGGCGAGGGGCAGGGCCGGGGCCTTCAGGTGCTGCCAGACTCCGCCGTGAGCCGCACCGTGGACGGTCGCCCGATCGATGATCTCGAGCGGGTCGAGACGGCCGGACTCGAACGACGCCGCGGCCTCGATGAGCAGCGGAACGACACCGAGGCCGCCGACGGGAAGGGTGACGAAGTCGTCGCCCGCCAGCACCTCCGTCGATCCCCCGTCGAGGTCGTCGATGCGCACCGACACCTTGGCGCCCGACGCGGCCAGCTCATCGAGCGAGCGGAGCGTCGCCGTGAACGACCGACGCCCCGCGGCGGCGCGACGAGGCAGGCGTTTCGGCCCCTTCCGTCCGGCTCCGCGGAGGGCCGGGGCGTCGCGACGAGACGACTCCACCGGCCCGCCGACGGGGTCGGGCGGGGCGGACTCGGGAACCGGGGGCATGCCCACGAGCGTGGCTCCTTCCGCGTCAGAAGAGCAACAAACAGGACCTCACCAAATGGTGACGCGCTGGTCGACGTCGAGCCAGAGGGCGTCGCCCTCGGTCACCTCGAACGCGTCGTAGAACGCGTCGATGTTACGCACGATCTGGTTGCAACGGAACTCGTTCGGCGAGTGCGGGTCGATCGTGAGCAGGCGGATGGTCTCGGCATCCCGACCCTTCTGCTGCCAGATCTGCGCCCAGCTGAGCAGCAACCGCTGGATTCCGGTGTACCCGTCCACGACCGGTCCGTTCGGTTCGGTCTCGCCCTGGCTCTCGAGGAACAGGCGGTACGCGGCGATCGCGATGCCGAGCCCTCCGAGATCGCCGATGTTCTCGCCGATGGTGAGGGCGCCGTTGACGTGGTGCTCCTCGCTCAGCCCCTGGGGGACGAGCGCTTCGTACTGGGCGATCAGGGCCTTGGTGCGTTCCTCGAACGCCGAGCGGTCGGCATCCGTCCACCAGTCGCGAAGCGACCCGTCGGCGTCGAAACGGCTGCCCTGATCGTCGAAGCCGTGCCCGATCTCGTGTCCGATGACCGCGCCGATCCCGCCGTAGTTGGCGGCGGCGTCACGGTCGGCGTCGAAGAAGGGGTACTGCAGGATGGCCGCGGGGAACACGATCTCGTTCATGAGCGGGTTGTAGTACGCGTTGACCGTCTGCGGCGTCATGTACCACTCATCGCGATCGATCGGCTGCCCCACCTTGGCGAGCTGGCGGTCGTGCTCCCACACGTGCGCCCGGCGGACGTTGCCGACGAGGTCGTCGGCGGTGATCTCGAGCTCGGAGTAGTCCTTCCAGCGGACCGGGTAACCGATCTTGGGCACGAAGGTGTCGAGCTTGGCGAGGGCGCGCTCGCGCGTCTCGTCGGTCATCCACGACAGGCTCTGGATCGAGCGGCGGTACGCCTCGATGAGGTTGGCGACGAGTCCGTCCATCGCGTCCTTCGCCGCGGGCTGGAAGTGGCGCTCGACGTAGACCTTTCCGATCGCCTCGCCCAGCGCCGCTTCGACGAGGCTGACGCCGCGCTTCCAGCGCTCGCGGTTGACGGGGACGCCGGTGAGCTGCGTGCCGTAGAACGCGAAGTTCTCGGCGACGAAGGCCTCGGAGAGGAAGGCGGCGGCCGCGTGCACGACCTTGAATCGCAGCCAGGCCTTCCAGTCGTCGAGGCGCTCCTCGACGAGCAGGGCGCCGAGCGACTCGATGAAGCTCGGCTGATAGACGACGACCTCGGCGAGCGCCTCGTCGTGCCCCGGGGCGACCCCCGCGCGCCACGGCTCGAGGTCGATCCCCGCGAGGGCGAGGGTGTCGTCCCACGTCTTCAGGTTGTAGGTCTTCACCGAGTCGCGGCTGTCTTCGCGCGACCAGTGGTGCGCGGCGATGTCGGTCTCGAGGGCGAAAGTGCGATCGGCGGATGCCGCGGCCTCGGCGACTCCGGCGAGCTCCAGGATCCGCTCGATGTGCGCACGGTAGGCGGTCCGCGTCTCTTCGAAGTTGTCGAGACGGTAGTAGCTCTCGTCGGGCAGCGAGATGCCGCCCTGGTAGACGACGGGCACGTAGCGGGTCGGGTCGCCCGGATCGGGCTCGACGAAGAGCGTCAGCAGGCCGCTGATCCCGTCGCGCTCGAGCTCGCCGATGAGCCGGAGCAGGGAGGGGATGTCGGCGACGCCGTCGACACGGTCGAGCTGCGCGGCGAGCGGCTCGCGACCGGCGGTCTCGATGCGGTCGGTGTCCATGAAGCTGGCGAACAGGTCGCCGATCTTGCGGGCTTCGCTGCCCGGCTCGGCATCCTGCGACTCCTGGACGATGGTGCGCACGTCCGCCTCGGCCTGCTCGGCGATGAGGTGGAACGAGCCCCAACGGGCCTTGTCGTCGGGGATCTCGGTGCGCTCGAGCCAGCTTCCGTTCACGTGGCGGAACAGGTCGTCCTGGGGGCGGATCTCGTCGCTGAGCTCGTCGAGCGCGAGACCGGAGCGGGGGGTGTCGGTCATGGAGACAGGATATGTGTCCGATATGCATGCGGGCTCGAAACGGCCCGAGCCCCTCGCGGGTGCGCCGCCGCGGCGGTGTCGGAGGCCCGCCCTAGGCTCGGACCGTGACGACCCCGCAGCCCGCGACGCTGAACCGCTCGATCCTGCGGCTCGCTCTGCCGGCCCTGGGCGCGCTCGTCGCGGAGCCGCTGTTCCTCATCGTCGACGCGGCGATGGTGGGCCACCTGGGTGTCGCTCCCCTCGCGGGCCTCGGGATCGCCGGGGCCGTGCTGCAGACGATCGTCGGGCTCATGGTGTTCCTGGCGTACTCGACGACGCCCGCGGTCGCGCGGCGCTACGGTGCGGGCGAGTACGGCCGGGCCGTGCGCGTCGGGATCGACGGCATGTGGCTCGCGCTCTGCCTGGGTGCCCTCCTGGCCGCAGCCGGCTCTCTCGCGACCCCCGGGATCGTCGACCTCTTCGGCGCCGCGCCCGATGTCGCCGAGAACGCGCGCACCTATCTCGCGATCTCGATGTGGGGTCTGCCCGCCATGCTCGTGGTGTTCGCCGCCACCGGCCTGTTGCGCGGCATGCAGAACACGGTCACTCCGCTCTGGATCGCCGGCCTCGGCTTCGGCGCCAACGCGCTGCTCAACGCGCTGTTCATCTACGGCTTCGGATGGGGCATCGCGGGTTCGGCGATCGGCACGGTCGTGGCGCAGTGGGGAATGGTCGGCGCCTACGTGCTCGTCGCGCGGCGACTGGCGCAGGTGCACACGGCATCCCTCGGGTTCCAGCGCGAGAGCCTCGGCAGCACCGTCCGCTCGGGCGGGTGGCTCTTCCTGCGCACGGTCAGCCTGCGCGCGGCGTTCCTGGCCACGGTCGCCGTGGCGACGGGGCTCGGCTCGGCCGAGCTCGCCGGATGGCAGATCGCCTTCACCATCTTCTCGACGGCGGCGTTCGCCCTCGACGCCCTCGCGATCGCGGCCCAAGCGCTGATCGGCAGCTCCCTGGGCGCCGGCGACACCGATGCGGTCGGTCGGGTGCTCTCGCGCACGAGCGCCTGGGGCATCTGGTCCGGCGTCGCGGTGGGGGCGGTGCTCGCCGCCGCCTCGGGCGTCATCGGCCTGATCTTCACGGGCGATGCCGAGATCGCCGCGCTCATCCAACCGGCGCTGCTGGTGCTCGCCGTCGCACAGCCCCTGGCCGGGTTCGTCTTCGTGCTCGACGGCGTGCTGATCGGGGCCGGCGATGCACGTTACCTCGCTCTGGCGGGGCTGTTGAACCTCGTGCCCTACGCGCCGGCGCTCGTGCTGGTGGCGCTGTTCGCCGGCGGTGGGGCCGTCGGTCTGGCGTGGCTGGCGGCGGCGTTCTTCGGCGTCTACATGGTGGCGCGGGCGCTCACCCTCGGACTGCGGGTGCGCGGGCGGCGCTGGATGACGGCGGGCGCCTGACGTCCTGTGGTCGGCACCGGTCTCGACGAAGCGTGGGGCGGGACGCCGGTGGGCGCCCCGCCCCCGGGAATCACGTGTACCAGGTGGGGACCGGCACCTGGTAGAGCAGCACGTACTCGCCGACCTCGCGCTTCTTGTAGGCAATGGGGTCGTGCAGGCTGTGCGTGCGGAGGTTGCGCCAGAAGATGTCGAGGCCGACGGCGTTCGACGTCGCGCGAGCCCCGGTGAGCTCGTAGACCTTCGAGGCCACTTCGAGACCGTCGTCGACGATCCGCAGCTTTCCGGCGGCGATGCGCACCGCGATCTCTCCGCGACGGTGCTCGGTCAGCTCCTCGCGCGGAGCGTGCAGGACGGCGCTGATCTCGGCGCCCACTGCGTCGAGCAGCGCTTCATCGGCCCACAGCTTCGACTGCAGCGTCCCGTACCCCTCGAGCAGGTACCACTCGTCGGTCGCACGCTGCTTGTCGTCTCCGCCGTACGGCCACGGCCGGGTGCGGTCGCGCGTGTACGCCGCGGCGGTCTCGAGGGCTCCCTGTGCGATGCCGAGGTAGAAGTTCGCGAAGACGAGCTGGATGGCCGGCACGTTGAGGGTGTTGTAGACGAGCGGCTGGAACTGCTTGTCGACGAAGCCCGCGGCATCCGCCCACGGCACCCGGACGTCGCGGATCTCGACCGATCCCGACTCGGTGAGGCGCTGGCCGAGGTTGTCCCAGTCGCCGGCGAAGACGATGCCCTCCTGCGCGGTGGGGACGATGGCGAAGATATGGGTGTCTGTGCCCTCGAGCACGCCCTCGAGCACCGTCAGGTCGGAGACACGGCCGCCGGTCGAGAACGACTTGTGACCCGAGAAGATCAGATCGTCGCCGTCTTCGCGGATGACGAGGTCGGAGTCGCGCGGGTTGACCGCCCCGCCGAAGAGGAAGGCGTTCGAGGTGTACAGCGCCTCGACCGCGGCGATCTGGGCGTCGGTCGCCACGAGCCGAGCCGCCCATGCCCACAGGTAGTGGTAGCCGAGCAGCTGGCCGATCGAGCCGTCGCCGCGGGCCACCGCGCGGATGACCTTGTACGCCGTTTCCCACGTCTCGCCGGCGCCGCCGTGCGCGCGGGGGCCGAGCAGCGTGACCAGGCCCGATGCCTTGAGGAGCGCGACCTCGGTGAACGGGGGTTGATTCGCCCGATCGCGCTCGACCGCGTCGGCGGCGAAGATGTCGGCCACCTCGCGGGCGCGCGCGATCCAGCCGGCGCTATCGTGTGGAGCGGGTGCGTCCCGCCAGCGGTCCGCCAGGTCCGTCGTCGCTGAATCCGTGGTCGTCATGGTCATTCCTTCCAGGAGTGTGATTCGGTGTCGCGTCCTTCACCGGCTGCCACCGGCGAAGGGCAGGCTGCGCGACTCGCGGCGGGGCGCTTCCTCCTCCCCGCGGGTCTTGCAACCGGGTGCCGTCAGTAAACAACCGTCGCGCCGCCCAGCGGCAGCGCGTTACCGACAAAGACCCCGCGTTTCACACGGTGGCGTCACGAAGGCGCCGCTCACGCCCAGCGGCGGCACCACTCGTACATGATCACGGCGGCGGCCGACGCGGCGTTGATCGAGCGCGTGGAACCGTACTGGGTGATCTCGACCACGCCGGTGGCCGCCTCGATCGCCTCGGGCGACAGCCCGGGACCCTCCTGACCGAACAGCAGCACGCACGCTTCGGGGAGCTCGGCACGGTCGACCGGCACCGACCCCTCGACGTTGTCGACGGCGATCACCGGGAGTCCCGCCTCGCGCGCCCAGGCGGTGAAGGCGGCGACGTCTTCGTGATGCCGGACGTGCTGGTAGCGGTCGGTGACCATGGCGCCGCGACGGTTCCAGCGGCGCTTGCCCACGATGTGCACCTCGGCCGCGAGGAACGCGTTCGCACTGCGCACGATGGAGCCGATGTTGAGGTCGTGCTGCCAGTTCTCGATCGCGACGTGGAACGGATGCCGCTTGTCGTCGAGGTCGGCCACGATCGCGTCCATGCTCCAGTAGCGGTAGACGTCGACGACGTTGCGCGTGTCGCCGTTCTCGAGCAGCTCGCGGTCGTAACGAGGGTCGTCGGGCCAGGCGTCCGGGCCGCCGGGCCAGGGACCGACGCCGTGCGCGGGTGCCGCTGCGACGTCGTCCGGCCGCGGCGCCGGATCGTCGGCATGCGCGGATCGGGGCTCGGCGGCGTCGGTCGGCGCCGGCGCGGTCTCGTCGGCTTGCGTCACGTCTTCAGGCTACCCGCGCGCTGCTCGCCGCCCCTCGCCGGGCGCCCTCCCCCGCGGACAGGCCGCCCACCGCGACGCACTCTCGTCCGCCGCGGGTCGAGGGCACAGGCGCGAGGCCGCGCCTCGTACCGGCCGCGTCCGGGACCGCCTCGCGCCCGACGGGTGATCGCCACACCGTGGTCGCCACTTTTCGGTCGCCCGAAATATTGCTACGGTTTCGGGATGCCGAAAAATATGGATGCCGTGGATCGCCGCCACACATCCGGGCGCGCACTTTGGCTGCTCGGACCGGCCATGGTCGCCGGCGTCGCCTACCTCGATCCGGGCAACGTCGCGAGCAACATGACCGCGGGCGCGACCTTCGGCTACCTGCTCGTCTGGGTCGTGGTGCTCGGCAATGTCATGGCCTGGTTGATCCAGTACCTCTCCGCGAAGCTCGGCATCGTCACGGGCGAGAGCCTCCCGCAGGCGCTCGGGCACCGCATCCGCCGGCCCTGGGCGCGTCGTGCGTACTGGCTGCAGGCGGAACTCGTCGCGATGGCCACCGATGTCGCCGAGGTCATCGGTGGTGCCGTCGCTCTGCATCTGCTCTTCGGCATCCCCCTGGTGTGGGGAGGCGCGATCACGGGAGTCATCTCGATGTGCCTCCTGCTCGTGCAGACACGGCGCGGAGCACGGGTCTTCGAGACGGTGCTCATCGGGCTGCTGCTGATCATCGCCGTCGGCTTCACCTTCGGGCTGTTCTTCGCCCCGCCCGAGCCCGCCGGGGTCATCGCGGGTCTCGTTCCGCGGTTCGAGGGCAGCACCTCCGTCCTGCTGGCCGCCTCGATCCTGGGCGCGACGATCATGCCGCACGCGATCTACGCGCACTCCGCCCTCGCCCGCGATCGCTTCGCACCCGCGGGGGCCGATCCGGCCACGCGCGGCGACGGCACCCACCCCCTCGCCGACGCGACCGCCCAGACCCGCGCCGATGCCCTCGCCGAAGCCCGAGGCATCTCGACCCCGCGCCTGCTGCGAGCGACCCGGTGGGACGTCACGATCGCCCTCGCCGTCGCCGGTACCGTCAACCTCGCGATCCTGCTGCTCGCCGCCGCGAACCTCGCCGGGGTCGAGGGCACCGACAGCCTCGAAGGCGCGTACGCGGCTCTGCGCGCGGGACTGGGCCCGCTCGTGGCCACCCTGTTCGCGGTGGGCCTGCTCGCCAGCGGTCTCGCCTCGACCTCGGTCGGCGCCTACGCCGGCGCCGAGATCATGCAGGGGCTCCTGCACGCGCGCATCCCCCTGCTCGCCCGCCGGCTCGTCACTCTCGTCCCCGCGCTGGTGATCCTCGCCCTCGGCGTCGACCCCACCCTCGCGCTCGTGCTCAGCCAGGTCGTGCTGTCGTTCGGCATCCCGTTCGCACTCGTCCCGCTCGTGGCCCTGACCCGTCGACGCGATGTGCTCGGCGACTATCGCAACCGCGCGGCGACCACGGCGGCCGGGGTGCTGGCATCCGTGTTCCTCATCGCCCTCAACGCCCTGCTCCTGTGGTTGGTCTTCACCGGCGGTTAGGCTGACGCTGTGGAATCGCCCGTGGCCGACGACTATCTCAAGGCGATCTACCACCACACCGAGTGGCAGGACAGCCCGATCACGCCCTCGCAGCTCGCGAGCGTGCTGGGCCTGGCCCCCTCGAGCGTGACAGAGATGGTCAAGAAGCTCGCCGCGCAGGGTCTGGTCACGCATCGGCCGTACGGACCGGTGTCGCTGACCCCCGCGGGCGGGTTCCGCGCAGCGGGCGTGATCCGCCGGCACCGCCTCATCGAGACCTGGCTCGTACGCGAGTTCGACTACTCGTGGGACGAGGTGCACGACGAAGCCGAGGTGCTCGAGCACTCCCTGAGCGACCGCCTGCTCGAGGGGATCGACGAACGACTCGGCCGCCCGCGTTTCGATCCCCACGGAGACGCGATCCCGGATGCCGACGGCTCGGTGCACCGCGAGCCCTTCGTGCTCCTCGCCGAGGCGTCGACCGGACACGCCGGACGCGTTCTTCGCGTGAGCGACCGCGACCCCGAACTGTTGCGGGCGCTCGTCGAGAACGGCATCGACGTCGGGCACGAGCTCGAAGTCCTCAGCGACGACGTCGTGCGCGCGGACGGCGTCGAGGTGACGCTGCCGGCCGGCGCGGGCAGTTCGGTCTGGCTCACGCGCTGAGGGTCGGGGGCTCGCCCGGCGTGCGCCGCAGACATCTCGCGCAAGTCGCGGCCGGTGCACGGGAGGGGATCCGGAGAGACGAGGACCCGAGCGAGGTTCTCCGTCGATCCTCCTCCGCTCAGCGGTGGCGCGGGGCCGGATTCAGGATGCCGCGCGCCGAGCCCGATCGAAGGGCCAGCGCACGTGCGTCGCCGTCTCGCACGCGCGCCACAGGTCGGCACCGAGCTCGCTGCCCCGTGTCCGGCGGGCCGGGGTCGCCACGCGCGGGGCTCCGCGGGCGACGAGTGCCGGTCCGTACATCGCGCCGCCCTCGGCGTACGGGTCGACGAGAGCGCGGACAAGGGCCCAGGCCCCCTGCTCCTTGGACTGGGTGATCGGCGCCTGCAGGTTGTCGAGGAAGCGCGTGAGCCGACTCGGCTCGTTGACGCCGCGCACGCCGCGCGTGCGGCCGCTCGTCGAGTAGCCGGGGTGGGCCACGAGGCTCTGGATCGGAACGCCGTGGGCGAGAAGCCTCTTCTGCGCCTCGAGGGCCAACGCGGTCGTCGCGGCCTTCGACTGCACGTAGGCGCGCCACGGCGAGTAGCCCTCGCGCAGCTCGGGATCGGTGGGTACGTGCCGCCAGAGCGACGTCGACATGCTGCCCACCCAGACCATGCGGCCGCGGGCAGCGGCGAGGGGTTTGAGCAGCTCGCCGGCCAGGGCGAAGTGGCCGAGCACGTTCGTGGCGAAGACGAGCTCGTGGCCGCCGGCGGTTTGGCGCTCCTTGGGCGGGTGGACGATGCCGGCGTTCAGAAGGAGCCCGTCGAGCCGCCCGCGCGCGCGGGCCGTGGCGGCAGCGGCCCGCACCGAGCCCATGTTGCTGGTGTCGAGCAGAAGCGTCTCGATACTGGCATCCGGAGTCGAACGCTTGATGGCCGCCTTGGCCGCGGACATCTTGTTGGGGTTTCGGCCGGTAAGCAGCACGTGGGCGCCGGCGGCGGCGAGTTGCTCGCACGCGAAGAAGCCGAGCCCGCGAGTGGCGCCCGTGACGAGATAGGACCGCCCGGAGAGGTTCGGGAGGTTCTCGGGGTCCCATTCGGTTCGCGTCACCCTTCGACCCTAACGAGATCGGGCGCGTCCGTCACGGGTGCATTCCGTGAACGGAATACCCGCGGCGAGAAGTTTTTCGCGACGTCGCGTGACGAATCGCGCTCGGGGTGCGTCTCATCCGTGAGCAACCCGCTCCGTCGCGACGAGATCCCCTCGCCGCCGACGCCGAAACGACGAAGAGGAGTCAGATCATGGGTCTCGACGACAAGATCAAGAACGCCGCTCAGGACATCGTGGGCAAGGCGAAGGAAGCGATCGGCAACGCCACCGACAACGACAAGCTCGCCGCCGAGGGCAAGGCCGACCAGGTCAAGGCCGACGCGAAGAAGGCCGGCGAAGACGTGAAGGACACCTTCAAGTAAGTCGGCATCCGCGGTCGGGCGGGCCACGACTTTCAGTCGGGCCCGCCCACGCTCGTCCGCGCAGCACCACCCCTGGGATCGTGTCGGTGGCCGGGTCTAGGCTGGGCCCCATGCGGACCCGAGGCGATATCGAGTGCTGGCTGACCGACATGGACGGCGTTCTCGTCCACGAGAACACGCCCATCGCCGGGGCATCCGAACTGCTCGCCCAGTGGCGGGCCGAGGGAACCCCGTTCCTCGTGCTGACCAACAACTCCATCTACACTCCGCGCGATCTCAGTGCCCGGCTCCGGGCGTCCGGTCTCGTCGTGCCCGAGTCCTCGATCTGGACCTCGGCTCTGGCCACCGCCGACTTCCTCCGGTCGCAGATGCCCGGCGGATCGGCCTTCGTCATCGGCGAGGCGGGGCTGACCACCGCCCTGCACGAGGCGGGCTTCATCATGACCGAGACCACGCCCGACTACGTCGTCGTGGGCGAGACCCGCAATTACTCCTTCGAAGCGATCACGAAGGCGATCCGCTTCATCCGCGGGGGCGCCCGCTTCATCGCCACGAACCCGGATGCCACGGGCCCCTCGACCGAGGGCGTGCTGCCCGCGACCGGAGCCATCGCCGCGCTCATCACCAAGGCCACGGGCAAGGAGCCGTACATCGTCGGCAAGCCGAACCCGATGATGTTCCGCTCGGCCCTCAACCGCATCGGTGCGCACAGCGAGAACACCGGCATGATCGGCGACCGTATGGACACCGACATCGTGGCCGGCATCGAAGCCGGGCTGCACACCGTGCTCGTCATGACCGGCATCAGCGACCAGCGAGAGATCGAGCGCTACCCCTTCCGCCCCGACGAGATTCTCGGCTCGGTCGCCGAGCTCGTGCGCCAGGAGCCCCTCGAGTCCGACCTCGCCGACGGCGAGGAAGGCCTCGAAGCGGGTCTCTGACCCCGACGAGGAGACACCATGGACGACCGTACGCTCTGGCTGATCGTCGCCTTCTTCATCACGGCGGGAACGCTCGTGGCCTTCATCGTGCAGTGGCGCCGTTCGCGTCGCGGCGGCGGGCGGCGAGACCCGTTCGACGGGCCGGGCGACGGGTCGGCCTGAGGCGGGTCGGGCTGAGACGGGTCGGCCTGAGGCGGGTCGGGCTGAGGCGGGTCGGGCTGAGGCGGGTCGGGCTCAGGCGGGTCCCGGCGCGGGGCGCGCCGACGCGGTCGGCTGCTGCGCTCTGGCCGGGCGCCGGGGTGCCGGCATCCGCCATCTCCGTCACCAAAACAGGGGATGCCACCAGAACAGGACGAAACCCCACGAGACGCCCTGTTCTCGTCGCACCACCCTGTTCTCGTAACAACGCGGCGACGCCCCCGGCGGCTGCACCCCGGCCGGGCGCCCAGGGACCGGCATCCACCACCCCGTCACCAAAACAGGGGATGCCACCAAAACAGGACGAAACCCCACGAAACGCCCTGTTCTCGTCGCACCACCCTGTTCTCGTAACAGCGCGGCGACGCCCCGACGCACCGGCCAAGGGTCCGGCGGAGCGGGACTGCTTACTGCGGGGCGAGGCCCAGGTCGTCGAGGTCGATGGATCCCAGCCACTGCAGGCCCTCGGCCTCGATTGCTGCCTGCGCTCCGGTCTTGCGGTCGACGATGACGGCGACAGCGACGACCTCGGCACCAGCGCGGCGCAACGCCTCGACGGCCTTGAGGGCGGACTGGCCGGTGGTCGAGGTGTCTTCGACGACGACGACGCGCTTGCCCTCGACATCGGCGCCCTCGATCTGGCGACCGCGGCCGTGGTCCTTGGGCTCTTTGCGCACGACGAACGCGTCGAGCGGGGTTCCGGCGTGCACCGACTCGTGCATGACGGCGTTGGCGATGGGGTCGGCGCCGAGCGTGAGCCCGCCGACGGCCACGACGCCGTCGAGGTCCTTCACGAGGTCCAGCACCAGACGGCCGATCGCGGGGGCGGCGCGGTGGTCGAGGGTGAGCTTGCGCATGTCGACGTAGTACGTCGCCTTCTTGCCGCTCGAGAGGGTGAAGTCGCCGTGGAACACCGCCTCGTCCTTGATGAGGCCGATGAGGGCCTGACGGTCGGCTTCGAGCTCGGGCGTGGAGGCGGTGGTCACGGCGTCGATTCTATTGCCCTGCCCCGCCGCGGACCGGGCCGCTGCGGGGCGCGGGTCTGCGGCATCCGTCGTGCGGAGATTTCCCCCGACACTCCGCCCCTGCTGCGGCGAACCCGGCGCGCCGCCCGCGCACTCCGCACGACGGCCCACCAACCGACCCGGCACGCCGTCCGCACACTCCGCACGACGGCCCACCAACCGACCCGGCACGCCGCCCGCCGTCCCGCGGAGTTTGACCCCGGCACGCCGCCCCATCGGCGACCCGAACGGCATGTCGGCCGCCGACTCCGCGCGACGGGCCGCGACCGTCTCGCCCGCGCGGCGATGTCGGCGCACGAAAGTAGGCTGGATGCCATGCGCCTGGCCACCTGGAACGTCAACTCCATCCGCGCCCGCGTCACCCGCACCGTCGAGTTCTGCGTGCGCGAGCACATCGACGTGCTGGCGATGCAGGAGATCAAGTGCAAGACGGAGCAGTTCCCGTACGCCGCCTTCGAGGAGGCCGGTTACCACGTCGCCGCGCACGGGCTGAACCAGTGGAATGGCGTCGCGATCGCGAGCCGTGAGCCGCTCGAGGACGTCGAGATCGGCTTCCCCGGTATGCCCGGGTTCGAGAAGGGCAAAGAGGGGCCCGACCTCCCGCAGGAGGCCCGCGCGATCGGCGCCACCGTCAACGGCGTCCGCGTGTGGAGCCTGTACGTGCCCAACGGTCGCGGGCTCGACGACCCGCACTTCACCTACAAGCTCGACTGGCTCGACAAGCTGCGGCAGTACACGGCCGACACCCTCGCGGCCAACCCCGACCTGCCTCTCGCGCTGACCGGTGACTTCAACATCGCCCCGACCGACGACGACAACGGCGACCCGACGATCGTGCAGGGTGCGAGCACGCACGTCTCGCCGGTCGAGCGGGCGGCCTTCGCCGCGTTCGAGACGGCGGGGCTCACCGACGTGGTGCGACCGCTCATCCCCACCGGCTATACCTACTGGGACTACAAGCAGCTGCGCTTCCCGCGCAACGAGGGTCTGCGCATCGACTTCATCCTCGGCTCGCGCGCCTTCGCCGACGCCGTCCACGGCGCCGAGATCCATCGCAACGAACGCAAGGGCGAGGTCCCCAGCGACCACGTCCCCGTCGTCGCCGACCTCGAGCTGTCGCACGCCGACGACGATGACGACCTGCCGATGATCTTCGGCTGAACGCCGAGGTCGCGGCATCTGGAGACATCCACCCGCTCAGGTGGGCCGATCGGCGTGCCCGCGAGGCACCGGACTCGAACCCACGGCAACAGATTCGGAGCTCAGGCGCCCGATGACCCGCGTCCGCCGCATCCACCCGATTCTGCGGGGCCGCCGCGGTACCCGATCCCCTCGCGAACGCATGGTGCGCGCGAAGAGTGCACCCCGCAACGCACGACGGCGGGGCCGGAGCGAACCCCGACCCCGCCGTGCGGGAGCGTCAGACCGAGGGGACCTCGGCGGGAGCGGTGCGCTCGACCAGCGTCACCAGCGCCTCGATGATCGAGCGGAGGAACGCGGCGGTCCCCTCGTCGGTGACGGTGCCGTCCTCTTCGAACAGGCCGGGGGTGGACTGGATGTACCCCTCGGGCTGGCCGAGCACGAGGGCGTTGTAGTGCAGGAGCACCGCGCGCAGGTGCTGCTGGCCCGCGGCTGTGGCGATACCGCCCTGCGAGGTGCCGATGACGGCGGTGGGCTTGTCGTTGAACGACGCCTCGCCGTAGGGGCGCGCCGACCAGTCGAGCGCGTTCTTGAGCACACCCGGGATCGAGCGGCTGTACTCGGGGGTGACGATGAACACGCCGTCCGCGTCTTCGATCGCCTTCTTGAACTCCGTCGCGACCTCGGGGAAGTTCCCGTCGTAGTCGGGCGAGTAGAACGGCAGATCCTTGATCGGGATCTCCTTCAGCGTCACGCCCTCGGGGGCGACCTTCTCGAGTGCCTTCGCCAGACGGCGGTTGATCGAGGTGCTGGAGATGCTGCCGACGATGTAGCCGATCGTGTAGTCGGTCACGATGATCCTCTTTCTGGACGACGGGGGCGCCGAGCGCCCTGATTCATTCACGTGCAAGCATCACGGTCGAACCTGTATTCCCCCTCCTCTTGACTCCGCCGTGCGGGGGATGCAGGTGTCGGCGGTCGCCTCTAGCGTGGAGGGATGCCACGGATCACGCGCGCGCAACAGCGGAACGACATCGTGCTCGCGATCGTGCTGCTGCTCGGCGGGTTGCTCAGCGCGGTGTTGTCGTCGGTGTCGGGCCTCTACGGCGACCAGCAGGCCTCGCTCGCCCTCGCGGTGGGCTACGTGTTCGTGCTCGCCGCCCCCATCGCGTTGCGTCGGCGCTGGCCGTCGGTGGTGGCCGTGATCGTGTCGTTCGCGTACTTCCTCGCCGTGACCCTGCGCATCCCCGAGATCTACGCCGGGAACATCGCCATGTTCATCGCGCTGTACACGGTCGGCGCGTGGGAGACGAGCCGCCGCCGCGCGACGATCGTGCGCGTCGCCATCATCGTGGGGATGTTCGCCTGGTTGTTCGTGGTGATGTTCCAAGACGCCACGCAACCGGTGGAGGGGATCACCGGAGGCGCGTTCTCGCGCGCCGGCGCCTTCTCGCCGTTCGTCGCCTACCAACTGCTGATGATCGGGATCAACGCCCTCTTCTTCGGGGGTGCCTATTACTTCGGCGACCGTTCGCACCAGCAGATGCGAGAGCGCGCGGCCCTCGAGGAACGCACCGCCGAGCTCGAGACCGAGCGCGAGGTGACCGCGGCGCAGGCCGTCGCCCTCGACCGCGTTCGTATCGCGCGCGAACTGCACGACGTCGTCGCCCACCACGTCTCGCTCATGGGGGTCCAGGCGGGGGTCGCCCGGTCGCTCCTGACGCGTGACCCCGACGCCGCTCGCGAAACCCTGGCGAGCGTCGAGAGCTCCGCGCGCGCCTCGCTGCACGAGCTGCGCCAGCTTCTCGAGACCCTGCGCACGCCCGACGGCGACGCCGCCCCCCAGACCGCGCCCACCACTCACGGGCTGACTTCGATCCAGGCCCTCGTCGACGACGCCACCGCCGCGGGGCTCCCTTCGACCTTCACCGTCGTCGGCGATCCCGCGTGCGATCCCCCTCCCCTCGTGCAGGTGAACCTGTACCGCATCGCGCAGGAGGCGCTGACGAACGCGCGCCGCCACGCGGGGCCGGATGCCAGCGCAGACGTGCGCCTGAGGTTCGAGACGGATGCCGTCGAGCTCGAGATCTCGAACACGGGACGCCGCGGTTCATCGACGCCGGGGCTCGGGCAGCTCGGCATGCGCGAGCGCGCGGCCGTCTCGGGCGGGACGATCGAGATCGGGCCGCGCTCGCGCGGCGGCTACCTCGTGCGCGTGCGCGTGCCCCTCACGCCGGCGGGGGTGGCACATGTCTGAGGTGCGCGTGCTGCTGGTCGACGACCACGCCATGATGCGCGCCGGCTTCCGCACGATCCTGTCGCTCGAGCCCGACATCGAGGTCGTGGGCGAGGCGGCATCCGGGCTCGAGGCACTCGCGGCGGCGGCGCGCCTGCGGCCCGACGTGATCTGCATGGATGTGCAGATGCCCGGCATGGACGGCCTCGAAGCCACTCGCCAGCTGACCGCCGACCCCGCCTCCGACGCGGCGGTGCTCATCGTCACGACCTTCGATCGCGACGACTACCTCTTCTCGGCCTTGGCCGCCGGGGCCAGCGGGTTCCTGCTCAAGAACGCGGGCCCGGAAGAGCTCGTCTCGGCGGTGCGCATCGTCGGGGCCGGAGACGCGCTGCTCGCACCCGAGGTTACGCGCCGGGTCATCGAGCGCTTCGCCTCGCAGGGTGCCGAGGTGCCGGCATCCACTTCCTCCGAGACGATCGAGCCGCTGCGTCTGACCGAGCCTCTCACCGAGCGCGAGAGCGAAGTGCTGCGGCTGGTGGCCGAGGCGCTCAGCAACGCCGAGATCGCCGCACGCCTGTTCATCGGCGAGGCGACGGTCAAGACGCACGTGTCGAACCTGCTGCAGAAGCTCGGCGCGCGCGACCGCGTGCAGGCCGTGGTGCTGGCCCACCGGCACGGTCTGGCCTGACGGCGGCGCGGGCGCCCGCCGGGCCGGGGCCGGTCGGGTTGGGCGCCGCGCCCGAACCGCCGCGCCCACCGGGCCGCCGCGCCCGCGGGGCCGGGCGCCGTACCGCCGCCACCGCGGGTCGTCTCGGCGATCGAGGGTGATCTGGGCGCCTTGCCGCAGCCCCGCGGTGGAGGGGCCCTCCCCCCTGCGGCGGACACGCAGAACCGTCCCGGGGCGGAGGCGACGCGGCATCCGGATCCCTAGCGTGGGAGACATCGAGAAGAAGGGATGCATCGTGCTCCATCTGGACGGCATCACCAAGAGCTACGGCGGACGCCGCGTGCTCGACGGGGTGGGCTTCGACGTCGCCCCCGGGCGCCTCACGGGTTTCGTCGGCGGCAACGGCGCGGGAAAGACCACGACGATGCGCATCGCTCTGGGCGTGCTCGGCAAGGACGCCGGCACCGTCGAGCTGAACGGCGCCCCGGTCACCGCCTCCGACCGCCGTCGCTTCGGGTACATGCCCGAGGAGCGCGGGCTGTACCCCAAGATGAAGGTGGCCGAGCACATCGCCTACCTCGCGAGGCTCCACGGCTTCGGCAAGACCGAGGCGACCTCCAAAGCCACGGCCCTGCTCGAGCGCCTCGGACTCGGTGAGCGCCTGGGCGACCTCATCGAAACGCTCTCGCTGGGCAACCAGCAGCGCGCACAGATCGCGGCCTCGCTCGTTCACGAGCCCGAGGTGTTGATCCTCGACGAGCCCTTCTCGGGTCTCGATCCGCTGGCGGTCGACGTGGTCGCCGGCGTCCTGCAGCAGAAGGCCGCCGAGGGCGCGGCCGTGCTGTTCTCCTCCCACCAGCTCGACGTGGTCGAGCGTCTCTGCGACGACCTCGTCATCATCGCCGACGGCACGATCCGGGCGGCGGGAAGCCGCGAGGGCCTCCGCGCCGAGCACGCGACCCACCGGTACGAGCTGGTCTCGCGCGGTGACACCGGGTGGCTGCGCGACGAGCCCGGCGTGCGCGTGATCGATTTCGACGGCGGCTACGCCCTCTTCGACGCCGACGACGACCTCGTCGCCCAGCGGGTTCTGCGCGAAGCCGTCGGACGCGGCGACGTCGCCAGCTTCTCCCCCCAGCGGCCCACCCTGGCCGAGATCTTCAAGGAGGTCATCCAGTGAGCACCGTGACCACCGCGCAGGCACCGGCACGAAAGACCGCACCGCACCGCGCGCCCGGCGAGGTGCAGAGCATCTGGCTGGTCGCCGAGCGGGAGATCGGCTCGAAGCTGCGCAGCAAGGCATTCGTCATCTCCACCGCGATCCTCATCGTCGCCGCCCTGGCGTCGGTGCTCTGGGGCGGTTTCACCGCTTCGAACGCCAGCGGCAGCGGCATCCCCGTCGCCGTCACCTCGCAGACGCAGGGCGATGTGTCGGCGCTCGACGGACTCGAGGTGACGGTTGCCGACAGCGACGACGCCGCTCGCGCTCTCGTGGCGGACGGGACGGTGGATGCCGCCCTGATCTCGGACTCGTCGGACTCGGCGTTCGACTTCACCGTCGTGGTGAAGGACAGCGTCCCCTCGACCCTGTTGCAGATGCTGAGCGACACCCCGCCGGTCGACCGGCTCGAGCCCGGCTCGACCGCCGCCGACGTGCTGCGGTACTTCATCGCGCTGGCCTTCGGCCTCGTCTTCCTCATCGCCGCGACGACCTTCGGGGGCACCATCGCGCAGAGCGTCGTCGAAGAGAAGCAGACGCGCGTGGTCGAGATCCTCATCTCGGCGATTCCGGTGCGGGCGCTCCTGGCGGGCAAGGTGCTCGGCAACACGATCCTCGCGATGGCGCAGATCGTGCTGCTCGCCGCCGTCGCGGTCGTGGGACTCGCCGTCACCGGCCAAGCGGGGGTGCTCGACGCCCTCGGCGCCCCGATCGCGTGGTTCGCGATCTTCTTCCTCTTCGGCTTCGTGCTGCTGGCGGCGCTGTTCGCCGCGGCCGCCGCGATGGTCTCGCGGCAGGAGGACATCGGAGCGACGACCACCCCGATCACGATGCTGATCATGGCGCCGTACTTCCTGGTGATCTTCTTCAACGACAACCCCGTCGTGTTGACGATCATGTCGTACGTGCCGTTCTCGGCTCCGGTGGGGATGCCGCTGCGCATGTACCTCGGCGACGCGCAGTGGTGGGAACCCGTGCTCTCGCTCCTCGTTCTGCTCGCCTCGTGCGTGCTCGCGATCGGCGTCGCCGCCCGCATCTACCGCAACTCGCTGCTGCGCATGGGGGCGCGCGTCAAGGTCGGCGAGGCTCTGCGGGGCTGACCGGTTCGGGTCCGGTCAGCCGGGCGGGGGTTGCCGTGGCCACGGTGACCCCCGCCCTTCTGCGGGATCCCGGAGCCACGGCATCCCGCCCCCTTTTCCCGACGCTCACCCGGGACGTCTAGGCTTTTCAGGTGCTTCGCCTTGTTGCTTCCGCCGCCCTGGGAGTGGTGATCGGGGCTCTGATCGTCGCCCTGCTCGGAAATCCGGACACCGGGATGCCGATCTTCGGCATCGCGCTCACGGTCTTCATCCTCGCGATCACCATCACCCGGTTGGCGAGCGGTCTCTCGGCGTCATTCCCCTCTGCCGCCGCCGTCCACGAGGCTCGCGACGCCCGCCGCCTGGGACGCGCCCGCATCGACTCGATTCGCCAGACCGGGACGTTCATCAACGAGCAGCCGGTCTGCGACATCGATGTGACGGTGGTCGCGCTCACCGGCGACGCGTGGGCGACCACGATCCGCACGATCGTCCCGCTGATCGAGCTGCCGGCCTACCAGTCCGGTGTCGAACGCGATGTCGCGATCCTGCTCAAGGGCGGCCCCGAGGTCGCCTTCGTCGACGGGGAACTCTCGCCCGCCGAGATCGAGCGCCTCGTCATCCCGACACGTACCGAGGTCGAGGTCCGATCGATCCCCCCGGGAACGCGCATCGACAAAGGCCGTCGCCGCGGGCCTCTCATCGGCGTCGGCCGCCGCGGACGTCCCCTTCGACTCGCGGTGTTCGCCGTGGTCGCGGCCCTCGCCGCCGGTGCCGTTCTGCTGCCGCTCCGAGAGGGTCTCGGCCTGACCGTCGACGCGTGGTCGGAGGGACGGTGGAGCGTCGACATGCGCCGGCCCGACACCCTCCTCAGCGCCGAGAGGTCGCTCGAGGAGGCGATCGGTCACGATCGAGTGGTGTCGATCACCGTGATCGCGGATGCCGTGATCGTGAACGCCCCGGTCCGTGCCGGCGCCATCGAGACCGACGAGTGGACCTACCGCGGGGGCCGCGTCAGCCACGACGGGCCCGCGAGCAGCCAGCCCCAGCTCGCCGAGGAACAGTTCTCGTGGTCCGACGTGGCTCTCGACCGCATCTGGCCGGCCATCGAGAACGCTTCGGCCCAGAGCGGGCTACCGACAGACGGCGGGTCAGTGTTCATCCACCGCACGACCGACACCGACCTGGACAGCCCGACCTTCAACCGCAGCGTCGAGGCGCCCGAGATATCGTTCGGACTGCGCGATGACTACCGCGACCAGTCCTTCCGCCTCGATGCGACCGGAACCGACCTCCGCGCGATGGGCTGAGCCATCCGTCATTCGTCGAGGACGGCGAGGACGTTGCCCGCCGGGTCACGGAACCACGCGATCAGCGGACCGCCCTCGCGCATGATGCCGCGGGAGTCGGTGGGAAAGTCGGCCTCGTCGTAGATCTTCGTGTCGACGCCGCGGGAGCGCAGGTCGTCGACAGCCGCCTCGACGTCGGCCACGGGGAAGTTCAACACCGTGAACGAGGCCGGCTGGTGGTGTGGCTTGCCGTAGACGAGCACGCGTCCTCCGGAACCGAGATGCAGCGTGAGAAAGCCCGATCCCTCGAGCACCTCGACGCGGAGTCGGAGGGTGTCGGCATAGAAACGGTGCGCCGCCTCGAGGTCGTCGACCGCGAACCCGGAGTAGGCGCCATCGGCGTGGAACATCGTCGTTCGCCTTCGCTATTGCGTCACGTACGCCGTGACACTCGGTGACAAACGGATCGGGATGCCGGTGACATCGGAATCATCGGGATCCCCGATCGCGACGGTGAGGGTCTCGTCGACCCCGAAGATCGCGGCTCCCTCCTGTGCCCCGCTCGCGCAGCCGGCCGACCACGGTCGATTGTCGGTGGAGGTGAAGGCGACGATGCAGTGTCCGTCGCCATCGTCGGGCTGGGCGAGGTAGATGCGGAAGTCGCTCACCGTCGCGATGTAGCGCGTGCTCCCCGCGTCGATCCCGCTGTCGCGCAGGATGTCGGCCGAGATGACGTCCTCGATCGTCTGCGGGAAGGTCAGCTCGGGATAGGCCGCCGACGCGGGATTGGGGGTCGCGGCCATGGTGGGGGCCACGCTCGCACCGATCGCGATGCCGATACCGAGCAGAGCCAGAGCGCCGACGGAGAGGAGCACGAGGCGCAGAACGCGCCGGGGCGTGAGGGGGGCGGCATCCGGGGTCGAGGGATCCTCGTCAGGGGCGGCGGCTCCGGGGGTCGGGGGATCCTCGAGAGGGGCCGCGGCTCCGGGGACGGAGCGCACGGCGACGGGGGCGACGGGGGCGGGCGTCGAACCCGCGGACTCGGGGGCGGCGGAGGAGCCGGAGCGGCGGACCCGCTCCTCGAGCTCGGCGAGACGCTCGATCATCGCGGGGGTCGCGGACGCCCCCTCGGCCCCGTACACGCGCTCGCGCAGCCGGCGCAGCTCGACGTCGTCGTCCATGCGTTGACTCTAGGGCCGTGCCGGTGCGGTCGGGGCGGGCTCAGGCCTCTCGGTGGGGCGCCGTGGCGTCGAGGGCGTCGGCCGCCCCCACCAGGGCGAGATGCGAGAGCGCCTGCGGGGTGTTCCCGGCCTGACGACCGGTCGTGGGGTCGTACTCCTCGGACAACAGGCCGAGATCGTTGGCGACGGCCGTCAGCCGGTGCATGAGCGCGACGGCCTCGTCGCGGCGGCCGCTGTGGGCGTACTGCCCCACCAGCCAGAACGAGCAGGCGAGGAAGGGATGCTCGTCGCCGGTCAGGCCGTCCACGCCCGTGGCGCGGTAACGCAGCAGCCATCCGTCGGGCATGAGGGTCTGTTCCATGCGCGCGACGGTGGCGAGCATGCGCGGATCGTCGTAGGCGCAGAAACCCACCTGCGGCAGCACGAGAAGCGAGGCATCGACCTCGTCGGTGTCGAAGTGCTGCGTGAACCAACCGCCCGCGTGCACACCGCGGGCGTCGATGTCGGCCCGAACACGATCGCGCAGGGTACGCCACGTGGTGACGTCGCCGTCGCGCCCGCCCTCTTCGACGGCCCGGATGCCACGGTCGAACGCCGCCCACACCATCGCCCGCGAGTGCGTGAAGAAGTGGGGTTCGCCGCGCATCTCCCAGATCCCGAGGTCGGGGCGGTCGACCTCGGTCGCCAGCTGGTCGAGGAGCGCCCGCTGCAGCGACCACGAGAACGTCGTCTCTTCGACGCCGGCGTTGCGCGCAGCTTCGAGCGCGACCATTACCTCGCCGATGACGTCGGCCTGGTACTGGTCGACCGCGCCGTTGCCGATGCGCACGGGGGCCGCGCCGCCGTAGCCGGGAAGACTGGGGATCTCGCGCTCGGGCAGGTCGCGCTCCCCCGCGATCCCGTACATGATCTGCACGTCGGACGGGTCGCCCGCGATCGCGCGCAGCAGCCAGTCGCGCCAGCGGTGCGCGGCATCGAGGTAGCCGTGGTCGATGTAGGCGCTGAGGGTGAGAGCGGCGTCGCGGAGCCAGACGTAGCGGTAGTCCCAGTTGCGGGAACCGCCGAAGGCCTCGGGGAGAGAAGTCGTCGCCGCCGCCACGATTCCGCCCGTCTCGGAGTGCGTGAGGGCGCGCAGCACCATGAGCGAGCGCGTGACCAGCGCCGCGTGGGTACCGGCGGCCTGCACGCGGTCGGCCCACGCGGCCCACCATTCGCGGGTGCGCTCGAGCGCCGCCTCGACGTTGAAGGCGACGGGCGGCTCCTGCCACGACGGGCCCCAGGCGAGGACGGAGTCGACGCTTCGGCCCGGCTCCGTCGTCCAACGGCCGCGGTGGGCGGTGTCGACGGCGATGAGGCGGGGTCCGCGGATCGTCACCGAATCGGGGCCGGCCGCGGCGAGGATGACGTGCTCGTCGCCGCCGCCGATCTGACGCACCCACGGCACTGCACGGGCGTAGTCGAAGCGCAGACGCACCTCGCTGACGAAATCGACCTCGCCCGAGACCCCGACCACGCGGCGGATGAGGGCCTCCACGCCCTCGTCGACGGGCATGGCGTCGTAGACGTCGGCGATGCCGGTCGAGGTCTCCCACCGCGTGACGAGCACGAAGGTGTCGCCGTCGTACCGCCGGGTCGCCCGCGCCTCGGGGTCGGCGGGACGCAGCGTCCAGGCGCCGTGGGACTCATCGCCGAGAAGGGCGCCGAACATCGACCCGCTGTCGTACCGCGGCAGGCACAACCAGTCGACGCTCCCCGCGGAGGAGACGAGAGCGGCGGACCGGCAGTTGCTGAGGACCGCGTAGTCCTCGATCGGAGTCGTCACCCTCGGATTGTGGCAGGTACCGCCGACATCGTGTCGATCGATCTCGCTAGTGACTTCCCTGTGCCCGCTGCAAGCGGCACGGCGATGTCGGGGGCGAGCGCTACGGTGACCCCATGGCTGCGGACACCACCCTGATCATCCTGGGCGCTTCGGGCGACCTCACTTCGCGACTGCTGCTCCCGGCCCTCGGCCAGTTGCTCTCGCGCGAGCCGAACCGGTCCGTGCGTCTGCACGGGGCGGGCATGGAGGACTGGACCGACGAGCACTGGCGCGAGGTGGTCGAGAAGGCTTTCCAGACGATGGATGCCGACGACGCCTTCGCCTCCGTCTCGGAGACGACCTATTCTCGAGCCGACATCACGACGGCCGCCGATCTGCAGAAGCTGCTCGACGACGCCGAGGGCCGACCGGCCCTGTACTTCGCGGTGCCCCCGGCGGTCACCGAGAAGGCGTGCCTCGCGCTCAGCGACGTGACGATCCCCGAGGGAACGATCCTCGCCCTCGAGAAGCCGTTCGGCACCGACGAGGCGAGCGCCCGCACGCTGAACACGCAGCTGGCGACCCTGGTGCCCGAAGACCAGGTGTTCCGCATCGACCACTTCCTGGGCCGCTCCACCGTGCTGAACCTGCTGGGCACGCGATTCGCGAATCGCATCGTCGAGAGCGTCTGGTCGGCCGACGACATCGCCTCGATCCGCATCGACTTCCCCGAAGCCCTGGGCCTCGAGGGCCGCGCCGGCTACTACGACGCGGCCGGTGCCCTGGTCGACATGATCCAGAGCCACCTCCTGCAGGTCATGGCCTTCGTCACGATGGAGCCCCCGGCATCCCTGGATCAACTCGATCTGCGCGATGCGACTTCGGCGGTGCTGCGCGCGACCCACGTGAAAGACGACGACCCGGTCGCGAACTCGCGCCGCGCACGCTACACCGCGGGCGACGTGGGCGACCGCCACTTCTCGTCGTACGTCGACGAGCCCGGGGTCGATGCCTCGCGCGACACCGAGACGCTCGCCGAGATGACCGTCGAGGTGCGCACGGCCCGCTGGCAGGGCGTTCCGATCCTGCTGCGCTCGGGCAAGGCACTCGGTGCGGGAGACCCGGCCGTCACCGTGACGTTCAAGCCCGTCCGGCATCTTCCCGACGGGTTCATCGGCGAGAGCGAGCCCTCCCAGATGGTGTTCTCGCTCGGGCCCGACACGATCAGCCTGGGCCTGAACATCAACGGCGCCGACGACCCTCTCGACCTCGAGCGCGTGAACCTCTCCGCCCACCTCGGCGAGGGCGCCCTCAAGGCCTACGGCGAAGTCCTCTCCGGCATCCTCGATGGGGACGCCATGCTCGCCGTCCGCGGCGATGCGGCCGAGCAGTGCTGGCGCATCGTTCAGCCGGTCATCGACGCGTGGCGCAAGGGCGAGGTCCCGCTCGACGAGTACCCGGCGGGTACCGCCGGTCCCGCGTCGTGGAACGCCTGACCGACGCCGCCGCGCGCACCGGGGCCTCGCCGCCGCCGGTTGCGGACCGGCGGCTCATGGCAGACCTATAGGTTCACACGGGAACACTTCGCCGTCTCATGGCGTTCAATGGTTCGGGTCAACGGCGTCCCGGATCAGCCCTCGTTCTCAGGAGTCCCCATGTCTCTCACCCTCGACCGCACCGCCCCCACCGACGCCCCCATCCTCGACGTCCTCGCCGAGCGCTGGAGCACCCGCGTCTTCGACCCCGAGACGCCGATCGACGAGTCGGCCCTGCGGTCCGCCCTCGAGGCCGCCCGCTGGGCTCCCTCGGGTATGAACTTCCAGCCGTGGCGCTTCATCGTGGCGCGCCGGGGCACCGCCGCGCACGAGCGCGTCGTCGCCGCGTTGATGGGCTTCAACCAGGCCTGGGCTCCCGCGGCCGGCGCTCTTCTCGTCGTGCTCGCCGAGACCGAGACAGAAGACGGCGAGGCTCGTACCTGGGCTCTGTACGACAGCGGACAGGCCGCCGCCCACTTCACCGTGCAGGCGCACGCCGAGGGCCTCGCCACCCACCAGATGGGCGGCTTCGTCGCCGACGACCTGCGCGCGGCGTTCGACATCGACGCCCGCTTCACCCCCGTCACCGTGATCGCGGTGGGCGCCCTGGGCGACGTCGACGCCGCCGAAGAGGGCCTGCGTCAGCGCGAGCTCGCGCCGCGCCAGCGTCGCACGGTCGAGGAGTCGCTGCTCGTCGACGACTGAGCCACGGCATCCGCCCTTTCACGCTCCCCGCCGGGAGGACCGCCCTCGTACGGCGTCCCTCCGGGCGGGGAGCGTTCTCGTTCGCGTGGCGCGGGTGATCCGGAGTCCGGGCTGCCCCGCGGGGCAACCGGGACCGGGTCGCCGTATCCCCCCCCCGCCCGCATAAACGCTATTTGCGCGCAGAAACACGCTCTGCTCGCGTTTCTGCGAGCAGAGCGTGTTTCTGCGCGGGGGTCGAAGGAGCGGGAAACGGCGCTCATGCACGGGACGTCGAGCGAGCAGAGACGGCGTTTATGCACGGAGTGTCGAGCGAGCAGGAAACGGCGCTCATGCACGGGACGTCGAGCGAGCAGACACGGCGTTTATGCACGGGGGTCGAGCGAGCGGAAGACGCGCCGCATCCTCGAACGCAGAGGGGGGATGCCACGCCCTCGACGCGGCATCCCCCTCGCTCCCGCTACTCGACGATCTCCGCCTCGATGACGTCGTCGTCGCCCGGCTCCGGTTGCGCGGGGCCGGTGCTGACGAGCACGAGCGAGTCGCCGTCGCTGGCCACATCGACCCGCACGACGTCGCCGTCGCGCACCGTTCCGGCGAGGATCGCCATGGCGAGGCGGTTCTGGATCTCGGTCTGGATCAGACGGCGCAACGGCCGGGCGCCGTACACCGGGTCGTAGCCGCGCTCGGAGAGCCACGACCGGGCATCGGGTGTGACCGCGAGGCTCAGCCGCCGCTCGCGCAGGCGCTTGTGCAGCGCGTCGACCGCGAGCTCGACGATCTGTGCGAGGTCGTCCTGGCTGAGCGCCTGAAAGATGACGATGTCGTCGAGGCGGTTCACGAACTCGGGTTTGAAGGCCTGGCGCACGAGCGCCTGCACCTGCTCGCGCTTGGCGTCGATCGACAGGGTCGGATCGATGAGGATGGGCGACCCGAGATTCGAGGTCAGGATCAGGATGACGTTGGTGAAGTCGACCGTGCGCCCCTGGCCGTCGGTCAGGCGACCGTCGTCCATGACCTGCAGCAGCACGTCGAACACCTCGGGGTGCGCCTTCTCGACCTCGTCGAGCAGCACGACGCTGTAGGGGCGCCGACGCACGGCCTCGGTGAGCTGCCCGCCGGCCTCATACCCGACATACCCCGGAGGGGCACCGACCAGGCGCGAGACCGAGTGCTTCTCGCCGTACTCCGACATGTCGATGCGCACCATGGCGTGCTCGTCGTCGAAGAGGAAGTCGGCGAGCGACTTCGCCAGCTCCGTCTTGCCGACGCCGGTCGGGCCGAGGAAGAGGAAGGAGCCGACCGGGCGATTCGGGTCGCTGATGCCCGCGCGCGAGCGACGCACCGCGTCGGACACCGCCTTTACGGCATCCTTCTGTCCGATCAGGCGCTTACCGAGCTCGCGCTCGAGGTGCAGCAGTTTCTCGGTCTCGCCCTGCAGCAGGCGCCCCACCGGAATCCCCGTCCACGCGGCGATGACGGCCGCGATGTCCTCGTCGGTGACCTGATCGTTGACCATGCGGTCGCCCGCCGGTTCTTCGCGCTCGGCGACCATGAGCTCGCGTTCGAGAGCCGGGATCTCGGCGTAGAGGAGTCGCGATGCCCGCTCGAGGTTGCCCTCGCGCTGCGCGCGCTCGGCGTCGACGCGAGCGGCATCCAGCCGGGTCTTCAGATCACCGACGCGGTTGAGCGAGGCGCGCTCGCGCTCCCACCGGGCCTGCAGGTCGTCGAGCTTGGCCTGTTCGGCGGCGAGGGTCTCGCGCAGGGTCGCCAGGCGCTCCTTCGACGCGTCGTCCTTCTCTTTCTTCAGCGCGAGCTCCTCGAGCTTGAGGCGGTCGACGTGTCGGCGCAGTTCGTCGATCTCCAGCGGCGCGGAGTCGATCTCCATTCGCAGCCGCGAGGCGGCCTCGTCGATCAGATCGATGGCCTTGTCGGGCAGCTGACGCGAGGGGATGTAGCGGTTGGACAGGGATGCCGCGGCGACGAGCGCCGCGTCGGCGATCGCGACCTTGTGGTGAGCTTCGTACCGCTCCTTGAGGCCGCGCAGGATCGCCACGGTGTCTTCGACCGTGGGCTCGCCGACGTAGACCTGCTGGAAGCGCCGCTCGAGCGCCGCATCCTTCTCGATGAACTCGCGGTACTCGTCCAGCGTCGTCGCACCGATCAGGCGCAGTTCGCCGCGCGCGAGCATCGGCTTGAGCATGTTGCTGGCCGCAACCGACCCCTCGCCGCCACCCGCACCCATGAGAACGTGAAGTTCGTCGATGAACGTGATGATGCGGCCGTCGGACTCGGTGATCTCTTTGAGGACGCTCTTGAGGCGCTCCTCGAACTGGCCGCGATACATCGCCCCCGCGACGAGAGCCGAGATATCGAGCGAGACCAGCTCTTTGTTCTTGAGGCTCTCGGCGACGTCGCCCGCGACGATGCGCTGCGCGAGCCCCTCGACGACGGCGGTCTTGCCGACGCCGGGTTCGCCGATGAGCACGGGGTTGTTCTTCGTGCGCCGGGTCAGCACCTGGCTGACGCGGCGGATCTCGCCGTCGCGCCCGATCACGGGATCGAGCTTGCCCTGGCGAGCCCGGTCGGTGAGGTTGATGCCGAATTGCTCGAGGGCGCTGCGCGCGTCCTCCTGCCCCGGCTGTTGTGTGGCGTTCATATGTTCTCCTGAAAGTCTGTTCGCCGCCTCAAAAGTTGAGCTGCTTTGACTCAAGTTTAGCAGCGGGGAAGTCACGGGGCAATGGGGGTCGGGTCACCCGAGACGGGGGCGTGACACGGGGAGGACCCGGTCGAGGTTGAGGTCGAGGTCGAGGTCGAGGTCGAGGTCGAGGTCGAGGTCGAGGTCGAGGTCGAGGTCGAGGTCGAGGTCGAGGTCGAGGTCGAGGCTGACGTGCGGGCCGAGACGGGCCGTCATGCGGAGCGTTGCCGCGCCACGCCGGTGGGGGCGGCGGCGAAACGGCGTGTCGGCGTCGTTCTCCGCCCGACGGCCCTGCCCCGCGGCTCGGCTTCGGGCACAAGCCACACCCCGCCGCACACGGCACCGCGGACCGTCGCGCGGAGTTCCGTCCAACACGCCGCCACCGCGCCCGCCGGAACAGGCGTCGGCCGCGAACTCCGCACGACGGCACGGGCCGTCGGGCCGTTGGCCCACCGGAGACGGGCCACCGGCCGTGCCACGAGCCGGACCACCAGGACACCGGGCCAGGACCCCGGGACACCGGGTAGGCACACCAGGACACCGAGCCGGACCACCAGGACACCGGGCCAGGACCCCGGGCCGGGACACCGAGCAGGCACACCGGACCGAGGCGCAGAACCGGGGCACCTGTCCGGGCCGGCGCACCGGACCACCGGCCGGGAGACCGGGCCGGGACACCAGGCCAGGACACCAGGCCGGGACACCGGGACACCGAGCAGGCACACCGGGCCGAGGCACAGCCCCGGGACACCCGTCCGGGCCGGCGCACCGGACCCCGGCCGGGACCCGTGAAGACCGGAACCCAACCCGGCGAACTCAGGCCGGGATCGGTTCCTCATCCCGCGCGGGAACATCAGCCCCGGATGCCACGGGCTCGCCGCACGAGAAACGCGCGCGGTACGCCGTGGGGGTCAGCCCCATCGTGCGGGCGAAGTTCTGGCGCAGCACCGCGGCCGAGCCGAAACCGCACTCCGCGGCGATCCGATCGAGGCCCAGGTCGGTCTGCTCGAGCATCCGCTGGGCGTGCAGCAGACGCTGACGCGCGAGCCACGCGGCCGGGGTCACCCCCAGGTCCGCCTTGAACCGCCGAGCGAAGGTGCGCGGCGACATGTGGGCGCGCGCCGCGAGCCGATCGACCGAGAGCTCGGCATCCAGGTTCTGCAGCATCCACTCGGTGACCGGGGCGAGCGAGAGCGAGGAATCGATCGGGATCGGTGAGGCGATGAACTGCGCTTGGCCTCCGTCGCGCTGGGGCGCCACGACCATGCGACGGGCGATGCGGTTGGCGAGTTCGGAGCCCAGCTCCTGACGCAGCAGGTGAAGGCTCGCGTCGAGCCCGGCGGCGGTGCCGGCACTGGTGATGATGTTCCCGGACTGCACGTAGAGCACGTCGGGATCCACCTCGATCTCGGGGTACATCCGCGCCATGACGTCGGCGTAGCGCCAGTGCGTCGTCGCCCGCTTGCCGTCGAGGACCCCGGATGCCGCGATCACGAACGACCCGCTGCATACGCTCAGCAGCCAGGCGCCGCGCTCGTGCGCCCGACGGACGACCTCGATCACGCGCGGGTCGACGGCTCCCCACTGCGCGCGCGGTATCGGCGCGAGCACGAGAATGTCGATGTCGGCGGCCGCGTCCAGCCCGCGTTCGACGTTGACCGAGAACCCGATGTTCGACGGCACCACACCGGGGTCGGGCGCGACGATTCGGAAGTCGAAGTTCGGGATGCCGTCATCGCTGCGGTCCAAGCCGAACGCCTCGCAGGCGAGACCGAACTCGAACGGGGCGAACCCGGGCTGGATGACGACGGCGACCGAGCGCATGCGAACCTCCGGTGTGGCAGAAATCTGACGACAGGCGTCCATCATGCCACTCGTGGGCGCCATTCCTCTACCCGTAGCTTTTCTGCCATGGCTTACTTCATCGCCCTCGGCATCCTTTCTCTGGCCGGCATCGCCGGAACCGTGTGGCTCGTCCGCACCGACGGCTACGGCCGGGTTCCCACGGACCCCCGGCGTGCGGATCCGCGAGAGCCCCGCGCGGCGAGGGGCGAGGCCCCGCGGGAGCCCCGCGCGGCAAGGGGCGAGGCCCCGCGAGAGCCCCGCGCGGCGAAGAACCAGGCGCCGCTCGAGACGCTGCGGGCGGCAGCCCCCGAGGCCCGGCACGCCGCGACCGGCCCCGCCGTCGCGCCCACACCGTGACGGCCACCGCCGCGCGCACGGTCGCGGACAGGGAAACACACCCCGATCCCGGATGCCGTCACCCCGGCGCGTCGCGACACGCTCCGTCCGCGCGCGTGCGGGGTCTTCCGATCCGCTCGGACCGGTCGTCTCAGCGTCCCGCGGCGACCGCGCGAGCGTACACGTCGACCATCGCTGCCGTGCGCGAGGACTGGCGGAACCGCTCGGCGATGGAGGGATCAGGCACGATCGGTGAGCCGGCGGCGACGTCGTCCGCGGCACGGCGCAGGGCCTCCGCGAGCGCCGGGACCGTGGCATCCCGAACCGCCCAGACGCCCGAGCCGAGCTCGGCGGCGATGTCGGGGTCGCTCACCACGGCGGGGGTCCCCAGCGAGGCCGCCTCGAACACCGTCATGCCCTGGGTCTCGAACCCGATCGAGGTCTGCACGACGACGTCGGCATCGCCGAGACGCCGGAGCGTCTCGGCGTAGGGCAGGCGGCCCGAGAAGATCACCGAGGCCAAGGGCGACGACCGTTCGATCAGTCGTCGCGCGGCGCGCAGCTGGGCCCCGCCGCCGACGATCTCGACCTCGGCGTCGATTCCCGAGGCGACGACCGCCTCGAGGAACGGCAGAAGGCGCTTCTCGGGACTCATGCGGCCGAGCCAGATGAACCGCGGGCGGCCGGGCCGGCGAACCCCCGCCTCGGCGCTCAGTGCCGCGTCGAGCACATCGTCGTCGATGCCGTTCCAGATGACGTCGACCGCATCGGCCACGCCGTGCGTCTCGAGACGGCGGGCGAAGTGGCCGGAGGGGGCGGTGACGGCTCGCGAAAGGCGAGCGAGCTGTCGCAGGAACGCCCACCCGTCGGCGGGGCGCGGGGTCGCCGGGCTCGGTGCCACTCGCCGACCTCGCACAGACTCGACTGAGCCGTCCGAGATCGGCGCGCTCGCGCGAGACCCGACAGCATCCGGAAGCACTCGCCGCGCCCAGGCGTTGAGCGCGCGCAGCACGAGCCCGGGGAAAGGCGCGGTCGCCTCGATTCCCACGTCGACGCGGTTGTGCATGGTGTGCACCACCGGCAGGCCGTGGCGAGCGGCGTAGCGGTGGCCGATGAACGCGCCCCAGAAGTCGGCCTGCACGTGCACGACGTCGACCGGGAGCCGCGCGCCCATCTCGGCATCCAGGAATCTGTCCGTCCGGGCGCCCGGCCAGGTCAGCGCGTACTCGCGGTCGGGGGTGATCGCGATCGACGGCAGATCGAGGTAGGCCGCGTCGTGGTCGGCCGGTCGATGCAGGCGCGGCGCCACGACCGTGACGACGTGACCCGCGCGCTCGAGGAAGCGCTTCTGCAACCGCATCGACACCTGCGCGCCGCCGAGCGACTCGAGGTGCTGGTCGGCGAACATCACGACGTGCACGGGTGTTACTCCGGCAGCGGTCGACCGCGGTACAGCGCCTCGAAGGTGTCGAGCGTGCGGTTGATGTCGTGCACGGCGACGGCATCGAGGGACGCCTGCTGCATGCGCTTCCGCTCGTCGGGAGCCGCACTGAGCACGTCGGTCAGGCGCGCGGCGAGCTCTTCGGCATTGCCCGGCTCGAAGAGGTAGCCGTTGTCTCCCTCGTGCACGAGGTGCGGGAGGGCCACGGCGTTCGCGGCGACGATCGGCAGGCCGGATGCCATGGCCTCCATCGTGGCGATCGACTGCAGCTCCGCGATCGAGGCGATGGCGAAGACACTGGCCCGTGAGTACAGCGTGCGCAGGTCCTCTTCGGAGGCGTGGCCGTGGAACGTCACCCGCGAGGCGACTCCGAGCTGCTGCGCGAGGGTCTCGAGCTTGGCGCGCTGGTCGCCTCCGCCGACGATGTCGAAGGTGGCATCGAGAGCGGGGTCGAGCTGCGACAACGCCGTCAGCACGACGTCGATGTGCTTCTCGGTCGTCAGCCGCCCGACGAACAGGATGCGGTTGGCGTCGCGCGGCGTGAAGTCGGGCCGGTAGTTGGAGCGGTCGATACCGCACGAGATGGGGATGACGCCCGAGATGTCGATCGTCGACTCGAGGAAGTCGGCCGCCTTGCGGGTGGGGGTCGTCACCGCACGCGTCATCTTGAACGTGCGCTCCGCGTCGGCCCAGGCCAGCTTCACGAAGAGGCGGTCGAGCGCGTCGGGCAGGGTCGTGAAATCGAGGATGTTCTCGGCCATCACGTGGTTCGTCGCGATCACCGGGATGCCGCGCTTGCGTGCCTCACGGGCGAGACCGCGACCAATGATGATGTGCGACTGGATGTGCACGACATCGGGCTTGATCTCGTCGAGCAGGATGCGGGCGTAGTGCTTCGCGCGCCACGGGAACACGAAGGTGAGCCAGTCGTGCGGCAGGAAACGATGAGAGGGCAGCCGGTGCACCGTCATCGGCTGGTCTTCGATGACCTCTGTGCCGGTGCCGACCTTGCCGTGCTGCGCGCTGGGGGCCGCGACGTGCACCTCGTGTCCGCGGGCGACGAGACCCGCCGCAAGACGTTCGGCGAAGCGGGCGGCACCGTTGACGTGCGGGAGGAAGGTGTCGGCGCCGATGAGGATCCGCAGCGGCCGATCGGGGGTCGGCACCGCTTCGGGCGCGGTCGAGGAGTCGGTCGACGCGGCGGGCGCGGGAGGATCGGCGGGCGTCGCAGGAGTGGTCACGAGGGGTGAGGCCTATCTATGCGGCGGTCGTGGCGAGGGGAAGGTGCATGCGCTTCCCCACTGTACCCGAGCGAATTTCGGGGGCCCCGGGCCACTTCACGGGTGGCGCCGATGGTCCCCCGGATGCCGGACGGACGACGAAGCCCGCCCGGCGCGGAACCGAGCGGGCTTCGAGAGCTGACGCGAAGCGGTGACGTCACTCGTCGGGTCGGGGCTCGGAGGCGGGAATGCCCTGCGCCGGACGCGGCGGACCATCGGTGCCCGCCGCGGCGGGGACCTCGGATGCCGCCACCGCCATCGCCGAGACCACCACGGCGTCATCCGTCGCCGGTGAGCGCTGCGGGTCGCCGTCGCGCTGCCCCTCCGCCGAGACCGGGTCGAGGTCGGCCGTGGCTTGTTCGAACTGCGAACGGTAGAGGCGGTAGTACGCCCCCTCGAGCGCGATGAGCTCGTCGTGCGTGCCCTTCTCGACGATGTCGCCGTGCTCCATCACCAGGATGAGGTCCGCATCGCGGATCGTCGACAGGCGGTGCGCGATCACGAACGACGTCCGCCCCTCGCGCAGCGCGGCCATCGCCTGCTGCAGCAGCAGCTCGGTGCGGGTGTCGACCGACGAGGTCGCCTCGTCGAGGATCAGCACCGACGGGCGCGCGACGAACGCCCGCGCGATCGTGATGAGCTGCTTCTCGCCCGCCGAGACGTTGGCTGCGTCCTCGTCGAGCACGGTGTCGTACCCCTCGGGGAGCGAGTGCACGAACTGGTCGACGCGGGTCGCCACGGCGGCCTCGATGATCTCGTCGTCGGTGGCGCTCTCGCGGCCGTAGCGGATGTTGTCGCGGATCGATCCGGCGAAGAGCCAGGGATCCTGCAGCACCATGCCCGTACGCGAACGCACGTCGTCGCGTCGGAGCTCGGCGATGTCCTGCCCGTCGAGCAGGATGCGCCCGCCGTCGAGCTCGTAGAACCGCATGATCAAGTTCACCAGAGTGGTCTTGCCCGCACCGGTCGGGCCGACGATCGCCACGGTCTGCCCGGGCTCCACCCGGAACGACAGGTCGGTGATCAGCGGCCGCTCCGGCGTATACGAGAACCGGACGTTCTGGAACTCGATGACACCGCGTCCGTCGACGTGGGTCGGGGCGTCCGCGGCATCGGGGTCCTGCTCCTCGGCGTCGAGAAGCGCGAAGACGCGCTCGGCCGAGGCGGTGCCCGATTGCACGACCGCTGCCATTCCGCCCAGCTGCGACAACGGCTGCGTGAACTGCTGCGAATACTGGATGAAGGCCTGCACGTCACCGAGGCGGATCTGTCCGCCGGCCACCATCAGTCCGCCGAGCACGGCGATGCCGACGTAGGTGAGGTTTCCGACGAACATCATGCCCGGCATGATCATGCCCGAGAGGAACTGCGCCGTGAAGCTCGCCCGGTACAGCTCCTCGTTCTCGGCCTCGAACTTCTCGCGCGCGTCCTTCTCGCGGCCGTAGACCTTCACGAGGGCGTGACCCGAGAAGGACTCTTCGACGCGGGCGTTCAGGCGACCGACCTTCTTCCACTGCTCGCCGAAGGCCTTCTGCGACTTCGGCCCGATGACGCCGAAGATGACCGCCATGAGCGGCAGCGAGACGAGGGCGACGAGCGCGAGCTGCCACGAGATCGTGAACATCATGATGAGCACGCCCACGACGGTCAGCACCGAGGTCAGGGCGCTCGAGAGCGACTGCTGCATCGTCTGCGTGATGTTGTCGATGTCGTTGGTCACACGGGAGATGAGTTCTCCGCGCTGGACCCTGTCGAAGTACGACAGCGGCAGGCGGTTGATCTTCGCCTCGACGTCTTCGCGCAGGCGCCACATGGTACGCACCATGATGACGTTGATCACGTAGCCCTGGATCCACGACAGCAGCGACGAGCCGACGTAGATCGCGAGCACCGTCACGATGACGCGTCGGAGCGCGTCGAAATCGACCCCGGCCCCCACGGAGAAGTCGTCCATCGCGCCGACGATGTTGGCGATGTCGTTCTGACCGGCGGAGCGCAGTGCGTCGACGACCTCGACCTGCGAGGTGCCGGCGGCAAACTGCTGGGCGAGGCCCTTCGAGACGACGCCTTCGAAGATGATGTTCGTCGCATCCCCCAGCACGCGCGGTGCGAGCACCGCGAGGACGACGCCGAGGGCGCCGAGGATCGATACGAAGACGAAGGCCGCGGCGTGCGGCCGCAGAAGCCCGACGAGGCGGCGGAAGCTGGGGCCGAAGTTCGAGGCCTTCCCGGGCGCGACGCTGTCCCAGCTGCCGGAGTTCAGTCGCGCCTGTTCGGCGAGTTCTGCCTCGGCGCGCTCTTCCTCGGTGAGGGTGTCGGGGGTGCTCATGCCTCGACCCCCAGCTGCGACTCGACGATCTCGCGGTAGGTGGCGCTCGTGGCGAGCAGCTCGTCGTGCGTGCCGAGACCGGCCATGCGACCGTCCTCGAGCACCACGATGCGGTCGGCGCCCGTGATGGTCGACACGCGCTGCGCCACGACGATCTTGGTCACCTCGGGCAGCTCTTTCCACAGCGCTTGTCGCAATCGAGCGTCGGTGCTGAGGTCGAGTGCCGAGAACGAGTCGTCGAACACCAGCACCGCGGGGCGGTGCACGATGGCTCGCGCGATCGCGAGGCGTTGGCGCTGACCGCCCGAGACGTTCGTGCCGCCCTGTGCGATGCGCGCCTCGAGCCTGCCTTCCATCGCCTCGACGAAGTCGCGGCCCTGAGCGATCTCGAGGGCGTGCCAGAGCTCGGCGTCGGTGGCCTCCTCGCGTCCGAAGCGGAGGTTGGATGCGACCGTGCCGCTGAAGAGGAAGGGCCGCTGCGGCACGAGCCCGATGCTCTTCCACAGCGCGTCGAGATCGGCCTGTCGAACGTCGACACCGCCGACGCGCACGGCACCCGACGTGACGTCGAACAGGCGAGGGATGAGCGAGACGAGTGTCGTCTTGCCCGCACCGGTGGAGCCGACGATCGCGACGGTCTCGCCGGGTCGGGCCGTGAAGCTGATCCCCGAGACGACGGGAGACTCCGCGCCCGGGTAGGCGAAGGCGACGTCGTCGAACACGATCGCGCCGGGTTCGGGCAGTCGCTCGACGGGATTCGACGGACGCTCGAGCGTCGAACGACTGTCAAGCACCTCCCCGATGCGCTCGGCCGAGACGGCGGCGCGCGGGATCATCACGGTCATGAAGCTCGCCATGAGGACGCCGCCGAGGATCTGCGCCACGTATTGGATGAAGGCGAACAGCGTGCCGATCTCGACGCCGCCGGCATCGACCTGGATGCCGCCGAACCAGATGACACCGACCACCGTGACGTTGAGGACGAGCATCGCCAACGGGAAGAGCAGCACGAAGAGCGAGCCCACCTTGCGACCCACCACGAGGATGTCGGTGTTGGCCTCGCGGAAGCGCTCTTCTTCGATGCGCTCACGGACGAAGGCCCGCACGACGCGAACTCCCGTGAGCTGTTCGCGCATGACGCGGTTCACCGCGTCGAGCTTGGTCTGGTAGCTGCGGAACAGCGGCACCATGCGCGCGATGATGAGCCCGGCCGCCACGAGCAGGGCGGGCACCGCGACGGCGATCAGCCAGCTGAGACCGACGTCTTGCTGCAGGGCCATGACGATGCCGCCGATGGCGAGCAGCGGGGCGCTGACGAGCATGGTCGCGCCCATCATCGCCAGCATCTGCACCTGCTGGACGTCGTTGGTGTTGCGCGTGATGAGAGAGCCCGCGCCGAACTGCGACAGCTCGCGCTCGGAGAAGCCGCTCACGCGCTCGAACACATCGAGGCGGATGTCACGGCCCGCGGCCATCGCGGCCCGCGCGGCGAAGTAGGTGGCGATCACGGATGCCACGATCTGCCCGAGCGAGATCACGAGCATGAGCCCGCCCTGCGACCAGATGAAGCCCGTGTCACCGCGCGCGACGCCGAGGTTGATGATGTCGGCGTTCAGGCGCGGGAGATAGAGCGTCGCGATCGCGGACGCCGCCTGGAACACCAGGATGGCGACCAGCAACCAGCGATAACGCGAGAGATAGCGGATGAGAAGTTTGCCGAGCACGAAGCCCTCCGAAGAGATCGACGCGGTCGCCATGACCGCTGGACCCAGACTGGCACCGACCTCCGACAACGGCCACCCGCTCCGGTGTGGGGGCGTTCTCCCGCCGCGAACGCCGGAAGTCGGCATCCCGCTCCCCGGCGCCGGATCGTAGGCTGATCGCATGTCCCGACTGCAGGCCGACGCCCCCGCCGACCTCTGGGTGCCCGTGACGGGTTCGCTCGGCTTCCGCGGCCGCCGCCACCGGAAGGCCGCGATCGGCATGCTGCTGAGCCAGGCCAATCAGGCCGCCGGCGCCGCTCCGAAGCCGGGCGGCGGTGCGTTCGCCTGGATCCTGAGCCAGGCGGCGCCCCTTCTCATGCGCCGCGCGGCCGGGCGCGTGCTCGTCTGGGTCTGGAAGAGCGACCCCGAGCTGCTCGTCGTGATGGCGCAGCTGCAAGAGGCCACGCCCCAGCTGCGAACGGCGCGCGCGATGATGCCGATGGAGTACGACGACACCGAGTCGTTCCGAAACCCCCATCTCGGTGTGGGCGAGAAGCTCGCGATGCCGCTCCCGAGCGATCCGAAGACGCCGCCGTTCGCCACCTACACGTGGGACACGGGTTCGCACTTCGTCACCGTGACGGCCGTGTGCTCGGATCGCGAGCGTTTCGGCACGGTCATCGCGTCGGTCGACGAGGTGGCGCGCACGATCCGGGTGGTCGACGACATGAAGCTCGGCGAGTCGCCCACGGTCCTGCGACTCGACCCGGCCTGACCCGGGGAACCGTCCGGAGAACGGGCGTCGCGTTCGACACGGGGAGATCTCGGCGGAACCGCCCTGTTACCGAGGCGCACCCCTGTGTCGTCGTACCGACCGAGCAAGACGGGTGTTATCGGCCGACAGCTCGGGAGAGACCGAGAAGAAGACGGCGCGTCAGTCGCCGTGCATGTCGCGCGGCCGCCACAGCACGATGTCGGTGGCGCGGCGCACGCGGGCTCCGTGGCGGAGGGTCACGACCGATCCGGTCGCCCCGGCCGCGAAGACACGGGCCCCGGGGCGGGACTGCCGCTCGATCGTGAGCTGACGTTCGAGGTCGTTCACACGGCGGGCGAGCTCGTGCACCCGCTCCTCGAGGGCGAGCAGGCGGGCGATGGCCGGCAGGCTCATGCCCTCGCCCGAGAGCCGTGCGACTTCGCGCAACTGCTGCACGTGGCGGCTCGAGTACCGCCGTGACCCGCCCTGTGTGCGCGCGGGCACGACGAGACCGAGCCGGTCGTACTGCCGCAGGGTCTGCGGGTGCATGTTCGACAGCTCGGCGGCGGCGGCGATGGCGAAGATCGGAGCGTCTTCGTCGATCTCTCTCTCGGACACGTCTTCACCTCTTTCGTCGTGCCGGGTGCGGTGCCGGGTTCTCGGCATCCTGTCGTATCGGATGCCGAGAACCTCGGCGACGCGCGCGGTGTTATCGCGCCTTGGCCATCAGGTCGGCGCGGGGGTTCTCTTTGGGCTCGAGCTCGTGGAACCGCTCGAGGGCTTCGCGAGCGGCGTCGTCGAGATGAGTGGGAACCGCGACCTGGACCTCGGCGAGCAGGTCGCCGGAGCCCTTCGTGGTCTCGATCCCGCGTCCCTTGACGCGCAGCACGCGGCCGGACGGCGTTCCGGGGGCGACGCGCAGGCGGACGGGGTCGCCCCCCAGCGTCGGCACCTCGATGGTCGCGCCCAGCGCCGCCTCGGTGAAGGTGACCGGCACGGTGAGGCGGAGATTGAGGCCGTCCCTCGTGAACACCGGGTGCGGACGCACCGCGACGGTCACGACGATGTCGCCGCTCTCGCCGCCGTCGGGCGACTTGCGCCCCCGCCCGCGCAGACGGATCTTCTGCCCGTCCGAGACGCCGGCCGGGATCTTCACTTTGAACGGCACGTTGTCTTCGCCCGCGAGGGTGATGGTCTCGCCCTTGGCCGCGGTGACGAAGTCGAGCGTCGTCCGCGCGGTGACGTCGGCGCCCTTCTGCGGGCCGCCGAAGCCGCGGAACCCTCCGGTCGTCTGGCCGAACCGGCCGGAGCCGAAGCCGCCGCCCTGCTGGTCGAACATCGTGAAGAAGTCGTCGAAGCCGCCGGATGGCGCCTGACGCCCCTGGCCGAAGCGGCTGAAGACGTCGTTGAAGCCGCCCCCGCCCCCGGCCCCCGGAGCCGAGAAGCGCGCCCCCGAGCCCATGGCCCGGATCTGGTCGTACTCCTCGCGCTGCTCGGGGTCGTTGAGCACCGAGTAGGCCTCGCTGATCTCTTTGAACTTCGCCTCGGCCTTCGCGTCTCCCGGGTTCGAGTCGGGGTGGTACTGGCGCGCGAGCTTGCGGTACGTCTTCTTCAGATCGGCAGCGCTGACGCTCTTGTCGACACCGAGGACCTTGTAGAAGTCCTTGTCGAACCAGTCCTGACTCGCCATTCGTCCTCCTCCTAGGCCGGCACGGCGACGACGACCTTCGCCGGTCGCAGTTCGACCGAACCGAGGCGGTAGCCGACCTCGACGACCTCGAGGATCGTCGTCTCGGTCACGCCCGGAGTCGGGGCCTGGAAGATCGCCTCGTGCTGCTGCGGGTCGAACACGTCGCCGACGGCGCCGTACGAGACCACGCCGAGGCGCTCGGCCACGGCCCGCACCTTGTCACCGATGGCCGCGAGCGGGGTGCCCTCGACCAGATCGCCGTGCTTGGCGGCGCGGTCGAGGTCGTCCATGACGGGTAGCAGGCCCTTCACGGCCTCACCCTTGGCGCGCTCGATCTCGCGCTCGCGCTGCTCCTCGGTGCGCCGACGGTAGTTGGCGTACTCGGCCTGCAGGCGCTTGAGGTCGATCAGCAGCGAGGCCTCCTTGTCGGAGGAAGCCCCCTCTGCGGCGGCCTCGGGCGTCTGCTCGGCCCCGAGGATGTCGTCGATGGTCAGGCCCTCGGCATCCGGTTCCTGCGTCTCGGACTGCTCGCCCGACGGCGCGGGGCCGGAGGTGTTCTCCTCCGGCCCCGTCTCGTCAGGACCGGCGCCCGAGCCCGTGGGCTGTTCGTCGTCCTTGTGTGCCATGTTCTATCGCTTACTTCTTGTTCTCGTCGGTCGGCTCGTCGTCGACGACCTCGGCGTCGATGACGTCTTCCTCGGGGTTCGGCGTCTCGCCGTTGCCGGGCTGACCCACGTTGGGGTCGCCCGCTGAGCCCGTCGAAGCGTCACCCGCGGCCTGCGACGAGGCGTAGATGGCCTCGCCGAGCTTGCCCTGGCTGGCGTTCAGCTTGTCGAACGCGGTCTTGACCGCGTCGTCGTCGTCACCGGCGAGGGCCGTCTTGAGCGCGTCGACGTCGGCCTGCACGTCGTTCTTGACCTCGGCGGGGAGCTTGTCCTCGTTCTCCTTGATCAGCTTCTCGATCGAGTACGACAGGGTCTCGGCCTGGTTGCGGGTCTCGGCGGACTCGCGGCGCTTCTTGTCCTCCGCGGCGTTCTCCTCGGCCTCGCGCACCATGCGCTCGATGTCCTCCTTGGGCAGCGACGAGCCGCCCGTGATGGTCATCGACTGCTCCTTGCCGGTGCCCTTGTCCTTCGCCGAGACGTGCACGATGCCGTTCGCGTCGATGTCGAAGGTGACCTCCACCTGCGGGATGCCACGGGGAGCCGGGGCGATGCCGGTGAGCTCGAAGGTGCCGAGCGGCTTGTTGTCGCGGGTGAACTCGCGCTCGCCCTGGAAGACCTGGATCGCGACCGACGGCTGGTTGTCGTCGGCGGTGGTGAAGGTCTCGCTGCGCTTGGTCGGGATGGCGGTGTTGCGCTCGATGAGCTTGGTCATGATGCCGCCCTTGGTCTCGATGCCGAGGCTCAGAGGGGTGACGTCGATGAGCAGCACGTCCTTGCGCTCACCCTTGAGGACACCGGCCTGCAGGGCAGCGCCCACGGCCACGACCTCGTCGGGGTTCACGCCCTTGTTGGCATCCTTACCCGTCTCTTTCTTGACGAGCTCGGCGACCGCGGGCATGCGGGTCGAGCCGCCGACGAGCACCACGTGCGCGATGTCGTCGACCTTGACGCCGGCCTCGCGGATGACGTCGGAGAAGGGCTTGCGGGTGCGGTCGAGGAGGTCCTTGGTGAGGTCCTCGAACTTCGCGCGGGTGAGGGTCTCGCTGAGCGAGACGGGGCCGGAGTCGGTGAGCGACAGGTACGGCAGGTTGATGCTGGTCGAGGTCGAGCTCGACAGCTCCTTCTTGGCCTGCTCGGCCGCTTCCTTCAGACGCTGCAGAGCGATCTTGTCGCCCGAGACGTCGACACCGGTGGTGTCCTTGAACTGCTTGATGAGGTACTCGACGACCCGCTGGTCCCAGTCGTCGCCACCGAGGCGGTTGTCACCGGCGGTCGAGCGCACCTGGATGGTCGAGAAGTCGTCGTCCTTGCCCACCTCGAGCAGCGACACGTCGAACGTTCCACCACCGAGGTCGAAGACGAGGATCAGCTCGTCTTCCTTACCCTTGTCGAGGCCGTACGCGAGGGCTGCCGCGGTGGGCTCGTTGATGATGCGCAGCACGTTGAGGCCCGCGATCTCACCCGCCTCTTTGGTGGCCTGACGCTCGGCGTCGTTGAAGTACGCGGGCACCGTGATGACGGCGTCGGTCACGCTGTCACCGAGGTACTCCTCGGCGTCGCGCTTGAGCTTCTGGAGGATACGGGCCGAGATCTCCTGCGGCGTCCACTTCTTGCCGTCGACGTCGAAGGTCCAGGTGGTGCCCATGTGGCGCTTCACGCTGGAGATGGTGCGGTCGACGTTGGTGACAGCCTGGCGCTTGGCGGTCTCGCCGACGAGCACCTCGCCATCCTTCGTGTAAGCGACGACCGAGGGGGTCGTGCGGAAACCCTCGGCGTTGGCGATGACCTTGGGCTCGCCACCCTCGAGCACGCTCACGACGGAGTTGGTCGTACCGAGGTCGATTCCCACTGCACGGGGCATATGTGTCTCCTTGCTTGTGAGCACGGCCGTTGCCGCACTCGGGGTTCTGGATGAAAGTCTCTGCGCGGGTTGAGCCGCGATGACTCAAGGCTATCGCACGCCCTTCGGGTCGTCAAGAAGAGTTGATATGAATTGGCTCAACTTCCGGATGCTGTACCGCCCGGCGCGCTGTGCGCTCCGCGTTCCGCGGCCGCGGGGCACCGGCATCCCGAGCGCCCATGTCCCGATGCGTGCAGGCCGTGTGCCGAAACGGCGGCGCGGACGGCGCTCAAGTGGGGGGGGGCGCGCACGTCGCGCGGGCCGCTGGCCCGGTGCACGCACGACGCCCCCGCCACCGGAAGGCAGCGGGGGCGTCGAACGGATGCCGGGGCTCAGTCGCGATCGCGGTCGCGGCGCTGGGGACGGTCGCTGCGCTTGGCGGAGCGACCACCCTGGTCGAGGCGCAGGTCGATCAGCTGACCCGAGATCCGAGTGTCGGCGAGGCGGCCGATCGTGTCGCTCGACAGGTCGGCGGGGAGCTCGACAAGTGAGAAGTCCTGGCGGATCTGGATCGCGCCGAAGTCGCCCCGGCGCAGACCCCCCTCGTTCGCGAGGGCGCCGACGATCTGACGCGGCTCGACGCGCTGGCGACGACCGACCGCGATGCGGTAGGTCGCGAAGCGGCCCGAGGTGTCGCGGCGCGGGCCGCCGTCGCGCGAACCGCCGTCACGCGATCCGCCCTCGCGCGCGGGCCGATCGTTGTCGAAACGCTGCTGACGGAAGGCCTCGGCCTCGAGCAGCAGCGGCGTGTCGCCCTGGGCGACCACGGCGAGAGCTGCCGCCACGTCGGCCTCGGGCACGTCGTGATGAGCGACGTAGTGGGCCACGACGTCGCGGAACGTCGCGATGGCCGCGGTGTCCTCGAGAGCGGTGGTGATCGCGTCGTCGAAACGGGTCAGGCGCGTGGCGTTGACGTCGTCGACGCTCGGCAGCGACATCTCGGTCAGCGGCTGGCGCGTGGCCTTCTCGATCGCGGTGAGCATGCGGCGCTCGCGCGGGGTGACGAAGCTGATCGCGTCACCGGTGCGACCCGCGCGACCGGTGCGGCCGATGCGGTGCACGTACGACTCGGTGTCGATCGGCAGGTCGTAGTTGACGACGTGGCTGATGCGGTCGACGTCGAGGCCGCGGGCGGCGACGTCGGTGGCGACGAGGATGTCGAGCTTGCCCGACTTCAGCTGGTTGACCGTGCGCTCGCGCTGCACCTGGGCGACGTCGCCGTTGATGGCGGCGGCGGTGTAGCCGCGGGCGCGCAGCTTCTCGGCGACCGTCTCGGTCTCGTTCTTCGTGCGGGTGAAGACGATCATGCCCTCGAAGTTCTCGACCTCGAGGATGCGCGTGAGGGCGTCGATCTTCTGCTGGTACGAGACGATCAGGTAACGCTGCGTGATGTTCGTCGAGGTCGCGGTCTTGGTCTTGACCGTGATCTCTTCGGGATCGTTGAGGTACTGCGCCGAGATGCGGCGGATCTGCGCCGGCATGGTCGCCGAGAACAGCGCGACCTGCTTGGTCGAGGGCGTGTCGGCGAGGATCGTCTCGACGTCTTCGGCGAAGCCCATCTTGAGCATCTCGTCGGCCTCGTCGAGCACGAGGTACTTCAGCTCGCTCAGGTCGAGGGTGCCCTTGTCGAGGTGGTCCATGATGCGACCGGGGGTGCCCACGACGATGTCGACGCCGCGGCGCAGGGCCGACAGCTGCTGGCCGTAGCCCTGACCGCCGTACACGGGGAGCACCGAGACGCCCTTGATGTGGGCGGCGTACTTCTCGAACGCCTCGCACACCTGCAGGGCCAGCTCACGAGTGGGAGCGAGCACGAGAGCCTGCGGGTTCTTGTGGCCGGTCTCCATCTGCGACAGCACCGGCAGCGCGAAGGCAGCGGTCTTGCCCGTTCCGGTCTGGGCGAGGCCGACGACGTCGCGCCCCTGCAGCAGGACCGGGATCGTGGCCGCCTGGATCGCGGAGGGGGTCTCGTACCCGACGTCCTTCAGGGCCTTGAGCACAGCGGCATCCAGTCCCAGATCGGCGAAGGTGAGCTTTTCGGGGGTGGTCTCTGCCTCAGCGGAGTCGACGGGGGTTTCGGATGCCATGACTCCACGGTAGTCTCCTCCGCGCCCACGCGCGGGCCGGGGTCTAACCTGAACGCGCACGTCGACGACGGCGTGGCCTGATCCCGGCCTTACCGGGTGTTCACCGAAGGGCCCTACCGTGACCCCCATGCCTCCCCCCGCCGCCACCCCGACCGGCGTCTCCGCACGCCGTCCCGTGCTCGCCTGGGCCCTGTGGGACTGGGGCTCCGCGGCCTTCAACGCCGTGGTCACGACCTTTGTCTTCAGCACCTATCTGGCGAGCCAGCTCTTCGTGGACCCCGCGATCGTGGCCGCCGCGGACGGCAACGACAAAGACCCCGCCCTCGTGCGCGCCCTCGCCGACAACGCCACCCTCGTCGGCGTCGCACTGATGATCGCCGGGATCGTGGTGGCGCTCGTGGCCCCCGTCCTGGGCCAGAGATCCGACGGCACCGGGCGTCGCAAGCTCTGGCTCGGCATCAACACCGGACTCGTGGTGATCGCGATGGCGGCGATGGTGTTCGTCGAGGGCACTCCGCACTTCCTCGTGCTGGGAGCCGCTCTCATCGCGGTCGGCAACGTCTTCTTCGAGTTCGCGAGCGTCAACTACTACGCGATGCTCACCCAGGTCTCGACCCGCGAGAACATCGGCCGCGTCTCCGGCTTCGGGTGGGGCATGGGCTACGTCGGCGGCATCGCGCTGCTGATCCTGCTGCTCGTGCTGTTCATCCAGAGCTTCGGGGATCCGGATGCCGGTGGGCTCCTCGCCGTGACCAAGGACGGCGGTTGGAACATCCGCCTGGCGGTGGTGGCATCCGCCCTCTGGTACGCCGTCTTCGCGATTCCGGTGCTGCTGCGCGTACCCGAGATCCCGGCCCGCGAGCGCCGGGTGAAGGTCAGCTTCTTCCGCTCCTACGTTCTGCTGTGGGCCACGCTGCGATCACTGTGGCGCGACAGCCGACAGGTCCTGGTGTTCCTCGTCGCCAGCGCGGTGTTCCGCGACGGGCTGACGGGCGTCTTCACCTTCGGGGCGATCATCGCCGCGCAGGTCTTCGGGTTCAGCTCGACGCAGGTGCTGTACTTCGCCGTCGCGGCGAACGTCGTCGCCGGTATCAGCACCTTCGCGGCCGGACGCCTGGACGACCGGTTCGGGCCCAAGCGCGTCATCATGGCCTCGCTCATCGGACTCATCGTGCTCGGCAGCGCGGTGTTGTTCATCGGCACCTCGCAGACCGCGTTCTGGATCGTGGGCCTCGGCCTGTGCGCCTTCGTCGGTCCGGTGCAGTCGGCGAGCAGGTCGTTCCTCGCGCGCGTCGCCCCCGAGGGGCGCGAGGGCGAGATCTTCGGCCTCTACGCCACGACCGGTCGCGCCGTGTCGTTCCTCGCTCCGGGCCTGTTCGCGCTGTTCGTCGGGCTGACGGGCGACACGCGCCTCGGCATCCTGGGCATCGTGCTGATCCTCGGCGCGGGGCTGCTGCTGCTGATCCCGGTGAAGGCGAAGCCGGCCGTCATCGCCTGATCCCGCGCCGGCCGAGGTCCAGGGCGCCGGTCGTGCCTCACGCTTCGCGCGAGCCCGGCGACTCCGACCGCGCGACCCGTGCGGAGCGCGTGGCTGCGAGACAAAGTGCCGGATGCCGCGAGCTACGCCCCGCGGCCTCAGTCGCGGGGCCAGGAATCGGCGAACTTCGCCAAGAGGCGGGCGAACTCCACGCGCTCGGCGTCGCTGAAGGACTCGAGTGCGGAGCGCACGGCATCCCGCCTTCGTCCCCGGAAACCCGACACGAGCCTCTCGCCCTCGGGAGTGAGGCGCACGCGCGTGCGACGAGCGTCGTCGGGGTCGGGCTCGCGCGCGACCAGCCCCATCTGCGCGGCCTGTTGCACGAGGCGCGAAGCGCGCGGCTGGTCGACGCCGACGGCCTCGCCGATCTCGCTGACCGAGAGCGAACCGGATGCCGCTACCAGGGCGTCGAGCATGCGCAGGCGCGCCGGCCCGCCGAAGCGTCCGTGCGAGGGATCGGCGGCCCACGGCGGAGCGCCGCGGCCCCAGGGCCCGCCGTGCCCGCCACCGTGGTCGCCGTGCGGGTGGTGGTGCGCCTCGGCCGGGAACGGCGGCCTCGGGCGTCGTCCGCGCAGGCGCCCGAGGGCGGCGGCGATCTCGTCGGCGGGGTCGGTGGCCATGCGGAAATTTTACATGTCTCTTGACAAGCATCGGGAATGCATGTCACAGTACATTCGTTGTCACATGACATGCAATGGCGGATCGACCGCCCACGAAAGGACTCCCCCATGAACACCCCCGCACCTTCTGATCCCCGCAGCCTCGCCCATCGCCTCACGACGGTCGGCCACGCGCTGCACCACCGCCTGTTCGCGCAGTTGCGCGACAGCGACCTGCACCCGAAGACCGTCGCGGTCCTCTCCGTGATCGACGGACGCCTCGACGCCCCGTGGATCAGCGACCGCATCGCCCGCGGCGGCAAGCGCATCAGCGCCCTCGCCGACCGGGGATGGATCGCCCCCGCCGGCGACGGCTGGACGCTCACCGACGAGGGTCGCCAGATCCTCGATCGAGTGGATGCCGACCGCCAGGCGCTTCTCGCCGGAGTTCCCGCCGAAGAGATCGCGCGCCTGACCGCCGCCCTCGACGCGATCTCCGGGGCCCTCGGCCTCGAGGAGGACGCCGGCCCGCGCGGCCCCCGCGGCTTCGGCTTCGGTCCCGGCCCGTTCGGCCCCGGGTCCGGCCGCGGCTTCGGTCCCGGAATGCGCGGCGGCCCCCGCTTCGGCGGCGGCGAGCGCGACCACCGGCGCGAAGACGGCGGCAATGCCCACCACGGCTTCGGCCCCCGCCACGGCGGGTACACCGACGGGCACCTCTCCGACGGCGACAGCGCCTCCGACGACTCCGCCCCCGGCACCGCGCCCCGCCACGGGGAGCACGGCCACCGGCACGAGCGCGGACACGGCCGCGGACACCGGGCGGTCGAGCGCGCCTACGAACGCGGTTTCGACGCCGGGTTCACCCGTGGGCGCGAGTCCGCGGCATCCGAGTGATCATCGAGAACACGACGCGGCGGGACCTCCCTCGGGAGCCCGCCGCGTCGTCGTTCGGTCAGCGTCCCGCGGAACCCGCGTCGGTGTAGCCGACGTCGGTGCGGTGGAAGTTCAGCGACGAGCGCGAGGCCGTCGGGCCGCGCTGCCCCTGGTACCGGTTGCCGTAGGGCCCGGAGCCGTACGGGTTCTCGGCCGGCGAGGTGAGCCGGAAGTAGCAGACCTGCCCGATCTTCATCCCGGGCCACAGCTTGATCGGCAGCGTCGCGACGTTCGAGAGCTCGAGAGTGACATGGCCCGAGAACCCGGGGTCGATAAACCCCGCGGTGGAGTGGGTGAGCAGCCCCAGACGCCCGAGCGATGATTTTCCCTCGAGGCGCGCGGCGACGTCGTCGGGCAGACTGACCCGCTCGAACGTCGACCCGAGGGCGAACTCGCCCGGGTGCAGGATGAACGGCTCGTCGGGCTCGACCTCGATGAGACGCGTGAGCTCGGGCTGGTTCTCGGCGGGGTCGATGAAGGGGTACTTGTGGTTGTCGAACAACCGGAAGTAGCGGTCGAGACGCACGTCGACGCTCGAGGGCTGGACCATGGCCGGGTCGAAGGGCTCGAGGCCGAGGCGCTTCGCGTCGAGTTCGGCCCGGATGTCGCGATCGGAGAGCAGCACGGCCCCAGCCTAGAGGCGGGGCACGTGTCACGTCGGTCGGGTTTCGGCGCCGAGGACGGTGTCGAAACCGCATCCGTTTGTCGAGACCGCGTGCGATGGGCCACGAACGTGTGCGTCCTCGCGAATCTCCCGCGGTCTCGACGGCGCCGGTCCCGCGCTCACATCGCGTGATCATCCCGGATGCCGAGGGATGCCACGCAGACGCTGTTATGCTGGCCGGGCTGCCGCAAGGCGCACGGGGCTGTAGTTCAATGGCAGAACATCTGCTTCCCAAGCAGATAGCGCGGGTTCGATTCCCGTCAGCCCCTCCACAGCCCTCGCGGGCGGCCTCAGGCCGTTCGGGAGGGCTTTGTCTTTCCCCCGTCAACCCCTCCCCCTCGGCCGTTCACCGCACGGGCAGACTGGACGCGACGAGGGGGGAGACGTCATGACAGAGGTCGCGGAACGTCATCCGGATGCTACGAATGATCGAGGCCTGCCGTTCTGGGTGAAAGCGCTCGGATGGCTGCAGGTGGTGGTCATCGCGCTGGCGCTCGTCGCCTTCGTCGTGCTGCAGGGCGTGCAGGCGGCGTCCTCCGGCGTCAACTACGACGCGGCGGCGTTCGCGGTCATCCTCGCGCTCCCGCTGATCATCGTCTGGCAGCAGCAGATCGCGGCTCTGGTCGTCGCGGGTGCGCTCGTCGTCGGCATCGTGCTCGGCGTCCGTTTCCGCCGTGGTCGCATGAGCGTGGGCCAGGCCGTCTGGGGCTACACCCTGCTCGGGTGGACGCTGTTCTGGGTCACGATGTGCGCGTGGGGGTTCGTCCGGCTCCTCTTCGCCTTTCTCGGCTGAGGCCGCGGGCGCGGCACCGAGAGGGGAACTTTCCACAGGGCTCGGAACCTCCGGCGACGACCGGCGCCGCGGAATTACGCGCGTGTAGTTTCGAACACGTTAACGAATCCGGGCCTTATCCACACGTGTTTGCACAGGCTGCGACAGTTTCCACACACGCTCTCCACAAAGTTATCCACAGCTGTGGAGACAGTCGTTCGCCCGTGTCGACGAGTCGACGGGGCGCATGGGTATCGTCAGGATCCTCCCCGCGCCGATGCGTCGAGCGCAGCATCGTCGTGTGCGAACGAACAACAGCTTCCCCTTTCACGCGAGCGGAACCTGGGGCTTCTACGAACGGCGACTGAGCGGTCACGGGCTCGTCGTCGAGCACCTGCGGGTGCTCCCCCCGGACGGCAGGCCCGAAGAGCGACTCGTGTGGAACGCGGCGGTGATCTGGCCCTACGTCGGCTTCTTCTGCGGCATCGCCGCGGCCGCCGCCGCGCATCACACCAGCTCCGTCGCAGGGAGCGTGACACTCGGCGCCGTCGTGTGGCTCGTGCCGTGGGCCTGGCTGGCATGGAGAAGCCGCCCCTTCGCGCGGCGCGTCCGCGAGCCCTGGCGGATCAGCGGTGCCGGGACGTGGATGGTCGACCCCTCGCCGCTCCGCGATCACGCCGAACGTCTCGCCGACGCCGGTCGACGGGCCGCCTTCGATCGGACACACCGACACGTGACGCTCACCTGGGGCGACGTCTACGCGGCGCTCGCGGCGCAGGCGGAACCCGCCTCGACAGCCCTCGTCGTGCACACCCCCGCGGCGGAGCCCCGCGGCGTCCACGAGAGCCGCCATCCTCGGCCCCGACCCGCCGCCCACTTCCTCCCGCGCGGGACCGGCCTCACGTCCTCAGGTGCGACGCCCCGTTCAGATCGAGCACCGCACCCGACGCCCACTGCGAACCCGGCGAACTGAGGTACACCACGGCATCCGCCACCTCTTCGGGAGTGGCGACGCGACCGAAGGGACTTTGATCCCGGATGCCGTCGCCCGCCGCTCCGGCCAGCTTCTCCTGCTGCCGGTCGGTGCCGACGAACCCGGGAGCGACGCTCGTGACCGCGATGCCATGCGGAGCGAGCGCCACCGCGAGGGACTGCCCCATCGCGTGCAGCCCCGCCTTCGCCGCCCCGTAGGCCGGGAACTCCGGCTCGCCACGGAAGGCGCCGCGCGAGCCCACGTTCACGATCGACCCCGGGAGCCCCCGTTCGATGAGGGAGCGCGCGACGAGGAAGGCCAGGTTGGCGGGCGCCTGCAGATCGACCTGGACCATGCGTTCCCAGGTGCGGTGCCAGGTGGCGTAGTCGACGGTCGCGATGGGGTGCGAAGTCGAGGGGCCGGGCGCGAGGGCCGCGTTGTTGACGAGGACGTCGATGCGTCCGAACGCGTGGAGGACGTCGTCGACGATGCGTTCCGCGGTCTCCGAGTCGGAGACGTCTCCTCCCACGAGGACGTGCCCCTCACCGTGCAGCAGCGCGAGGGTCTCCTCGGCAGCCGAGAGGTCCTGACCGTAGTGGACGGCGACCCGATCGCCGCGGGCGCTCAGCGCGACGGCGATCGCGCGCCCGATTCCGCGTGAGGCGCCGGTGACCAGAGAGTGCAGCATGCACCCATCCTCCCGGTGCCGAGCGTTCGGGCGGCTCCACGAAACGGCGGGCCGCCCGAACTGTCCGGGGCTCACGCATCGGGGCGATGAACCGGTCGCGTCCGATGCGGATGGCCCACGCTACGTCCGAGCGCGGCCGGCGAGGCGGGCTTGACGAGCTCCCTCTGCGGGTGCGGGGCCCGGTCGTCTGGGCTCAGGCGCGGGTGAAGCCGTCGAGGTCGGGGTCCCAGAAGGCGTCGGGGTTCGCATCGTCGCCCGGCTGCTCGACCGCGATGGCCGGTGCCTGCGGAAAACGCTTGTGCTGGCGCAGCTCTTCGGCCGCCCACGAGAAGTCGGGCTCCTGACCTTCCCAGTCGGCCGGGGCGCTGAGCACGTCGTTGCCGACGCCGATGACAAGCTCGGCCTCTTCTTCGCCGCCTTCGGTGACGATCGGGATGCTCACCGCCTCCGCCTGCCCTTCGGCGGCGATCGACGCGGTGAGCTGCACGAGCGCCTCCGCCACGTCATCGGTCGTGGTCACGGTCTCACCGGCATAGGTCACACTGCGCATTCAGCGATGTTCTCCTCTCGAGCGCATCGGAGGGGGCCGGTTGCCCCGGGGCGCGCGCTCCGATAGGGCGCTCGTGTCGGAGGTCCGCGCTAGGGTCCGGTGAGCCCGCCGAGAGGATCACGATCATGACCGAAGCCCCCGAGCTGATCGTCGACGACGCCGCGCGCTGGCGATCGTGGCTCGACGCCCACGAAGACACCAGCGATGGTGTGTGGCTGGTGCTCGCGAAGAAGGGCACGACCTCGCCCACGTCCCTCACCTACGCCCAGGCCCTCGACGAGGCCCTCTGCAGCGGGTGGATCGACGGGCGAAAGCAGTCCCGGGATGCCGACACCTTCCGACAGCACTTCACCCCGCGCCGCGCCCGATCGATGTGGTCGAAGCGGAACGTCGATCACGTCGCCCGCCTGACGGACGAGGGGCGCATGCGGCCCCGCGGGGCCGACGAGATCGCACGCGCTCAGGCCGACGGGCGGTGGGAGCGCGCCTACGAGGGATCCGCGGCGATCGAGGTCCCGGCAGACCTGCGCGAAGCCCTGGATGCCGAGCCCGTCGCGGCGCGCGCCTTCGAGGCGCTGACCAAGGCCGAGCGCTACTCGGTGCTGCATCCCGTCGTCACCGCGACGACGCCCGCGACCCGGGCGAAGAGGATCGCGCGCCACGTGCAACGCCTCGCCGCCGATCCGGCTCCCCCGGCCCGGAAGGACTGATCACCGCCGAGAATAGGCTCATGCGCGCGCGACGACTCCTCGGCCTGACCGCTGCGGCATCCCTCGTTCTCGGGCTGACCGCCTGCGCGGCACCCGCCACCGAATCCGCCCCCGCCGCCACCGGACCCGCCGCCACCGGACCCGTCGTGTCGTTCTACGGCGATTCGTACACGCGCGGCACGGGCGCGAGTTCGAACGACAAGCGCTGGTCGACGATCGTGTCGGCCGAGCGCGGCTGGCGCGAGATCAACCGCAGCGAGAACGGCCTCGGCTTCGTCAACCGCCGCGCCTCGATGGGGCCCGGACTCGACGACATCCCCGCCCAGGTCATCGCCGACGACCCCGACCTCGTCTTCGTCACCATGGGGTTGAACGACAACTTCAGTTACGACCGCGCGGCCGAGCGCATCCGCGAGACCATCGAGAGCGACCTGCAGCGCCTGCGCGAGGGATTGCCCGACGCACGGATCGTCGTCGTCGAGCCCTTCTGGTACACCGCCGACCGCCCGGCGTCGGTCGACGTCATCGCGGGTTGGGTCGAAGACGCCGCAGCGCGCATCGGCGCCGACCACATCGAGGGGGCGAGCCACTGGCTCGACGGGCACTACGCCGACTCCGCCGACAGCTGGATGGCCGGCGACGGCCTGCACCCGAACGACACCGGGTACGCGCACCTGGCAGAGCAGATGGATGCCGCGCTGGGCGCCCTCGATCCGCCCCTATGACCGCGACGCTCGCGAAATCCGCCGTCGGCTGAGCGCCCAGACCCCCGCCGCCGCGACGAGAAGCAGAGCCAGGATGCCGACGATGTGCAGCACCAGCGAAGCGAGGCCGCGCTCGGGCAGCAGGAACCCGTAGGGAACCCACCCGTCGGTCGCCCCGCGCACGAGGACGACGGTGATCCAGAGCAGCGGGTACGGCAGTACCCACCAGAGGTGCCGCCACGCGAGCCGGGGCCGGTCGCGAGCCGTCGCGATGTCAAGGACGACGATGACCGGGAACACGACGTGCAACACCGCACTGACCCACGGCGGGGCAGACCCCGTTCCGGGCACCAGAGCGTTGTAGACGACTCCGACCACGATCAGACAGGCCGCGCCGATCGCCCACGCGAGAGCGAGCGGGAACGGCAGGGCTCGATTCGCCAGACCGATTCCTCCGACGGCGATCAGCACGAGCGCCGTCAGACTGCTCGTCTGATTGGTGAAGTATCCGAAGTAGTCGAGGGGGTTGGCGTCGCCCGCCGCGATCCGCAGCACGTAGGCGAACAGCACCACGACGAGCACGATCGCGCCGGCGACGACGCGAGCGAAGGAACGCACGGTTGCCGGGTGGGAGGTCACCCCGTGACGCTACCGTGCGCGCCCCGGACCGGCCACTGCGTCAGGCGCCGTTCGCCGTCCGCGCGCGGAACCACACGGTGAGCTCGCGCACGGCGCGGATGCTCGCGTCTTCGTCGTCGGCCTCGAGGTCGTCGAAGGTGTCGCGGAAGCCCTCGGGCGCGGGTGTCGTGGGAACGCCGATCGGCTCGTACCCCATCGTCCACTCCGTGAAGCGGCGCTCGTCGATGCGCTCCGAGAGCAGCACGCGCACGTCCGTGTGCCGCGGGTCGCGTCGGATCTTCGTCATGAGTTCGTCCACGGCATCCTGCGGCCCTTCGAGCACCTGGAAGAAACGCCCGCGGCGATACAGCAGCATGCCGGTGAGATCGTGCTCGTGATTCGACCGGCGGCTCTGCGTGAGGAGGTCCTTGAGGCGGTCGTCGTCGAACGGATCGGACGCCGCGCTGACGTACGAGATGGACACGAGGTCGGAGTTCACGAGGCCCTCCCGCCGTCGATCGACCGCGGCGCGGGGACACGCACCTCGCGAAGCGTGATCTCGGCGTCGTGCGGGGGCTGGTCGTTGGTCACGGCGGCCATCGCGGCGGTCAGGGCTTCGAAGCGACCGACGAGGCGCGAGCGACCGTTGTACGCCAGGTACCCGCCGCCGCTCTGGCGGTCGATGTAGCCGAGGAACACCCCGCTCTTACTGCCGACGTGGAAGCCGTCTTCGACGCGAGCCCAGACGACTCCGGCGCCGGGGCGGTCGTGAGACACCATGGTCGCCCCTCTTTCTGCCCGGGATGGAAACGGGCGAATGCGACCGTACCGGCCCCCTCCGACATCGAGGCGCCCTTGACAGATCGCCCGACGGACGAGCCACCGGGCGGAGGCGTCGAACGGCCGCGTCCCCGTCAGACCAACGCGGCGCGGATCTGCGCGGAATCGTCGGTGCCGGTCGCCTCGGCGATCCGCCCGTTCTCGATGCGGTACATCGCGAACGAGGCGATGTTCACGCGTCGGCGGGTCGGCATCACGTGCGCGAACGCGCCGGTGTGCGCTCCCCCGCCCCGCAGATGAACCGCCAGACGGTCGTCCTCCACGATCAGCTGAATGCGCTTCCACTGCCAGTCGGGGAAGCCGTGCAGCAGCTCCGCCAGATCGGCGATCCACGCCTCGGCCCCCGCGGGCAGGTGCGCACGGCGCACCGCGGGGTGCAAGAACCCACGGACGGCTTCAAGGTCGTGCCTGTTGAGGGCGTCGAGGTAGTCGGCGAACCACTCTCGCGTCTCCCAGACCTCCACTCCCCCATTATCGGCGGGATGCCGGGGACCCGGCCCGTCCGAGCGAGAGGGGGAGCGTCCCTGGCTCCAACGACTCTCGACCTCTCACGCGTCCTCGGCGAACACCTGAGTCGCGATGCGAAACGCCGTATTGGCCGCCGGCACACCCGAGTAGATCGCCGACTGCAGGATCACCTCGCGGATCTCGTCGATCGTGAGGCCGTTGCGCAGTGCCGCCCGCAGGTGCATCGCGAGCTCTTCGTGGTGGCCGTGGGCGATGAGCGAGCTCAGCACCGCGACCGAACGGGAGCGGCGATCCAGACCGGGCCGTGACCAGACGTCGCCCCAGGCCACGCGCGTGATGAAGTCCTGCCAGTCGGCGGTGAGCTCGGTCGTCGCCGCCGTCGCGCGGTCCACGTGTTCGTCCGACAGCACGGCACGGCGAACGGCCATGCCCTGGTCGTGGCGTTCCTGGTCGGTGGGCATCAGGCGTCCTTTCCGGTCGCAGATACGAAGAACGACCGCAGCAGCGCCGCCACGGCCTCGGGCTGCTCGGCGGGCGGGAGATGGCCGGCGTCGTCGATGCGCGCGACACGGCCGTCCGCCACACCCTCGGCGATCTCGACCGCCTTGGCCTCGGGGGCGACGGCGTCGAACGACCCCCAGGCGGCGAGCACGGGGACGCGGATCTCGCCCAGCACGGGCCGCACGTCGTACGCGGCGAGCGCCTCGCAGCAGCGCGCGTAGCCGTCGTCGTCGGCATCTTGAAGGACATGCAGCAGACGCCCGGTCAACTCGGGACGCCGCGCGATCGAGTCGGGGGCGAACCAGCGCTGGGCCGAGCCGACGATGAGGCTCGACGTGCTCTGCGCCCGGGCCTGCGCCGCCCGGTCCGTCCACGACGCAGGTTCTCCCAGGACGGCTCCGGATGCCACGATCGCGGCGCCTCGAAGACGCTCGCCGTGCCGCAGCGCGAGCTCGAGCCCCGTCGCACCGCCCAGGGACACCCCGGCGTAGAGGAACGTCTCCTCGGGTACGGCGGCGGCCACGGCATCCGCGAGGTCTCCGACGGTGAACGCCTCGTGCACCCGGGGCCCCGCGCCGTGGCCGGGGAGGTCCCATGCGCAGACGCGGTAGTCGTCGGCGAGGAGGGGCACGACGTCCTCCCAGAGGATCGTCGAGGTGCCCAGCGACGGCCCCAGCACCACGAGGGGCGCGTCGGCGGGTCCGACCGGCTCGGTCAGCGAAACGAGGCTCATGCGTCGACTCCCCTGCTGCGTGCCGTGCCGCCGCCCGCGTGACCCGTGCCACGCGCGAGGCGGGGTGCGAGGCCGAGGTACCGAGCCGGGTCGAGCAACGTGTCGACGTCGAGACCGGCCGCCTCGGGCAGCGCGCGCAGACGCGGGGCGAGGTCGTCGTCACCATCGAGCAAGGCCGCGAAGCGCTCGGCACCGATGAGCGGCACGAGCACTCCCCGCAGGCGCTCGCTGACGATGCGCCCGCCGGTCAGACCGACGGTGGCGGCGGCGGCGGCCGCGTCGACGCGCAGGTGCGCGAGCAGGGACGATCCGTGCGCCGACGCGCCGACCGCGAGGCGGAGCAGCTCGCGCAGCGTCGGCCACTCGGAGTGCCAGGCGCCGTCGGGGCGCTCGTCGACCGCGAGGGCCGAGGCGAGGTGCAGGGTCGCACCCAGGTGCGGTGCGCGCAGGGCGGCCGAGCGGATGAGCACCGCCTCGGCGGGGTTCTGCTTCTGGGGCATCGCCGACGATCCTCCGCCCACGCCCTCCGAGACCTCGCCGATCTCGGTGCGGCTGAGCGTCGCGACGTCGGCGGCCATCTTGCCGAGCGCATCGATGGCCTGGACGAGGGCGTCTCCGATCTCCGTCACGGGCCAACGCGCCACGTGCCAGGGCGCGTCGGGGACGTCGAGTTCGAGGGCCCGGGCGAAGGCCGCGGGAAGGGCGTCGGCGGAATCCGTCGATCCGGTGATCTCGACGAACGACGCGAGCGTCCCTCCCGCACCCGCGAGCTGCGCGGGGAAGACGAGGGCATCCAGCCGCACGACGGCGCGCTCGAGTCCGCGCGCCCAGATCGCGGCGCGCGCACCGATCGTGGTGGGCACGGCGTGCTGGGTGAGGGTACGGGCCGCGGACACCTCGTCGGCGTGCGCGGTGGCGAGCTGTCGGGCCCAGACGGCCGCGTTCGCGACCGAGCGACGCGTCTGTTCGACCGCGCGCCGCGCGACCACCATCAGCGCGGTGTCGAGGATGTCCTGACTCGTCGCCCCGCGGTGGATCCACGCTCGATGCTCTGCGGGCACCTGCGCCTTCAGCGCGCCGACGAGCGGGATCACGGGGTTGCCCCCGGCGACCGCGTCGCGGACGAGGGCGTCGACGTCGATCCCGCGCGGGGACGCGCCACCCTTCTCGTCGATCCCGAAGACGTGGTCGATCTCTACTCGCGCCCCGCGCGGGGCGGCCCCCACCTCGACGTACGCCGCGACCAGCGCGCACTCGACGCGCATCATCGTGGACAGCACGAACCCGTCCGACAGCAGCGCGTCGTGACCGACGCTCACCGGCGAGAGCAGCCCGAGGTCGATGCGTGGAAGGGGATCAGAACGCAAGGAACACCGTCTCGTTCTCGCCCTGCAGTCGGATGTCGTGCGACAGGTACCCGTCGGGCGTCCGGGTCGCGACGAGGCTAGCGCGCTCCTCGCTCGAGAGCGACGACAGCAGCGGGTCGGCGGCGAGAGCGTCCTGGTCGGCGGGCGAGTAGATGCGGGTGTGCAGCTTGTCGGGCAGGCCGCGCGCGAACACGATCGCGGCGAAGAATCCCGCGCGCCCCCAGATGCCGCCCGGCTCCCGCGTCCAGAACGAGTAGCGCCCCTCGTCGTCGGTGAAGGCGCGGCCGAAGCCGGTGAACGTGTGACCGTCGCGGCGGAACGCGCCTCGCGCGCGCGGCACCGAGCCGTCGGCATCCGCCCCGAAGATCTCGATGAGGGCGTCGGGGATCGGCGCTCCCGCTCCGTCGAGGATGGTGCCGCTCAGCACGATCGCCCCGGGCGAGTGCGGGAAGACGACCTGATGCTGCTTGTCGAACTCGAGGCCGTAGGCGAAGAACGGTCCGACCGTCTGGCCGGGGGTGGCGCGGTGCGTCTTGGCGGGGATCACTTGTCGCCCTCCTGCTCGAAGTAGGTCTGCTCGGGCCCGTCGACCACGATGTCGAAGCGGTAGCCCGTCGCCCACTCGGGCGAGGTCAGGTCGTGGTCGTAGACGCCCACGAGGGCGTCCCGGTCCTTCTGACGGTGGATGGAGTTGTAGATCGGGTCGAGCGCGAAGAGCGGATCACCGGGGAAGTACATCTGCGTCACGAGCCGCTGCGTGAACGACGAGCCGAACACCGAGAAGTGGATGTGCGCGGGCCGCCACGCGTTGCGGTGGTTCTTCCACGGATAGGGCCCGGGCTTGATGGTGGTGAACCGGTACTCGCCGTTGTCGTTCGTGACCGCGCGCCCGGCGCCGGTGAAGTTCGGGTCGAGCGGGGCGGGGTGCTGGTCGCGCTGGTGGATGTAGCGCCCGGCGGCGTTGGCCTGCCAGATCTCGATGAGCTGGTTCGCCACCGGCCGGCCCCACGAATCGAGCAGGCGCCCCTGCACGCTCATGCGCTCCCCCAGCGGCTCGCCCGCGTGCTGCAGCGTGAGGTCGGACTCGATCGCGGCGACGTCTCGCTGTCCGAACGCGGGCGAGAACAGTTCGATCGTCTCGGGGTCGACGAGCTTCGGATTCTTGGTCGGATGCCGCAGCACGCTCGACCGATACGCCGGGAAGTCGTGGGCGGTCGCGGCGACATGCGTGCCCGCGGCCTCGAGCGCGTCGAGTTCGGCGTGACGGGCGCGGATCTCGCGGACGATCTCGTCTTGCGTGGCCTGATCGGGTGCGGCCAGCAGCGATTCGGGGGCGGCGGCGGGAGGGTTCGACATGGGGTCTCCTTCGACCAGACAATGCTCCGGCACCGTCCCCAGCAGTGGCGAGCGGTTCCCGCTGAATGGGAATCATGGCATTCTGACCCCATGGCGAACTCCCCCTCGGGCGACTCGGTGACCGACCGCCTGGTGCGGATCCTCGAGACCTTCACCCCCACGCGCACCGCGCAGACCACGTCCGACATCGGACGGCGGGCGGGTCTGCCGAGCTCGTCGGCGCATCGGATCGTGAACGAGCTGGTGGATGCCGGCTTGCTCGAGCGCGACGAGGAGCGCCGCATCCGCGTGGGCATGCGCCTCTGGGAACTAGCCACGCGGTCCTCTCACGCCCTGCGCCTGCGCCAAGCGGCGCTGCCGGCGATGGAGCGGGTGCAGACGCGCGTGCGCGAACACACGCAGCTGGCGATCCTCGAGCAGGAGGAAGCGCTCTTCCTCGAGCGGCTCAGCGCCCCCGACTCGGGGGCGAACATCACGCGCATCGCCGGGCGTCTTCCCCTGCACGCGTCGTCGTCGGGTCTCGTCCTCCTCGCCTTCGCCCCCCACGATCTGCGGGAGCGCGTACTCGCCGGACCCCTGCGCGCCGTCACCCCCGAGACGATCGTCGACCCGGCGGCCCTGCGCCGCGTGCTCGCCGAGATCCGCAGCCTGGGCCGGGTCATCGCCCCCGGCTACGTCGACAGCGTCTCGACGGGAGTCGCCGTGCCCGTGCGCGACGAGACGGGGGCGGTGATCGCCGCCCTGTCGGTGGTGCTCCCCCGCGACGCCGAGACCCCGTTCGCCCTGGTCGAGCTGCACCGCGCCGCCCGCGACACCGAGCGCGCCCTCGGCTACCGCCGCTGACCCCGCCCTCTTCGCGCGGGGATGGATTCGGTCGTCCGCGGGACGAAGAGGCGGCGGGAGCGGACTCGCCGCAGGCGTGAGCGGCATCCCGTTCAATGAGAACACCGCGGCGCAGCGGCGGAGCGAGGGGCACCATCGACACAGCCACCGTCGAAGGAGACGCCATGACCACCACCGTCCGTACCCGCGTCGCCATCGTCGGCGCCGGCCCCGCGGGGCTCCTGCTCTCGCACCTGCTCGACAGAGCGGGCATCGAGTCCGTCGTCATCGACCAGCGCTCGCGCGACGACATCGAGAGCACGATCCGGGCCGGCATCCTCGAGCAGGGCACCGTCGAACTGCTCGACACCCTCGGTCCCGCCTCGCGTGCCCGCACCGAGGGGCACCGCCACGACGGCGTCGAACTGCGCTTCGAGGGCGAGGGTCACCGCATCGACTTCGCGGCATCCGTCGGCCGTGCCGTCTGGCTGTACCCGCAGCACGAGGTGCTGAAAGACCTCATCGCCGCGCGGCTCGACGCCGGGCAGGATCTTCGTTTCGGCGTCACGGCCGAGCGCGTCGACGACGCCGGCACCGCCCGCCCCCGCGTCATCGCGCGTGACGCCGACGGGCAGCCCCTCGAGATCGAGGCGGACTTCGTCGTCGGCTCCGACGGCTCGCGCAGCGTCGCTCGCGCCGCAGTCACCGGCTCGAGCACCGGCGGATACTTCCGCGAGTACCCGTTCGCGTGGTTCGGCATCCTGTGCGAGGCCCCGCCCTCGAGCGAGGAGCTGATCTACAGCAACTCCCCCGACGGCTTCGCCCTGGTCAGCCAGCGTTCCGACACCGTGCAGCGCATGTACTTCCAGTGCGACCCCGACACCGACACGAACGCGTATTCCGAGGCCCAGCTGTGGGACGAGCTGCAGAGGCGCGTGCCCGGCACGACCTTGAAGCAGGGCCCGATCTTCCAGCGCGACGTCCTGCGCTTCCGCAGCTTCGTCGCGCACGAGCTGCGCCGAGGCCGCGTCGCGCTCGTCGGAGATGCCGCGCACACCGTGCCGCCCACCGGCGCCAAGGGCATGAACCTCGCGATCGCCGACGTGCGCCTGCTCGCCGCCGCCCTCGAGGCGCTGCTGCTCGAGAACGACGAGCGCCTGCTCGACGCATACCCCGAGACCGCCAGCCGCCGCATCTGGAAGGCGCAGCACTTCTCGTGGTGGATGACGAGCCTGCTGCACGTGGCCCCGGATGCCACCGACTTCGACCGTCGACGCCAGATCGGCGAACTGCGCACCGTCGTGGAGTCCGAGCACGGCCGCGCCTACCTCGCCGAGGCCTACTGCGGCTGGCCCTCCGACGCCTGACCCGCACTCCCCCTCTCGAGGGTCCAAAACACCCGGACCAAAATCGAAAACGTCCGGGTGTTTTGGACACTCAGCGTGTCGTGTCCGGGGCGCGGGCTGGCGACGCCCCGCGCCTGAACGCGAGCGACGGGATGCCGGCATCCGGCGCCCCACCCCCTCTCGAGTGTCCAAAACACCCGGACCAAAATCGAAAACGTCCGGGTGTTTTGGACACTCAACGGAGGTGAACACGCCCCCATGAACGAGTGCGGCGCCCGAGCCGAAGCCCGAGCGCCGCGCCGAGAACCCGCGGGCTCAGTGCTTCGTGTCGCGCGCCTTCTTCTCGCGCGGCTGCGGGAAGGGGCTCGGCACCACCGGCACCGTGCCCGTGTAGCCCTCGCGCTCGGCGGCGAGCTCGGCGATGCGCTTGCGGCAGGCGAACCAGCCGATCGTGATGGCGAGGCTCGCGAGCACCGCCACCAGCAGCGTCGCGGGAGAGTCGATGAACACCAGCACGAGCACGATCGCGAGGAAGACGAGCGTCGCGTACCCCGTGTAGGGCGCCCAGAACAGGCGGAACTTCGGCCGCACGAGCTCGCCCCGGTCGGCGAGGCGCTTGAACTTCATCTGGCAGAGGATGATCGTCGCCCAGGTGACCAGGATGCCGACGGCGGCGACGTTCAGCACGGTCTCGAAGGCGTCGCTGGGGTTGACGTAGTTGATCGCGACTCCGAGCAGGGCGACGACCGCGGTGATCGCGATGCCGCCGTAGGGGACGCCCGCCTTGTTCATGCGCGCGGCGAACTTCGGCGCCGATCCGGCGACCGCCATCGAGCGCAGGATCCGGCCCGTGGAGTACAGCCCCGCATTCAGCGACGACAGGGCGGCGGTGAGCACCACGAGGTTCATGATCACGTCGACACCCGGGACGCCGATCGATCCGAAGAAGGTGACGAAGGGGCTCTCGTCCTTGGTGTACGCCGTGTACGGCAGCAGCAGGGCCAGCAGCAGCACCGAGCCGACGTAGAAGATCGCGACGCGGAAGATGACCGAGTTGATCGCGCGCGGCATGACCTTCTCGGGGTTCTTCGTCTCGCCGGCCGCGGTACCGACCAGCTCGATCGAGGCGTACGCGAACACCACGCCCTGCATGAGGATGATCGCGGGGAGGATGCCGTTGGGGAAAAACCCACCGTTGTCGGCGATGAGCGAGAACCCGGTGGTGGCGCCCGTGGGGGTGCCGAAGACGACGAAGTAGATGCCCACGAGCAGGAACGCCACGAGGGCGGCGACCTTGATGAGAGCGAACCAGAACTCCAGCTCGCCGAACACCTTCACCGACACCAGGTTGACGGCCAGCACGGTGACGAGCGCGGCGAGCGCCCACACCCACTGCGGGACGGCGGCGATCCACGGCACGTACTTACCGAAGAAGTTCATGTAGAGCGCGGCGGCGGTGATGTCGACCATCGTGGTCGTCGCCCAGTTGATCCAGTAGAACCAGCCCGAGACGAACGCCGCCTTCTCTCCGAAGAACTCGCGCGCGTAAGAGACGAACGACCCCGAGGTGGGACGGTGCAGCACGAGCTCGCCGAGCGCGCGGAGGATGAAGAAGGCGAAGACCCCGCACACGGCGTACGACAGCACGATCGCGGGTCCGGCCTGGGCCAGGCGGCCACCGGCGCCCAGGAACAGTCCCGTTCCGATCGCACCGCCGATCGCGATCATCTGCACCTGACGCGACGTGAGGCGCTTGTGGTAGCCGCTGTCCTCGAACTGAACGGTCGAGGTGGTGCGGGGCGGCTCTGCGGCGTCGCTCGAGCGGGGGGAGGAGTCGGTCACCTACCCATCGTGCGAATTGCGCAGCATCTGTCCAGCAAGCGCGCCGACATGTCGGCATCCCGGACCGGATGCCGCGACCCGGCGCGACGGGTCAGAGCCAGTGCTTGCGCTTGAACGCGAACCACAGACCGACCGAGGTGGCGGCCATGAGCGCGAGGGCCATCGGATAACCGAAGGTCCAGTCCAGCTCGGGCATGTTCTTGAAGTTCATGCCGTAGATGCCGCCCACGAGCGACGGGGCGAACAGGATCGCCGCCCAGCCCGAGATCTTCTTGACCTCTTCGTTCTGCTTGAGCGAGGTCTCGGTCTGGCGCTGCGTCACGAGCGTCGCGTTGACGGTGAGGGCGTTGTCGAGGATCGCCCGGAGGGCGGTCAGCTTCTCGCACTGCCGCAGCACGTGGTCGAGCACGTCGCGCAACGACCGCTGGAGCTCGAGGTCGACGCCGTACTTGTCGGCGCCGCGCAGCAGCGCCTCGAGCATGTCGCGCAGGGGCTCGGCCGCCCGCTGGAAGTGGATGACCTCACGCGCGAGTTCGTAGATGCGCTGCGTCAGATCGGCACCGCCCTCGCCGAACAGCTGGTCCTCGATCTCGTCGACGTCGTTCTGAAGGCCGCGGGCGACGGGGTCGTACTGGTCGACCACCTCGTCGAGGATCGCGTAGAGCACCGCCTCGGGCCCCCGCGCGAGCAGGTCGGGGTTCTTCTCGAGCCGCTTGCGCACGGCCGCGAGGTCGGGCACCTCTGCGTGCCGCACCGTCACCACGTAATCGGGGCCGATGAACACGTGCAGTTCGCCGAACTCGACGGTCTCGGTCTCGTCGATGTAGCGGGCGGGGCGCAGAACCGCGAAGAGGTTGCCCCCGTACCGCTCGAGCTTCGCGCGCTGGTGCCCGGCGAGGGCGTCCTCGACGGCGAGGGGGTGCAGCGAGAACTCGGCGGCGACGCGCTCGAGCTCCTCGGGCGCGGGGCGGAGCAACCCGATCCACGCCATGCCTCCGTGAGCTTCCATGTACTCGAAGGTCTGGTCGAGGCTCGCGGGGTTCTCGATCCGGTGTCCGTCGACGTACACGGCGCTGTCGATGATGGGCATGGTTCCGTTGTACCCCGCCTGGCTATGACGCGGGGCCCGACGACGCGCGATCCTTACGCGATGTATACGGGCCGTTCCCCGGCGCCTCTCACTTCTTCGGGTCGTTGCCCCAGTTCATCAACGAGTGCCGCCAGTCGGTGTCGGTGACATCGCCCTTCGGCTTCTGCGCGCTGTGCCGCTTGACGTACCCGACGACCTTCCGCATGTGGGCGTAGTCGTCGTCGGTGAGGTCGGCCTTCTTCTTCTCGAGGATGCGCACGATGTGGCGCCCGCTCTCGTGGCCGGTCGACTCGCCGCCGTCCTTCTTCTGTCCGACGGATTTGGATTCGTCAGTGTCGAGCCATTTCTTCAGCTCGCTCGCGGTCATGTTGACCGCCTCGTCGAAGTCCTTCTTGGTCTGCTGCTGGTCGTCGCTCATGTCGTCATCCTCACTACCGAGGGGAGGCGGGACCGACCCCTTGCATCCGCCCGGGGGACGTGGCGGTCGCTCAGCGAACGGAATCGCTCACGGCTGGGCGCCCGAAGATGGCCCGCCAGACGCCCCACGCACTCTGCGAGAAGTCGCGTGATTCGCACCATTTCCTGTGGCGACCCCCACTTCGCTGTATCGAAACCGTCACTTCGTTCGCGTGCTGACCGGAGACGTCCACCCCAAATAGGAGTACTTGAGTGAATACGTCGTTCCCGAGGGAATAGTGCAGTACGAGCCCCTCCGGGAAGAGCCGCTCGGACAAACCAGGGTTGGATAGACCCATTCGGCGTACTGTTTCGTGGAGTTGCTCGGCGTGGGGTCCTGGCCTGTTCCGCGCTGGTAGTCATCGTCCAACCCCCAGGCCAGGACATTGCTCTTCGCGCTGTCTTGCTGGGTCGTGATGGCAAACACATTGTAGAAGCCGATTGTCACGCTCTGCACGGGGAGGTTCCCGGTCATTTGATTGCGAATGGGGTAGCGCTGGGTTTGTTGTGTGCCGTCTCCCAGCAGGGAGCTCGTGCCCTCATTACTACCCCAACACCACAGCTGTTGGTTGTTCAGAATCGCGCACGCGGTGTGCTGTCCGGCCGCGATCGCGACGGCTGGTGCCGGCAGAGAAAGTTGTTCGAAATATCCTCGACCAGGCGTGACGTCGTCGAACATGCTTCCGGTAATCCATACCCTGCCGGAATTGTCGAGGGCGAGTGAGAAGGCCAGGCCCGCTCGAATATCTGTGAACGGGGGGAGCCACGAGGCGTCCTTGTCCCTGCTCATCCGAGTGGGCCTGTCATAGCCGTTGGTCGCGCCGTCGCCGAGACGACCATCTTTACCGTAACCCCATACCCAGAGGTCACCGTAATTGTCAATCGCCAGCGTGTGGAGATCTCCCGCCGCGACCGACTTGTATGTCCCAGCGACCTTGACGGGGGTGTTTTGATTGGTTCCCGAACCGATTCCGAGCTGGCCATTGCCATTCCGGCCCCACGCGTAAACGTCTCCCGCGGTGGTTACGGCGAACGCGTCGAAGGAGCGCGGGGCAAGGTGACTGAGTGACGAAATCACCACATTTGAAGGCAGGTTGACCTTCGTGGGAGTTTTTTTCAGCGTCGACGTCCCGTCTCCGAGTTGGCCGTAGTCGTTCCGACCCCAGGCGTACACGGTGCCATCCTGAAGGAGCGCAAGCGAGAATTCGTAACCCGCTTCTACCTGGACAGCGGTACCGGGGAGTGTGACCTTCGTTGGGAAGCTGTACTTGAACGTATCTTCGTATGCGCGTTGGCCCGCATTGTTCGAACCCCATGAATAGACCCTCCCATCCTCGGTGAGCCCGAGTGTGTGGGTAAAGCCGGACGATACCTGCTTGTACTTGAGGACCGTTTGTTGAGCACCTGGGTCCGTATAGGACGTACCGCTGCCACTGTAGACCGTTTCGTAGCCCTGGTTCGGGTATGCGCGACTGAGGGTGTAAGTGATACCAGAGGACACGTTGTTGGACACCGCCCAGGACTGGTTGGTCGCCGACGACCAGGAGATGCTGTCCGAGTCGTTCCCCCCGACGACGCTCAGCCCTTCGGGGCTCGAGAGCGTTGCCGAAGACAGAGCGTTCCCTTTTATGGAAGTCGCTGCCGTAAAATACGCGCCCGTCGAACCTCCCGCACCCACGCCGAGGCTGAGCAACGCGAGAACGGACAGCAGCACCTTCGCCCTACGAAAGGGACGACGTCCAGTGCTTCTCATTGATTCTCCCCGGGTGTGTGACATGTCTCCACTGACTCCCGCCGCGAAAATGTGCGCTGGGGCTCGACGGTGCGGCGAGGCGGTAAGGTGCGACGCTCGGTACCCCCACCGGCTCGCTGGGGAGTGCGTCCTCGGGTGAGGCCGTTTGCCCCGTTCAGGTTGCGAGACACTTCCGCACAGCCGGCCTCGGATCCCGCAGTCTCGGGGGTACACATAACTCAGAAGGAACGAGACGGAGCGAAACGGTACGGATAGGACTGTTTCACCGTATCGCGCCGACCGCAGAGAAGCAAGTCACGCACGACACTGCCCGCGCCAGAGTCGCCCGGCGGCGTCGACAACGAGCCGCCGCCTCCGTCGCCCGGGCCGCGGCGAAGAGGAACGTGGTGGGTGCGGCTCAGCCGACGGGCTCGCTCAGGGGTTCGTCGGCGTCCGGTCCCGGATGCCGCGCCCCGGCGCTGCGACGTGCCGCGGCGAGCACCGCCCCGATGCTGGCCGTGATGACGAGCGCGATCCCGACAAGCTCGAGCCACGAAAGGTGTTGGCCGAGCAGGAGGAACCCGGCAAGAGAAGCGGTGGCGGGCCCGAGGCTCATGAGGATCGCGAACGCCGAGGCCGCCAGGCGCCGGAGCGCCACGAGTTCGAGGGCGTACGGGATCGTCGACGACAGCAGCGCGACCGCGGCCCCGATGGCCAGAATGTCCAGCCGCAGCAGGGCGGACCCGGCCTGGGCGATGCCGAACGGCAGGGCGATGACCGCGCCGACGGCCATCGCGAGCGCCAGGCCATCCAGCCTTGGGAACTCGCGACCCACCCGCGCCGACGCGAGGATGTACAGCGCCCAGCTCACCGCCGCGCCCAAGGCGAACAGCACGCCGAGCGCGTCGAGGCGATCCCAGCCTCCCGCGCCGAGCGCGGCCACGCCGCCGAGCGCGAGTCCCGCCCATACCCACCGCGCGACCCCCGTCGCGGTGAGAATCGACAGGGTAAGGGGCCCGAGTACCTCGATCGTCACCGTCACGCCAAGGGGCAGACGCTGCAGCGCGAGATAGAAGAGACCGTTCATGGATGCCAGCACCACGCCGAATCCGATGACCGAGCGCCACGCGTAACCGGTGTGTCCGCGCAGGCGCGGGCGCGCGATGACCAGCAGCAGCACGGCCGAGAACAGCAGCCGCAGCATGACGATGCCGAGCGGCCCGGTGTGGGGGAAGAGCATCACGGCGAACGAGGCGCCGACCTCTTGACACGCCAGACCGACCAGCACGAGCGAGGCGGCCGACCCCTGCCCGCCGCGCGCGGTCATCGCCGGGTCATCCGGCGGGAGCGGCGCAGATGGCCTTGCTGTTGATGTTGTCGCGCATCTGCTCGGCGGTCCACGGCAACCCCGCCTGGGGTGCGGTCTGCCCCTGAGCGGCGGGAGCCTTCGAGGCGATCGCCGCGAGCTCCCACGCCAGCCAGGCGCCGGTGGTCTTGTCGCCGCCGGAATTGTTCAGAACGACCGCGACCGACATCCCGGTCGTCGGGTCGGCGAACGCCCCCACCAGATAGCCGGGCATCGAACCGTACTGCCCGATCAGCGAGCCGGCCTGGAAGGCGCCGCCGGCCGAGGTGAACCACGTCGGCTGGTCGCCGCCGACGGGCACGGGGGCGGCGAACCGGTCGTTTCCGGCGGGCAGGAGCGCTCCGGTGGCGAGCGCCTGCGCGTACCGACCGAGGTCGGTGATGTTCGTCACCGCGCCCGCGGCCGCACCGCCGTAGCTCGACGACATGTCCGTGTAGTCGCGCGGGTCGGTGCAGTTCCAGGCACCCTCGGCGTTCTGCTGCGACCAATATCCGCGCAGCGACGCGTCGGCGGGGTCGGCGGGAGCCGGGTTCGGCAGACCGGTCGCGTCGAGTCCGAGCGGCTCGGTGACGCGCTCGGCGATGAGCTGAGCGATCGGTTCGTTGGCGGCGCGCTCGGCCGCGAGACCGGCGAGGACGAAGTTGGTCGCCGAATCGGCGAAGGCTGCGCCCGGGGCGTTGGTGCGCGGGCTCGCGATGCCGTAGGTCATGAGCTCGCGCGGGTTCCACACGCGCTCGGGGTTGTTCGCCGTGACCCCGTCGAGCACCGAGGTGTACGACGCGAGGCCGGAGGTGCCGTCGCAGAGCTGACGCAGGGTGATGTCGTCGTAGCCGGGGAGGTTGCTGACCCAGGTCGTCACGGGGTCGCTCATCGACAGCGTGCCGTCGGCCGCGAGGCGGTACAGCACGTCGCACGTCATCGCGCCGGTCACATCGCCCGCGCGGAACCCGAGGTCTGCGGTGACCTCCGCACCGCCGGGCCCCTGCGTTCCCAGACCCGATACCCACGTACCGCTCCAGGGCGCCCACACGCCGACGATCGCACCGGTGGACCCCGTCGCGGTCATGGCCGAGGTGACGGCCGCTTGCAGTTCGGTCACCGTCGCCTCGGGCAGAGGGGCATCCACCTGGGTGGGGACGTTGATCGACACCGAACCCTGCGGCGAGCACCCGCTCAGCACGACGGCGAGAACGCTCGCTCCCGCGATCGCCACGGCCGCGGAACGACGCCATGCCCGCATGTGAAACCCCCAGCATTTCCGCGCGCGACGAAGCACCCGCTCCAAAGATTCAAACACATGGCACCTGAACGAAAGCGGCGCTTGCGCACCCGTTACCGTCACGTCTGCATCACGACGGGCCGGGTGAGAGGAGTTTCTGGGCGAAATGGGGGTTAGGTAAACCTAACTCTGCGCGTAAGATGGCCGCATGAACGCCGTCGTCCCGTTCTCGACAGCTCTGCGCGAGCGTTCCAGCGACGCGCACTCGCCCCACGAGTGCGACGGGTTCATGACCGACCTCCTCACCGGTGCCGGCACGCGCGACGACTACATCGCCCTCATCGCCCAGCACTGGTTCATCTACGCCGCTCTCGAAGAGGCCGCCGGTCGCATGCGCAGCGACCCCGTGGCATCCGTGTTCCTCCAGGGGCGCCACTCCCGCCTCCCCGCCCTCGAGGCCGACCTCGGCTTCCTCATCGGCGACGACTGGCGCGAGCGGATCACCCCACTGCCGACCACGCAGGCCTACGTCTCGCGCATCCGCCGCGTGGCCGCCACGTGGCCCGGCGGCTTCGTCGCCCACCACTACACGCGCCTGCTCGGCGACCTGTCGGGCGGGCCCTCGATCGGCCGGCTCATGCGACGCCGCTTCGGCTTCGAGACCAACGGCATCGGCTTCCTGCTGTTCGGCGACATCGCCGACCCCAAGGCGTTCAAGACCGTCTACCGCGAGCAGCTCGACGCCGCCCCCTGGGACGATCGCGAGAAAGAGCGCGTCATCGCCGAGGTGCTCGTGGCCTACCGCTTCACCACCGAACTGTTCGCCGACCTCACGCGCGCCAAGGCCGGCCAGGTCGCGTGACCCGGGTCGGCGGGTGACCGCTCAGGCCTGCGCGGCCGCCTGCCTGCTCAACCACGCCTGCTTCATGAAGCGGCGCACGTCCTCGTCGACACGGATGTCGCCGGGCTTGAGCGGACGCGTCAGGTACAGGCCGTCGAGCGAGGTCAAGCGGCTGAGCGCGACGTAGGTCTGCCCGGGGGCGAAGGCACCCGCACCGAGGTCGACGACCGCGCGATCGTAGGTCTTGCCCTGCGACTTGTGAATGGTCACGGCCCACGCCAGCCTCAACGGGAACTGGGTGAACTCGGCGACGATCTCGCGCGAGAGGTTCTTCGTCCCCGGGTCGTACGCGTAGCGGTATCTCTCCCACACGGCCGGTTCGACGTCGTGCGCGGTACCGTCGACCTCGACGCGCACGCTGTCTCCGGCGATGCGGGTCACGGTGCCGATCGTGCCGTTGACCCAGCGCGGAGCCTCGCCGAACTGCGCCGCGTCGTTTCGGAGGAACATCACCTGTGCGCCGACCTTGAGCGTGAGCTCCATCTCGGCGGGATAGTTCGCCTCGCCCCGACCGAAATCGCCCGAGATCTCGGCGTTGGCCGTCTGCGTGCGACCGATCAACTCGTCGAGGTGCCGGCGGTTGATGGTGTTGACGCGGTCGTTGCGGGTCGCGAGCGTGATGATCGGGTGCTCGCCGTCGGCCGGGTGCGGCGGCGTGCGGGCACCGGCGGCGTTCAGGATGCCGGCCATCTCGGCCGTCACGCGCCCGTACCGCACGGCGTTGAGCAGCTGCTTGAACCCCGGGTCGGACTGCCGGTGGATCTCGACGAGTTCGTTGACGTGCAGGTCGGCGCCGTGGCGCCCGATGTCGATGAGACCGTCGCTGGCAGCCTCGCCCGACCACACCTTGGCGTCGAAGAACCAGAACGAGCGGTAGTGGTCGCGGATGTACCGCATCTCATCGCCGCGCGGCGGCACGGGAGCGAGTTGGTACGGGTCGCCGAACATCACGATCTGCGTGCCGCCGAACGGCTCCGACCGCCGACCGCGGGCCTGGCGGAGCGAGCGGTCGATGGCATCCATGAGATCCGCGTTCACCATCGAGATCTCGTCGATGACGAGGGTGTCGATGGCGTTGAGGAGCTTTCGAGTGGCGTCGTTCTGATCGATGTCGCCGTTCGCGATGAGCCCGATCGGCAGACGGAAGAGCGAGTGGATCGTCTGACCCTCGACGTTGAGGGCTGCCACCCCGGTGGGAGCGCACACGGCGATCTGCTTCTTCGTGTTCCACGCCAGATGCTGCAGCAGGGTCGACTTGCCCGTGCCGGCGCGGCCGGTGACGAAGACGTGCTCCCGGGTGTCCTCGATCAGCCGGAACAGCGCCTGCTGCTCGGCGGAAAGGGGCGGCGTGGTCACCGGCCCATGCTAGTTCGCACGGGTCGACTCGGGCGGCGGGCTGGGGATGGGCCCGCCCGTCGGCTCGGTGTGGACGAGCAGCCAGCGCGCCTCTCCCGAGAGCACGTCGGCGACGTGGCTGCGAAACCGCGGGCACTGGGTGATGTCGTGCGAGCGACAGCGCAGGGCATGCTCGGTCATGGCGCGAGCCTGGGCGATGTCGGCAGCGCGGCGGTCGAGCTCGGCGACGTGCTCTTCGAGCACCCGGTGGCGGTCGGGGGCTCCGTCGTCGAGCAGCACGCGGATCTGCTCGAGCGAGAGCCCCGCCGCCTTGTTGCGCAGGATCACCGCGATCCGCACGCTGTCGGCCTCGTCGTAGCGGCGTCGGCCCGCGGCATCCCGGGTCGGACGCAGGAGCCCCTCGTCTTCCCAGTGCCGCAGCACGTGCGTCTCGAGACCGAACCGCGCTGCCGCCTCACCGATCGACTCGCCCGCGCGCACGCCACTTGACTTCATGTCGACATGAAGTCACAGGATGGTCCGGAAAGCAAGCGGAAAGGAGCACGTCGTGTACGACGCGATCATCATCGGAGGCGGCCCCGCCGGCCTACAGGCGGCCCTCACCCTCGGGCGCATGCACCGGCGCACGCTGCTGCTCGACTCGGGCGACTACCGCAATGGCAGCGTCCGTCACGCGCACAACCTGCTGACCAACGACGGGCGCGACCCCGCCGAGCTCCGCCGCCTCGGCCGCGACGAGATCGCCGCCTACCCCGACGTCGAGATCCGGGATGCCGCCGTCTCGGCCGTCGTGAGAGAAGACGACGCCCTGACGGTCAGCGTCGGCGCCGAGCGTCTCCGCGCCCACGCCGTGATCCTCGCCACGGGGGTCGCCGACCGGCTCCCCGCCATCCCCGGGCTCGACGAGCAGTGGGGCGACCGCGTCGCGAACTGCCCGTTCTGCCACGGCCACGAGTTCGCGGGCCGTCCGGTCGCGATCGTCAACGGCAGCGACCACGCCGCCGTGCTCGGGCGGATGCTGGAGCCGGTGGCATCCGAGGTCCATCTCGTCGACCCCGCCACCGTCGTCCGCGTCGACGGGACCGCCGACGGACTCGCCCTCGCACGTGCCGACGGTTCGGTGCTCGAAGTCGCCGGGGCGTTCGTCGCGCCCACCTGGAGCTCGCGCGCGGACTTCCTCGTCGCACTCGGCGTCGAGCTGCGGGAGTCGGGGGCCGTGCGCACCGATCCGTTCGGCCGGACGAGCGTCGAGAACGTCTACGCCGTGGGTGATCTGGCGCACCCCGACCATCTGCCGGGGCCGATGTTCTCGCTCGCCGCGGCCCTCTCGAGCGGTCAGCTCGCCGCGGTGGCCGTGGTGCAGTCGCTCGTCATGGACTGACGTGCGGGGCGCCTCCACAGGAGCCTTTCCTACACTGGAGGCGTGGACACCGCAGGCGGGGGCCCCGCGACGCCCGAAGGCGTTCGCGGCGTGCGCGCGCGCCCAGGACGCACCATCGCCGGAATCACCCTGGTGGGCGTCCTGCTGATCGCCGCCCTCGGCGCGGGCGGGGCCTCGCTCTATCGCGAGTTCTACAGCCCCCGCGCGTTCGTCCAGCATTACCTCGAGCTGCTTCAGGACCACCGGACGGCGGAGGCCCTCGCGCTCCCCGGTGTGGCCGTCGATTCCGCCGAGCTGCAGTCCGCGGGTCTCCCGGCCACCGCTTCCGAGGCACTGCTGCGCCCCGATGCGCTCACCGCGTTGACGGATGCCGAGATCACCGGCGAAAGCACGAACGGCGAGCAGACGCAGATCACCGTCAGCTACACGGCCGGCGGCTACGGCGGACAGACCACCTTCGCGATCCAGCACGACACCAACGAGGGCCTCCTCCCCCGCTGGCGGTTCGCCCGGAGCCCGCTGTCGGTCATGAAACTCACGGTCGACGGGTCGATGCGTTTCGCCGTCAACGGCTTCGAGGTCGACAAACGTCAGGTCTCGGTCGACGGCGCCGACGTGGACCCCACGGCCGCGGTCCCCCTGTTGGTGTTCTCACCCGGGCTCTACTCGGTGAACGTCGACACCGCCATCTCGGCGACTCCCGGTGTCGCCGTGCTCGCCGACGCGCCGCTGGCCGGCATCCCGGTCGATGTCCAGGCCCAGCCGACCGACGAGTTCATCTCGGTCGTTCAGTCGCGTGTCGAGGATTTCCTCACCACGTGCGCCCAGCAGAAAGTGCTGCAGCCGACCGGGTGCCCCTTCGGCTTCACCGTGCGCAACCGCATCGATGACGCCCCCACCTGGTCGATCGTCGAGCAGCCGGTAGTGACCGTCGTGCCCGACGGGGCGGGGTGGCGCATCCCCTCAGCGAAGGCCGTGGCGCACATCGTGGTCGACATCCGCTCGATCTTCGACGGCAGCGTGCGCACCGTCGAAGAAGACGTTGCCTTCCGCGTCGACGGCGAGATCACGGTGCTGCCCGACGGCACCGCTTCGATCCTCGTCGGCGGCTCGTCCGACTGAGCCCGGCGAACGGGTCAGTTGCCCCGCGACGCCACCCGCGCGTCACGCTCGGCCAGTCGCTGCAGCTCTTCGTTATAGGCGTCGAGCTCGACGTCGCCGACGCGGTCGACGTGGCGGTCGCGTCGGCGCTGCTGGCGCTCGTCGCTACGGCTCCACTGGATGGCGACCGCGATGGCGAGCACGAGCGTGGGGATCTCGCCCACCGACCACGCGACACCACCGCCGACGTACTGGTCTTGCAACGGGGTCGCCCCCCAGGTGCGCCCCATCGCCCCGAACCACTCGGCCACCATCAGACCCGAGTTCATCATGATCGCGATGCCGAAGAAGGCGTGCATCGCCATGATCGCGATGAGCATCAGCAGGCGCATCGGGTACGGCAGACGGTACGGAACGGGATCGATGCCGATGAGGCTCAGCACGAAGAGGTAACCGGTCACCAGGAAGTGAGCGACCATCCAGATGTGCCCGACGTGGTCGTACAGCGACCAGCGGAAGAGGTCGGTGTAGTAGAACGCCCAGAGCGATCCGATGAACAGGCCCGCCGCCACGTAGGGGTTGGTCAGCACCTTCGCGACCGGATTGTGCACCGCCCAGAGGATCCACTCGCGACCGCCGCGCGTCCCGTCCGTGCGCTTGCGGATCGCGCGGGCAGCGAGCGACACCGGCGCCCCCGCCACGAGCAGGAGCGGGATCGCCATCGACAGCAGCATGTGCCCGATCATGTGCATGCTGAACAGGTAGTCCTGGTACACGTTGATGGGGCCCGACGTGACCCAGAAGACGCCCAGCATGCCGAGGCACCAGAGCACGGTGCGGTAGATCGGCCACGAGTCGCCGCGGCGCAGCAGCCGGTAGACGCCCGCCAGGTAGAAGAACACACCGAAAGCCACCACGAGCGTCCACAGCAGGTCGATGTCCCACGCGGTGAACCAGCGCTCGATCGTCAGGTCGGGGGGCAGCGGCGCACCGGTCAGCACCTCGGCCGGGGTCTGCCCCACGAGCGGGGGCTGCACGGGCGGGGGCGTGCGCGCGAGAGCGGCGGCGACACCGCTGGCGATGCCCATGAAGGCGAGCTCGAGCGTGATGACGCCCCAGAAGCGGCGGGAACCGGGCTCTTCGGCCATGCGCGAGATGAGACGACGGCGGTACCACGCGCCCAGCACGCCCATCGCGATCAGGGCGCCCACCTTGATCAGTACGAGCACGCCGTACGCCGACCAGAGGTTCTGCAGTCCCAAGAGACCGATCGAGGCACGCACCGTCCCCGAGATAGCGACGACGATGAAGGCGACGAGGGCGATCGAGGAGTAGCGCAGCAGCGTGGTCTGCAACTGGCCTCGCGACATCGCGGGGCGGACCACGACGAGCAGGATCAGACCGCCGAGCCATACGGCGGCGGCCATGATGTGCAGCACGAGCGAGGTGACGGCCGCGTTGTGGCTGGCCTCCTCGCCGGCGTGTCCCTGTGTTCCCATCGGGATCAGCGAGGCGAGGGCGAGGATCGCGACCACGAGCGTGGGGATCCACGAGCGCACGGCGAAGGTGAGCACGGTCAGCACGGCGCCCGCGATCGTGGTGATCAGCCATGCCTGCCCGATCGAGCTCTCGACGAGGAAGCGCCCGAGCTGCTGGCCGAAGACCGCGTCGAGCGTCGGCTTCGCGTTGAGGACGTTGAGGAAGGTCAGATACCCCGTGGTCGCCGCCGAGACGGTGAAGACGGCAGCGCCGATGGATGCCGTGTCGAGGGCGATCTCGAACGGTCGCTCCCCCGCAGGAAGGGCGAAGAGCGCCAGGACCAGCGAGCCGACCATCGTGGCGGCGGCGAGGTTGACGACGACCGTGGCGATCGGCAGACCCCACCGCACGACCGGACCCGGGTCGGCGAGCTGCGTGGGCGCGGCTCCGCCGCCGTAGGCGAGCCCCACCGCGACGGCGATGAGCGAGACCACGACCAGGATGACGGGTCCCGCGACGCGGAGCAGGCGGGGATTCACCCCCTCAGCCTACGTCGCGCGGGGACGACAGAGGGGGGATGCCGCGTGGCAACCCCCCTCTGTGATTCGACGTCGTCTTACTTGACGGCGGCCTTCAGCTTGGAGCCCGCGGTCACCTTGACGCGCTTGCCGGCGGGGATCGAGATCTCCTCGCCCGTCTGGGGGTTGCGGCCCGTGCGAGCCGACGTCGCGACCTGCTCGAAGGCGATCCAGCCGGGGATCGAAACCTTGCTGCCCTTGGCGACCGCCTCGGAGACGGTGGAGAAGAGGGAGTCGAGCACGCCCGACACGGCGGACTGGCTCTGCCCGGTCGCGCTGGCGATGCTCGCGACGAGCTCGGTCTTGGTGATGGACTTGTCAGCCATGTGGTTGTCCTCCAGGCGACGTCTCAGTCGCCTCTCGTTACGCGGACGAGGGGAAAATCCTCCTCGGTGGTCGGGAGACCGCCTCGACAGTATCAACCGAACCGCGGAATTACGCGGATTCTGACGGATTTTCCCCCTTTCGCGCCGGCGTGTCGCGGCGTCGACGGGGCGGAGGGGGCGACCGGGGCAGCTGCGCGGCGCCCTCGTACGTCGGCGGCCCTGCACCTCGCCCGGAAACGGGGAGCGCGCGATCGAGGCCCGCTCCCCGCGCGGGAACCGCGGTACCCCGGGAGTCGACCGGCGCTCGAGGGTACCTGATCAGGCAATTCACGAAACGGTATGAAATACCATAGAAAGGACCAAAACTGCCATGAGGCGCTCGCGAAGCGGAGGTGCGATGTCGGGAACCCCATCCTCCATCGACGTGCGCGCGACCCTCCACGCCGCGGTCGTCACGACGGCGATCCGGCTGGCACCGGGCCACGGCATCCCGATCACCCGTCATCTCGCATTGCTGGCCGAGGCCGAGACCCCGGCCCCACCCGCGATGTGGACCGACGCCTCCGCACAGACGGTGGGGGCGCTGCTGGCGGCGCGAGCGCGGCGCGACGCTCTCGTCGACGGCGTAGGCGTGGTGCGTCTGTACTTCGACGAAGTGCGCCTCAAACGCCCCGCCGCCCTCTCTTCCCGCGGCCGGGCTCTGCTGCTGGCCAGCGCGGGCGAGTACTGCGCGGCGATCGGCTCGGCGCAGCACGCCGCCCGGTTCGGCGCCGAGGCGCTCCTCTTCGCCGACACACCCGCTCTGCGGTATCGGGCACTGACGGTCATCGCGCTGGGGCACGCGATCAACGGCGAGTACACCGCGGCCGAAGAAGCCTCGTCCGGCGCGCAGGAGATCTTCGCGGCCGAAGGATGGCCCGTGGAAGAGGCCGCCTACCTGCTCTTCCTCGCCGACATCCTGACCTCGTCGGCACGCTGCGACGTCGAACGCCTCGCCGCCGTCCCCTCGGCGATGGCACTCACCCAACGCGACGACCCGTATTGGACGTACACGGCGCGAGCCGCCGGAGTGATGGTCAAGCTCCTCCGGCACAAGTTCGCCGACGGGCGGGCCGAGGCCCGCGAACTGCTCCACGGGGGTCTGCGAAGCGCGAGCCACCGTATGGTGCGCCACTTCCTGCTGTGCATCCTGTCCGACCTCTACGTCGCGCAGGGCGATGACGCACAGGCTCTCGCGGTCCTCGCGCCCTACGACAACCCCGAGGGTCACGGTATCTGCTTCTCGATGCAGCGAGCCACGGCCCTGCTGCGTCTCGGACGGGAGCGCGAGCTGCTGCTCGAGACCGACGCCTGCGTGGCATCCGAGACCGAACACTGCCTGCGCACCTTCACACCGGTTTTGCTGCGCCGCGCCCTCGCCCAGCAGCGGCTCGGCAACTCCCGCCGCGCTCACCAGAGCATGGAGGCGGCCCTGCTGATCATGCAGCGCACGGGGACCTGGGCGACACCGTTCCTCATGCTCCCGCACGACGAGACACGGCAACTGATGGAGGGCGTCGTCGCTCACAACCCGGAGTTGCGGCACCTGATGGCCTCTCTCGAGGGGATCCTCGCCCGCGTGGCGGCGCCCGACAACGAGAGCGCCCCGGCGTACGCCACCCCGTGCCTCACACCGACGGAGCGCGCCCTGGCATTCCTGCTCGAAAGCCCCCTCAGCCTGGCCGAGATCGCGCGAGAGCGCGGCGTCTCGCTCAACACGGTGAAGAGCCAGGTGCGGTCGATCTACCTCAAGCTCGGCGTCAGCGGTCGCACCGAGGCCATCGAGCAGCTGAACTCCGTCGACGCCTGAAGGGCGCGCGGCGCTCACCGGAAACGCCGAAGGGCGAGGGCTCCTCTCGGAACCCCCGCCCTTCGAACGGGTGTCTGGTGCTTACCAGGACGACTTGGTCACACCGGGCAGCTCGCCACGGTGGGCCATGTCACGGAAGCGGACGCGCGAGACGCCGAACTTCGTGAGGACACCACGGGGGCGGCCGTCGATGACGTCGCGGCTGCGCACGCGCGCGGGCGACGCGTTGCGGGGCAGCTTCTGCAGGCCCACGCGGGCGGCCTCGCGGGCCTCGTCGGTCGCGTTGGGGTCGACCAGGGTCTTCTTCAGCTCGGCGCGCTTCGCGGCGTAGCGCTCGACGACGACCTTGCGCTGCTCGTTGCGCGCGATCTTGCTCTTCTTAGCCATGTGCTTAGCGCTCCTCTCGGAAGTCGACGTGCTTGCGGACCACGGGGTCGTACTTCTTCAGCACGATGCGGTCGGGGTTGTTGCGGCGGTTCTTGCGCGTCACGTAGGTGTACCCCGTGCCGGCGGTCGAACGCAGCTTGATGATCGGACGAACGTCCTGAGCCTTCTTCGCCATTACAGCTTCACGCCCTTCGCCTGCAGGTCACGGACGACGGACTCGATGCCGCGAGCGTCGATGACCTTGATGCCCTTCGCCGAAACGTTGAGCTTGATGTTGCGACCCAGCGACGGAACGAAGTAGGTCTTCTTCTGCACGTTCGGGTCGAAGCGGCGCTTCGTCCGGCGGTGCGAGTGCGAGATGTTGTGACCGAAGCCGGGAACCGCTCCAGTCACCTGGCACACTGCTGCCATGGTGATGTCTCCTTCTGTACCGTGACACCGGACGGTGCCACCCAAGATCCCTTGTCTGCACCCCGTCCGAGCGCGGCCGAAGCCCACGTTCGAGAGTGAGGGATGCGAACTGCGTGCTGGAGTGCGCGCAGACAAGGGGTCAGTCTAGCACGGACGGCGTGTCGCCTTGACGGGCAGCCGCCTCGGCCGCGCCCCGCCCCCATCGGAACGCCGAGACCGTGGCATCCCCCTCGATCCAGAAGCGCCAGGGGAAGGCGTCGGTGCCCGCGATGCCCGCGACACCCACGCGCGGCCCGATCGCAACGCCCGGCGGCGGCGCGTCGGGCAGGAGCAACCGCGCTCGCGCGCCCGCGCACATCTCGCCGGTGACCGCGTCGATGCCGTCGTGGATCGGATGCCGAAGACCCACCGCGTCCGCGAAGCGCCCGGGACCGCGGGCGAGATCGCGCGACGAGCGCACGGCCCCGCGGCGTTCGAGGCGTCGGCGTTCGGCGATGTCCGCACCCTCGACGATCTCTCCGGCGCGCAGCAGCACTCCACCCGCGACGCCCTCGGGGCCGCAGACGACATTGACGCACGAGTGGATGCCGTGGCTCAGGTACACGTACAGGTGACCGGGCTCGCCCCACATGGTGGCGTTGCGCGCGGTCGGTCCCATGCGCGCGTGCGAGCCCGGATCGGGCTGGTCGCCCGTGCCGCGGCCGTGGTACGCCTCGACCTCGGTCACGCGCGCGCGGACCCGCTCGCCGGCGACCTCGGTTTCGAGCACGGCGCCGAGCAGCCGCGGCGCGGCCTCGACCGGCAGGTCGACGAGGTCGGCGCGGGTCGCGGGTCGCATCACTGCGGGGGAACCTGGCACCACGAGAGGTCGAAGCCCTGCAGCGCCACGACCTCTTGGCCGCTGTCGACTTCGACGAGATGCGTGAGCAGACGCTGCGGAAGCGGCAGCTGATACCGGTCGAAGGGGTTGTCGACGGCTCGGGGAGCCACGAGCACGGCGGCGTAGCGGCCGCTCGGAGACACGCAGGTCTGCAGAACGGTGTCCGAGCCCGGCACGCTCAGCAGCTGATGGACGGTTCCGTCGGTGTCGACGTGCGAGACGATCGTGGAACGGGAGACCCCGTCGGAGCTGATGTCGGCGAACGAGCGGATCGTGCCCGTGCCCGCCCCGGGCAGGGGCGTCGCGCGCCCCGCCATGCCGGGGGGATCGACGGGGTCGACCAGCGCTTGCTCGGAGCCGTCGGTGAGGTTGATCTCGCGGATCCCCTCGAGGCGCTCCACGATCGCGACCGACGATCCGCGCGCGATGCCGTCGATCGAGACGGCGCTGCCGAGAGGCGCGGCGTTACCGCCCTGCGCGTCGGTCAGCAGCAGTCGCGAGTCGAAGGTCAGCACCAGCATGCTGTCGGTGTCGGGCACGAAACGGTAGTCGGCGATGCGCACGTCGCCGCCGTTCAGCCCCACCTCGACGGGCGGGGCGTCGTCGGCCGCCGACGCCGTGAACAGACGGCTCTCGCGTCCCCCGGCAGCGCCCAGGTCGGCATCCGAGAAGGTGAATCCGATGCGCTCGCCCCGGTCGGCCGACTGCAGGTTGGTGACGTAGCCGGGGCCCGGGAGGGCGATGTCGCGCTGGTTCTTGCCGTCGGGGTCGGTCACGATGACCCGCGGGGTGTCGCCGTCGCGCACCGAGATCACGAGGTGGTTGGCGGTGGCGCGGAAGTCCTCGATGTGCGGGTGCACGAACACGGGCAGACCCGCCTGCCCCTGCAGGTCGGTGCGGAAGATGGTGTCGCCCTCGGGCGTGCCGCGCTGCATCAGGTAGGCCTGCAGGGCGGGGGTGCGGAACGACTCGGTCAGGGTCGAGGCGGGGCCGGCGCCGAGGCCGCTCACGCCGTTGACGGTGATCGTGTAGTCGGTGTCGTCGCGCAGCGGCAGCGTGAAACGCACGCCGACGCTGCGACCCGAGGTGTCGACGGTGAACGGGGTCGCCGGGTCCACCTGGACCTGCGAGGCGTCCACCTTCTCGAGGGACTGGGTCGTGGTGAGGATCACGCGGGAGCCGGATGCCGCGACGGCGGCCGCCGGATCGACCTGCACGTCCGTGACGCGCGGCCCCTGGGCCACGGCCACCACCGCGCCGAGGCCGCCGACGACGACGAGAGCGACGAGGATCGCGGCGAAGGCGATCGCGAAGCCGCGTCCGCGCCGCCGACGCGCGCGCGAACGCCGGGAGTCGCCGCCGCGACGGGAATCAGTACTCATACGGGTCCGAGGGCTCAGCGATGGCAGCGACCTGGTCGGCGTGCACCGCGAGCTTGCCGTCGCCGCTCGAACGCACCGTGCCCGTGACGGTCACCCACTGCCCGGTCGAGGGGGCGTCGGTGGTGGCCGCGATAGGCAGGCGGGCGGTCTGCGCGTCGATCACGCAGTGCGTGATGACGAGTCGGGTGAGGTCGAAGCTCGATCCGTCGTTGGCCGGGGTGATGAAGCCCGTGAGGGTCACGGGCTTTCCGTCGAAGGTCTCGGGGTTGGTGGCGTGGGCGAAGACCGCCGACCAGTCGCCGATGCCGAACTTCGAGGTGTCGCCCGAGGCGGCGAGGGTCACTACGTCGGAGCCGGCGAACAGCGGCGGGGCTCCCACGTCGCGTGACACCGCGAGCTCGGTCGACAGCGACGCCGCGGGAGTCAGCAGCACCGCGATCACCGCACCCGAGGCGAGCACGCCGCCGGTGAACGCCGCGATCCCGCCGGGGGTCAGGCGCGGACGGGCCGCGAGATGATCGTGGGCTGCGTGATCGTGCGCGTCGAGCGGATCGGTGTGCTCGTGATCGGCGTGCGCGAACGCCTCGCGCCGGGCGGAGGCCGCGGCGGGGGCGTGGCCGTGCTCGTGATCGTGTCCGTGGTCGGCCTCGGCGCCGAGCGGCAGGGCGAACGAGGCGATCGAGCCGACCAGCGCCAGGAAGGCCATGCCGACGGCGAACCACGCCGAATCGGGGTTGATGTACAGCGCCATACGGCCGGTGGCCCACAGCGTGATGGTCGTGATCGACAGGCACGCGGTCAGGCCCACCCCGAGCCAGCGCGTGGCGAGAGCACCCGTTCTAGACAAGGAGGTTCACCACCGTTCCGAGTGTGAAGGCGAAGAGCACCACGACGACCGTCATGCCCACGAGCACGCGCGTCGAGAAGGTCGTGCGCAGCAGAGCCATCATCTTCAGGTCGATGATCGGCCCCACCACGAGGAAAGCCACGATCGATCCGGGCGTGAAGGTCGAGGCGAACGACAGCGCGAAGAACGCGTCGACGTTCGAGCACAGCGACACCACGATCGCCAGCGCCATCATCGCGGCGATCGACAGCGCCGGGTCGGACCCGATGGCCAGCAGGGCGCTCCGCGGGATGAGCACCTGGACTGCTCCGGCCAGCAGCGAGCCGATGATGAGGGCCGGCATGACCGAGCGCAGCTCGACGACGAACTGGGCGAGGGTGCGCCGACCACGGTCGCCGCGCTCCTGCACGACGATCTCGCACGTCTCGAGGAAGCGTTCGGTGAGCAGCTTGTCGGGATCGGGATGCCGGCTGTACAGCCAGCCGATCAGGTTGGCGACCAGGTACCCGCCGATCAGGCGCGCCACCAGGATGCCGTCGCTGAAGCCGAAGGCCGCGTGGGTGCTGATGATGACGATCGGGTTCACGATCGGAGCCGCCACCAGGAAGGTCAGCGTGTCGCTCACTCCGAAGCCGCGCATGAGAAGACCGCGGGCGAAGGGCACGTTGCCGCACTCGCAGACGGGGATGAACATCCCCAGCAGCGACAGCACCGCCCGGCGCGCCCAGGGCGCGCGCGGCATCCATCTCTCGATCGCTCCCGGGGGCACCCACACCTGCACGATGATCGACAGCACCACGCCGAGGACCACGAAGGGCAGCGACTCGATGAGCACGCTGAGAGCGAGGGTGAGACCGTCCTGCGCGCGGGTCGGCAACGGCTTTGCGAAGAACGTGGGGGCGAAGGCGTCGACCAGGAACAGCGCCGTGACCACGACGACACCCAGGCCGAGCGCGACGAGGGTGCGGGAGGCGCCCGAGCGTTGCGGCGTGGGAGCCGTGGTGCGACTACTCGTCGCCACGCTCGCGAGCCCGGGCGCGGGCGCAATCGGTGCAGATGCCGAAGATGTCGACGACGTGCTCGGCCTCGCTGAACCCGTGTTGGGCGGCGGTGCGCTGTGCCCACTCTTCGACGTCGGTCGCGGCGATCTCGACGGCCTTGCCGCACGAGCGGCAGATCAGGTGGTGATGATGGCCGCGCGTCTCGCAGGCACGGAAGAGGTTCTCGCCGTCGGGGCTCTGCAGCGAGTCGGCGTCACCGCGGGCCGCGAGACCCGCGAGCGTGCGGTAGACCGTCGCCAGCCCGATGCCGGTGTTCTCGTCGCGCAGGGTCGCGTGCAGCGACTGGGCGCTGACGAAACCGGGGGCTCCGGACAGGGCCTCCCGCACGCGTTCGCGCTGCCACGTGTTGCGCTGGACCATGGCCGCGAGTCTAGCGAGGGGATCGGTGAATCGGCTGGGCGTGCTCGAAGTCGGCGGGGGGGGGAGCCCTTCCCGCCCCGGCCGGACGGCTCAGAGGGCGCGGGTCGTCCGGTCGCGTCGCGCACCCACCAGACGACACGCGAGGTAGATCGCGAACGAGATGGTCGTGATGTACGGACTCACCGGCAGCGTCCCGGCTACGGCCAGGAGCACCCCGCCCACGGCCGAGACGAAACCGAACAGCGCCGCGAGCAGCGGCACCGACAGCGGACCGGATGCCACCCGCATCGCCGCCGCGGCCGGAGTCACCAGCAGCGCCATGACGAGCAGGGCACCGATGATGTGCACGGCGACCGCCACGATGAGTCCCAGCAGCAGCATGAACGCGAGCGACACCGCCGTGGTCGGCACGCCGCGGGCCGCGGCCGACTGCGGGTCGAGCGAGTCGAAGCGCAACGGGCGCCAGATGAGCAGCAAGGCGACCAACACCGCGACGCCGATCACGACGAGCCACCCCAGCTGCTCGCTCTGCACCGACACGATCTGGCCGGTGAGCAGGCTGAAGCGGGTGGCACTGCGTCCGTTGTAGAGCGACAGGCACAGGATGCCGACCCCGAGACCGAACGGCATGAGCACGCCGATGATCGAGTTGCGATCGCGCGCGCGGGCGCCCAGCACTCCGATGAGAGCCGCCGCGATGAGCGAGCCCACGATCGATCCCGAGACCACATCGACACCGACGAGCAGGGCGACGGCGGCGCCGGCGAACGACAGCTCGCTGATGCCGTGCACGGCGAAGGCCATGTCGCGTTGCACGACGAAGACGCCGATGAGTCCGCCGACGAGGCCGAGCACGGCTCCCGCGTACACGGAGTTCTGCACGAGCTCGAGGATCGCGCCGTACTGGCTCACCCCGCCGAACAGGGCGTTGCCGACGTCGGACCAGTTCATGCGTCGTCCTCGTCGTGGTGATGGTGGTGGGCTTCGTCGGCATCCGGCGCCCCGACGACGATCAGTTGACCGCCCGCGCGCACGACGTAGACGGGGGCGCCGTAGAGGGCCGAGAGCGTCTCGGTCGTGAGCACCTCGTCGGGTGTGCCGAGGGTGAAGCGGCCGTTGGCGATGTAGAGGATGCGGTCCACGCGCGAGAGCACCGGGTTGATGTCATGCGTGACCAGCAGGACGGCCGCGTCCCGCTCGCGGCGGTGACGGTCGATGAGTCGGACGACGGCCTGCTGGTTGGCCAGGTCGAGACTCGTGAGCGGCTCGTCGCAGAGCAGTAGGGCGGGGTCGTCCGCGAGAGCCTGGCCCACGCGCAGGCGCTGCTGCTCTCCGCCCGAGAGCAGACCCACCGGCCGGTCACCGAAGGCGGTGGCCCCCACCGCCTCGAGCAACTCGTCGATGCGCGCGCGGTCCTTCTTTCGCGACAGCGGCAGGCCGAGCCGGTGCCCGTCCACCCCGAGGCCGATGATGTCGCGGCCGCGCAGGGGCGTCTCGCGCGGGAGCGGACGCTGCTGCGGGATGTAGCCGATGCGGCGGTTACCGGCGCGGCGCACGGGGGCTCCGAGCGCCTCGATCGAGCCGGAGCTCAACCGCTCGAGCCCCAGAATCGCGCGCAGTAGCGTCGTCTTGCCCGAGCCGCTCGGGCCGAGCACGGCGACGAGCTCGCCGGGCTCGACCTCGAGGTCGAGCCCGGCCCACAGCTCACGGCCACCCCTCTCGAGGGCGGCGCCGCGAACGCGCAGCGGTGCGGCCGCGCTCACGCCGCCAGCGCGTCGGACAACGCCGTGATGTTGCTCTGCATCCACGAGATGTAAGTCTGACCCTCGGGGAGCGTTTCCGTGAACTCGATCACGGGGATGTTCTTCGCCTTGGCCTCGTCCTCGACCTGCGTGACCTCGGCCCCACCGGTCTGGGGGTTCACGATCATGACCTTGATCTGACCGGAATCCAGCAGCTGCAGGGACTCGAGCAGGGTCGCGGGCGGCACGTCCTGACCCTCCTCGACCGACTCGCTGAACTCGTTCGGGGTGGCGTTCTCGAGGCCAGCCGCCGTCGTGAGGTACACGGGCACGGGCTCGGTCACGAAGATCTTCTTGCCGGCATCCTTCGCCTTGATGGCGTCGAGGGAGTCCTCGAGACCGGCGATCTGCTGGGTGAACGCCTCGGCGTTGGCGTTGAAGTCGGCCACGTGCTCGGGCGCGAGCTTGCCGAGTTCGTCGGCGATGGCCGCGGTGAGGTCTTCGATGGTGTGCGGGTCGTACCAGACGTGCTCGTTGAAGCCCTCGATGTGCGCGTGCCCGTCTTCGTCGGAATGCCCGTGGTCGTCGGCGCTCTCGCTGGGCGCGGGACTTGCATCGTCGGTGTGGTCTTTCGAGCCCGGGTAGTCGTGGTTGTACTCGACCGCGGTCAGCACGGGGGCCGTGGTGCCGCTGGCCTGGATGAGCGACTCCATGAAGGCGTCGTAGCCCGCGCCGTTCTCGATCACGAGACCGGCGTTCTTGAGCGTCAACTGATCTTGTGCGCTCGCCTCGTACTCGTGCGGGTCCTGGCTGGGCGAGGTGATGATCGAGGCGACCTCGACGTCGTCTCCGCCGACCGCCTGGGCGATCGAGCCGTAGACATCGGTGGATGCCACGACCTTGATCTTTCCGGACGAGTCCGACGATGCGGGCGAGGAAGCACCTCCGGCGCAGCCGGCGAGCGCGAGAACGGAGACGGCCCCAAGGACGACAGGGGCGAGGAAGCGACGGGTCATAGGGAAACCGTATCGCCGCTGATAATCGTTCTCAAATTGAGGGTGTAGCGCATACGAGGTTCTCAGCCTCACGTCCGGCCCGGATGACACGTCTCGGTTCTGCGATCGGCGACCGCGGACACCACGTCTCTTGAGTCGCTGCGTCCGGGAATCCCGCTCCCGCCTCTGCCCGCCGAGCATCTCGACGGCGACGATGAGGAAGGGGCCAGCCCGCGGGCTGGCCCCTTCTGTGAAGGTGGGCGTTGACGCTGTTACCGCGTGGGGTGTGAGGTGCCGCGGTGACGACGACGGGTGAACAGGAACACGATGCCTGCGGAGATGAGAACCATCGCGACGGCGAAGGCGACCGACGCTCCCGCCATGCCGGTGATCGCCAGTGCGGCGGCCGGCGAGACCGCTGGCCTGTTAGCGTCCGCCGCGGGCGTGAGGGACGGAGAGGGCGCAGGAGCCGGCCTCACGACGAACGTGATCGGATCCGACGTCGCGGTCCCCAGAGCGTTGGCCGCAACGATCCGGAACGTGCTCGAGCCCGCAGCTGTGGGCGCGCCCGTCAACCGACCCGTGGCGGCGTCCAGGGTGAGCCCCGGAGGAAGAGCGTCACCGGTCGCGAGGCTGAACGTCGGAGCAGGGGCGCCCGACGCGGTGAAGGTGTACGAGTACGCCGTCCCCGCCGTCGCTGTCGGCGGGGCGGCCGCGGTGAACACCGGTGGCGCCTGCACCGTAAACGCGATCGGATCCGACGTGTCGGAACCAGCGGCGTTGGTTGCGACCACCCGGAACGTGCTCGTGCCCGCAGTGGTGGGTGTGCCCGAGAGCTCACCGGTCGTCGCGTTCAGGGTCAAACCGGCCGGGAGAGCGTCCCCCGTCGTCAGGCTGAACGTCGGTGCGGGCGAACCGGACGCGGTGAACGTGTACGAGTACGACGATCCTTTGACCGCTGCAGGAGGGGTCACCGCCGTGAATACCGGCTTGTCCTGCACGGTGAATGTGATCAGGTCCGACGTCGCCTTGCCGGCAGCATTCGTCGCAACAATCCGGAACGTGCTCGTGCCCGATGCTGTGGGGATGCCCGCTAGCTCGCCGGTCGCGGGATACAACGTGAGGCCCGCGGGGAGGGTGCCTCCCGTCTCCAGGCTGTAAGTGGGCGCGGGGTAACCCGACGCAACGAAGAAGTACGAATACTTTGAACCCGTTACCGCAGCCGGCGGCGTATTCGCGGTGAATGTCGGCGCCTTCCGCACGGTGAACGTGATCGGATCCGACGTCACCTTCCCCGCCGAGTTCGCGGCCGTAATCTGGAACGTGCTCGCACCCTCCACGGAGGGCGTACCGGAAAGCTCGCCGGTAGTAGCGTTCAGGCTCAAGCCCACAGGAAGCGCGCCTCCCGATGCCAGGCTGTAGGTCGGCGCAGGGGTGCCCGACGCGGCGAACGTGTACGAATACGCCGTCCCCACCGTCGCTGCCGGCGGCGCGGCCGCGGTGAATGCCGGCGCCTTCCGCACGGTGAACGTGATCGGATCCGTTGTGACCTGACCGGCGGAGTTTTCTGCAACCACCCGGAACGTGCTGGTCCCGGAAGCGGTGGGAGTACCCGACAGCTCACCAGAGGTGGCGCCCAAGGTCAGCCCGGCGGGGAGAGTGTCGCCCGTCGCCACCGAGAACGACGGAGCAGGATAACCCGATGCGGTGAACCTGTACGAATACGCCGAACCCAGCTCCGCCGCAGGTGGTGCTGCCGCCGTGAACAACGGTTTTTGACGGACGGTGAAAGTGATCAGATCCGACGTCACCTGACCGGCGGAGTTCTTCGCTACAACTCGAAAGGTGCTCGTGCCGGCAGTGGTGGGAGTACCCGAGAGCCCACCGGAGCTGGCATCGAGGGTCAGCCCGGCGGGGAGAGTGTCATCCGTCGCCACCGAGAACGTCGGAGCGGGGCTACCGGACGCGGTGAACGTGTACGAGTAGGCCGAGCCCACCACGGCCGCGGGCGGGGTGGCCGCCGTGAACGCCGGCGCGGCGGTCAACGAAACCCGCGACACCGCATTGTCCGAGTAATCCGCGGTGTAGAAAGCGGACCCGTCCGGGGACACCGCGACGGAGTAGGGATAGCGGCCGACGCCCACGCTGGTCACGGTGGGGGTCGCGCTGGTCAGGTTCGTGATCTGCGTCGACGTGTTGCTGAAGGGATTAGCGGTGTAGACCGTCGCTCCATCGGGTGAGACCGCCAACGACTTCGCCTGGACCCCGATGGAGATGTCGCTCACGGTCGGGGTGATGGCGGTCAGGTTCGTAATCCGATGCAACATCTGGGGACTGGCAGCGTACAGAGTCGCCCCATCAGGGGACACCGCCACGGCGTCGACGCTCGAACCGATCTGGATGTGAGCCACCGTCGGGTTCGTCGAAGTGAGGTTTGTTATTCGCGACACCGAGTTATCGCGGCCGTTGGCCGTGTAGACAGTAGCCCCGTCGGGAGATACCGCCAAAGAGAGTGGGCCTTTTCCTAATGCGATGCTGTTGACAGTGGGGGTCGCTGCAGTCAGATTCGTGATGCGCGACACAGTGCTGCTGCCCAGGTTGGCGGTGTATACCGCACCCCCGTCGGGGGACACAACTACCGCATAGGGCATCGTGCCGACCGGGATGCTCGTCACGGTAGGCGTCGCTGCGGTCAGATTGGTGATCCGTGACACCGTGCTCGCGCCGGAGTTGGCCGCATAAACCACATTACCGTCCGGAGAAACCGCTACCGAGCGGGGGCCCACACCATTGGGGATGCTCACGACTTTCGGAGTCGCAGCCGCCAGATCCGTGATCCGCGACACCGTCTGGTTATCGAAGTTGGCGGCGTATGCCACAGTCCCATCCACAGACACCGCCACCGAAATCGGTCCTTTGCCGACCGGAATGCTCGTCACGTCCGCTGCGTTGGCCGCTGTCGAAACAGACAGCGAGAGTACCCCCACCAGGACCCCGGCCAGCACCGGTCGCCCCCACCTCAAACTCTTAGACATCCCGTCCGACCTCTCATCTGGATCCAGCGACTGCGGCAACTGAACACGACCGCATCAACCCCTCACCGCTCGAGCCGAAACCTCGGGCAGCCGCGGAGGGGTAAGGACCAGCAAATGGTACCAGATGGTAAGAAACGGTACTGTACGGAACGCACTGGGTCCGATGCCGCCGGTGAGGCTGCATGACAGCAATCGACCTCCTCCCGTCGCGCAGCCGCGGCGGACACGTCGTATCCCCGACGCTGCTCTCCACCACGTTGCGTAGAGCGTTGTGTCTCATAGCAGAAGCGCGAACGCCACCGACCGTGACCTCGACCGCCCGAGCGACGAATACGCGCGCCGCGTCCTCGGCATCCGGTGTTCTATGCCCGGTGTCGTGAACACGCCGCCCCGCCGTGAGGCAGAGCGGCGTGTGTGGGCAGCCGCCGGAATGCCGAGGCGCGAGCGCCGCGCCGTGCGAGCCGATCCGCGTCAGCGGCGCAGGATGCGGTGCGCGAGCGCGTTGCCGATGAGCTGGCCCGCCTGCACGATGACGACGATGATCGCCACGGTCACCCACGTCGCCTGCTGGTTGAACTGCTGATAGCCGTAGATGATGGCGAAGTTTCCGAGGCCGCCGCCGCCGATGTATCCGGCCATCGCCGACATGTCGACGACCGCGATGAACATGAACGTGTAGCCGAGGATCAGCGGGGCGAGGGCCTCGGGGATGACGACGCCGAACAGCACGCCGATGCGGCGCGCACCCACGGCCCGAGCCGCCTCGACGGTGCCCGGGTCGACCGCCACGAGGTTCTGTTCGACGACGCGGGCGATCACGACCGTGGCCATGATCGTGATGGGCACGATCGCGGCATCCGTCCCCAGAGTCGTCCCCGTCACCGCGCGCGTGACCGGGGCCACGGCGGTGAGGAAGATGATGAAGGGGATCGGGCGGATGAGGTTGATCACGAGGTTCGCGACGGCGAAGACCACGCGGTTCTCGAACAGGTTGCCCGGCCGCGTGGCGTACAGCAGCGCGCCGATGACCAGGCCCGCGAGGCCCGAGATGAGCAGCGAGACCGCGACCATGTAGACGGTCTCGCCGATGGACTGCAGCAGCACCGGGGTGAGGGTGTCCCACTTGTTCATGCGCGGGCCTCCACGGTGGGAACGACGACGTCGGTATGCGTACGCAGCTCGTTCACGACGGCATCCAGATTTTCGGTGTGCACCCGGTACGTGAGCGTGCCGAGTTGCTTGCCGAGCACGTCGGTGACTCCGCCATAGACCACGGAGTGGCGCGCGCCGTGGCGGTGGAACACCTCGGAGACGTCTTCGCTCGAGAACTCGTTCACCTCGACGCTGACGAGGTCGCCGCCGCCCGCGGCGAGTGCCGCCAGCGCCTCACCCGACGGGACGCCCTGCGTGACCGCCGCGACGAAGCGCTTGGTCAGCTCGGCGCGCGGGTGGGCGAAGACGCGGTACGTGTCGCCGCTGTCGACGACGCGGCCGCCCTCCATCACGATCACCTGGTCGCACAGCTCGTGCACGATCGAGATCTGGTGCGTGATGACGACGATGGTGATGCCCAGGCGTCGGTTGATCTCGCGCAGCAGGTCGAGCACCTCGGCCGTGGTCTGCGGGTCGAGGGCGCTCGTCGCCTCGTCGGCGAGCAGGATCCGCGGGTCGGTGGCGATCGCGCGGGCGATGCCGACGCGCTGCTTCTGCCCGCCCGACAGGCGCCGCGGGTACTGCTTCGCCTTGTCGCCGATGCCGACGAAGTCGAGCAGCTCGGCGACGCGCTTGTCGCGGTCGGCCTTCTTCCAGCCCGCGACCTTGAGCGGGTAGGCGACGTTGGCCGCCACCGTGCGGGAGGTGAACAGGTTGAACTGCTGGAAGATCATGCCGACGCGGCGCCGCAGGTCGCGCAGCTTCGCCTCGGACGCTGCTCCCACGTCGACGCCGAGCACCTCGACGGTGCCCGACGTCGGCTGCTCGAGGCCGTTCAGCAGGCGCACGAGGGTCGACTTGCCGGCTCCGGAGTATCCGATGACGCCGACGATCGACCCCTCCTCCACGGTCAACGACACGTCGTCGACCGCGGTGGTGGTGGAGCGGCGATCGGTGCGGAAGCTCTTGGTGACGCCCCGCAGCTCGATGACCGCGGTCATCCCTTCTGGGCCTTGAGGGCGTCTTCGAGGCTCGTCAGCTCGTCCTGCAGCTGCGCGGCGGTCCACTCGGTCTTGAACTGCAGGTTGCCCTGGTTCAGCTCGGTGACCGCGGCCTCGACCTCGGGCGAGTGGTACGCGGCGACGAGCTTGGCCCAGCGGGGGTCGTCCTTCTTGTCGTCGCGGGTGACGAAGGCGTTGATGTAGGGCGCGAGCTGCGGGTTGTTCAGGTCTTCCTTGAAGATGATGAGCTCGTCGCCGAGCCCGCCCTTCTGCGCCTGCGTGTTGTTGACGATCGCGGCCTGAGCGCTGCCGTCCTTGAGCGCGGTCACGGTCTGGTTCGTGTCGACGGGCAGCAGCTCGACCTTGGTCGAGACGATGTCGGCCGGGGTCGAGAGGGCGTTGCCGCCGTCCTTGAGGGTGAGCAGCCCCGCCGTCTGCAGGTTGAGCAGGCCGCGGGCGAGGTTGGTCGGGTTGTTGGGGATCGCGACCTTCGCGCCCTCGGGCAGGTCCTTCACGTCGGTGTACTGCTCGGAGTACAGCGCGAGCGGGTACACCGCGGTTGCGCCGACCGGAACGAGCGAGCCGTTGTTCTCGACGTTGAACTGCGACAGGTAGATGAGGTGCTGGAAGAGGTTGCCGTCGAGCTCACCGTCCTGCACGCCCTGGTTGAGCTGCACGCCGTCGTTGATGGTGCGCACCTCGAGGTCGATGCCCTCGCCTGCGAGCTTCTGCTTCAGCACCGTCCAGTGCGTCTCGTTGCCGTCGTCGGCTCCGAGCACGAGGCGGGAGGAGTCGCCTCCGGATGCCGCACCCCCGGCGCAACCGGTGAGGGTGAGGAGGAGGGCTGCGGTGGAGGCGCCGAGGATCGTGGCCAGGCGGGAGGTGCGAGAAGTCATAGCTCCAGGCCACCACGGACACAGCGGATGCCGAAGTCGAGGCGTTACGGCCGGTAACGGGCTGTCATGCGGGGTAATGGATTGGGTGGATGCCGAGGCATCGGCGATCATCCCCGACCGCCGCCTACCCGCGGAGCGCAGCCCGGGGCTCTCAGTGCGGGCGTAGCCTGGGGGGCGATGTCACGGGATGAAAACGCGCGTAAAAGATTGTCCCGGAACAGCCCGCAGGGTCTGGTCGTCGCGATCCTGGCCCTCGCGGGCCTGTGCTCGTCGTTCATGTTCACGCTCGTGGTGCCCATCCAGTCGCAGTTGCCGCAGCTGCTGAACGCCTCGCGCGACGACACCGCCTGGGTCGTGACCTCGACGTTGCTGGCTGCGGCCGTCATCACCCCGATCGCCGGCCGCCTGGGCGATATGTACGGAAAGCGCCGCATCGGGCTGGTGCTGCTGGTCGTGATGATGCTCGGTTCGGTGGTCGCCGCACTGTCGACCGGGATCATCGGCATGATCATCGGTCGCGCCCTGCAGGGGGCGGTCGTCGGCGTGGTGCCGCTGGGGATCTCGATCATGCGCGACGTTCTGCACGAGAACCGCGTCGACAGCGCGATCGCGCTCATGAGCGCGACCCTCGGCGTCGGCGGCGCCCTGGGTCTGCCGATCAGCGCGCTCGTGGCCGAGAACACCGACTGGCACTGGCTGTTCTGGATCGCCGGCGCCCTCGGCGCGCTCGTCTTCGTCCTGATCCTCTGGATCGTCCCCGTCAGCGTGCTCCGCACCGCGGGGCGCTTCGATTACCTCGGCGCCGTCGGCCTCGCGATCGGCTTGATCGGCGTGCTGCTGGCCATCTCGCGCGGTAACTCGTGGGGCTGGACGTCGCCGCTGACGCTGAGCCTCGCCATCGGCGGCATCCTGATCCTGCTCGTCTGGGGCTGGTACGAGCTGTGTGTCGAGAACCCGTTGCTCGACCTGCGGGTTGCGGCCCACCGCCCCGTGCTGCTCACCAATCTGGCATCCGTCGCGATGGGCTTCGCCCTGTTCACCTCGAACGTCGCGTACCCGCAGATGCTCGAGCTGCCGGTCGCCACCGGCGTCGGACTCGGCCTGTCGCTGCTGGCCGCGAGCCTCGTCGTCATGCCGTCGGGCCTGGTGATGATGGTGCTCTCGCCGATCTCGGGCACCCTCGCCCGCACGATCGGCCCCCGGGTGCTGCTGGTCGCCGGCTCGATCTCGCTGATCCTCGCGTACGGCTTCAGTCTGATCTTCTCGACCGAGGTCTGGCACTTCGTCGTCGCGAACATCCTCATCGGCTTCGGGATCGGGTTCGGTTATGCGGCCATGCCGATGCTCATCATGCGCGCGGTGCCGCCGAGCGAGACGGGCGCCTCGAACGGCCTGAACGCCCTCGCGCGCTCGCTCGGGACGAGCACGGCCGCCGCGATCGTCGGCGTCGTGCTCGCGACCCTCTCGACCGGCGACGGCGACACCCGCGTCCCGACCTCGCAGGCGTTCCAGGTGTCGTTCCTGTTGGGAATCGGAGCCGCGGCGGTCGCGCTGGTGCTGGCGCTGCTCATTCCCACGCGATCGACGCCGATCGAGAAGCGGCCTTCCCTGCCCGGAAAATGAGGCGAGCGAGCGCGCCAAGGTGATCGCGCGCGCCTTCTCGGCGTGGTCGAGCGCCGCCGCCGATGCTGCTTCAGCGTCACCGGGGCGATCACCGCCTCGACGATCACCTCGTGCTCGGCGAAGATCTCCCGCATGCGCTCTGCGCTGGAGGTGCGCGCACCGATGCGTGAACGGCGGTGCAGACCGTGCCGCGCAGCCGGCGCGTCGTCGTTGTCGCCGATCTCGACGAACGCAGCCTGGGAGGCCGTGTTCGCGTGGGAGGAACCCAGCCGGGGTCTTCGGCGTCGGCGGCACGGATCATCGCGCATCTCGCCGTCGATGACGGAGCCGGGTGGCGTCAGCAGCCACCCGGCACAGCTTGCAATCGTCAGAGCGAGAAGGGTACGACCAGTGCCCCCCACGCCAGCGGGGGCCCGACGAGCACGATGACCGCGGAGTAGCGGAGGATCCGCTGGTAGAAGGCGGCCGGATCGACGTTCTGCGCGTTCGCGAGGACGAGTGCGCCGTTCGTGGAGAAGGGCGAGACGTCCACCACCTTCGCGGCGATGGCCACCGCGGAGATCGCCATGCCTCCTGCGACCGGGCTGCTCTCGATCAGAGGCAGCAGCATCGGGATCGAGATGGCGATGACGGCTGTCGACGACGCGAAGGCGGAGACGATGCCGGCCATGACACACAGGATGAGCACGCCGATCAGGGGAGAACCCAGGCTGCCGATGCCGCTGGCGACCCATTCGATCGCACCGGCCTCCTCGACGATGCTGATGTACGTGATCATTCCGGCGACCAGCAGGATGGTCGACCAGCTGATGCCCTCGACGGCCGCCGTGAGGTGGCGCTTCTCGATGAGGGCGATGATCGTTCCCGCGACGAGCGCGAGGATGCCGATGTCGAGGTGGAAGACCATCGCGCCGACGGCCAGCGAAACGAGCGCGAGAAGGGTCAGCACCTGGGCGGGTGTCACCCTAAGGCGCGTGGTCTGCAAGGTTTCGGTCAGTGTCATGGTCGCGCCCCCCGACACGCTATCGACCGAGATGTTGCCGGTGGCCGGCACACGTGGGCCGCGGACCGCACCGCCCGTCCCAACGAATCCGTCGGCCGTTGAGGCGCTGTGTCGAGAACCGGTGATTCGGGCCTTGTAAGCGAAGAACACCTGGGTGAGGACCGCGATGAGCGTCGAGTACACGAAAGCCGTGACGAAGAGCACGATCGGGGAGAACCCAGGGACGTCTCCGACCATGCCACTGACGAGAAGCCCCAGCACCGAGATCGGCGATAGCGAACCGGCAAGCGCGCCGTACACGACTGTCATTCCGACCGGCAGGGGATCCATCCCGTGCTTCGCCGCGAAACTGAGCGCGACAGGGGCGACGAGAGCGACCGCGGCAGGCGGGAAGGTTCCCATCGCCGTCAGGAGTGCGGCGACGCCGAACAGCACCCAGGGAACGAGCGCGGTGCGCCCCCGGACGAGACGCACCCCACGGTCGACGATGAGGTCGACGGTGCCGTTCAGCTTGGCGACGGCGAAGAGATAGGTCACGCCGACGATCGTGAGGAAGAGGTCGGCGGGAAACCCCGCCAGCATCTGCTTCTCGTCTAGTCCGAGGACGAGCGTTCCGACGAGGAACGTGCCGATGAAGCCCAGGATGCCGATGTTGATCGGACGAAGCGTCGCGATGACGACCATCGCGAAGAGGGCGAGGATGGAAATGAGTTCTGGTGACATCTTTGTCTCCCGAGGATGGAGGCGAACGTCCGCGTTACCGGTTGTCCGCCGAATTGATCATGGAACGAGAACGGCGGTTTCGGCCAGGGCCGGAGCGAAGCCGACGAGTTGTTCGGTCGGCAGCGTGACGGACGCATCGGCGAGTCGACGTGCCGTGCGCACGATGCCGACCGCCGGCGATTCGCCTCGGCGCCCCGCCTGGGTGGTGATGACGCCTGACGGCGTCCGGAACGAGACGGCCCCCGGCTCGCGAGATGCGGCGAGTCGATGGACGACGGTGCCCTCCGTGGTCGCGGCCAGCGTCAGGGCGACGCTGCCGGTGATCGCCAGGGCGGGGTGGGTCTTTCCCATCGACATCATGACCACGCCGAGATCGTGGTCGTCTCCGCGCGGAGCGGACACGAGTGCGACTTTCGGAATCGCCTTCGCCGCCTCCTGCGGAGTCGTGGCCAGACGCATGCGCACCGCCGCCTCGCGCCGGATGCCGTCGATCCGGGCCAGGAGGTCGGGGCGGCTGTCGATGTCGGCCGGGCTCTCGAACCCGCTGAGCCCGAGCGATGAGGCCATCACGGCGACGACCGGCGCGCCCGCGTCGATGAGCGTCACCGGCACCCCGCCGATCGACTCGGCCGCCCGACCGGTGGGGAGCAGGCTGCCCGTCGTTCGACCCGCCGGATCGACGAACCACAGCGTGACCGCGAGCCCCGCGTGGGGGACGCCCGCAATTCGCGCGTCTCCCGACTCGGAGAAGTTTCCGCCGGGCGTGGGCACGTCGGAGACGATGAGCTGGCCCGTGTTGGTGTTGTGGATGCGGACGGCCGTTCGTTCTCCTCTCGGCCGGAGCCATCCAGCGTGCAATGCATACGGCGCGATCGCCGCGGAACAGTTGCCGCAGTTGCTCGACCAGTCCACGCGGGAATCGGCGAGTCCGATCTGGGCGAAGGAGTAGTCGATGTCGGCGTCGTCGCGCCGGCTGGGTGCGAGGATGACGGCCTTGCTGGTGGTGGAGGTGCCGCCGCCGATCCCGTCGATCTGCCGTCCGTCGGGGCTACCGTACAAGCGCAGGAGCACCTCGTCGATAGGGGCGCCGACCCGTTCCAGGTCGTCTCGGCGGAAGACCCAGCACTTGCTGGTTCCGCCTCGCATGAGCGTCGCAGGAATGTCGAGCATCAAAGCCTCCTCGGTGGATCGGGCTCCATACTCGTCCGAGCGAAGGTTCATAAAAACAGGCACTTGCTTCATTGGGGTACCGTCTTGCTTAACCCTTACTAGGTCTGCAAAAACGCTCTTCGCGAGTGGATATGGGCTGTGACGACGGCCTCAGCGCACTGCTATGCGTGTAGGTTTGCTTAACGCACATTTACCGAAGGCCGGGAGGCTGCACACAAAAGTCGGAGGTTCCATGCTCGACGTTCGTCGCCTCTCCGTGCTCGTGACCATCCTCGACAGCGGCTCCCTGACGGCTGCCGCGAAGACGCTGGGCTACTCCACGTCGGCTCTCTCGCAGCAATTGCAGCGCCTGGAGCAGGAGGTCGGCCAGCCGCTCGTCCGCCGGCAGCCCCGCGGCGTGATCGCGACCGAGGCCGGGGCCCTCCTCGCGGGGCACGCTCGCTACATCCTCCGCCGTCTGCAAGCCGCCGAATCGGAACTGGGCGAGCTCGCCGGCCTTCGCCGCGGAAGGATCGCGGTCGGGACTTTCCCGACCATCGGCAGCACGCTCATGCCGATCGCCATCAGCCGTTTCCGCCGTGACTATCCGCAGGTCCGGCTCGACGTGCAGAGTGCGAGGTTCGACGAGCTCGTGGCGTCCCTGCTCGAGAACACCATCGGCCTGTCGCTGCTGTGGGACTACGAATGGAACCGCATCGACGAACCCGACCTGTCGGTGACCCCGCTCTTCGAGGACCCGACCGTGCTCGTCGTCTCGCAAGATCACCGTCTCGGCCGAGCCCGACAGGTCAGCATGTCGATGCTGCGACACGACGAGTGGATCGTTCGCAAACGCGACCATCCGGTCGCCGAAGTGCTGGAGCGCAGCACGCGCGCAGCCGGGTTCACTCCGACGATCGCCTTCGAGGCGAACGACTATCAGGAGGCGCTCGCGATGGTCAGCGTCGGACTCGGCGTAGCCCTGGCCCCACGGACCGCGGTGCAGTCCGCGCGGCCCGACGTGAGGATCGTCAGCCTGGGCCAGGAAGCGCCCTCACGACGCGTCGTCGTCGCCCACCGCAGCGACCGCGTACGGCCCCCGGGCGAGCGCGCGATGCACCAGATCCTCGTCGAGGTCGCCCGCGAGCACCTGACGACAGGGTGAGGCACGCCGCGCGGAGCGGCGCAGACGTCGAGCGGCCGGATGACGTCGAACATCGCCGGGGAGCATCCGTCACTGCCCTGACTCTCGCCGGCCGGGCGGCCTCATCACGGCGAATCGTCGGGGACCGATGCCGTGCTGCCGAGGCCCGATCCCGTCGCACCCCCAGCCCGCCGCGTGCCGGGCGGCGACACCGAGGCCGATCTCGCCCGCGTAGTTGGTCTCCCAGTTCTCGAACCGACGGGCATCGTCGCGCACGACGTAGCTGTCGGGGCCCGTCCAGCGTGCCGCGTGCAGGTCGAGGAAGGGCGGCTCGATGCGGTCGAGGAAGCTCTCGCGCACGTACAGGAAGCCGGTGCCGCGGGGGCTGCGCAAGAACTCGCGTCCCGTGCCCGAGAGCACGTCGCATCCGACGCTCCGGCGTTGTTCAGGTGCGCGACATGCGCGGTTCCCGGGGTCTCGAAGCGGGCGCGCGACACATCGCTCGGTGTGAGCAGCCGTCTGTTCAAGCAGACTTCCGGCTGCGCCGAGGACCGTATCCGCGAACTTAGTCCAGCAGCAGCGCCGGCTCCTCCAGCACGGATGCCACATCCGCGATGAACCGCGAGATCCCGTCGCCGTCGACCACGCGGTGATCGAACGAGCCCGACACCGTGGTCACCCAGCGGGGGCGCACCTCGCCGTCGACGACCCACGGCTTCTGGCGGATCGCGCCGAGCGCGATGATGCCCGCCTCGCCGGGGTTGATGATCGGGGTGCCGGCATCCACTCCGAACACGCCGATGTTGGTGATCGTGAAGGTGCCGCCGGTCTGGTCTGCGGGACTCGTCTTGCCCTCGCGCGCCGTGAGCGTCAGGTGCTCGAGCGCCTTGGCGAGCTCGCGCGTATTCATCGACTGCGCGTCCTTGATGTTCGGCACCAGCAGGCCGCGCGGGGTCGCCGCGGCGATGCCGAGGTTGACGTAGTGGCGGACCGAGATCTGCGCGCCGTCCTCGGTGTCGACCCACGCGGCGTTGATCATCGGCGTGCGACGCAGGGCCCAGATCACGGCGCGCGCCATGATCAGCAGCGGCGAGATCTTGACGTCGGCGAAGTCGGGTGAGGCCTTGAGACGCTTGACGAGCTCCATGGTGCGCGAGGCGTCGACGTCGACCCACACCGACACGTGCGGCGCCGAGTAGGCGCTCGAGGTCATCGCGTTCGCGGTCGCCTTGCGGACGCCCCGGACGGGGATCGACTCCTCGCGGGCGTCGGAGGCAGGGGCGGATGCCACGGGCGCGGGCGCCGCGGGAGCGGACACCGGGATCGTCTCCTCACGCACCGCGCCCCACGCGGGCGTCTCGATGTTGCGGAAGACGCTCGCCTGCTCGGCATGCTTCACGACGTCGTCGCGGGTCACCTCACCCGCGGGTCCGCTCGGCGTCACGGCCGAGAGATCGACGCCCAGATCGCGCGCGAGTTTGCGGATCGGAGGCTTGGCGACCACGCCGACCGAGGCCTTCACGGGGCGCTCGGCGGGCTTGCGACGACGCGACGACACCGCCCCACCGGTGCCGTAGCCGACGAGCACCGCTCCGCCGGGGTCGCTGGGTTCGGGAACACTGACCGGGGCCGCGGGCGCCGGGGTGCCGGCATCCGTCGATCCGATCGTGATGATCGGGGCGCCGACCTCGACGGTGGAGCCCTCGGATGCCAGGAGCTCGCCGACCGTCCCCGAGTAGGGCGACGGCAGCTCGACGAGCGACTTCGCGGTCTCGATCTCGACGATCACGTCGTTGACGGCGACGCTGTCACCGGGCGCCACGCGCCACTGCACGATCTCGGCCTCGGTGAGGCCTTCTCCGACGTCGGGGAGAACGAAGGTCTGCTCGGTCACGGGGTGTCCTTTGCTCGCGAGACGGCAATCGGCTGACGAAACGGTGGCAGGTTGTCGCTGTTTCGTCAGCGAGATGCAGTCTCGCGGTTCATGGCGGGGAGAGGAAGAGCGGGTCAGTAGGCCAGAGACCGGTCGACGGCCTCGAGGATGCGGTCGGCGTCGGGCAGGTACGTGCCCTCGAGCTTCGCGGGCGGGAACGGCACGTCAAAGCCCGACACGCGCAGCACGGGTGCCTCGAGCGCGAAGAACGCCTTCTCCATGATGGTGGCGGCGATCTCGGAACCGAGCGAGGTGAAGCCCGGGGCCTCCTGCGCGTAGACCATGCGGCCCGTGCGGCGCACCGAGTCGAGCAGCGGACCATAGTCGACGGGCGACAGGGAGCGCAGGTCGATGACCTCGCAGCTCGTCCCTTCGCTCTCGGCGAGGGCCGCGGCCTGCAGCAGCGTCGTGACCATCGCACCGTGGCCGACGAGGGTGACGTCGGTGCCGCGGCGGACGATGCGGCTGGCGTGCAGCGGCAGCGCGGGCGCCTCGGTGTCGACCTCGCCCTTCTGCCAGTACTTCGCCTTCGGCTCGAGGAAGACCACCGGGTCGGGAGAGTCGATGGCCTGCTGGATCATCCAGTACGCGTCGTTCGCGTTCGAGGGGCTGACCACCCGGAGCCCCGCGGTGTGCGTGAAGTACGCCTCGGGGCTCTCCTGGTGGTGCTCGACCGCGCCGATGTGCCCGCCGTAGGGGATGCGGATGACGACGGGCATGCGCACCGCGCCCTCGTGGCGGTTCGTGATCTTCGCCAGCTGCGAGGTGATCTGGTCGAAGGCGGGGAAGACGAAGCCGTCGAACTGGATCTCGAGGACGGGGCGGAAACCGCCCATCGCCAGGCCGATCGCGGTGCCGACGATGCCCGACTCGGCGAGCGGGGAGTCGATGACGCGACGCGCACCGAAATCCTTTTGCAGGCCCTCGGTCACGCGGAAGACGCCGCCGAGCGGGCCGATGTCCTCGCCCATGAGCAGAACGCGGTCGTCGGCCTCGAGGGCACGGCCCAGGCCGGCGTTCAGGGCGCGGCTGATGGGCATGTTCTCGGTCACTGCGCACCCCCTTCCATCGAGGCCTCGTAGTCGTCGAGCCAGCGCTGCTCCTCGGAGATCAGCGCGTGCGCCTCGGAATAGACGCTGTCGAACATGTGCGCGCGGGGGATCGATCCGAGCTCGTTCGTGCGCACGCGCACGTCGTCGGCGAGGGCGGCGCCCTCGGCATCCGCGTCGTCGAAGAACTGCTGCGAGGCGCCGCGGGCCTCGAGGAACGCACGCATGCGGGCGATCGGATCGCGCCCGGCCCACGCTTTCTCTTCGTCGGAGGTTCGGTACTTCGTGGGGTCGTCGCTGGTGGTGTGCGCGCCCATACGGTAGGTCATCGCCTCGATCGCGCGGGGGCCGCCGCCCGCGCGCGCTTCGTCGAGGGCGACCTTCGACACGGCGTAGCTGGCGAGCACGTCGTTGCCGTCGACCTGGAGGCTCGGGATGCCGTAGCCCTCGCCGCGCTTGTACAGCGGCGAGCGCGACTGCGTGGCGACGGGCACCGAGATGGCCCACTGGTTGTTCTGCAGGAAGAAGACCTCGGGGGTCTGGAAGCTCGCGGCGAAGACCATCGCCTCGTGCACGTCGCCCTGGCTGGAGGCACCGTCGCCGTAGTAGACGATGACGGCCTCGTCGCGCTCGGGGTCGCCACTGCCGCTCTTGCCGTCGAACACCAGGCCCATGGCCAGACCCGTGGCGTGCAGGGTCTGCGCACCGAGGACCAGCGTGTAGATGTGGGTGTTGCCGTTCTTCGGGTCGGTGGGGTCCCACCCGCCGTGGGTGAGTCCGCGCATGAGCCGGATGATGTCGAGCGGGTCGACGCCGCGAATGCGGGTGACCACGTGCTCGCGATACGAGGGGAAGATGTGGTCCTGCGCGCGGGCCGCGCGAGCCGAGCCGACCTGCGCCGCCTCTTGCCCGAACGACGGCGGCCATAGGGCCAGCTGGCCCTGACGCTGCAGGTTGGTCGCCTGCACGTCGAAGGCGCGGATCGACACCATGTCGCGGTAGAAGGTCTCGAGTTCGGCGTCGCTGAGGGCGTCGATGAGCGGCAGGTAGCGCTCGGCCGCGGGCGTGGGCGCCAGCGTGCCGTCGGCTGCCAGAACGCGCACGAGAGCGGGATCGTCGAGCGGGGTCATGGTCCCACGCTAACGCGCGACCCATGCGCGCGACCGCATGAGGTGCACAACGGATGCCGGAATCCGACGTGCCCGATCGACAAAGGCGCCCCCGCGGGTCAGCGCACGGCGGCGGCCGCGGCGACCTCGACCACGCGGTCGAGCGACTCCTCTTCGCCGATTGAGATGCGGATGCCGTCGCCCGGGAAGGGGCGCACGATGAGCCCGGCCTCTTCGAAAGCGGTGGTGACCTCGACCGTGCGGTCGCCGGCGGCGAGCCACACGAAGTTGCCCTGCGCGTCGGGGACGTCCCACCCGGCCTCGCGCAGGCGGTCGACCAGCCGGTCGCGGCGCTCGGCGATGACCTTCACGCGGTGCAGCAGCTCGCTCTCGGCATCGAGGCTCGCAATCGCCGCGGCCTCGCCGGCAGCGGTGACCGAGAGCGGGATCGCGGTGCTGCGCGCGGCGTCCAGCACGCCGGTGTGGCCGATCGCGTAGCCGATGCGCAGACCCGCGAGACCGTACGCCTTCGAGAAGGTGCGAAGCACGACCACGTTCGGCCGGTTGAGCACGGCGCGCACGCGGCTGCCCTCGACCGAGTCGGGGTCGGTGACGAACTCGGCGTAGGCCTCGTCGAGAACGATCAGCACATCGCGCGGCACGGCGTCGACGAAGGCGGCGAACTCGTCGTAGCCGACGGTCGGGCCGGTGGGGTTGTTGGGGCTGCAGACGATCACGAGGCGCGTGCGCTCGGTGACGGCGGCGGCCATCGCGGGAAGGTCGTGACGCGAGTCCGCCGTCAACGGCACCTGCACGCTCTTCGCGCCCGCGACGGCGACCAGCGAGGGGTAGGCCTCGAACGAGCGCCAGGCGTAGACGACTTCGTCGCCGGGGCCCGAGGTCGCCAGCAGCAGCTGCGCGAGCACCGAGACGCTGCCGGCACCGACGTGCACCTCGTCGGGCGAGACGCCGTACCGCGCGGCGAGACGCTCGCGCAGGCGTGCGGCCGTGGCATCCGGGTATCTGTTGAACGCTCCCGCCGCGACGGCCGCATCGAGGACGCCGGGGAGGGGCTCGAAGGGGTTCTCGTTGCTCGAGAGCTTGAAGGCGTCGGGGCTGGCCTGTCGCCCCTGGCGGTACGCGGGCAGGGCGGCGATCTCGGGGCGGATACGGGGCAGAACCGGCTCTTCACTCACCCCGCGAGCCTAACCGGGGGCCCGCCGCGCGCGTCAGTCCGACTTTTCCGACCCGCTCCTCCCCACGATGGGGAGAGCCGCGAGCTCTCCACAAGGCCGTGGTGCTCCAGCGGGTGCGTGCCACGATGGGGGCATGCGCTTCGTCGTCCGCGTCGCCGTCAACGCCTTCGCCATCTGGATCGTCACCCTGCTGCCCGCCCTGCAGGTGCGGCTCATCCCGTTCGCGCCGGGCGAGTGGTTCCAGGTGCTGCTCACGCTGCTGCTGGTCGGGCTCATCTTCGCCCTGGTGAACACGATCATCGGCACCGTGGTCAAGATCGTCGCGATCCCGCTCTACATCCTCACCCTCGGGCTCATCTCGCTGATCATCAACGGCTTCCTGCTGTGGCTCACGGGCGTCATCACCGAGAACTGGGACTGGGGCCTGCGCACCGGCGAGTTCTGGCTGACGGTCGTCGCGGCGCTCGTCATCGGCATCATCAACGCCGTGCTCGGCGGCATCCTGCGCCCGCGGCGCGAGGAGCGCGAACGCCGCTGATGCGCGCGGGGCTCATCACCGCCATGATGGAGGGATGACCGCGAACCCCGACGCGCCGTTCCGCGTCGTGTTCGTCTGCAGCGGCAACATCTGCCGCTCACCGATGGCCGACGTGGTGTTCCGCCGCATCGCCCACACGTCCGGTCTCGGAGCGCACATCGCGTCGACGTCGGCCGGCACCGGCGACTGGCACGTCGGCGAACGCGCCGACCACCGCACCCTCGCGGCCCTCGAGCGCCTGGGCTACGACGGCTCGTCGCACCGCGCCCGCCAGTTCCAGTACGCCGACTTCGAGCGCAACGACCTCGTGGTCGCCCTCGACCGCAGCCACGAACGCGTGCTCCGCGGGTGGGCGCGTGACGACGACGACGCCGACAAGATCGCGCTGCTGCAGTCCTTCCTGACGGATGCCGAGACCCTCGACGTCCCCGACCCGTACTACGCCGGGGCCCCGATGTTCGACGAGGTGCTCGGTATGATCGAACGCGCAAGCCGAGCCCTGTTCCGACAGCTCGAGCCCGCCATCCGTTCCGCGGGCTGACCCGTTCGCGCGATCCCCGGGAGACCCGTGTCCTCTCTGCCCCCGCAGCCCCTCAGCCCCCTCGACGGCCGATACTTCGCCACCGTCGCAGAGCTCGGCGACTACCTGTCGGAGGCCGGGCTTAACCGCGCCCGCGTCGAGGTCGAGGTCGAATGGCTCCTCGCACTCACCGACCGCTCGCTGTTCGGCACCTCTCCCGTCTCCGACGACGACCGGACCCGCCTGCGCGCGCTGTACGAGGAGTTCGGCGCCGACGAGATCGCGTGGCTGAAAGAGAAAGAGGCGGTCACCCGCCACGACGTGAAGGCCGTCGAGTACCTCGTGCGCGACCGCCTCGACACCCTCGGCCTCACCGCCCTCGCCGAGCTGACGCACTTCGCCTGCACCAGCGAGGACATCAACTCCACCGCCTACGCCCTCACCGTGCAGCGCGCGGTCGAACGCGTGTGGCTGCCCAAGCTCCGTTCGGTCACGGCCGCACTCGCCGAGCTCGCGAAGCAGCACCGCGACGCCGCGATGCTCTCGCGCACCCACGGCCAGCCGGCCACGCCCACCACGATGGGCAAAGAGATCGGCGTCTTCGCGTGGCGCCTCGAGCGCGTCATCCGTCAACTGGATGCCGGCGAGTACCTCGCGAAGTTCTCGGGAGCCACCGGCACCTGGTCGGCGCACGTCGCCGCAGAGCCGGACGTCGACTGGCCGTCGCTGACGCGTGAGTTCATCGAGTCGCTCGGCCTCGGTTTCAACCCGGTCACCACGCAGATCGAGTCGCACGACTGGCAGGTCGAGCTCTACGACCGTGCCCGTCACGCCGGCGGCATCCTGCACAACCTCGCCACCGACATCTGGACGTATATCTCGCTCGGGTACTTCACCCAGATCCCCGTCGCGGGCGCCACCGGGTCATCGACCATGCCGCACAAGATCAACCCGATCCGGTTCGAGAACGCCGAGGCGAACCTCGAGATCGCGGGCGGGTTGTTCGGCACCCTGGCATCCACTCTCGTGACGAGCCGCCTGCAGCGCGACCTCACCGACTCGACGACCCAGCGCAACATCGGCGTCGCCTTCGGGCACTCTCTGCTCGCGCTCGACAACCTGCAGCGTGGCCTGACCGAGATCTCGCTCGCCGAAGACGTGCTGCTGGCCGACCTCGACGTGAACTGGGAAGTGCTCGCCGAGGCGATCCAGACGGTCGTGCGCGCCGAGATCGCCGCGGGCCGCTCGCAGATCACCGACCCCTACGCGCTGCTCAAGGACCTCACGCGCGGCCGCCGCGTCGGCGGGGCCGAGCTGGCCGAGTTCGTGCGCGGCCTCGACATCGGCGACGCCGCGAAAGAGCGCCTGCTCGCGCTGACCCCCGCCGCGTACGCGGGACTGGCGTCGCGGGTGGTCGACGCGCTGTAACGCGCCGCGGGGAACGCGCCCCCTCCGTCGAGTGTCCAAGACACGCCGCGTCGGCCCCCGCGCCGACGGCGTTTCTCGGACACTCACGTCGTGACGTGGGGCGGGGCGTACCCTCGCGTACTCCGCGCCACGCCGCGCGCGTCGCGTCGCGTCGCCCCCCGGCCTGTTGAGTGTCCAAAACACCCGGACGAGATTCGAAAACGTCCGGGTGTTCTGGACACTCGACGGAGTTGCGCGGGCGGCAACGGCGCCATGACGCGTCCCTTCTCGTGGCTCCGCACCGGGTCCGCCGTGTCGCGTCGCCCGCCTGTTGAGTGTCCAAAACACCCGGACGAAATTTGAAAACGTCCGGGTGTTTTGGACACTCGACGTGGGTGCGCGGGCGGCGAGCGATGCGCCGCCCCCGGCCAGCGTCCACGCAAATCCCCCTGGACGCCGCGCACCGCCGGCCCATAGTGTTGACGTCAACATCCCCTCGACCCCCGGGTCGCCCAGCGCCGCACCGTCGCGGCGCGGATCGGAACAGACGCAATGACGCCTCGACGCCCGCTCACCTCACGCCTGCTGGCCGCCGCCACGGCCGCTCTGCTCGCCACCGCCCTGGCATCCCCCCTCGCGGCGAGCGCGGCAGCCGGCGTCCCGACCGATCCGAACGACGGCGTCCCCCGCATCGACCCACCCGCCACGTATACGACCTTCCAGCCGCTCGCTGATCCGGGTTCCGGCGCGACCGACTACTTCCAGCCGAAGTGGTTCGACACCGACGGCCGGCACATCCAGGCGCACGGCGGGCAGGTCGTCACGACCGAGGAGAACGGCCAGACCGTCTACTACTGGTACGGCGAAGACCGCACGAACGGCTACTGGAACAGCCCCGGCGTGGCGGTTTACCGGTCGACGGATGCCAAGAACTGGACGAACCTCGGAGACGCCCTGCGCAGCATCTCGACGCGCGACGACCTGCTCACGCCCTACTTCGAGGACCTCTACGACACCGTCGACGAGAACGGCCAGCCCCGCACCGAGAAGATCGATGCCCTGGCCTACCACCTGAACTCGACGCAGAACTCCGACTACACGGCGATCTTCGAGCGCCCGAAGGTGCTGCACAACGACAAGACCGGTCAGTGGGTCATGTGGTGGCACGCCGACGGACGCATCGAACCCGGCGGCAGCACCTATGCCCGATCGATGGCGGCGGTCGCCGTTTCGGACTCCCCCGCGGGGCCCTTCCGCATGACGGGCGCCTTCCGCATGCCCAACCGCACCGACTACCAGGCGTGCACGCCGTACGCGGTTCCCGGTCAGGCGCGCGACATGACGGTGTTCCAGGACGACGACGGCAAGGCGTACATCTCGTACTCGTCGGAGGAGAACTACAGCCTCTACATCGCCGCGCTCGACGACAGCTACACGAACGTCACGCACACCACAGACCGCGACACCCTCGACGTGAACCAGTACTCCGAGGACGGCCGGTACCCCTACGTGTTCGCCGACGGTACGCCCGATGCGCCGAAGCGCGGCACCGACTTCCAGATCGTCAAGGAATGCGGCCACCTCGAGGCCCCCGCGATCTTCGAGCGCGACGGCACCTACAGCGTCGTCACCTCCGGGGCGACCGGCTGGGCACCCAACCCGCAGACGTACTACACCACGAAGAACCTGATGGGCACGTGGATCCGCGGTGTCGATGCGAACGACGTGAACGAGACCGTCTCGTACGACGCCATCCCCGACGGGGGCGACGGCCTGCTCTCGATCGGCGACGTGCGCCGCTCGACCTTCGGCTCGCAGACGACGAACGTGTTCGAGCTCGAGCCCGGCAAGTTCGTCTACATGGGCGATCGCTGGAACGAGGGAAAGTCCGACTCGACCTACGTCTGGCTCCCGCTCACCGTGGGCGAGAACGGCCGGTTGGAGATGCACAACCCCGCGGCGGAGGATCCCGCGCGCTACGGCGACGGCTGGGATGCCTCCTACTGGGATGACAAGGGCTTCGGTCACGGCACCTGGAAGGCCGACACCGCCGCGCTCCCCCAGAACGTCCGACGTGGCGCCACCCCGCAGCTGCCGGCCAGCGTCCCCATCACCACCTCCGCCGGCACCGCCCCGGTCGCCGTCACGTGGTCGACGATCGACACGAGCGCGCTCGGCCCCCAGACCATCACCGGCACTCTCGCCGCCGACGCAAGCTTCACCGCCGGTCGCACGTTCCAGCGCACGATCACCGTCGCCGAGCCCGGCGTCGCCGACATCGCCCCCGAGGCGACCGTCACCGCGTCGAGCCGCAACGACCTCGTCGGCACGCTCACCGACGACAATCCCACGGCCAAGGGCTGGGACGACTGGACCGGCAACGGCTATCCGCGCGACAGCTGGCTGCAGTTCGACTGGGGTACGGACCGCACCTTCGACTCGATCGTGGTGCACACGTACAAGGACGGCTCGACCGCGACCTGGCCCTCGCGCATCCAGGTGCAGTACCGCGACCCGGCCGGCGCGTGGAAGGACACCGCGGTCGAGGCGACCCTCGCTCAGGATGCCAGCACCCCGGCCCCCACGGCCGTGATCAACGCCCGGACGCTTCCGGCAGCGAGCGCTCTGCGACTGCGTCTGACGAGCGAGGCGAACACGTGGCAGTCGATCTCGGAGGTCGACGTGTGGGGCGACGCCTCGGCCGCGAACGTGTGCCGCGGCGGCGACGCCCAGGTGTCGGCATCCTTCCACCAGACGAAGTGGGCCACGATGCCCGCCTCGAACGCGTGCGACGGCCGACTGGGGACGGCATGGTCGACCTGGACCGACGCGGGCTACAAGGACACCGCGACCTTCACGATGGAGACGTTCGAGATCCACCGCCTGAACGAGGTGCGTTTCACGAACATCGAGGGATCGATCGCCGGCGTCTCGCTGGAGTACCGGGACTACCACGAGAACCAGTGGAAGCTGCTGCCTCTCACGGGTGACGCGCCCACCGTGACGAACGGCACCGAGACGACGCTGTCGTTCCCGAAGGTCCTCGCCACGGGTCTGCGCCTCACCTTCGCGACCCCCGGGTCGTATCTCAAGATCCCCGAGATCTTCGTGCCCGAGGCCGGCGGCATCGTGCACATCGACCCGGCAGTGAAGACGGCCCCGAACGCCTCGGGCTGGCACACCACCGCTCCCGTCTCGGTCTCGCTGTACCACGACGGCAACAGCGACGTCGTCGTGCAGCATCGCCTCGACAGCGGGGCGTGGAGCGACGACCTCGACTTCACAATCACCGCCGACGGCGACCACACCGTCGACTACCGCGCGTTGTGGAACGGCCGTGAGGTGCCCGAGGTCGCCGGATCCCTGCCCGTCCGCATCGATACCGCCGCCCCGACCACCGCGGCCTCGGTCGAGGAGCCCTCGACCCTGCGGCGCCTGATGCAGCCGGCCGCGGTGTTCCAGGCTCTGGCCCCCACCGAAGCCACGGTGGTGTTCGCGGCGACGGATGCCACCTCGGGCGTTGCCCTGACCGAGTACTCGCTCGACGGAACCACATGGACCGCCGGCTCCCGCATGACCCTCACGGGCGCCGGCGACCACGTCGTGCAGTTCCGCTCGACCGATGTGGCGGGCAACCGCGAACAGGTGCAGTCCGTGACCGTCACGGTGCGAGCGGGCACCGCCCCGGGCGGCGGTGACGGTTCCGGCACGGGCTCCGGCACGCCCGGTGCTCCCGCGGGAACGATCGGCGGGCCGGGGAGCTCGGACGGCGGCACCGCCAGCGGTCTCGCCGTCACAGGCTCGGACGCGCCCGTGGTTCTCGGCGTCCTGGCCCTGGCTCTGGCGGGTCTCGGCGCCGCGCTGCTCGGGGCACGCCGCCGCCGCGCCTGACCGGGTGCGCGCGTTCCCCCGCCGCGCACCTCGCGAGTGTCCAAAACACCCGGACGAAATTTCGGAACGTCCGGGTGTTCTGGACACTCAACGGGCAGACGACGCGTCACCGACCGCCCAGCGGAGGCAGCGCGCGCCGCGCAGGCCGCCGACTGTTCGAGGCACACCACCCACAGGGCACCGCCCACCCACACCGGGCGCCGGGCGCCGCACACCGCCCCCCCCGCACACTGGGCACCGCGCACCGGGCGCCGCCCACCCACTTGAGTGTCCAAAACACCCGGACGAAATTTCGGAACGTCCGGGTGTTCTGGACACTCAACGGGCAGACGACGCGTCACCGACCGCCCAGCGGAGGCAGCGCGCGCCGCGCAGGCCGCCGACTGTTCGAGGCACACCACCCACAGGGCACCGCCCACCCACACCGGGCGCCGGGCGCCGCACACCGCCCCCCCGCACACTGGGCACCGCGCACCGGGCGCCGCCCACCCACTTGAGTGTCCAAGACACCCGGACGAAATCTCGGAACGTCCGGGTGTTTTGGACACTCAAGGGGCGAACGCGGCGTCACCGCCCGCCGCGCGACGACTCACCCCGAGGTGAGCGACCGCACGGAGCGCGGGAGCGCCGGGCACACGCGGGAGAATGGATGCCATGCGCGCGATGATCATGGATGCCCTGGCCGAAGCCCTCGAGGTGCGCGAGGTCGAGGAACCGAGCGCGCCGGCGGGTGGGGTCGTGGTCGAGGTGCACGCGACCGGCCTGTGCAAGAGCGACTGGCATGCGTGGGTCGGGCACGACGACGTCGCTCTCCCGCACGTGCCGGGACATGAGCTCGCGGGGGTGATCGTCGAGGTCGGCGAGGGCGTGCACCGCTGGAGCGTCGGAGACCGCGTCACGGTGCCGTTCGTCATGGGGTGCGGCGTGTGCGAGTGGTGCCGCGGCGGCGACGCGCAGGTGTGCCCCGACCAACAGCAGCCCGGTTTCACGCAGTGGGGCAGCTTCGCCGAGCGCGTCGTGCTGCGCGCGGCCGACACCAACGTCGTGCGCATTCCCGACGACGTCTCGTTCGAGGCCGCCGCGGCCCTGGGCTGCCGCTTCGCCACCGCCTACCGCGCGCTGACCGGTCGGGCCAGGGCCCAGGCCGGCGAGTGGATCACCGTCGTGGGAGCGGGCGGGGTCGGCCTGAGCGCCGTGATGATCGGTGCCGCCCTCGGCGCGCGCGTCATCGCCGTCGACCGCACCCCCGCGGCCCTCGAGGCCGCCAAAAGACTCGGCGCCGAGCACACGCTGCTCGCCGACGGTTCCGACATCGCCACAGCCGTGCACGAGCTCACCGGCGGCGGCAGCCACGTCTCGGTTGACGCCGTCGGCAGCGCGCAGACGGCTCGCGATGCCGTGCTGAGCCTGCGCCGTCGCGGCCGGCACGTGCAGATCGGCCTGCTGCCCACCGCCGATGGCGAGACCCCGATGCCCATGGCACGCGTGATCGCGTGGGAGCTCGACCTGCTCGGCAGCCACGGCATGGCCGCGGTCGACTACCCCGAAATGCTGTCGCTCATCGAGAGCGGCGCCCTGCGCCCGCAGGAGCTCATCGAGCGAGTCGTCGGACTCGACGACGCCGCCGGTCTGCTCCCCACGATGGACTCGGCCTCCCCCGCGGGCATGACGATGATCGACCCGCGTCGGTAGGCGTTACGCCCGGGGTTCGACGGGGCCGTCGTCGGCGCGCGGAGCCTCGGGCGTGGTCGGGGCGCTGGAGGAGTCGGCATCCGGTGCATCCTTCGGCAGGAGCAGGGGGCGGTCGACGGTCGAGGTGACCTTGGTGGGGTCGACGACCAGCAGCAACAGCGCGAGCGAAACCAGAGTGACGATGAACGTCGCGCCGGCCGCGACCAGCGCCACGATCAGTGCGCGCTGGATCTCGTCGGCGGGACGCGTCTGGAAGAAACCCATCGACATGAGCGTGACGAAGCCGGCGAACAGCGCGGCGATGAAGGCCAGACCGAGAAGCTGGACGGGCTTCATCAGATCGCGGCGGGTGGTGGGCTTGTCGGTCATGACGCGGCCTCCTCGGAGGGTACGGCCGGAACGGGCTCGGGGCGACGCGGAGAGAACCCCGCGATCGCGAGGAACACGGCGACGACCGCCGCGTACCCGCCGAAGAGTCCCACGGCGATGGTGATACCGGTCAGCGTGAACGAACCCGCCCCGGCGATGCTGTAGTCGAGCGCGTACTGCTGGATCGGGAGCATCAGCACCACCCCGAGCACGAGACTCAGGATGCCGATGAGCACGCCGTCGCGCGCGCCCGCGGCCCCGACCGTCTTGCGTTGGCGCAGGGCGCCCACCAGCTCGATGACGCCCGAGAGGATCGCCCAGGCGATGACGACCCCGAAGAAGACACCGGTGGTGCGCCAGCTGCCGACGCTGCCGACCAGGCCCGCCACGATCGATACGGCCGCGAGGAGGGCCGGCGTCAGGCGCTGACCGCGCGGGAAGACGAGCCACACCGACAGCACGAACACGAGTCCGGTCGCGATCGCGAATCCGCTGAACACGCCCAGCCCGAGAGGGGCGGAATGGTCGGACGAGAAGGTGACCATCACCGCGGCGAGAGCGGCGAAAAGGGCGCGCGCGAGTTGCACGTGGCGAACGTCGAAAGCTCGCTCGGAAGAAGGAGTGGTCACGGAGGGTCCCGGAGAGACGGTGTCGATGGCATCCAGTCTATTCCTCGGCGCCTGAGCGGACTTCGTGGACGCTCGACGTCGAGACGCTTACCCGGGCCCCTCGTCAGACCGCTCGAGCGGGCACCGCCTGCCGGGCGGGAGCGGACGGGCGCAGCATCGCCATCGGAGAGGCCCCGCGGATGCCACGGATCGGGGCGATCTCTTCAAAGCCGAGGCGGCTGTACAGGCGACGGTTGTCGGGGGTCGACGACTCGAGGTAGGCGGCCTCGCGCGTGACGTCGAGAGTCTCGAGCCGGGAGCGCAGGAGCGCGCCGCCGACGCCGAGTCCTCGAGCCTTCGGCGAGACGCCGATCTGCGCCAGGTACCAGTGCGGTGAGCGAGGACGGTGGCGGGCCAATCGCGACGACAGGGCAGCGGCCCGGACGACACCGGCGGGGCCGAGCGCCGACAGGTACCCGGGGATCTGGCGCCAGGGCAGGGACGGCGCGCCGGGGCCCTCCCACGCGGCGACCCCGAGGATCTCGTCGCTGCCGGCGCGGCGGGCGAGGTCGACGCTGCCGGTTTCGAAGGGGGCACCGCGGAGCATGGCCGTGAACAGGGTGGTGAGCCGCTCGAGGCGGCGGCCTCCGGGCAGGATCGCGGCCATCACGGGGTCGTCGCGGAATGCGTGCGCGAGCACGGCCGCGGCGGCGGGGAGGTCGGCTTCGCGAGCGGGGGTGACGTGCAGTTCGGTCATCTCGACCTCCAATTGGTCCGTGTGGATATATTCAGTATGCGAGACTCGACCGCCCCGATCGCTTGGAGAACGCCGTGAACACCGAGGCCCCCACTCGTGATTACCTTCCCCTCGAGGAGCGCCGAGAGCGCCTGCTCGACACCGCGCTCTCGGTCGTCGCCGATGCGGGGGCATCCGCGCTGAGCCTGCGACGGGTGGCCGAGCGCGCGGGCGTCGCCCACCGCGTGGTCACCTACGCCTTCGGGTCGAAGCAGGCCCTCGTCGAGGCCGTGCTCCACCGCGCGTCGCAGCGCGCGCTCGACGCGGTCTGGGCCGACGACCTGCCGCTGGACGGGTTCGCCGAGGCCGTGCGCCTTTCCCTGCACGGCCTCGCTCACGATCTCCGCCGCCACGAGAGCGAGTACCGCGTGGTGAGCGAGCTCACGGCATCCGCCCGCGCCCATCCCGAACTGCGCGCCGCGGCGCAGAGCGAGATCGAGGCGAGCGTGCGGGCCATCGCCCAGAGCATCGAGCGGTGGTCGGACGCGACCGGGCGCACCCTGAACACCCCCACGCCGATCGTCGCCGCAGCCCTCCGCGCGAGCGTCGACGGATTGGTCGAGTGGTGGTTGAGCAGTCACGACGAGCAGGCCCTCGACGACGTCGTCGACGTGCTGGCATCCGCCTTCGTCGGTCGGGAGGCCGCTCAGGACCGACCGGACACCGCCGAGCGATGAGGGCGAGACACCACACCCCCTCTTGAGTGTCCAAAACACCCGGGCGATTCCGCAAAACGTCCGGGTTTCTTGGACACTCAACGCCTATGCCCACGCCCACGCCCACGCCCACGCCGACTCGACGCCCACGCCCACGCCCCCTCCGCGCCGGGAGGGCGGCTCCCGGGTGCTAGCGTGCCGAGGTGATCCCGGATGCCACTTCCCCGCGCCGTATCCACGTTTCGGCCGCGGTCATCACCGACGCCGAGGGGCGCCTGCTGCTCGTTCGCAAGGCCGGCACGACGGCGTTCATGCAGCCCGGCGGCAAGCCCGAGGTCGGCGAGACGCCCGCCGAGACGCTCGCGCGCGAACTGGCTGAGGAGGTCGGCCTGCGCGTCGACCCCGCGTTGCTCGAACCCCTCGGCTCCTACGCCGCGAGCGCGGCGAACGAACCGGGCTTCGAGGTCGTGGCCGAGGTCTTCCGCGTCGACATCGGCGACCAGGAGCCGACCCCGGATGCCGAGATCGCCGAGCTCCGCTGGGTCACCGCGGCCACGGCATCCGGTCTCGAGATCGCCCCTCTCGCCCGCGAGTACTTCCTGCCCGCCTGAGGCCCTCGCGACCCACACGCGCGTTGAGTGTCCAAAACACCCGGACGGATTCGAAAGTCGTCCGGGTGTTTTGGACACTCAACCGGGCCGGGCCGGGCCGGGCCGAGCCGGACCGGGCGCGGCACCGGAGCGGGCGCCGGGCACGCCCCGCGCCCACCCCGCGGCGCCTTACCAGCTGCCCTTGCTGTAGTCCTTCAGGAAGATCCCGAACAGGTCTTCGCCGGCCTCGCCGCGCACGATCGGGTCGTACACGCGGGCGGCGCCGTCGACGAGGTCGAGCGGGGCGTGGAAGCCCTCCTCGGCCAGGCGCACCTTGGTGAAGTGCGGGCGCTCGTCGGTGATCCAGCCGGTGTCGACCGCGGTCATCAGGATGCCGTCCGACTCGAACATCTCGCGCGCGCTCGTGCGCGTCAGCATGTTCAGCGCGGCCTTGGCCATGTTCGTGTGCGGGTGGCCGGGGCCCTTGTAGCCGCGACCGAAGACGCCCTCCATCGCCGAGACGTTGACGATGTACTTGCGCCGCGCCGAAGACGCCGCCATCGCGGGGCGCAGTCTGCTGACGAGCAGGAACGGCGCGGTCATGTTGGCCAGCTGCACCTCGAGCATCTCGAGGGGCTCGACCTGGTCGACGTGCTGCGTCCAGCTGTTGATGCGGTCCTCGTCGGGCACGAGCCCGCCCGCATCGATAGCCGTTCCGGCCGCCAGACGCTCCAGCGACGACGACCCCGCCGCCATCGCCTCGGCGGTCAGCTCGTCCGCGGTGCGCGCGGCCGACGCGAGGATCGGGTGCGCCGACACCGACTGCGCGAGGGCGAGCGGGTGGGCGTCGTTCGTGTGGCCGAAGGTCACCAACTCGGGCAGGGGTCCGTCCGGCAGCGGTGCGAGCTCGGCATCCACCAGGGGTTTGTAGGCCCCCGGAGAGCGCCGAACCGTCTGCGCGGCGTTGTTGATCAGGATGTCGAGAGGACCCTCGGATGCCACGGACTCCGCCAACCCGATCACCTGGGCGGGGTCGCGCAGGTCGATGCCGACGACCTTGAGCCGGTGGATCCAGTCGGCGCTGTCGGGCAGCGACGAGAAGCGGCGCACCGCGTCGCGCGGGAAGCGCGTGGTGATGGTCGTGTGCGCGCCGTCGCGCAGCAGCCGCAGCGCGATGTACATGCCGATCTTCGCGCGGCCGCCGGTGAGCAGGGCCCGCTTGCCGGTGAGGTCGGTGCGGGCGTCGCGCTTGGCGTGGCTCATGGCCGCGCAGTCGGGGCAGAGCTGGTGGTAGAACGCGTCGACGAGGGTGTAATCCTGCTTGCAGATGTAGCAGGCGCGGGCCTTGATGAGTTCTCCGGCGAAGGGCATGGACGTGCGAGCGGCCAGCGGGATGCCGCGCGTCTCGTCGTCGATGCGGTCGGCGGCGCCCGTGGCGGTCGCGGCCACGACCGCGCGGTCGGCCTCGGCGATGCGCTGACGCTTCTCTTTGCGCGACTGGCGCTTGACGTCCTTGTAGAGCTTGCCGGTCTGGCGGCGCAGGGCGATGTACGCGGGATCCTCGGGGTCGAGCGAGGACGCGGCGTCGATGACGCGCAGCGCGATCTCGAGCTCGGTCGGATCGATGGATACCGCCCGCGCGGCATCGCGGTCGGGGTTCAGCTGTGTTTCGGGCACAGGGAAGTGTACCGAGGCGAATCTGGACGATCGGTGGGCCGGGCGTGTCGCGGCCCGGACCGCCGCGTCACGAAAACAGGGGATGCCACCAGAACAGGACGATTCGCCGTGAAACGGCCTGTTCTCAGCGAATCCCCTGTTCTCGACGCAGGCCCCCGGGAGCGGTCGGGCGCCGCGTCAGCGCTGCCCGGACTCGACCCAGCGGGTGTGCGCCTTCAGCGCGTGCAGCACCGCGAGACGCACGGCGACGTACAGCACCGCGCCGATCGCGACCAGGGCCACACCCCAGGTGAGCAGAAGGATCAACATGTGCGCCCCGAACATCCCGCGAGCCTAGCGGGAGGCGGGGGAAGCGGCAGTCGACGCGCGCGCCTCTCCCCCGACCGAAGCGCCCGTGCCCTCCGACACGTGGCGCGACCGGTCGTACCGCAGCAGCCACTTCTGCGCCGGGATCTCGACCGCCCGGTGCAGCACCCACGCGATCGCCAGCGCGATCGCGAAAGCGGCGAGCGCGAGCGGCACCGCGTGCCGCCAGGGCAGCTGGGGGTGACCGTCGGGCCACGACGACGACACCGACGCGATCACGAGCAGGTGCACGAGGTAGAACGCGAACGACACCCGACCGAGTTCCTGCCACAGCGGACGCGCGAGGAACGTCGACCGCCCGTGGGCGTCGGCGGCGGCGAGAGAGGCCACCAGCAGAGCGAACGACCCGACGGTCGCGGCCAGGCCGGGGTGGATGTCGGTGCCGGGGATCGGGGGCGCCTCCGACAGGGCGTAGCCCACGACGGCGAGCGGTACCGTGTAGCGCAGCTTCAGCGGCATCCATTCCCCGCTCTTCAGCACCAGCGCGAGGGTGACGCCCAGCACGAACTCGGGCAGGCGCAGGAGGGGAGTGGATGCCGCCGCCATCGGCACCGGAGACACCGCGGCGATCTGCGGGGCCAGGGCGACGAGCACGAGGGATGCCACGATCACGACGCCCCGCGCGCGGCTCGACAGGCGCACGAGGGGCCGGATGAGGAACGGGAAGCTCAGATAGAAGAAGGCCTCGCACACGAGCGACCAGCTCGCGGGGTTGCCGGCCTGCCACCAGTCGGGCACCCAGCCGTTGACGAGGAAGACGTTCGCGACGACCGGCGCTGCGCCGTCGGTGCGGATCTCGGGCACGAGGGTCGAGGCCGCGATCACGGCGAGGATCACGCCGACGAGGTGCAGGGGGTAGATGCGGGCGAAGCGGTGCCAGTAGAACGACCCGGCGCTCTGGTGCGGTTTGTGGCCCCAGGCGAGCACGAAGCCCGACAGGATGAAGAACAGGGTGACGCCGGTCTTGCCGGCCTCGAAAACGAAGGCCCAGACGGTCCCGGCGGTGCCGCCGAAGTACTCGACCGCCATGAGGTGGTGGCCGAAGATCAGCAACGCCGTCGCCCAACGGAGCCCCGTGAGCGACGGCAGGTGGCGAGCGGGGTTCGCGGGACGGGATGCCGTGGGGGTGACGAGGGGTGCGGGTGCCGTCATCGTGCTGATGGTCATCGCCTCCGTGTCGTCGCTCGCGCCGGCGATCAGCGACCCGTGCGGGCGCACGAGTCCGCACCGACTCCCGAGAAGTTACCCGTCCAGTTTCAACATCGGCTGAAAAGTCCGGGGCTTGACGGAAGCCCCGACGACCGTTGAGGCGACGGCCCCGCGACTGCACGCCGGCACCGTTTTCCGCGCCGCCGGCGCACGCCACGATCTCGCCCGATGACACATCGCCGGACGCGAGAGGTCGACGATCCGCAGCCGTCCGCGGTCCCGAGCGCCGCGAAAGCGTCGATCCGTCGCTGAAGGTCGTCCATTATGCACTCCGAGAATGCGCCGCGCCATCGGTCGCGGGGAAAACCGCTCGCTCAGTAGCGTGTGAGCGATCGGCACCGGTGAAGGTCCGCCTCATCGGCCGCCGCCCCTAGATGAGCACAGCAACGAGGGAGTTCCCATGGGCATCGGCAGCGGCATCGCCCTCTTCGTGATCGGCGCCATCCTGGCCTTCGCGGTCAACCTCGACCTCGGCGGCGTGGCGAATCTCCAGACGATCGGGTACATCCTCATGGCGGCGGGCGTGGTGGTCTTCCTGATCAGCCTGGTCCTCGTGTTCCGCCGTCGCTCCACCGAGTCGGTGAGCCGCTCGACGATCGATCCCGCCAGCGGCCAGCGCGTCACCACCCGTCGCACCAGCGACAACGGCGACCCTCTCGTGTGACGACACTGTCTGAGTTCCCCCCTCACCGCAATCGTCCCCCGGGCGGGCACGCCATGGGCAGCGAGACGCCCACGTTGCCGTCGCTCGACGGCGCGTTCGGTGGGCGATACCGCCTGATCGAACGCCTCGGCGCCGACCGCGAGGAAACGGTCTATCGAGCTCGCGACGACGTGCTCGCGCGCGACGTCGCGGTGAAGGTCTTCCCGCTCGACCCGGACGAGCCCGCCCACCCCCGGCATCGGCTCGCGGCCGCGCGCACTCTCACGGCCCTCGATCACCCGTCGCTGGTGACGCTCTACGACGCGCACCTCACCGGCGAGGGACACGGGCTCCTCGTCATGGAGTTCATCCCCGGCCCCACGCTTCGCCATCACCTCGACGATCACGGCTCGCTCGCCCCCGACTTCGCAGCGGGCCTTCTGCGTGACGTCGCCGAGGGCCTCGCCGCCATCCACGGGGTCGGCATCGTGCACCAGCACCTCGAATCCTCGAACGTCCTACTCCGCCCCGAGCGGGCCGCGTCACGCCCGTTCACCGCCGTCCTCGGCGATTTCGGGGTCACTCAGGTGCTCGGCGCCCGCCCAGCCTCCACACGGGCGCAGCCGGATGCCGAGTACCTCCCGCCCGAGCGACTGCGCGGCGACCCCGCGACCCCGGCATCCGACATCTACGCCCTGGGTCTGCTCGCGGAGGAGATGCTCACGGCCGACGGCCCGCTCAGTGGCGGGGCGATGCAGGAGCTCGTGCTGGGGCCCCTCGACTACGACCCCGAAGTCCCGAAGCGCTTCGGCTACGGCTGGGAGGTGCTGCTCACCGCCATGACCGCCCCCGACCCCGAGGGGCGTCCGACCGCGAGCGAGGTGGCCGACCTCGCGGCCGAGCTGTGCAGCGGTCCCGCGCCCGTGGAAAGCGCCGTCGCCCCCGCGGACCTCGAACCCATGACCGCTTTGGCCGCCGTCCATCAGACCCGGGAGACGTCCGCGCGACGACGCCGACCGCCGCTGTGGGCGTGGGTCACGCACTACCACTGAGCTCGAGGCTCACTCCTCGACCGCAAGCGCGCGCTGAGCCACGAGACGGCGGGCTTCGACCGCGGCGGCGGCGAAGTCGGCATCCGGGTCGTCCATGATGATCGCCGTGGCGCGCGCGTGCGCGCTGACGACGTCGTACGGCGAGGCCGCCGCGCGTTCGACGGTGGGCTCGGCGCGCCAGCCGATCGCGGCGAACGCCCGGCTGAGGCTGCGCTGCGTGTCGTGATCGCCCCGGCCGAACTGCGTCGACAGCTCGTCGGCGAGGCTTTCGCGCTGGTCGTCGGGAACGAGACCGGATGCCGTCCGCCAGGCCGCCCGGGCCACCTCGGGGTGTCTGTCGCGCAGCACCGCCCGCGTGATCGCCGTGTAGGCGATCGGGTCGCCGATCTTCGACAGCGTGTGCAGGGCCTGGCTCCGCGCCTGAGGGATCTCGGACCCCACCTCGGGAAGCAGCGCCGGCACCGTGCGCGCGGGGTCGTGACGCGTGAGCGCCCAGGTCAGCATGTCGCGTACGAAGAAGTCGGTCTCGACCGCGCACCGCGCCACGAGCACGTCGATGTAGCGATCGTCGGGGCGTGTCCCCGCGGCGAGAGCCGCCTGCAGCCGGGCCGAGGCGTCGGAGTGCTCGAGGGCCGCACGCAGCCGGTCGGCGGGTGTGGGGTCGGTCATGGCGATCCCTCCTTCGGATCCAGCGTTTCACGGCCCGGGGCGGTGTGGGCCGTGCGGTGGCCCGCCCGACCGCTGACTTCCTAAAGTGGATGCCATGGGACGAACGTCGACGAAGGCCTACGGGCTCGCTCTCGCCTCGGTCGGCCTTCTGCTGCTCGCTGCGTGCGCGCCGATCGGCGACCCCGGAGCTGCCTCCGCCACGCCCACCGCGATCGCGTCGCAGACGCCCGGCGGTGTTCCCGCGGTCTCGTCACCGCGTGAGTGCGACGACGTCGATCTCATCGCGGACGCGACGGTCACCGGTGACGCGCTGTCGGGGTGCGTGGTCGCATACTCCCGCGCCGCGGGCAGCGGCCACCTGCATCTGCAGTCGGCCGATCTGACGGGCGAGGCCGATTTCGTCTTCGGTGACGCACCCGCGACCGCGGGATCGGTCACCGGCTCCGAAGGCACGCAGGACTTCGTGCTCACGCCCGCCGACGCGTGGGTGAGCTTCGACGGCACCTGGGTGCGCGCCGACCCGACGAGCGGCGATTACCGCGCGGTCATCGCCGCCACGATCGGTCAGACGTACCGCGCGTTCGCCGATCCCTCGGCCGCCGCGGCGCTGCTCGCGGCCGCTCCCGGCTGGACGGTGCAACCCGATCAGGACACCGTCTCACTGCCCGACGGCACCGAGGTGCGCGCGTGGCGGGTGCACGCGAACGGCTCCTTCTCGGCATCCGGTGTAGCGGTGAAAGACATGACCGTGTGGCTCGGCGAGGGACACCGCGTCGTCGCCATTCAAGAGACGGGGTCGTTCGGCGGTATCGAGACCACCACGATGCAGCAGTTCACGGGGTGGGGCGAGCCCGTGAAGATCGAGGTCCCGAAGGGCTGACCGCGCTCGGCTTCCTCGGCACGGCCCGCCGTGCTCAGTCGACGCGCGTGAACCGCCAGCTCTTGCCGTTCTCACCGCACTCGGGCATGCGCGGGCTGTTCCAGTCGGAGTCGCGCAGCACGGAGCCGCCCTTGCCCGCGCGCAGGATGAGCGACGAATCGTCGAACTGCACCCGGATCCCCCACTCGCCGACGACCTCCCAGGTGGCGGGACCGGTGTAGACGCCCGTCCCCGCGGGCGCGAAGCAGAGGTGCCTGCGGCCGTTGCGGTTCTGCCGCGCCTCGTCGCGGTCCTGACGCGTCACCTCTCCGCGCGGGGCATCGATGACCTCCGCCGTACCGTCGCGCTGCAGCCGGATGCGCATCTCGCTCCCGGGCGCGGCTCCGTCCAAGGCCCCGCGCCACTCGACGGGAGCGACGGAATCGCGCACCGCGTGATCTTTGGCGCTGGTGAGACTCGCCCCCGCGACGACCGCGATGACGAGCACCACGATCGCCACCAGCAGGCCCCGACGTTCCCGGAACACACGTGGAAGCCGCGGGGCGCGATCTGACGAGGACATCACGTGGAGCGTACGACGGCGAGCGTATGTCGGGCGTATCCTGCCGCCATGAGCACAGGGGCGATCATCCTCGCCGTCGTCGGTCTCGCTTTCATCCCCATCCTCGCCCTGTGCGGGCGCGGGGTCATCCCGAGGGGCTGGGGAGTCGGCATCCGGCTTCCCGCCATCCAGCAGAGCGACGCGGCGTGGCGGGCCGGGCACCGCGCCGCGGTGCCCCCCTATGCCGTGTTCGCTCTCGTGGCGGTCGGCGTCGCAGTCCTGCCGCTGGCGGTTCCGGCCCTGTCGGACGCCGATCCCGCCCTGACCGCGGTGGTCATCATCGCCGGACTCGTCGTGGGCGGCATCGTCGGCAGCCGCGCGGCCGACCGGGTGGCGTCGGACCGCGATCTGCGCGACGCCTGAGCAGCCGGCGGGTCTTATGAATCCGCCCAGCATCGACCGCCGTCGCCACGAATCCGACCTCGGGGTCAGTACCTAACGGTCAGGTGCGTACGTGTGCGCGCGACGGGATCTTGCGATCCTGCCGGTACTCCACGAGCCGCCGATCGCGTGCTCGTGTCTCCACCGGTCACCGTCGCCGAGAGGACCACGAGTCGACGGAACGGTGACTCGAAGATCCGCACTGCGTAGGAGAACACCATGCCCCCCTTCACCCCCCGAATCACCCGCGCGGCCACCCTGGTCGCCGGGGCGGCCATCGTCGCCGGACTCGTCGTCGCCGCACCCGCCGACGCCGCACCCACGACCGGATCGCCCGCGTCCACGGCCCCCTCCGGCGACCGGCAGAACGTCGGCGCCGAGGAGTTCAATGCGTGCCTCATCCGCACGCTCTTCGCCACGACGTTCACCGACCCCGACAGCCCGTTCGCTCGGGCGATCGCGGGTCAGCTCGTGGCTCCGGATGCCGTGACCCACGGCAGCGGATCGGCCTCGGGCCCCGAGGGGCTCCTCACCCAGTTCGCGGCCGACCGGGACCGCATTCCCGGCGCGCAGGCCGTGATCAAGCACCTCGCTTCCGATGGAGACCTGGTCGCGGTGCACTGGCAGATCGCCCCCGACCCGAGCGACGAGCGCCGCGGCGACGCGGCCGTCGACCTGTTCCGCCTCCGGGACGGCAAGATCGTCGAGCACTGGTCGCTCGACCAGGCGATTCCCACCGGCACCCCGGCCAGCGGCAACACGAACACGATGTTCAGCGACCTGTACCGCCCGTCGCGGCCCACCGCGCCCCCGACCGAGCAGCAGGAAGAGAAGAACCGCCTTTTCGCCGTCTCGGCGTATGACACGCTGTTCCGCGACAAGGACGTATCGATCCTCGATCGCGCGTTCGACCCCGCCTATCTGCAACACAACTCGGTCGCCCCGAACGGCACCACCGCACTGAAGCAGTTCTTCTCGAGCGGGGTGCAGTTCCCGGCGCAGCAGTCGGTCATCTCGCTGTCGGACGGCGACATCGTCTGGACGTTCTCGCAAGCCGTCGGGGCGAAGCCCGACGACCCGCTGCTGGCTTCCGATCTGTTCCGAGTCGACGGCGGGTTGATCCGCGAGCACTGGGACGTGGTTCCGGCGAGCTGAGGCTGCGACGATGGAGACTCGACCCTCGCGAGCTAGGAGCGGGCCGAGACCCGCAACGACGAGCGTGCAGCCTCGGTCCCGAACACCGCGTCGAGAAACAGCCGCGCCGCGCCGAGGATGCCGCCCGTGCGCGCGTGACGCGGCACGGCGACCTCGAGGTTCTCCGTCGCCATCGGCAGGCAGTCGGCCCAGAGCTTGGATTTGATCGCGGCGATGAAGACGTCGGATGCGCTCAGCGAGCCGCCGACGACGAGGCGGTCGGGGGTGAAGAAGTTGACGATCGTGGCGAGGACTCCGCCGGTCATACTGCCGGCCTCGCGCAAGAGGCCGGTGGCGAGAGCGTCTCCGTTACGGGCCAGATCGATCACGGTCTCGACATCCGAGACGTCGCGTCCGGCCTCCTGCGCCGCGCGGGTGAGAGCCGATCCGCTCGCCACGGCATCCAAGCAGCCGACGCGCCCGCACGAGCAGGGGACCGGCGCGGCCCCGGGCACGGTGACGTGGCTGATGTCACCGGCCGCCCCACTCCGACCCGTGTAGAGCTGTCCGCCTGCGACGACCCCCGACCCGATGCCCGACCCGGCCTTGATGAACACCTGGTTGAGCGCCTCGGGGTCGCCACCGACGAGCTCGCCGACCGCCATGCAATTTGCATCGTTGCTTGCGAGGGCGGGCACTCCGAGGACCTCGGAGAGAAGGGCGGCGACGTCGACGTCGTGCCAGCCGGGCATACGCGACGGCGCGACGAGCCGGCCGGTCTCCGCCGACACCGGCCCGGGCAGCGCGATCGCGGCGCCCGTCACCGTGGGGGCGCCGTTCGCCTTCGCCAGCGCGCCGAGCTCTTCTGCGACGCGGCGCAGAACGGCATCCGGACCCTCCGCCAGATCCAGCACGAGGTGGTGATGGGCGAGGGGGGCGCCGGCGTAGTCGACGAGCCCGACCGTGCTGCGCTCGACTCCGAGATCGATGCTGGCGACCGTGCCGAGGTCGCCGCGGATGGCGAGACGGCGGGGTCGGCGACCGCCTCGCGAGTCGTCGGTGCCGTCTTCGACGATGACACAGGACGCGATCAGCGGATCCACGCGTGCCGTGACGGTCGAGGGCGACAGCCCCGTGTGTGCGGCGAGCTCAGCGCGCGATCGTGCGGCGCCCGTGCGCAACGGTGTCAGCACCGCGAGGGTCTGCGAGCTGAAGGACGGCAGGGCGACGGATTGAGGCTGCACCCCTTCAGCTTAGTCCAAACTTGGAGTATCTGTCTCGAATTATCTCTGTAACATGGCGTCGTTAGTTTGATTTCACCAACGACGCGGAAATCTCCTCCCGCGTCGGCTGTACCCGACATCGCGGCGAGTCCGCGGGAAGGATCTGCGCCCGTGTCGACGCCCGCATCACCCTCCGCCCCGGCTGCGGCGCCCCTCGTGGCAGTCCGCGAGGTGCAGAAGCACTTCGGTGACCACCACGTGCTCAAGGACATCGATCTCGACGTCGCCCGCGGCGAGGTCGTCGTGATCGTCGGCCCGTCGGGCTCGGGCAAGTCGACCCTCTGCCGGTGCTTGAACCGTCTCGAGACCATCACTTCGGGCACCATCACGATCGACGGCGTGCCCCTGCCGAGCGAAGGCCGTGGTCTCGCCGACCTTCGCGCCGAGGTGGGCATGGTCTTCCAGTCGTTCAACCTGTTCGCGCACCGCACGGTGCTCGACAACGTCGCCCTGGCCCCGCGCATCGTGTCGAAGGTGCCGCTGAAGAAGGCACGCGAAGAGGGTCTCGCCCTGCTCGACCGCGTGGGCATCGCCGACAAGGCCGACCGCTTTCCCGGCGAGCTCAGCGGCGGTCAGCAGCAGCGCGCCGCGATCGCCCGCGCGCTGGCGATGAAGCCCAAGCTCATGCTGTTCGACGAGCCGACCTCGGCCCTCGACCCCGAGATGGTCAGCGAGGTGCTCGACGTGATCACCTCGCTCGCCGAAGAAGGAATGACGATGGTCGTCGTCACGCACGAGATGGGTTTCGCCCGGCGTGCCGCCGATCGCGTCATCTTCATGGACGACGGCCGCATCGTCGAAGACACCACCCCCGAGCGCTTCTTCACCCGCGCCGAGAGCGACCGCGCGCGGGCGTTCCTGTCGAAGATCCTCGCCCACTGACATCCTCCCCGCCCCCGACGCGGCTCGTTCCGCACGCACCAGCAACCGAAAGGCAGTACCCGTGATCTCCTCTCGCTCGATCCTTCGCCGAGGCCTCGTCCTCTTGGCGTCCGCGGCCACGGTCGCGTCTCTCGCCGCGTGCTCGTCCGGCACCGCGGCCGTCCCCGGGTCCGACCCCAGCGCCTCGGCCAAGGCCAGCAGCCTCGAAGAGGTCTACGCCAACGCCCCCGTCGCCGACGCCGCGGCCCTCATCCCGGACTCGACGATGGCCAAGATCAAGGCGCGCGGCAAGCTCATCGTCGCGGAGGCCCTCGACGCTCCCCTGCTGTCGCAGCAGGACCCCACCAACCCCGAGGACGTCCAGGGCTTCGACGCCGACCTCGCGAAGATGCTGGCCATCTACATCCTGGGCGAGCCCAACGTCGAGATCGTCCCGCCGGCATCCGAGACGCGTGAGGCCCTCCTCGCCAACGGCACCGTCGACGTCGTCTTCAACACGTACACGATCACCGAGAAGCGCGCCGAGCAGGTCGACTTCGCGGGCCCGTACCTCGAGTCGGGTCTGGCCGTCGCCGTCCGCAGCGACAACACCGACATCAACGGCATCGATGACCTGGGCGGCAAGACCGTCATCGTCGGCGCGAACACCCCGGCCGTCACGGCCGTGCCCGAGAAGCAGCCCACCGCGACCATCGTGAGCTTCGCCACCGACCCGCAGGCCCTCCAGGCCCTGACCCAGGGCCGCGGCGACGCGTACGTGCAGGACTTCACCCTGCTCGCGAGCCACGCCATCGACGACAAGAGCATCAAGGTCGTCGGCCAGCCCTTCACCAGCGAGGCGTACGGCATCGGCCTGAAGAAGGACGACGCGCAGTTCAAGTCGTTCATCAACGACTGGCTGAAGAAGATCCAGGACGACGGCTCCTGGGCCAAGATCTGGGACGCCACCCTGGGCTCGGCCGTCGAGACGAGCGCTCCGACTCCCCCCGCGATCGGCAGCGTTCCCGGCTCCTGAGCCACCGACCGACCGGCGCCCGTTCCGCACATGACGGGCGCCGGTCTCCCTCTTCCCTCCCGCTCTCCTGAGGACCCCATGGACTTCTTCGCCTCGAGCGCCGGACCGATCGCGCAAGCGCTCGGAACGACGATCCTGCTCGCCGTCTCGGCCGGCATCGGGTCGATCGTGCTGGGCACGCTCGTCACCGCCGCGCGCATCAGCCCCGTGCCGGTGCTGCGCTGGGCCGCCTTCGCCTACGTGCAGTTCTTCGTCAACGTGCCGCTTCTGGTGCTGCTGGTGCTGGCGGTCTTCGCCTTGCCGGATGCCGGATTCCTCCTGCCCCTGACCCCGACGGCCATCATCGTGCTCACTCTCTACGAAGCGGCGTATGTCGCCGAGGCCGTGCGAAGCGGAGTGAACACCGTGAGCCGGGGCGAGATCGAGGCCAGCCGGGCGCTGGGCTTCTCGCTCGGTCAGACGCTGCGCGTGCTCGTCATCCCCCAGTCCTTGCGGGCCGCGATCCAACCGATCGGCAACGTCATGATCGCCCTCACCATGAACACCGCCCTGGCCGCCGCGGTGGGCGTCGTCGAGCTGACGAGCGCGGCGAACAAGCTCAACCTCGTCGAGGCTCAGCCCATCCTGATCTTCACCGCGGCGGGGCTCATCTACATGGTGCTCGCGCTGGCGATCGGCCTCACCGCCGGCCGCCTCGAGAAGAAGCTGAGGATCCGCCGATGACCTCCACCCTTTCGCTCTACGACGAGCCGGGGCCCCGCACCCGCCGACGCATCCTCATCTGGTCGGTCGTCAGCGCCGTCGTCATCCTGGGTCTGATCACCCTCGCCCTCGTGCAGTTCGCGTCGAAGGGCCAGCTCGACAGCGACCGCTGGCTGCCGTTCCTCGACATCGCGATCTGGGAGTACCTCGGCGTCGGTCTGCTCGGCACGCTGCAGGCCGCTGCCCTGACCGCCGTGTTCGGCTTCGTGCTCGGCCTGCTGCTCGCGCTCGGGCGCCTCAGCCGCGTCCGCTGGATCAGCTGGCTCTGCACCGCCTACATCGAGATCGCCCGTACGGTCCCCGTGCTGCTGCTGATCTACCTCATGCTCTTCGGCCTTCCCCAGCTCGGCCTGAACTTCCCGGTGCTGTGGAAGCTCGTCATCCCGCTCACGATCGCCAATGCCGCAGCCTTCGCCGAGATCATCCGCGCGGGCGTCCTCGACCTCCCGCGCGGGCAGGCCGAAGCCGGTCTCAGCCTCGGCATGACCCGCTGGCAGGTCGACCGCAAGGTGGTCCTTCCGCAGGCCCTGCGCTTCGTCGCGCCCTCGCTCGTGGTGCAGCTGGTGAGCCTTTTGAAGGACACCTCGCTGGGCTACATCGTCGCGTTCACCGAGCTGCTGTACCGCGGCCAGGTGCTGTCGAGCTTCAACGGCCTGCTCATCCAGACCTTCGTGGTCGTGACCGTGATCTTCCTCGCGCTCAACGGCGGCCTCTCGGGTCTCGCCGCCCGCCTGCAGAAGCGACCGGGCCGCCGCAGCCTCGCGACCCCCGCGAAGGTCGCTCCGGCCGGTCTCACCACCCCGAACGCCCCCGTCGACCGCTGACCCGCCCTTCCGCCCCGGCATCGAAAGAACCACCCATGACGTCCCTTCCCCCCGTCCCCTCCCCGCTGGCCGACCTCGCCGTCGTCATCCGCTCAGGTGTCGTCGAGAGCCGCCACCTCGGGTCGATCGCGGCCCTGGCGGCCGACGGATCGGTGGCCTGGCAGACCGGAAGCGGTGAGCAGATCCTGCCCCGCTCCACGGTCAAGCCCGTGCAGGCCCTCGCCTGCCTGCTCGCCGGCGCGGACATCGACGGCGCCGATCTCGCTATCGCCGCGGGCAGCCACACCGGCGAAGACGTGCACGTCGACGTCGTTCGCGACCTACTGACCCGTGCGGGCCTCGACGAGAGCGCCCTCGCGTGCCCGGTCGACTGGCCCGAAGACGAGCCCACGCGCGAACGCCTCATCCGCGACGGCGAGCAGCGCTCACGCGTGCGCATGAACTGCTCCGGCAAGCACGCCGCGATGCTCCTCGCGTGCGCGGTCAACGGGTGGGACACCGCGACCTACCTCGACCCCTCGCACCCCCTGCAGCAGCTCGTGCGGTCGACGCTCGAGCGCCTCTCGGGCGAGACGGTGGCGTACGACGCCGTCGACGGGTGCGGCGCTCCGCTGTTCAGCGTCTCGCCGCTGGGCATCGCCCGCATCTTCCGTGCTCTCGTGACGGCTGCCCCCGGCACGCCGGAGCGGAGGGTGGCGGATGCCATGCGCTCCTTCCCCCGTTTCGTCGGCGGGGACCACCACGCCAACACCGACGCCATGCTGCGGGTGCCGGGGCTGCTGTCGAAGGGCGGCGCCGAGGGCGTGATCGGCATGGCCACTGCCGACGGTGCGGCGGTGTCGATGAAGATCCTCGACGGCAACCCCCGCGCGACGACCCTTGTCGCCCTCACCGTCCTCGAAGCGCTCGGCGCCGACATCTCGAGCGCGGGCGACCTCGTCGACCTGCCGATCCTCGGTGGCGGCGTTCCCGTCGGGTCGATCCAGGTCGGCGGCGACGTCCGCGCCTGGCTCGACGCCTCGATCGCTGCGGACACCGCACCGTGACGACCGCCGCAGGCTCGGCATCCCTCGTCGAGAAGTCCCCCGCGGGCGCCCGCGCTCTCGTGGAGATCTGTGTCGACGATCTCGCGGGGGTGCTCGCCGCCGAGCGCGCGGGCGCCGACCGCGTCGAACTCTGCGCCGACCTGCTCGAGGGTGGCACCACCCCCAGCTTCGGGATGATCGAGCTGGTCCTCGCCTCGGTGCAGCGCGTGGGCGTGCAGGTCATGGTCCGCTCGCGCGGCGGAGACTTCGTGTACTCCGCCGACGAGCTGCGCGTGATGCAGGCGGACGCGCGCGCCATCGCCGCCCTCGCTCGGACCAGCAGCGTGCCCGTGGGCATCGTCTTCGGAGCACTCACCGCCGACGGGCACGTCGACGAACAGGCTCTCGATGCGATCCGCGCGGCGGCTGGTGAGGTGCCGATCACCTTCCACAAGGCTTTCGACGACACCGCCGACCTGTTCGACGCCTACGACACCCTCGCCCACCACGGCGTCGTCCGCGTGCTCACCTCGGGCGGCAAGGCCACGGCCCGCGAGGGAGCCGACGTGCTCGCCGGGCTCCGCGCGCGGTCGGAGGGCACCCGGATGCCGGCGGTGCTCGTCGGCGGTTCGGTCCGGGCCCACAACGTGGCGGCGCTGCTCGAGCGCACCGGCGCCCGCGAGGTGCACCTGCGCGCGCAGGTCGAGTCCGGCCGCGGGCACCTCGTCACCGACGAGTCCGCAATCCGCGATACGGTCCTCGCCGTGTCTGCGAACACCCTCGCGTCGCACCCGGCCGTGATCGCGGTCGACATCGGCGGCACCTCCGCCAAGGGCGCCCTCGTCGACATCGACGGGCACGTGCTGCAGAGCTCCCGCGTCGCGACCGGCGGCTCGGGAGCCGAGACGGTCACGCGCATCGCCGAGCTCCTCAACGATCTCATCGCGGGAGCCGAGAGCCTGGGCCGCTCGGTCGTGGGGGCGGGTGTCGTCAGCCCCGGTCTCATCGACAGCGCCACCGGCACCGTCCGTTACGCCTCGACGCTCGGATGGACCGACGTCCCCCTCGCCCGGCTCCTGTCGGATGCCACCGGGCTCCCCGTCGCCGTCGACCACGATGTGCGGGCGGCCGGTGCGGCCGAACGGGCCTACGGCGCCGCCGCCGGCTCGCGCAACGTCGTCTTCGCCGCGATCGGCACCGGGGTCGCGGCATCCCTCACCTCCGACGGCCGCGCGGTCGAGGGGGCCATCTCGGGGGCCGGAGAACTGGGGCACATCCCGGTCGTGCCGGGCGGCGAGCTCTGCGCGTGCGGGCAGCGCGGCTGCCTCGAGGTGTACTTCTCGGGCGCGGGGCTGGCTCGGCGGTACGCGGCGAGCGCCCCGGTGTCCGACGGAGAGGCTCCGGATGCCGCGGCCATCATCGCCCGCATCGACACGGATCCCATCGCCGCACGCGTCTGGTCGGAGGGGCTCGACGCCCTGGCCACCGGGCTCGCGACCCTCACGCTGCTCGTCGATCCGGAGGTGATCGTGTTCGGCGGCGGCGTTGCGCAGGCCGGTGACGCGTTTCTCGAGCCCCTCCGCGAGCGTCTGTCCGCGGCTCTCGCGTGGCGCGAGGCCCCGCGCCTGACGACCGCCGCCCTCGGCACGCACGCCGGCCGGATCGGAGCCGCGATGCTGGCCTTCGAGGCGGCGCAGCGACCCGAGGTCGTCCGCTCGTGGACCGCGCCTGTCATCCTGGCTGAACCGACCCCCCTCGAAACGGAGACCCGCGCGTGACCGAGATCGCGATCGTGCAGAATCAGGCGGATGCCGGCCGCATCGCCGCCGACCTCATCGTCGCCGCGCTGAATCGCCGCAGCGACCCGACGCTGGGACTCGCGACCGGCTCGACACCCCTGCCGGTGTGGGCGGCCCTGGCGGAGCGCTCCCTCGACCTCTCGGCCGTGCGGGGTTTCGCCCTCGACGAGTACGTGGGCCTGCCCGCCGAACACCCCGAGAGCTATCGCGCCGTGGTCGACCGCGACATCGTCGGCCCCCTCGGACTCGACCCGTCGCTCGTGCGCGTTCCGGGCGACGACGCGGGTCCACTCGCCGAGGCCGGCGAGCGGTACGAGGCCGCGATCGCCGCGGCCGGCGGCATCGACCTGCAGATCCTGGGCATCGGCCGCACCGGGCACATCGGGTTCAACGAGCCGGGCTCGTCGCTCGCCTCGCGTACGCGCCTGAAGGCGCTGACGCCCGCGACCCGCGCCGACAACGCACGGTTCTTCGACAGCATCGACGACGTCCCCACGCACTGCCTCACGCAGGGCATCGGTACGATCCTCGACGCGGGCGTGCTCGTGCTGCTCGCCTTCGGCGCGGCGAAGGCCCCCGCCGTCGCCGCGGCCGTCGAAGGGCCGCTGACCTCGTCGTGCCCGGCATCCGCGATCCAGCTGCACCGGCGGGCCGTGGTCATCGTCGATGAGGCGGCCGCCGCCCAGCTCGAGCACCGCGACTACTACCGCTTCGCCTGGGACCACCGCGAGATCGCCTCGGCATGACCGCCGACCTTCTGCTCACGGGCGCCCGGGTGGTCGACGCGCGGCGCGACCTGCCCGACGCGTGGGTGCGCGTGCACAACGGGCTGATCGCCGAGGTGGGCACGGGGCTCGCTCCGCGCGCGTCCGAGCGCATCGACCTGGGCGGGGCGACCCTGACCCCCGGCCTGATCGACCTGCACGTGCACGGCGGCGGCGGGCACGCCTTCGACGACGGAACGGATGCCATCACCGCCGGGGTCGCCGCGCACCGCCGCCACGGTACGACGGCGACCCTCGTGAGCCTGGTCTCGTCTCCGCTCGACGTCCTGCGTCGGCAGCTCACTCACGTCGCCGTCGCACGACGGACCGATCCCGCGATTCTGGGCGTGCATCTCGAGGGCCCCTGTCTCTCACCCGCCCGGCGCGGGGCGCACGACCCCGGCGCGCTCGCTCTCCCCGACGGACCCGTCCTCGACCTCGTGCGCGATGCCGAGCCCGGCCTCATCCGGCAGGTCACCCTCGCGCCCGAACTCCCCGGAGCTCTCGACGCGATCACGGAGCTCACCGCCCGCGGCATCCGCGTCGCGATCGGCCACACCGAGGCCGATTACGCCCTCACGCGCGAGGCGATCGCGCGTGGCGCCACCCTGCTCACCCACGCGCTCAATGCGATGCCCGCGATCGGCCACCGGCTGCCGGGTCCGGTGCCGGCCGCTCTCGAGGACGACCGCGTCACCCTCGAGCTCATCCTCGACGGCGTGCACGTTCACCCCGCGGTCGCCCGCATGCTGCTGACCTCGGCGCCGCGCCGGGTGGCCCTGATCACGGATGCCATGGCCGCCGCCGCCCACGCCGATGGCGCGTACCGCCTGGGCGAGCTCGACGTTCACGTCGCGGACGGCCGCGCGTTGCTCGACGACGGCGTCACGATCGCGGGGTCGACGCTGACGCTGGATCGCGCGGTGCGCGCGGCCATCGTCGACCTGGGTCTTGCCGCGTCGGATGCCGTGGGAGCGGCGACGGCCGTTCCCGCGGCGGCGCTGGGCGACCCCGCGCGCGGGCTCCTCGAGCCGGGAATGCGCGCCGACCTCGTCGCGTGGGACGCGGACTGGAGCGTGCGGAAGGTGTGGCTCAGCTCTTCTTCGTGACGCGCCGCTCCACGAGCTTGCGTGCCACGTCCATGAAGCTGGGCGCGTACTTCGCCCACTCCTGGTCGAGCTTGCGCACGTCGATCTTGCCGGTGTGCAGCAGTTCGCAGATCTTCAGCCAGCTCTCGCCGGTCGCCGCCGTCAGCGCCCCCGCGACCGCCGCGTTCACGACGATCCCGGCGCCCGGGATCAGCTTGAGGAAGCTCGTCGCGAGCGCCCGCCCCGCCACCTGCACACCGAACTGCGCGAGCGCGCCGGCCGAGAGCATCGTCTTGACCTCGAGGTCGTAGATCGCGGCGATCCGGCCCATCATCGTCAGCTGGATCGGCGCCAGCGTGACAGCATCCGAGACAGGAAGCGGAACGGTCGCAGCCCCCGCTGCGGCCGCGGCCGCCGCGGCGATGATCGGCCGCGCCATCTCCCTCTTCCACGGGAGGTTGAGTCGCTGTGCGATGCGAAACGCGTCCTTGTCGCGCTCGGGGGCGAGCTCGAGGGTCTGCGTGACAAGGTCACCGAGGCCGTGCCCCTTGCCCTTCCCGTTCTTGTCGCGGGTCGAGGTGAGGACGACCTGCCGGTAGGGGATGCGCAGTCGTTCACCGGTGTTCGGGTCGACGGGGTCGTTGAGCCACTCGACGAACGCCTCCAGATCTTTCGCGATGCCCTGGTGCCCGGTGAGGGGGTTCTTGATCCAGTCGACCTTCGTCAACACCAGGATCACCGGCAGCCCCCGCGCGTCGAGCTCGCGGATCATCGCGATGTCGGCCGGGGTCAGCCGATCGTCGGCGGCCCGCACGCAATACCAGACGACCGAGATCTGGTGGTCGCCGGGGTGGGCGGCGATCGCGTCGAGGTGGGTGCGCAGCTGCTGATCCGGCGGAACGGGCGAGCCGATCTCGAACCCCTCGACGTCCCAGATACCGAGCGAGTCGTCGCTGTAGAAGTGCACGCCGCGCGTGACCGGCAAGCCGCGCCCGACCTTCGCCCAGTCGCGCCCGAACACCGCGTTGACCAGCGACGACTTGCCCACGCCCGAAGCGCCGACGATCGCGAGATTGAACCGTCCGTATCGCGACTTCGCCTCGGACGTCGCCTGGACGAACGCCTTGTCGTCGAGCTGATGCGCGTCGGTGTTCTTCTTCGCCATGATCTGGCCCTACCCCCGATGATTCGCGTCGCGACCCGCGTGCGCGGGATGGATCGAATCTACGGGGCGAGGTGCCCGACGCCGTTTTCGGCCGTACCCCTTGCGCGCGAGGGCTCAGTCGGGCCTGCGCTGCTGGAACAGCTCCTTCGTCCGCAGGAGGCGCAGTGCCGTGACCAGCAGCATTCCGCCGAGCACGTTGAACAGCAGGGTGTACCCGAACCACCCCAGCCACTGCAGGTAGGTGATGTCGGCCCCGGATTGGATCGCCCCGAAGATGAGCAGCGAATCCAGGATCGAGTGGAACAGCTGCAGCCCGGCGAGGAGGAACCCCCCGATGACGGTGGCGACGATCTTGGCGGGCTCAGAGTCGGTCCCCTGCTGCATCCGCGTCATGAGCGTGATGGTGCTTCCGCCCAGCACGGCCAGCACGATGCTCTGCAGCCCGAACGGGGCCTCGACGTAATGGAGCGCGGCTTCGGCGAGGGTGTCGTTCCACTGCGGGAACGCGGTGGTCAGCAACCACATGAAGACCCACCCGCCGACGAGGTTCGCCACGAGGGTGCCGCCCCAAAGCCGAGCGAGTTGACCGATCGTTCCCTCGCGGGCGACCAGCGCGGCGATGGGCATGAGGAAGTTCTCGGTGAACAGCTCACTGTGCGCGAGGAGCAGGGCGATGAGCCCGATGCTGAACGCCACCCCCGCCAACAGGTGATCGCCCGTCTGGTGCAGCACCGCGAGGTACGCGGCGACGCCGAGACCCACCTCGAGCCCGCCGAAGAACCCGGTGATCAACACGATGCGCCAGGGTCTCTGCAGACGTTCCGCGCCCTCGGAGACGGTGGCGTCGAACGATTCGGCCAGCTCGTCCTCGACGACCTCGTCGGATTCGCCGACCTCTCGGCGTCTGTCGTCGCTCACCAGGTGCTCTGTCGTGTGCTCATGCCTCACTGTCGCTCTCGATCCGCGACCGCACAACCCGGCTGCGCGCGAGTCCTGGCGCGTGTACAGGGCGGGCGCCCCCACGCGTCACGGCTGCCGCCGCGCCCCCACCCACCCGTCGTCATCCCGCGTGAACACGACCCGATCGTGCAGCCGCGACCGCCGGCCCTGCCAGAACTCGATCTCACGCGGCTCGACCCGGTATCCGCCCCAGTGCGGTGGCCGCGGCACGACCTCATCGTCGGCGAACCGGGCGGTGACCTCGGCCATGTGCTCTTCGAGAGCGGCTCGGGATGCGACGGGCTCCGACTGGCGGCTCGCCCACGCCGACAGTTGCGAGCCGCGCGGCCGCGAGGCGAAGTACGCGTCGTCGCGCTCCGGCGGCAGCGGCGTGGCCGTACCGAGCACGATGACCTGTCGCTGCAGCGCGTACCAGGGGAACAGGATCGACACCGCCGGGTTCCCGGCGAGCGCGCGGCCCTTCCGCGACTGCCGGTTGGTGAAGAAGACGAGCGCCCCGTCGTCGTCGATCCCGCGCAGCAGAACCGTGCGCGAGGTGGGCCGGCCCTCGGCATCCACCGTCGACACGACCATCGCGTTCGACTCGGGCTGGTCCGCGGCATCCGTCAGCCACTGCTGCAGCAGCTCGAAAGGCGAGGCCGAGAGGGCGTCGTCATCCAGCTCGGCGAGCGTGTAGTCGAGCCGGTGGGCGAGGGGGTTCTCGGTCATCGCGGGTCCTCCGGTGGGTGACTGGGACCCTAGCGTATGACGGCGCGGCAGAGACCGGATCGCCGAAAAGAGGACATGTCGGCCCCCGGTAACGCCCCCGTCCGGGGCCCCGGCCTAGCGGCCGATAGAATCGCCGCATGGAAGAGGGGGGAACGCGGCAGCAGATCCTCGTGCACGCGGCCCGCCTGTTCGGCCGTCACGGGTATCACGGCACGACGACGCGAGAGATCGCGGATGCCGTCGGCATCCGGCAGCCGTCGTTGTTCTACCACTTCTCTGCGAAGCAAGTCATTCTCGCCGAGCTGGTCGACGCCGACCTCGCGCAGACCTTCGGTCGGTTGCAAGAAGCTCGCGACCTCGACGCGTCGTGGGCGGAGCGGTTCCACTACTTCCTCACGATCAGTTCGCACGACTATCTGACGTTGCCGTACGACGCGCGGGGGTATTACAGCGATGCGATCTTCACCGAGCCGGAATTCGAGACCCAGCGCGGCGAGATCTCGCGCTTCCACGACGAGGTGCGCTCCCTCGTCGAGCACGGCATGACGGCGGGCGAGTTCATGGCGATGGATGCCGAGTTCGTGCAGCGCGCGATCACCGGCCTGCAGTTCGAGGGTATGCGCGAGCGCGAGACGAATGCGTCGGCGCCGGTCGCCCACCGCCCCCTTCAGGTGTCGGACTTCATTCTCCGCGCGGTGCTCGTCGATCCTTTCCGTCTCGACGACGTGCGTTCTGCGACCCAATCGCGCCTCGAGGGCGCGGTCTCTTTCTCGCAGTAGTCCCAGCCCCTTCCCCCCGACTTTTCTCGGGGGTGACACCGTCGCGAAATGCGGGCGCAACACGCGCCCTCTATCAATTGATAGACGCATTACCTATCACTTGATAGCCTGCTCCGCACGTCACTCCCGAGGTGGCGGAGCATCGAGCATCGACGGAGATTTCCATGCACACCACCACTCGCATCGCCGCTGTCGCCGCGGTCGCCGGTATCGCCGCCCTCGGCCTGGCCGCGTGCTCCTCGAGCCCGGCGCCGGCAGCAGACACGGCATCCGCTATCACGACCGTCGCTCCCACCGCCCTGCGGTCGGCCGACACGCTGTCGATCTGCACCACCAACCTGGGGTCGCCGCCGAACATCAGCACCGACGAGTCGGGCAACCTCGTCGGCAGCGAGATCGACCTGGCCAAAGCGGTCGCCGGTCGCCTCGGCCTCACGCCCGACTTCGTCACGGTCGACTTCTCGGCGCTCATCCCGAGCCTGCAGGCCAAGCAGTGCGACGTCATCATGGCCTCGCTCTACATCAAGCCCGAGCGCAAAGAGGTCGTCGACTTCGTGCCCTACCGCACCTCCGCCACCGGCGTCGCGGTGAAGCAGGGAGCGGATGCCGGCATCACCGGCCTCGACGACTCGCTCTGCGGCAAGAAGGTCATGGTGACCGTCGGAACCACCGCTCAGGATCTCGCCGAGAAGCAGTCGACGACCTGCACCTCCGAGGGCAAGAAGCCCCTCGACATCAGCACGAACAACCAGGCCACGGTGGGCTTCCAGCAGCTGGTCAGCGGACAGCTCGACGCGTACCTCGACGCGGCCGAGCTGATCGGGTACTACCAGAAGCAGGGCACCGCGGGCATCGAGATGGTGGGCGACCCGACCGACGCGATCGACATCGGCGCGGCCACCCTCAAGGACAACACCGCGCTGCACGAGGCCATCCAGAAGGCCTTCGACGACCTCGTCTCGACGGGCGACTACGAGAACATCCTCCGCACGTGGGGGCAAGAGGCCCTCGCGTACAACGGAAGTAACTGACGGTGAACTTCGACTGGGGCTTCTTCTGGAAGAACCTGCTCACCCCGGGCGCGCCCTTCCTGCAGGGGCTCGCGCTGACGGTGCTCATCTCGGTGCTCGCGATGGCCGGCGCGCTCGTCGTCGGTCTCGTGATCGCGATGATGCGGCGCTCGACGTTCGCGCCGCTGCGCGTGATCGCGAGCCTCTACATCTGGTTGATCCGCGGCACCCCGCTGCTCGTGCAGCTCGTGATCATTTACACGGGGTTCGCCGCGGCGAACGTCTTCCGCTTCAGCGACGTCGATCTCGGCGGCATCCTGATCAAGGCCGCCATCCAGGCCGCGATCGTCGGGCTGATCATGAACGAGAGCGCGTACATCTCCGAGATCATCCGCGCGGGCCTCGACTCGGTGCCGGTCGGTCAGACCGAGGCGGCGCAGGCGCTAGGCATGTCGGGGATGTCGGCGATGCGGTGGATCATCCTGCCCCAGTCGCTGCGGCTGATGGTTCCCCCGCTGGGCAACTCGTTCAACGGGCTCATGAAGAGCACGTCGATCTTGAGCGTCATCGGCGTCTCGGAGATGTTCCTGGTCACCCAGAGCATCAGCGCCGCGAGTTTCCGCACCTTCGAGATCTTCGCGGTCGTCGCGATCTACTACCTCGCCCTCACCACGATCTGGACGATCATCCAGAGCGCGATCGAGAAGAAGCTCAACGCTCGCGTCGGCATCGTCACCACGGCGTCTCCGTGGCAGCGGTTGTTCGGGGGTCGTCGGTCGGCGCCCCTCACCCCCGTCACCACCCTCTCCGACTCGGGAGTCCTGAAATGACCGATCCCCTCGTCAGCGCGAAGAACGTCACCCGCGAACTCGGCGGGCGCCAGGTGCTCGACAACGTGTCGTTGGACGTGCAGCCGGGCGAGGTCGTCGTGCTCGTCGGTCCCTCGGGTGCCGGCAAGACGACGTTCCTGCGCACGATGAACGGCCTCGAGAGCATCGACGGCGGCGACCTCACGGTCGCGGGCCAGCCGATGGGCTACCGGATCGCGCCGAACGGTCGACGCGTTCCCGCCACCAAGTCGGCCCTCCGGCAGCAGCGGCAGGAGATCGGGTTCGTCTTCCAGCACTTCAACCTCTTTCCGCACATGACCGCGCTCGAGAACATCTGGCACGCGCCCGTGCGCGTCCGCGGTGTCGCGAAGGCGGAGGCCGTCGCGCAGGCGCAGGCGCTCCTCGAGCGCGTCGGTCTGGGCGACAAGGCCGACGCCCGCCCGAGCAAGCTCTCGGGCGGTCAGCAGCAGCGCGTCGCGATCGCCCGGGCTCTCGCGATGAAGCCGCGGCTGATGCTGTTCGACGAGCCGACCAGCGCCCTCGACCCCGAGATGATCGGCGAGGTGCTCGACGTCATGCGCGAGCTCGCCGCCGACCACATGACCATGGTCGTGGTCACGCACGAGATGGGCTTCGCCCGCGAGGTGGCCGATCGCGTCGTGGTGATGGATGCCGGAGCGATCGTCGAGGTCGCCCCGCCCGGCCAGCTGTTCGCCGCGCCCGAGCACCCGCGCACGCAGGCGTTCCTCTCGAAGATCCTGTGACGCCCTCCCCCTGCACCGCCCCCGCACGATCGATCGAGGAACACCCATGTCTCGCACGCCCCTGACCGGCGCCATCGCCACCCCGCACGCCGACGCCACCCGCTCCGCCGAGCAGGCGTTCGCCCGCGGCGGCAACGCGATCGACGCCGCCCTCGCGGCCGCGGCCACGCTCAGCGTCGTCTACCCGCACAACGTCAGTATCGGCGGCGACCTGATCGCCCTGGTCCGCGACCCCTTGGGGCGCACGCGGTGCGTGAATGCCTCGGGCCCCGCGGCATCCACCGTCGATCGCGACGCCATGCGCGCAGCGCACGGAGAGGTCTTGCCGTACCGGGGCATCGACACGGTGACGGTGCCGGGGGCGATTCGCGGGTGGGACGTGCTGCGGCGCATGGGCGGTCGTCTCGAGTGGGGCGAGATCTTCACGGATGCCGTGGTGGCAGCGCGCGAGGGAGTGCCGGTGTCGCGCTCGCTCGCCGCCGCCTTCCGCGAAGAAGAGGCCGCGATCGGGTTCGACGCGGGGTTCCGCGACACGTTCCTCGCCGAAGGCCTGCCCGCGCAGGGCGATGCCCTCGTGCAGCCCGTGCTCGCCCGCACCCTCGAGGCGATCCGCGACGGAGGCGCCGCGGCCCTGTACGACGGCGAGCTCACCGCCGGTTTCGTCGACGGCCTCGCGCGTCTCGGCTCGCGCATCGGGGCGGCCGACCTGCTGCTCTTCCACCCCGAGATCGTCGAACCGCTGACCACCTCGTTCGGCTCGTACCGCGTGCTGACGAGCCCGCCCAACACGCACGGTTTCGTGTTGCTGCGCGTGCTGCGCGAGTTCGAACGGCACGGCATCGCCGACCCCCTCGGCGTGGACTTCGGCCGCATGATGGAGCGCTTCTTCGCCGCGAACCTCGTGCGCGACGAGCTGCTCGCCGACCCGCGGGTCACCTCGGGAGACGTCACCGAGCTGCTCACCGGCGACGCGACCGCCCACGGCGACGAGCCCGTGCTGCCCGGCTTCCGCCGCCCCCGCGGCGACACGGTCGGCATCGCGGTGTCGGACTCGTCGGGGTGGTCGGTCTCGCTCATCCAGAGCGTCTATCACGCCTTCGGAGCCGCCGTCGTGGAGCCCTCCACCGGCATCCTGCTGCACAACCGCGGAACCGGCTTCTCACTCGACCCCTCGTCGCCGAACGCCCTCGCCCCCGGCAAGCGCCCGCTCCACACCCTCATGCCGGTCATGGTCGACGACGCGAAGGGTCTGCGTTTCGTCTCGGCGACGATGGGCGGCCAGGGTCAGCCGCAGATCCATGCGCAGACGTTGCTCCGGGCGATGGCGGGAGCCACCGCTCAAGAGGCGGTGTCGGCTCCGCGCGCCATCGTGGGTCCGCAGCGCGACGGCGACAGCCCCTCCGACATCTACGTCGAGGGCAACCTCGCCGCACCCGCCCGCGCCTCGCTCGAGGCGACGCGGCTGCACATCATCGAGACTCCGGATGCCGATGAGCTCGTCGGCCACGCCAACCTCGTCATCGTGGCCCCCGACGGTGGCCTGGACGCCGGCAGCGACCCGCGCTCGGATGGGGCGGCGAGCGTGCGGGGGTATGGGGGCTGAGGTTTTCTCTGGCACGCCTGAGAATTCGTGCGTTCCTGGAATGCCCGTCGAGGTCATCGGGTTGGGGGACTCGGTTCTGTTCCCCCACGAAAGGACACCCATGAGCCTGTTCAGCCCCACCACCGTCGGAGACATCGGCGTCCGCAACCGCGTCTCGCTTGCCCCGATGACCCGCCTGCGCGCCGGCGCCGACGGAGTTCCCGGTCCGATCGTCGCGAAGTACTACGCGCAGCGCGCCGGCATCGGCCTGCTGGTCACCGAGGGTGTCTTCCCGAGCGACGAGTCGCGCGCCTACCCGGGTCAGCCCGGCATCGTGACCGACGCTCAGGCCGCGGGCTGGGCCAAGGTCGCCGATGCCGTGCACGCCGAGGGCGGCACCGTCTTCATGCAGCTCATGAACGGCGGACGCGTCACGCACCCCGAGATCACCGGCACCGACCGCATCGTCGCCCCCTCGGCGATCGCGATCGACGGCGAGACCCGCCTGGCCGACGGCACCAAGGTCGCCTACGCCAACCCGCACGCGCTCGAGACCGCCGAGCTCGAAACGGTCCGCGACGAGTTCGTCGCCGCCGCCCGCAAGGCCGTGGATGCCGGCTTCGACGGCGTCGAGCTGCACAGCGCCAACGGCTACCTGCTGCACGAGTTCCTCTCCCCCGCCTCGAACCAGCGCACCGACGGCTACGGCGGATCGCCCGAGGCCCGCGCCCGCTTCGTCGTCGAGGTCGCGCAGGCCGTCGTGGCCGAGGTCGGGGCCACGCGTGTCGGCATCCGCATCTCGCCCGCGCACAACATCCAGGACGTGTGGGAGAAGGATGACGCCGAGACCCGCGCCACCTACGAGGCGCTCGTGTCGGGCCTCGCTCCCCTGGGCCTCGCCTACCTGAGCGTGCTGCACGCCGACCCCGCCGGCGAGCTGATCCAGGATCTGCGGCGCGCGTTCGGTGGCACCTTCATCATCAACAGTGGCTTCTCGAGCGTGACCACGCGTGATGAGGCCGTCTCGGTCGTGGAGGACGACATCGCCGACCTCGTCGCCGTGGGCCGCCCCGCGATCGCGAACCCCGACCTCGTCACGCGGTGGGAGCAGGGCGCCGACGAGAACGAGGTCGACCAGGCCTCCGTCTACGGCGGCGGCGAGCGCGGGTACACGGATTACCCGTTCCTGCAGGCGTGAGCCGTTGTGCTTCTGGGGCCTCGCGCGATTCGTTCGCGCGGGGCCCTTCTGCCTCAGGCCGGTCGGTAGCGCCCGGCTCCACCCGCCACGAAAAGGGCACCAAGATGCGGGTCCGACCTCGCCTTGGTCAGCGCGGGAGGTCGTCGGTTATGCGGTACGGCACGGCGTAGCCGCCGGTCCAGATCCGTTCGCCCTCGTACTGCGTCTCAGCAAGGGCCTGTGCGTACGTCGTCGCTTCGTCTTGATCCAGGAAGACGCCGAGGATCTCCACCTCGTCGTCGCCCCTGTAGACGATCCACACTTTCTTCACGGAACGACGATAGGCGCGGACCACACGGCGATGCAGCGGATGCGCGAAAGAGGATCCAGCTGCGGGCGCTCCGCTAACGAACCACCTCCCGCAACGTCACGTGCGTGGGTGCTACAGCTAGGCGGGGGACTTTGCAGATTCGATGACGTTCTGCGGGAGAACAAGGCTGGCGTTGAGGATTTCGAGGCCGAGCAGTCGGTTGTCGCTGCCGAAGTCGAGGATGATCTCGCCGAGGCCTCCCGGTGTGGCGATGGAATGCAGCTGTTGCGTCGCCGCTCCCTCAGCGATGCCGGCGGCGATCGTGATGTACGCGGCGTCCGCTTCGGCGTCCTCGGTGACTTGCATTTCAGACGCTTGGTCGTTCCCCGCGCGGCTTGTCGTCTTCGCAGCGATTACTTGCACCCCCTAGCTTCAGAGTGTCCGCACTCCCGCATGCACCCGGTCCCGTGCCATTGACTTTGCTCGGAACATTTTTGCCCGAACCAAGCCCGTTCCTTGAACGGGCTTTTTCTATGCATACGGGCATCCCCAAGCTCCGCAGCCGCATCACGCTGCGGTCCTCGCTCGCCCCATTGGCGCGCACCACCCTGAAGGGGGGTCGCTTGATGACGTTGCTGAACGACATCACGGCGTTCCTCGCTTCGCTGACCGGTCTGGTTCTCGCTTTGAACCAGACCACTGAGCGCTTCCGTAAGCCACGAAGCAAGCGCAAGCGCAACGGTCGGCGTCGCTAGGAGCCTCGAAAAAGCGCCAAATCGCCAATGGTGAAAAAGAACTCTGCGCAAAATCAGGCGCATGACGCGAAGAATCCAGGGGCCAGACGGTTCCTAGTTGGCACACCTCACCGAACCGAGCGGAAGATCACACGATTCATCCAGTCAGCTGGATACAGTTCAATGCAACACCGACCAGGGGGCAGGGTGGCGAACTACAGCTTGAGTCCATACGCAATCTCAGCCGCGCCGAGATATGAGCGCGCGGGTGAGCGGCGACCGATTAACGACATCGACGGCACGGGCGTCTCGTTCAGACAGGTCATCCTTGGAGTGCTCCGGTCAGTTCAAGGAGCTGCACTGTCCATCAACAGTGACGACGCTTCACGCGGTCTGCGGGTCGCAGAGCTGGTTGAAAACGACCGGTTCATCTACGTCGAACTTGGAGTGGGCCGCGCTGGGATAGAAGGCACACTCCACCGACGAAGCGGCCAGTCTGTGGACTACGGCCCCGACGAGCACAATGAGTCGCTGGTTCGGAGCATGTTCGTGTTCCCGCGCGATGGCCACGAGGTTTACTGGCTGAACGAGCGTGCGGGAATGGCTTCGGCACGCTCGGACCTTGGACAACGGCTCATGCGCGCGTTCCGCGACGTTGCGCCGGACATGACGTTCAAAGTTCGGCCCGTAGTCGCGTGGGCGGCTGTCATGCAGTGGGCGCAGCAGGTTCCGGTCCGTGAGATTAACTTCGACGCTCCCCGCGACGGTGATAGCCAAGCCATGTTGGCGAACGGCTACGGCGGCAACGTGCGAATCTCGGTCAAACCGCATGCTGATATGCGACTGAGTCGCCTTGTACGTGGCGATGGCGCGGACCGCCAGGCAGTGTTCGGCTTCCTGCGAGATATCCCGGTGGTTGAAGACGGACTCACGGTCGATGGTTTGGTAGGTGCGGGATGGTCCGCGACCGTGGCGTTCGAGACGCCGAGCGGGCATCAGCGTTCCTTCGGGGTCGGGGTCGGGGACGAACCTCCCTCGCTCATCTATCAGGTTGGACCCGACCAAACGAACTTGAGAGTCCCCATCAGACCGACGCCAGCAGAGTTCGCGGACGCCTGTTGCGAGTTCCTGCAAGACGGTCGCGACCTCGCGCAACACCTGGCGTCGGTGGTCGATGACATACTTCAAACCTTCGGAGGCTGAGGCGGTAGGGACATATGAAGGGGATTTCGGTTTGGCGGCTGGTTCGCGACCAGTTTCACTCCGACGCGCCGCCGTCTATTGCCCGCCAGGGAGCACAGCCCCTGCAATTTTCCTGGGCCGCTCTGGCGGCCCTCCTTGGGCTTGCATACGGTCTCAGCGCTCCGACTGACGACCCCGGCGCAGCCATCCTCGCTGCCAATGCGGTGTTCACCGCTCTCAGCGTGACGATGGCGATGCTGTTCTGGCCCCGCGCCATCAACGCGAAAACGACGCCTGGCTTCAATACGAGCGATGAGCGTTGGCATGTGTACCGGCTGACTACTCAACTCTTCTGGACAGTCTTGGTCGGCATTGTGGCGACGGGCCTCGCGGTTGCTCAGCTAGCGGTGCCATCGCACTGGTTATTGAGCAATGTGGTGTCTGCTGTCACGGTCTCGCTGACCATGTATCAGGTTCTCCTGCTAGGACAGTCTGTATTCCGGTTGTACGCAGCAACCTTCTGGATGAATCGAGCCTGACAAACTACGGCTGCGCGTTACAGCCGGTGACCATGCAGCCGCTCAGAGGTACCGCTGTTAGTCCAGCGTGAGGGTGTGCTCCCACGTTCGGAGTTTGCGCGTATTGGGAAGACACCTGTAACGAATCCTGATGACATACTCCCCCGGGACCTTGGCGTCTTCGCACAGGATGATTCCGAACTTTCCGCCGCGCCCGACGGACAGCGCCTGTAGCTCCCGTTCCTCCGACCATCCACCTGAAGGGTCGCGCCGCGAAAGGAGCACTGACTCAGCCGTGCCAGGACCGTCTTGTCTGACGTTCGCCGTCCATTTCACATAATGGGCGCGGAAAACTTGCGCGTAGCTATCCCAATAGTCCGGGTTACCTACCAACTCCTTCCCTGCGCTCACGAACTCCCAGTGCGGTTGCGGTGTCCGCGCACGCCAGAGCGCCCATCCCGACACTCCCAGGGCCGCTAACGAGATACCGAAGGTGGTCCAGGCCGGACCGTCGAACGCGGCGAAGAACTCCACCTATGGCCGCCTTCAGGAGGTCGCAGAGTCCCTGGGAGCGGTCAGCCTGCAGTGAATCTGCTCCGCGTAGTGCTGCACGGTGGATGCGTCCCCTTCATCGGACTCAGAGAGGATGCGGCCTACGGTCTTCTCGTCGCTGAGCGAGCGCGAGAGAGCCATGATTCGGCGCGCAAGCTGACGAATCTCGTCCACTGCGTTCTGCCGCTGAAGGTCTCTGAACGTCTCCGATAAGCGCTCAATCTCTGCCTTCTCTTCCTCCGTCGGAGCGCACTTGTCGTTCTCGCGAAATAGGTTGTAGTTCGTCATGCCGGTCACGCTATCGCCTGATGCCCAGGTGCTGAGGAAACTGCATCGGGTCCAACCAGAACCGGCGCACCACGTCAACCCGTTCCTCGAAGTCGATGCCGCCTTCGAGACGGTGCTCTTCGCCGCTCTCGGGGTGGAGTGCGTGGGAGAAGTAAAAGAGGCTTCTGGCTCCGTCCAGGTGGTGAGTCTCGACGCGGCCAATCATCGTCCCGTCGAGCCGCACGGCGTACCGGGGTAGCTCACTCTTCCGCCTGAAGCTGGTGCGCGGTAGCTGTTCCACAGTGACCCCAGGTGCGTGCATGGGAGCACGGTGGGTCGAGGCTCAGACACATCCGCCGTTATGCGGGAACGCGACTTTCGATCCAGCCCTTCGTCACGGTGATGATGTTGCCGGTCTTGTCGTCTACGACGACGCGGATCTCGTTCTCTCCGGATCCTTGCGCGAATATAGGTCGACGCCGTCGAGCCGCCCCGGCCCGCGCCCTGCAAGATACCACCCTTACCCGGACCGCGCGCCAGGGAGTGCTGCACGCGGTGACCCGCCACCATCACGGTGCGCCCGTCTGGCAGACGAGCGGGCAGCATGGCGGTCAGCTCGCGCTGCGGCACCGAGAGCACGGCGTGCAGCGCCGGGTCGAGTCCGATGAGCCGGCTGGCGGCGTCGAACTGTGCGCGCGCATCGCTCAGCGGACCGCCGCGACCGGTGCTCGATCGGTGCAGGCGCGAGGCGATGGCCGCGGCGGGGGACTCCACCATCCCGTGGGGCGAGGGCGCAGGGGCGATGGTCGATGTCATGTCGTCACGCCAGGGCGACGTCGGCGAGCACCGCGTCGATGATGTCGAGGCCGCGGTGGGCCTCGACGTCGGTGACGACGCACGGCGGCACGACGTGGATGCGGTTGTCGGCGATGAAGGGCAGCAGACCGCGGCTCAGCAAGGCGGCCTTGATCGCGCCCATCGTCGCGGGCGTGACGGGCGTGCGGCTCTCGCGGTCGGAGACGAGCTCGATCGCCCAGAACACGCCGCTGCCGCGCACCTCTCCGACGATCTCGTGACGCTCGGCGAGCTCGGCGAGACGCGGGCCGATGACCTCGGCACCGATGCGCTTAGCGTTGTCGACGATGCCCTCCTCGCGCATGGCGCCGAGGGCGGCGACGATGCTGGCCGCGGCGAGCGGGTGACCCGAATACGTGAGGCCCCCGGGGAACACCGTGTCGTCGAAGTGGTGCGCGATGGCATCCGAGATGATCACGCCCCCCACCGGCACGTACCCGGAGTTGACGCCCTTGGCGAAGGTGATGAGATCGGGCGTGACGCCGTGCGCCTCGAACGCGAACCACTCCCCCGTGCGACCGAAGCCGGCCATGACCTCGTCGAGGATCATGACGATGCCGTAGCGGTCGCAGATCTCGCGCACACCGGCGAGGTAGCCCGCGGGAGGCGTCATCACACCGGCCGTGCCGGGCACGGTCTCGAGCAGGATCGCGGCGATCGTGGCGGCGCCCTCCGCCTGGATGACCCGCTCGAGGTGGTGCAACGCTCGGGTGCACTCCTCTTCCTCGGTGGTCGCCCAGAATTCCGACCGGTACAGGTAGGGACCGAACACGTGCACGTGGCCGCGCGCGTATTCGTTGGGGATGCGGCGCCAGTCGCCCGTCGCCACGATCGCCGCTCCCGTGTTGCCGTGGTACGACCGGTAGCGCGAGATGACCTTGTCACGACCCGTGACGAGCCGGGCCATGCGGATGGCGTTCTCGTTGGCATCCGCCCCACCGTTGGTGAAGAAGACCTTCTCGAAGCCGGCGGGCGCGAGATCGCAGATCATCTCTGCCGCCCGGGCACGCGTGGCGTTCGCGTGGGCGGGGGCCACGGTGGTGAGCACCTCGGCCTGCGCGCGGATGGCCTCGACGACCTTCGGATGCTGGTGCCCGATGTTCACGTTCACCAGCTGACTCGAGAAGTCGAGGTACTCGTTGCCCTCGGCATCCCACACGACGCATCCGGAACCCGACGCGATCGGCATCGGCGAGAGCGACCCCTGCGCCGACCACGAGTGGAAGACGCGGCTGCGGTCGGCCTTCGAGATGTCGGCGTTGGACGGCGAGGCGAGGGGGTCGGCGACGAAAGTCATGGGTCCTCCGGTGATCGGCTGCGGTTGCCTCCATCATCGCGACGAGAGTGAGAGCATTGGATGCCGAGATGTCGTTCGCGACGCCAGCCTTTCGACCATCCGGCATCGAGACAGAAAGGCCACCGCGTGCCCGCCGACCTGCGCTCCCTCATGGCCGAACCCGCCTTCCTCCTGACGCCGCTGGCCGCGGTCGATGACGCCGCTCTCGACGCGCCGCTGGCCTGGGCGCACAACTCCGACCTCCCCGACCCCACGCCGTGGCTCGAGCCGGGAGGCCTGCTGCTCACAGACGGCGCGCCCTTCCTTCCCCCGCACAACGCCGACGCCGACGCCTACGTGTCGCGACTGGTCGCGCTGGGCGTGCGCGCCCTGGGCGTATCCGTGGGAATCCTGCTGGAACGCGTTCCGCCCGAGCTGGTCAGCGCGTGCGCGCAGCACGGCCTGCCGCTCATCGAGGTGTCACGACGGACGCCGTTCATGGGTGTGATCAAAGCCGTCTCCGACGCGACGGCAGCCGACGAGCGGGCTCGCCTGGAGCGCTCGCTGCTCGCGCAGCGCCGCGTCGCTCGGGCGGCTCTCCGGCCCGATGGACTCGGCGCCATCCTGCGCGAGCTGGAACGCGCGCTCGAGACCTGGGTCGCCCTGTTCGATGCCGCCGGCGCCCTCGTGCTTGTGACCGAGACGAAGGGCATACCCGCCGCCCTCGAGGAGCCGGTGCGGGCTGCGACCACCGCCGCCCTCGCGCGGCGACGCGCCGCCGCCGCCCGTGTCAGCCTCGGCGGAGTGGGAGAGGTCACCCTGCAAACCCTCGGGCAGCACGAGAACCTCCGCGGCGTCCTCGCCGTCGGCATCTCGAGCGAGACGTTCGACCGCGCCAGCCAAGACCTCGTCGACAGTGTCATCGCTCTCGCCAGCATCTCGCTCGAACAGAGCAGCACGCTCGACAGCGCGCGTCGGCGCCTGCGCAGCGGCATCCTGGAGCTCCTGGCGGCCGGCGTCACCGACGTCGCGGGCGACACGGTGAAGCACCTGTGGGGGCGACTGCCGGCAGCGCCCCTCCGCGTCGCCCGCCTCGCGGTGCTCGACGCCGAGCAGCGGCTCGACTCGCACCCCTTGATCCCCGCTCTCGAGGTCCTGGCCGAGAAGCGGCCCGGTGCCCTGTTCTTCGCGGAGCAGGGCGACCACGTCGTCGCCGTGTTCCGCGACGGCGACGACGCGGGACTGTTCGCCGCGGCCGCACCCCACCAACCCACGGGCGGGGTGTCGTCACCCGTGGAATGGGATCAGTTCGCCGTCGCGCTCGTCGAGGCGCGCCGGGCAGGCGATCAAGCATCGGCCCGGCACCCGATCGTCTTCTTCGACGAGCTCGCCGACGCCGGCATCCTCGGCCATCTCGAGCAGACCCGGGCGCACGAGGTCGCACGGCACATGCTGCTCCCCCTCGCCGACGACCCCGAGCTGCGGCGCGTCCTCGAGGTCTGGCTCGCGCACAACGGATCGTGGGGCACGGCGGCCGCCGCCCTCGGCATTCATCGCCACACCCTGCGATCCCGCGTCGACGGCGCCGCGGAGCGCCTGGGACTCGACCTCGACCAGTTCGGCGGGCGGGCAGAACTCTGGAACGCACTGCGCCTGACGTCGGACTGACGGATGCCGCGGCCGACAGCCCGCGACGATATCTCGGGCCCCGGCACAACGACGGATGCGCCGGCCGCGACCCTGCCTCGGGTCGGGGCCGGCGCATGACGGACTCAGGTGTTCTGGGGGAACCCGAGATCGATGCCGCCGTGGGTGGCGGGGTCGAGCCAGCGGCTGGTGACGGCCTTCTCGCGGGTGAAGAAGTCGAACCCGTGGACGCCGTACGCTTTCGCGTCGCCGAACAGGCTCTTCTTCCACCCGCCGAACGAGTGGTACGCCACCGGCACGGGGATCGGGACGTTGATGCCGATCATTCCGACCTCCACCTCGCGCTGGAAGCGGCGGGCGGCGCCGCCGTCGTTGGTGAAGATGGCGGTGCCGTTGCCGAACTCGCCGCTGTTGATCAGCTCCACGCCTTCCTCGTAGGACGAGACGCGCACGACGGAGAGGACCGGTCCGAAGATCTCCTCCGTGTAGGCCCGCGACGTCGTGGGGATCCCGTCGATCAGAGTGGGCCCGAAGAAGAAGCCGTCTTCGTGGCCCTCCACGGCGATGTTCCGGCCGTCGACGACGATCTTGGCGCCGTCCTGCTCGGCGATGTCGACATAACTCGACACCTTGTCGCGGTGCACGTCGGTGATGAGGGGTCCCATATCGGGTTCCACACCGTCCATCCCCGCGCCGTTCCCGATGCGGAGCTTCGCGATGCGCTCGGTGATCTTGGCGACGAGGTCGTCGGCGACGGGTTCGACCGCGAGGACCACGCTGATGGCCATGCACCGCTCGCCCGCCGCACCGTACCCGGCGTTGACGGCCGAGTCGGCCACGAGGTCGAGATCGGCATCCGGGAGGACGAGCATGTGGTTCTTCGCACCACCCAGCGCCTGCACCCGCTTTCCGTTCTTGGATGCGGTCTCGTAGATGTACTGCGCGATCGGGGTCGACCCCACGAACGAGATCGACTGGACCACCGGGCTGCTCAACAGGCCGTCCACGGCGAGCTTGTCCCCCTGCAGGACGGTGAACGCGCCGTCGGGGAGACCGGCCTCTTTCCACAGCTTCGCCACCCACAACGCGGCTGAGGGGTCTTTCTCGGAGGGCTTGAGCACCACCGCGTTCCCCGCGGCCAGCGCGATCGGAACGAACCACAGCGGAACCATGACGGGGAAATTGAACGGGGAGATCACCCCGACCACGCCCAACGGCTGCTTGAGGGAGTAGACGTCGACACCGGTGGAGGCGTTCTCGCTGAACGCCCCTTTGATCAAGTGCGGGAAGCCGGTGGCCAACTCCACCACCTCCTGGCCGCGGAGGATCTCCCCCATCGCGTCCGAGACGACCTTGCCGTGCTCGGAGGTCACGAGACGGGCGAGCTCGGGCTTGCGGGCGTTCAGCAGCTCACGGAACGCGAACAGCACCGCCTGTCGCTTCGCGATCGAGTACTCGGACCAGATGCGGAACCCCGCCTCGGCCGACGCGATCGCGGCGTCGATCTCGGCCTGGTTCGCCAGGGCGACCTCTGCCTGTACGGCGCCCGTCGCGGGGTTGTAGACCGGAGCCGTCCGGCCCGAGGTCGACGCACGCTCGGCCCCATCGATCCAATGCGAAACCACCGCGACGTCGACTAGCGACTCACTGCCCATACTGTCCTCCTCGATCGGCGCCGTGCGGCGCAGGACGACAGTACGAAAGCGGTGGCTCGGCCGCGCCTGCCGTTCGGTCGAAGCGGATGCCGCGTGCTCGACAGGATGTCGGCGAGGAAGAGGTGGGGCACAGGCTCCACCCGAGGCCGCGCGGAGTTTCCGCGCCCGCCCCCTCCCGGCGCGGGCGCCTCAGCGGAACAGCTCGACGTGGTCGGCCACCCAGGTACGGAACCCGCTAGAGGGCTACCCCGGCCTGGGCGCTGTGGCCCTCGGCACGATCCCGACGAGACGGCACGGCGCGACTTCTCGATAGAGGTTCTGCTGAGCGGCATCGAACGCCCGGGGTGAGACCCTCCGACGGTTCCTGACCGACGTAAGGCGTGAAGATGCGGCGAGGGCTGCGCCGCCGCTCGCTCTCGCACGGGAGCGCGCCCGCCCGCGCGGGTCGGCGATCATCCCTGCGAAACGGCGTGTGCGACCACGATCAGATTGTCGAGTGATGCTCCCCCCTCGCGCGGGAGGCAGGTGATCATGATCAACCGTCCGGGACCGGGAGTCCACAGGTCTTCGTCGTGGGCGAGATCGGGCTTCGGGATGCGACGCACCTCGTCCACGGCGTAAGTCACCGACGCGACTTCGACGATGTCTCCCGCTAGGAGAGTCGGCGCGTGAGTAGTCGGGTCTGAGAGCCCATTACCCGGCGCTGTCCCCCGCGCGAGAGCGTGCATGGCCAAGATGACCGTGCCCGTCTCGGCATGATCGAGCGCAACGCTCCGGTCGCGCACGACGTACGCCGAAGTGAAGCCTGGCGGAGTGATATCTCCGTCGACCGAATCCAAGGAACCGAGAGCGACATCGAGCCCTCGGGAGGGGACGCGCAGACGCGTCCCCTCATCATCGACGGCCTCCGATTCCGCGAGAGGGGGTGGCGTCACCCCCGGCTCGAAGGCGACCTCGACTCCGGTGAGGTCCCGTGCCCCGGTCGACGTACCGCTGTGCCAGCCGCCGAGCATTCCGAACACCATCGCGCCGATTCCCGCGGCCGCGAGCGTTCCGACGATCCCCCACTGACGCCGGCGGCGGGGTGGACGACCCGTCACCTTCCACTTCTCCGACGAGGCTCGCGAGACCGGTAGGTCAGGAACACGGCAAGCGCTATGGCGGCCCCCAGAGCGGTGAGCCCCGCGAAGACGAGCAGTCCCATCAACCGTGATTCCATTGCTGCAGACCCTCCGGTGTGGGCCGAGAGTCCGATCGGTTCGGACGTCGACGCCGACGACGGCGCCACCGGCGATGCGGTGGGGGTCGGTGAGGCGGTCGGAGTCGGCGACACGGCCGGAGTCGGCGAGACGGTAGGGGTCGGCGAGACGGTAGGGGTCGGAGCCTGGCCGCCTCCCGTCCCGCCACCGCCCTGGCGCACGACCTGACCGGTGACGGAGGCGTCGTTTCCTGCCCCGATGCTGATGTTTGCGCGGTTCGTGTAGCTCCCAGCGACTCCCTGATCGGTGACGCGTGCGGCGAAGCGGACGTCGTAGTAGTGCCCAGCTTCCGCCGTGAACGTCACGGAGTCCGGCGTCGCCGCGTAGGTGGAACGGTCGACGGGCGCCCAGTAGCTGGGGAACTCCCACCCATTGGCGCCCGTGACCAGGCGAGACGACGACCACAGTTCGGCGTACTGCACCCCGTTCATCTCGCCGAGGAGTTCCTGATTCTCTGCGAGGACATCAGACACCTTGACGGTTTCGCCACCGGAGAATCCGCTCCGACCCGACCCCACCTGAACGACCCAGACGATCGTGCCGGTGACGGCGTCGTACTGGCCCCACTTGCCGTTGTCGCGGCCCGTGAAGGTGCACCCCTGGGTGCACACCTCGGTACCGGTCCCGGGACCCGGGTCAGGTGATGGCTCGACCTGGACGCTGAGAGTGTGGCCGTCGATGTTGTAGACGACGGTCCCTTCCTCCGCGGCTTCGTTCTGCACCGTCACCCAGAAGAAGAACGTTCCGTGGAGGTTCTCGGGGTGCGCACTCAGATAGTCCGCGTCGAAACCGCAGTCCAGGGTGGCCTGATCCACGAGACAGCGGCCCATGACCGCCCCTGCGGGATCGACCAGCGGGAACGCGTCCGAGCGGCCCGTGAGCTCCGGGGGCAGGGTGAGTGTGAATCCTGCGGGGGTAGCGGGGTTGTCGGGTAGCGACCAGGTGCCGCGGATCTCGGCGGACGAGCCGTTCTTCACCGTGGCGCTGGTGAAGTCGAGAGAGTCGATCGATGCCGTTGTGGCCCGCGCGGTCGCGGCCACCGACGCCGAGGGCGAGAGGCTGAAGGAGGCGACAAGTACGGCGATAGCAGCCATAGCGGCCAACGACGTGCGCGTCCATGCGGGCGGTCTGACTTTCGACGGGAACAAGGTCACGGTGACTCCAATGCAGAACTGATCTCGCATCCCACATCGACGAAAGCGGTGCGGGACTCGCATGAAAGAGTCGAGTCAGCGCGATTCATCACGCGATCTCCCAAAAAGATTTCGGGATTTCTGCTTTGGTCCGCCGCCTCGGCGGAATGCTTGTCAGCGCCGAAGGAATGCAGGCTGCCGGACGCCGCTACTCCGCAGAAGGCCTGACGAGGAATGTCACGCGCGTCGCTTCTGCGGCGCTCTCGTCGAGCCGTTGGTAGGCGACCTCCAGCTCGTGAACCCCCGGGGCCAGACCGACCAGGCCCGACATTGTCGACCGACCGATCCGCCGCTCCAGGACACCGGATGCAGGGATTTCCAAACCGGCAGCGAGTTCTCGACCGTCGAGACGGATGACGAGTGGACTTGCTTTCCACCCACGGACGATCAACGCCACGGGATCCGTCCCGACCACCGTGCCCGCGGCCGGCGCTTCAATGAGCGGGACGAACGCGAAGGGCGCGGATGACACGACCGTCGACGTCCTCCCTTGGGAGTCGATCGTCACCGCGGCTACCCCCGCATCAGTCGGTCGTAGATCATCGATCTTGATCGACCACTGGCCCGACGCCGGTACCTCGGTCTCGGCTGCTGCATCCGGTCGCCCCTGGGGCCAAACGCGTACGCGGGTTCCCGGCGTTCCTCGTCCCTCGATGGCAGGCGCCTCGGTCGCCGCGGGCTCCCACGCATCGTCCACCGTCGGGGCCTGTGGCGCAGAGGAAGTGGTCGGTTCGGGGGTCGATTCAGGAGGGGCGGAGTGTCGTCCCGGCGCCGGTTCCGACCCGGACGGCACGTCTGAGCCGGCCACGGGCGTGACGCCGACATTCGGGAGCGTCAGCGTCGTCCGTGAGGGGGCTGGGACGGGTGGATCCAGCTCGACCACGACCGGTCCATCGGCATCCGCCTTCGGAGCGACCGGCTCCTCGGGAAGGGGCGTGTCGAGGGCGTGGGGTAGCTCCTCGCTGAGGAGCGGTCCCGAAGCCACCGATTCGTTCGCCGCGACAGACACTTCCGAAGAATCGAAGGCCCCCGTCAGCGCCGCGCCCGCCCCCGATGCACCCCCGACGAGGACGACGATCGACGCGGCGATGGCCAACGATCGTCGAGAGCTGACTGCACGCCCACTCGAGGATCTCTGCGCCACGACGGCACGATCGAAGCTCGTGCCCGCTGCTGCCACGGCCGCGGCTCCTCCGACGAGCAGCAGCAAGGACGGCAGAAGCCCCACGACGGCGCGCGCCTCGTCAACGAGGGCCGAACAACGGCGACAGGTCGTCACGTGGTTCTCGAACGCCTGTCGATCTCGAGCGGACGCGGTGCCTTCCTGGACGGCACCGAACACGGCGAGGGCCCTGCGGCACTCCTCCGGGGACCGTTCGAGTTCGAGGTGAGCCTGCATCCAGGCCGCCCGCAATGATCGTCGAGCGCGGTAGAGCAAAGAGGACGTCGCCCCCGGCTTCAACCCGATGGCGGAAGCAGCCCGGCGCGGGGGAATACCTTCGACATCCACGTACCAGAGCACGGCCTGCCAGCGCTCCGGCAGGGTTCGGAAGGCCCGCCCGAGCGTGGACGCACTGAAGCGAGACGCCATCATGGCAGCCGGGTCGCCGTCGGTTATATCTCCGACGACGGAATCGAGCTCTACGTCGTCGACGAAATGCTGCCTGTAGCGGTGCTCTCTCGATGCGAGATGACGCACGACGGTGTACAGGTAAGGGCGGACGAGTTCGTCCGGGCCCGAACCTCGACGCAATGCGGCAATGGTCCGCTCGAATGCCTCCGACGAGAGATCATCCGCCATGGAGTGGGATGACACCACCGCAGCGAGCTTCGTGACGGGCAGGCGGTGCCGACGCCACAGGAGAGCGACAGCCTCGTCGTCCCCCTGCCGAATTCGAGCGATGAGGGATCGGTCGCTCGGCTCACTTTCCGACATACGACCTCCGCCCGTTCACCTTCGAACCAAAAGCACGAGCCTAGCAAGGGCCGAAATCTTTGTGGGACGTGCTCGCGGTAGAGATCCTGATCGTCGATCCATCGCATGACGAGCGACCCATGCGTCACTCCCGCGGCATCCTCTTCCCCGCACAGAACCCGTGCAGGCTCCTTCCTCGCCTGCATGACCACGTGCCCATCCATTGACTCCTCCGAAGAGTGGCCCCACCCGCTACCCGGGTGGGGCCACTCTTGTCTGTAGGTCTACCCCCTCTGGGAAAGTCGTGTTGCTACGACAAGGTGCTGTGGCAACACGACTCTCCTGGCGCGCTAGATGAGCGCAGTGCTAGCGGCGGGTCATGATCGCCGGAGCTGTCGGTACGAGGCCAGAAGTAGGACGCCGATCAGCAGCGCGAGGGATCCTCCCGCTGCCAGCGGCTTCCAGCCTTCGTCGAGTCCCGTGGCCGCGAGGTGCTGTGTGGTTGGAACGACGGGAGTGTGTGTCGTCGTGCAATCCGGATCGGTGGTGCCCGTGACGCAGTTAGACGTCGGCGGGGTCACGCCGGGGGGGGTACGTCCGCGGAGCCCACGACGACGTTGACGTGCTTGTCGTTGGCGGTCACATTGATGTTGACCTTGACCATGTAGCTGAGAGTGGCCGTCTGCCCCACTGTCGAAAAGGTTCAACTGCATGAAGTCGATGTCGATCAGGTTCCCGATCCGCAATCCCGACAGCCACGTCGCCACCGGATGGCGCGCGGGAAACCCGACCGTCTTCTCGACGACACCCGCCGAAGTGATGCGCCGGTTCCGCTCATCGACGTTGTCGACCCGGATGCTGCACATGAACGAGCTGCTCGCGGGGTCGAGGGCGGCGAGAAGGAAGGATTCAAGCGTGACGTCGCCGCGGCGAAGAATTAGTCAGTGCTCGTCCCGGTCATCCTGCTCGAAGGTGAACAATTGGTCAGAATCGCTTGCGCCACCAGCGCCACCCCTTCCGACGCACTCGAACGAGGGCTTGGTGCAGAAATTCGTCGAGTCGCTGGGAAGCAAAATCACCGACGTCACCGTAGACGAGGTGAAGATAGCGAGCCTCGCGGACGCGGCCGTGCCAGCCTGCTGGAGTGTGGTCCCCCCGATGATCGGTTCTCAGCCACGGGATGCCGTCAGCATCAGTGACGGTCAACTCGTTGTCGTCGATGACGGCCGTCCACCCTTCGGCAATTGCGGGCACCGACTGCGAAGGAGCAAATCGCGGAAACCCCGCCGCCTCCATCGCTGCCGGCTGTGGATCTTCCCAGCCACGGCCGCTGTTCATCGTCGCGCTGACATTCAAAAAGGCCGCTCCCGGCGGCCCGGTTGCGGTGAGGAAGAACCAAACCAGGACTTCGTCTCCACCATCGCGAGTGCGGAAGACATGGATGTTCATGTCCTCGAGGTGGTCTCCTCGTAATGGTTGCCACGGCAGCCGCTGCACCCGTTCCTCTTCGACAAGCGCGAGTTGAGCACGCCAGATCTCCACGTCCGTCGGCCGCAATGGCGCGTTCTGATGCTGTTGGATGACGAGCAGCGACTGCCTAAGCTCAGCGAGGTCAGGGTCGGCATCCACGAGCCCTCTAAGAATCTGGAAACGAGCCTGCTGATGCGCGGCGACATTCTCAAGCGCACCCCGCCATTCCATGAAGCGACCCCAGGCGGCGCTCCACCTCACCGGCCTCTTGGCTAGTCCCCGTTGCCGCAAACTCGCCACCAGCGCGGTCCCCACGGTGATGCCGGTCTCCACAATGTCGTACTGCAACACCCCTTTATCCTGAGCTGCGTTCGCTGCCACGAGGAACGAATCCAGGGCCTCGCTCCACCGCTCCTGGCGCGCTGAAGTCGCGGCTGCGTCGGCAGCGGCGGCGAGGCTCATCACCCAGTGATCGAAAACCGTTCCGGGAAGTACGCGATCGTCGTCGTCTCGGAACTCGAGTTGGAGAAGTCGCAGCCGCTTCTCCAGATCATTGCCTGCAGAGCCTGTCCGCACGAGAGCATCCTCCAACGCACTGAGCGCGGCGTGCGCGGAAAGGGTGCGAGCAGACTCTCGATATTTCTCCGCGACCGGAAGGATATCCAGTACGACGCCTTCCACAAGGTCGATGCGGGGGATCTGCAGGAGTGCGACCGTGAACCTCGCGGCGCTGGCCAGGTAGTACTCAATAAGGACCGGATCGGGTTCGACATTCGCCTCGATACGCGCCGCGTACACCCGCACGGCCTGACGGAGCCAGACCGCTCCATGGGCTGGAGAACCAGTCAGGAGGAGCAGATCGCCGGCGTTATGCATCGCAGGAGCAAAGGGAAGTTGCTCATCGAGTTTCGCGACCACGGCAGCTTTCGCCAGCACGCTGACGCTGGCGGGCAGGTAAGACACCGCCGCCTGGACCCGTCCGATCTCACGCAATTCTTTCAACTGTTTGGCCAGAACATCGTTCAGCAGCTTCAAGTATGCGGCGGGATACGCGAGGCGACCCTCGCTGACGAGGAGCAGCGAATCGTGGACCGCGATGCGGTCATGTTCTGTCGCCCCGAGGCCACGCGAGTCCTTTCTAAACCGTGTGATGATCGACGCGCTCGCAAGCTCGGCAAGAACGCTTTCGAGCTCGAACTCGCCTATCCCGGGAAGGTGGCTGCACGCGTGACCGAGCGCCTGAAGAGGGACGTCTTCGCCTCCGCACAGGATGCCCATTACGAGCATGGTGCGAGCAGGCTCACTGAGTTCGTCCCACGTCATCAAAATCGCCGCGACAGCAGTCCGAGGATAGTGAACCGGCACGGACTGCTTCTCGTTGAGATCGACCTCATCGAGACGGTCGAGATAGGCGTTGAGGTTTCCTAGGTCTCCGCCGCGACGGGCTATCCAGTGGCACGCCATATCGAGCGCAAGTGGCCACCGCCCCATGGCGTCCGCCAACCTCTCGGCGCTCTCCGATGAAAGCGGCGCACAATTCGCGCGGCTGCCGAGCCTGCGAGAGATCAATGCGGCACATTCGCTCTCGGTGAAACCGTCGATTCGGAGAGATGGCGCGTGCGAGCGGGGCCACGTGCTGTCCTGACAGGTTATGACCACGTCGCCGTATCCGGACAGTGGTATCCAGTCGGCGACGGCCTCCACCGAAGCTACGTCGTCAAGGACGAGCAGCCAGGGGAACGGTATCCGGCTGAGGGTCTCCCGGAGTGCCTCCGACGCTGGCCGAGTCGAATCCCACGACTCACCAAGTTGCTCGAGGAGCGTGGGGAGCTGCGATTGCAAGAGCTGTTCGGACCCAGCGGACAGCCAGACGACACAGAAGTACCGTTCACTTCGTTGCGTCACCCAGGCGCTCACCGCGCTGGACTTCCCCGCGCCTGAAGGGCCGGTTACAACCGCCAATTGAGGAGTGGCGGCCGACGCGCCGATTAGATGGCTGTCCAAAAAATCGTCCACGACGCCACGCCTGATAACCTCGCCGACCGGCACGCCCAGCATCCGACCGAACTGCCGGCCTCCCGAAACCTGCGCCAGCTGCTGACCGGGAAGTCTGAGGATCTCCCCCACCATCTGCGCGGTGATGTACTGGTCTTGCGCAGAAGTCGCTTTTTCATCAACGAGGTCCCGCATGCGTGAGATCACCATTTGTGTGATGTTTCCCGCGACTTCCGCGTGCACGCCGGCGCGATATTTGAGGACACGCGCACGCAAACACGCGGAGAGCGATTCGATCGTCTCGTCCTCGGCAACTCGGAGAATCGAGAGACGAGCACGGCTGGTATCCAATCCGTCGACCGGTTTGCCGTTTCTTAGCGAAGCCTCGACGCGGGACGCAGGACCGGTGAGTCGACGATTGGTGCGGATTTCGTACTGCGCGCTGTGAGGATGCTCCACGAAGAGCGCGGACAGAATGGAAATGACACTAGGAAGCGTCAGCTGTGTCGATGATGTCGGCGATGATGCCTTGACCTGGACGGCGCGCTGAGGTTCGGCGCCGGGGGCAGGCAGGACAGCGAAGTCCGCAGAGTCCTGTCCGCGTACATCGACGCCCACGAGCCAATCACCCTCGGGGTTTGCGTCGAACTGATCGAGCAGCGCCTCGATCGTCACAAGATGCTGATACCGAAAGCCCGCGGTGCTATCCGCACCCCCAGAACCGCTCATTCTCGCCTCCCCCTGGCTGCACGCTCGCCAAAAGTTCCGCGACGGGCAAGCCCCGACACTCGCATGCATGTGACGTCTCGAGCAGGGCTCATCGCCACAGCGCCTCACGCTACCCCGCTTCGCACCAGCCCCCACTTCGTCACCCGCACATCACCTCGACACGCTTTCCGTCGCGGGCAATCCACCACCGGCCTTGATCGCGGCACGGCAGCGCGCCGATCAGAACCGGAAGGATGTCGACGAGTTCCAACGCCACCTAGTGCGATTCTCTCAAGCGCGCAGCTCACGGCGAGGGGCCGGGATTCTCGATCAGATTGAGCTGCGTGCCTTCGATGCCGATCAGGTCGCCGATCCGCAATCCCGACGGCTGCGTCGCCACCGATGAGCGCGCGGAAACCCGACCGTCTTCTCGACGACACCCGCGAGCGCCATCCTCACCGAGCCCACGCCGGCTCTCAACCGCGTCGAAGGCGGATGCCGCGCCATCCCACAACAGCCCCAGTCAAACACCGGTCAAACAAGTGGGACCAGCCAAGATGATGACAAATGGCTGATCAGAGGGTCTTATCTAGAGTAGGCCGCGGGGATCGGTACCAACCAGGCGCCGCGAGCGTCAAACAAGAGTCACTGATCCCCATCACTCAACGCCCAGAAGGGCAAGTACCGCCGACTCTTTGCGCCCGCCGTCGGGTCCTCGATCACGATGAGTCCAGCTGCTAGCGCATCGCGCAAAACTCGCGACACTTGCGCACTATTCGCGTCAGCGATTCGGAACCGTTCGCGGGCGGAAGAATTAGTAGTGGGCTCGCCGGACGCGTAGCGGAGTTGAGCATGCAGGTAGATCGCGTCTACGCGCTCTTCGCGAGTCATCTCCGCAAAGCTGCGCGGCCCAAAGACCGTGACCTTCGTGTGCCTTGCCTCAACGCTGATCTTCGGCGCGGGCAGTTGATGAAGCTCAACTTCGGTAGCAATTTTCTCCCAACCCGAACCACGTTCTTCAGAGATCCTCGCCCGAGTCATGAAGGACGCGAGGGCCTCATTGCGGGATGGGGGTCTTCCCCCGAGGAAGCGACGGATGTTGATGAGCGGTTCGCCGGGGTTCGTGAACTCGATCCGATTGGGGAAGATCTCGATCATCGGACCACTGCCTGAGATCGTGAGGTCCTGGTGGATGAGCATGTTGACCACGAGCTCGCGAATCACAGGGTCTGGGTAGCGCGGCACTTCGTGCCGAAGCCCTCCCACAGTGATCTCTTCGCGGGGAAGGAGTGCGGACATGTATTCCATGAGCCCCTCGAACCCCGCCGCGTAACCCCGCTGCCCGTCCTGACTGCGCACCGCAGCAGCTCGCGACGCCGTCCGGTATTCCGTCAACCGGGTCGCCTTACGGGCCACCGAAGGGAACCGTCCAAGATCGCGAGCGAACAGGAGCGCTCCGAGGTTTGTGACGGATGTGCCTGACTCAGATCGAACGAAGAACCCCTCGGCCGCAAGCTGATCCCCGACGCCGCGGCGAGTCTCCGGAAGCGGGAGCCGTAAGAGATCAAAGTACGAACCGTGGCTGATGAGCCCGATGGCTTCCTCGTCACTGAGTCCCGACTTCGCAGCACCGGTCTCGAAAGTGGTCCCCCTAAACGCCTCCCACAGTCGCGCCTCATGCTCCGGGTAGTCGCGAAGACTCTTCTTGTAGCTCCCGACCCGTATGTAACGATCCGACCGAAACGCGATCGGACGAGACCGGGCCGCATCAATTTCGAGGATGACGGCGGCCACACCGCCGCCGGTTTCGATTTTTCGGAAGTGGAAGTAGACCTGAGGGTCGAGCCCGCGCGCGAGCCACGGGATCAAGTCTTCGTTCCCCGCACCTTTGGCAGACAACGGATCGAACGATGTACCCACAACTGCGTGGTCGGCGTCTCGCACACCCCAAACCATGTAGGCGTGGGTTCGATTTGCCAGAACCGCCGCGTTTGCCAGCGCAGAGATGTATTCGCCGATCTCGCGAGGCTCGACATTGTTTTCTTTGAACTCAAGCCACGGCGCCTCAGAGGGAGCGGCGCACAATCTCGCGAGCAGGCTCTGGTCCTCAGTCAGCCCGGCCATCTACCCGTCAACCTAGAACCGCAAGAACTTATCATTCGCCTGCATCACATCCCCGGCGCCATATCCGTGAACCGCGAGTAATGCCCCTGGAACGCCACCGTGATCGTGTCCGTCGGCCCGTTACGGTGCTTCGCGACGATCAAATCGGCCTCACCCGCACGCGGTGAGTCCTTCTCGTAGGCGGCCTCGCGGTGCAGCAGCACCACCATGTCGGCATCCTGCTCGATCGAGCCCGACTCACGAAGGTCCGACAGGGCTGGCTTCTTGTCGGCGCGCTGCTCAGCACCACGGTTCAGCTGCGACAGGGCGATGACCGGAACCTGCAGCTCCTTCGCCATCAGCTTCAGCGCACGCGAGAACTCACTGACCTCCTGCTGACGCGACTCGACGCGCTTACCGCTCGTGAGCAGCTGCAGGTAGTCGATGACCACCATCTTCAGCCCCTCGCGCTGCTTGAGGCGACGGCACTTCGCGCGGATCTCGACCAGCGTCATGTTGGGGCTGTCGTCGATGTAGAGGGGTGCGTCGTTGATGCGACCGCGGGTGGAGGCCACCGTGGTCCAGTCGCGCGAGTCGAGGGTTCCCTTACGCATGCTCTGCAGGGGAATCTGGCCCTCGGCGCTGAGCAGACGCATGGCGATCTCACTGCGACCCATTTCGAGCGAGAAGAAGATGCACGGGGCGTTCGACTTGATCGCGGCGGCGCGCGCGAAGTCGAGCGCGAGGGTCGACTTACCCATGGCGGGGCGTGCGGCGAGCACGATCATCTGGCCGGGGTGCAGACCGTTGGTGAGCTGGTCGAGGCCGGCGAAGCCCGTGGGAATGCCCGTCATCGAACCGTCGCGGCCTCGAGCGGCCTCGATCTCTTCGACCGCGGCATCCACCGCCGTCGTCAGGGGGATGTAGTCCTCGGCGCTGTCATCGCCCGAGACGTTGTAGATCTCAGCCTGGGCGCTGTTGACGAGCTCGACCGGGTCGCCCTCGCCGGCGTAGCCCATCTGCACGATGCGCGTGCCGGCCTCGACCAGGCGGCGCAGCATCGCGCGCTCGGCGACGATCGAGGCGTAGTAGCCGGCGTTAGCGGCGGTCGGCACGATCGAGGTGAGCGTGTGCAGGTAGTCCGCTCCCCCGGCGCGCTGGAGCTCGCCCGTCTTGATCAGCTCGTCCGTGACGGCGACGACGTCAGTGGGCTCGCCGTGCGAGTACAGGGTGAGGATGGCCTCGAAGATCAGCTCGTGCTTCGGCACGTAGAAGTCGGGGCCTCGCAACGACTCGATCACATCGGCCACGGCGTCTTTCGACAGCAGCATGCCGCCGAGCGCGCTCTGCTCGGCGAGCGTGTCGTGCGGGGGCGTGCGCTCGGGGCGCGGCGCTTTTCCGAGACGTTCTTCGGCGATATCGGCGATCGACACGGGCTCTCCTTCAGTTCGGGCACCCCTGACCGGGCCTCGCGCGCGCATGAAGAGTTCGCGGAAACGTGGCTCGGGGCGGCCTCGGCAGCATGGAATCACCGACGTCCGACATCGACGCGCGCGGCAACGTGATTCAGCTGCCCGAGGGGCTGCACCCACGGTAGATACCGCGCTCTCCACACGCAAACGAGCCTGTGGATAACTCTGTGGAGAGCCTGCGGGAAACGCCGCGAGATCTGTGCACAAGTGCTGTGGAGAACTCGGTGGATGGGTCCGAATTGTGAGCAGTTACAGGCTTCTGATCTGGGTTTTATCTATCCACAGGTTTCCTGGGGAAATCCCGTGTGAAGTGAACGTTGAAGGTTCCCTCGAGAAGCATTCACATGTGTACAACTCGGGGGATAACTCGCCGATGGCGTATCGACCAAAGGCCCTCGCTGTCAAATTTTTCTTCACCGCCCGGCGTGTCGCCCGTCACCAGCCCGTTCCCAGGGAACTACCTAGATTTCACCCGCCCCCTTCCCCACGGGTGAATCGCGGCGTAACGTCGCCGCCCAAGAGTTTCGGAGATTCACCTTTGGGGGGCGAATCATGGAGAACGCGTCCGATCGGGGGGCACCGCACCTGCTGCGGTTGCTCCTCGTCGGCGTGTCCACCGCCCTCGGAGCCGCAGCTCTCTCGGTCGCTCTTTCGGCCTCCCCGGCTTCGGCGGATGACGGCTCGGGCGGACTGCTCGGCACGATCGGCTCGACGGTCAACCAGGTCACCGACACCGTCGACGATGTCGTCGGTACCGTCGTCTCACCCACGGTCGAGCACGTCACCGAGACCGTGGCTCCCGTGACCGAAGTCGTCACCGACGTGGCACCCGCCCCCGTCGCCGAGGTGGTCACGACCACCACGGACACGGTGTCGAGCACCGTCTCCGAGGTCGTCGACACCGCGAACACCACCGTCGGCGGCACTGTCGGCACCGCGGGAGACGCGGTCACCGACATCGCCGGCTCGGGCGTCGTGGGCGGGGTCGTCACCCCCGTGGTCGAGACCGTCCAGTCGGTCCCCGTCGTCGGTGATGTCGTCCACGCGGTCGGTCTCGACGATCTCATCTCGGGTGTCACCGACGCGGTCGACGCGGCGCTCCCCGTGATCGTCGGCACCCTCCCCCCGATCTCCCCCGTGATCCCCGCGATTCCGGGCATCTCGACGGATCCCGGCGGCGAGGCCACCACCCCGATCGTCGACGCGCTACCCCTCGAGCCCCTGCCGGTCGAGGCTGCGGCAGACTCTGCTGTGACAGTGCCCGGTGCCCCCTCGACGGGTCCCTCCCCGGTTTCGTCGTCGCCCCGCACGGCCCCCTCGGGCCCGGTGGCGACGCTCTTCGCGGCCGCCACGGGCGGCGACGCCTCCGCGACCCTCGCGAGCGCACAGAACGCTCTCCAAGCCCTGCCGACCGACGTTCACGTCGACCTGGGCGCCAGCACGGGCTCGGGCTCTTCGGCATCCGGAAACTCCGGCGCGGGCGGCGCGAACGCCGCAACAACCGACGGCGGCAAGCTCTTCGCCGCTCCGCTTCTTCTCGACCGCCGGAACGTCGTCGACGACGATCTGCCCGGCACCCCGGTCTTCGACACCGACATCTCTCCTGACTGAGGACGGTCGCACCGTGCATTGCACGGCAGACGACCCCGCGCTTTCGCGCACCCTCATTCATCTACAGGAGAAACTCTCATGCGCAAGATCTACTCGCGTGTCCTTCTGGGCACGCTCGTCGGAGGCGGCCTCGCCGTCCTCGGAGCCGGCATCGCCAATGCCGCAGACACCTCAGGCGTCGACGGTCTGCTCTCGGGCGACCAGGTCGGTGTCTCGGTGAACCTTCCGGTCACCGTCGGCGGCAACGCCGTCTCGGTGATCGGAGACAGCAGCAGCGAAGGTGCCGACACCTCCGCTCCCGCCGCCCCCGCTCCCGCTCCCGCTCCCGTCACCATCACCGATGGCAGTGACGGCGTGGGCTCGGGCAACCAGGGGCTCGTATCGATCGACGTCCCCGTCACGGTCGGCGGCAACGCCGTCTCGGTCATCGGAGACAGCAGCAGCACGGATGCCGACACCTCGGCGCCCGCGCCCGAAGCTGCGGCTTCCGCGACGGACACCAGCACCGACGGCAGCGACAGCATCGGCGGCGGCAACCAGGGCGTCATCTCGATCGAGGCTCCGGTCACGGTCGGGGGCAACGCGATCTCGGTGGTCGGTGACAGCAGCACCGAGAACGCCGGAACCACCGGCGGCAGCGCCTCCGGCTCGACCGGCGGCGGCACCGTCACGGACGGCAGCGACGGAATCCTCGGCGGCAACGTCGTCGACGCCCCGATCGGCCTGCCCATCACCGTCGGCGGCAACGCCCTGTCGGTGATCGGTGACAGCGTCTCGAACGACGCCGACACCACCGGCGGCACCACGGGCGGCTCCGGCTCGACCGGCAGCACCGTGACCGACGGAACCGACGGAATACTCGGCGGTAACGTCATCGGCCTTCCGGTGGGCGTGCCCATCACGGTCGGCGGCAACGCCGTCTCGGGCATCGGCGACAGCGTCACCGACGGCGCCACCACCACCGGCGGCACCACCGGCTCGACCGGCACCGGCACGACCGTCACCGACGGCACGGACGGCATCGGCAGCGGCAACGTCATCGGCCTCCCGGTCGGCCTGCCCGTCACCATCGGCGGCAACGCCGTCTCGGGCATCGGCGACAGCGTCACCGACGGCGCCACCACCACCGGAGGCGGCTCCGGTGACGCCGGCACGGACGGCACCGACGCCATCGGGGGCGGCAACGTGATCGGCCTGCCGACCAACGCGCCCGTCACCATCGGCGGCAACGCCGTCTCGGGCATCGGCGACAGCACCTCGAAGGACGCCACCACCACCGGCGGCACCACCGGCTCGACCGGCGGCACCAGCACCGATGGCACCGGCAGCATCGGCGGCGGCAACGTGATCGGCCTGCCGATCGACATCCCCGTCACCATCGGCGGCAACGCGGTCTCGGTGATCGGTGACAGCACCACCACCGACTCCACCACCGGAACGCCCACCACGCCCGGAACCCCGGGAACGCCCGGCACCCCCGGAACCCCCGGAACCCCGGGAACGCCCGGCACCCCCGGAACGCCCGGCACCCCCGGAACCCCGGGAACGCCCGGCACCCCCGGAACCCCCGGAACGCCCGGAACACCGGGAACGAACGGCACTGACGGCACGAACGGCACCGTCACCGTGGCAGGCTCGCCCGCCTCGGTCGGTTCGGTCAGCGCCCTCGCCGCCACCGGAACGGGCACCGCACGCGGCGCCCTCGCCGTGACGGGAACGGATGGCTCGACGGCCGCCGGCCTCGGCCTCGCGGGCCTGCTGACCCTGCTCCTCGGGGCTGGTCTGCTGCTGCGCCGCCGTCGCTCGGTCGCCTGACCCGGAGCGTTCACCCACAGAACGCGACACCGGATGCCACGCCCTCGGGCCGGCATCCGGTGTCGCGGCGTGCCCAGGCCGGGGCAGGCGCGAACCCTCGCACCGGCTCACGGTCCGGTGTCGACGGCCGAGCTCGTCGGGGCCGTCCTCTGACCCGTCGACCGGCTCAGCACAGCCGATCCGCTCAGGCTAGAGCGCGCCGCCCCGACGCTCGCGCTCGAGGAAAGCGATCGTCTCGGGTCTCTGCGGAGCATCGAGGATCTGCGCGGGAGTACCCTGCTCGACGATCCGCCCGCCCTTCATGAACACGATGCGGTCGGCGACCTCTCGCGCGAACGACATCTCGTGCGTCGCCATGAGCATGGTCGAGCCGCGGTCGCGAAGAACCCGAACCAGGTCGAGCACCTCGCCGACCAGCTGAGGGTCGAGGGCCGAGGTGATCTCGTCGAGCAGCAGCAGCTCGGGGTCGGTCATCACCGCGCGTACGATCGCGACGCGCTGCTGCTGGCCGCCCGAGAGGCGATCCGGGAACTCCCGCGCCTTCGCGCCGAGCCCCAGTTGCTCGAGCAGTTCGGTGCCGCGCGCGTAGGCCTCGGCCTTAGCCATTCCGTGCACCTTCCGCGCCGCCAGCGTGACGTTGTCGATCACGCGCAGGTGCGGGAAGAGGTTGAAGTGCTGGAACACCACGCCGATGCGCGACCGGGCGGAATCCTGGTCGATGGTCGGGTCGGTCAGATCGTCGCCGTTGAGCAGGATCTGGCCGTCGTCGACCCGCTCGATGAGGTTGATGGTGCGAAGCAGCGTCGACTTGCCCGAACCCGAGGCCCCGATGAGCACGACGACCTCGTGCTTGGCGAGATCGAGGTCGATGCCGTCGAGGACGACGTGATCGCCGAAGGCCTTCCGCACCCCGCGGACGTCGAGGACACTCATACGATCCCGCCCATCTGTTCGCGCTTCGCCAACCGCGCCGAGACGTAGTCGGTGAGGCGGATCATCGGCAGGGCCATGGCCACGAACAGCAGCGCCGCGACGATGTACGGCGTGAAGTTGTAGTACTCGGCCGCCGAGATCTGCGCCGCGCGCACGGCATCCACCGCTCCGAGAACCGAGATGAGGCCGACGTCTTTCTGCATCGAGACGAAGTCGTTCATCAGCGCCGGCACGACCTTGCGCACGCCCTGCGGGATCACGACGATCCGCAGCGTCTGGCCGTGAGTCAAGCCCATCGAGCGGGCGGCGACCCGCTGCGAGGGGTGCACGGCTTCCATGCCCGCGCGCAGCACCTCGGCGATGTACGCCGAGTAGGTCAGCACGATCGCGATGGTTCCCCACAGCACCACCGGCACCCGCCCGAACACGCCCAGTGCGGGCAGGCCGAAGCCCACCAGGTACAGCACGATCAGCAGGGGGATGCCACGGAACAGGTCGGTGTACACCGTGGCCAGCGCGCGCAGCGGGAAGAACACCGGACCGCGCAGCGAGCGCAGCACCGCGAGGGTCGTGCCGAGCACCGCCACGGCGAGCGCGGCGACGATGAGCACCTGGATGTTGACCCACAGCCCCGCGAGGATCGCCGGGAAGCTCTTGATCGCGATGTCGAGGTCGAAGAAGCTGCGGCGCACGTCCTCCCAACCGGGGCTCGACAGGATCGCCCACCCGACGACCACGACGAACACCACCGAGCTGACCAGGGCGATCAGCACCGACTTCGTCGACTGCTGACGCCGCGTGGCGCGCCGGGCGAGTTCGAGCTCGCTCGGCCGCCACGCGGTGTCGGATGAGGGGGATGCCACGGAGTTACTTCAGCACGGGCGCGGCGGCCGTGCCGCCGAGCCACTTCTGCTGCAGCTGGTCGAGGGTGCCGTCGGCCCGGAGCGCGTCGATCGCGTCGCTAACGGGCGTGGTCAGCGCCGAGCCCTTGGGCAGCACGTAGGCGAGCTCGTCGCCACCGGCCGAGGAGTCGGGCAGCTGACCCACGACCTTGCCGTTGTCGAGAACGGCCCCGGCGAGGTAGAACGCGGTCGGAAGGTCGACGACGATCGCGTCGACCTGTCCCGACTGCAGGGCGGCGACGGCATCGTCGTTCGAGTTGAAGACGCTGAGGTTGCCGGTGCCGAGCTGCTCGGCGGCCACCTGGTAGCTCGTGGTGGCGCTCATGACGCCCACGGGGATGTTCTTCAGCTCGGCGACCGTGGTGGCGGAGGCCGCGGGCGAGGTGCCCGTGGTGACGATCGCCTGAGTGGTCGTGTAGTACGGCGACGAGAAGTCGACGGCCTGCTTGCGCTGGTCCGTGATCGAGAACTGCTGGACGTTCATGTCCCAGTCCTTCGGGCCCGGGGCGATCGCGCTGTCGAAGTTCGAGCGCACCCACACGATGTCGTCGTTCGTGAAGCCGAGCTTCTCGGCGACGGCGCACGAGACGGCGGCCTCGAAGCCCTCGCACGACGCGGGGTCGTCGTTCTCGACCCAGGGCGAGAACGCGGGCTCGCCGGTGGCGATGGTGAGCTTGCCGGCGGCGACGGTCTGCAGCGCGCCCTCGGTGGCGGGGGCGGCGCCGGCGTCGGAGCCGGAGGGGGCGAACGCGCAGGCCGTCAGGGTGACGACCGTGGCGGCGGCCAGGGCGGTCAGGGCGGCGACGCGGCGCAGGCGTGCGGAAGCGGTCACGATTTCTCCTCGTGGACGTATCGGGGTCATCCCCGGAGTGCTGTGATGTGCACAGCGTACCGAGCGCATGTTTCAGGGATGTCGCCGGTGAAACCTGGCGACACGGGACGCGACTACTCGGCGAGGCGCCAGTCGGCGAAGCTGAAGCCGGGAGACACCACGCAACTGACCACGACCTCGGCGCTCCCCGCCGGCCGGGCGGCCTGCCAGACCCCCGCGGGCACGGTGTACTGCAGCACGTGCCCCGCGGCGAGGTCGGGTCCGAGCGTCACGGTGCGGGCGTCCCCGGGCTGGTCGCCGCTGCCGCCGAGCGAGAGCTCGAGGGCTCCCGGCCCGTGCCAGAGCCACACCTCGTCGCTCGTCACGACGTGCCAGGCGCTCTCTTCACCGGGGGTCAGCAGGTAGTGGATGCAGGTCGCGGCAGGCCGCGTGCCCGCGGGGGTCTCGACCTCGACGCTCCCCGTCCACATGCGGCGGAACCAGCCGCCCTCGGCGTGCGGTTCGAGATCGAGCAGGACGGCGGTGGCGGGACGCTCAGCGGTCATCGGCGGATACTCCGGTCTCTCGGGTGAAGGCGGCGGATGCCGAGCGCACCTCGCCGTCGATGAAGGTGGCGGCGGCACGCCCCTCGCCGTCGACGACGAGGCGCTCGATCGTGTCATCGACCTCCGACACCGGCACGTCGAAGAACGCCAGATCCGCCACCGCCCCCACGGCGAGGTACCCGGTTCGGGCGGGCCCGGTGTCGAGCCCCATCGCGTGCGCTCCGCCGAGGGTCGCCGCGCGCAGCAGCAGCTCCGACAGGTCGCGGTTCGCGTACCCCTGCGCGCGCGCCATGCGGTGAAGCGCCGACACATCGGCCAAGAGGTCGAGAGAGGGACTGGATGCCAACGAGTCGGTGCCCACGGCCAGCGCGTTGCCCTCGAGCAGATACGCGGCGACCGGCGGCTCGTCGAGCCCGATGACGGCATTGGACCGAGGGCACAGGGCGACGGTCGTCCCGCGTGCGCGCAGGATCGCCCGGTCGCGCGCCGTCATGTAGACCCCGTGCGCGATATGGCAGTCGGGACCGAGAACGCCGAGCTCATCGACGAACTCCGTCGCCCCCGTGCCGAAGCCCTCGTCGCGCAGGGCGCGGAAGCTCGCGGGCTTGTGCGACTGCCAGGGCGCGGCCTCGCCGTGCTCGCGCTCGAAGGCGGCTTCGCCGAGGTGCAGGTGCAGCCGACTCCCGCGCTCGCGCACGATGTCGGGGATCTCGAGCAGCGGCTCGACGTCGAGCGAGTAGGGCGCGTGCGGCGAGAGCCCCGTCCCGGGGGGCGAGGGCAGGGCGTCGAGCCGGGCCTCGACCTCGGCGCGACCCCGCTCGGCCCACGCCGCATTGGTCCAGCTCATCACCTCCCAGTAGGTGATGCCGTGCAGGCGTGCGTCGTGCAGCGCCGAGGCCGCCTCGACGTCGGTGACGATGTCGGCGACCGCCGTGGTCCCGGCCGCGATCATCTGCAGGGCGCCGGCCCTGGCATCCGCCGCCCAGTCGTGACCGGCGCGATAGACGGGGGTGAAGGCGTCGTCCCAGTCGTCGAAGCCCGCGTACGAGCCCCGACCGACCTCGGCCATGCCCGTGTACTGCAGGTGCGAGTGCGCGTTCACGAGTCCCGGGGTCAGCACCCCCGGCCAGTGCACCTCGTCGAACGCGACGCCGCGCGCGCTCAGCTCGTGGCGCACCCACTCGCGGTCGCCGACGTGGCGGATACGCCCACCCGCCACCGCGATGGCCCCGCCGGGGATGGGCGGCGCCGTCACGGGGACGACGAGCGCTGCCGAGTACAGCACGACACTCATGAGCGGGAGTCCCGGTAGCGGGGCGAACGCCAGTCGTCCACACCGTCGGGATCGAGGTCGCGCGGCGGGTCGATCCCCGCACCTCGCACGGCCAGCGCCGTCCGGGCGACGAGCTCGTCGACCTCGGGGCCGAGCGCGTGCACACCGGGCTCCGGACGCCGCTCGAGCAGCTCCCCCAGGGCCGCGAGCTGCACGGCGAACGACAGGTCCATGATCTCGATGGGGTTGCCCTCGGCGGCGGTGATGTTCACCGCTCCCCCGCCGCCCAGCACGAGCGCGTCGCCCGCGTCCGACGCCTCTCCCGGCACTCCTCCGGCGACCGCGATCACGCGCGCGACGGCGGCGATCTCGGGCGTCACCGTCGAGGGGACGCCCGTCGCCGAGACCACCAGCGCGCCCCCGGCCAGCTCGAGCGCTCGGCCGGTGACCAACCCGTCGTGCCGCGCCTCGAGCGCGCGGACGGGGTCGGTCTCGGCGACGCGCACCTCGGCCCCCAGCGCGCGCAGGTGCGCCGCGACTCCCCGACCGACGGGCCCGTAGCCGAGCACGAGCGCGGGCTGGTCGGTCAGCGCGATCCCCCGCTCCTCGAGCAGGTCGGCGATCGCGAAGACGCACGACTGCCCCGTGCCGTAGCGGTTGTCGAACATCGTCTTGGTGCGCGCGTCGTTGACCGCCATCACGGCGCAGCGGAGGGTGCCGGCATCCTGCATCCGACGAAGGGGCGTGAGGCCGCTCGTCGTCTCTTCGCACGCACCGATCCACCCGTCCACGAGCGCCGGGTCGTCTTCGTGCGCGAGGCGGACCAGGTGCGCCCCGTCGTCGAGCAGCACGTCGAGCCCCGCGCGGAGGAAGGCCAGCGCCTCGGCGCGCTCGTCCGGCCCCGCGAGCGCCGGGTCTGCGGTCACGGCGAAACCCTGAGCTCGAAGCTCGTCTGCGACCGCGACGTCGGTCTCGTCGGGATGCGCGTACACCGACACCTCGGCACCCCGCTCACGCAGCAGAAGCGAGAGCACCGCGGTCTTGGGCTCCAGCACCATCGCCACACCGACATGGAGACCGGTCAGGTCGAGCCTCTCAGCAAGGGCGGCGGCGACGGGCATGTGCTGCCGTGCGAAGGCGACGCGTCCGGCGGCGTCTCCGCGTTCGGGCAGCGGCTTGCCGTCGAGCAGCACGCGATCGGCATCCAGGTCGAACTCGATGCGCCCCGAATCCGGGATCGGGCTCGGGATGCCGCCGAGCCGCGCCAGCAGATCATGCAGGGCATCGGCACCGGTCCCGGTCACCGCGAACGGGCGCCCGGCGATCATGAGGTTCGACAAGCGCGCAAAACGGCGGACGATGCGCTCGGGTGCGCGAGGGTCGGTCACGGCACTCAGCCTAGGGTCGCCGGGCTCGCACCTTCGGACAGTCGGGCCCTCCGTCGTCGCATGCGCCCGGCGAACCCACCCCGAACCGCCCCCGGCCTCACCTCGGGAAGCGCCCCGCCCGGGGACGCACCCGGCGCTCGCGGCGGGATCAGCCGCCCCGCCCCAGGAAACACGAAAAGGCCCCGCCCTGCCGAAGCAGGAGCGGGGCCGAATCGTGCGTCGCGAATTACTTCGCGGCGACCACCTGAAGGGTGATCACGGCGGTGACGTCGTCACGCAGGCGAACGGTCGCCTCGTGCTGGCCGACCGACTTGATCGCCGAGGTGATCTGGATCTTGCGCTTGTCGAGCTCACCGAGACCGGCGGCCTTGACGGCGTCGGCGACATCGGCGGGCTTGACCGAACCGAAGAGACGACCCTCGTTGCCGGCCTTGACGGCGAGCTTGACGGTGTTCGACTCGAGCGAGTTCTTCAGGGCCACAGCATCTTCGTGGTCGTGGATCGCGCGGGACTCGCGAGCGGCGCGAATCGACGCGACCTGCTTCTCGCCACCACGGCTCCACGACACGGCGAAGCCCTGCGGGATGAGGTAGTTACGGGCGTACCCGTTCTTGACCTCGACAACATCACCGGCGCTACCGAGCCCGGTGACCTCATTCGTGAGAATCAGCTTTGCCATCGGGTGCTCCTTAGCGGCCGGCGCCGGCGTAGGGCAGAAGAGCCATCTCGCGCGCGTTCTTGATGGCGCGGGCGATCAGACGCTGCTCCTGCACGGAGACACCGGTGATACGACGGGCGCGGATCTTGCCGCGCTCCGAGATGAACTTGCGGAGGGTGGGGACGTCCTTGTAGTCGATGACGCCGACGCGGATCGCCTTCGCGGGGGCTGCGTTCTTTGCGCCCTTCCGCGGCTTGCGGCGGTCGCCAGTGGCCTTTCCAGCCATGCTTCCTTCTTTCGTGTGGTTCGGACGCCGTTCCAGTCACGAGGACCGGGGCACGGCATCCGGAATTTCGGGGGTCGTCTCGCTCGAGAGCGGGGCGAAGATCAGAACGGGGTGTCGTCGCCGTAGGAGCCGGGAGTGCTCCACGCGTCAGCGCCGCTGTTGTTGCCGCCGCCGTTGTTCGAGCCGGGGGTCGACCACGGCTCGTCGTTCGACTGCTGCACCTGCGCGCGCTGACCGCCACCACCGCCGCCACCGTTACCGCCACCGGCGGCTCGGGTGACCTGGGCGGTCGCGTAGCGGAGCGAGGGGCCGATCTCATCGACTTCGAGTTCGATGGAGGTGCGGTTGTTGCCCTCGCGGTCCTGATAGGAACGCTGCTTCAGGCGACCGGTCGCGATGACACGGCTGCCCTTCGTCAGCGAACCGGCGACGTGTTCGGCGAATTCGCGCCACACCGAGGCGCGCAGGAACAGCGCCTCGCCGTCTTTCCACTCGTTCGCCTGACGGTCGAACGTGCGGGGAGTCGACGCGATGGTGAAGTTCGCGACCGGCAGCCCGTTCTGCGTGTACCGCAGCTCGGGGTCGGCCGTGAGGTTGCCCACAACGGTGATGACGGTTTCGCCGGCCATCGTCGTTACTTCGCAGCCTTCTCGGCGGACTCGACCTTGCGGGGAGCGGCAGCCTTGCGAGCGGCCTTCTCCTCGGAGCGCTTGGCTTCGGCGGCGACCTGAGCGATCGCCTCTTCGGCACGGAGGACCTTGGTGCGCATGATCTGCTCGTTCAGCTTCAGCTGACGGTCGAGCTCGTTCGTGGCCTCGCTGGTCGCGACGAAGTTGACGACGGCGTAGATGCCCTCGTTCTTCTTGCGGATCTCGTAGGCGAGACGACGGCGGCCCCAGATGTCGATCTTGTCGATGGTTCCTCCATCGGCCGTGATGACCTTGAGGAATCCGTCGAGCTTCGGAGCGACCTGGCGCTCGTCGACCTCGGGATCGAAGATGACCATGAGTTCGTACTGGTGCGTCACTAACCCACCTCCTTCGGACTAGAACGGCTGACGGGCATTTCCCGGCAGCAGGAGGGTGTGTTGCACGTCATCACGGGGTTACACGCGCATGGGCGTAGCCGGACAACCTTCGTAGTCTAACGGATGCCGGTGGCCCCGGGGAATCGGACCTCGGTAGCGTGGACGTGACCAGACGACGGCGGGGGGCCGCATGGCAGGGATCCGACCATTCGACGCGCGAGCGTTGCTGACGCCGCCCGACCCGCGGGCCGCGAAGGCGTTCACGGCGCAGCTCCGAACTGAGGGGAAGCTCCCCGGGACGGGCGCGGCGATCGCCGCCTACGCCATCGCACTGGCGTTCATCGGCGGGGTCGGCGTCGTCATCATCGTGCTCGCGGTCGTGCTGTCGCCGTTCCTGCGCGAGGGATCGATCATCCTGGGCGTCCTCTTCCTCATCCCCATCGGCTTGGGCCTCGGCGGGCTCGCCCTGGCCTGGTTCGTGGGGCAGAAGACCCAGCGGACGCAGGAGGACCGCCGGCTCCGGCTCGCCGGGTTCGGCCGCGACGTGGGCATGGAGTACGTCCCCGCGGTGCCCGCTCCCCCGCTGCCGGGTGTGCTGTTCGGTATCGGCGGCGACCGCACGGGCTACGACATCCTGCGCGGACGCGAGCCGCGATTCGTCGAGATCGGCAACTACGCGTACACGACGAGCGACGGCAAGAACACGCACACCTCGCGCTGGGGATACATCGCGATCCGGCTCGACGTGCCTCTTCCTCATATCGTCTTGGATGCCGTGGGCAACGGCGTGAAACTCGGCCTCTGGGAGCGCGGGCAGCGCCTGAGCCTCGAGGGCGACTTCGACAGGTACTTCCAGCTTTCGTGTCCCGAGGGCTACGAGCGCGACGCGCTGTACCTCTTCACCCCCGACGTCATGGCACGCTTCATCGACAACGCCTCGGCACTCGAGGTCGAGATCGTCGACGACTGGATGTTCCTCTACTCGCCCGAGGAGCTCTCGACGACCGACCCGGCCCGGTGGGCGTGGGCGTTCGCGGTCGTCTCGGCGCTGCTCGACAAGCTCGACCAGTGGGCGCGGTGGCGCGACGACCGGCTGCGGGCGGACGCTCCGGTGGGTCGACCGGCGGCGGCGGGGGTCGCGGTGCCAGCGGGGGCCGGGACGCCCGCGGCGGCCGGAGCACTCGCACCCGCGCCGATGACGTTCACCCCCGCGCCCGTCGGGGTCGCCCCTCCCGGTCAGCGGTTGAAGCGCAGCAAAGCGTGGCTCATCGCGCTGCTCGTCGTGGCCGGGGCCTTCGTCGTCGTGCCGGTCGTGCTTTTCGCGGTCGGCTTCCTCGTCTTCTTGGCGCAGTCGTCATGACCGTCGACACCACCGCGCTGACCCAGCCGATCGAGCGAACGAAGGTCCGCGCCTTCAGCAAGGCTCTGCGCGAGAAGGGGATGCTGCAGAGCCGCGCCTTCACGATCATCGTCTTCGCGTTCGTCGGGATCGTGGCCGCGCTCATCATCGTCCCGACCCTCGGGTCGATCGTCGCGACGGCCTTCACCCGCGGCAGCGGCAACCCTGTCGCGCTGCTCCCCTTCGTCCTCGTTCTCGCCATCGTCGGATTCCTGGTGTGGGCCTTCGTGCGCGCGGTCGGCGGCTCCGCGGCACGTCGCTACCGGCTGAGCCTTTTCGCGAGCGCGAATGACATGACGTGGCATCCGGGATTCTCGAACCCCCGGCGCCCTGGCATCATCTTCGACCTCGGCCGCAATCAGGAGCTGCACGACGTGATGCGGCGAGCGCAGCCGCGCGCTCTCGAGGTGGCCAACTACACGTACGAGACCGGGTCGGGGAAGAACAAGCAGACGCACCGCTGGGGATACGTCGCGCTGCGGCTCGACACCCCGCTCCCCCACATCGTGCTGGATGCCGTGGGCAACAACGGTCTGTTCGGCGGCTCGAACCTGCCGATCACGTTCGGTCGCGACCAGCGGCTGAGCCTCGAAGGCGACTTCGATCAGCACTTCGCCCTGTACTGCCCCGAGGGATACGAGCGCGACGCGCTGTACCTGTTCACCCCCGATGTCATGGCCCGGTTCATCGACAACGCCGCGGCGCTCGACGTCGAGATCGTCGACGACTGGCTCTTCCTCTACGCCAAGCGCGACCTGGTGACCCTGGATGCCGCGACCTGGCGGTGGTTGTACGCCACGGTCGACGCGATCGACGAGAAGCTCGCGCAGTGGGCGCGGTGGCGCGATGAGCGGCTCGCCGGTTCGTCCGCGGGTGCTGCGGACGGCGGCACCACGGCATCCGGCCCCGCGGCCCAGAGCGTGCCTTCGCTCACCCCGCCACCCGCCGGCGTCGCCCGCGAAGGGCGGCGCTTGAAACGAGGGATCTCGTGGGTATCGATCGCGGTCGTCGTGTTTATCGGCGGGTTCTGGGTGCTGTCGGTCGTGCTCGGGCGATGAGGGTCACCCCGGTTTCGGCTGAGGACGCGCATCCTGCACGAGTCACCGCACTAAGACACGCAGAGGCAGCCGCGGAGTGGATCGCTGAACCGTCGAACGGGCGTACGACGTTGGCTGTTACTTGCGCCAGCCGTGTCGACCTGTGTGGCGGGACCACGCCACGTATTGAGCTTCGCTGACGGTAATCGTGCGTCCCTCCGCAGGTACAAAGAACTTTCCGGTTACCGGGTTTCCGCCCGCGCCACCCTGATACGCGGCATCAACGTATTCGGGTTCGGCAGTTTCATCCTCGCCGACATGACGTAGATGAACGATCTGGGAAGGGTCCAGTTCGTGGAACGTTTTGTACTCTCGGGGTTCGGTGGGGTAAGCCATTCAGACAGGGTATGTCAGGTACTTCTACCGATTGATCACGTGGAGCGGCTGAGACCGCGAAGTCTCGGAAAATTCGGTCCCGAGCCGAGGCGTACTTAACCGACTATCAGAAGCCCGGGTTGTCAATAGTTGGTTGTGGCCCGGGCTACGCCAGACTTCCACCCGGCGTAGGTGTAGGTCACGGAGTACTGCGTACCGGAGGGCGGCGTGCAGTAGCCACTCCTGAGAGTCAGACCTGAGGGGCAATCCCCGGGGCCACGAACTTGGGATGCAGCCGTTGCTGCACCCCCGTCACCATTCCCACGAGGGCCGGTGCCCCATGTCCAGATATTTGTACCGGATCCTTGAGAGGGTTGCGTCGTGCCTAGCGCGAGAGAGTTCGAGATGCTGAGCGAGGTGAGGTTCTTTGAGGTGGCAGATGTTGCCGAAACGGGGTTTGCGCTCGATGTCGTCGTGCCGTCCATCAGGAGGCCGCTCTTGTTAGATCCCCAGCACAGCATCTCGGAACTGATCTTTTTAGCGCATGCGCTGGTCCGTCCAGCTTCGATGAAGTCGAATCCGCCAGAAGTAATGACCTCTGGATCGGTTCGTTCGGGCGAAACGTTGTCGCTCATTGTCCCCCAGGTCCAGATTCGGCCATCATAATCTTGCGCGATGACAAAAAAGTATCCGGATGATACTTGCTTAAACCCGTTGGCCCCTACTTGGCCCCCGAAAGAAACCACCCTTGGTCGGGTTCGTACCGAGTTGTTTCGGCCCAGTTGTTTACTCGAGCCGTCACCCCAGGTCAGGATGTCACCGCCGGTACTTAAAGCTGCTGCGTGGTTGACGCCGGCCGAGACTGCCGTGACCGTAACGTCCGGAATGGCGGTTGGGTACACCCGATCTGTCGTGTCATTCAAACCTAATTGATATTGCTGATTCAGGCCCCAAGCGTATATGGTGCCAGTTGGCGTGATTGCAAAGCTCGTATAGACGGCGTTATTCAAATCGGCAAGCTTACCAACGGTCACACCTTCAGGAAATACGACTCGCACTGGGGAATATCGGTCTCTGGTCGAGCCGTCACCCAGTTGACCATGATTATTTTGTCCCCATGCCCAAACGGAACCGTCCTCGAGGAGCGCTAGGGAGTACGCCCATGCGGCTTCAACCTGCGTAGCCTTCGCGCGTAGAGGGACTGAAACCGGAAGCGCTGCGTCCGAGGTGCCACCGGTACCAAGCTGCCCGACGTCCCCCGTTCCCCACGCCCACACGGTTCCATCTTGCGCAAGCGCTAAGGAGTGGTTTTGGCCTGCTGAGACCTGGGTGAACTGAGTCGCGGAAGGCGAAGAGGACGCGTCGGTGTAGGACTGCGCGCTGCCGGTGTACATCGTCGTCGCAGTCTGGTTGGGCAGGGTGCGCTGAACGGTGTAGGTGATCCCCGAAGAGACGTTATTGGCTTGAGCCCACGTCTGTGATGCGGCGGAAGACCAGGACACCACGTTCCCGCCTGAACTGTTAGTGGTGATGGCGAGATTGGCCGGGGCGCCTAGCGTTGCGGCGGTCAGCTGATTGCCGGAGAGGCTCTTGTCGGCCGTGAACCACGCACCCGTTCTGGTATCCGGCGTCACTACGCCTGTGATGACAACGGATGCCAACGCCGCCGAGGCAAGAATCGAGAGGGCGCGAAGGCGCTTCCGGGACGGTGAAGTTCGATTCATTAGTTTCCTAGGGCATGGGTGAAGTAGGGCTACCCACGCAACTGTGGACAGGGTTGCCAGAGCGCGTGTATCCGGGCCAGCAGTACCTTGCGCGGGTTGTCAGGTGGGCGGGGACGTGGGGGAGTCCCGGACCAGGACCTTAGCACCTAAAACGGTCTAGAATGGAGCGTTTTGGGTTTATATAGACCGTGGTCGTTATCTCAGTGTGACCAAATGCTAGTGGTCCGGTGACAGGTCTTGGTGGTCTTGATTCTCCGCCGAACCTGGGTTTTCCTTAGCTGCGTGCGACTCCGGACACTGAGGCGGCAGACAAAGTGGGGGACCCACGCCACGGAGCCTGACCCGCTTCTCCGGACAGCAACTTTGAGGCGATGGTTGCCTCGGAGGGGGGTCAGTGACCTGCAGCTGCCCACCCGCCGGAGTTGCGACATCGAGCCCTGGCTGTGGTCGCCCATGGGCAAACCCGTTGGCCAGACCGCTCGCAAACTCGGGATCAGCGAGTCGTGCTTCGCAACTGAGGGACGCCGTCGACTCTGGTCGCAAGCCGGGTCTGATGTCCGATGAGCACGAGGAACTGGTCGAGTTGCGGCGCCGGTTGCGGGTGCCGAAGATGGAGATGGAGAACGAGATTCTTACGCCCTTCTGTCGCGTGGTGGCCGCGAAGGGTCAGGCGAACGTCGCTATCGAGCTCGGCGACGAGGCGGCTCCCTCGACCGAGAAGGATGGGAGCTATCGAGACGGTGGTCTTGTCGACGAGGCCGGCTGAGAGGAAGGACTGAATCGTTCTCCCGCCGTCGATGTAAACACGCCCGGCCCCCACTCCCCGAGGGCGACTCGCGCTTCCTCGAAGGCGCGCACGACGCTCATGTGCGTACTCGCGACCAGTGTCGTACTGAGCACGATGAGGCGTTGTCAGCGAACGGCCATTCGGCGGACGCCGAGACCGTGTCGAACGTGGCGCGGCTCATCACCAGAGTGTCGACAGTCGCGTAAAAGCTCTCCACACGAGAGCAGGCCGGCCGACTCCTCACCGACATGCGCGAGGTTCGGGGTCCGTGAGCCACATCAGTTCCCCGAGTCCCGCGATTGCCGCCGAAGACGACGCCGTCGCAAAATGTACGCGAGCGTAAGCCCGGAGTTCACCCCGTGGATGATCCGGGTGCAGCGGAGCATTCGGCACACTCCCAATCCCTCGTCGAGTGAGAGCGTGCATCACGGTGAGGTCCACTTCTCCCACTCCCCCTCGTCGACAGCGAGCGTGACGATCGCGGTGTCCACGTGGGAGCCCGCACGGGGCGGGCCCGGCAATGCGGCGGCTGCGGTCAGACCCCGCGGGTCGACCGCCACAGCTCGCGGCGGCTCTCTTGCTCGACCGGGTCGGGCACGGGCAGCGACACCAGCAGGCGCTTGGTGTAGTCGTCGCGCGGCTGAGTGAGCACCTGGACGGTGGTCCCCTGCTCGCGGATCACACCCTGCTGCAGCACGACGACGCGGTCGGCGACCTCGTCGACGACGGCGAGGTCGTGGCTGATGAACAGGCACGCGAAGCCGAACTCGGACTGCAGCTGCGCGAACAGCTGCAGCACGCGCGCCTGCACCGACACATCGAGCGCTGAGGTCGGCTCGTCGGCGATCAGCAGCTTGGGGTCGAGCGCGAGGGCGCGGGCGAGCGAGGCGCGCTGGCGCTGACCGCCCGACAGCTCGTGCGGGTAGCGGTCGCCGAACGCGGTCGGCAGCTGCACGGCATCCAGCAGCTCGTTCACTCGGGTGCGCGCGGCGCGGGCGCCCGAGACGCGGCGGTGCACGACGAGCGGCTCGGCGATGCACTCCGCGATCGTGAGCAGCGGGTTGAAGCTCGCGGCCGGATCCTGGAAGACGAACCCGATGTCGGGGCGGGTCTTGGCGAGCGTGCGGGGCTTCGCTCCGCGCATCTCGGTGCCGAGCACCTTGAGCGACCCGCCGACGACCGACGTCAGCCCGACCATCGCGCGACCGATCGTCGTCTTGCCCGAGCCCGACTCGCCCACCAGGCCGAGCACTTCGCCCGGACCGATCCAGAAGTCGACGCCCTTCACGGCGACGACCCCCGGCGAACCGAAGCGGCCGGGGTAGCCGATCTCGACCTTCTCCGCGACGACCAGACTGCCCTCGGGCGGCGCGGTCGGGGCCGGTGTCTCGAGCGACTGGCGAGCGCTCTTGCCGCGACCGACGTGCGGCACGGCGGCCAGCAGCTCGCGCGTGTACGCCTGCTGCGGGGAAGCGAAGAGCTCGCGCACGGGCGCCTGCTCGACGATGTCGCCGCGGTACATGACGATCACGCGGTCGGCGAGGTCGGCCACGACGCCCATGTTGTGGGTGATGAGCACGATCGTCGCGCCGAACTCGTCACGGCAGGTGCGCAGCAGATCGAGGATCTCGGCCTGCACCGTCACGTCGAGAGCCGTGGTCGGCTCGTCGGCGATGATCAGGCCGGCGTTGAGCACGAGCGCCATCGCGATGACCACGCGCTGCTTCTGCCCGCCCGAGAACTGGTGCGGGTAGTCGTCGACGCGCTTCTCGGGATCGGGGATGCCGACGCGGCGCAGGATGTCGACGGCCCTGGTCTTCGCCTCGGCCTTCGACAGCTTCTCGTGCGAGCGGAGTCCCTCGGCGATCTGCCAGCCCACGGTGTAGACGGGGTTGAGCGCGGTGGAGGGCTCCTGGAACACCATGGCGGCGTCACGCCCGCGCATCTCGCGCAGCTGGGAGCGGGTCGCGTGCACGATGTCGGTCTGGTCGCCGTCGCGGCCGCGCACGATGACGGCGCCCGAGAGCGTGGCCGTCTCGGGCAGCAGCCCCAGCAGCGTGTTCGCGGTCACGGTCTTGCCCGAGCCCGACTCGCCGACGATCGCGAGCACTTCGCCGGCGTGGGCCTCGAGCGAGATCCCGTTGATCGCCGAGACCGGCTCGCCGTCGGTGGCGAAGGTGACGCGCAGGTCGTCGATCCGGGCGACGGGGGCGGTGGTGCCGGTCATGAGGGGCTCCCATCGGAGGGGGCGGATGCCGGGGGCCCGGCGGGAGCGGCGGTGGCGCGAGCCTCGGCGGGAGCCGTCGACGGGTCGACCGCGGTGACGGGCGCAGGTGCCCGACCGGCGCGGCGGCGCGTGCGCAGACGCGGGTCGCTGAGGTCGTTGAGGCTCTCGCCCACGAGGGTGATGCCGAGCACGGCGAGCACGATCGCGACTCCCGGCGGGATGGCGGTCCACCAGATGCCGCTGGTCACGTCGCTCACCGAGCGGTTGAGGTCGTAGCCCCACTCGGCGGCGGCGGTGGCCTCGATTCCGAACCCGAGGAAGCCGAGGCCCGCGAGGGTCAGCAGCGCCTCGGAGGCATTGAGGGTCACGACGACCGGCAAGGAACGGGTCGAGTTGCGCAGCACGTGGCGGAGCAGGATGCGACCGGTCGGCACACCGATCACGCGCGCCGACTCGACGAAGGGCTCGGCCTTGACCCGCACCACCTCGGCACGGATCACGCGAAAGTACTGCGGCACGAAGACCACCGTGATCGAGATGGCGGTGGCGAGGATGCCGCCCCACAGCGTCGACTGGCCCTTCGTGATCGCGATCGACATCACGATCGCGAGCAGCAGCGAGGGGAAGGCGTAGATCGCGTCGCACAGAACGACGAGGATGCGATCCAACCAGCCGCCGAAGTAGCCGCCGACCAGGCCCAAGAAGATACCCAGGAAGATCGAGAACGCGATCGCGCACAGGATCACCAGCAGAGCGGTCTGCGCTCCCCAGATCACGCGCGAGAGCACGTCGTAGCCGCCGACGGTCGTGCCGAGCAGGTTCATCGCACTCGGTGCCTGTTGCGTCCCGAACTTGACGCCGTCCGCCTCCTGCTGCGCGAACCCGTAGGGCGCCAGCAGCGGGGCGAACAGCGCCGTCAGTAGGAAGACGGCGGTGATGAGGAGGCCGAGCACCAGCATGGTGCGCTGGAGGCCGACACTGCGCCGCAGGTGCGAGATGACCGGCAGGCGGTCGCGCAGGGGGACCTTTCGCACGGTCACGCTGTCGTCGGAGAGGGTGGGGGTGATGGCATCCGACATGTCAGTACCCCACTCGGGGGTCGATGATCGCCGCGATGACGTCGACCAGGAAGTTGGTGAAGGCGACCAGCACGGCGATGATCACGACGATCCCCTGGACGGCGACGAAGTCGCGCGCCTTCAGGTACTCGCTGAGCATGAAGCCGAGGCCCTTCCACTCGAAGGTGGTCTCGGTCAGCACGGCGCCCGACAGCAGCAGGGCGATCTGCAGACCGATCACGGTGATAATCGGAATGAGCGCCGGGCGGTAGGCGTGCTTGGTGACCAGGCGGTACTCCCCCACGCCGCGCGAACGAGCCGAGGTGACGTACTGGGCGCCCAGCGTGCCGATCACGTTCGTGCGGACCAGGCGGAGGAATATTCCCGCGGTCAGGATGCCGAGAGCCACGCCGGGCAGGATCGCGTGGATCAGCACGTCTCCCGCGGCCGCGCCGTCACCGAGGCGGATCGCGTCGAGCAGGTAGATGCCGGTGGGGTTCTCGATCGAGGCGAACTTCAGCTCGGTGCGGGTGCTCGCGCGTCCGGCGACCGGCAGGACGCTCAGCCACACCGAGAAGACGAGCTTGAGCAGGAGCCCGACGAAGAAGATGGGCGTCGCATACCCGAGGATCGCCCCGATGCGCAGGGTCGCGTCGGGCCAGCGGTCGCGCTTGTAGGCGGCGAGCAGGCCGAACGGGATGCCGATGAGCAGCGCCACGAAGAGCGCGTAGATCGCGAGCTCGAGAGTGGCGGATCCGTACTGCAGCAGAATCTCGATCACCGGACGGTTGTCGGTGAGCGTGGTGCCGAAGTCGCCGCGGAGGATCCCGCCGATGTACTCGAAGTACTGCACGATCAGCGGGCGGTCGTACCCGGCCTGCGCGATGCGCTCCGCGAGCTGATCGGGTGGAAGACGGCCGCCGAGGGCGGCGGTGATCGGGTCGCCGGTGATGCGCATGAGCACGAACACCACGGTGACGAGGATGAACACCGTCGGGATGATCAAGAGCAGACGGACCAGGATGTAGCGCCAGAGTCCTCCGCCCTTGGGAGCGACGGGTTTGGCGATGTCGGCAGCGTCGACGGCAGTGACCATACGGGAGAGACCTTACTCACAGGGGGAACGGCGCCTCATCGCTCCGCTCTCGCCCGGCGACCGAGGGTTCGTGACCCTCGGTCGCCGGGCGCGCGATCGCGCGAGGCGCCGCTTCGGTCTTACTTGTGCAGCGGTGCGTAACGGAACTTGAAGGACCCGTCGAGAACGGCGCCCTCGACGCTCGAGCCCACGATTGCGACCTGCTTACCCTGGAGCAGCGGCAGCGTCGAGAGGTCGGCGGCCACCTTGTCCTGGATCTCGCCGATCTCCGACTCACGCGTGGTCTTGTCGGTCTGCGTCGCCTGGTCGACGAGCAGCTTCTGGACGTCCGCGTTGTCGTAGTGGTTCAGCAGGAAGTTGTCCTTGGAGAAGAACGGTGTGAGGTAGTTGTCGGCATCCGAGTAGTCGGGGAACCAACCGAGCTGGTAAGCGGGGTAGGCGTCGGCCTTGCGGTCTTTCGTGTACTGCACCCACTCGGTCTGCGCGAGGTTGACCGTGAACAGGCCGTCCTTCTCGAGCTGTGCCTTGACCGCGGCGTACTCGTCACCCGACGAAGGGCCGTAGTGGTCGCCGTTGTACTGCAGGTTCAGCGTGACGGGCGTCGTAAGCCCTGCGGCCTCGAGGGTCGCCTTGGCCTTGGCGGCGTCGGGCTTGCCCTGGCCGTCGCCGTACATGTCCTTGAGCGCCTCGTTGGCACCCGCGAGACCCTGCGGCACGTAGGAGTACAACGGCGAGTAGGTGTCTTTGTAGACGTCGGTCGCGATGGCCTGGCGGTCGACGAGGTCGGCGGCGGCCTGACGGATCGCGAGCGACTTGGCGGGGTCGGCGTCGGCCGTCTTCGTGCCGTAGGGCATGGTGTCGAAGTTGAAGACGATGTAGCGGATCTCGCCGCCGGGGCCGTCGACGACCTTGACCGCGTCGTCCTTCTGCAGGTCGGCGACGTCGGTCGCGCTCAGGCTGCGGTAGGCGACGTCGATCGCACCCGACTGCACGTCGAGCTTGAGGTTCGAGGAGTCGGCGTAGTACTTGGTCGAGATGCCGCCGTTGGCGGCCTTGGGCAGCGACCCCATGTATTCGGCGTACGGCTTGTACGAGATGAGCTCGTTGGGCTTGTACGAGTCGATCGTGTACTGACCGGCGAAGGCCTTGCCCTCGACGATGGTGTCGTCGGAGGTGACGGCGGTGGCCGAGAAGACCTCTTCGTCGACGATCGGCGCGGCGGGGCTCGAGAGGATCTGGGGCCAGACCTGGTCGTTGCCGTTCTTCAGGGTGAAGACGACCGTGGTGTCGTCGGGGGTGGCGACGCTGTCGAGGTTGCCCAGCAGCGATGCGGGACCGTTCGGGTCGTTGATCGCGACCTGGCGGTCGAACGAGAACTTCACGTCGGACGAGGTCAGGTCGTGACCGTTCGCGAACTTCAGGCCCGACTTCAGCTTGACGGTGTACTCGGTCGGCGAGGTGAAGTCGGCCGACTCGGCGATGTCGGGAGTGACCTCCGACGTGCCGTACTGGCTGTTCATGAGGAAGGGGTAGATCTGCGTCATGACGGCGAACGAGCCGTTGTCGTACGAGCCGGCCGGGTCGATCGAGGTGATCTTGTCGGTGGTGCCGATGACGAGCGGGTCGGTCGAGCCGCCGTCGGAGGAGCCGCCTCCGGTCGTGGTCGTGCAGCCTGCCAGGACGAGGGTCGACGCACCAAGCGCGCCGAGAGCGAGGCCGAGTCGGCCGCGGCCACTGTTGTGCAGTGTCATGTTGTACCTCTGCTCTGAAGTGTTGATTGCGACAAATGCCGCATTCCTTCGGACATCTAAGTCCGATTCCCGCCACTCACAAAGCCCTTGCGCGCATATTTACGAGACCGAAACTCAACGAACGTGCGACTGAGTTCCGGCCCGCGGGAAGCAAAGCACTCACCGCCTCGCCGCCGACCCCGTCACCCGCCGTGACGTCCAGCGCCGTATACGCCTTACGGAATACGCGTCATCGCGCCGCGGTCACGGGGTCGCCGCTCCTGATCAGATCCGCCTCGAGCTCGCGCACGATCGGGATCACGGTCTCGCCGAAGAGCTCCAGCTCCTCCTGGAAATGAAGGAACCCCAGCAAGAACAGGTCGACGCCACGCTTCTTGTACTCGATGATCCGCTCGGCGATCTGCTGCGCGTCGCCGAAGAGCTGCGTGCGGAAACCGTCGTTGTACTGCACGAGGTCGTCGACGCTCGAGTCCGCCCACATGCCCTTCTTGTCCGCGGTCGCGTTACCCGCCTCCTGCACGCTCTTGCGGAACCCCTCGACCGCGCCCGAATCGGCGTGGGCGATGATCTCGCGCAGCTGCGCCTCCGCCGCGGCACGGCTGTCTCGCTGAATGACGAACCCGTTCAGGCCGAACCGGGTGCGCCGACCGTGCTCCGCCGCGATGCGGGTGACGTCGTCGTACTGCTCGGTGAACCCGTCGAAGTCCTTGCCGTTCGAGAAATACCAATCCGAGAATGCGCCGCCGTTGAAGCGCGCGGCCGTGGAGTTACCGCCCTGGAAGATGTCGGGGTGCGCCCGGCCCGGCACCTCGTACGGGAACGGCCGCAGCGTGAAATCGGTGATGTCGTAGTACTTGCCGTGGAACGAGAACTTCTCCTGCGTCCACAAGCCGCGAAGCACCTGGATGAATTCCGCTGCCCGCTCGTACCGTTCGTCGTGCTCGAGCCACTCGAGACCGAGGTCGGTGTACTCGTCCTTGAACCACCCGCTGACGACGTTGACGGCGGCCCGGCCGTGCGAGAACTGGTCGGCCGTGTTGATGAACTTGGCCAGAACCGCCGGATGCCAGATGCCCGGGTGGATGGCCGAGATGACCTTGAGCTTCTCGGTCGCGAGCAGCAGAGCGAGGCTGATCGAGGTGGACTCGTGCTGCTGGGCAGCGCCGTAGCTCGAGGCGTAGCGCACCTGACTGAGGGCGTACTCGAATCCCACGCGCTCGGCCGTCTGCGCGAGCTTCACGTTGTAGTCGTAGCCCCAGTCGGTGCGCTGCTCGATCGAACTGATGACGAGCCCGCCGCTGACGTTGGGCACCCAGTAGGCGAACTTCAGCGGCTCGTGGGTGGGAGTGGAATCGGTCATGGGGTCCTCCTCGCGGATCGGAACCCGGCCAACCTCGCATCGCTTCGGGCATCGGTCAACGACATATGACGGACCGTTTCGTCGCGTGACGCCGGGCGACGGTCGCCGGGTGAGGATGGAGCCATGACCTCCCCCCAGCGCGTGCGTTTCGGCTACTGGACCCCCATCTTCGGCGGATGGTTGCGCAACGTCGACGACGAGCAGACCCCCGTGTCGTTCGCCCACATCGCCGACATCGCGCGGGCTGCGGAAGAGGGCGGGTTCGACCTCACGCTCATTCCCGAGCTCAACCTCAACGACATCAAAGGCGTCGAGGCTCCGTCGCTCGACGCGTGGGCGGTGACGGCGGGACTGGCCGCGGTCACGTCGTCGCTGGAGCTCATGACGGCCGTGCGTCCGGGTTTCCACAACCCGTTCCACACCGCGAAGCAGGCCGCGACGATCGACGAGATCAGCGGCGGCCGTTTCACCCTCAACGTCGTGTCGGCGTGGTGGGCAGAAGAGGCCAAGCAGTACGAGGGGCTCTTCAGCGCGCACGACGACCGGTACGCCCGCACGATCGAGTGGGTGGAGGTGCTGCGCGGTCTCTGGTCGCAGACGCCTTTCGCGTACGAGGGGGAGTACTACCGCACCGAGGGCACGTACACCGAGCCCAAGCCGCAGGTGCAGCCGCGCTTGTACGCCGGCGGCGAGAGCGAAGCCGGCCGCACGGCGATCACGCGCTTCGCCGACGCGTACCTCACGCACGGCGGAACCCTCGAGGAGCTCGAGACGAAAGTCGCCGACATGCGCCGCCGGCGCGCCGAGGCCGGAGCGACGCCGTTCGAGGCCTTCGGCATGGCGGCGTATGCCGTGGTGCGCGACACCGAAGACGAGGCGCAGGCCGAGATCGATCGCATCACTGACGTGCGCGGGGGAGCGGCCTACGGCTCGTACCAGGACTTCGTGAGCAAGTCGAAGCTCGACACCCAGGTCGACCTCAAGGAGTACTCGGTGTCGAACCGCGGCCTGCGGCCGAACCTCGTCGGCACGCCCGACCAGGTCGCCGAGCGCATCGTGGAGTTCGCGAACGTCGGCGTCTCGACGCTGCTGCTGCAGTTCTCGCCGCACCTGCCCGAGATGCAGCGGTTCGCCGCCGAGGTGATCCCGCGCGTGCGCCGGCTCGAGGCGCAGCGCGACGCCTGACGCGGGGGCGTTACGGCGCGAACGTCCGGCGCAGGTCGGGCGGGGCCTGGCGCGGGCCGGACCCGGGTCTGCGCACCCCCTGTTGAGTGTCCAAAACACCCGGACGGATTAGAAAAACCTCCGGGTGTTTTGGACATTCAACCCGGTGGAGGTGGCGCATTCCGTTCACCGTCCCTGCCCGGGCTTTGCTCGGCGAGCGATGCCGACACGCCCGCACCCCGTGGGTTGGCACGCCGCCCCCGCACGTCGGCGCGGCAATGCGTCGGCGCGCCCGTGCGTCGGCACGCCCGTGCGTCGGCACGCCGTGCCGGCACCAGGCCGCCGGGCATGTGAGTGTCCAAAAGACCCCGAGCGCGCCGACGCCTTCGCGGGGTGTTTCGGACACTCGAGGGGAAAGGGCACCGCCTGGGATGGCCGCACGCCTGTTGAGTGTCCAAGAAACCCGGACGGATTCCGAAACTCTCCGGGTGTTTTGGACACTCAACGGGACAGACGGATGGATGCCGTCGACCCCGCGCGAAGGTGCGCTCTACGCCACGGCGCGAAGGGCCTGGTCGAGGTCGGCGATGAGATCTTCCGCATCTTCGAGGCCGATCGACAGGCGGATGAGGCCGTCGCCGATGCCGAGGCGGTCGCGCGTCTCTTGCGTGAAGCCCAGGTGAGTGGTCGTCGCGGGGTGGAGCGCCATCGACCGGGTGTCACCGATGTTCGTCATGCGACTGAAGAGGCGTAGGGCGTCGAAGAAGCGCTCCGCGGCGGGACGACCGCCACGCACGGTGAACGAGAACACCGAGCCCGAGAGACCGTCGTAGTCGCGCACGGCGAGCGCGTGCTGCGGGTGAGACGGGAGTCCGGCGTAGTCCACGCTCTCGACCGCCGCATGATCCTCGAGCCACTCGGCGATCGTGCGGGCCGTGGCGAGGTGCTGGCGCATGCGCACCGACAGCGTCTCCATGCCCTGCTGCAGCAGAAAACCGTTCAGGGGCGAAAGCGCCGGACCGGTGTCGTTCGCGATGCCGAACCGCAGTGACAGCTCGAACGCACGCGGCCCGAACGCCTCGACGAACGAGGCATGACCGGCGATCGCGGTGTCGGTGAGGGCGGGGTAGGAGCGGTCGGATGCCGCCCAGTCGAAGGTGCCGCCGTCGACCACGGCGCCGGCGAGGTTCGCCCCGTGGCCAGAGAGGAACTTCGTCGCCGAGTGCACGACGATGTCGGCCCCGTGCTCGATGGGGCGGATGAGGAACGGCGTCGCGATGGTGTTGTCGACCACGAGAGGGATGCCGTGGCGCCGCGCGACCCGGGCGACGGCGTCGATGTCGACGACGTCATTCTTGGGGTTCGGGAGGGTCTCGGTGAAGATCGCTTTGGTCTCGGGACGGATGAGCGCGTCCCACTCCGCTTCGTCGGTGGGGTCCCAGACGTACTCGACGGTCACGCCCATGCGGGCGAACGTGCGGTCGAAGAGCACGCGGGTGCCGCTGTAGATGCTCGCGGTCGAGACGATGTGCTCGCCGCTGCCCGCGAGACCCAACAGGGCGATAGTGATCGCCGCCTGGCCCGAGCCGACGACGATCGCGCCCGACCCGCCCTCGAGGGAAGCCAGGCGGGCTTCCGCTACCTGGTTGGTCGGGTTCGCGTTCCGCGAGTACAGGTGGCCCAGATCGGCGCCGGCGAACCGATCGGTCGCCTCCTGGAAGGAGTCGAATCGGTAGGCCGCCGACAGGTGCACCGGCGTGATGCGCGAGCCGTGCGTGAGGTCTTCGATCTCGCCCGCGTGCACCTGCCGCGTGGCGAAGCCGAAGCCGTCCCACTCGGAGTGCGGGGGAGCGGCCTCAGCCACGCGAACCGACCACTTCCTGCGGGAGCAGCGAGCCGAGCCAGCGAGCGATCTCGCGCGGTCCGGAGCGAGGCGCGGTGGCCTCGACGTCGGGGTTGTAGTTCGTGTTCGTGTTCACGTCGTAGGTCACGGTGCGGCCGTCGCGCGTCTCGATGAACTCGATACCGGCGATACCGACGCCCTCGGCCGCGAGAAAAGCGAGGAAGCGATCGATCAGGACGGGATCGACGTCGTCGCGACGGCGGAACAGCGGCTCGGGCTCGACTCCGTCGGCACCCGGAACCGCGCACGCCTCGGCGGGGCACAGCTCGAAGCTGCCCGCGCTGGTGTCGACCCGCACGGCGTAGACGAATTCGCCGGCGACGAACTCGGCGCGCGTGATGAACGGGGCCTGGGCGACCAGCAGCTCCTGCAGCAGCGTGATGCCGTCGGGCGAGGGCTCGAAGTCGGAGCTGCCGACCCACGCAGCGAACTCGTCGACCGAATCCCAGCGCCGCACGCCGAGGCCCTTGCCGCCCTGATTGTGCTTGCTGATGAAGGGCGCACCGAAGTCGCGTGCCTTGGCAACGAGGTCGTCGGTGCCGAACACGGCGACCGTGCGCGGAACGTCTATGCCTGCGTGCCGCAGAGCCGCATGCTGAGCGACCTTGCTGACCTCGAGCTCCAAAACGTCTGCGCCGTTGATCACGGTTCGACCCCACGACGCCAGCCAGCGGAGAACGGCGCGACCGAACTCCTTGCTGTGCGCGTGATCGCGCGTGTGCGCCGATGCGCTCAGACGCGACCAGAACACGCCCTCGGGAGGCTCGACCGCGAGGTCGATCGACCCGTCGGTGAGGAGCCACTCCTCGAACGGCACCCCTTCTGCCTCGAATGCCGCCGCGAACGGCGGGATCCACTGGGGATTTTCGTGGATGACATAGACCTTGCCCGACATGCCGCCAGGCTAACCCGCACCCCCGACATCGCGCCCACTCCGCGTCACGAAGCGACACCGGGTCGCGGCATCCCTAGGCTCGTCTCTCGGAAAGGGGATGCCATGACCTCCGACTACATCGACGCCAACCGCGCCAACTGGGACGAGCGCGCGACGCTGCACGCTGCCCGGGATGGCTCAGGATACGGAATCGCACGCTACATCGACGACACCGAAGCATTGTCGGACGTGGTGCGTTTCGACCGGCCGCTGCTGGGCGACATCGCGGGAAAGCGAACGGTGCACCTGCAGTGCCACATCGGCACCGACACTCTTTCCCTGGCCCGACTCGGCGCCAAGGTGACCGGACTCGACTTCTCCGAGAACGCGGTCGTCGAGGCCCGCCGGCTTGCCGCCGAGGCGGGCGTCGAGGTCGATTTCGTCCGGTCGGATGTGCGGGATGCCGCGAACGCCCTGCCCCGCGGAGAGTTCGACCTCGTCTACACGGGGATCGGTGCCCTGTGCTGGCTGCCGTCGATCACCGAGTGGGCGGGGGTCGTCGCCGACCTGCTCGCTCCGGGCGGCACGCTGCACATCCGCGAGGGGCACCCCGTCCTGTGGGCGATGAACGAGGATCTGCCAGGGCTGTCCCTCGCGTTCCCCTACTTCGAGCAGGCCACTCCGCTCGAGTGGAACGACGACAGCACCTACGTCGAGGTGGCCGCACCCCTGAAATCGACGCGGACGTACGAGTGGAACCACGGTCTCGGCGAGATCGTCACGGCACTGCTCGAGCGCGGCCTGCGTCTCGACACGCTGGTCGAGCACGACAGCGTGCCGTGGGAGGCGCTTCCCGGCCGCATGACCCCGCGCTCCGACGGCGAGTTCGCGTTGACCGAGCAGCCGTCGGTCGTGCCGCTGAGCTACACGATCAGGGCGACGAAGGTGGCGTGAGGGTCGGTGCGGGCGAGAAAGTCCTCGACGGCTGGAGCTCGAAGATGTCGCCCGGAACGCACGGACTGACGTAGCCGAAGTTGGCGAGTCCTGTGCCGACCCAGAGGTCAGTGATCGCGCCATCCTTATGCGTCCCGGCGAGAAACGGCGGATCGGAGACGATGTAACGGGTCGGATCCAAGTCCGTGTTCACAGTCAGTGTCGCGTCGACGCCCAAGGTCGACCACTTTTCTTGCACACGTATCGCGAGGTTTTCTGGCGTGTCCGAGAGGGTGGCAGTGAGCTGAGAGTCCAGGCGAAGTTGAACCTCAGCTATTCCATCCTCCAGACCGCAGGAAAACCATTGCTTTTGTAAGGACCATCCGTCGACCCCGATCACATGCTGCGCAGCGGAGTAGAGAACAGCCCCCTCGTCCGAAACAGCATCTGGCGTCGCGAGCTCCCCGTCCGTGTGCTCCGCAGACGCACAACCACTGAACGTCACAGAAACAGCGCACACGGTGACCGCGAACAAGGTCCACTTCCTCGGAGTCAAAACGGACCGCCCTCCCATTTCTCGCCGTCCCTGATGATTCTGTCCTCCGGTGTCCCGCCCATAACAAGACGATCGTCGTCTCCCATCGCCGCCAGGGCGGCATTAAAAACGGCGGTGGTGTTACTCGTCAGATAGCTCGCATTGAGCTGCGACTCGGTGCCGAAAGGGCCGTGCTTCCCCACAGCGAAGAGCTCCCGCCCGCCGACCTGAGCCGCCTCAGATGAGAAGACTTTCGCGCCGAACTCCGGCAAGGTCGGGTCGGTGCGGTGCGAGAGGGCCTGGCCCAACGGAGCCCACCCGTCGAGTCGAGCTTGAGACGCAAAGACCTGCCCCTCTGGCACGTTCAGGTCAGAGGCGTTTCCGACCTGGGGAGCAATCCCCGCAGAGCCCAGAAGAACAAGATGATCGGCCTCCGCGCGCTTGAGCGCAAGCGTAGCGACGTCCGTGCCGTAGGAGTGCGCGATGACGGAAAGATCCGCACTTGCGCGACCGACAGCAGATGCGCTGATGGCCTGAAGGTCATGCGCGAGTGCAGATGCTCCGACCTCGGCCCTGGCATCTCCCGCGACCTCCAGGGCATTACTGTCCGGCATGGGTGGGTGGTACCCAATCCATGCCACAACCGCGATGCTGGAGGGATCCACGTGCGCTAGCTGTGCCTGTTCAGCCCTGAACGCGCCGGCAAACCTCACATAACTTTCGATGTCGTTGGCAACCGTCGTCCCCATCCCCGGCACAATCACACTCACATGCTCCGCGGCATCCAAATCCCCCACCGCCACTTGCGCCAACGGCGGCCGGTCCAGCACCAGTGAGACGAGCGTGTTGCCCTTCGACGCACGATCCAGCGCCTCCAAAGCCGCCACCTGCTCCGCGTCATCCAACGGACTGTTCCGCGCCTCCTTCAGCGCCTGGGCGAGCACGATGCGGTTCGCCCGGTCGCGTGCGGCGTAGGCGACGCCACCGAGGTTGCCGATCACGCCGGGGGCCGTCGCGATCAGCGCGTCCTGCTGCGAAGCGCTCAGCTCGCGCCACCAGGGCGCCACCTCGCTCGGGGCGATCTGCGACAGCCGGGTGACCAGGTCTGGCCGGGCTTGTAGCAGCGCGGCGAGCGCGGCACCGTCGAGCGAGCGCAGCACCGACAGCACACGGTCCCACGTCAGTGTGGCCACGCCGAGTTGCGTGCCGACAGCGGCCCACGTCGCGCCGCGCGCCCGCACCGCGTCGATCGCGGCGCGGACCGCCGCGGCCGCGGCGGTGCCCGCTGTGCGCACATCGGCGCGGGCGTCCGCGAGCATCGCCTCGGCGCGCGCTCTCGCTTCCGTGCGGGTCGTCGGGGCAGGGCCGCGGTGTCGAGCGTCGGTCGCGAAGACCGGCCACCCCCGAGCGAAGGAGGCGAACGGGACTCCGTCGGCGGCGTCCTCCGCCAGTGACTCCGAGAACGCCCACCCTTCGATCGCCTCCGCCGCGAGGGTCTGCGCCCTACGCAGCGCCAGGGCGTAGGTCCGCATCGGCTCGACGATCGAAGCCGCCCCGTCGCCGATCTCCGTCCACCGCTGCGCCACGGCCGCCATACGGGCGGCATACGCGTCAGCTCCCTCACCGCTCCAGCCGTCGATTTCGCGCAGCCACCGAAGTTCCTCGGCCGTCGTCCCCGCCACACGGCTTCGTCCCGACGCGAGATGAGCGGCCTCGTACGCCGCATCAACCGAACCCGGAACCAGGTCCTGAGCCACCGACGCCGCGCCCAGACCGCTCACAGCCCCTCCTTGAGCGCCTTCACGGTCGCGTCGGCCTTGGCACCCGCCGCCTCGTACATCTCGGCGGAGTTCCGAAGACCGGATGCCACGTCGTCCGACTGCGCGACCACCTCGGTCCACCCGCCCGTCAGTGCCTGCACGAAGTCGCCCACGGCCGCGCCCAGTTCGGCGTGACCGAGGTTGCGGGAGTCGGGCACCGCCGTCTCTGCCTCAGCGCGCTGGACGGTGACGTCGACGACCTGTGCCGTGCGACGCAGTCTCTCTGAATCAACCGAGATCTCGCGCATGCCGGAAAGGTAGACGAACTCGGCGGAGGGCCTCGGAAGTTATCCACAGATCCCGCCCGCAACCCGGGCGAAGTTCACCCGGTCACCCACCCATGACGAACGTCACCCCCGAATGGTGACGGGCGATGGATGTGCCGCGAACCACCCGGGGCCAGCATGAACACATGACCTCCACCACCCCCCTCCCCGCCGCGATCGACGCGCGGGGCGTCGTCAAGAGCTTCGGCTCCGTCCACGCCGTGCGCGGCGTCGACCTCACCGTCCGACCGGGCGAGATCGTGGCCTTCCTCGGCCCGAACGGCGCGGGCAAGACCACCACGATCGACATGATCCTCGGCCTCACGAACCCCGACGCCGGCAGCATCGAGGTGTTCGGCCACACCGCTCGCGGCGCCGTCGCCCGCGGTCTCGTCTCCGCCGTCCTCCAGTCGGGCGGACTGCTGAAAGACCTGACCGTGCGAGAAACGGTGGAGCTCACGGCGAGCCTGTTCGCCGAGAAGCGTCCCGTCGACGAGGCGCTCGAGCGTGCCGGCATCCGGAATCTCGCCCGCCGCAAGGTGGGCCTGTGCTCGGGCGGCGAGCAGCAGCGGCTGCGCTTCGCGATGGCGCTCGTGAGCGACCCGGCGCTGCTGATCCTCGACGAGCCCACCACCGGCATGGACGTCGAGGCGCGCCGCTCGTTCTGGAGCGCGATTCGAGCGGATGCCGCGCGCGGACGCACCGTGATGTTCGCCACGCACTATCTCGACGAGGCCGACGAGTACGCCGACCGCATCGTGCTCATGCGAGGCGGGCAGATCGTGGCCGACGGCAGCACCACCGAGATCAAGAACCTCGTCTCGGGACGAGTCGTCCAGGCGACGCTTGCGGATGCCGACCTCACGGCGCTCGCGGCTCTGCCCGGCGTCGATTCGGTCGAGGCCAACGGCGAGCGCGTCTCGGTGCGCACGCGGGACTCCGACGCCCTCGCCCGGCACCTGCTCAGCACGACCACGGCGCGCGATCTGGAGATCACCGCGCAGAACCTCGAGAGCGTCTTCTTGACTCTCACCGCCGAGCCCTCGGCATCCGACCTCGTCTCGACAGGAGCACTCCGATGACCGCCATCACTCTCGACCGCCCGGTTCCCGCCTTCGGTGGCTTCACGCTGACCTACCTGCGCATCGAACTGGTGCGCAAGCTGCGGAATCCTCGGAGCATCTTCTTCACCGTCGCGTTCCCCGTGCTGATGTTCTTCATCGTCGGGTTCCAGACGCTCGACGTGCCGCTGACGGATACCCCGCTGGCGGCCGGGGGAGTGTCGGTGGCCGCGTACATCATGGTCTCGATGGCGATGTACGGAACCATGATGTCGGCGACGCAGACCGGGGCGTCGGTCGCGGTCGAGCGCGCGCAGGGCTGGTCGCGCCAGCTGCGGCTCACGCCCCTCAACCCCGTCGCGAACGTCGTGGTGAAGATGCTCGCGGGCATGATGTTCGGCCTCATCGCCGTGATCGCCACATACGCGGTGGCGGCGGGCGCCGGCGTGCAGCTCGCCCCGGTGCAGTGGATCGTCACGGGCCTGGCGGCCTGGGTGCTCGCCGGCGCCGTCTTCACGACGCTCGGGCTCATGGTCGGGTACATGGTGCCCGGTGAGAACGCCGCGCAGATCACGAGCCTCGCGGTGGTGCTGCTGTCGTTCCTCGGCGGGTTGTTCTTCCCCCTGTCGTCGATGCCCGACTTCCTGCAGGTCATCGGCAAGCTGACGCCGGTGTACGGCATCGGCGAGCTCGCCCGTTCGCCCCTGACTGGTGACGGATTCGACCTCGGCGCCCTGATCAACGCGGTGGTCTGGCTCGTGGTGTTCGTCGCCGGAACCGTGTACTTCTTCCGTCGCGACACGCGTCGCGGCTGACGCGCCTAGGGTGAACGACGTGAGCACGACGACCGGCCCGGAACGCACCCGCGTTCCGGGCCGCCGTCCGTTCCGACGCGGCTGGTTCATCGGGGCGTCGATCTCGTTGATCTGGACCTTTCCCGTGCTCGTCGAACTGTGGGAGGGGCCGAGCGTCGCGGGTCACCTCGTCGGCACCGCGATCGTGGTCGTGTTCGCGGCCGCGTTCATGGCGACCGTTCCCTACGCCCGTGCCACCGCGTCGCGCCTGCGCCGGGTGGCGCCGACCGTGGTGCTGTTCGCACTCAGCCTCGCGCTGCTGCCGTGGCTCGGCGCCGACATCCGTTGGATGTGGACGTTCGTCGGCGTCGCGTTCGCCGTCTCGGCGATGGGCCGACGGACGACCTGGCTGTTCGTCCCGGCCCTCAGCGCTCTGTCGTTCGTCGTCGGCGAGGCGATGGGCGCCGACGCGTTGTCGAACGTCGTGAACTCGGCGATCATCCTCTCGATCTCGATAATGATGTTCAGCTTCGTCGAGAACATCTCGACCCTCGAACGCCTCCGCGACGCGCAGGAGCAGATCGCCGAACTCGCCGCCGAGCGCGAACGCGGACGAGTCGCCCGCGATGTACACGACATCCTCGGACACTCGCTCACCGTGATCACCGTCAAGGCCGAGTTGGCGGGACGACTGATGGATGCCGGCTCCCCGGCCGCCCGTGACGAGATCGGCCAGATCGAGGAGCTGTCGCGGGGAGCGCTGGCCGACGTGCGGGCGACGGTCCACGGTTACCGGGGCGTGAGCATCAGCGGCGAGCTCGCCGCGGCGCGAGCAGCGCTCGAGAGCGCGGGAGTGTCCGCCGACCTCCCCGGCTCCACCGACCAGGTTCCCGCCGACCGGCGTGAACTCGCCGGCTGGGTCGTTCGAGAAGCCGTGACCAACGTGGTCCGCCATTCCGGCGCGAGTGCCTGCCGCGTGCGACTCGACAACCGCTCCATCGAGGTCGCCGACGACGGTTGCGGCCCGGCGTCCACGGCATCCACCGGCTCGGGACTGACGGGGCTCCGCGAACGCGTCGAGACCTCGGGGGCGCGGTTGACGATCGGTCGCAGCGACCTCGGCGGGTTCCGAGTGAAGGTGGCGTGGTGATCCGACTGCTCATCGCCGACGATCAAGCTCTCGTGCGCGGGGCCCTCGCCGCCCTCCTGGGACTCGAGCCCGACATCGAGGTCGTCGCCCAGGTCGGACGCGGAGACGAGGTCGTCGAGGCCGCGCGGTCGTCGGACGCCGACGTCGCCCTGCTCGACATCGAGATGCCCGGCCTCGACGGGATCGCTGCGGCATCCCTCCTGCGCTCGGAGGTTCCCGGATGCCGCGCCCTCATGGTCACGACCTTCGGGCGCCCCGGGTACCTGGCGCGGGCCATGCAGGCCGGCGCCTCGGGTTTCGTCGTCAAGGACACCCCGGCGGCCGAACTCGCGAATGCGGTGCGGCGGGTGTCTGAGGGTCTGCGCGTGGTCGACCCGCAGCTCGCCGCCGAGTCGCTCGCCCAGGGCGACTCACCCCTGACCGAACGCGAGACCGACGTGCTCGCCGCAGCGCGCGACGGCGGCTCGATCGCCGACATCGCCCGCACCGTGCACCTGTCGGAGGGCACGGTCAAGAACCACCTGTCGAGCGCGATCGGCAAGACCGGCGGGCGGAATCGGGCGGATGCCGTGCGGGTCGCTGTGGAGCGGGGGTGGCTCTGATTAGGCGCCCACCCCGAACGCCACCGCCTCCTCCTCCGTCAGCATCCGCGACCGAATGAGGAATCGCATGCCCGTCGGTCCCTCGACCGAGAACCCGGCGCCACGCCCGGAACGACGTCATGGGCGGGGGTCGTCGCCGAGCTCCCGACGCCCGGAGGGACCCTTCACATCCGGGAGGGACACCCGATCCTGTGAGCCCTGAACGAGGAGCTCCCCGATCTCGCGCGATCTTTCCGTACTTCGAGCAGACAACCCGCTCGAGGGGGACGACAGCACGTACGTCGAGGTCTCGGCGCCGCTGACGTCGACCCGCACGTGCGAGTGGAATCACGGCCTCGGCGAGATCGTCACCGCCCTGCTCGGCAGAGGCCTCCGCTTCGACGCGCTCGTCGAGCACGGCAGCGTCCCGTGGGAGGCCATCCCCGGCCGCGCGACCTCACGGAAGGACGGCGAGTACGCCCTAACCGAGCAGCCGTCCGTCATGCCTCTGAGCTACACGATCCGGGCAACTAAGGGGCGTGAGCGGGGGCGCAAAACCTTCCGAAGGTGGAGGGGACTGCACAGCCCCGTTCGGCGCCCTGGATGTCATCGGCCGCCAAAAAGCAGCGCGGCACCCCCCGCAACCCCCATCGCGGCGACCACGGCCAGTAGGTACCACGTGACTCGCATACGGTTCACACGGCTGCCCCGCGACTGCATGGGCGTCACGGGCGCGCCGAACTGGTGTACCTCAGCGCCCGAGGACGAGGCGTCCATCGGGAAGGTCTCACGAACACGGTCCATGAGTAGCTGCGCTGTACGAAGAGTGTGCTTCCATGACTGCGCGTCGTCCGTCGAAAGAGAGCGAGGGGCGTACAGAAACAGCCACCGTCCGTTCAGTTCCACATCCAACGGATATGACCCGTTGTCCAACGCCTCGACGACCTCGGGCGTCAGGAGCGCGTCAGCCGCAAACTCTGCTCCGGGGGCTGCCTCTACGCGGAGGCCGCTACGACTTTCGTCCGCTAGAGCCCCGGCCGGGGTTGCCGGCAGAGGGCTCTGGGCAAAGTTCGACCGCGATTCCATCGTGACGGAGGGCATCGCGACGCCGACGTCCACAGCAAGATACCCCCACCGCTGAGTGAACTGGTTCCCCACAGCGACCTCCGTGTAGAAGCTGTCACCGATCTCCATCATGGGAGTGCCGGGGATGCGCACGATGTTGACGGCGCGCTGCGAGAATCGCGACCTGCCATTCGGTTCGCGAAAGACCACCCCGGGCAGCTGCTGCTCGACCGCATGCGTGTAGTACTGCCAGCCGTTCGCCAGGGCTAGACGAGCGACGGCGTTCGCCGTCGGGTCTGTCCTCGCCGGCGGATCGGTCGGATGCGTGAGCGGCGTGAAGTCGATGTCAGCGTGCACGGGGTCATTCTGCCCGCTGCGGTGTCAAGACGAGACTCCGTCTGTGGCGCGGGAGACCCTATGGTGTTGAGCACGACATTCAAGGAGGGCTGAGTGACGGACTCTGCAGAAGTGAAAGAAGCGCTACTCAAGCTCGACAGGCAGGTGGCCCTGAGCCAGCGTCGGGCGGAGCAGATGCAGCAACTCGCATCGGACATCGAGGCGATACGCGTCGAAATCTCCTCCCCAGGTGGACAGGTAAACGTTTCAGTGGATGCCAACGGACGGTTGCTCGATGTCGGCTTCACTCACCAGGCGTTCGTATTGGGTCCCGATCGGGTCCGTTCGTTGCTCCTTCAGGCGCTCGACGAGGGCTACGAGGAAGCGACACGTCGCAGTATCGCCCTGGCTACGGATGCTCTCGGACCCGACGCGCCAACGGTCGCTGGCCTTCGCACGAATGCTGAACGGTACCGCCCACAAGCGAAGCAAGAGGATGCAGGGTGAGCGACGATCGTATTCGAGTAGATCCGGATTTCCTGCGGCAGCACGCTCGTAAAGTGGCGGCGCTGTCGAGCGACGTTGCTGAAGCAGCCTCGGCGGCAGGGCATGTCTCTCTCGGAGGGCAGGCTTTCGGAATCATTTGTGCCTTTGCCGCCACCCCGACGACTCTCCTCGGCTTGAGCGCTACAGGTGCCCTCCAATCCGTTGAGCGCGCCCTGGGGAGAGCTGCAACCGCAGCAACGCAGATGGCCGACGACTTCGAGGACCTCGAGAACCGCTTCGTGTACGAGCTAGAAACTCTCCGAGCGAAAATTGACGGCGGTGTATACACGTGACGGAGACAAATGCGCTGATCGCACTACCGGAAGCAGGCAGTCTCGCCGACGGCATTGGTCCGTTCGAAGATGGATCTCTCCTCGTCGAGTCCATCTCGGGGGGCGATTGGATTGGGGCATCACTTGCCGGGGGCTCGATCCTCGCGTCTGGCGTCGACGCGGTCGTAAACCCGATCGCGACCCTCGTCTCGCTCGGCGTTGGATGGCTTCTCGAACATATGTGGCCGCTGAACGACTGGCTGAACGAGCTCACCGGCGACCATCACGAGGTCGCCGGTTTCGCCGAGACCTGGCAGAACATCGCGGGTCGACTCACTGGGTCGTCAGACTCGCTGCGTTTTTACGTTAGCGACCTGGGCGACTTCGACGGGGCCGCTGCTGACGCCTACCGAGCGTTGCTTACGTCCCTGACGTCGTCATTGCACAGGTGCGCTGAACTGTGCTCCGGACTTGGGATTGCGGCGGAGTTACTTGCTGGGATCATCAAGGCGGTACACGATGTCGTCCGCGACGTGATCGCAGACCTCGTCGGGTTCGTCGTTCAGGAGCTGGCGCTGGTTGCAGGAACCTTGGGGGCGGCAACACCGGTAGTGGCCGCCCAACTGGCGGTGAAATCGGCCAAATGGACCGCCCTTCTCTCCGGATTCATCCGCGACCTCGTGACGTCCGCCGGAAGTTACGTGGATCTTGCCAAGACGATCAGGGAATTCGTCGACCGGGCATCCTCGGCCATCGACGGGAGTGTGCCCGCCGCGTGACTCCGCTTCTCGATCGGGCCTTGGCCGCCGTTCCTCCCGCCAATTGAGTATGCGGCGACCTCGGCGTTCTGCGTTGCTATGCCTGCATTCAGCAACTCGCGATCGGGTGCCCCGCGAGATCCGGCTACTGCCGGGGCACACCGCATTGGCGATTGCCTACGACAAAGGGGCTGAACATCGTTACCGCTCCCTTCATCCGGCGCGATCTCATGCATTGCTGGGTCGTGCGGCCGGTTGTGCCGGTCCCTCGGCCCCTCTCGCATTTGGTCGGCGCAGGAGTACGGCTGCGTCATGAGTCCGGCAGCTCGCGACTAACGCGATGGTAAGCGACATACGAAGCGCCTCGGGTTGGTGAGGACCTGCTCCTTTGGCATTACGACGACGCGCCCACCCCGAACGCCACCGCCTCCTCCTCCGTCAGCATCCGCGACCGAATGAGGAACCGCATGCCCGTCGGTCCTTCCACCGAGAAGCCGGCGCCGCGTCCCGGAACGACGTCGATCGTCAGGTGCGTGAACTTCCAGTACTCGAACTGCGACTCCGACATGTAGACCTCGACGGGGTCGTCGAGTCCGACCTCGATGTCGCCGAGGTGCACGTCGCTAGGCCCGGTGAGGAACATGCCCACGGGGTAACACATGGGGGAGCTACCATCGCAGCACCCGCCGGACTGGTGGAACATCAGCGGCCCGTGCTTGACCGTCAGCTCGCGCAGCAGCGCGGCAGCGGCATCCGTCACGTCCACGCGGGAGAGTTCTGGCATCCGTTCCCGTCCTTCGTTGAGGCATGTCCCACTTAGTGCGGAGATCGCGAACCCGATCCGCACAAAGTGGGACATGTATACCGTCCGCCACGCTGCGTGTCCCACTTCGTGCGAGTTCAGTCCGTCGAGCTCGCGCGAAGCGGGACATTCCGGAGGGAGCTCAGAAGAAGCCCATCGCCCCGTCGGCGTACGACACGAGCAGGTTCTTCGTCTGCTGGTAGTGGTCGAGCATCTTGAGGTGGTTCTCGCGGCCGATGCCCGACTGCTTGTACCCACCGAACGCCGCGTGCGCGGGGTACTGGTGGTAGGTGTTCGTCCAGACGCGCCCGGCCTCGATGGCCCGGCCCGCGCGATAGGCGGTGTCGCCGCTGCGGCTCCAAACACCGGCGCCCAGGCCGTACAGCGTGTCGTTGGCGATCGAGATCGCGTCGTCGAAGTCATCGAACGACGTGACCGACAGCACCGGCCCGAAGATCTCCTCCTGGAAGATCCGCATGTCGTTCGTGCCCTCGAACACGGTCGGCGCGACGTAATACCCGCCCGACAGGTCACCGCCGAGGTCGACCCGCTCCCCGCCCGTGAGCAGCTTCGCACCGCCCTGCTTGCCGATGTCGATGTACGACAGGATCTTCTCGAGCTGGTCGTTCGAGGCCTGCGCGCCGATCATCGTCTCGGGGTCGAGCGGGTTGCCCTGGCGCACTTTCTTGACGCGCTCTAGGCCGTCGCCGAGGAACTGGTCGTAGATCGACCGCTGGATCAGCGAGCGCGAGGGGCACGTGCACACCTCGCCCTGGTTCAACGCGAACATCGTGAAACCCTCGAGCGCCTTGTCGTAATAGGCGTCGTCGTTGTGCAGAGCGACGTCTTCGAAGAAGACGTTGGGGCTCTTGCCTCCGAGCTCGAGCGTGACGGGGATGAGGTTCTGCGAGGCGTACTGCATGATCAGGCGGCCGGTCGTGGTCTCGCCGGTGAAAGCGATCTTGCGGATCCGCTTGTGCTGGGCGAGCGGTGCTCCCGCCTCGATGCCGAAGCCGTTCACGATGTTCACGACACCCGCCGGCAGGAGGTCGCCGATGATGTCGAAGAGGAACAGGAGAGATGCCGGGGTCTGCTCTGCCGGCTTGATCACGACGCAGTTGCCCGCGGCGAGAGCGGGGGCCAGCTTCCACGCGGCCATGAGGATCGGGAAGTTCCACGGGATGATCTGACCCACCACACCCAGCGGCTCGTTGAAGTGGTACGCCACGGTGTTCTCGTCGAGCTGGCTGAGCGATCCCTCCTGCGCCCGCAGCACCCCGGCGAAGTAGCGGAAGTGGTCGACGGTCAGCGGAATGTCTGCCGCGAGCGTCTCACGTACCGGCTTGCCGTTCTCCCACGTCTCGGCGACGGCGATCTTCTCGAGGTTCTCTTCGATCCGATCGGCGATCTTGTTCAGGATGACGCTGCGCTCGGCCGGGGTGGTCTTCTTCCACGACGCGAACGCCTTCCACCCCGCCTCGACCGCGCGGTCGATGTCGTGCGCGTCGCCGCGAGCGACCTCGCAGAACGGCTTGCCGGTGACGGGGGTGATGTTCTCGAAGTACTCGCCGCTGTGCGGTTCGACCCACTCTCCGCCGATGTAGTGCCCGTACCGCGAACGGTACTCGGCGACGGCCCCGCGGGTTCCGGGAGCGGCGTAGACGCTCGAGACGCCTTCTTCGACGATGGTCATGCGTGTCTCCTTCGACGGTCATGAGTCGCCGCGTCGGCTTCGGGCGGCGATGCGCCGACGGTACGCCGGGAGAGGTTGCATCGGGTTGCACGGGGTCGTCGTGGCCGCGGAGGGCGCGAGATCACGTGACCTGGACGAAAACACACGACAAGACGGGTGATGTCGGCGAGATCACGTGATCTCGCGACCTCACCGCACCCCGCGAAACGACGGATGCCACGACCCCGAGGCCGTGGCATCCGTTCTGCGCGTCGAAGACTCGGCGCAGCCGCGCGACTACGCGTCGGCGTCGGCGAGCACCGAACGCAGCGGGGGGACGTTGACCGCGTGCAGGTCGACGTCGTCGAGGCGCTCGATGCTCTGCACGCGTGGCGCGATCGCGCGGTCGTCGGCGACGATCCAGCTGCCGACGAGGAGGAAGCGGTCGTTGCCGGCGGTGATGGGCCCGGTCAGCGCGAACGTCTGGTGCGTGGGAGTGAGGAAAGTGACGCGCACGGGGGTGCCGTGGGGGAGCGTCGAGGGGTCGACCACGTCGGCCTCGAGCGCGGGCTGCGGGGCCTCGATGCCGAGGTCGATGCGCTGGATCTCGGCGCTCGTGGCGAGGATGACGTCGCCGACGAGCGGCTGCCCGCCGACGCCGATGCGCACAGTGCCCTCGAGCGCGTAGAGCCCGTAGCGGGGCGAGCGGACGATGACGCGGGCGACGTCGCCCGCCTTGACCTCGGCGAGTGCCTCGCGGATGCGCCCCACGTCGCGACGGGCGCGAGCTGCCGAGAAGATGTCGAGAGCTTTTTCGTCCATATGGTCAGCGTAACGAGGGCCTCCGACATCGGGGAGGCTCTCAGCAAATCCCCCGGTGGCGCGGGGGAGCACGGAGTGTCACGCGCTTTCGAGGCTCGCCAGCCGGGCCACGAGACCCGCGCGTTTGGGTGAGCGGGCGGGCACCAGCTTCAAACACAAGCGCAGCACCTCCTCGTCGTCGCGCGCGTCGGCGGTCTCGGCGTAGGCGAGAAGCACATCCACCCCTGCTTCGGCGATCAGCGCCTCACGCAGCGTCGAGCGCACCGACTCACGCACCTCGACCACCCCCGGAGCCTCGGAGTCGGGGAGCACCGAGCCCGCATAGGCCGCGAGCGCCACCCGGTGCGCCCCGCGATCGAGCAGCGACAGCACGTGCTGCGCGTCCGTCTCGAGGCCCACGGGAAGCCGGTAGGGCCGCGAGGTGGGGACGAGGCGCGGCGCCACCGGGGCGAGCACGCGCCGCAGCCTCACCATTTCGGGCCGCAGCGTCTCGACGGCAGCGTGGCCGTACACCGCCTCACTCAGTGCCTCGGCGGACAGACCCTCGCGGTGGACGGCGAGCAGTAGCAGGATCTCCGCGTGCCGCGCGCTCAGCTCGACGGACGCGCCGCCGACCTCCAGCAGGGCACGGTCTCGACCCAGGATGCGCAGCAGGGCCCTCGCCGGCGCCGATCGACGCGGGGGAGGAGTCTGCCGCGCGCGCAGTCTCGCCACGAGGATCTCGCTCTCGATCGCCCGAGCCGTGGCATCCACCAGTAATTGCGCTTGAGGAGTCACCGCCTCGGGCCCTCCGGTGACGTCGATCACGCCGAGCAGCCGGCGCGTCTCGGGGTCGTGAACGGGCGCCGCGGTACACGACCAGGGCTGCACGAGCCGGTTGAAGTGTTCCGCGCCGCGGATCTGCACCGACCTGTCGAGGGTCAGGGCCGTCCCCGGGGCCGAGGTGCCCACGGCATCCTCCGCCCAATTCGCCCCCGCCACGAACCCCATGTCGCCGGTCAGGGCACGGATGTGACGATCGCCCTCGACCCACAGCAGCCGGCCCGCGGCGTCTCCCACCGCCACGACCACTCCCGATTCCTCCGCAGTCCCGGGCAGGAGCAGCGAGCGCACCATGTCCATGACCCCGGCGAGCGGGTGAGCGCGGCGGTACGCGTCCAGCTCGCCGCTGGGCAGATCGAGCGGCGGAAGACCTTCGGGCCCGACGAGGGATGCCAAAGACCTTCGCCACGACTCCTGCACGAGCGGTCGAACGTCAGCGAGTCGGCGGTCGTCATTGCCGGCGATGAGCTCCTCGTGGGCACGCGCGATCAGCAGCCCCGAGGTCTCGGGGGATACGGCCGGTCGCGACCACGGAGAGGGCACGGGACTCCCATCGGCGGTGACGGAGGTGGGTCCCAGTGTAGGTCGGGTGTCGCGCCGGCGGGAGGGTCCGATTCAGCGGGGCGCGCTCGATCCTCCGGGGCGGTCGTCGAGTGCCCCGCCCCGTTACGGCGCCATCTCCCACGACACGACGTGCGCGCGATCTAGCGGAACCGGCCCCGGCGCCAGGACATGCGGGATGCCATGAAACCACGCCCCGCTCACCCCTCGGCGCGCGCATTCCTCCAGCCAGGCGCGATTCTTCCGGGTCGTCGTCAGAACAGCTCGATGGGACGCGCGATCGAACGGCAGGACCTCACGCGGGTCGATCGGATCGCCCGTGGCGGTGAGCGTGCGGTCCACCACGACGCTGCCCTCGGGGAGATCGGCGGCCGGAATGGCCCAGAACTCCGCCGGCGGCCGACGACGACCCCGGATCTCGAGCCACGCCTGCCAGATCGCATGCGGGTGGACGGGGGAAAGGAAGACGACCTCTGTCCACGTCCGGTCGAGGCCGGGAATGACGGTGTCGCGCAGCCGCTGCCGCTCCGCGGTGTCGTCGTACTTCGCGAGGGCGTCTCGGTGAGCCTCGGGGGCGATCTTGGCCAGATCGCTCAGCGGGAGGAGCGTCGACGTCCCCTCCGCGAGACCGACCCGCGCGTGGAACACGTAGCTCGTGGCATCCATCGCTCCAGCCTGCCGAGGGAAACCGTTCCCGACGCCCGGAAAACGCCGTCAATCCCAGAGGAACGGACGAGTGCCCCGCGGCCCGTACCGTCGCGCGGACCGCGCGACCGACCCGCCGCCGGCGGTCCGTCACCGTCGGCGTGTCACCGAAGAACTCCGCGCAACGGTCCCGCCCACCGGCGAAAACCTCGAACGCGACTTCAGCCCCGCGCCGCCCACCACTCCCGCAGGCGCTTCTCGGCCTCGTCCTCGCCGAGCACGCCCTCGTCGAGTCGCAGGTCGAGCAGGAAGCGATACGCCTCGCCCACCTCGCGACCCGGCTTCAACCCGAGCACCTCTTGAATGCGGTTGCCGTCGAGCTCGGGGCGGATCGAGTCGATCTCCTCCTGCTCGCGGAGCGCCGCGATGCGGGCCTCGATGTCGTCGTACGCGGATGCCAGGCGCTGGGCCTTCCGCTTGTTGCGGGTGGTCACGTCGGCACGCGTGAGGATGTGCAGACGCTCGAGCTCATCGCCCGCGTCGCGCACATAGCGGCGGACCGCGGCATCCGTCCACGCCCCCTCGGCGTAGCCGAAGAACCGCAGGTGCAGCTCGACGAGGCGCGAGACGACGGTCGTGGTCGCGGCGTCGAAGCGCAGGGCCTGCAGGCGCTTGCGCGCCATGCGCGCGCCCTTGATGTCGTGGTGGTGGAAGGTCACACCGCCGCCCGCCTCGAGTCGTCGGGTAGCGGGCTTGCCGATGTCGTGCAGCAGCGCTGCCAGGCGCAGGGGCACGTCGGGCGCGGCATCCGGGTGTCGTTGCTTCTCGAGCGCGATGGCCTGGCGCAGCACCGTCAACGAGTGCTCGTAGACGTCCTTGTGGTGGTGGTGCTCATCGACCTCGAGGCGCAGCGCCGGCACCTCGGGCAAGAACTCCTCGATCAGACCGGTTTCGACGAGCACCCGGATGCCGCGGACCGGGTCATCGGTCTGCATGAGTCGCACGAGTTCGGCCTGTACCCGCTCGGGACTGACGATCTGCAGGGAACCGCGCAGCTCGCGGATGGCATCGAGGGTGTCGGGGTCGACGGCGAAGTCGAGCTGCGACGAGAAGCGAGCCCCGCGCAGCATGCGCAACGGGTCATCGCCGAAGCTCACGGCCGGGTCGATGGGGGTGCGCAGGCGCCCCGCGACCAGGTCTTCGACGCCGCCGGTGGGGTCGACGAGCGTGCGGGCGGGAACCCGCAGCGCCATCGCGTTGACCGTGAAATCGCGACGGCTGAGGTCGGCCTCGAGGGTGTCGCCGAACGCGACGGTGGGCTTGCGGGTGACCCCGTCGTAGCTGTCGGCGCGATACGTGGTGATCTCGACCTGCTCACCCTTCACCCGGGCACCGATCGTGCCGAAGGCCCGACCCACGTCCCATTGCACCGACGAGACGGGCTTCACCAGCGCGAGGATCTCGTCGGGGCGGGCGTCGGTCGTGAAGTCGAAGTCGTGGGTGACGCGGCCCAGCAGGGCATCGCGCACGGGACCCCCCACGATCGCCAGGTCGCGACCGGCGTCGGCGAAGACGCGGGAGAGTTCGGCGACCACGGGATGCGCGGCGAGCTCCTCGAGGCGCGCGAGACCCTCAGCCATGTTCAGCATGCCTTCGAGCCTATCCGGGGCCGCTGAAGGTCACCGAGCGAGGTGGGCTGTGGATCAGTCGTCTGCGAAGCCCAAGAACCCCGTCACCAGCAACTCGCGCACGCGCGGCAGCAGATCCGCGCGCAGGGCTTCGGCATCCACCTCCATCAACTGGGCGATCGCATCGATGAGAGCGCCCACCGCCAGGTCGCCGTCGCACGCGCCGACGAGGGCCGCGAGCCCCGGGTCGACCTCGAGCGTTCGCGCGAAGCCACCGCCCTGACGCAGTTCGATGACCGAGGGGTCCTCCTCGCCCGGGCGGTGGTGGCGTGCCTCGGTGACGTCGGGGGCGACGCGCAGCACGCTCGCCGCCAAACCCTCGTCGTCGAGCAGCGCAGCTCGGTCGTGCGCGGCGAGGGATGCCGACAGGTGCGGCCCGAAGGCCGATTCCCCGCCACCCGAGACGCGCTCGTAGCGCGCGAGCGTGGGTCCACCGGCGAGAGGTCTGCGCAACAGCACGTACCCGAACCCCACACCCGTCACCCCGCGACTCGCGAAGTCCTCGAGCCACGCGTCGATGAGCCGCGCGTAGGCGGGGGTCCCGGGCACCGTACCGCCGTCGCGCACCCACAGCTCGGCGTAGGCGAGGGGGTCGAGCACCTCGCGCTCGATGACCCACGCGTCGAGCGACGGTCCGACCCATCCGCGCACGCGATCGAGCCCCGACTCGCCCCAGCGGTACTCCCAGTTGCCCAGCGACTGCGCCACCGCGCCGGGTGCGAGGTGCTCACCGATGCCCGAGATGACCGCGGCGACGAGCGAGTCGCCCTCCATTCCGCCGTCGCGGTACTCGTACGCGGGAACCCCGGCGACACGCGGTGTGATGACGAACGGGGGATTGGATGCCACCCGGTCGAAGGTCTCGCCGGCAACGGGATCGAACAGCGATCCCCGGCGGGTCTCGATCCCGTCCACACCGTTCACGAGGGCGTTGAGCCGGGTGAAGCGCAGGGCGCGCTCGGAGATGTCGGTCGCCACCACGTGGTCGACGAGCCGGCGCAGGCGCAGTGCCTGGATACCGCATCCCGTGCCGATGTCGAGGGCCGTGCGTGCGCTTCGGGTGAGCTGAAGACGGGCGAGGGTCTGCGACGCTCCGCCCACGCCCAGCACGTGGTCCTCGGGGAGAGGACCCTCGAGAGCAGCCTCGTCGAGGTCGCTGGCGATCCACCACTCGACCTCGCCCTCGTCGTCGGCGAAGGCCTGGGGCCGCACGAGCGCGGCGGGGGTCACGGCATCCCCCGAGATCTCCAACAGCCCGAGAGCCGCCGCCCCGTCCACACGGAGGGTGGGGAGGGCCGCTTCGGCGTCTCCGCGGGGTACCGGCAGCCCGAGACCCCACAGGCGCCCCAGCACCGCGAGGGCGTCACCGCGCTCGCCCAGCGCCCGAGTGGCGGGGCGGCGGAGCCCGCGGGCGACGGCGTCGTCGGCCTGCACCCCCCACGCGTCGCGGAGGGCCGCACTGGTGTAATCCGCCGCGCGAAGGTCGTCGGCGAGGGCCTGGCACAGCTGGGGATCGGGTTCGGGAAGCACCGGTCCATTCAATCGTCTGCGCGAGGCTATCGGGGGGCTTGTAGGTACGCGGGCCTAGACTCGCAGGCGGTGCGAGGCCCCCTCGTTCCGCCGACGCTCGTATGACCGTGACCTCCCAGCCTTCGGGCGCACCCGTGCCGCGGCGCTCCTTCACGCGCCGGCTCCTGGCGACCCTGGCCGCCGGGGCCCTCGTCGCGGGCATCGCACTCCCGGCCACCGCCGCCTCCGCGGCCACGCCCAGCCCGTCGCCGTCGGCCTCGACCTCTCCGTCGGTGCTCACCGCGGCACCCTCGGCGAACGGCATCCTGCGCCCCGGCGATGCCCTGTCGGTCGTCGTCACCGTCGCGGCCGGCACCTCGCCCGCAGCCGCCGGGCCCGTCACCCTCTCCCTCGGGTCCGCCCCCCTCGCCGACGACGCGTCGATCGACCGCTGGCTCAGCGGTGATGCCTCGGGCATCGCTCTTCAGCAGATCGCCGTGGGAACACTGGATGCCACCGCCTCCGGCGCCCAGTCGACCACGACGCTCACGGCACCGGGCACCGATCCGGCTCTCGCCAACCGCGGGGCGGGGGTCTACCCCGTGCTGGCGACCAGTGCGGGACTGACCGCCCCCAGCGTGGTCGTCGTCCCCGCCGAGGCCGACGCGCAGACGCCGATCGCGCTCGTCGTGCCGATCACCGCGGCGCCCCTCACCCGAGGGCTGCTGACGGCGAACGAACTGGCCGAGCTCACGGCCGTCGACGGCGCTCTGTCGGCGCAGCTCGACGCGGTCGACGGCACCGCCGCGACCCTGGCCGTCGACCCCGCCATCCCCGCCGCGATCCGCGTGCTGGGCTCGGCGGCCCCGCCCACCGCGGTGTCGTGGCTGCAGCGACTGCTGGCCCTGCCCAACGACCGGTTCGCCCTGCAGTTCGGCGACTCCGATGTCGCGGCCCAGCTGCACGCCGGTCTGACGGCCCCGCTGACGCCCACGTCGCTGCAGAACTACATGGCCGCAGCCGACTTCGTGCAGCCGGCTCCGGCCGTCTCGGCGGTATCGACCCCCGCACCGGCTGCGAGCTCGACACCGGGTCAGCCGACGTTCCCGTCGCTGTCGACGCTGCTCGACATCGGGGTCGCCACCCCCAACGTCTACTGGCCCGCCACCGGATCCGCGGGTTCGGACACCGTCGCCGCCCTCGGCACTCTCGGCAGCGCCGACGACCCTGCCCACGTCCTCGTCCCGTCCACGAGCGTCTCGGGAGGCGGTCGTCAGGCCTCCGCCCGCGTCGGAGGGGTGTCCACCCCCGTCTACGACGCCGAGGTCTCGCGCGCCCTCGCCGACGCGGCCGGACAGAACGACAGCACCCGCCGCGGCGCCTCGCTCGCGGCCGCCCAGGCGTACCTCTCCATCGCGCGCGCCGCCACCGGCGATCAGCCGGTCCTGGCCGTCCTCGACCGGGGCACCGATCGCTCTCGCGTCAGCCTCCGCGCGACCCTCGGCCTCGCGGCGACCGCCCCGGGCTTCACCGCATCGACTCTGCGCGCGGTGGTGGCCCTCCCGGCATCCGAGGTCTCCCTCAGCGCCCCCACCATCGACACGGCTCGGGTCGACGAGGTCCGCGATCTGCTCGGCGACGAGCAGAGCATCGACCGCTTCGCCTCGATCCTCGATCAGCCCGAGCTCCTCACCGGCCGCGAACGCGCCGAGCTCCTCCAGGTCACGAACGTGTCCTGGACGGGGGATGCCGCCCGTCAGGCCGTCTCCGATCACCGCGCCGCGACGCGCACGACGCTCGACTCCGTCGGCATCCTGTCGTCCGACTTCCGACTGGTGAGCTCCAGCGCCCCCCTGCGCCCGTGGGTCCGCAACGATCTGCCCTGGCCCGTCACGGTCGTCATGGCGGTGCGCACCAACGACGTGCGCCTGCGCGTGCAGGATCACACGACCATCGACGCCCAGGCCTCCGCCAACACCCGCGTCGAGGTCCCCGTCGAAGCCCGCATCGCCAACGGAGAGGTCAGCGTCGACCTCCAGCTCTACAGCCCCACGGGCGTGCCGATCGGCTCGCCCCAGGCCGTCGACGTCGAGGTGCGCGCCGAGTGGGAGAACATCGGCATCGTGGTCGTCATCGCGCTGATCGTCGGCTTCCTGAGCCTCGGGGTGATCCGCACCATCGCTCGTCGACGCCGGCTGCGTGCCGAGGAGGCCTCGCCGAAAGCCCCGGACGACGACGAGTCCGTCGATGGGATCGGGTTGAAAGATCCGGATGCCGACGGGCGCAGCCCCGCGGAGGACGCCGACGACAACGAGACCGACGAGCAGACACCCCGCGCGATCGCGTCGGACACCGAGCAGGAGACACGCCCGTGAGCAGCATCGGCCGAGCCAGCGTGCTCATCGGAGCCGGGACCATCGTGTCCCGCGTCAGTGGCGTGCTGCGCACCGTCGTGCTCGTCGCGGCCATCGGTTCGATCAGCAGCGCGGGTGACGCTTTCGCGGTCGCCAACCAGCTGCCGAACAACATCTACGCGATCATCTCGACCGGCCTGTTGACGGCCGTCGTCGTCCCGCAGATCGTCAAGGCCGCCGCGCACGCCGACGGGGGACAAGCCTTCATCTCGAAGCTGTTCACGCTCGGAACCGTCGGACTGCTGGGCGCCACCGCTCTCGCCATGATCGCGGCGCCTCTTCTGGTGCATGTCTACGCGGGCAAGTTCACCGACGACCAGCTGGCCCTCTCGACCGCTTTCGCCTACTGGTGTCTGCCGCAGATCTTCTTCTACGGCCTGTACGCACTGCTGGGGGAGATCCTCAACGCTCGCCGCGTCTTCGGCCCGTACACGTGGGCGCCGATCGTCAACAACATCGTCTCGATCGCCGGATTCGGAGCGTTCGTCCTGCTGTTCGGTGGGCCTCAAGAGAACGTAGACGCCTGGACGCCGTCGATGATCGCCCTCCTCGCGGCCACCGCCACGGGCGGAATCGTCGTTCAAACGGCTGTCCTGATGTTCTTCTGGCGACGAGCGGGCCTGACGCTCCGACCCGATTTCCGCTGGAAAGGTGTGGGGCTCCGGCACATCAGCCGGCTCGCCGGCTGGACATTCCTGATGGTCGTCGCCGGCCAGCTCGCGGGCATCGTGCAGTCCAATGTGCTCTCGGGTGCATCCGGCGACGACCCCGCCATCTTCGCCTCGCAGAACGCCTGGCTGCTGTTCATGCTGCCGTACTCGATCATCGTGCTCTCGATCGGGACGCCCTACTTCACGCAGCTCAGCGAACACGCCGCCGCGGGACGAGACGACGAGGTACGGGCAGACATCACACGCAGTATCCGCACGCTCGGGTTCTTCATCGTGGCGGCCACCGCCGCCCTCGCCGTGGCCGCCGTTCCCGCGAGCCGGATCTTCACGAAGAGTCCCGAACAGGCCCTCGCCGCCGCACCCGTGCTCTGGTGCTTCCTGGTCTGCCTCGTGCCCCTCGCCGTGCTGTTCGTCGTACAGCGCACGTTCTACGCCTACAACGACACGCGCACCCCCTTCTTCTTCACGCTGCTGCAGTGTGCGCTCGTCGCGGGCGGCGCCATCGCGGCAGGCGCGGTCATCGACCGGTCGGAGCTCGCCGCCGGGGTGGCCCTTACTCAGTCGTTCGCGAGCATCGTGCAGGTGATCGTGGCGACGTTCCTGCTGCGCCGTCGGCTTTCGGGAATCGGCACCGGTTCCTGGCTCCCGGCGCTCGGGCGTTTCGCCCTGGCCGCGATCCCCGCGGCGGCCGCCGGATGGGGAGCCCTGATCCTTCTGGGCGGACCCGAGGGATGGATGACGAGCAGCGTCCCGGCGGGAATCGCCGGTGCCGCGGTGCTGGGCATGGTCGTCCTCGCCGTGTACATCGGCATCCTGGCCCTCTTCCGCACCCCCGAACTCGCCCCGGCGCTCGCGCTCGGTCGGCGGTTCCTCCCCAAGCGCTAGCCCCGGGGGCTGCGGAATACCCCGCGGCTACCATGGGTTTCATCCGACGGAATCAACGAGAGGAAGGCGCAAACGTGCGTCACGTCATCATCATCGGATCGGGCCCGGCCGGATACACGGCCGCCATCTACGCTGCCCGAGCCAACCTCGAGCCCCTCGTCGTCGCGAGTTCCGTCGAAGCCGGCGGCGATCTCATGAACACGACCGAGGTCGAGAACTTCCCCGGGTTCCCCGACGGCATCCAGGGTCCCGACCTCATGGCCAAGATGCAGGCGCAGGCCGAGCGCTTCGGCGCCCAGGTCCTATACGACGACGTCGTATCGCTCGAGCTCGACGGCCCCGTCAAGAAGATCACCCTCGGTAGCGGCAAGGTCGAAGAGGCCGTCTCTGTCATCTACGCCACCGGGTCGGCCTATCGCAAGCTCGGCCTCGAGGGCGAAGACCGCCTGTCCGGCCGCGGCGTCTCGTGGTGCGCCACCTGCGACGGCTTCTTCTTCCGTGACCGCACCATCGCCGTGGTCGGCGGTGGCGACTCCGCGATGGAAGAGGCCAACTTCCTGACGAAGTTCGCGTCGAAGGTCTACATCATCCACCGCAAGGACTCCCTCCGCGCCTCGAAGATCATGCAGGAGCGCGCGTTCGCGAACCCGAAGATCGAGTTCATCTGGAACAGCGCCGTCGACGAGATCCTCGGCGACGAGGCCGTCAACGGCGTGCGCCTGCGCTCTACCGTCGACGACTCCGCGCGCGAGCTGCCACTGGACGGCCTGTTCGTCGCTATCGGAAACGACCCCCGCACGCACCTCGTCCACGACAAGCTGCAGCTGACCGACCAGGGCACCATCTGGGTCGACGGCCGTTCGTCGCGCACGTCGGTCGAGGGTGTCTTCGCCGCCGGCGACGTCATCGACCCGACCTACCGGCAGGCCATCACGGCCGCGGGCAGTGGCACCGTCGCCGCACTCGACGTGGAGCACTTCCTCGCCGCGCGCGGTGAGGCCGGCGAGCCCGCCGTCGCCGAGAGCCCCATCGAGGGCCTCCCCGACGCCGCGGTCGTCTGAGGAACAAAACCGATCTCACCGGCGTTTTCACCAACTGACGCTTTCATCTAAGGAGAAATGCAATGACTGCCAAGGCGACGACCTCCGCAACGTTCGAGCAGGACGTCCTGCAGGCCGACGGACCCGTTCTCGTGGACTTCTGGGCCGAGTGGTGCGGACCGTGTCGCATGGTCGCCCCCGTGCTCGACGAGATCCAGAACGAGAACGCGGGCAAGATCACCGTTCTCAAGCTCAACGTCGATGAGAACCCCGACCTCGCGATGAAGTACCAGATCACCTCGATCCCCGCGATGAAGGTCTTCCAGGGCGGCGAGGTCAAGACGACCATCATCGGTGCGAAGCCCAAGTACGCGCTCGAGCAGGATCTCGCCGCCTTCCTCGGCTGAGATTTCTCGTCTGAACGTCCCCGGCGTCTTCTGGTGCCGGGGACGTTTGCGTTATGGGTGCAGAGTTGTCGAAGTAGGGCGCCTGTAGCAGGGGCATCGAGCGTTCAGACAGCGAGACACCGACACTCTCACCGTTGCGGGTCACCGCGCGATCACCCTCGGACGAGATCGGATGCCAGGACTCCTGGAAGTGCGGAGCACGTCCTCGTGGGTCAGATGATGGGTGCGGCCCCACGGGCGCCTGAGCGCCCCTCAGGAGGCGTCGAGACGGGCGCTGGCATCCCAGCGCCGGTGCGGCTCTTCATCGCCCAGGATGCGCCACACAGCCTTCGTGAGTGCGGGGTAGTCGAGAGCGATCTGCCGGAGTACACGGTAGTTGCGTGCGCGGGTCGGTCGGACGCCGCCGTTCTCCGAGATGTTGTCAGCCCGCAGAATGAGCACGACCAGCTCGTCGACACTCGGTAGGTCTTCCATGAAGTCCCACGGGTCTTCACCCCCGCGCAGGCGCTCGTGGATCAAAACCGCGAGTTCGTCGGAGGCCTCCGCGCGCAGAAGCTCGAGGCTGGCGCGACGGCGCGAGTTGTCGTCGTTCGCTGTCACCGTTCCAGCGTACGTCGGGCCGCTGACATCGGGCCTCGGAACCCGTTCGCTGACCGCGAGAGAAGCACCCGAGCGAGCGCTCAGCCCGTGTAGCCCTCTTCGCCCCACGTGGAGAGAATGCGATTGAGGTCCTGAATGCTTGCAAAATCAATGCTGATCTGGCCTTTTTTCGCACTCAGCGAGACCCGCACCTTGGTATCGAAGCGATCACCGAGCCTGTCGGCGATGGCGTCCAGACCCAGTTGCTGCGACCCGGCCCGGGGCTTCTGGCGCACGGGTGCAACGCCGGGCATCTTGGCCGCAGCTTCGGCCGCCCGCACCGAGAGATCCTCGTTGACGATCTTGTCGGCGAGCTTCTGCATTTCTTTGGGGTCGTCCAGCGAAAGGATGGCACGAGCGTGCCCAGCGCTCAGGACACCCGCAGCGACGCGTTGTTGCACGGGCACCGGCAGCTTCAGCAGACGGATGGTATTGCTGATCTGCGGGCGGGAGCGACCGATTCGCGTCGCGAGCTCCTCCTGCGTGATGCCGAAGTCCTCCAGCAACTGCTGGTAGGCGGAAGCTTCTTCCAGCGGATTGAGCTGCGACCGGTGGAGGTTCTCCAAGAGGGCATCGCGGAGGAGGTACTCATCCTCGGTCTCGCGCACCACAGCCGGGATCGTCTCGAGCCCCGCCTCGCGAGACGCTCGAGTACGGCGCTCACCCATGATGAGTTCGTAGGTGCCGTCGCCCTTGTCCCGCACGACAACCGGCTGCAGAACTCCGAACTCACGGACGGAGTGAATGAGCTCCGCCAGATCGTCAGCGTCGAAGTGCGTACGTGGTTGGCGCGGGTTGGGAACGATCGACTTCGGGTCGATGTGGACGAGGCGCGCGCCGGGCACCGCGACGAGGGACGAGTCGGACGTCTGCTCGCCGACGGTCTCAACGGGAGCGTCCTTGCCCTTGACATTCCCGTCGGGGAAGAACACGTCGACGGGACGCGCCTCCGACGGCTCCATGGTGGGGATGAGGGCGCCGATACCGCGGCCCAGACCGGTCCTCTTGGCCATCAGGAACCCTTCTTCGTGGTGTCGCGAGCGACGATCTCCACCGCGGCCTCGCGGTAGGCAATGGCGCCCGCTGACTGGCCATCGTACGCGATGACGGTCTGTCCGAAACTCGGAGCCTCCGAGACGCGTACCGAGCGGGGGATGACGGTGTTCAAGACCTCGTCCGTGAAGTGCGAGCGGACTTCCTCGGCGACCTGTTGCGCCAACCGAGTTCGTCCGTCGTACATCGTCAACAGAATGGTCGAGACATGTAAGCCCGGGTTCAGATGCTTCTGGATCATCTGCACGCTACCGAGTAGCTGACTGAGTCCCTCGAGCGCGTAGTACTCGCACTGGATGGGAATCAGAACCTCGTCGGCGGCCGTGAAGGCGTTGATGGTCAGGAGCCCGAGAGATGGGGGGCAATCGATGATCACGAAGTCGAGGTGATTTTCATCGCGATCGAGGTAATCACGTAGTGCTCCGCGGAGGCGATGCTCTCGCGCGACCTGCGACACGAGCTCGATCTCGGCGCCGGCGAGGTGGATCGTGCTGGGTGCGCACAAGAGGTCGGGGGACTCCGGGCTGGTCTGAATGATGTCCGCGAGAGGGAACTCATCTATGAGCACGTCGTACACGCTCGGAGTATCGGCACTATGCGCAACGCCGAGTGCCGTCGACGCGTTGCCCTGGGGATCGAGGTCGACGACCAGAACACGAGCTCCGACCGAGACCAGCGCCGCCGCGATGTTAACAGCCGTCGTGGTCTTACCGACCCCACCCTTCTGATTCGACACCGTGAACACGCGCGTACGACCCGACAGCTCAACGGCCGTCTCTTCTAGAGTCCGTCGACGGGCGGAGAGGTTCGCGATCTCTCGTGCGATCGGGGAGTCGTCGAACGAAGTCGACGCGGGCGCCTCATCGGACTGTTTCACGTGAAACGCACCTCTCCGTCGGCAACTCGCCCAGTCTACCCGCGCGCCCGGTGTGTGGTGGCAGGGGCAGCGACTGGGCACGCCGGACCTTTCATCGCTGCACACGCATCAGTCCCCGGGTCACAGTCCCGCGAGCTCATGAGGGGGCACCCGGGTGCAGGGTGTCCGTTTTTGGCGTGATCTTCCGCCACGCCTTGTCGTCATGTTTCACGTGAAACACTGAGTCCGCCCTACTGCTCCATCGTTTCGCGCCATCCGGTGCGGTGACGAGAATCGTCGGAGGACAGCCCAGCGTTCCGCGACACGAGTTCGGAGCTGGGTCAGCTGGCTACTCTTCAGCCGCTTACACTCAGCCGTCAGGGGCTAATGATTGTGTTTCACGTGAAACTCTTCCGCGAGGATCCAAGCGGGCTCAACGCGTGTCTCCACCTCAGGAATGCGACCCTGGAGAGTTCGCCGCTCACCAACGTCGCACCGAGACAAAGGCGGATCGTCTAGTGGCAGCGCGCGTTCACGGTCGGTTCAAGGTACTAAGCAGTGCCTCGTAGCGCGTTATCACGCGCCGGTCGTCGGATGGTCTCCATGACTGCGCAGCTGGCGTGCGCGCACCCCCTCAGTCGAAGCGCGCTGTGAAATCAAGAACCAGTGCCAGCGCTGCATTGGATCGACTGGGGTCCGAATTCGCATGGGCGTAAGCGAGCGAGATAGGGGATACGGGAGGCGAGACCTCTTCGTCGGTGATTGATTCACGTACTGCACCCGCCCGCTCCCGCTCAACTCTCGCAGCAACCGGCGGCGAGCGAGCGACCAGCCGTACGCACCCAGATCTTCACTCCGCGCAGACGCGCCGGGGTCACCCATCGACGTTCGGTTCACAAGCGAGGACGCAGCGAAGCCCACCCTTCTGCACCGACCCCGCGGTCGGAACTCTGTCGCTGCGCCCCCCCAGGCAACGTCAGCCTCGCAGCGGACGCCGGGTCAGGTTCTGCGTGTAAGCGAGATTGCGGATGGAGGCCCGTCCCTTTTCGCGGCAGCGCAGCAGCAACAACTGGGTAGCAACACGGAAGACTCCCGCTGTCACCAGCGAGTGCCGGCAGTCCACGCAGAGCCCTACGCCCGTGGCAGTTCACAGCAGAACGCCCACCCGCATCCGCCTACGGGACTTTGCGCGAGAACGTAAGCGCCCCATCTACGGAAGATCCCGTCAAAACGTACATACTTCTGCCAACTGTCGGGCCATGCGACCGCTCATGGTCGCCCACAGAGGGGCGACACAGTGGTCCCCGATCGATGACCGCACGCTATTCGTCCGGGGGCAACCGAGCGGCATGTCGAACTCGTCTTACCGCCGCGCAACTCGCTCGATGTTCTCGCTTTCAGCAGCCTCGGCGTCTTCTTACGACCGCATTACGCGCCTTTCCTAAACTAGGACGAGTGGCAGTTCTCGGAACAGAGTCCGGCGGGGCTCGAGCTTCCCTCACGTTTCGTCCGCGCTCCAACTCCGCGCGGATCACGGCACTACCTGCAGGCCTTGAGTTCACGAGCCCCCTGCCCTCGCGACAGGGCGTGTTTGACGTGAAACATCTCCGAAGAGGGGACTGTCACGGCAAGCTCAGCGAGAACCTGGCGGGGGAGCGGGAAACGGGCCACCGCCCGCAGTATTGCAATGCGCCGTCGATGGAGCGGCTCGCCATCAAAGGTCTCCTGTGGGACCGCGACTCGACCCCACGAACGAGTCACACCAGATTGCCGCTACCCAGGTCCGGCGATGCCGGTGTTTCACGTGAAACGGCTGAGGAGAGGGGGGTAACACGGTGAAATCGGCGAGACCCGGGCAGGGGAGGGAGAAGCGGGCCACCCGCCGCAGCGTTGCAATGCACCCAACGGTGAAGCGGCTCGCCATCGTGGGTTTCCTGCGGGACCGCGTCCCGAGCCCACAAACAAGTCACACCGGATCTCCCCTACCCATGTACGGCGATCCGATGTTCCACGTGAAACATCCACGAAGAGGGGACTGATACGGCAAACTCGGCGACAACCCGGCGGGGAGGAGGAAACGGGTCGCCGCCCGCGGCACTGCAATGCACCGTCGGTGACGCAGGTCGCCATCGAGGGTCTCCTGCGGCACCGCAATTCGACCCCACGGACGAGTCACACCACGGTGCCGCTACCCAGGTGCGGCAGTGCCGATGTTTCACGTGAAACAGCACGACGGAGCGGGGCCGCCTGATCAACCTTTCCATCTGCAGTCAGCACGGAAACTGGATGCCCAAGCCAGACGCTGGAACGACGTGCGCGAACGTGCCGCGAATGGAGCAGAACCTTCACTCGGCCGAACTTCGTAGACGAACAACCCCGCCGCCTCAACCTCCCCACTCAAGCCAATCAGCAGTAGTTGACGTTTCACGTGAAACACCTCGTGTGCCTCACGCATCCCCACTCAAGCCAATCAGCAGTAGTTGACGTTTCACGTGAAACACCTCGTGTGCCTCACGCATCCCCACGCTCTCCCGGATACCTCGGGCCCGACCATCGCGCGCCACTGACGCTGCACCGGGCCTGGCGGCTCCTGGCCGCTTCCGCAGCGCTACCACCTAACGCCACTGCCATACGTACGGACGATCTATCGTGACACCAAACGACACCGGCGCACCGGACAGTCCGACCGACAGCGCGCCGGGGGAGCCCACTTCGCCGCAGTATCGCAATCCCCGCCGTCGACCACCAATAGCCTCCGAGTCCAAGCCAGGCTGTTGCCACGGGTGGGGGAGAGTCCCCTGCCCCATGTGAACCATCACCAAAGCCAGTCAATGACCCGTTCCCTCACCCGTGAAGATGCGTAAGCCGATTTACCCGAGTGGGTCTGATGGCCCAGCGCTTGACCCCGAGAACCCGCCACGGGTCGCCGCGCCTCATGCCGATCGCGCGCCCTACGCCTCACTCCCGCAATCGCTGCCGGCTGCGAACCATATGTGGCGCCGCGAAGAGGCCGCCAGGCACAACGGCAGGCAGATTGCCACGGCGTGGCGGCCGCTCTCCCCGCGACAGCGGCAGAGGAGCCGATTGACGACAAGGGCGTGTCCGATAAACGTTTCCGCTGTGCGGCATCGGGTGGACGCCTCCGTGCGGTTATGCCCTGCCAGCGCCTGGTTGCTTCCACTATGGTCGTGGGCATGACCAGGGTTCACGTAAGAGCGACCTACGTTGAGATCCCGGCAGAGGATTTGGAACGCGCGGAACGCTTCTACCGCGGTCTCTTCGGTGCCTCGGTGCGGCGGACGGTCGTTGACGGTCATCAGTGTTGCATCCTCGATGACGATTCGGACGCAGCGGGCGCGGTTATCGCTTTGATGCAGGGCGAATCGTACGTTCCATCCGTTGATGGCACTCGCGTCTACGTGTCGGTGGACGACGTCGAAGCAGTGGTAGCGAGGGCGCAAAAGCTCGGTGGATCGGTGCTGTACCCCGTTACAGAAGTCGCCGACAGCCTGATTGTTGCAGAGCTGGCTGACAGCGAGGGTAACCGGATCGCCCTCAGCAACCAGTAGTGCGGGCGTGACGTGTGTCGCTGACGGGGCGAGCCCACCGCGATCCGTTGGGGATGTCTGAGACGCTCGGCTGATATCCCGGACTCACGTGCTTTCGGATGCTCTGTGGTCGTCGATTGAGGACATGCTTCCCGCCCCACCGGTCGGACGGGGCGGAAGTTCTCCGACGCGAGGCTGATGGTCGAGGCGATCATCTACCGGTGCCGGTGCGGGATCGCCTGGCGGGAGCTATCGCAACTGTTGGGCCTATGGCAGACGGTGTGAACCTGGCATTATCGGACGGCTGTCACCGGAACCTGGGACACCGATAGAACGAGAACACCGCGGAACCCCACGCGATCCGCGAGCAAGACTTCGACCGTCATTCACCTGCGTCTACTCGTGGCGCGAACGCACACGACACGGACGAGACAGCCGGGGGAAGTCAGGCCTCCGGTGAGGCGAGAAGACGAGTATACATAGGAATTACATAGGAAACAGCATGAGCCGATGCCGCTCGCTGAGGTGAATGGCGAACTGGAAGGTCAACGACTGACGGTGGCGAGAAAGACCCGCGTCGGCTCCTCGAGGACACCCTCGCCGACGACTTCGACAGAAACATCGCTGAGGCCGTACTTGCGCACCTGCTTCGAGGCGGCCTCGACCTCGGCACCGACATTGGCGCCCTTGAGAAAGACCAGACGACCGCCGGGACGCACCAGGGGAGCGGTGAACGGCAGAAGGGTCCGCAGAGCACTCACCGCACGAGCTGTCGCCACGTCGAACACTCGACCCTCAGCCCACTCCTCGCCACGCATACGCGCGACGGTGACGTTCTCCAATTCGAGCTCGGCCACCTGCTCCGACAACCACGCCGTACGGCGCTCCATGGGCTCGATGAGCGTCCACTCGACGTCCGGTCGGGCGATGGCGAGCACGAGCCCGGGCAGGCCGGCACCAGAGCCCACGTCGACGGCGCGACCCTCGAAGAACGGCGCCGCGATAGCGCTGTTCAGAATGTGACGCGTCCACAGTCGCGGCACCTCGAGCGGGCCGATGAGCCCACGTTCCTCGCCGTGGACCGCGAGATTCTCGGTGAAGCGACGAGCCTTCTCGAGATTCACACCGAAGAGCGTCGATGCAGCACTCGGCTCACTTTCGAGCTGTTCCGGCATCCTGAGGCTCAGCCGCGGCGGAGCACGGTGTGACGATCGGCGCCCTCACCGAAGGACTCGGACGAGAAACCGCGATCGGCCGCGATGTCGTGCACCAGCTTGCGCTCGTAGCTCGACATCGCCGGGAGCGATGCCTGAGACGCACCCTCATCGAGACGAGCGATCGCCCGATCGACGAGGTTCTCGAGCTGACGCTGGCGCGCGTCGCGGGATCCACCGATATCGAGGATGAGCCGTGAGAACCGGCCCGTCGCATTCTGCACCGCGAGACGCGTGAGCTCCTGAAGAGCCTGCACCGTGTCGGGGTGCGAGAGGGTCGACAGAGCCGCCGCATCCTCGGCCTCGACAGAGACGTAGGCGCGTCCTGCGCGCACGTCCATGGCGAGGTCACCGTCGATATCGGCGATGTCGAGAAGGCCCTCGAGGTAGTCGGCGGCGATGTCGCCTTCCTGCTCGAGCTGTTCCTCGGTGGCGGCAGTCTGCTCGGGTGCGATCTGATCGGACGTCGTCATCGTGATCTCCGGTTCTCAGGAGGCGGGTGCGGAACCGGCGTTGCCAGCGGATCCACCCGCGGCGCCGGTGTTCTTCGTGGACTGCTGCTTCTTCGCGCGCTGCTTGCCCACCGGCTGCTGGCGCTTCGGCTGGGCCGCACGAGCCTTCTCGGTCTCTTCGAGCAGTCGCTGCTGCTCAGCGCGGTACTTCTCGATGGGAACGACCTTGCCCGACGAATCGATGGCCTTGCCCTTGCGCGCCAAGCGCTCCTCGCGAGCCTTCGCGGCGTCGGAACCGGGAGTCGGCATCTCGCGGATGACCACGAACTGCTGAACCATCGTCCACAGGTTGCTCACGAACCAGTAGATGACGACACCGAGCGGGAAGAACACACCCGAGAAGATGAACGCCAGCGGCAGGATGTAGAGCATGATCTTCTGCATCTGGTACGCCTGACCGGTCTTGGCCTCGGGCGACAGGTTCTTCGAGATGATCTGCAGCTGCGTGAAGAACTGCGAGCCGATCATGAGCACGACGAGCGTCAGCAGAATCGCGACGGTGACCTGGCCATCGGCCTGGCCCCATGCGGTGACCAGGTTGACGTGCATGGACGCCACATCGAACAGGCGCGCGTCGTAGAACTCGGTCGTCAGTTCGGGAGTCAGCAGACCCACACCGCCGATACCGCTCGCGGCGTGCTTCGACACGTCGTTCAGCACGCTGAACAACGCGAAGAAGATCGGCATCTGCACAAGCAGGGGCAGGCAGCTCGAAACCGGCGTCGTTCCGTGCTTCTTGTACAGCGCCATGGTCTCGCGGCTCATCGCCTCGCGGGACAGCTGGTCGCGCTTGCCCTTGTACTTCTCCTGCACCTTGCGCAGCTCGGGAGCGATCTCCATCATCTTGCGCTGGCTCTTGATCTGCTTCACGAAGAGCGGGATCAGGGCGGCGCGCACGATGAGCACGAGGCCCACGATCGACAGAACCCAGGTGAGGCCGGCCGCGGGAGCCATGCCCAACGCGGTGAAAAGGGCGTGCCACCCCACCAGCACGAGTTCGACCACCCATTTCAGTGGCCAGAGGATGGTCCCAATGAGATCGAATTGCACGATCAGTCCTTTCGGGAGGGCACGACGAATCCGTGCCGAGTGAGTTCGTGGCGGAAGGCCCGATGAGGACGGACGTCGTCGATGCCACCCTGAGCCCAGGGATGACAGCGTGCGAGACGGGCCGCGGTGAACGCGATGCCCTTCACGAGTCCATGCTGCTGCACGGCACCCACCGAATAGGCGGAGCAGGACGGGTAGTACTTGCACACGTCGCCGTAGACGTGCGAGATCGTCGCTCGATACGCGTGCAACAGCGCCAGCCCCGCATTGCGGGGGAGGAGCGGGATGGATGCCATGACACCGTCGGCCGTGAGCCGACCGGCCCCCGTGGACGAGGTCGGGAGAGTCGAGGCACTCATACCGATGCTTTTCGTTCGAGGCATCGCACCACTTCGGCGCGGAGCGTCGGATAGTCGACGGTCGCGGCCGAGGGCAGCGCACGGATGACAATCGAGGCGCCCCCGCGAACAGACGGGAGCGCCTCGGCGCACACCGCCTTGAGGCGGCGTCGAATGGTGTTGCGGGTGACTGCGGAGCCGACCTGTCGACTCACGATGAAGCCGAACCGGGGCGAATCGGTCTCAGCCGAGGTTCCGACGTAGGTCACGGTGTGCGCTCCGGCACAGCGAGTGCCCCGTCGGACCGTGGCTTTGTAGTCCGATCCGCGGGTGAGTCGGTTCGGCTTCGCGAGCACCGGGTCCGTCAGGCCGAGAGCTCGGTGCGGCCCTTGGCGCGACGTGCGGCCAGGATGCCACGGCCGGCACGCGTACGCATGCGGGCGCGGAAGCCGTGCTTCTTGGCGCGGCGGCGGTTGTTGGGCTGGAAGGTGCGCTTGCTCATGGGTCACTCCGGAGGTGATGTCGCCCGATGCTCTTCTGCCGGGGACGGGGGTCGGGACTGCCGTATAGGCATAAGTCAACCGACTAAGGCTACGTCGAGCGCGGCGTTAACTCAAACCGAGAACGCGACCGCCCATTATCCCCAGGCGTTGTACACAAGCGTGGAAAAGACACGCGGCCGCGTCCTACAGTGGATTTTGCTCCGACAGGGCCTCGAACTAGCGTGGCCCCGGAAGTTATCCACAGGTTCGACGCGACACGTCGATCACCCGTCGCGTCAAGACCCCGGAGGGGCTATGTCTCTGCACGAAGCACCGGATGTACCCGTCTGGTCATCCGTGTTGGACCAGCTTCTCACCGACGACCGCGTCACCCCGCAGCTGCACGGCTTCCTGAACCTCGCCGTTCCGCAGGGCGTCATGGGGGGCACCCTCTATCTCGACGTGCCGAACGACCTCACGGCAGCCCAGTTCAACAAGCGCATGCGCACGCCGATCCTCGAGGCACTCGCCCACGTGCAGGGAGAAGATCCTCAGATCGGCACGTTCCGCGTCGTCGTGAACCCCGATGTGATCGAGACGCAGCGCAGCTCCTCCGCCGCTCCGCGGGAAGAGCGCCCGCAGGCGGCACCCGCGCTCTCGACCATCAACGAGCAGGCTCCCGAGCCGATCGTCCCGGCGTCACGGAACGACACCCGCCTCAACCCGAAGTACACCTTCGACAACTTCGTCATCGGCCAGTCCAACCGTTTCGCGCACGCCGCGGCGGTCGCTGTCGCCGAAGCGCCGGCCAAGGCGTACAACCCGCTCTTCATCTACGGCGACTCGGGACTCGGCAAGACCCACCTCCTGCATGCGATCGGCGACTACGCCGCGAGCATGTACGCCGGCATCCGGGTCCGCTACGTCTCGAGCGAAGAGTTCACGAACGACTTCATCAACTCGATCGCCAACAACCGGGGCTCGGCTTTCCAGGCGCGCTATCGCGACGTCGACATCCTGCTGATCGACGACATCCAGTTCCTGCAGGGCCGTGCCGAAACGCAGGAAGCCTTCTTCCACACGTTCAACACGCTGCACGACCACGACAAGCAGGTGGTCATCACGAGCGACCTGCCGCCGAAACAGCTGACCGGCTTCGAAGACCGCATGCGCAGCCGCTTCGAGTGGGGTCTGATCACCGACGTCCAGGCGCCCGACCTCGAGACGCGCATCGCGATCCTCCGTAAGAAGGCGCAGAGCGAACGACTTCTCATTCCCGACGACGTGCTCGAATACATCGCCACGGTCGTCTCGTCGAACATCCGCGAGCTCGAGGGCGCCCTCATCCGTGTCTCCGCGTTCGCCAGTCTGAATCGCTCGACGCTCGACATGTCGCTCGCCCAGACGGTCCTTCGCGACATCATCGACCAGGACGACGCGAACGTAATCTCGCCGACGGACATCATCACGGCGACCGCGCAGTACTTCAAGCTGTCGGTCGACGACCTCTACGGTTCGAGCCGCTCGCAGGCGGTGGCCACCGCGCGTCAGATCGCGATGTACCTCTGCCGTGAGCGCACGAGCCTCTCGCTCCCCAAGATCGGGCAGCTGTTCGGGAACCGCGATCACACGACCGTGATGTACGCGTACAAGAAGATCAGCGACCTCATGAAGGAGCGTCGATCGATCTTCAATCAGGTTTCGGAGATCACCAGCCAGCTCGGCCGCATGCGCTGAGCGCCTGTCTCCCGAAGGGGCCCGACCACCACCGGTGGCTCGGGCCCCTTCGCTTTTTCTGCCCCTGGCCGGGCGTGGAGCGTCTCTCACGGGGTGTTTCCGGGGTGGTTCTACACAGTGTGGAAAACCTGTGGATAACTCGATTTTCCTCGGGATGATCTGTGCACTGAGGCGTTAACGCTGTGGAGGAGCAGGAGGCGGTCGTCGCGACGACCGGTGTTAACTCGACAGGCTCTCCGCAGCTCGTCCACAGTTAACAGACCCCTGGTTCCCTGCTGTTAACAAGCGTGTCGCGAGTTATCCACACTCTCCACAGCTGTTAACAAGATGAAGATCCAAGTTCTTTGTTAAGAGAGATTCGATGACCTTGCCGTGGGGACGTCGCTCGGCGGGCGTCACCGCAAGGGGGCACTAGCATGGGTAAGCCATACCCGCCGTCAAGGGAGCACCCGTGAAGTTCCACGTCAATCGCGATGTGTTCAGCGAAGCCGTCTCGTTCGTGGTCAAGCTCCTGCCCCAGCGAAACCCGCAGCCGATCCTGGCCGGTGTGCTCATCGAGGCCAACGAACAGGGACTGACCCTGGCCGCCTTCGATTACGAGGCTTCGGCGCGCACGACGATCGAGGCGACCGTCGACGAGCCCGGCACGATCCTGGTGCACGGCCGACTCCTCAGCGACATTGCGAGCCGTCTGCCCAACGCTCCGATCCAGATCACGGTCGACGACGACGGTGGCATCCTGCTGACCTGCGGCTCCGCGCGCTTCACCCTCGCCTCCATGCCCGTGCAGGAGTACCCGGCCATCCCCGAGGTCACGGGCGAGTCCGGTCTCGTTCCCGCGGACGAGTTCGCCACGGCGATCGCACAGGTCGCGTTCGCGGCCTCGCGCGACGACGTGACCCCCGTCCTCACCGGCGTGCAGCTCGAGGTCTCCGGCACCCGCTTGAGCCTGGTCGCAACCGACCGCTACCGCGTCGCGCTCCGCGAGATCCCGTGGGATGGCGGAGCCGTGGCATCCGATGAGACCACTTCCGCTCTCGTGCCCGCGCGTACGCTGCAGGAAGTCGGCAAGACCTTCGCTCACAGCGGCGACATCTCCATCGCCTTCTCGGGCTCGGGCGACCGCGAGATCATCGCTTTCTCGTCGGGCAACAAGACCGTCACGTCGTTGCTCATCAAGGGCAACTTCCCGCCCGTGCGCCGGCTCTTCCCCGCGCAGACCGAACACCACAGCGTGGTCAACACCGCCGAGCTCGTCGAAGCGGTCCGTCGCGTGGCCCTCGTGCTCGATCGCTCCGCGCCGCTGCGTTTCACTTTCGGCCCCGACGGTGTCTCGATGGACGCGGCCGGTACCGAGCAGGCGCGCGCGACCGAGTCGGTCGACGCGACGCTCGTGGGCGACGAGGTCACTCTCGGCCTGAATCCGCAGTACCTCGTCGAATCGCTCGGTGCCGTCCGCAGCGAGTTCACGCGCATCACCTTCACCTCGAGCGACAACGCGAACAAGCTCAGCCCCGTGCTGGTCACCCCGCAGACGTCGGTCGAGAAGGGCGGCGAGGGGACGTTCAAGTACCTCCTGCAGCCCAACCTGCTGTTGCGCTGAGCGGCAACCCACGCTGCCGTGTCGGAGGCGGCGGGTAGTCTGACTCGGTGATCGTGGAGCAGCTCGGACTGAAGGACTTCCGCAATTACGCGGAAGCCGATGTCATGCTCTCCCCGGGGGCGAACGTGTTCGTCGGCCGCAACGGCCAGGGCAAGACGAACCTGGTCGAGGCGGTGGCGTATCTTGCGACTCTCGGCTCGCACCGCGTCTCCAACGACGCCCCTCTCGTGAAAGACGGGACGGATGCCGCGATCGTCCGCGCCCGGCTCGCCCACGGTGAGCGCAGCGTCCTGCTCGAGCTGCAGCTGAACCGCCAGGGCACGAACAAGGCCCGCGTCAACGGCGTCAACGTCCGCACTTCCGAGCTCCCCCGGTACGCACAGGTGGTCCTCTTCGCCCCCGAAGACCTGCAGATCGTGCGAGGCGACCCCTCCGCCCGCCGCCGGTTCGCCGATCAGCTCATCGTCCAGCGCACCCCGCGCATGGCCGGAGTGCTCGGCGACTACGATCGCGTGCTCCGCCAGCGCAGCGCCCTGTTGAAGTCGGCGCGCGCTCGGGGACTCCGCGGCGAGGCGCTGAGCACTCTCGACGTATGGGACGACAAGCTCGTCACCCTGGGCACCGAGGTGATCGAGGCGCGAAGCGCGCTGGCATCCGACCTCTCCGATCCCGTGGCCACGGCCTATGCAGCGATCGCCGGCGCCGACCACGAACCGCGGCTGTCGTGGGCGCTCTCCGTGGGCGGCGGCGACCCCGAAGAGGGGGATGCCGTCGACGGCGCGCGATCGAGCGAGCCTCTGGCCGATCAGTTCCGAGCAGCCCTCGCGGCGAAGCGTTCGGCTGAGCTCGAGCGCGGTCTGACCCTCGTGGGCCCGCACCGCGACGATCTGGTGCTGCGCGTTCGGGGTCTGCCGGTCAAGGGCTACGCCTCGCACGGAGAGTCGTGGTCGGTCGCGCTCGCTCTGCGCCTGGCATCCGCCGAACTCCTCCGCGCCGAGTCGCGTCTGGGCGACCCGGTTCTCATCCTCGACGACGTGTTCGCCGAGCTCGACGCCGGCCGCCGCACCCGACTGGCCGAGCTGGCCGGTGGCTACGAGCAGGTCATCGTCACCTCGGCCGTCGAAGAAGATGTGCCCGATGTCCTGCGGGCACACGTCGTCCGCGTCGAGGCGGGCCGCATCGAGGAGCCCCGCGGTGAGTGACGACGCCGAGATCCCCGAAACGATGTCGACCTACTTGCGGCTTCGTGGGCTCGAGCCCTCTCCGTACCGCAAGAAGAAGCGTCGTCGTCGGGCCGACGACGGCGAGAACGCTCCCTTCAGCCCGGGCCGCGACCCGCGCGGTCTGGGCGATGTGATCTCGGCGCTGACCCAGTCGGCGGGGTGGGAGCCCCAGCTCTCGCGCGAGGACCTCGTGCGCACGTGGGATCAGGTAGCCGGAGCCGACACCGCGGCGCACACGCGCCCGGTGGCCCTCGAGAACGGAACGCTCACCGTTCAGGCCGATTCGACGGCGTGGGCCAAGCAGTTGCAGTTCATGCGCGCGCAGATCCTGTCGGAGATCCTCCGGCGCTTCCCCGAGGCCGGTGTCGAGGCGATCCGGTTCGTAGGCCCGGACGTCCCCTCGTGGAAATGGGGGCCCAGAGCCGTTCCAGGCCGCGGTCCGCGCGATACCTACGGCTGAGTCATGGTCGATCCCGGCTCGACGCGATTTATCCCCGCGTAGAGGCGTACAAGCCATTTCGAGAGCCCTTCCGCGGTAGGATGGGAGTTCCGACGAATCGATCTGGAGCGCGCGTACCTATGACGTCCGAAAACCCCGACAGCGTTTCCGAGGAACCCGAAGTCCCCGCCGCGGCGAAGAAGGTTCCCAACGAGTACGGGGCGGACGCCATCCAGGTGCTCGAGGGCCTCGAGGCCGTTCGCAAGCGTCCCGGTATGTACATCGGCTCCACGGGTGAGCGCGGTCTGCACCACCTCGTGCAAGAGATCGTCGACAACTCCGTCGACGAGGCGCTGGCCGGCTACTGCGACACGATCCAGGTCACGATCCTCGGTGACGGCGCCGTGCGCGTGGTCGACAACGGCCGCGGCATCCCGGTCGACATGCACCGCACCGAGGGCAAGTCCACCGTCGAGGTCGTGCTCACCGTGCTGCACGCCGGCGGAAAGTTCGGCGGGGGCGGCTACGCCGTCTCGGGCGGTCTGCACGGTGTCGGCTCGTCGGTCGTGAACGCCCTCTCCACGCGCCTCGAGGTCGAGGTCCGGCGCCAGGGGCACGTGTGGCGTCAGTCGTTCCGCGACGGCGGTGTGCCGCTCGCTCCGCTCTCGAAGGACGAAGAGAGCGACGAGACGGGAACGACGATCACCTTCTGGCCGGATGCCACGATCTTCGACACCATCGACTTCGACTACGACACCCTGCGCACGCGCTTCCAGCAGATGGCCTTCCTCAACAAGGGCCTGCGCATCAGCCTGCGCGACGAGCGTCCGCAGTCCGTCATCACGGAGGGCGAACCGGGCGAAGAGGTCACCGAAGCCCGTCACGACACGTTCCTCTACGAGCGTGGGCTCGTCGACTACGTCGAGCACCTCAACCGCGTGCGCAAGGCCGACGTGGTCAACGACGAGATCATCGAGGTCGAGTCCGAGGACACCGATCGAAAGATCGCCCTCGAGCTCGCGATGCAGTGGACGACCGCATACACCGAGAACGTCTTCACCTACGCGAACACGATCAACACCCACGAAGGCGGCACTCACGAAGAGGGTTTCCGCGCCGCGCTGACGACGCTCGTGAACCGTTACGCCCGCGCGAACAACCTCCTCAAAGAGAAGGACGACAACCTCACCGGCGACGACATCCGCGAGGGTCTCACCGCGGTCATCTCGGTCAAGCTGTCGGAACCGCAGTTCGAGGGTCAGACCAAGACCAAACTCGGAAACACCGAGGCGCGCGCCTACGTGCAGAAGGTCGTGGGCGACAAGCTCGGCGATTGGTTCGACCGCAATCCGGGTCAGGCCAAGAACATCATCCGCAAGGCGATCGACGCCGCGACCGCGCGCCTCGCCGCGCGCAAGGCACGCGAGACCGCTCGCCGTAAGAGCGTGTTCGAGTCGGCCGCGATGCCCGACAAGCTGAAGGACTGCACCTCGAAGGATCCCTCGATCAGCGAGATCTTCCTCGTCGAGGGTGACTCGGCCGGTGGCTCCGCGGTGCAGGGTCGCGATCCGCACACGCAGGCAATCCTGGCGCTGCGCGGCAAGATCCTGAACGTCGAGCGCGCGCGTCTCGACCGCGCCCTGGGCAACAAGGAAGTCCAGGCCATGATCCAGGCCTTCGGCACGGGCATCGGCGAAGACTTCGACATGGCCAAGGCGCGGTATCACAAGATCGTGTTGATGGCCGATGCCGACGTCGACGGTCAGCACATCACGACGCTGTTGCTCACGTTGTTGTTCCGCTACATGCGCGGGCTCATCGAGGCCGGCTACGTCTACCTCGCTCAGCCGCCGCTGTACCGACTGAAGTGGTCGAACCACCCCCACGAGTACGCGTACAGCGACCGCGAGCGCGACGCGATGCTGATCGACGGACAGGCCTCCGGTCGCCGCATCCCCAAGGACAACGGCATCCAGCGCTACAAGGGTCTCGGCGAGATGAACGATCACGAGCTGTGGGAGACCACGATGGACCCGCAGACGCGCACGCTGAAGCAGGTCACGATCGACGACGCCGCCGCAGCCGACGAGATCTTCTCGGTGCTCATGGGCGAGGACGTCGAGTCGCGACGCAGCTTCATCCAGCGCAACGCCAAAGACGTCCGCTTCCTCGACATCTGATCTCGCACGACGCATTCATCACGGAACTGAGAAGACATGGCTGACGACATCACGCCCGAATCCGACGACGTCCGCGGCGAGCCGGCGCACGACCACGGGAAGATCGACCAGGTCGACCTCCAACTCGAGATGCAGCGGAGTTATCTCGACTACGCGATGAGCGTCATCGTCGGGCGCGCTCTGCCCGATGTGCGTGACGGCCTCAAGCCCGTGCACCGCCGTGTGATCTACGGCATGTACGACGGCGGTTTCCGTCCCGACAAGTCGTTCTCGAAGTGCGCCCGTGTGGTCGGCGAGGTGATGGGTCACTACCACCCGCACGGTGACGCCCCCATCTACGACGCCCTCGTGCGCCTCGTGCAGCCGTGGTCTCTGCGCTACCCCCTCGCTCTCGGTCAGGGCAACTTCGGTTCGCCCGGCAACCAGGGTGCGGCCGCGCCCCGATACACCGAGACCAAGATGGCTCCTCTCGCGCTCGAGATGGTGCGCGACATCGAAGAAGAGACCGTCGACTTCCAGGACAACTACGACGGTCAGACCCAGGAACCGACGGTCCTTCCCGCGCGCTTCCCGAACCTGCTCGTCAACGGTTCGGTCGGCATCGCGGTCGGCATGGCCACGAACATCCCCCCGCACAACCTGCGCGAGGTCTCGTCCGGTGCCCTCTGGGCCCTCGAGAACCCGGATGCCACGCGCGAGGAGCTGCTCGAAGCGCTGATGGAGCGCATTCCCGGCCCCGACTTCCCGACGCGTGCGCAGATCCTCGGCACCCGCGGCATCAAGGACGCCTACCGCACCGGCCGAGGCTCGATCACGATGCGGGCCGTCGTCAACATCGAGGAGATCCAGGGCCGCACGTGCCTCGTGATCACCGAGCTGCCCTACCAGGTGAACCCCGACAACGTCGCCGTCAAGATCGGCGACCTCGCTCGCGAGGGCAAGATCACGGGCGTCGCCGACATCCGCGACGAGAGCTCGGGGCGCACCGGTCAGCGCTTGGTCGTCGTGCTCAAGCGCGACGCCGTCGCGAAGGTCGTGCTGAACAACCTGTACAAGCACACGCAGCTGCAGGAGAACTTCGGCGCGAACATGCTCGCGATCGTCGACGGCGTGCCCCGCACCCTGTCTCTCGACGGCTTCATCAGCCTGTGGATCGACCACCAGGTCGAGGTCATCGTGCGTCGCACGCAGTACCGCCTCCGCAAGGCCGAGGAGCGCATGCACATCCTGCGCGGCTATCTGAAGGCGCTCGACGCGCTCGACGACGTCATCGCGCTCATCCGTCGGTCGCCGACGGCTCAGGATGCCAACGAGGGCCTGCAGAAGCTTCTCGACATCGACGACATCCAGGCGCAGGCCATCCTCGACATGCAGCTGCGTCGACTCGCGGCCCTCGAGCGTCAGAAGATCGTCGACGAGGCCACCGAGCTCGAGGCGCGGATCGCGGACTACAACGACATCCTCGCCACCCCCGCCCGTCAGCGCACCATCATCCGCGACGAGCTCACGGCGATCACCGATCGCTTCGGCGACGACCGTCGCACCGAGATCCTGCACGGATTCGACGGCGACGTCTCGATCGAAGACCTCATCGCAGAAGAGGAGATGGTCGTCACGGTCACCCGCGACGGCTATATCAAGCGCACACGCAGCGACAACTACCGCTCGCAGCATCGCGGCGGCAAGGGTGTGAAGGGCGCGCAGCTGCGCGCAGACGACGTGGTCGAGCACTTCTTCGTCACCACGACGCACCACTGGCTGTTGTTCTTCACGAACAAGGGTCGCGTGTACCGCTCGAAGGCCTACGAGGTCCCCGAGGCCGGCCGGGATGCCAAGGGTCAGCACGTCGCGAACCTGCTCGCCCTTCAGCCCGATGAGGAGATTGCGCAGATCCTCGACATCCGCGACTACAACGTCGCGACGTACCTCGTGCTCGCGACCCGCAACGGTCTCGTCAAGAAGACCCGCCTCGACGAGTACGACACCAACCGACAGGGCGGTGTGATCGCCATCAAGCTCCGCGGCCAGGTCGCGGAAGAGGGCGACGAGGCCGAACAGGGCGGTGCGGACGAGCTGGTCAGCGCCATGTTGGTCGACGAGGGCGATGACATCCTGCTCATCAGCCGCCTCGGACAGTCGTTGCGGTTCTCCGCCACCGACAGTGCGCTGCGACCGATGGGTCGGTCGACCTCAGGCGTAAAGGGTATGGACTTCCGCGAGGGGGACAGCCTGCTCTCGGCATCGGTGGCGAAGGACGACGAATTCGTCTTCGTCGTGACCGAGGGCGGATACGCCAAGCGCACCGCGGTCACCGAGTACCGCATGCAGAACCGCGGTGGTCTGGGCATCAAGGTGGCTCGTCTGACCGATGATCGCGGCGTTCTCGCGGGCGGAATGATGGTGTCGGAGGGCGACGAGGTCCTCGTGGTTCTTGCCAGCGGCAAGGTGGTACGCTCTGCCGTGGCCGAGGTCCCCGCCAAGGGGCGCGACACCATGGGTGTCGTGTTCGCACGAGCCGGAGGTGATGACAGGATCATCGCCATCGCCCGAAACGCAGAGCGGAACCTGACCGAGACGACGGAGACGACCACGGAGCCCGCCGCTTCCCCCGCGGACGAGGCCGACGCCTCCTCCTCCGAGACCCCCGAGGAAAGTACTGACGCATGAGCACGGTAGCCGACAAGCTCGCCAAGAAGTCGACTCACAAGACCCCCGCCAAGCAGGTCCGACTGCGCCTGGTGTACATCGACTTCTGGTCGGCGGTGAAGCTGTCGTTCCTGGCGGCGGTCGCCCTGGCCATCGTCACGGTGGTCTCGTACTTCCTGATCTACCTCGTCGTCTCGGCGACACTGCTGACGAAGCTCGATGAGTTCTTCACCAGCTTCACCGACGGCGGTGCGACCCTCTCCCAGTACGTCGGCCTTCCCCAGGTGATGGCGTTCGCGGCCATCATCGCCATCTTGAACCTCGTCATCGTCACGGTGCTGGGCGCCGTGATGGCGGGCATCTACAACCTGGCGGTCAAGGTCACCGGCGGCCTTCTCGTCGGGTTCACCTCGAACTGACGTCGATTCGTCAAAACCTCGCGAGTCCGGTAAAGTCTTCGAGGTTGACATCACGTCAGCGAGACGGGGCTATAGCTCAGGCGGTTAGAGCGCTTCACTGATAATGAAGAGGTCCCAGGTTCAAGTCCTGGTAGCCCCACCCCTTCCCTCGCGGGGCCTTAGCTCAGCTGGTAGAGCGCCTGCTTTGCAAGCAGGATGTCAGGAGTTCGAATCTCCTAGGCTCCACAATCGAGAAAGAAGAGCCGGTCCATCGGGACCGGCTCTTCTTCTTTTCCGCCGTCGCTCTCACGAGGCGCGTCGTCGCCGCCCTCTTCGGAGCAGAACGACGGATGCCGTGTACAGGACCGCTCCGCCGACCGCGAGGACCGTGTTCATCCCCTGCAGCGTCACGGCGAAGGGCGGGAGGAATGCGCAGAACCACGCGATCGCCAGGATGACCGATCCCGGTGCCGGCGGAAGGTCGCCCAGCGCCTCGAATCGGATCAGGATCAACGAGAGCAACCCGAGCACGATCGCCGTCGCCAGGAAGACCAGGGGGCGCGTCGCCCACCACTGCGGACTCGCGGGTGCGGGAGCTGCGCCGGGGATGAGCAGGGCGATCCCCGAGATGATGAGGATGACGGGCAGGTGCCACAGGTACACCGTCATCAGGCGGGATCCGACCGCGAACACCACCCCCTGCGCGAGGCGCGTGCGCATGAGCGCGGTGAGCGCGGGCTTCGCCAGACGCAGCAGACACGCCTGAGCGAGGCCGAACAGCACGAGGGGAAGAGTGGGCGGGTTGAGATTCGCCAGCATGTTGTCGGAGTAGGGCCCCCACACGACCACGGCGCCGACCACGAGGTAGCAGGCGGTCGCGAGGGCGAGGAGAGATACCGCCGAGCGGCGATCGAACCACCCGTCGCGGTACCAGAATCCCAGCTGCTGGATGAGGGGCCAGACGAACAGGAGATTGAGGTAGCCCAGTTCCTCCACCCCGGAGAGGAACCGTAGGGCGTCCACCGCCACGACCGCGGTCAGAAGCACCGCGAGGGTTCCCCGAGGGGCCCGCGCATGCCACTGAGCGGCGAGGGGGACCACCGCCTGGCACAACAGGTATGCGGCCAGGAACCACAGCGGCATCCCGACTCCGACGACGGCGGCGGCGACCAGCGACGGATCGACCCCGATGGCGGTGGCGGCGACCAGGACGACCGCGACGAAGAGGAACAGGGGCAGAGCCGGTTGCGCCAGCCGCAGCGTCCGCGAACGCACGAAGCCGAGGGCATCACCGCCGCGGGCCGTCCACGTCGCCCACCCCGCCGCGGAAGCGAATCCGCCGACGACGAAGAAGAGCGGCATGATCTGTCCGAACCAGGTCGCGGTATCGAACCAGGGCTGCATCTCTGCGGGCCGTGAGGTGACGAGGGAGCCGTCGGGGCCCCACCCCACCCCGACCTGCAGCAAGTGCACGATGACCACGAAGCACACGGCCGTGACACGGGCGAGATCCAGAGTCAGATCGCGGCGCGAGATATCCGTCGTCGTCGTCGAGAGCGCTGTATGCATGGCACCATCGTGGCGGGTACCGGTCCCTCACCGTCAACTCCGACACGCGGGTGAGCACCCTCGCTAGAGTCTGGTCATGGACATGCGCGTGGCCGCGTACGCCGTCGTCACCGACGCCGACGACCGTGTGCTGCTCGCCCACTGGATAGACGGCCGGCGAGGGGCGTGGACCCTTCCCGGCGGGGGCCTCGAGGACGGTGAAGACCCCGCCCACGCGGTGCGCCGCGAAGTGCGCGAAGAAACGGGGTTCCGCGTCGTCGTCGACGACCTGCTTGGCATCCATTCTCGGGTGATTCCGGCCGAAGCCCGGCTCGCGGGCGGAGCCACGGGTCCGCTGCACGCGTTGCGGATCGTCTACCGCGCGCGCGTCGTGGGCGGCCGGCTGAGATTCGAGACCGACGGATCGACCGACAGGGCCGAGTGGTTCACCCTCGCGGCCACGCGAAAGCTTCGACGTGTTCAGCTCGTCGACGTAGCCCTGCGGATGGCAGGCCTCCTCGGCTCCTGAGCGTCAGGCGCGCTCCGCCGTGATGTCGGCGACGGTTGCGCCGTAAGAGGCGATGAGCTCATCGGCCTCGACGAACACGCTGTAACCGTGCGCTCCGGCTCCCATGGCGATGCGCGTGCCCACGATGCGTTCGTCGGCGAAGACCGGCCAGTCGGTCATACTGCCGATGGGGACGATGGTGCCTCGCTCGTAGCCGGTGGCGGCGAGGGCCAGCTCGGGCTCCGGGAGGCGCAGCTTGTTGACCCCGACCACCGCACGCAGCTTCGGCCAAGAGATGGCACGGTCACCGGGTACGAGAGCGAACAGGTACGTGTCGTCGGACCGCTTGACGACCAGCGTCTTCACAATGGATGCAGAGGGGATGCCGAGCAGCTCGGCCGCCTCGTCGAGGCTCGACGCCGCCGGACGCTCACGCACATCGACCGAGAGGCCGCGCTCTCGCGCGGCCTCTCGGACTCTGATGGTGGGATCGCTCACGCGTCGGGTGCGCGCAGCGGGTCGTCCGCCACCCACAGCTCATCGTCAGCGCGCAGCGTCTGCCACGCGGCGTAGGCGACGCCCGCGGCGGCGACCACACCGAGGATGATGGCGATGACGCCACCGGCACCGATGCCGTCGTGCTGCGAGGGAAGCTTCTTGGCGAGACGCTTCGACGCCTGCTTGCCGTACTTCTCGGCGCGCTTGGCGTACTTGTGCGTGTCGAGCTCGAAACCACGGCCCTTCGCGAGGCGGTCACGGGTGTCGCCCGCGGCGTCCCACACCGACATCGCTCCGCCGACGACGGCACCGGCCGCGGGAACGACCTTGTGGCTGAGGAAGCGATTGCTGTACTTCACGCTCTTGTCGACGTACGGAGCGGCGTACTTGTTGTACCCGTCCTGCACGGCGGGGACGAGATCTTCGCGGCTGAAGCGACCGAGCTGGTGGCCGGCTTCTCGAGCGACCTTCCCGCTCTCGCCCAGCAGCACCTGCTGCGACTCCCACACCTTTGCGGCGTGCTTCTGGAGCTTGCGCAGTTCCTTCTTGCTCTTGCGGCTGAGGCCCACGGCTCATCCTCCCTATCGATGGGATGTACGTTCGTTCATCTTGCCAGAACGGGTCGCCGGCACCGCCGACCCTTGCAGATAACTCTGAGAGAATGTACCCATGGCCAACCACACCGCCGTAGCGACCCTGCACACCAACCACGGCGACATCGTCGTCAACCTGTTCGGCGACCACGCTCCGCGTACCGTCCGCAACTTCGTCGGGCTCTCCGACGGAACACAGGAGTGGACGAACCCGGCGACGGGCGCCAAGGGCGAGGGCCCTCTCTACAAGGACGTCATCTTCCACCGCATCATCCCCAACTTCATGATCCAGGGCGGCGACCCGCTCGGTCAGGGCATCGGTGGACCCGGCTACAACTTCAACGACGAGATCAGCCCCGAGCTGGACTTCACCCAGCCCTACAAGCTCGCCATGGCCAACGCCGGTCTGCGCCGCAACGCCATCACCGGCCAGCCCGAGGGCACCAACGGATCGCAGTTCTTCATCACGACCGACCCGACTCCGTGGCTCCAGGGCAAGCACACCATCTTCGGTGAGGTGGCCGACGAGGCCTCGAAGGCCGTCGTCGACAAGATCGCCGCCGTTCCCACCGCTGCGGGCGACCGCCCGATCGAGCCCGTCGTGCTCCAGTCGGTCGACGTCGTCTCGGTCTGACCTTCCAGGCGGCGGCGGGTGTCCACAACTGACGAGTTCCGTCGTAACAGCGACAACTTCTGTTATCGGCATCCCGACCGGCAGAGCTTCGTGCTGTGTCAGCGGTGCATGCGCACCGTGTGCTCGGAGTGTCGTACACCCGCCGCCGTCGGCGTCATCTGCCCCGAGTGCATGGCGCAGCAGCGCGCCTCGCAAACCCCTGCTCAGAAGAAGGCCCAGCGCCGCTGGGCATCGCGTCCCGTGTCGGTGATCGCGTCCGGCAGACCGCAGATGACGCTGGGCATCATCGCCGTCACCGGACTCGCCTACGTCATCGGTCTGATCCCCGGTGTGGGCGGGGTCGTGCGAAACCTGCTCGCGTTCAACAGCCTCTACCTCGTGCCGCAACTGGGTGTCCTGGAGCCGTGGCGCCTGCTGACGGTCGCCCTCGTCCACAGCGGCTTCTTCCACGTGGGCCTGAACATGCTCGCGCTCTGGTTCATCGGGCGCAGCCTCGAGCCCCTGCTCGGCCGCGGTCGTTTTCTCGCGCTCTATCTGATCGGCGCGCTGGGCGGATCCGTTGCGGTCGCGCTCCTCGCCCCCGGTGTGTCCACGGTCGGCGCCTCGGGCGCGATCTTCGCCTTGTTCGGTGCGCTCCTGGTGATCGGAAGGCATATCGGGGCGGACATCCGCGTCATCGCCCTGCTCATCGCCATCAACTTCGCCTGGCCGTTCGTGATCGCGGCCATCGGTGCCATCGGGTCGGGCGACTTCGCCGGATCCCTCGCGGCGGTGGGCATCTCGTGGCAGGCCCACCTCGGCGGTCTCGTCACCGGAGCGGGAGTGGGGCTGATCTATGCACGCACCCGTGCGGCGGCGCAGAAGCGCCTGCAGATCGGTCTGCTGGTCGGGTTCAGCGTTCCGCTGATCGCCCTGCTGGCAATCCCGGCTCTCTTCTACGTCTGAGAGTTATCCACAGCCCCGTCCACAGGTGGGGATGAATTACACGTGTGTAAGTCAGCGCCACTTCGTGGTCATGAGGAACCCGACGAAGGCGATGCCGAAGCCGATGACGAGGTTCCACGGACCGATACCGGGGATCGGGAACTGCGAGTTGCTGAGATAGAACACCAGCACCCACACGAGGCCGATGAGCATGAGGCCGATCATGATGGGCAGGAACCACACAGGGTTCGGAGCCGATCCGCCTTCGTTGCGCTCAGCGATCGGGTCTTCGCCTTTGCCAATTCGAGCCATGCGGGACAGTCTAACGGTCAGGCACGCGTGATCCCGCGGAACTAGACTGCCCCCGTGCAGACCGTCGACCAGCCGCAGACCCGTCGGGGATCACGGCGCGGGAGCGCGCCGCGTCGCCGGGTGTCCGTCATCGGGGTGATCGGCGATGTGTTGGTCACCGCCGGCGTCCTCGTGCTCCTCTTCGTCGTGTGGCAGCTCTGGATCGGCGACGCCATCATCGGCTCGCAGTTCAAGGACCAGGGCAAAGAGCTCAGCGAGCAATGGAACGCCGATCCTCCGCCGCCCGCCCCCTCTGCCACCACGACGACTCCGGCGCAGCCGGCAGCACCGCCCACCGCGGACCCGCCCGCCCTGGAGCAGCCGGGAGACGCGGAACGCTTCGGCGTGGTCTACATTCCGCGTCTCGGACCCGACTACCACTTCACCGTGGCCGGAGGAGTCAGCTCCTCGCGCACGCTCGACCCGATCGGTCTCGGCCACTACCCCGACACCGCGATGCCCGGACAGGTGGGCAACTTCGCCATCGCCGGCCACCGCGGCAGCCACGGCGCGCCCTTCGCCGACCTTCCTTCGCTGCGTATCGGTGACGCCATCGTCGTCGAGACCGAGGTCGGCTGGTTCACCTACCGCTTCCGAAACATCGAGTACGTGCGCCCCGACGGTGTGAATGTCCTGCTGCCCACGCCGCAGCAGCCGCAGATCGAGGCGACGGACCGCCTCATCACCATGACCACCTGCAGCCCGCGCTACGGCTTCTCGGAGCGTGCGATCGGCTACGGCGTCTTCGAGTCCTTCACCCCGCGGACCGACGCCGGTCCGCCGGCGTCCCTGACCTCTGGAGCATCCTGATGTACGGAGCCCTGTGGCGCGTCCTCCCCGGTCCCTGGTGGGTGCGTCTGTTGATCGTCCTGGTGCTGGTCGCGGTAGTGCTCTACGGCCTGTTCTTCTACGTCTTCCCCTGGGTGAGCGACCTCGTCTACCCCCAGGAGGTCACGGTCGAGTGAGGCCCTGGCGCGTCGTCGTCGTCGACAATCGCGACAGCTTCGTCCATACCCTCACCGGCTACCTTCGCGACCTGGGCGCCGAGACCGTCCTCCTCGATTCGCGAGAGTCTGGGCTACCCGAGCGCGCGGCGAGGGACGCGGACGCGATCCTCGTCTCCCCGGGGCCAGGGCACCCCGACGACGCCGGGCACTCCATCGCCGTGGTCCGCGCGGCGTTCGGCGCCGGCATCCCCCTGCTCGGGGTCTGCCTCGGTCATCAGGCCATCGCGGCGGCTTTCGGTGCCCGTGTGGGGCATGCGCCAGAGCTGTTGCACGGGATCACGAGCGTCATCCGGCATCGAGGCCAGGGCGTCTTCGAGGACCTCCCCGCGGGATTCGTCGCCACGAGGTATCACTCCCTCGCGGTCGAGCCGGACTCGCTCCCGGCCGAGCTCGAGATCACCGCGCAGACGGACAGCGGCGTGGTGATGGGTGTACGCCACCGAACCGCGCCAATTGAGGGGGTGCAGTTCCACCCCGAGAGCGTGCTCACTGAAGGCGGCCACCTTCTGCTCGGCCGCTGGCTTGAGAACGCCGGGCTACCGGGAGCCGCCGCGCGCGGCTTGCTGCTTCACCCCCGCGGGGTCAGGAACCCGCGCACACCGTCAGCGTGATCTCGCTGTGCACGGGGACCTCGCCCGGGGCCAGCGACTGTGTCTTGACCGTCGGCGGCGTCGCCGCCTTGCATCCGGGATCCTGCTGAGTCTTCACGGTCAGCTGCTTCGAGTCGGACTCCAACTCGCGCTGCGCAGCCTCGAGGGTGTAGCCGGTGTAGTCCACGATCACGACCTGACCGCTCGCGACCACGAGGTTGACCGTGGTGCCCTTCGCGACCTCGGAGCCCGATTGGACGCTCGACGAGATGATCGTTCCCGCGGCCAGGGCGGGGTCGTCCTGGCGTCGTATCGAACCGACCGTGAGGCCGGCCTTCTGCAGGGACGTACGCGCCTCGCTCTCGGTGATCCCGTCGAGCGTCGGCACCTTCGCCGTATCGGGGCCGGTGGAGACGTACACCGTGATCCGTTGACCGGAGGTGACGTTCGTTCCGGCCTCGGGGACCGTGCTCACGACGTTTCCGGCGGCGACCTTCTCATCGGACTCGTTCACACGGCTGGTGGTGAGCTGCTGAGCCTCGAGTGTCTCGACGGCACGGTCGTACGACATGTCGACGACGTCGGGAACCGTGTAGGCGCTGGTGGGGACGTCGTTGCTCGGTTGGATCTGCATGACCCAGATGAGCACCGCCACCAGCAGCACCGCGAGGACGGTGACGCCCGCCCAGATCCAGGCCACCGGAGGACCGGGTTGGGTGCGGCGCATCGTCGTGTCGGTACTGAGCTGTCGCAACGAGCGGGCCGTCTCGGCCGCCTGACGCGGGTTGGGTCCGTACAGCTCGTTGGACAGCGCCGACATCTGGCGCTTCGTGGGTCCCTTGCCGTCGACCGTCTCGTCGAGCGCTTCGCGGAAGCTCGCGGCGTCCTGCGGACGCTGGAACGGATCCTTGGCCAGGGCGCGGAGCACGATGGCATCCAGAGCCCGAGGAACCGTCTCGACGATCTCGCTCGGCGGGACGGGGGCCTCGCTGACGTGCTGGTAGGCCACGGCCACCGGGGTCTCGCCGCGGAACGGCGTGCGCCCCGTGAGCAGTTCGTAGAGCACCACGCCGGTGGAGTACAGGTCGGCGCGCGCGTCGACGGACTCGCCCTTGGCCTGCTCGGGCGAGAAGTACGCCGCGGTCCCAACGATCGCCGTGGTCTCGGCGACCGTCGACGACGAGTCGGACACCGCGCGGGCGATGCCGAAGTCCATGACCTTCACACGACCGGAGTCGGTGATCATGACGTTGCCGGGCTTGATGTCGCGGTGGACGACACCGGCGCGGTGCGAGTACTCGAGAGCCTCCAGGATGCCATCGACGTATCGCAGGGCGTCGTCGGTGGGGACGGGGCCTGCGGCGATGACGTCCTTGAGCAGGCGACCGTGTACGAGCTCCATGACGATGTACGGCACCGGACGCTCGTGGCCGTCCTCCCCGGTCTCGACGTCTTCGCCCGCGTCGAACACACGGACGATCGTCGGGTGAGCCATGCGCGAGGCCGCCTGCGCCTCGAGACGGAAGCGCGTGCGGAATGCCGCATCGCCGGCCAGGTCGGCCTTCAGGACCTTGATCGCGACCGTGCGGCCGAGTGTTTGGTCGTACCCGCGATAGACGCTGGCCATACCGCCGCGACCGATGAGGTCGTCGACGCGGTAGCGCCCGGAAAGGACGCGCGTCTCAGTGGTCACGGGTGGAGCTCCTGGCGTGGGGGATGGGTGATCAGGGCTTGACGGTCGGAACGGCCGCGGGCGTCGCCGTCGGCGATGCCGAGCTGCCGCCCGAGATCGTCGCGGAGGCCTCGCCCGAGGGGCCGGCCGTCCGGTCGGTACCCGAGCAGCTGACGGTGTACGTCACGCGGAGGGTCTGACCGGGGGCGTTGCTGACCGTCAGCTTGGCGTTACGCGCGTCGGGCGCGAACGACGCGGTCGACTGACCGTTGGTGTCGAAGGTGCCGTTGGTCGCGGTGAAGTTGTACGACGTGACCGATCCGGTTCCCGAGGGGCAGGAGTACTGCTGCCACGAGATCTGGATGTCGCTGCCGGCCGTGACCGAGGTACCGGGCAGGGTCGGAGTGCCGGGCGTGGAGAGCGGTGTCTCCTCGCCGTAGACCGTGACCTCGATGTTGGTGCCCTGCGGGTTGCGTCCGGTCGGGTCGACCACGTAGATCTTGCCGACCTGATCGGCGCTCGCTGCGGCGTTGCCGGTGGCGCAGGTGGCGCCGAGGTTCGCGTCGCGCAGAAGCTCCCGGGCCTCATCGCAGGTCTTGCCGATGAGGTTGAGAGCGTCGACGTCGACGAGAGTGTTCGAGGGCGACGGGGCAGGCGAGGGCGACGACGGGCGAGGTACCGGGGTCGAGGCCGAGGCCGAGGGGCTCGCCGGAACGGCGTCCGGATCGCCCTGATTCGACAGCAGCGTGAAGAGCGTGCCGATCAGAACCAGAGCCAGCAGCGCGATGAGCGCGACCAGCGGCCACGTCCAGGGGCTGCGCTTCTTCTTCTGCGGCGCGGGGTCTTCTTCGGTGTGCTCCTCGGTGAGGAGAGAGGTCGCGGCCGCGGAGGCGGGCATGAGGCGCGTGGTGGCGGAGGTCTGTCCGCCGGCCGTGAGCAGTTGCGTCGCGTCATCGGCGAAGGCAGCGCCCGTCGCGATCGCCGGGACGGCCGCGGCGGCCGCGGCGAGGTCGCCGCGACGCAGGGCAGTGGCGGCGCGCGAGACGGCGGCAGAGGAGGCCGGACGGTCGTCGGGCTTCTTGGCGATCATCGCCATCACGAGATTCTGCACCGGCTGCGCCACGGTGGGCGGGAGCGGAGCGGGCTGCTCGTTGATCTGCGCCATCGCGATCGCGACCTGCGACTCGCCCGTGAAGGGGCGCTTGCCGGCGAGGGATTCGTAGGCGACGATTCCGAGCGAGTACGTGTCGGTGGCCGGCGACGCCGGGTGACCGGACGCCTGCTCGGGCGAGAGGTACTGCACCGTGCCCATCACCTGGCCGGTCGCGGTGAGCGGCACCTGATCGGCGATGCGCGCGATGCCGAAGTCGGTGATCTTCACACGACCGTCCGGCGTGATGAGCAGGTTGCCCGGCTTGATGTCGCGGTGGACGAGACCCGCGGCGTGCGCGGCCTGGAGGGCTGCGGCCGTCTGGGCGACGATGTCGAGAGTCTTGTCGGTCGAGAGAGAGCCGTCGCGCTCGAGGATCGTCGACAGGGCTTCGCCCGGGACGAGTTCCATCACGAGGAAGGCGCTGCCGTCCTCCTCGCCGTAGTCGAACACGCTGGCGATGCCTTCGTGGTTGACGAGGGCGGCGTGGCGGGCCTCGGCGCGGAAGCGCTCGAGGAAGCCCGGGTCGCCCATGTACTCGTCTTTGAGGATCTTGATCGCGACGGTTCGTCCGATGACGTGATCCGTCGCCTCCCAGACCTCGCCCATACCGCCGATCGCGATTCGCGAATCGAGCTCGTAGCGTCCTCCGAAGGTCACACCTTGCGTCGGTCTCATTTACCCAGCACCGCCTCCATGACCTTCTTCGCTATCGGGGCGGCGATCTCGTTGCCGCTCCCGTTCTGCCCCTGGCCTCCACCGTTTTCGACGACCACGGCGACGGCGACCTTGGGGTCGTCCGCCGGTGCGAAGCCGGTGAACCAGAGAGTGTAGGGACGGGAATCGTTCTCCGCCGTGCCGGTCTTACCCGCCACTGCGACCCCGTCTATTCTTGCATTCGATGCTGCGCCGTCCTGGACGTTCGCCGTCATCATGGTGACCATCTGCGCGGCGATCGAGGGTTCGAGAGCCCGCCCGAACTCACTGCTGCTCGCCTCGTCCTTGACCGACAGGTTCGGCTCGATCACGCGGTCGACCATGCGCGGGTTCATCACGACGCCGCCGTTGGCGATGCCGGCCGAGACCATCGCCATCTGCAGGGGCGTCGCGCGCACGTCGCCCTGGCCGAAGCCGCTGAGCGCGGTCTGCGGGGCGTTCGGCGAAGCCGGGTAGGTGGAGGGGGTGGACTCGAGCGGCATGCTGAACGACTTGTTGAATCCGTACTTCTCGGCCTCGGCGCGGATGGCATCGTCGCCGAGTTCGACGGCGAGCTCGGCCATGGGGATGTTGCAGCTCAGCCGCAGAGCGGTTGCGATCGTCACGGTGTCGCCCCCGCCGCAGGTGCCGCCGCCGGCGTTGCTGACGACGTTCGTCGACTGGGGCAGCGTGTACGCGGCGAGGTTCGGGAACGTCGAGTCGGGCGTGTAGCGACCGGATGCCAGGGCGGCAGAGGCCACGACGAGCTTGAAGGTCGAGCCCGGGGGGTTGAGGTTGCCCCCGATGGCACGGTTGTCCAGAGGCTTCGAGGTGTCGGCCACGAGCTGGTCGTACGCCGCGTTCACGGCATCTGTGTCGTGCGAGGCGAGCGTGTTGGTGTCGTAGCTGGGCTTGGAGACCATGGCGAGGATGCGGCCGGTCGACGGCTCGATCGCGACGACGGCGCCCTGGAGATCACCCATCGCGTCCCAGGCGGCCTTTTGCACGTTCGGGTCGAGCGAGAGCTCGACGTTCGAGCCGCGTGGGGCCTGACCGGTGATGGCCCGGTCGATGCGGGAAAAGAACTGGTTCGAGTCGGACCCGCTGAGCACGCTGTTCTCAGCGGATTCGATCTGGGTCTTCGCGTCGAGCACGGGGTTCATGTAGCCGGTCACGGGAGCCCACATCGCGGCATCCGTGTACTGACGCTGCCAGCTGTAGACGTCGTCGGAGGGCACGGACGAAGCGATCGCGGTGCCGCCGGCGATGATCGATCCACGCTGGATCTGGTACGAGTCGTAGAGAGCGCGGGTGTTGCCCGTGGTGTTGGTCAGCGAGTTGGCCTGAGCGACCTGGATGATGCTCGTCGAGGCGAACAGGGCCAGGAACATCGCCAGCATCACGATGCTGAGGCGTCGGAGCTCTTTGGTCACGGTGCCTCCTCCAGGATCGGGGCGTCGACGGCGGTGGACGGGCGGTTCATCAACCGATCACCACCCGGGGGCGGCTGCGTACCGCGTCGGAGATGCGCAGAAGGAACGCCACGATGATCCAGTTCGCGATCAGCGACGAGCCGCCGGCCGCGAGGAACGGGGTCGTGAGGCCGGTCAGCGGGATCACGCGGGTGACGCCGCCGACCATGATGAACACCTGCAGGGCGATGGTGAACGAGAAGCCCGTGGCGAGCAGCTTGCCGAAGTCGTCCTGACCGGCCAGGCCGATGCGGATGCCGCGGCTGGTGAACACCATGTAGAGCGCGAGGATCGCGAACAGGCCGACCAGGCCGAGCTCCTCGCCGAGGCTCGGCACGATGTAGTCGCTCTGCGACAGCGGGGTGATGTAGGGACGACCCTGGCCGAGCCCGGTGCCGAACAGGCCGCCGTGCGCGAGGCCGAAGATACCCTGCACGAGCTGGTAGCTGCCGCCGTCGCGGTTCATGACCTCGGGGTCGAAGGCGCTCAGCCAGTTGGCGAAGCGGCCGTTGACGTAGGGGAGGACTCGGGATGCCAGGAACGCGCCGCTCGCGACCAGCACGAGGCCGATCAGCACCCAGCTCGTCTTGCCCGTGGCGACGTAGAGCATCGCCACGAACATGCCGAAGATCAGCAGGCCCGTACCGAGGTCGCGCTGGAGCACGATGATGCCGAGCGAGACGAGCCAGATGATCAGCACCGGGCCGAGTTCGCGCGCGCGCGGCCAGGTCATGAAGAGGAAGCGCGTACCGGTCGAGGTGAGGCTCTCCCGCGTGCGCACGAGGTACCCGGCGAAGAAGATCGCCAGGCAGATCTTGGCCAGCTCGCCCGGCTGGAACGACACGAAGCCGAGCGACACCCACACGTCGGCGTTCTGGTCGGTGCCGAGGCCCGGCACGAACGGCAGCAGCAGGAGCAGGATGCCCACGAGGCCGAAGAGGTAGGTGTACCGGAACAGCACGCGGTAGTTGCGCACGAAGATCAGCACGGCGAGGGCTGCGACCATCGCGATGGCCGCCCAGGCGATCTGGCGGTTGCCCGTGGCATCCCACCCGCTCGCCTTCTCGGCGAGGTCGATGCGGTAGATCATCGCGATACCGAGACCCGTGAGGACGGTGGCGATCGGCAGCACGAAGGGGTCGGCGTCGCGGGCGCGCAGGCGCAGCACCACGTGCATCACGAGGGCGAGCACAGCGGGGATCGCGGCGATCGTGAGGTAGCCGGTCTCGACCGTGTTGTTCACGCCGAGCTGGACCAGCACGACGGCGCCGCCGTAGACGATGATCGCGAACAGGAGCAGACCGAGCTCGCGATTGCGCTGCTTGGCGGGGACGCGGATCTTCTTCAGCGCGCGCATGACGGCCGTGTCGGTGGACACGGAGTCACCGGATCGGGTGAGCTTCTGATCGGTCATCCGCTTCCCTCCGCCGCGGGACGCAGGCGTTCGACGATCTTCTCGGCGTCTCCGAGCGACGGGGCCGAGATGGTGGCTTTGACGGTCTGCCGATCGAAGTCGGACAGTCCGTCCAGCGGGATGTTCGTGTCCTGGTAGACCGTCGACAGCGAGATCGGGCCGATGGACTGCTGGATACCGCGATAGATCACGACCGAGTCGCTGTCGGCGCCGACGTAGTAGAGGGTCTGCGTCCAGTTGTACCCGGCGAACAGGCCGACGCCGATGGCGGCGAGGACGAGGATCAGGGCGGCGAGCCAGCCGAAACGGCGTCGGCGGGCACGACGGCGGTCCTCTTCGATGAGCTCCTCGAGGAACTCGGCCGCCGGCTCGAAATGCGTCGGCTCGTTCGCGACCTGACGGGCGTGGTGGAGCCAGCCGGATCGGCCGGGGCGCGCCGCGGGGACGACCACTCCGCTGGGGTTCGAGGCGGAGCCGACGATGGTCGGGGTGCCGATGAAGACCGGGTGCTGCCCGCCGACGTCGACGAGGACGACGGTGACGTTGTCGGGCGCACCGCCATCGAGAGCCTGCTTGAGCAGAGCGTCGGCGGTCCGAGCGGGGGGCAGTCCGAGAGCGAGGGTCTTCGCCGTGTGCGCGTCGTCGACGACGCCCGAGAGACCATCGGAGCACAGGAGCCAGCGGTCGCCGTCCTGCGTCGGCATGATGAAGCTGTCGATCTCGGGATCGGGATCCATATCGCCGAGCACCCGCATCAGCACCGATCGACGGGGGTGGTACCGCGCCTCTTCGGGCGTGATGCGACCGGAGTCGACCAGGCGCTGCACGAAGGTGTGGTCGGCCGTGATCTGCGTGAGCGTGTCGTCCCGGTACAGGTAGATGCGCGAGTCGCCGATGTGGCCGATGACGGCGTAATCGTCGACCATGACCAGAGCACTCACCGTGGTGCCCATGCCGGCCAGCTCCGGGCGGCGCGCCACGGTGTCGATGAGCTCCGCCGCCGTGTCGGCGAGGGAATCACGGATGGCGTGCTCGGCCTGGGCGGGGGAGCCGAAGGGCTGGTCGAGCTCGGTCAGACGGCCGATCGCCAGGCTCGAGGCGACGTCACCGCCCGCGTGACCGCCCATGCCGTCGGCGACCACGAAGAGGTTGGACCCGGCGTAGCCGGAGTCCTGATTGTTGGAGCGCACCTTGCCCGTGTGGGAGATGGCGGCGCTCGAGCCCTGGAAGACCATGGGGGAGGGTTACTTCCTCAACTCGAACGTCGTGGCGCCGACCTTGATCGGAGCACCCACCTTGACCTGTACCGGCGCTGCCACGCGGACGCCGTCGTGCGAGGTGCCGTTCGTCGAATCGAGGTCTTGCAGCATCCACTGCTCCCCCCACAGCACGAGGCGGGCGTGATGGCTGGAGGTGTAGTCGTCGCGGATGACGAGACCCGACTCGCTGGAGCGGCCGATCGTCAGCGGCTCGGTGCCCAGCGGCAGCTCGAGCCCGGCTTTGGGGCCGCTCGTGATGACGATGCGCGAGACCGCCGACGTGGTCGCGAGCCCCCCGGCGGGTGCGGGGGTGGGAGCGGCGGGACGCTTGACCTGCGTGGTCACCGCGTCGGGCGAGGAGGTGGGAGCGGCTGCCGCCGGGGCAGCGGATGCCGAGGGCTCGGGGAGCTTGCGCACCTTGACGCCGAAGAGGTCGGCGCGCAGCGAGTACACGACGCCGAACACGAAGAACCACAGCAGGACGAGGAAACCGCCCTGCAGAAGGAGGAGAGTCAGCTGACTCATGAAAGGGGTCCCCGTTCCCGGACGTCGAAGATGCTCGTGGCGTCGGACGCCGAAGAGCGTCGCGGCGGCTGGGCCTGAGCGACCACACGGAACACGATATTGGTGCGTCCGATCGAGATCGTCGAATCGGGCGGAAGAGCGGCCTCGGAGACCTTGCGACCGTTCAGGGTCGTGCCGTTGGTGGAACCGAGGTCGCGCACCATGGCGCGCTCGCCGTCCCACAGGATCTCGACGTGCTTGCGGCTCGTCCCGGCATCGGGGATCGTGATGTCGGCGTCGCTGCCGCGACCGATCACCGTGCGGGCGGATGTCAGCGGGTGACGGGTGCCGTCGATGTCGACGACTCCGCGCCAGGCGACCTGACCCTCGGTGGTCTGCGAGTCCACGCGCAGCGTGCCCGTGGACAGGGAGCCGTCGCGCTCGATCGAGATGGCGACGGGGCCGGCGAACGAGTAGCCCTGCGTGCGGGCGTGCTTCTTGACCAGGGTGTCGAGCTCGGCGACCAGGGTCGAGCCGAGCGCGCTCATCTTCTCGTCGTCGGCGGGGGAGAGGCGCACCGCGAAGGTGTTCGGCGCGAGGATGCGCTCACGCGTGACGACGACGGCCTTCTTGTCGAGTTCGCTGCGCAGAGCGGACGCGATCTCCACCGGCTGGATGCCACTGCGGAAGGTCTTGGCGAACGCACCGTTGACGGCGCGTTCGAGACCCTTCTCAAAACTGTCGAGTAGCCCCACGAGACTCCTTCAGGCAGGCAGACCAGTAGGCACATCGTAGTCAGCGCGGCTGGGGAGGTCATGGACGCGGGCTTCGGAGCCGCGTTTCGTGACCTGGTGGCCGCCGTGATATTCTCGGGAAGTTGGTCGCGTGGCATCCTCGATGCCGCGCAACGCGCGAGTGGCGGAATAGGTAGACGCGCTGGCTTCAGGTGCCAGTGCCCGCAAGGGCGTGGGGGTTCAAGTCCCCCCTCGCGCACACAACGAAGAAGGGCCTCGGATTTACTCCGGGGCCCTTCTTGCACGTTCGGGGCGTGACGATCACACGAATCTCTCGACGTGGATCTGCCGGTCTTTCACGCCCGCGGCCCTCGCGTCGCGGACGACCAGATCCGTCCACTCTGCGGGCCCGCAGACGAAGAGGTCCGACTCCTGCAGCTCGGGGAAGACCGAGGCGATGGTCGCCCCTCGCTCGATCGCCTCGAGCGGCATCCACGACGATTCCTCGGCGGGCCGGCTGCCGATCATCTCGATGACCGCGCCGCCGGCGTCCTGGACGAGGCTTTTCGTCTCGTCCCAGAGGAAGGTCTGCGAGCGGTCGGTCGCACGCAGAACGACCGTCGCCTCGCCCGGGCGCAGTCCGGTGTCTTCGAGCAGCGCACGTGCGGGGGTGACGCCGATCCCGGCGGCGACGACGGCCAGGCGCGGGGCGGTGCGGGCGGCATCCGTGAAGATCCCGTACGGGCCCGCGACGGAGACCTTCGTTCCGGGCCGCAGCCGAGCGAGACGCTCCGTTCCGCGGCCGAGCGCGCGCACGGTGAGGCGGGCGCTCGTGTCGGTCGGCACCGCGGAGAACGAGATCGGGTGCGCATGCCACCACGTGCCGCGACTCCAGAAGCGCCAGATCGCGTACTGCCCACCTCGGGCGCCCAGCCGCGGCAGGTCGCGGCCGGAGAGATGGATCGAGAAGACGTCCGGGGCGAGGGTCTCGATGGCGGCGACGCGAAGCTGGTGCTCTTCCGTGGCGAGCAGCGGGGCGGCGAAACGGAACCACGCGATCGAGCCGAACGCCAGAACGTAGAGGCAGATCCAGTACACGCTCTGCGGCGTACTGCCGGAGAGAACCTGGCCGGCTGAGAGCTGATGAGGCACCGCCACCAGAACGGCGGCATAGCTGACGAGATGGATCGCGTGCCAGGCTTCGTAGACGAGTCGGCGACGCACGACGACGAGAGAGGTCACGACGACGAGCACCAGAAGGCAGCTGCCGAGCAGCGCCAGGAGCATGTCGGCCCCCGAATAGAGGGACAGCGTCTGGTGCCAGAGCGACAGACCGTCTCGGAGGGAGTAGCCCACAGTGAGCAGCGCGCCGTGGCCCAGGACGAGGTACACCGCGGGCTTGCCGAGGCGGCGGTGCAACCTCATCGCGGCGTCTTGCCCGAAGGTGCGGTCCACCCAGGGGATGCGGGCGGCGAGCACGAGCATGAGCAGCAGCAGGTCGGTGCCGATGAGGCCCGTCACGATCCCCGCGTCCGTGACCGCGCTCGCGAGATCGGTCACCTGCGCGGGTCGCCCGGACCCCAGGAACAGCATCACGGCGACGACGCCGGAGACCCAGCAGAGGGCGATCAGAGCGACCTCGGCACGCTCTCGTCGGCGAACGGAACGGTCGCGGTCCCGTTGCGTCGTGCCGAGAGACGGTGAACCATACGGTCGGGTGGTGCTGCTCATGGGGCGTCCTCCGGTCGGGACGGGGCGCGCCGGCCTCTTCCAGTCTCGCATCCCGTGCTCGGTCGATCGCCGGCCGGACGACGCCGTTCGCGCGGACGCGCGACTGCACCAGAAATGCGCGTCTTACGCAACCCACCCCCTGAATCTCGTTCCTGAGAGGAAGCTGGATGCAACGAGAGTCCCGCCTCGAGCGGGCATCGGTTCACACTCGCGAAAGGAACACATCATGGGATTCTTCGGATTTCTTCTCCTCGGCCTCATCGCCGGCGCCATCGCCAAGCTGATCCTCCCCGGCAAGCAGGGTGGCGGCTGGTTCATCACGCTGCTGCTCGGCGTCGTGGGCGCTCTGCTCGGCGGGTTCCTGGGTGGTCTGCTCTTCAACGCTCCGCTGCAGGACTTCTTCTCGATCCAGACGTGGCTGCTCGCGATCGGTGGTTCGATTATCGTTCTGCTCATCTACGGCCTCATCGTGGGTCGTCGCGCCGCGCGCTGACCTTGCAGCGAAAGGCCCGGGGCGATTGGACCGCGCCCCGGGCCTTTCCGCGTCTTCGGCCGTCACCCGCTTTACTGGGCGGGATGCCGAAACACCGCCGCTTCCCTTTCCTCCTCGCTCTCGCGGGGGGATCGGTGGCGGCGTTTGTCGTGGTGTGGCCGCAAGGGGTCGGCATCCATCGCCTGCCTCTCGTGGCCAACGCGATCTCGTTTCGCGCATTGCTCGCTCTGGGCTTCGGGATCGCCGCCCTGCTGGTCGCAGGCGTCGCGGTCTGGCGTCGGCGATGGGGAGTGGCCGCCGCCCTCTCGATCGCGCTCGCCGTGGCGTCCGTGGGCAACGGGGCGGTGCTGCTCGCTCGCGGCGGGGGAGCGCCCGTGCAGCCGGGGGAGCTCACGATCGCGGCCTGGAACACGTACGGCGGTTCGGTCACGCCCGAGACCATCGCCCGGATGGTTCGGGAGACCGGTGCCGACGTCGTCAGCCTCCCCGAGACCGATGCGGTCGCGGCAGCCGAGGTAGCCGGCATCCTGGATCGCGAGGGCATCTCGATGGCGCACGATACGGTCGCGGCGGCACCGGACGGCGAGGTTATCCCCACCTCGATTCTGATCTCCCGCGCTCTCGGTGAGTACGAGCTCGACGCCGACGCGGGTTCCACGGTCGGCCTGCCGAGCGGGGTGTGGAGGTCGGTCGACGGCTCGGGTCCGATCCTCGTCGCGGCCCACCCCATGCCACCCCTGCCGGGCGTCACCGATCGCTGGGAGCTCGGCCTCGGATGGATCGCGGACAGGTGCACCGACAGCGACGTCATCGTCGCGGGCGATCTCAACTCCACGGTCGATCATTTCGCCGGTCTCGGCGTCGACGGGGCGACGATCGGATGCCGTGATGCCGCCGCCGAAGCGGGTTCGGCCGCCGCGGGAACCTGGCCCGTGCGGCTGCCCGTCGGCCTCGCCGCGCCGATCGACCATGTGCTGGTCGGCTCGGCGTGGAGGGTGAACGGCTTCGCCGTCCTCGACGGCTTCGACGACGCGGGCAGTGATCACCGCCCCATCGTCGCGACGCTCACGCCGCAGTGACACCTCGGTCCACACGGGAATTGTGGACGGCGACCGAGATCGCGTAGGGGGCGACGAAAACAACGGCGAAGAACGCACCCGCCAGGACCGCGGCGGTCCAGGGCCCCGTGTCGACGGCGCCCGTTGTCATACCGGCCCCGAACATCGCGAGGCCCGTCCCGAAGGCACGGGCCGCGACGGCGCGACCCGGAGCATTGCGGGGATTCGCCCACATCGGCAGGCGTTCGTCGCGGTAGGCCCGCAGTGTCAGCCGGATCGACCAGAACCACAGGATCGCGCCGACGACGATGAAGATGCTCCACGCCCATTCGCTCGTCATCGCTCCACCCCAACACGGCATCGCCGCGAGGTCAACGATCGCCGCGAGCCGCGCGGGGCCGCCCCCAACAAGTTCGACCCCGCGCGGAATGCGGCAGCGGAGTCCCCTCACGCTGTGCCCTCAGTGTGCCCCCGATCGACATCGGGCGCTCGCCGCGGCCGGCCCGGGCACACGTGGCGGAGGGGAAGGGGTCCGGCGATTTCATCCGATCGGACTACGACCGGGGGCGTGGAAGCCCGTTGCGCACTCCCCAGAGGGCGAGCTGTGTGCGGTCGTCGAGATCCAGCTTGCGCAGCGCCGAGGCGGTCTGACTGCGGACCGTGTTCACTGAGACGCTCAGTCTCTTCGCGATGTCGTCGGTCGAGGTGACTCCGCTGCTGAGCAGCCCCACGACCCTGCGTTCCGCAGCCGTCAGCAGAGCCACCTGCTCCGGTTCGGCGGGAGCGCTACGCGCTTCGCGCAGTTCGCGGATCAGCCTCGGCGCGACGCGGGGAGAGATCGTGGCCGTTCCGGCCGCCGCCCCGCGGATGACCGGCAGCAGCTGATCGCTGTCGTGCCCCTTCAGCAGGTAGCCGCTCGCGCCGGCCTCGATGGCGTCGACGACGAACGCGTCGGAGACCTCGCTCGTGAGCAGGATCACGCGGCATCCGCCCTGCTCGTCCCCCGTGATCAGGCGCGTGGCCTCGATTCCGTTCATGCCGGGCATGTGCAGGTCCATGAGCACGACATCGGCGCGCTCCGCGTGGGCGAGCACCACGGCGTCGCGGCCGTTGGATGCCTCGCCCGCGACGCGGATGCCCGTGGCGTTCTCGAGCCGGAGCCGGATGCCGCGGCGCACGGTGCGGTTGTCGTCGACGATCAGGACCCGAATGTCGTTGCCGGCCGTCGTCACGGCGTCAGGAGGGGGGTCGTGGGTTCGTAGGCCGTCAGAGGTGCCTCCATGATGACCGCCCATCCGCCCGTCGAGACGGGGCCCGCGGTGAGGGAACCGTGCAGGAGGTCGACGCGCTCGGCCATTCCCGTGAGGCCCCACCCGAGTCCGGCCGGGAGATCGGAGGGCGCGGAGACCCGGCCGGCCTCGTTGCCGACGGCCACCCGGATCGATGTCGGCGAGACGCGCACGTCGACCGACACGGGCGCGCCGGGGGCGTGCTTGCACGCGTTGGTCAGGGCTTCCTGGACGACGCGGTAGGCGGTCGTGGAGACCATCGCGGGGAGGTCGTCGACGGCCGCGTGGACGCGGGCGACCACGTGCATCCCCCGCGACGACCAGTAGTCGAGCAGCTCGTCGAGAAAGCGGAGGTCGAGGGTCGGTTCGGCGCGCGCGTCGCTCTCGGCGCGCAGGTCGCGCAGCGCCGCATAGAGGCTGGCTGAGGCGAAACGGCCCTCTGCGCGCATCTCGGCGATGAGGGCGGCGGCCTGATCGGCGTCGAGCACGTCGATGTCGACCGCCGCGTCGGCCAGGGAGAGGAGACCGGCGAGATGCTGACCGGCGACGTCGTGCAGCTCTTGGGCGATGCGCGCCCGCTCGCGCATGCGCGCCCTCTCGAGCTCGGCCTCGTGCTCGGCTGCGGCGGCGGCGAGTTCTGCGCGCGCTCGCCGCAGGCTGTTCATGCGCCGAGCCCACCAGATTCCGAGCGCTGCGGCACCGGCCACGGGGGCGGCGAAGGCGAGCCCGGAACTCAGGACGAAGCTCCACGCGACGGCGGGCGGCGCCCCGGTGGACGTCGACCAGAGGGACAGGATGCCGACGGCTACGCCGATCACCGCGAGCGTCCACCCGATGGCCGCCGCGGCGCGCCTCTGGGCGGCGAGGAAGAACACGGCCACGCCGACGACGAGGGGGAGGGCGCCGAGCCAGCGCGGGATCTCGAGCCCGGCGACCAGAGCGAGGTAGCAGGCAGTCGTCCCCAGCACGGCGACGAGGGGGAACCGGGCGGACAGGAGCAGGAAACCGCTCTGCACAGCGCACCCCGCGATCACGAGCGCGATCACCACACCGAACGGGATGCGGTAATCCCAGACGATGTCGCCCTGGAGGACGGCGGAGAGAGGGTCGGACAGCGCCTGGACGACGGTGACGAGGAACACGATGACGACAAAGGCCACCATCGCCCGGGGACGGTTCAGGACGCGGGTGAAACCCTCGGCATCCACCATCCGGGGGTTCGCATCTTCGTCACTCGTCGGCACCGCGTCACTCTAACGTCGGCGGCAGCACGTAGACCACGTCGTCGCCGTCGCGCCCGTGCTCGACGAAACCGATGCGGGCGAGGACGGCGTGCGAGGGTTCGTCGTCGGCGGACACGCACGCGTAGAGGGGGCGTTCCGCCTCGCGGGCCGTGAGCAGACGCACGGCTTCGGTGGGAGCGTCGCCGTGCGCGGAGGGAGAGACGGCGAGGAGGATCTCTCGGTCGCCGTCGACGTCGAGCGCCGCGGCGACCCCGACCACGGAGCCGTCCTCAACGACGACGTGCGCGTCGACCTTGTCGTCCGCCGCCCATGCGTCGAAGGTCTCGCGATCCGCGAACGCCGCTCGGGGCCACGCGGAGGTGCTCGCCGACACCGCCTGGAAAGCGGCATCCCGATCGTGGTTTCGAAGGTCTCGCAGCTCGATGTGGGGCATGGCGTCACGCTAACGGGCGCGGGCGGAGTCGGTCGCGGCTCTTGTGCGGTCAGGCGAAACCGTGCAGGGCGAGGAACGTCCACGTGGCGCCATTGGTGTCGCGGCTCGCGACCTGGTCGTGGAAATGGCGGAAGAGCGTCTCGCGGGTGCCGTCGGAGACGCTCGTCCACCCCTCGAGGTTGCGACGGAGGACGAGATCGAGCTGCAGGAAGGTCTTCTGGAAGACGACATTGCGTGAAACGGCCACGAGGTGCGAGGCCAGATCCATGACCGCACGCACGTACTGCTCCGAAGATTCGGCGGAACGCATCTCTTCGACGAAGCGTGCGGTGTCGAGGAGCTCTTCATCGGTGCATCGGGGAAGGGCGACGTGCATGGCGGCCGCGATGGTGTGCGCGGCGTACTCGCGCATGTCGTGGCGGGCACGGTCGGTGAGGGCCGCAACCCGGGTGTACCTGTTGGCCGCGACCTCGACGAGTCCGATCCGCTCGAGCCGCTGGAGTGCCTCGCGCACGGGGGTGCGGGAGATACCCATGAGGGTTGCCAGTTCGACGTCGCGCAGGCGGTCGCCGGCCTGGAGTCGACCATCGACGATTGCCTCGCCGAGGGCCCGGTAGGCCTCGTCGACGAGGGCGGAAGCACGCCGACGACTATCCATCAGCCGGATTTTAGGGCCTCCGGTTACCACAGCACATGGGAAGAACTTGCTGATTCTTCGTTTTCGTGTCGCGCGCGGGCCCCCGCGCCGGTAAAGTGATCGCCGTCACGCCTCGCGTGACATATCCGGGGGGATCCGTCGACGCCCGGGCTTCGAGCCTTGCTCAGCCCGGGCGTCGTATGGGCTTACGGCGTGTTTCCGCGTATCTCGCGCCTCGCAACGTTTGTGTCACGGACCCGTGCGAGAACAGACCCCGGCGGTTACCGTGGGGGCACAGACCGGCGCGCTCGGCGCCGGCTCAAGCGGAAAACGGCAGAACGAATGAGCACGCAGGGCACGGTCAAGTGGTTCAACTCGGAAAAGGGCTTCGGCTTCATCGCGCCCGATGACGGCAGCCAGGACGTCTTCGCGCACTACAGCGCGATCCAGTCGGGCGGCTACCGCTCGCTCGAAGAGAACCAGCGCGTCGAGTTCGAGGTCGCCCAGGGCCCCAAGGGCCTGCAGGCGGAGAACATCCGCCCCCTCTGATCCTCCACCGGCTCCGGTCGGTCCGGCCCCGGTCGTGCGCGTTCCGCGTGTCGGCCGGGGCCTTCAGTGTTCGTGACGCACGAGGTCGACGCCCGCGGCGGCGAACTGCCCCAGCGTCGCGTGCGGAAGGAACGCCCGCGTCAGGGCGGCACCGATTCGCGTGAGATCGGCCTCGTCGCGGAAGAGCAGGTACATCGTCTCGTAGCGCGGGTGGAACTTCTGCTTGAACCGGTGCAACGAGGCGAAGCCGTAGACGGGCTCGAGCATCGCGGCCATGCGGTCCTGCAGGTCGGCGATCGCGCCGGCATCCGCCGGATACTCGTGGGCCAGCGGCGCGCCGGACAGGGACATGACCTGGGCTCCCTCGGCGGAGAACTCGCGGGCGGATGCGCCGATGAGGTACTCCATCACCGGCCCGAAGCCGCCGTCGCGGCGGCGCATCAGGTCGAGCGTCCAGCCGCGGATCCCGTCCTCGCCGTAGATCGGCAGCCACGACAGGAAGCCGTCCACGTCGCCCTGCGGTGAGACCGCAAGGGCGATACGCACCTCGGGATCGGCCGCTTCGTGCAGGGTGCCGAGGGTGAACCCCATCTCGGGCAGGCCCTTGTCTCCGACCCAGCTCTCCGAGATCGCACGCAGTTGCTGTCGCACCCCCCACGTCTCGTCGCTGAGCCTCGAGAGGCGGAAGGTCATGCCCTCGCGCTCGCCGCGATTGAGCGAGGTGCGCACCGCGCCCCAGGCCTTGCCGGTGAACTGCAGGCCGGGCAGATCGACCACCGTGTCATCGGCCACGACGATGCGTCGCCATCCGTCCGGGACGGCATCGGCCGTCGCCTCGCCCGCGCTGAAGAAGCACGGTGCGAGCCCCGCGGCCTCGGCCGCCTCGATGAACGAGCGGACGGTCTGAGCGCGGGTGCCGACGGGCCCGAGCGGGTCGCCCAGGACGAGCGCGACGCCGGAGCGACGCTGATACGCGACGAGGCCGCGGCCGAAGCGCGCGTACGACAAGCCCTCCCACGTCGTCATCCACGACAGCGTGCCTCCACCGCTCGCGTGCAGTTCGTTCTTCACCTCGGCGACCGACGGGGCGGGGGAGTCGCCGAGCGCTGCGCGCGGACGGGCACGGAAGGCCGCCCGCACCAGGAAGAAGTAGACGGATGCCACGAGCCACAGCGCCGAGGAGGCCAGGACGCTGGTGAAGTCGGCATCCAGATCTGCTTCGATCTGGGTGAGACCCTCCAGGAGCAGGACGCCGAAGAGCAGAAGAACCAACAGGAGGTTCAGCGCGCTGTAGAGCATCACCACGACCCAGGCCCATCGTCGACCGCGGCGGAGGGCTGTGGCGACCACGAGGACGACGAGCGTGTTGACCCCGACGTCGACCCACGATCCCGAGGTCGCCGCCGACGAGCCGAACGGACCGGTCATCGGGGCGAGGTAGCCGAGGATCTCGAACGCCCCGAGGGCGCACAGGACGACGAAGGCGATCAGGCGTTGTTCGCGTACGCTCACGCGCTGCGGGCGCAGCGACCTGTCGACTCCCAGCACGAGGGCGACGGCGAGGACGCGCTCGAGATCGGGGAGCGAGCCGTAGTAGAGGAAGGTGAGGGCGAGACCCGCGATGAGGACCGTCCACGCGCGAAGGCGCCACGGGGAGGGCAGGAGCGCGAGCGCCGCCGCCACGCAGGCGAAGACACCGCCGGAGGGACCCACATCGAGCGTCATCGCCTGTGCCTGCGCCCAAGGCCACGACAAGAAGGCCGCGAGCCACAGGAAGAGGGACGCGGCGAAGATCGAGAAGAGCTGGCCCACGGCGAAGTACGCACTCGCGACGCGCGTGCCGCGACGGACCTCGAGGAACCCCATCCCGACGAGGGTCGGGAGGCCGACGAGGTACAGCCACGGTGCGCTGATCACGAAGGTGCCGGTGATCGGCGTCCACCACCGGCCGGCTTCGAGGGCGGGCAGGCCGTACGCGAGCGTGTCGAAGGCGTCGGAGGCGGTGAACGGCTGCCAGAGCGCGCCGGTCGCGACGCCTGTGGCGAGCAGGATGCCGACCAGCATGATCGTGGCCGGCAGGCGGCGCGCGAGCTGCGGCACCCGTCGGCGCATCGTGTTCTGCCCCATGCCGCTCACGATAGGGCACGGGGGTCGCGCGACGGCGGACCGGGGTCGGTGGTCAGCTCGGTCTGGACGCCGAGTGCCACGCGGCGCGTGCGTGGGCGAGAGCCTGCTCGGCATCGGTCGCCGCGCGGGCGGCGGCGAGGTGACGGCGGGCGTCTTCGAGCCGGAGGCGATCGGCGATCGGGGCCTCGGAGTCGCGCGCGTCGGCGACGGCGAGGGCGGCGCGGGCGCAGGCCAGGGTTCCCGGCAGAGCGGCGCGCGCGGCTTCGAGGCGTTGCCGCGGGGTCATCGCCTCGCTCAGCGCTTCGTCTCTTCGCTCGCGCACCCGGGCCACGATCGCGATGGCGCGCCGGGGTCGCCGGGCCGTCTCGGTCGCCGCGGCTTCGAGGTCTCGTGCGGCGGCGTCCACGCGCTCAGCGGCGTCGGGTGCCGCCTCGGCGGGCCGGCGAGACGCCAGTTGCGTCGCTGCCGCGATCTCGGCTCGCGCCGCGGTGATCTCGGTCGCCGCGTTCTCGGCGGCCTGCATCGCGACCCGGTGCGCGTCCTCGACGGCGCGCAGCTGTCTTTCGGCGCGGGCGAGGGCGGCGGAGGCGTCGAAGAGGTGGCGGCCGTCCGGCTCGGAGGCGGCGCGCTCGATGGCGTCGTCGGCGTCGCGGAGGGCGTCGGATGCCGCCCGCCCGGCCGCCTCGGCATCGTCGCGGTCTTCGGGGGCGAAACGTTCGCGGAGGACGAAGAGGAGCGGCTCGGGGTCGCCCGTCGTCTCGATCAGCTGTGCGCGGCGGCCTCGGGCGGCGGCCAGGAGCGCGGCCGCGCTCCGGTGCGTGCGGGCCCACTCCTCGAGCTGCGTGCGGGTGCGAGCGACGCGTTCGCTCTGGTCGTCCAGCTGGGCGCGCAGCCGGCGGGCCTCGTCGCGTCGCCGGACAGCGAGGCCGGTGTCGGTCTCGAGGCGCGAGAGGTCGGCGAACCCGCGATCGCGCGTGCGAAGGGCGGCGGCCCGGGCGCGGCGGAGCTCGGTCGGTTCGTCGATGGCATCTACCGCGTCCGCGGCCCGGAAGGCCAGCTCCAGTGCGATGACGGCGTCGTCGAGGCGAAGCAGCGCCTCGGCGGCATCGCTCACGGACTGGGCGGCCGCGGCGCGAGCACGGGGCGATCTGCGCCAGAGCCGCACGGCGATGACGATGGCCGCCACGGTGACTGCGGCCGCCAAGAGGGCGATCGCCACCGGGGCAACCCCCTCGAGTTCAGACACCGACGGAGGCGTCCGGCCCCGACGAGTCGTCGATCAGCAGAAGAGCACGCAGTTCGTCGATGTCGTCGACGGCGGCCTGGGCGCCGTCCGCCTCGTGGGGCCAGCTGAAGCCCCACCGGACGAAGATCACCGGCACCCCGGCATCCGCCCCTCCCTCGACGTCGTGGTGTCGATCGCCGATGAGGATGGGGCGCGAGGTGTCGGCCCCGGCGGCTTCGAGACGGCGCAGCGCCTCGCGCACGACGTCGGCCTTCGTGCTCAGGGTGCGCTCGTCGAGGGTGGCTCCGACCATGGCCTCGAGTGATGGAGCGAGGCCGAAGTGGTCCATGAGGGCGACCACCTGTACTTCGGGCTTGGAGCTCGCCGTCGACTGCGGAATGCCCGCCGCGTGCAGGTCGTGCACCAGCTGTTCGACGCCCGGGTACAGGCGCGCGCTCACCGTGTAGCCCTCGCTCTTGTTCAGCCCGCGGTAGAAGGTAACGGCTTCGGTGGCCTGCTCCGGAGTCATCCCCACGTTCACCTGGAACGACTCGAACATCGGCGGACCGATCCAGTGCGACAGCTCTCCCCGCACGGGGGGCGTGCGTCCGAAGTGCTCGAGTGTGATCGTCAACCGGCGGAGGATGCCCTCCGATGCGTCGACGAGGGTTCCGTCGACGTCCCACAGGACGCAGGAGAAGGGAGAGCGTGCAGGCATGCGTCCACGCTACCGGCGCTGCCCGCGCGCGGCGCTCGCCGCGTCAGAAGAGCCGCGGGGCGCCCGACTGCACGCCCTTCATCTCGTCGTAATCGAGGACGAGGCACCGGATGCCGCGGTCGGTGGCGAGCACGCGCGCTTGGGGCTTGATCTCTTGCGCGGCGTAGACGCCGGTGACCGGGGCGAGCAGGGGATCGCGGTTGAGCAGCTCGAGGTAGCGGGTGAGCTGCTCGACGCCGTCGATGTCGCCGCGACGCTTGACCTCGATCGCGACGGTGCCGTGGCCGTCGTCATTGCGCAGCAGCAGATCGACCGGGCCGATCGCGGTGGGGTACTCACGGCGCACGAGCGTGAGGTTCTCACCCACCACCGACACCTGCTCGGCGAGCAGGCGCTGCAGGTCGGCCTCGACGCCGTCCTTGATGAGCCCGGGGTCGAGGCCCAGGTCGTGGGCGGTGTCGTGCATGACCTCGTGGATGCGCACCAGCAGTGCGTCGCCGCTCTTCGCGTGCGTCACGCGCCAGCGTTCGATCACGCCGTCTTCGATGTCGGCCTCGTCGGGCTGCTCGAGGGTCAGCGAGCACGGCGGGCTCATCCAGTTCAGGGGCGCGTGTTGGACGTCGCGATGGAACGCAACGGTACCGTCGGCCTTGACCATGATGAGTCGGGTCGCGAGGGGGAGATGTGTCTTCAGGCGACCGGTGTAGTCGACGGAGCAACGAGCAATGACGAGGCGCACGACTCCATTGTCGCAACTCGAGACGATCGTCACACCGCCGTCGAGACAGACCGTGCCGTGGCTGCGGTGCGCCGCCGTCCCCGGATAGCCCGTCCGACGGGTCGCGTCACCCCGAGTGTTCCGCGCCGTCGTCGCGACGGCGGGATGCGCGTCGAGGCGGCCGGAGTCATCGACGCAGCAGCGGCCGCTGGGGGCCGCGTCGCCTAATCGCGGCGCGCCGGCTCGGCGGCCCGCTCGTTCTCGACGGCGAGGGGCTTGGCCGCGCCCGAGAAGAGACCGGATGCCACGATGAGCCCGACCACGATGAGCAGCGTGTTGAGCAGGCCGATGTGGTCGCCGATCCACCCGAGGATCGGGGGGCCGCACAGGAACGCCACGTAGCCGATGGTCGCCGCGGCGGCCACGCGGGAGGCGGCCTTGGCGGGGTCGTCGGCGGCGGCCGACATGCCGATCGGGAAACCGAGCGAGGCGCCGAGGCCCCACAGAGCCGCACCCACGAAGACGAGGGGACCGTAGGGCGCGAGGATGAACAGCAACAGACCCGCGGCGGCGGTGCCGGCGAGCACCCGCAGCACGAGCACGCGGCCGAGGCGGTCGACGACGGGGCCCCCGGCGATGCGGCCCACGGTCATGGCGACCGAGAACACCGCGAGCACCGCAGGGCCCGCCTCTTCGGGGGCTCCGTGGCCGTAGACCACGGCCGAGGGGAGCCAGTCGTTGGCGCTGCCTTCGGCGAACGCCATGCCCAGCATGATCACCCCGAGCGTGTACGTGCGCGGCTCGCGCCAAGCCTGCAGCGAGACGGCGAGACGCTCGCGCCAGTGGGCGCGCTCCTCGGCGGCGGGGGCGTCCATCGCGACCTCGGCCCGCGGCACGTTGGCCACCGACACGAAGGCCACCACGATGATGACCACGCCCATCGCCGCGCAGTGCGCGACCACGGGGATGCCCAGGCTGACGGCGATGAATCCCAGACCCGCGCCGATGACGGTGCCGAAGCTGAAGAAGGCGTGCAGCAACGGCATGATCGTGCGCCGGGTGGCCTTCTCGAGCGCTGCTCCCTCGACGTTCATCATCACGTCGACCGTGCCGTTGCCGAACCCGAACAGGGCGAGGCCCACGAGGGCGACCCCGAACAACTGCAGCGAGTCGGCCCCGAAGCCGATGATCATGAGGCCGATGCCGACGAGCAGCAGGGCGACGAGCATGCCGGTGCGCGCGCCGATGCGGGCCATGACAGCCGGCGCGATCGAGAGACCGATGATGGATGCCACGCCCATGCCGAGCAGGAGCAGCCCGACGCCGGAGTTCTCGATGCCGAGCGATTCGCGGATGGCGGGCACCCGCGACGCCCACGTCGAGATGCTCAGCCCGCTCGCGAGGAAGATGGCGCAGATCGCGATGTGCCAGCGGACGAGCTGGGACCGGGTGAGCGTCGAGTGCATGCGGCCACTGTACCGAATCGATTCGACACGCATCGAATCGATTCGGCGACGCCCGCGTCGGCGAGTACGATCGGCCCGTGAGCAACCGTCGCGCGACCATCAGCGACGTCGCCCGAGAGGCCGGCGTCTCGACGTCGACCGCGTCCGTCGTCTTCAGCGGCAAGACGCCGACCTCGCAGGCGACCCGCGCGCGAGTGCTCGCGGCGGCCGAGAGCCTCGGGTACACCGGGCCCGATCCGCGCGCCGCGTCCCTTCGTCGCGGACGCTCCGGCATCGTGGGCGTGGTCTTCGACCAGCACCTCGGTACGGCGTTCCTCGACCCGGTCACGACCCACATGATGGACGGTCTGGCCGACGGCGTCTCCCGCCTGGGGGCGGCGCTGCTGCTGCTTCGCGACGACGGCGAGACGGTGAGCGAACCCTCGCTGCACACCGCTCCCATCGACGCCGCGGTGCTGATCGGCTGCAGCCCGCGCATGCGCGACTCCCTCGAGATCGTGAAGGGCCGCGGCATCCCGGTCGTCGTGGTCGAGGGCGATGCGGGCGAGGGCGTGCCCCAGGTGCTGCTCGACAACACCGAAGCGCAGCGCGAGGCCGCGCGCCACCTCGAGGCGCTCGGTCACCGAGACGTCGTGATCGTCACCCTGCCCACCGACACGGCTCGGCGCCGCGGCTGGATCTCCGACGAAGCCGTCGTCCGGGTCGACGTCACCGCCGACCGGCTGGCCGGGGCCCGGGAGGTGTTCCCCGACGCTCCCGCCGTGGCCGCCGCCACCAGCTCGATCGACGAGGGGAGCATCGCCGGTCGAGCGATCTTCGCCGATCCCGACCACCGCCCGACGGCGGTCATCGCCCAGAGCGACCTGCTCGCGGCCGGGGTCATCCGCGCCGCCGAGGAAGCGGGTCTGCGAGTGCCCGACGACGTGAGCGTAACCGGGTTCGACGGGGTCGTCGTCGACGGCCTCGCCCCGCACGTGCTGACCACCCTGGTGCAGCCCGCCACCGCGAAGGGTCGCGCTGCCGGTGAGGCCGTGGCGGCGATGCTCGAGGACGAGACGCCCTCAGGGCTCGACCTGCGGTGCGCCTTCCGAGAGGGAACGACGACCGGCCCGCCGCGTACCACATGACGCCGCGGATGCTGGGACTCTCATGCTCCGCATAGAATGGTCACGACACCCCGAGAGCCCGGGCATCCGCCCGTCGACCCCGAGGAGGCCCGACCGTGCTGATCTTCCTCGGCGCCTTCGCGGCCGTCCCCCTTCTTCTGCCGTGGCTCGTCTCGCGCATCGGCGCCCGCGCGTTCTACGTCGCCGCGGTGCTCCCCGCCCTCGCCTTCGCCCACGCGGTGGTCCTTGCTCCCGCGGTCTTCTCGGGTGATATTCCTTTCGAGGAATACCGGTGGATCCCCGCACTGAACGTGTCGCTGTCGATGCGCATGGATATGCTGGGGTGGCTCCTCACCCTGGTGGTCACCGGCGTCGGGGCGCTCGTCATGCTCTACTGCCGCTGGTACTTCCGCGGCAAGACGCGGGGCGTGGGGCAGTTCTCGGCGGTCCTGCTCGGGTTCGCCGGTGCGATGTACGGCTTGGTCCTCACCGACGATCTCGTCGTCCTGGTGATGCTGTGGGAGGCCACGAGCGTCCTGTCGTACCTGCTGATCGGCTACTACCACAGCCGTTCCGCGAGTCGCCGTGCCGCGCTGCAGGCGCTGCTCGTCACGACCCTCGGCGGGCTCGTCATGCTCATCGGCGTGGTGCTCATGGTGGTCCAGTCGGGCACGTCCAGCCTGTCGGCGATCCTCGCCGACCCGCCCACGGGCGCGGTCGTCGACATCGCGGTCCTGCTGCTGCTGGTCGGCGCCCTGAGCAAGTCCGCCATCTTCCCGTTCCACTTCTGGCTCCCCGGCGCCATGGCCGCGCCCACCCCGGTCAGCGCGTACCTGCACGCTGCGGCCATGGTGAAGGCCGGCATCTACCTGATCGCCCGTCTCGCCCCCGGGTTCGCCGACACCCCGTTCTGGCGACCGACCCTCATCGCGCTCGGGGTCTTCACCATGTTGCTCGGTGGTTTCCAGGCGCTGCGCGAACGCGACCTCAAGCGCATCCTCGCCTTCGGCACGGTGAGCCAGCTGGGCTTTCTCACGGTGATGCTGGGATACGGAACGAGAGATGCCGCTCTCGCCGGCGTCGCGCTCCTGCTCAGCCACGCCCTGTTCAAGTCGTGCCTCTTCCTCGTCGTCGGTGTCATCGACCGCCAGCTCAACACACGTGACATCGGCCAGCTCTCCGGCCTCGGCCGCCAGGCGCCCGTCATGGCCACGGCGTCGTTCGTCGCGATCTTCTCCATGGCGGGTGTGATCCCCACCCTCGGATTCGTCGCGAAAGAGACGGCGCTGACCGCTCTGCTGCACGAGGCCGAGGGGGGAGCGGTGTGGGGGATCGTCGCCCTGGTCGGCATCGTCCTGGGCTCCGCGCTGACGGCGGCTTACGGCATCCGATTCCTCTGGGGTGCGTACGGGACCAAGCGCGATGTCGAGACGACCGAGTGGCCGGACCCGCCCATCGGGTTCTTGTCGGCTCCCGTGCTGCTGTCGGCGACCACGCTGGCCCTCGGGTTCCTCGCGCCGATCGTCGACCACTGGCTCGCTCCCTACGCCGACGGACTCCCCGAGGCGACGGCCGGGGTCGATTCGCCCGAGTATCCGTACCACCTCGCCCTCTGGCACGGGCTCGAGCCGGCGCTGTTCATCTCGCTCGGCACCCTGGCGCTGGGCGCGGGCGTGTTCTGGGTGGTGCGCAAGACACAGCTGCACAAGCGTCCTCGTGTGCTGCCCTTCACGGCCAACGACGCGTACAACGGCACCCTCCGCGCGATCGACCACACCTCGGAGTGGGTGACCGCCCGCTTCCAGCGCGGTTCGTTGCCGTTCTACGTCGGCACGATCTTCGTGGTGCTCGTGGTCGCCGAGGGCACGGCCCTACTGGCCTCGCGCGAGTGGCGCGCGCAGCTCGACGCCTGGCAGTCTCCCGCGCAGCTGATCTCGGCACCTGTCATGATCGCCGCCGGCATCTTGGCCGTCCGCGCCCGAAAGCGCTACACCGGGGTCGCGCTCGTCTCGGTGACGGGGCTCGGGATGGTGGTGCTCTTCGCGACCAGCGGCGCCCCCGATCTCGCGCTGACCCAGGTGCTCATCGAAACCGTGACCCTCGTCGTGTTCGCGCTGGTGCTGCGGCGCCTCCCCGCCCGCATGGGGGAGCAGAACGAGTCGGTGGCCCCGATCGCCCGAGCGATCCTCGGCGCGGGCGTGGGGCTCACCATGGCCCTCGTCGCGATCGTGGCGACCGGAGCACGTCAAGACCTCCCCATCTCCCTCGAGTGGCCGCCCCTCGCCTACGAGATCGGCCACGGACGCAACGTCGTCAACGTTGCGTTGGTCGACCTGCGCGGCTGGGACACGATGGGCGAGCTCTCGGTGCTGGTCCTCGCCGCCACGGGCGTGGCATCCCTCGTCTTCATCACCAACCGCAGCGACAACCTCGCGCGCCGATCGGGCACCGCGCGCTCTCGCGTCGGGCTGGGCCGCCGTCGACCCCTCGTCGAGACCGACAGCGGCGTGCGCGCTCGACGCGTGGGCGAGACCGGCGCCCCGCGCGCGTGGCTGATCTCGGGCTCCAAGGTGCAGCCCGAGAACCGTTCGATCCTGCTCGAGATCATCATCCGGGTGCTGTTCCACTCGATCATGATCGTGTCGCTGTACTTGCTCTTCGCCGGCCACAACCTGCCCGGCGGGGGCTTCGCCGGAGGCCTGGTCGCGGGAATGGGCCTGGTCATGCGCTACATCGCCGGCGGCCGCTGGGAGCTCGGCGCCGCCGCGCCGACCGACGCGGGACGCCTGCTCGGTGCGGGCATGGCGATCGCCGTGCTGTGCGCCCTGGTGCCGATGGTGTTCGGGTTCGCGCCGCTGCAGAGCTTCACCTTCGAGGGCGAGCTGCCGATCATCGGGCACTGGGAGTTCGTCACCAGCACGATCTTCGACGTGGGCGTCTACCTCGTGGTGATCGGTCTGGTGCTCGACGTGCTCCGCAGCCTCGGCGCCGAGGTCGACCGGCAGTCGCAGCACCCGGAAGATGCGGAGATGGCGCCCTCATGACCATCTCCTTCGTTCTCGTCATCGTCATGGCCGTGCTCTTCGCGTGCGGTGTGTACGCGATGCTCGAGCGCAGCCTGACCCGCGTGCTGATCGGCTTCCTGCTGCTCGGCAACGCCGCCAACCTCCTGCTCCTCATCGTCATGGGCGCGCCCGGCCGGGCCCCCTTCTACGACGGCGGGCAGACGGATGCCGCGGACATGTCCGACGCGCTGCCCCAGGCCCTGACGCTCACCGCGATCGTCATCACGTTCGGCATCTCGGCGTTCCTGCTCGCGCTCATCTACCGCTCCTGGCAGCTCGGTCAGGCCGACACGGTCATCGACGACGCCGATGACGTGGCTCTGCGCACCCGCGCGGCCGACGAGCCCGAAGACGCGATGGACGAAGAGGCCCGTTCCGACGACGAAGACGTCACCACCGACTTCGTCGGCGATGTGGCCTCGCCCATCCGCGTGCTGCACCAGGGCGATCTCTCGCAGCTGGTCGACGACGCTCCGGTCGACCGGGTCGCGGTGTCGCGTGAATCGGAGTCGCCGCTCGACGCCCCCCGCGACCCCCAGGACGGTGATCGCTCGTGAGCGCCCTCGTGCCCCTGCTCGTCGGCATTCCGCTCATCGGTGCCGCGATCAACCTCATCTTCGGACGACGCAAGAAGACGCAGATCGTCGTGTCGGTCGCCTCCCTCGCGGCCGTCCTCGTGCTGGGTGCGGTCCTGCTCGTCACCGTCGACACGAGCGGGCCCATCGCGGTGGCGATCGCCGCGTGGGACATCCCGTTCGGCATCGTGCTCTACGTCGACGTGCTCGCGGCCCTGCTGGTGGTCGTCACGAGCATCGTCCTCCTCGCGGTCCTGCTGTTCTCGATCGGCCAGGGCGCGGCCGACAACGACGAGGACACCCCGGTCTCGATCTTCTACCCGGCGTACCTGATCCTCGGCGCGGGCATCTTCAACGCCTTCATCGCCGGAGACCTGTTCAACCTGTACGTCGGTTTCGAGATCCTTCTCGTCGCCTCGTACGTGCTCATCACCCTGGGCGGCACCGAGTCGCGCATCCGCACCGGCGTCGTCTACATCGTCGTGTCGCTGGTGTCGTCGATCCTCTTCCTCGCCGCGATCGCGATGGTCTACGGCGCGCTCGGCACGGTCAACATGGTCCAGATCAGCGAGCGAATGTCGCTGCTGCCTCAGGACACGCAGACGATCCTGCACCTCATGCTGCTGCTCGCCTTCGCGATCAAGGCGGCGGTCTTCCCGCTGTCGTTCTGGCTGCCCGACTCGTACCCGACGGCTCCCGCGCCGGTGACGGCGGTGTTCGCGGGCCTGCTGACCAAGGTCGGCGTCTACGCGATCATCCGCACCGAGACACAGCTGTTCGTCGACAATGACCTCAACTTCCTGTTGATGATGGTCGCGCTGTCGACAATGATCGTCGGCATCCTGGGGGCGGTCGCGCAGGCCGAGCTCAAGCGCATCCTGTCGTTCACGCTGGTGAGCCACATCGGGTACATGATCTTCGGTCTGGCGATCAACACGCCGCTCGCGGTGGGCGCCACGATCTACTACATCGTCCACCACATCATCGTGCAGACGACGCTGTTCCTCGCGGTGGGCCTCATCGAGCGCCGGGCGGGGAGTACCTCGATCCTGAAGGTAAAGGGCCTGATGCGCGCGGCGCCACTGCTGGCGGTGCTCTACTTCATCCCGGCGATCAACCTGGGTGGCCTGCCTCCGTTCTCGGGCTTCATCGGCAAGTACGCGCTGTTCGACGCCGCGGCTCAGGTGGGAACACCCGTGATGATGGTCCTGATCGTCGGCGGGATCGTGACCTCGATCCTCACGCTGTACGCGCTCATGCGCGCGTGGAACCTCTCGTTCTGGCGCGAAGACGACGACTCGGCCGAGACGACCGAGCGCATCGCGTACCTCGGCAACGCGCCCGCCGCCGCCATCTCGACCGAGCGGCGCACGACGCCGAAGATCATGACGCTCGCCACCGTCGGCATGGTGGCGGTCACCGTGTCGCTGACCGTGTTCGCCGGACCGCTGCTCGACATGTGCTTGCGGGCGGGCGTCGACATCACCGACGGGGTCAGCCTCGTCCAGGTCCAGGAACAGGCGGGTCAAAGATGAACCCGTCCCGCCGTTCGCAGGTGTCGCTCTTCCTGCACCAGCTTCCGTTCCTGGTCTGGCTGGTCGCGCTGTGGATGCTGCTGTGGGGCCAGTTCACCTGGCTCGCCTTCCTCACGGGTCTCGTCATGGCGGTCTTCGTCACCCGCGTCTTCCGCCTTCCTCCCGTCGAGCTGTCGGGTCGCATCAACCTCTGGTACGGCCTCGTCTTCGTCGTCACCTTCCTCGGCGCCGTCATCAAGGGCTCCCTCATCGTCGCGTGGCAGGTGCTCGATTTTCGGCGGCAGCCCGGTGCGGCCATCATCGCCGTGCCCCTTCGGGTGGACGACGATGTGATCATGGCGCACACCGCCGTCACGGCATCGCTCATCCCGGGCTCGCTCATCGTCGACGTCGATCGCGAGAACCGCACGCTGTTCCTGCACACCATCGGGGTGCGCAGCGACGCGGATGCCGAGCACCAGCGCCGCGTCGTGCTCGGGTGGGAAGCCCGCATCACGCGTGCCGTGGGCTCGAAGGAAGAGCTGCAGGAGCTGCGCGCCAAGATCGCCGAGGCGGACGTCGACGCCCGCCACGGGGCCGAGACGCCGCGCGATGGGAGGACGCTGCTGTGAACATCCTCGTCGTGGTCATCCTCGTCGTCTTCGCCGTCGCCGCGGTGCTGGCGCTGATCCGTCTCGTGATCGGCCCGTCGATCCTCGACCGTGCGGTCGCCGCCGACGTGCTGCTCACCGAGGTGCTCTGCATCCTGGGCGCCGACATGGTCATCAATCACCACACGCGCTCGCTGCCCGCGATGCTGATCATCGCGGCCGTGGGGGTGTTCGGCTCGATCGCCGTGGCCCGCTTCGTCGCGCGGAAGGAGAACCCGAGATGACCCTCGACGGCGTTCTCGACACCGTGGCGCTCGTGCTCGTGCTCCTCGGTGCGATCCTCTGCCTCACCGCGACCATCGGGCTCCTGCGGTGGCGCGATGTGCCCACGCGCCTGCACGCGGCGACCAAGCCGCAGGTGCTCGGCGTGCTTCTCATCGTCTCTGCGGTCGCGCTGGCGACGGGCACGTGGGAGGCGCTCGCTTTCGGCATCCCGATCGTGCTCATCCAGTTCGCGACGGCGCCCCTCGCCGCGCACATGGTCGGACGGGCGGCCTACCGCAACCGGACGACCGATGAAGAGAACCTGTACATCGACGAACTGCACCACAGCACGGAGCAGCCCGGCTCGACCGGGGCGGAGTCCCGCCCCGAGAGCTGAGTCCCGCTCAGATCCCCGCTTCGCGGACGTCTTCTTGCGCCTGCGGCGAGGCCGTACCCTCGGCGGGTTCCGGCGTCTCGGTGCGGTGGTCGAGCTCGCGCGCTTCGCGCTCTGCGCGGCGCCCCTCGGCCAGGAACGCGAGGCGGTTCAGGCACTCGTGGTTGCGCGCGACGAGCATCGGCTTCCACAACAGGCCGGGCAGGTACGCCGCGGCCCCGGACACCGGTTCTTCGACGATGGTTACCGCCGTGCCGTCGCCGTGGGGGCGGGCGTCGATGCGGATGACCCCTCGACCCAGGATGCCGGCCTCCGGCCTCAGGCGCAGTCGACGAGGGGGATCCCACTCCACGATCTCGGTCTGATCGTGGATCATCACGGGCCACACGCCCAGCGAGTGATGGATGCGCGATCCTTCGCGCGGCCACTGTTCGTCGACGTCGCGCATCCGCGCGGCTCCTACGACCCACACGGGGTAGAGCCAGCCGTCGGAGAGGACGGCGAAGAGGTCGTCGGGCGTGCAGCGCATCAGGCGCGTGTTGCGGGCGGCCATGGCATCCCTCCTGTCGGCGTGAATCCGACTGTAGGCCGCCGCGGGGTTCTGGCCCGCTCCCCTTGACGCGCTGCCCGCGCATGAGGGGCCGGAAATCATCGCCGAGGCACTGTCCCGGCCACGATTCTCGGCCCCTCGCGCCGGTGGACGCACACCGAAGCCGACCTCCACGACTCCACCACCCTCACCGCGATCGGCTGGCTATCCCAGCGCTCCGGAGCCCGCGACGTCGCCGCCCCGCTGCGCTCCCTCGCCGGCGTCACCGGTATCCCCTCCACCACCGTCGACCGCTCCGTCCGTCGCCTCAGGGCCGCCGGATGGATTACCCGCGTCCGTGACGCAGACGGCGCCGACGGAGCCGTCTGGCGGGTCTCGGAGAAGTTCTCCACAAGCGGTAAACAAGTCGGGCCACTTCACGACATGACCGCCCGCCCTCCGGCCCAGCTTCTCGATGCCAGAGCCGCCTTGCTCAACGACCAAGAGAGCCGCCTCGAAGCCGGCCGACACGATGTCTTCACCCGCGGCGGGTTCGGACCCACAGCCCGCCGTTTCTACGAAGCCCTCACCCGCCACGGCACCGACGACGACCAGGTGAGCAACCGTGCCGGCACGGCACCCTCCCGCACGCTACGTGGCCTCAGCACGTCGGTTCGTTCCGGTGGGGAGGAACGCGCCGGCCCCTTGTTCTTCATCGGTGGTGCTGGGCGCGTTCGGGCATATGCCAGCAGCCCCCCACCGTCACCGCCAGGTGCGAGAACTCTTCGACACCGACTGCGTCTTCTCGCGCAGCATCACGATTGGAGTCTTCGCTCCCATGCGCTGACGCCGCGCCTGGCGGTCATTACGACCGCTCGTTACTGCCTACCGGACGTCATGATTTTGCGCTCTTGGGGTCTACTGGACAGATTGCGAAACGGAACCTCTTTGCGGTTGCCTGTTCATCGGCAGCAGACACCTGCCTCACATCGCAATAGTGGTTGAACGGTCAGTGATTCTCCACGGGACTTCAAACTCGGAGAACTTCAATCCAGTCGGCGACATCTCGCTCACTTTTTCGGCGTACTCTTCCGCATCAATGGCGTTGTCAAAGACGCCGAAGATTCCAGCTGTGGGTCCCTCGTCATCGAAGACGATCCAGACTCTGTTCATAAAGCGAAACTTTAGTTCGACTCGCCCCAACCGCTGCGTTGGCAGTCGCGACGTACGCGTCGGACCACTTCACAACTCGACCGCCCGCCGGGTTCCTCTCCAGCGGCCGCTGACCGTCAACGCCATAATGGACGGACCCCAGGCCATGGCGCCGGTGTGCGCCCACAATGGGCACGGCCGAGCTCCCGCCGGCTCGCCCGCACCCAATGTGGATGACACCCCCACAGTCCCCACTTGAGACGAGGGGCGTGTGCCCCTCGAACACCCCCAGAAGGGCCTGCGGCCCTTGCTCGCCCCCGTGCATGTCCGCCGAACCCTCATCCGAGCGGTACGGGGCTCTCAGCCGCGCGTGATGTCGGTCACGGCACCCTGGGCCAGGCGCAGCCGTCGGCGGGCTCGGCGGGCGACGGCCGAGTCGTGCGTAACCACGACCAGGGTCAGGCCCTCGGCGTTGAGCTGTTCGAGCACGTCGAGGATCTCGTCGCGCATGCGCTCGTCGAGGTTGCCGGTGGGCTCGTCGGCGAGCAGCACGCGGGGCCGCTTTGCAACGGCCCGGGCGATCGCGACGCGCTGTTGCTGGCCGCCCGAGAGCTCCCCGGGGCGGTGATCGGCGCGGTCGGCGAGGCCCACGCGGGTCAGGGCCGCCGTCACCCGGCCGCGGCGCTCGTCGCGGCCCAGCCCGAGGGGCTCGAGGCCCATGTCGACGTTCTCAGCGGCGGTCAGCGTCGGGATGAGGTTGAACCCCTGGAACACGAACCCGATCTCTTCGGCGCGCAGCTTCGCCAGCTGCGCGTTCGACGCCCGCGCGATGTCGAGCTCGCCCAGCACGATCGACCCGCTCGAGGGCCGGTCGAGGGCGCCGAGCATCTGCAGCAGCGTCGACTTGCCGCCGCCGGTCGGTCCCTGGATGGTGACGAAGTCGCCCACGGTGATCTCGAGGTCGACTCCGGCCAGTGCCTGCACCGTGCGATCGCGTTGGCGGTAGGTGCGGGTGACGCCGTCGAGTCGGTAGGCGGTGGCGACGGAGGGGGGAGCGGTGAGGGTCATGATGTCTCTTTCGAAAGATGGGGGATGCCGCTCACGCGACGGATCTGAGGGCGGCGGCGGGGCTGAGGCGAGCGGCTCGCCATCCGCCGAAGGCTCCGGCGAGGACCCCGCCGAGAACGGCGATCCCCACCGCCGCGACCACGACCACCGGGGTGACGGGAGCACTGAGCACGATGTCGGTGGCCTGGGCCGCGGCCTGGCCGAAGCCGCCGGGGCCTGGGCCCCCGGGTCCGCCCTGGCCGCCGGGACCGGTCGTCTCCGCGGCCACCGAGATCGTGGGCGCGATGACGTCGATGAGCAGGATGCCGCCGAGACCCAAGAGCAGTCCCACGGCCCCGCCGATCAGTCCCTGCACGAGGGACTCGCCCGCGACCTGACGCACGATGCGGCCGTTCGACCAGCCGATCGCCTTGAGCGTTCCGAACTCGCGGGTGCGCCGCGCGACGCCCGAGATGGTGAAGAGCACCGCCAGGGCGAGGGCGACCAGCAGCACGACGACCGACAGCCAGGTGCCGAGGTTCGTGATCATGGTCGATGCGCTCGAAAGCGATCCCGAGACGCTCGAGGCGAGCTCTGACTGCGAGCTGACGGTGGCCTCGGGCAGCGCGGCCGCGATCTCGCTCTGCACGGCGTCGATGGCATCCGCCGACGCGGCCTGCACGTACACCGTCGAGACGACATCGCCCGTGCCGGCGAGGGTCTGTGCGACATCGAGGGGGAGGTAGACGTTCGCCGCGGTGTCGGCGTCAGCCGAAGCGGAAGCGACGATCCCGACGACCTGCATCGCCGTGCCCGCGACCTCGACCGTGCCGCCGACGGAGAGCCCGGCGCTCGCCGCGTAGGTCGCGTCGACGACAGCGACGTCGGTGCCGGCGTCGGCCGAGGTGAGCGCGCGGCCCTCGGCCACGGTGACCGAGGAGAGCGGGCCGACGGATGCCGCGGGGTCCACGCCGAGCACGCTGAAGGAGTCGACGCCGAAGGCGCTGCCGCCGTCGCCACCCGGTCCGCCCGCGGGAGGAGCGCCCATTCCGCCCGTGCCCTGCCCCGGGCCGGATCCGGTGCCCGACTGCGCGCTGCGATCGGGGACCTGGCCCGAGAAGGTCGTGTTGGTCAGTGCCAGTGCACCGGTGGCGGCCGACACCCCCTCGAGGCTCGAGACCGTGGAGACGGCGGTGGCGTCGAGCGTGCCGCGGCGCATGTCGGTCATCAGCCGCGACTGGCTGAGGGTGGTGGTGCCGTCGGCGCTCGCTCCCTCGCCGGCGCCGAAGTCGAAGCGCGAGCCGCCGCCCTGGCCCGGCTCGGACTGCGCGCCGGTCACCGTGAGGTCGGTGCCCACTCCGTACACCGACGACAGCGCCTGCGACTGGGCATCTCGGACGCCCGCTGAGAGGGCGTTCACGACGATGACGAGGGCGATCGCTATCGCGAGCCCGACCGCGACGATCACGGTCTGTTTCTTTCGGCCGGCGAGCTCGCGCCGCAGGTAGGTGCCGTACATGCTTCTCCTTCCGGACGCGGGGTGCGGCCGTTGCGTCGACCGTAAGAACGGCACCCTCACCGCTGCCTCACCGTTCCTATGAAGGAGATATGTCGAGCGACGGCGGCGTCTCGAAGCGTGCATGCTGGCTGTCATGGCATCCCGTCCCGCGCCCCTCACCCGCCCCGACGGCTCCCCCGTCCGGGCCCTGATCGTCGACGACGAGGCGAACCTCAGCGACCTGCTGCGGATGGCGCTCGAGAACGAGGGGTGGGACGCCCGCACCGCCGCGAACGGTCAGGAAGCGCTCGGCACGATCCGGGAGTTCGGCCCCGACCTGCTCGTGCTCGACATCATGATGCCGGGGCTCGACGGCATGGAGCTGCTGACCCGTATCCGCGCCGCGGGCAACGACGCCCCCGTGCTGTTCCTCACGGCGAAAGACGCGGTGGAGGACCGGATCGCGGGCATCTCGGCCGGGGCCGACGACTACGTCACCAAGCCCTTCAACCTCGAAGAGGTCGTCGTGCGGCTGCGGGGAATGGCCCGCCGTCACGTCGCGGTCGTCGCCGACGCCGATCCGCGGCTGCGCGTCGGAGACCTCACGCTCGACGAGGAGTCGTACGAGGTCGAGCGCGGCGGCATCCCGATCAAGCTCACCGCGAGAGAGTTCGACCTGCTCCGCTACCTCATGCAGAACCCGCGACGCGTGCTCAGCAAGGCGCAGATCCTCGACCAGGTGTGGAGCTACGACTTCGGCGGGAACGGCAGCGTGGTCGAGATCTACATCTCGTACCTGCGCAAGAAGATCGACACTCTCGGCGACCCGCTGATCCACACCGTGCGCGGTGTGGGGTACTCGATCAAGACCGTCTGATGCGCGTTCGATGGACGCTGCGGCGCACCCTCGTCGTGGGGACGAGCGTGCTCGTCGGCCTCGCCTTCTTGGTGATGAGTGTCGCCACCGTCGTGGCACTGCGCTCCTTTACGCTCGACCGGCTCGACCAGCAGGTGCGCGAGGGTCTGTCGTTCGCCGTGGGGCGCGACGGCTCGGGCGGGCCCTTCGGCGGGGAGCGCCCCCCTCAGCGGGATGCCGGTGCCCCGGCGCCGCGCATCGGCACCCTGCAAGCGGTGGTCGACGGCGCGGGCGGGGTCCTCGTCTCGAGTTACACACGCTCGGATGGCACGGTCGTCGCGCTGACGGACGAACAGGTCGCGCTGCTGCATTCGGCGGTGCCGACCGACCGGACCCCGACGACCGTCGACCTCGGGGGCGACCTCGGGGCGTTCCGCGTCGCCGTGGCCGAGAACGACGGTGCGACCGTGTTCGTCGGCAGCTCCCAGGCGGATGTCACCGCGACCACCTCGGCGCTGACCGTCATCCTCGTCGCGGTGTCAGCCGTCACGCTGATCGTCGCGACCCTGGGGCTGTCGCTCTTCGTGCGCCGGAGCCTGCGACCACTCGACCGTGTCGCCGCGGTCGCGCAGCGCGTGTCGACCCTGTCGCTCAGCGCGGGCGCGGTCGACATCCCCGATCGGGTCGCTCCGGCGGACACCCGCGTCGACACCGAGGTGGGACGCGTCGGCTCGTCGCTGAACGACCTGCTCGGGCACGTGCAGTCCTCCCTCGTGGCGCGGCAGCACAGCGAGGACCAGCTGCGACGCTTCATCGCCGATGCGAGCCACGAGCTGCGCACGCCCCTGGCGAGCATCCGCGGTTACGCGCAGCTCTCGCTCGGCGAGGACGCACCCATGACGCCGACCCAGGCCCGCTCGTTCGACCGGATCGAGTCGGAGGCCGAGCGCATGGCATCCCTCGTCGACGACCTGCTGCTTCTGGCGAGACTGGATGCCGGCCAGCCCCTGAGACGCGAAGAGGTCGAGCTGACCCTGCTCGCCGTCGACGCCGTGAGCGATGCGCAGGCGGCGGATGCGACGCACGAGTGGCGTCTCGATGTCGCAGACGACGACCTCATCTCGGTCACGGGCGACGAGAACCGCCTGCGACAGGTCGTCGCGAACCTGCTCCGCAACGCGCAGACGCACACGCCGGCGGGCACGACGGTGACGTTGTCGCTCGTGCGCGAAGGTGCGGAAGCCGTGCTGCGCGTGACCGACACCGGCCCGGGGATCGATCCGGGCGTCGCCCGGCGGCTGTTCGACCGCTTCGCACGCGGCGACGACTCCCGCAACCGCGATGCCGGGAGCACGGGCCTCGGACTGTCGATCGCGGAGGCCATCGTCACCGCCCACCGCGGGTCGATCTCGGTGGAGAGTCGGCCGGGGCGGACGGTGTTCGAGGTGAGGCTTCCGGTGTGAGCTCGGGCGCCGGGGGGAGGCAGGTGGTCCCGGCGTCACATGGCGTGCCCCGCGACGGGTTCGCGAGACGCGTCAGCCGATGAGGCTCGGCTGCAGGTCGCGCAGCGTGCGGTGGTGCGTCATCCGCGTGACGCCGATCGCCGCGATCAGCACGCCGCCGACCATCCACGCGCCGAGCACCAGCAGGTCTTGGCCGACTCGCGAGACGTCTCCGCCGTACATGACCTGCCGCATGGCATCCACGACGTATCCCATCGGCAGCACGTGGTGCAGGGCGGCGAGGGGCCCGGGCAGGGTCTGCCACGGGAACGTGCCTCCGGCGGTGACGAGCTGCAACACCATCAGCACGAGTCCGAGGAACTGCCCCACCGACCCGAGCCAGACGTTCAGCGCGAGAACGATCGCCGCGTACGTCGCCGAGGCGAACAGCAGGATGCCGAGGGCCGCCCAGGGGTTCGCGAACGAGAACTGCAACGCGAAGGCGAGGATCGTGAACAGTCCCACCATCTGCAGGGCGCCGAGCCCCGCGGGCGTGAGCCAGCCCGCGAGAGTCACGCGGAAGGGCGAACGCAGCGCCGTGACCGCGCGCTTCGACACCGGCTTCACGATGAGGAACAGCGCGTAGATGCCGATCCATCCGGCCAGGGCGGCGAAGAACGGAGCCAGGCCCGCGCCGTAGTTCTGCGCCTTGGTGACCGAGGTCGAGCCGACCGCGACGGGGTCAGAGATGGCCGAGGCCTGCGCCTGGCGAGTGGCCTGATCGGAGTCCGGGATCTGGTTCACACCCGCCGCGAGGCCGTCGCGCAGCTGCGTCGCACCCGTCGAGAGCTGGGCGATGCCATCGTCGAGCTGGGTCGCGCCGTCGCGGAGCTGAGCGGATCCGTCGCGGAGCTGGGAGGCTCCGGATGCCGCGGTGGCGGCGCCGTCGGCCAGCGTCGAGGCGCCGTCGGCGGCGCTGGCGGCACCGGTGGCCAGGGTGGCGCTTCCCGAGGCGACCTGGCGGGCGCCGTCGTCGAGCTGGTTGATCTGCGTGACCGTGTCTTGCACGCGCGAGTTGGCGGCCGTGAGGCGCTCTCCGACGGGGTCGAGACGCGTGAGGATCTGGTCGATGCGGGCCTGGTCGAGCCCCGCGTCGGCCAGGGCCTTGGCGATGTCGGTGCGCGCCTGGGGGAGCTGCGACGCCGCGTCGCCGGCGACGGAGCCGACCTGGCGGGCCGCCGCGTCCAGGCGGTCGACGCCTCCGGCCACCTGCTGGGCGCCGTCGGCGACGCGGGCGGAGCCGTCGCGCAGCTGTGCGGTTCCGTCGCGCAGCTGATTCGCGCCCGCCGACAACTGCGCGTTGCCGTCGGCCAGCTTCGCGGCGCCCTCGGCGAGGGTGGTCGAGCCGGTCGAGAGCTGCGACGATCCGTTCTTCGCGCTCGCGAGACCGTCGACGAGTTGGGTCGCCCCGTTCGTGGCATCCACGAGCTTCACCCGGATGGTGTTCAGGGCGTCGAGCAGCGTCAGACCGGCCTCGTCGACGACCTTTTTCGCCACCGACGACTGGATGCGGGCCACGGCCTGGGTGCCGATCGTGGAGGCGAGGTAGTTGTTGGCGTCGTTCGTGCGCAGTTCGATGTCGGCCTGACGGGGCGTCGAGCTCGAGAGCGAGGCGACGGCCTCGGTGAAGTCGGCCGGCAGGGTCACGACGAAGTCGAAGTCGCCCGCCTGCAGGCCGGCGTCGGCCTGGTCGGAAGACACACGGTGCCACTCGAAGGTGTCGCTGTCGAGCAACTGCTCGGCGGCCTCGTCGCCGAGATTGCGCTGCTGACCGTTGACGTCAGCCCCCTGGTCGTCGACGACCAGCGCGACGGGGACGTTCGACAGGTTGCCGTAGGGGTCTTGGTTGGCCCAGAGGTAGAGGCCGCCGTACAGGATGGGGACCGCGAGCAGCGCGATGAGGGCGATCACCGACATGCGGGTCGAGGTGAGGCGGCGCAGCTCCGCCGTGATCATCTGCGGGATCTTCATCGGGCGGCCTCCACCGTCTCGTCGAGGGCGTCGATCATGGTCTTCGAGGCGTGGCCCGCGACCACGAGCACGGCGTACCCGCGCTCGGCGAACTCCTCGGCGATACGCCACCAGGCGAGCGGTTCGCCGCCGTGGCGGTCGGGGGCGACCAGGACGAGCCCCTCGACGTCTTTGCGGAGGGCTGCGAGTTCGAGCAGCAGGCGCACCCGGGCTGCGGGCTCGACGTTGCCGATGGCCACGTTCGCGAGCGACTCGAGCCCGATGCCCTCGAGCCAGCGCGCGGCGGAGAACGGATTCGGGGCGTGGCCGGCGAACATCAGCTCCTCGGCGACGACCCCGGTGACGGTGACGTTCGACTCGGGTTCCGAGACCACGGGGGCATCGACGAGCGCGACCCGGCGGCGGATGCCCGAGGAGTCGGAGCGACCGTCGAGGGTCACGGTGCCGCTGTCGACCTTCATGCGACCGGATGCCACGAGGCCCAGCACCGTGGGGCGCTGCTCGGTCTCGGCGACCACCAGGGTCGCGCGACCGGTCTCGTACGAGGTCGACGTCTCCGGCAGGGCACTGTGCGCACGGCCCTTCGCGACGGCGTTCAGGACGACTCTCACTGCGCCTCCAGGTCGGGGTGCTGCTCCAGCAGGGCGCGGGCTTCGGTCCACGAGAGTCCCGCGATGCTGAGGACCGCGCATACCGCGATCGAGCGGGCCGTCGACGAACCGGCATCCACCCGCGAGACGACCATGCGCCCGGTCTCTTCGAGAAGGCGCGCGAGCGTGGCCGCGGGAAGGTCGGTCCGAAGTTCTCCGGCCTCCTGCCCCCGGCGCACGATCCCGTCGATGCGACGCCGCAGCGGTGCGAGAGCGTCGGAGGTCTCGGCGAGGTGCGCGTCGTCGAGAGCGAGGGCGGCCGCGGCCTGCACGTGAGCGGCTTCGCGCCAGAGCTCGGATGCCAGGCGCGCGAGCGCCACGCGGGAATCGGCATCGTCGATACGGGCCGCGATGTCGTTGAAGCGGGCCGCTCCCGCGGCGATGACCTCGCGCACGATCGCGTTGCGGTCGTCGAAGTGGCCGTACAGGGCGCGGCGCGAGAGGCCGGCGCGGCGGGCGATCGTGTCGATCGAGGCGCGCGGGTCGTGGCCGATGGCGGCCGTGGCGGCGTCGAGGATGCCGGCGCGGTTCTCGACGGCGTCGCGGCGGGTGGGGGTGCTCACGGAGGCAAGTGTACGCCGAAAGTGCACGCGTGTGTGCAACTTATCGTCGTCGGCTCTCGCTCACGGGTGCGGCCCTGTGCTCCGTCGAGGTGGTGCGTGTCAGTCGGTGCCGGAGTCGAACGCGGCGGCCTCGCCCGCGGCATCCGTCGCCTCGGCCAGGCGCTCGCCGGCCGCGTCGAGCGGGGCGGCCGACTCGATGATGCCCTGCGCGCCACCGGCGGCGACATCGCCCACGAGCTCACCCGTGGGACCGCCCAGCAGGCCCATCGCGGCGTACTGCTCGAGACGCGCGCGCGAGTCGGCGATGTCGAGGTTGCGCATGGTGAGCTGACCGATGCGGTCCACGGGACCGAAGGCGGCGTCGCCGACGCGCTCCATCGAGAGCTTCTCGGGCGAGTACGACATTCCGGATGCCACGGTGTCGAGGATCGTGTAGTCCTCACCGCGGCGCAGGCGCACGGTGACCGAACCGGTGATCGTCGAACCGACCCACTTCTGGATCGACTCACGCAGCATGAGCGACTGCGGCTCGAGCCAGCGACCCTCGTACATGAGGCGACCGAGGCGCCGCCCCTGCTCGTGGTACGTGGCGAGGGTGTCTTCGTTCAGGATGCTGTTGACCAGCCGCTCGTAGGTCAGGAACAGCAGCGCCATGCCGGGAGCTTCGTAGATACCGCGCGACTTGGCCTCGATGATGCGGTTCTCGATCTGGTCGCTCATGCCCAGGCCGTGGCGGCCACCGATCGTGTTCGCCTCGCGCACGAGCTCGACGGGATCGGCGAAGCGCGTGCCGTTGATGGCGACCGGGCGACCCGCTTCGAACTCGACCGTGACGTCTTCGGTCTCGATCTCGACCGCGGGGTCCCAGAAGCGCACGCCCATGATGGGCTCGACGATCTCGAGCGAGACGTCGAGGTGCTCGAGGGTCTTGGCCTCGTGCGTGGCGCCCCAGATGTTGGCATCCGTCGAATAGGCCTTCTCGACGCTGTCGCGGTAGGGGAAGTCGTGGGCGACGAGCCACTCGCTCATCTCTTTGCGGCCGCCGAGCTCGGTGACGAAGTCGGCGTCGAGCCACGGCTTGTAGATGCGCAGGGCGGGGTTGGCGAGAAGGCCGTAGCGGTAGAACCGCTCGATGTCGTTGCCCTTGTACGTGGAGCCGTCGCCCCAGATGTCGACGCCGTCTTCTTTCATCGCGCGCACGAGCAGCGTGCCCGTGACGGCGCGACCGAGCGGCGTGGTGTTGAAGTACGTGCGTCCGCCCGAGCGGATGTGGAACGCGCCGCACGCCAGGGCGACGAAGCCCTCTTCGACCAGTGCCGTCTTGCAGTCGACGAGACGCGAGACCTCGGCACCGTACTGCGTGGCGCGACCGGGGATCGAGGCGATGTCGTCCTCGTCGTACTGACCGAGGTCGCCGGTGTACGTGCAGGGGATGGCGCCCTTGTCGCGCATCCACGCGACGGCTACCGAGGTGTCAAGACCTCCCGAGAAGGCGATGCCGACGCGCTCGCCGACGGGAAGGGACTGCAAGACCTTGGACATGCCCTCGATTCTATTGGGGACGGATGCCACGCCCCGACTCGACCGCGAGGTGGTCGTGGCCGGCCTCGAGGGTGATGTGCGAGGTCAGTCGACCTGCGGCATCGTCGCGCCTCGCGCTGCGCGCCGTGCGAGCTGCGCCACGTCGCTGTCGGTCAGATCTTGATGCATCACCGCGCGCCGCCAGAAGACCGCACCCGTGATGTCGGCCATGGCGTCGGCGGGATCGGGATCGCCGCGTCGTGCGGCCCGCTCGCGCAGCGCCTCTCGCGTGGGTCCCAGGACCGCCGCGACCGCGGCGGTGAGGGCGGTCGAGAAGTCGGCGTCGCGCACCCCGACCGAGACGAGGTCGGCGATGATGCGCGGGTCGTGCAGCCACCGATCGACCGATGCCGCGAAGAGCGTCAGGTCGCTCTCGAGGTCGTCGTCATCGAAAGCCAGGTCGGGGCGGAGGATGCGCGTGATCTCTTCGACGACGGCCACCACCATCGCGGCCCGGTCGGGCCATCGGCGGTACAGGGCGCCTTTTCCCACGCCGGCGCGCCTCGCCACGCTCTCCATCGACAGCGCGTGATACCCGCGTTCGGTGAGCTCGGCCACGCAGGCGTCGCGGATCGCATCGGTGGTCGCCGCTCGGGGCCGCGCGGCTCCTCTGATCTTCACCGCCTGGTCCACGCGCCCACTCTAGCGACCGTTCGAATTAATGGAACGGTACCGACTCGTTCTGCTACGGTGAATCCGTGACGACCTCCCGCGAGCATGGAGTGCGGTCCCGTACCGCCCGCGTCATCCTGACCTGCCTCGCCTTCCTCGCGATCGGCTACACGGTTCTGGCGCAACTGCTCGCGATCGTCCCGGTGCCGTGGACCATCTGGCTGCTCCAGACGGAGCTGACGCAGTACGTGGTGCTCGTCTTCGGGCTGCTGCGCGACACGCTCGGCATCTGGAACCTCGTCGTCGCGCTGGTCGGCCTCGTGTGCGCGGTCGTCCTCTGGCGGTCGCGGCCCGGCATCCGCCGCCTTCCGTTCTGGCTGACCGCCACCGCAACCGCGGGAACGGTCGGCGTGGTCGCGACCACCGCGCTGCTGGCCGTCTCGATCGGCTCGCTCGGGCTCGGGGTGAGCCCACTGCTGCCCCTGCTCCCGTTCACCGGGCTCGACAGCGGCCCGAGCCGCACCGTCACGCTCGGAACGGCGGGCAGCACCACGCTCCAGGCCGATCTCTACCTTCCGCCGGGCGCGGCACCACGAGCGGGGTGGCCCGTCGTGGTCTCGATACACGGAGGCGGGTTCTCGACCGGCACCCGGGGGCCGAACGCCTACACGGGCTACCTTCCCGAGCACGGCTACGCGGTGCTCGACGTCGACTACCGTCTCGCTTCGTCGACGTACCACGCGTGGGACACGCAGGTCGACGACATCGGCTGCTCACTCGCCTGGATCGCCGGCGACGGCCGTACACAGAATCTCGATCCCGATCGCATCGCGACGCTGGGGTTGTCGTCCGGCGGCAACCTCGCGGTCAACGCCGCGTACATGTCGGCAGACCACACCCTCGCGTCGAGCTGCTCCCCGCCGGGGACTGCGCTGCCCACCGTGCGTGCCGTGATCGCCGGGTACCCCGCGGTCGATCTCACCGGGATCGGGGATACCACCGCGATCGCTCGCCAGGTCGAGCAGTGGTACGTGGGAGGTCCTCCCGCGCAGTACCCCGACCGCTACCGCTTCACCGATTCGGCGACCCACGTCACGGCGGGATCCCCGCCCACCCTGATCTATCAGGGCACCGGTGACCATCTCGTGCTCGCCGACCGCACCCGGGTCTTCGCCGAGCTGCTGACCGAGCGCGGCATCACGAACAGGTATGTCGAGTACCCGGGCCTGGAACACGGCACCGGCGACACCACGGGCACCTTGACCGCCTCGGCCGAGGCGAGTCGGCAGCTCGCGCTGGACTGGCTCCAGCGTCACGACGGCTGACGCGGCCGACGCGCGAGAGCGCCGGTGGGCCGCCGGTGCCCGACGGCCTCAGCCGATCGTCACGCCGGAGATCTTCACCGCCGTCGCCGGGGCGCCGTCGGCGCCGCCGCCCGAGACCCCGGCCTGCGCGATCTTCGAGACGACCGCGAGGCCCTCGGGCGAGAGCGTGCCGAAGACGGTGTACTTCGCCGGCAGCGGCGAGTCCTTGTAGACGAGGAAGAACTGCGAACCGTTCGTGTTCGGGCCGGCGTTGGCCATGGCGACCGTGCCCGCCGGGTAGGTCTCGGTGCCGTCGAGCTCGTCGCCGAACCGGTAGCCCGGGCCGCCCATGCCGGTGCCCGTGGGGTCGCCGCACTGCAGTACGTAGATACCCGACGTGGTCAGGCGATGGCACGTCGTGTCGGTGAAGTAGTTCTGCTGGGCGAGCGACACGAAGCTCTCGACGGTGCAGGGCGTGCGCTCGCCGGTGAGCGTCATCGGGATGTCGCCCGCCGAGGTCTGCAGCACCGCGCTCACCGACGCGGCCGGACGGGCGTCGGACGGCGGCGCCGTCGCGGGCGCGGCGGCCTGGCCCGACGCCGTGTACGCGCAGCCGGCGGTCGTGGGTGACGGGGCGCTCACCGAGGCTTCGGTCGCGGGCGCTGTCTGGGCGCTCGCGCAACCGGTGAGCAGGAGGAGGGCAGAGGCGGCGAGGGCCGCCGAGATCAGTCGGGTACGCACGCGACCAGGGTAAGGGTTCGAGCCGTACCTGCGCTGCGGGTCACGCCCGGACGATCTCGACACCCGCACGAGCGGCGGCGGCGAGGGTCGTGGCATCCGCCCGGTCGGTCGTGACGATCGCATCGAAGTCGGACAGCGACGCGATCCGGTACGAGCCGCTGCCGGGGAACTTCGACGTGTTCGCGACGAGGATCGACCGGTCGGCGACCTCGCGCATGCGCCGCTTGATGCTGGCCTCGTGCGTCAGGTCGGTCACGACGGCCCCCTCGGGCTTGATCCCGGTGCTGCTGATCACGGCGACGTCGGCGTGCACACGGGCCAGCGACTCCTCGGTGAGCGGGCCGATGAGCGTCCGCGTCTTGGCGCCGATCATGCCGCCCAGCAGCACCAGTGTCACGACGTCGTCGTCGCGCAGGGCGTCGAGCACCGCGAGGCTGTTCGTGATGACCGTGACCGGTCGCCCGCGCAGGTGCCGCGCCAGTCGCAGCGTGGTGATGCCGATGTCGAGCAGCACCACCTGACCGTCGGCGATCGAGCCCGCCGTGGCGCGCGCGATGGCCTCTTTCTCGCGGGTGTCGTCGTCGAGCTCGCCGTCCGCGCCCGGCTCCCGGGTGCGGGCGACGGTCGCTCCGCCGTGCACACGGCGCAGCCGGGCGCCCAGCTCGAGACGTTCGAGATCGCGACGGATGGTCGTCCCGCTCACGTCGAGCAGGCGGGACAGCTCGTCGACGGTCACGCTCCCGACGGCCTCGAGTCGTTCGAGGATCGCCGCCTCGCGTTGATGGGTCAGCACAGCACTCCTTTTGAGGTCGATCACACTCTCTCGATGCTCATTTGCGCTCACATTAACGCCGATTGAACGGCTGCGGATGCTCATATGAAACCTCCCCGCGACGCTACGCCACAAATGAGCGGCCGAGTTAGCGTGACACCGTTCGTCCTCGCCACCGACGGGACGACGCACCCGAACCCCTTCCTCTCACAGGAGAACCCCGTGAAAAGTCCTCGCCTGATCGCCTCCCTCGCCGCCGTCGCGGCCGTCGGGCTCGCCCTGGCCGGCTGCAGCCAGAGCGGCTCGAACGGCTCGTCGTCCGACGGGTCCGACAAGACCCTCACCGTCTTCCTCAGCGCCGACACCAACATCCAGGACCTCTGGCAGAAGACGCTCATCCCCGCGTTCGAGAAGGACAACCCCGGCTACACGGTCAAGGTCGACTTCGACCTGCACGGCGCACACGACCAGCAGACCGTGGCCAAGCTCACCGCCGCGACGGTGCAGCACCAGGACCCCGGCTACGACCTCGTCGACGCGGGCTTCGTGACCCAGGTCGCGGCATCGGGTCTGCTCACCCCCGTGACCGCCGACCAGGTGCCCGCGCTCTCCGACGTACCCGCAGCTCTCGTGCAGGCCGGCGGCAACGGCGGCGTGCCCTACCGGGGATCGAGCGTCGTGCTCGCCTACGACACCAAGACGGTCGCCACCCCGCCGAAGACCCTCGCCGACCTGCTCGCCTGGATCGCGGCCAACCCCGGTCGCTTCACCTACTGCGCCCCCAGCACGGGCGGCAGCGGCGCCTCGTTCGTGACGACCGTGCTCGACCAGAGCATCTCGGCGGACGACCGCACCAAGCTCGCCACCGAGGCCGCCCCCGATCTGGAGAGCGAGTGAAGCACCGGGTTCGCCACGCTCGCCGGCCTGAACGCGTCGGTCTACCAGAAGGGCGTCTACCCCAACGGCAACAGCCAGGTGCTCGACCTGCTGTCGAGCGGGCAGATCTCGATGGCGCCCGTGTGGAGCGATCAGTTCGTGACCGGCGTGAAGAACGGCCAGATCCCCTCGAACATCGCCTACACCCAGATCTCGGACCCCTCGTTCACCGGCGGCGCCAGCTACCTCGGCATCCCCGCGGCGTCGCCGCGTCAGGCCGATGCCCAGAAGCTGCTCGCCTGGGTGCTCTCGCCCACGGCTCAGGCGCTCGTCGCCGACAGCATCTCGGGCTACCCCGTGATCTCGCTCGACAAGCTGCCGGCGTCGGTGCAGTCCACGTTCGCGAACGCCGACATCGCGAACCTGCGCCCCGGGTACTTCGCGGCCAACGCGGCCGACATGAACAAGGCGTGGGCCCAGAAGGTCCCCGGCAAGTGATGACCGCCGCCACCGCACAACGGGTGGCGCGCCCCGCCGTCCGTCGAGCCCATCCGGCTCGGCGGACGGCGGCGGCCGGCTTCCTGCTCGCGCTTCCCCCGGTGCTCGTGATCGCCCTGTTCGTGGGCGTGCCGGTGATCACCGCGCTCGCGTTCAGCGTCGGGTTCACCGGTGGTCTCAACACGGTCATCGCCGCGGTGGGGCAGAACGTCCACCGCGCCGACGGCGCCATGCCCACGCTGGCCGCCTACGGCGACGTGTTCGGCGCCGACGACTTCTGGCAGAACCTCGGCCTGACACTCGGCGTCACCCTGGCCAGCACCGTGATCGTGCTCGTGCTCGCCGGCGGCATCGGCCTCTTCCTGCGCCTGCACGGCGGGTTCCTGGCGCGGCTGCTCTCGGCGGTCGCGATCGTGCCGCTGTTCATCCCCGTCGTCATCGCGTCGTGGGCGATCCTGACCTTCTACTCGGCCGACGGCTTCTTGACCAGCCTGTTCGCGGCGGTCGGCCTCGACGCGCCGGTGTGGGCGTTCACCCCCGTCGCCGTCGTCATCGGCTCGGCGTGGACGTCGCTGCCCTTCGCCGTGCTCATGATCACGTCGGGTCTGCAGTCGATCCCGGATGCCATGATCGAGGCAGCCCGAGATGCCGGGGCCGGAACGGTCCGCATCGTGCGGACCGTCCTCGTGCCGATGAGCGCGGTGCCCATCGTCATCGCCGTAACGTTCACCGCGATCGGGGTGATCGGCTCCTACACGGTGCCGTACTTCACCGGCCCCAATGCCCCGACGATGCTCGGGGTGGCGCTGGCGAACTCGTTCACGTCGTACAACGAACCGCAACAGTCGATCGTCATGGCCTTCGTCGTCTTCGCCGCGGCATCCGGAATCGGCGCCCTGTACGTGTGGGCAAACTTCCGCACCGCCCGTCGTGAGGGGAAGGTCTGATGCCCCGCGTGCTCGCCGCGGCCCTGCGCACCTCGGCCGCCGTGCTGTTCGCCGTCGTCCTGCTGGTCTTCGTGCTCGGGCCGCTCGTCTGGCTCGGCGCCCACGCCTTCGCCGACACGTGGACGTATCCGCACCTGCTGCCGGACTCATGGACGCTGCGCTGGTGGTCGACCGTGCTGACCGACCCGCAGCTCGCGTCGTCGATCCAGAGCTCCCTCGCCATCACCCCGATCGTGGTCGTGGTCGCGGCGGTGATCTGCCTGCCGGCGGCGTACGCGTTCGCGCGGTTCGAGTTCCCCGGGCGGCGGCTGTTCCTGATCGGCCTGTTCGCCACGAACGCCTTTCCGAAGATGGGCCTGTTCGCCACGCTCGCCTCGCTGTACTACGCCCTCGGCCTGATGAACACCGTCGCGGGGGTCGTGGTCGTGCAGCTGCTCGGCACCATCGTCTTCATGACGTGGATCCCGGCCGCAGCGTTCGCGTCGGTGCCCCGGTCGCTCGAAGAGGCGGCGCGCGACGCGGGCGCCTCGCGAGTGCGCGTCTTCGTGACCGTCACGCTGCGGATGGCTCTGCCCGGCATCCTCGTGGGCTGTGTCATGGCCTTCCTCGCCGCCTTCGACGAGGCCCAGGGCACCTATCTCGTCGGTGCCCCCGACATCGTGACGATGCCGACCGAGATGTACTCCCTCGTCCTCAACTTCCCCAAGCAGGTCGCCGCCGTGTTCTCGATCCTGCTCGCCATCCCCTCGGTGGTGCTGCTGCTCGCCGTGCGCAAGCACGTGATGGGCGGTCAGCTGGCCGAAGGATTCCAGCTCAAATGAAGGAGCATGCTGTGACCATCGCGGTCGATCCGACCTCTGTCGCCCCCGCGGGCGCCTCCGACCCCTCCGAGGGGCTGCGTCTCACCTCGCTGCGCAAGACCCTGGGCGGGCGGACCATCATCGACGACCTCGATCTCACGGTGCAGCGGGGCGAGCTGGTGTCGTTGCTCGGGCCGTCGGGATGCGGCAAGACGACGACCTTGCGCATGATCGCCGGCTTCCTCGCCCCCGACGCGGGCGGCATCGAGATGGCGGGCCGCGACGTGACCCGGCTCGGGCCCGACAAGAGACCGAGCGCGATGGTGTTCCAGAACTACGCGCTGTGGCCGCACATGACCGTGGCCAAGAACGTGGCCTATCCGCTGCGGCTGCGCCGCCTCCCGCGCGCCGAGGTCGCCGAGCGCGTCGACGCCGTGCTGCAGCTGGTGAACCTGCTGCACCACCGCGATTCGCGCCCGCCGCGCATCTCGGGCGGTGAGCAGCAGCGCGTCGCCCTGGCCCGTGCGCTCGTGCAGGAGCCCGAGGTGCTGCTGCTCGACGAGCCGCTCAGCAACCTCGACGCGAAACTGCGGGTCAAGGTGCGCGAAGAGATCCGCGACCTGCAGCAGAGGCTCGGCATCACCACGGTCGTCGTGACGCACGACCAGGAAGAGGCCCTGTCGATCTCGGATCGCGTGGCCGTGATGAACGCGGGTCGCGTCGAGCAGTTCAGCGCGCCCGGAGAGCTGTACCAGCGGCCCGCGACCGAGTTCGTCGCGACCTTCATCGGATCGCTCAACCGGATCGAGGGCGAGTTCGACGGCGTCGGCATCGTCGAGGGGTCCGCCGTCGTGGGAGTGCGGCCCGAAGACGTCGTCTTCACGCTCGACGCCCGGCCCGGCGCGCGACCGGCGCGCGTCGAGCGCGTCGTGCCGCACGGCCACTTCCACCGGGTGCGGCTGCGCCGTGACGACGCGACCCTCGACGCCTTCGTGCCGGGGGTGCCGCCCCAGGTCGGAGCGGGCGGGTATGCGTCGATCGCCTCGGCGCTCGTGTACCGCGACGGTCGTCTCGTCGAGCGCCGGGCGGGGGTGACGGCATGACGCGTCCCGCCGGGTCCCGCGCCTGCGCGCACCGCGGAGACTCGTGGGCCCTGCGCGAGAACACCCTTCCGGCGGTGCGGTCGGCCCTCGCCAAGGGCGCGGCCGTCGTCGAGATCGACGTGCGGCTCACCGCCGACGGCGACGTGGTCGTGATGCACGACCCCACCCTCGCCCGGTTGTGGGGAGACCCGCGCGCGATCGAGACGGTGCGCACCGCCGAGCTGGCGGCCTTCGGTGACGCCGACCACCGCCCGCCCCTCCTCGCCGAGGTGCTGCCGCTGTTCGCCGACGCCGACAGCCGCCTGGTGATCGACATGGATGCCGTGCGCCCGGCCGCCGCGGCCCATGCGGTCGTCGCGGCCTCGGGCGTCGTCGTCGACTGGTGCGGCGACCTCGCGGCCATGCGGCTGCTGCGTGAGAGGGACGCCGACGCGCGTATCTGGCTTCCGTGGGCCCACGAGCAGCCCCCGGTGGCACTCGACCTGGAGGAGTTGTCGCCGGTTCTCATCAACGCGCCGTTTCCGCTCGTCGATCACCGGTTCGTGGAAGCCGTTCACGACCTGGGCCTGCCGGTGACCGCATGGACGATCGACGACGAGAGCGACCTCGCCCGGGCGCTCGACCTCGGAATCGACACCGTCACCACCAACCGCCTCGATCGACTGCGGGCGATGATCGCTGCGCGATCGGCATCCGCGACGAAGGAGCCGAGACGATGAACCCGTCAGATCTGTCGGCGGCCCACGAACTGGCCATGGAGCTCGCGCGATGGGCGATCGACCAGACGCGTGCGTACCGGGTGACGGCGGTGCACGCCAAAGCGCATCCGGCCGACCTCGTCACCGAGCTCGATCGCGCGATCGAGAGGAGAGTGCGCGAGGTCGTGCTGGGCCGCTTCCCCGACCATGCGTTCGTCGGGGAGGAGTACGGGGGCAGTGCGAGAACAGGTGTACCGACTTGGTACCTCGATCCCGTCGATGGAACCACCAATCTCGCCAACGGCGTTCCCTGGACCGCCTTCTCGCTCGCGCTCGCCGTCGACGATCAGCCGCTCGTCGGCGTTGTGGCAGAGCCGTGGCAGAACGCGGTGTTCGATGCGGTCGCCGGGCAGGGCGCTCGACGCGATGGCATGCCGCTGTTCCTGCCGGAGCGGGCAGGACTGCGCGGGGGAGTGGTCGGCACCGAGCTGGCGGGCCACGAGCCCTGGCCCGGGATGGACGCCCTCGCGCTCTCGCTCACCGCGGCATTCTGCACTCTCCGCGTCATGGGCTCGGGAACCTTGACGCTCCTCGGGCCGGCCGCCGGCCGCGGATGCGCCGCCCTGGTGCACCGTTTCAGCCCGATCGATCACCTCGCCGCGGTGCTCATCGCTCACGAGGCCGGAGCCGAGGTGCGCGACGAGGACGGTCGCCGATCGCTCTTCCCCCGCCACGGCGGTGTGCTCGTGGCATCCGGGCTCGTGGCCGAGGAGATGTCCGTGTTGTGGTCACGGGCTCTGGCCCTGCCGCGCGCTCACCGTCCAGGCTGATCGTGTCGACCTTCCCCGTCGGACGCTTCTCACCGGCGGCCGGCGGCATGACGTCCACGGACGTCTGCCCCGACATCGGAGAGGCGCGGTCTCCGGATGCCGCGTGCCCGACCGATCGCGACGACGCCGAAGGCGAGAGCGATGATGGCCACGGCGATGACCACGATGTAGACCGCGACGCTGCCCCATCCCCCGGTACTCGGATCGAGGAACGGGTAGGGGTACCAGAAGGGCGCGCCGGTCGTCGGGTTGGTGATGAGCGGCGCGCGCAGCAGCGTGTACACGATCCAGGCGACCGGGAAGATCGCTGCCGCGAATGCCGCCGACCAGGGCAGGCGCCTCCGGCCGGGCCCGACGAGCACGTCCAAGAGCAGGAAGAGCGGGCCCCACACGTGCATGATCTCGTTCGACCAGGCGACCGTTTCAGGCTGCAGGGGGATGCCGCGTAGCAGCAGGTTGTAGACGATGCCGGTGACGATCATGTAGGTCGACACGAACGCGAGGGCCGTCGCCAGGGCGGGCGGATCGACCTCGACACGACGGCCGCGTGCGAAGAAACGGGCGCCGAGCCACGCGATCACGATCGCGGACGAGACGTTGGAGAGGATCGTGAAGAAGCTGAAGAAGTTGGCGACCACCGTCGCGACATCGCGGCCGCGCGCAACGGCTTCGGCCGTCGACGATGCGAACTGTGCTCCCACCGCGACGAGGATGAGTACGGCGACGGTCACGCGCGCCGCGTTCCACCCGGTCGCCCATCCGCGCGATCTCTGCATCGCCCCAGGCTAATCAGAGCCCGGATGCCGCGGGGAGGGGTTGCGACAGCCGTCGCGTCTCGGCTCTCGCGGCCTCGCATCCCCATCATCTGGGGCGTCCGGCCGCACGTCGGCTGCATTGTTCGGGTCGCGAAATGCGCCTTTTATTTAGTACGCTCGTGCTAACAATGCAAAGATGTTGGAAAGGCGATCATGATTCTGGTGGCAATCCTCGTCTGCGAGGTGGCTTTCTGGATTGCGATCCTCGCGGGCCTGACTGCTCGATACGTCCTTCGCCGCCCCAGGCTCGGAGGAGCCCTGCTGATCGCCGCTCCGATCATCGACGTGGTCCTGCTGGTGCTCGTGACGGTCGATCTTCTCCGCGGCGGAACCGCTTCCTGGCACCACGGCCTGGCCGGTCTCTACATCGGGATATCCATTGCCTACGGACACCGCATGATCGGGTGGATGGATGCCAGATTCGCCGCGCGCTTTCGTGGGGTGCCGCGGCCGGCGCCGCTGTCGGGCGCGGCGTACGCGGTCGCCTGCTGGAAAGACGTGGCCCGTACGCTCCTCGCCGCCGTGATCACGGCCGCCATCCTCGGGGGGCTTATCGTCGTGGTCGCCGATCCCGCCCGCACGGCCGAGTTGCTCGGCATCTTCCCCGTCCTCGGAGTCATCGTCGTCGTCGACCTGCTCTGGGCGATCAGTTACTCCCTCTGGCCGAAACGTGCCCGCGCGGCGGAGGCAAGATGAACTATGCCCCGCCTCATCGACCATGACGCCCGCAACGACGAGATTGCGGCGGCCGCGTTCCGGGTTCTGGAACGCGAGGGCCTGACCGGACTCTCGGTGAGGAAAGTCTCAGATGAAGCCGGGATCGCCACCGCATCCCTGCGGCGCGCGTTCGCGACGCAAGATGCTCTGCGCCAGTTCTGCTTCGAACGGATACGCCACGCCGTCACGACCCGGTTGAGTGCTGTGACGGGCACCGCCCGAGAGCGCGCTCTGCAGGCGATGAAGGAGCTCCTCCCTCTCGACGACGTACGGCGGACCGAACTCGTGGTGCAGATGCAGCTGAGCCGGCTGGCCGAGACGGACGAAACCATGCGGGGACATGCCAGAGACCTCCATGACGGTGTCGGTCGCGTGTGCGCGGCGGCGCTGGGAGGCATGTCGAAGGCGGGCCTGCTGGCAACCGACGTCGATCTGGATCTCGAGACGGCTCGGCTCCACGCGCTCCTCGACGGGCTCGCGCTTCATCTGTTGTGGAACGCTTCCCGCGACCCTGGCGACGACGCCGAGAGGGTGCTCACGCGGCATTTCGACAGCCTGGGCGAGTGAAGGCGCGCTGTGCGTCTGCGCGCACAGCCACCGACGAACTTCTGGCCCGACTACCTGCGGATCAAGCCCCGGCGACCGCGCTTCGTCGGTGGCGTCGCACGCGCATTTTTGTGGAGCAGCGATCGGAACAATACGCGCGATTGTGGCGCGGGGAGGCGTCAAAGAACGGCGTGATGCACCCGTCGGCTTCGCACTCGTGGATGTGTGTTGCCTCGCCGCTGTAGAACGCGGTGACGGCGGCGCCGATGACGCGTTCGGCGACTCTTCCGACCAATCCGGTGCGCGAGCTGCGGAATCCGAGGGGTTCGCCCAGGCCTGCGACGAGAGGGGTAAGGGCGAAGGCGTCCACGAGATCATTGAGATGGGACGATGCATCGGACGCCTCCGGGTCGAGGAGCACTATCGCGACCTTGTCGCGGAGTAGTCGTATCTCCTGCAATTCGCCGAGGCCCGCGTCGCTGCTATCGGAGTGCGCGCTGCTGCCGGGGAGGATCCGTTCGAGATCTTCGGCGGTTCGAAGTTCTTCCGGCCAGGGCCCGATTTGTCGCGTCGCGACGAGTGCGATGACGCGGTGAAGCTCATCGCGTGCAGGGTGCCGTTTGTCCATGGGTCCATGATCGCAGGTAACGGAAGGTGCCTAGCGCATCCGTTACGGTCGAGATATGGCTCGCTCCTCACCGCTCAACGCCGTCCTCCGGTCCAGCGCCTTCTGGCGCTACTCCGCGACGGCTTCTCTCATGCGCGCACCCGTCCTGATGGCCGCGGTCGCTCTCACCACGACGAGCATCCTGATGACGGGAAGCCTGGCCACCGGTGCGGTTCTGGCAGCGTGGTACGTCGGAGGCACGGTCGTAGCGACGCCGGTCATGGCGCATGTGGTGGGAATCCTGCCGCTGCAGCGGTTACTGCAATGGCAGATGCTTGCCCACGCGGTCCTATGGATCGGGATCACCGCGTGTTGGGTCGCGGGCAGTACTTCGTGGATCGCCGCGATGCTCGCCGCCGCTGCGGGCGCGAGCATCGCCGGCAACGGAGGCGCGGTGCGGGCGCTGATGTCGCAGACGGTGCCCGCGGATGCCGCACGATCGGCATCCACGGTCGATGTCATCTTCCTCGACATCCTCATCTTCCTGGCGCCGCTGGTCGCCGCCCTCGCGTCCCTCATCCACCCGGTCGCACCGATCGCCACCGTGGCCTTGGTGGGATTCGCCGCGGCCGCAGCGGTCTCCCTGACGTCGCGCGGAACGCCCGCGCCTGACGCCGCAGGGCGAGAGCGTCCCCATCCGCGCGGGGGACGCCTTCGATGGGACGCGCGGGGCGTGGCGTGGATACTGTTCAGCGCGACGATCGGGCTCTACTTCGGGGCGATGGAGGTCGGTGCTTCCGGGCTCGTCGTCACGTACGGCTTCGAGGTGAGCCTCGCATGGGTGGTCTTCCTCGCTCTCTCCGTCACCAGCGTGCTCGGCGGGTGGGTGGACGCGTCGCGACCGGCGGGCGCTTCTGAGGACGGGTGGGCACTCGTCGGTGCCGTCTCCTTGGGCGTCGGCTGCCTCCTCCTCGCGTTCACTCCGCCGCTGCCCTGGGCCGTGATCGGATTGCTCCTGAGCGGGTTGCCGGTCGCCACTCTTCTCGGCCTGCGCTCACACCGCATCGACGTCTATCTGCCCCCGCGGCAACGTGCCGGCTACCTCTCCTGGGCTTTCGCTGCACAGAACGCCGGCTTCGCCTGCGCGAGCATCTTGCTGGCGCACGTCCCGCAGCCGACGATGTTCGCCTGCGCGGGCATTCTCATCCCCCTCGCTCTGCTCCTCGCGCTCCGTACGCGACGCCGGAAGGCACCCGTGCAACTTTCTGCACAGTGATGCCGCGCCCCCGGTGCTCGCACCGGCTCCGCGCGCGTCGATCGCGTGGCGCGACATCACGCGCACCTCGGGTCCGCAGCTTTCGCGCGGGGCGTGTCGCACCCGCTCGATAGGATGGGGTGTACCGCCGGAATCAGACGCGAGGAGCGCACATGCCCGGAATCGTGATCGTCGGCGTCCAGTGGGGCGACGAAGGTAAGGGCAAGGCCACCGATCTGCTCGGTGAACGAACCGACTGGGTGGTGAAGTTCAACGGCGGCAACAACGCCGGGCACACCGTGGTCATCGGTAACGAGAAGTACGCGCTGCACCTGCTGCCCAGCGGCATCCTGTCCCCGGGGGTCACCCCCGTGATCGGCAACGGGGTCGTCGTCGACCTCGAGGTGCTCTTCAACGAGCTCGAGGCTCTCAACGCGCGCGGCCTCGACACGAGCCGCCTCAAGATCAGCGCCAACGCGCACATCATCACGCAGTACCACCGCACCCTCGACAAGGTCACCGAACGCTTCCTCGGCAAGCGCATGATCGGCACCACCGGTCGTGGAATCGGTCCGGCCTACGCCGACAAGATCAACCGCGTCGGCATCCGCGTGCAGGATCTCTTCGACGAGAACATCCTGCGGCAGAAGGTCGAAGGGGCACTCGACCAGAAGAACCACCTGCTGGTGAAGATCTTCAACCGTCGTTCGATCACGGCCGACGAGATCGTCGAAGACCTGTTGGCGTACGCCGAGCGCGTGCGTCCCATGGTCGCCGACACGTCACTGCTTCTCAACGACGCGCTCGAAGCGGGCGACGTCGTCGTCTTCGAGGGCGGGCAGGCGACCATGCTCGACGTCGACCACGGCACCTACCCCTTCGTCACCTCGTCGTCGGCGACGGCCGGCGGGGCATCGACGGGTTCCGGAGTGGGCCCCAACAGGCTCGACCGGATCGTCGGCATCGTCAAGGCCTACACGACCCGCGTCGGCTCGGGTCCGTTCCCGACCGAGCTGTTCGACGAGAGCGGCGACTGGCTGCGCTCACGGGGCTTCGAGTTCGGCACGACCACGGGTCGCCCGCGCCGGGTCGGCTGGTACGACGCCCCCATCACGCGGTACGCGACGCGCATCAACGGCATCACCGACCTCGTGCTGACCAAGCTCGACATCCTCGGCGGTCTCGAGCAGATCCCGGTGTGCGTCGCCTATGACGTCGACGGCGAGCGGTTCGACGACCTGCCGGTGAACCAGACCGACTTCCACCACGCGAAGCCGATCCTCGAGTACTACCCCGGTTGGAGTGAAGACATCTCCACCGCCCGCACGTTCGACGACCTGCCGCAGAACGCGCAGGACTACGTGCTGGCGCTCGAGAAGATGAGCGGCACGCGCATCTCCGTCATCGGCGTGGGCCCGGCCCGCGACCAGGTGATCGTGCGTCACGACCTGATCGACTGATGCGTTTCTGGGTCGGCGCCTACGCCCCCGACACCGGGTCGGCGGAGGGCATCGGCATCCTGCAGGCGGGGGAGCGCGACGCGCTCGGTGCCGGTGGCCTCCTCGGCATGGTCGCGACCGCGGCCGAGGTACCCGGGTCGCCGTCGTGGGTGGCCGCCCACCCCTCCAACGACGACATCGTGTACGCCGCCGTCGAGTTCGACGGTACTGTCCAGGCATTCCGCCGTACGAGCGATACGCGGTTGACGCCTCTCGGCCCGCCCGTCGAGGCCGGCGGTGCGGTCTGCCACGTCGCAGTCTCGCCCGACGCGTCGTTCTTGATCGCGAGCTGCTGGGGCGACGGACGCATCGTCCGCATGGCGCTGGACGCACAGGGCCGACCGTCGGGCCCGGTGATCTGCGCCGAAGCTGCCGATCCCCACGGCTCTTCGTCCGAGCAGGGCAGCATCTCCACCGGTGCCCGGGTGTCGGGTGCCGTCGTCCCCGACCTCGCGGCGGCCGCTCGCGCGCTCCGAGAGGCCGCGGGCGACGAGTACTCCCACCTCGTCCCGGACTACGACGACGTTCCCCTCACCGACGCGGAGTCCGAAGAGGCTGCCGCCGGGGCACGCGTCTCGCGAGCCCACCAGGCGGTGTTCCTTCCCGGAGGTCTCATCGCGACGACCGACATGGGATTCGACCTCGTGCGGTTCTGGCGTCAGGTCGACGACGGCCTGCGTCTCGTGCAAGAGGTCGTCCTCCCGAAGGGCAGCGGCCCGCGGCACGGGCTCTGGCATCCTTCGGGTCATCTGTACGTCGTGACCGAGCTCAGCTGCGAGGTCTTCGTCCTGGGGGCCGACCGCGCCGGGCGCTGGCACGTGCTCTCGGGTCAGCCCCTTCTCGGCACCCTCGACACCGACACGGCCGCCGAGCTCTCGGCCAGCCGTGACGGGGCCACGATCTACGCCGGGGTCCGCGGCAGCGACACAGTGGGTGTGCTGTCGGTCCGCGGCCACGGTGAGGAGCTGCAGCTGCTCGCCCTCGCCGAGACGGGGACGCACTGGCCCCGACATCACGTGGTCGTCGACGACACGCTGCTCGTGGCGGGCCAGCTCGCGCACGAGATCGTGTCGCTGCCGCTCGACACCCGCACCGGCATCCCGGGCCGGGTTCGCCACCGCACCCCGTCGCCGTCGCCGACGCGCCTGCTGCCGATGCGCTGAGCGGGTGCGTGCGGGCCGCGCGCGAATGCGCCTCGCGTCCGTCTGCGCGGGGGTTCGGCGTTCACGAGCGCGGCGTCTCTGCGTGGGGCGTCACGCGGCGAGGGCCCGGCGGCGGTCCCATCACGCGCGTCGAGCACGCATAAACGCGATCAGCGCTCGGAAACGCGAGGACGGCGTGTTTCTGCGCGCGGAGAGCGTTTATGCGTGGTGGAGCGGCGCCGCTGGGCGGCACGGCTCGGCATCCGGGGCGCGGCGAGGGTCCGCCGGCGGTGCCCATCACGCGCGTCGAGCACGCATAAACGCGATCAGCGCTCGGAAACGCGAGGACGGCGTGTTTCTGCGCGCGGAGAGCGTTTATGCGTGGTGGCGGCGCCGCGCCGCTCTACTTCTTGGCATCCTGTCGCGGGATGACGATCTGCTTGACGATCAGCAGGACCGAGGCGGTCACGGGGATCGCCACGAGCGCTCCGAGCAAGCCGAGCAGCGTGCCACCGACGAGGGCGCCGATCACGACGAGGGCTCCCGGGATCGAGATCGTGCGGTTCATCACGCGGGGCGTGAGGAGATATGCCTCGATCTGCATGTACACCAGATAGACGATGGCGAAGATGAGCCCGGAGGTCGGACTGACGATGAGCGTGAAGACCGTCGCGGTCGCCCAGAACAGCACCGAGCCCACCAGCGGGATGAGCGTGATGCCGAACGCGAGCGCGGCGAGCAGCGCTGCGAAGGGCTGGCCGAGGATCGTCAGGACGATGAAGGCGAAGACCGCGTTGCACAACGCCAGCACGACCATGCCGGCGAGGTAGCCACCGACCGAGTCGGTGATCTGGCCCGTCATGTCGGCGACCGTCTCGCGGCTGCGGGCGGGGGTCAGGCGCACGAGCGAGTTCTTCATCTTCGGCAGGGATGCCAAGAAGTACAGGCTCAAGACGAGAACGATGATCGCACCCGAGATGAAGGTGCCGATGCTCACACCGACCTGCAGGAGGCCACCGCCGATCGCGGCGATGTTGGCGGGGTTCGTGGCGAAGCCCTGCACCTCCTTGAGGACGTCACCCAGGCTGTCGCCGAAGTTGTTCTCGACCCACCGCACGGCGTCGCTGTCGATGAGGTCGTTCACGAAGGTCGGGATGTCGCCGACGAACTGCTCGATCTGGCGCACCACCGGCGGGATGAGCAACCACAGGGCGCCGGCGAGGATGACGGCGAGTCCGCCGAACACGATCACGATCGACCACGCGCGTGCGAGCCCACGGCGCACGAGGAAGCGCACGAGCGGGTCGAGGGCCAGGGCCACGAACAGGGCGATCGCGATGTAGACGAGGACCGTCGAGAGGTTCGACAGGGCGAGTCCGAGCAGGATCGCCGTCAAGCCGCCGAGGGTCAGGAAGAACCCGGCGGCGTAGGGGCGCGAGAGGGCGGACCAGACCGGCTTGTCGCGCGAGGTCGCGGCCCCGGCGTCTGCGCCTTCGGCGGTGGGGTCGGGGCGCGTGGATCGGCTCATGCTCACACTGTAGGACTCCCTGGGAGTCGTCCTCGGGCGCCTGCGTCGACCGGTAGGGTCGGAGCGATTGAGGAGGACACATGACCGAGGCCGATCCTTCGACGATTCTGCAGGGGCTCCGCGGCAGTATCGACAACATCGACGCCGCCCTGATCTTCCTGTTGGCGGAGCGCTTCCGCTGCACCAAGCAGGTCGGCGTCCTCAAGGCGAAGCACGGGATGCCGGCATCCGACCCCTCTCGCGAAGAGCAGCAGATCGCGCGGCTCATGCAATTGGCCGAGCAGGCCGACCTCGATCCCGCGTTCGCGGAGAAGTGGTTCAACTTCGTCGTGGCCGAGGTCATCCGTCACCACCGGTCGGCCGCGGCGCAGCCGGACGCCGACTGACGCGTCCTCCCTCGCCGCGGAGGCGCGCAGGGGGTCGGCGACACGCCCGGGCCCGCATCGCGGCGTCGGCCGTCGTGGGTGTCATCAGCGTCTCCCCCACACGCGCACGCGTGCCACAGGGCAACCGAGACCGCAAGCTCACGGGCGATTTGCCAGGGATTCCATCACCGTGAAACGTTGGTGGAGGTCCGATTTCGGACCGCCCACCAGACCAGTCCGCGGTCGCCGGTGACGACTCGGGGGAGTCGGCCCGGCGAGCGTACGGTCGGCGGCCTGAGCGTCGGATCCGATATCCGACGCTGACGTGCTCCACCCCCCGGAGAGCGCCGACGGCTGCCACCCGGGCGTGACCGCTGCGGCCACCCGAGGCCGCTGAGGTGCACACAGTGACCCATCCGCCTGCCGCCGCGGCGCCCGCTCTCGCCGCCAAGAACCTCTTCAAGGTCTTCGGACGCGCCCCTCAGGCCGCCGTCGACAAGCTCCGCTCCGGCGCCCGTCGCGAAGATGTGGCCGATGACGGGACCGCCGCCGTCATCGACGCCAGCTTCGAGGTGCTCCCCGGCGAGATCTTCGTCATCATGGGTCTCTCCGGCTCCGGCAAGTCCACGATCATCCGCATGCTGAACGGCCTGCACGAGGCCACCGCCGGCACCGTCGAGGTGAAGGGCGACGCCCTCACCGGCGTCGGCGCCTCGCGCCTGCGTTCGCTTCGACGCGACCGCCTCGCGATGGTCTTCCAGCACTTCGCGCTCCTGCCGCACCGGACGGTCGCGGCGAATGTCGCGTACCCCCTCGAGCTCCGGGGCGTGGGCAAGGCCGAGCGCCTCGCGAAGGCGAACGAGATCCTCGCGCTCGTCGGCCTCGAGGGCTGGGGCGACAAGCTGCCCTCCGCTCTGTCCGGCGGGATGCAGCAGCGCGTCGGCATCGCCCGCGCTCTCGCCGCCGACACCGACATCCTGCTGATGGACGAGGCGTTCAGCGCCTTGGATCCCCTCATCCGCCGCGAGATGCAGGAGCAGCTGCTCGAGCTGCAGCGGACGCTGAAGAAGACCATCGTCTTCATCACCCACGACCTCAACGAGGCGATGTTCCTCGGTGACCGCATCGCCGTCATGCGCGACGGGCGCATCGTGCAGATCGGCACGCCCGAGGACATCCTCACCGACCCGGCGAACGACTACGTCGAGCAGTTCGTGCAGGACGTCGACCGCGCTCGCGTGCTCACCGCCGGCAACGTCATGGAGCGCCCGCGCCCCCGTGTCGACGCCTCCGCGGGCCCTCGCACGGCGCTTCGGCAGATGCGCGACGCCTACATGTCTGCCGTCTACGTCACCGATCGCGATCGCAAGCCGCTCGGCATCATCACCGACCGGGATGCCATCAAGCTCGTGCGTGCCGGCGAGAACTCGCTGCTCGGCAAGCTCAAGCCGCTGCCGCAGAGCGTCGGCGTCGACGACGTGCTGATGAACCTGTTCGTGCCGTCGGTCGAATCGCCCCTTCCCCTGGCCGTCCTCGACGCCGACGGTCGCCTCGCCGGAGTCATCCCGCGCGTGACGCTGCTCGCCGCTCTCGGCCCCGGTCCCACCGCCACCGAGGAGATCACCGTGCTGCCCCAGCCCCTTCCCTCCGCCGAGATCGACGCGGCGCTCGACGGGACCCCCGTCGATGCCGGGGTCCCGGCATCCGAGACCGAGGAGGTGCGCTGATGGATGGTTTCCGCATTCCGGTCGGCTCATGGGTGGATGCCGGTGTGGACTGGGTCCGCGACAACCTCTCGGGCCTGTTCGACGTCGTCGCCCTCATCGTGCGCTTCCTCGTCGGCGGGCTCAGCGACGTGCTGCTTGCCGCTCCCATCGTCGTGGTCATCATCGTCGCGGCGGCTCTCGCGTGGCTCCTGCGCTCGTGGAAGCTCGCTCTCGGGACCGTGATCGGCTTCGCCCTGATCCTCGCGATGGGCCAGTGGGTCACGGCGATGCAGACGCTGGCGCTCGTTCTCGTGGCCACCATCGTGGCCGTGGCGATCTCGGTGCCGTTGGGGATCTGGTCGGCACGCAACGCCACCGTCCGCGCGGTGCTCAAGCCGATCCTCGACTTCATGCAGACGATGCCCGCCTTCGTCTACCTGATCCCGGCGATCACGTTCTTCAGCATCGGTGTCGTACCCGGCGTGGTCTCCACCGTCATCTTCGCTCTGCCCCCGGGGGTGCGTCTGACCGAGCTCGGCATCCGCGGGGTCGACTCCGAGACCGTCGAGGCGGGACACGCGTTCGGGGCCACCCCCGGGCAGATCCTCCGCGGCATCCAGCTCCCGCTCGCGATGCCCACGATCATGGCGGGCGTCAACCAGGTCATCATGCTCGCGCTGTCGATGGCGGTCGTGGCCGGCATCGTCGGGGCCGACGGCCTGGGTAAAGAGGTCGTGCAGTCGATCTCGACGGTCAACCTGCCCAAGGGCGTCGAGGCGGGCCTGAGCGTCGTCGTCCTCGCCGTGTACCTCGACCGGCTCACTGCTGCCCTCGGCAACCGGGCCGACAACCGCGGTTCGTTGCTGGGCGTGCTGGCTCGGCGCCGGGCCGTGCGTTCCGCCGCGGCCGTCACCGCCGGAGCCACTGCGGCGTCGCACGTCGACACCACCTCGGCGGATGCCGCGAGCGAGGCCGAGCGCGAGAAGGCCTCGCCGCGTCGCGCGCCGGTGTCGTCGGGGCGCTGAGTCCCGGCATCCCTCCCTCGTTCTCCGGCGCGAGGGGTCGATTTCCGTCGCACAGGCGAGCTCTCGGCGACAGCGAACGACCCCTCACCCGGGGAAGCACCCACGGAATCACATACGAAACGGAAGAGAACACAGCAATGAACAAGCGACACCTCACCTCTGCTCTCGCCCTCGGCGCCGCGGGCGCCCTGCTGCTCGGCGGCTGCGCCAGCGGGAACATGGCCGAAGGCGGCTCGGGCGACGGCGGCGAGAAGGGCACGATCACGCTCGGCTTCCTGCCCTCGTGGACCGACGGTCTCAGCACGGCCTACCTGCTGGAAGACCAGCTCGGCAAGCTCGGCTACAAGGTCGAGATGCAGACCCTTACCGAGGCGGGCCCGCTCTACACCGGTCTCGCCCAGGGCGACGTCGACATCTACCCGTCGGCCTGGCCCGAGCTCACGCACAAGTCGTACATGGACCGCTATGGCGACAAGATCGAGGACCTCGGCGCGTATTACGACAACGCCAAGCTCACGATCGCGGTGCCGAGCTACGTCGACATCGACTCGATCGACCAGCTCAAGGGCAACGCCGCGCGCTTCGACGGCCGCATCTACGGCATCGAGCCGGGTGCCGGCCTCACCACCCAGACGCAGGAGACCATGCTTCCCGGCTACGGTCTCGACGGCGAGTTCGAGCTGGTGACGTCCTCCACCGCGGCGATGCTCACCGAGCTCGACAACGCGATCGCGGCGAAGAAGGACATCGCCGTGACGCTGTGGCGTCCGTTCTGGGCCAATGACGCCTACGACGTCAAGGACCTCGAAGACCCGCAGGGCCTCATGGGCGAACCCGAGGCCCTCCACTTCCTCGGCACCTCGGGCTTCGAAGAGAAGTACCCGGATGCCGCTGAGTTGATCAAGGGCATCCAGCTCGACGACGAGCAGTACGGCTCGCTCGAAGACCTCGTGGTCAACGAGTACGGCGAGGGCCGCGAGGCCGAGGCCGTGGACGCCTGGCTCGAGAAGAACCCCTCGGCGTTCTCGACGCAGCGCGACTGACCTCTCGCTCCACGACGCCCCCTTCGCCCTCGAGGTGAAGGGGGCGTCGTCGTGGGGGCTTCGTCGGAGGGGCCCGTTGGCCGCGGGTTCACTCGATCGCGTGAGCTCTCGTAAAACGCGTGATGAAGCCGGGGTGGTCGGCGGGCATCGCCAGCACCGAATCGGGCGTGCGTCCAGCGAGCTGGGGAAAGCCGGAATCGGCGACGAGGTCGTCGTCGAGCACGTCGAGCTCGGCGCTGACGAGCGGCCAGGGCTCGTGCGCGTTCGCGGCCCAGATCGTGCGGCCGAGGTGTCGCTCGTGGAAGCCCCAGCGGGCGGTGAGGAAACGCGACAAGGGGGTGTCGACCGTGTCCGTGCCGAGGGTCGCCCGCACCCGGGTCGCCGGATGCCGTGCCCCGTGGCGCCGAGACCGGAACTCGATGCGCGAGTCCTCGGTGCGCACCCCCGTCCGGGCCCAGCGGTACGGCAGGCCGAACAGGGCGCGCGCGGCGAGGACGGGAGCGAGGTGCTCGGCCTCGAGTGTGCGGAACACGACCCCGCGGCGGCCGTGATCGTCGACGGCGTAGGTGCGGACGTTGATCTCGGTGAAGGTCCCGAGAAGCGGCACCGGCGGCAGCGGGAGGAACCGGAACTCGCTCAGCACGAACGGCACGAGACCCACCCACGCGGAACCGTCGTGCACGTCGGGGCGGGTACCCGGCGGCAGGAGCGGGGCGACCTCGGCCGGATCGATGCGCCAGTGCACGAAGACGGCGCGGTTCCAGCGCTGCGCGATGACGGCGCGTCCGGGCAGGTCGGGGGAGTGGCGCTCGGTGATCACCGGGTCATTCTGGCCCTGCCGCCCCGGCGCGGAGGGACACTGGACAGATGGCCCCGTCATCTGGTGCAGATCCTCGGCTCGTGGCATCCATCCGCGAACTGCTCGCGGCGCGCGACGCCGGCAAGACGATCTGCCCGTCCGAGGCCGCCCGCGCGGTCGGCGGCGACGACTGGCGCGATCTCATGCAGCCCGCACGCGATGCGGCGCGTGAGTTGGTGGGGCTCGGCGAGGTCGAGGTGACGCAGCGGGGTGAGGTCGTCGACGTGACCACGGCGCGGGGTCCGGTGCGGATCCGTCGCGCACGCTGACGGCGTCTGTGCTCCGGGTGGGGCTCGTGCGACGGTCTGGCCCGAGCACGCGGAGACGGGTGCTCTGAGCGTCGTGGAGGAAGGAATTCCCACCGGAATCGGATGCCAGCGGGCGCGGCATCCGATTCTGCGGGGCGATCAGCCTGCGGAGCCGGGCGCTGTCGCCGCCGGGGGCGCGGTCGCTCCGCGCGGGAGTTCGAGGGTGACCTTCTTCTCGAGTACGTCCACGGCCTCGTCGGACAGAAGGATCAGCCCGTCGAGCTCCTCGCGGACGCGCTTGTAGGCGAGCTGGCGTTCGTTGGGCGTGGCGGCCTGGTCGGTGGCGACCGTGAGCAGCTGCTTGGCGGTATCGAGGCGTTTGCGCTCGTCGGGGGTGAAGGCGGCGTCCTTCACGCGGCGCGCGTCGCGCTCGGCCACGTCGAAAGCCACCTCGTAGTCGGTGACGGCGTCGCGGTACTCGCGCAGCTGTGCTGCCGAGAGGGTCTCGCCCTCAGTCGGACGAAGTTTGTCGGCGACCTTCTTGGCGCGCAGGAACGCGGCCGTCAGCGGCTGGCGACCGTCGCTCATCGCGGGGTAGCTGATGAGCTTCGTCGCGTCGAGCTCGTACTCGAGCCAGCGGTGGGTGACGGCGTCCTGGGCGGCGACGATGCGCTGCTGTCCGTCGGAGGGCGCCGGGAGAGCGACGCTGCCCGTGGGCGCGATGGCGGCTGAGCCGCCCTGTGCGCGGATGAGTTCGAGCTGCTCGCGGTGGCGGCGTCGAGCGGTGACTTCGCGGTGTTTCACGCGCGCATTGACGGCTCCCATCGTCATCCCGAACACGGGGAAGGCCAGCCACCAATAGTGGCCGAGGAAGTTCAACAGCTCCGTCACAGCGTCATGCTACGCCCGTCGTCCCAGCGGTTCTCAGGAAGGGGACGTCGGCGGCCGATCACGTGCGGGAGGCGGCCACACCGGGCCGTTCCGCGGCGCAGGGCCACCGGCATCCGGTGCCTTCTTCTGCGCGCGTCTGGCGCCGCGTTCGTTCCAATTGCGGGCTGCCGCGCGACCCATCGACTCCATCGAGCGGGCGAGGGCGCGCTGGGCCGTCTCAGCCAGATCGGATGCCACGCGGCTCCACGCGTCGTTCCCCTCGGCGTTCGGCTGCTCGCGGTCACCACGGCGGGCGGCGCGCTCGGCGCGGTCGAAAGCGTGAGCCGTGCGGCGCACGGCGTCGCGGTAGGCGAGGAAGTCGGCCGGCTCGAGACGCGTCTGGACCGAGGCGGGACGCAGCCACTGCGCCTTCTCGTGCGCGCGCAGGAAGTCGGCGAGCAGGGGAGAGCGGGAGTCGCTCATCTGCGGGTAGTCGATGGCGAGGCCGGGGTCGGTCTCGTACGCCATCCATCGAGCGAGGATCGCGTCGTGTTCGGCCAGCAGACGAGCGACGGGAAGCGGGGCACGGCCCGAGCGGATCGCCGGGAGCATCGCCTTCGCGGCTTTCACACCGGCGCGACGGGCGCGCACCTCGGCCAACGCGGCCCGCAGGTCGCGCTGCGCATCGGTCAGGCGGCCGCGGGCCGCAGAGACAGCATCGGCGGAGGCCCGGGATGCCGCCCGCTCGGCCTGGGCGCGAACGACCTCGGCGTCGGCGACCTTCACGTCGACGCGACCCCGGGTGACGGCGTGGCGCGCGACCTGGAGGTCGAGCACGGCGGCGTCGAGTTCGAGGCGGCGCGCGGCGGTCTTGCCGAGCGGGCGCGTGGACCAGGCGCGGACCGCCCGGTCGGTCGTGGTCGTCGACCCCGAGGCAAGCGCATGACGGCGGGAACGACGCACGCCGAGCCAGCCGACGGTGCCCGCACCGGCCGCCGCGGGGCCGATCCACCACCAGTCGACCAGAAGGGCCATCAGCGGTTCCACAGTGCCCATGCTATGCCGGGCCTCCGACAGCGGGCTGGGCGTCGTGCCGGAATGCGCAGCGCGAGGCCCAGCTCGCCGACGGGTGAGAGTCGTTTCGTATCGCCCGGGATCGCTCCCGGCCCCACCAAAGGCACCTCGCGCGGGGGCGGTACGGCCTCAGCCGAGGATGAGCGAGATCACCGTCGCACCGCCGCCGGTGAGGATCAGCGCGCCGATCACGATCCACGCGGTGATCTTGACGCGCTTCTGACGCTGGTCGCTGAACACGGTCATGTCGTCGTCATCGGTCATCGCGCGTCTCCTCTCGAGGTGCCGGGGCGGGGGCGGGAGGCCTCAGGCCACCGGCTCCGAGACGGTCGGGCCGAAGACGGCGGGCAGCGTCTCGGTCGACAGGCGGCGCAGCTCCGACACGGGGACGGTGAAGACGTCCTGGATCTCCAGGGTCGCCTCGGTGCCCGGCTCGACGTCGGTCACGCCGATGCGCAGCACCGGGTAGCCGCGGCCGTCGCACAGGCCCCGGAACTTCACGTCTTCCTCGCGGGGGACGCTGACCAGCACGCGGCCGGTCGACTCGCTGAACAGGGCTGCGGTGGCATCCACGCCGTCACGCTCCATGAGCTCGGTGAGCCACACGCGTGCGCCGACGCCGAAGCGCATGACGCCCTCGGCGAGGGCCTGCGCGAGGCCGCCCGAAGACAGGTCGTGTGCGCTGGAGACGAGCGACTGGGAGCCCGCGGCCTGCAGCAACTCGGCGAGCTTGCGCTCCTGAGCCAGGTCGACCTTCGGCGGGCGTCCGCCGAGGTGGTCGTGGATCGTGCCGGCCCACTGCGAACCGTCGAGCTCATCGGCGGTGACACCCAGCAGGTAGAGGTTCTCGCCGGCATCCTGCCAGCCGCTCGGGATGCGCGCGGCGACGTCGTCGATGATGCCGAGGACGCCGACCACGGGGGTCGGATGGATGGGCTGGTCGCCGGTCTGGTTGTAGAACGAGACGTTGCCGCCCGTGACCGGGATGCCGAGCTCGAGGCAGCCGTCGCTCAGACCCTCGACGGCCTGGCTGAACTGCCACATGACCTCGGGGTTCTCGGGGCTGCCGAAGTTGAGGCAGTCGGTGACGGCGGTGGGCACAGCTCCCGTGACGGCGACGTTGCGGTACGCCTCGGCCAGCGCCAGCTTCGCACCGTTGTACGGATCGAGCTGGTTGTAGCGGCCGTTGCAGTCGGTGGCGATCGCGAAGCCGAGGCCGGTCTCTTCGTCGACGCGGATCATGCCGGCGTCGTCGGGGAAGCTCAGCGCCGTGTTGCCCAGCACGTAGTAGTCGTACTGGTTCGTGATCCACGAGGTGTCGGCGAGGTTGGGGCTCGCCACGAGGGTCGTGAACTGGTCGCGAAGGGTCTCGGTATCCGTCGCCCGAGAGAGCTTTGCGGCGGAATCTGCCTGCAGGGCGTCGATCCAGGTGGGGTAGGCGACCGGGCGCTCGTAGACGGGGCCATCGACCGCGACGGTCGAGGGGTCGACGTCGACGATGCGCTCGCCGTACCAGTCGATGACGAGGCGGCCGTCGCCGGTGACCTCGCCGAGGACACTGGTCTCGACGTCCCACTTGCCGACGACGGCGAGGAACGCGTCGAGCTTCTCGGGCGCGACGATCGCCATCATGCGCTCCTGCGACTCCGACATGAGGATCTCTTCGGGAGTCAGCGAGGGGTCGCGCAGCAGCACCTTCGAGAGTTCGACCTTCATGCCGCTGTCGCCGTTGGCGGCCAGCTCGCTCGTCGCGCACGAGATGCCCGCGGCACCGAGGTCTTGAATGGCTTCGACCAGGTTGTCGCGGTAGAGCTCGAGGCAGCACTCGATGAGCACCTTCTCGGCGAACGGGTCGCCCACCTGCACCGCGGGACGCTTGGTGGGTCCGCCGTCGGCGAAGGTGTCGGATGCCAGGATGCTGGCGCCGCCGATGCCGTCGCCTCCCGTGCGGGCACCGAACAGCACGACCTTGTTGCCGACGCCGGTGGCGTTGGCGAGCTTGATGTCTTCGTGGCGCATGACGCCCACGGCGAGGGCGTTGACGAGCGGGTTGCCCTGGTAGACGGCGTCGAACACCGTCTCGCCGCCGATGTTGGGCAGGCCGAGGCAGTTGCCGTAGAACGAGATGCCACTGGTGACACCGTGCACGACGCGGGGGGTGTCGGGGTGGTCGATCGCGCCGAAGCGCAGCTGGTCCATGACGGCGACGGGGCGCGCGCCCATCGAGATGATGTCGCGGACGATACCGCCGACGCCGGTGGCCGCACCCTGGAAGGGCTCGATGTAGCTGGGGTGGTTGTGCGACTCGACCTTGAAGGTGACCGCCCAGCCGTCGCCCACGTCGACGACGCCGGCGTTCTGGCCCATGCCGACCATGAGGCGCGTCTTCATCTCGTCGCTGACCTTCTGGCCGAACTGACGGAGATAGATCTTGCTCGACTTGTAGGAGCAGTGCTCGCTCCACATGACCGAGTACATCGCCAGCTCACCGCTCGTGGGGCGACGGCCCAGGATCTCGCGGATCTGGGCGTACTCGTCGCTCTTGAGGCCGAGGGCGCCGTACGGCTGCTCTTTCTCGGGCGTGGCGATCGCGTTCTCAACCGTATCGGCGAGGGCGGTACGGGCGGCGGGGTTCGGGGTGGTCACGCGGCTGAGCTCCAAGATCGCAGGGGCCGGACGGGAGTCAGTCTAGTTGGGTCCACCGACATGCCCGGGGTCGACGGCAGCCGGGGGCATAACCTCAGCGATCCGCGGAAAGTCAGCCGGGTTCCCCGCATTCGGGCTGAGGATGTGCGGATCGCCGAGGTGTGGAGGTGGCTCGGGCAAGATGGACGGGGCTGCACCGTCCGCAGTCAGCGGAGGAAAGACCATGCGCATCGTCATCGCCCCCGACAAGTTCAAGGGCACGCTGACCGCGCGTGAGGCGGCGGATGCCATGGCCCTGGCCGTGCGCGAGCGGTGGCCCGGCGCCGAGATCGCGATCGTGCCGATGGCCGACGGCGGAGACGGCACTCTCGACGCCCTGGGCGGGGCGAACGTCTCCGACGAGGTGACCGGACCGCTCGGCGAACCCGTGCGTGCCGCCTGGCGGCTCGACGGCCGAGCCGCCGTGATCGAGTCGGCGGCGGCATCCGGGCTCGTCCTCGCCGGGGGTGCGGAGGCCAACGACTCCTGGGGCGCGACGACACGGGGCGTCGGCGAGCTCATCAGGCTCGCCCTCGACTCGGGGTCGATCCGGATCGTGGTGGGGACCGGCGGCGTCGCCGCGACCGACGGCGGCCGCGGCGCGATCGAGGCGCTGGGCGACCACGTGCCGTTCGCTCCCGGGCAGGTGACGGTGCTCACCGACACGACCACGACGTTCGTCCACGCGGCCAAGGTGTTCGGTCCGCAGAAGGGCGCCGACGCGGCACTCGTCGAGCGCCTGACGGAGCGGTTGCGGGCGGATGCCGCGGACTGGGCCGAGCGCTTCGGACTGGACGTTTCGATCGTGCCGAGGTCGGGGGCCGCCGGTGGTCTGTCGGGTGCTCTCCTCGCGGCCGGTGCAGAGGTCGTCGACGGTGCGGCCTACGTCGCGCAGGCGCTCGAGCTGAGCGAAGCGCTCGCCGAGTCGGATCTCGCCCTCACCGGGGAGGGCACGTTCGACGCGACGAGCATCGCAGGCAAGGGGCCGGGGCACGTGCTCTCGGTCGCCGCGCGCCACCGGGTGCCGGCCATCGTCATCGCGGGGGTCGTCGCCGCGGATGCCGTCGGCTCGCGGGTCTTCTCGATGAGCGAGGTCGTCGGCGCCGAGCACGCCCTCACCGACCCTGCCGACGCACTGCGCGTCACGACGACGCAAGCCCTCTGGCAACTCGACCTCTGAGTCGTCGCTGCGGGCCCGCGACCCGGTGGTCCCGGTGGCGGATCGACGCGTCTGCGTCGGATGCCACTGCCGAAAATCGGATGACTCTCGGGCGACGGTCCGATTCTGTCGCGCGAACCCTGCGTCAGCCTCCGGTCTTCGCGATCCGCACCCGGATGTCTTTCATCAGCGGCTGGTCGCTCTGACGGCTGTAGTCGTCCGGGCCGAGCAGCACGTTCAACTCGGGGAAGTACCCGGCGGCGCTGCCGCGCGGGGTGTCGTACTCCAGCGCGCGGAACGCCGTGACACTGCGGACCGAGCCGTCGCGAGAGGTGGCGACGATGTCGACGAGGTCGCCCTCGGCGATGCCGCGCTCCTTCATGTCGCGTCGGTTCATGAACACCAGTTCGCGGATGTTGCGGACGCCGCGGTAGCGATCGTCGGCCGAGTAGATAGTGGTGTTCCACTGGTCGTGCGAACGCATGGTCTGCAGCACCAGCACGTCGGCCTCTTCGGGGATGACATTGGGCAGCTCGGCATCCGAGAACTCCGCCTTGCCGGACGGCGTCTGGAAGTCGCGCTCGCGAGCCGGCTGGGGGATTCGGAAGCCGTAGTGCTGGCGCACGAGCTCGTTGAATCCCTCGAACCCGGGCAGAACTTTGGCCATCGTGTCGCGGATGCGGTCGTAGTCGCCGACGTACCACTCCCACGGCGTCGCCGAATCGGGCATGGTCGCTCGCGCGATGCGCGCGATGATCTCGGGCTCACTCAGCAGGTGCGGCGACGCGGGCTTGCGCGATCCGAGGGAGAGCATGACGGAGCTCATGGCGTCTTCGGTCGAGATCGACTGGGGCCCGGACTCTTGCTCGTCGCGCTCGGTGCGGCCGAGGCACGGAAGGATCAGCGCCTTCTTGCCGTGCGTGAGGTGGCTGCGGTTGAGCTTGGTGCTCACGTGCGCGGTCAACTCGCACCGACTCATGCCCTCGGCGGTGAGCGTGGTGTCGGGAGCGGCGCGGACGAAGTTGCCGCCCATGCCGAGGAAGACCTTGAGGTCGCCGCGGTGCAGGGCCGCCACCGTGTGCACCGTGTCGAGGCCGGGCTCGCGGGGTGAGGTGATGCCGCACACCTCGTCGAGCTTGGCGAGCCAGTCCTCGGTGGGCTTGTGGTTGATGCCGCACGTGCGGTTGCCCTGCACATTGCTGTGGCCGCGCACGGGGGAGGGACCGGTGCCCTTGCGGCCGACGTTGCCGCGCAGCAGCAGGAGGTTGACGATCTCGCGCACGGTGTCGACGCCGTGCTGGTGTTGGCTCACGCCCAGGCACCAGCTGATGACACAGGCCTTCGAGGCGAGGTAGACGTCGGCGGCTGCGCGGATCTCGGCCTCCGTCAGACCGGCCTGCTCGACCAGTTCGTCCCAGCTCGTCGCCTCGACGAGTGCGCGGTAGGCATCGAGCCCGGTCGTGTACTGATCGAGGAACGCCTGGTCGAGGGCGGTGGGGTCGGTCTCGGACGCCTCGAACACGACCTTGGCCATGCCGCGGATCAGCGCGAGGTCGCCGCCCGGGCGCACCTGGAGGTTCATCGTGCTGGTCGGTGTGCTGTGGAACGTCGCCATGTCGACGATCTCGTGCGGAACGATCGTGCGGGTGCCGGCGACCTCGCGCAGCGGATTGACGTGCACGATCTGCGCGCCGCGGTCGATCGCCTCGGCGAGGCTCGTGAGCATGCGCGGGGCGTTCGAGGCGGCGTTCACGCCGAGGATGAACAGTGCGTCGGCGTTCTCCCAGTCCTCGAGGTCGGCGGTGCCCTTGCCCGTGGCGAGGGATGCCGTGAGCCCGCGGCCAGACCCCTCGTGGCACATGTTCGAGCAGTCGGGGAGGTTGTTCGTGCCCAGTTCGCGCGCGAACAGCTGGTAGAGGAAGGACGCCTCGTTGCTCAGGCGGCCGGAGGTGTAGAACGCGGCCTGGTCGGGGGAGTCCAGTGCGGTGATCTCGTGGGCGATCATGCGGAACGCGTCGTTCCACGAGATGGGCACATAGTGGTCGGTCTCGGCGTCGTAGACCATGGGGCCGACGAGGCGACCGGCGTCCTCGAGCTCGAAGTCGCTCCACTGCGACAGCTCGCTCACCGAGTGCTCGGCGAAGAACTCCTTGCCGACGCGCTTGTGGGTCATCTCCCACGTCACGTGTTTGATGCCGTTCTCGCAGATGTCGAGAGTGACGCCCTTGTCGTCGGGCCACGCGCACCCGGGGCAGTCGAAGCCGCTCTTGGGGTGGTTCATGGTGAACATGGCCTTGGTGCCGGCGACCGGCTGGCGCTGTTCGAGCAGCACCTTGCCGACGGTCAGCGCCGCGCCCCAGCCGGCCGCGGGGTGCTCGTAGGGACCGGTGCTCGACCACTCGCCGTCGATGCGCGGGCCGAGGCCGCCCTGGCGCGGTTCCTCGGTCATCAGTCCGAACGATTCACCCATGTTCACCCTCCGTGGATCTCGGCGCCGAGTCGGTGGCATCTACACACCGAGCGCTGGTCGTCAGCGTACGCTCGCCACCTTCTGGGTGGAGGGGGTTGTGGACGCCGCGGGCTCGGGTACACGGACACGGTCGGCGCGCGTGTAGAGGTTCATACTGTTGCCGCGCACGAAGGCGGCGAGGGTCAGCCCGGCGCGCTCGGCGAGTTCGATCGCGAGAGACGACGGCGCCGAGACGGCGGAGAGCATCGGGATGCCTGCCATGACGGCTTTCTGCACGAGCTCGAAGCTGACGCGGCCCGAGACCTGCAGCACCGTTTCGCGCAACGGGAGCCGATCGTGGAGTACGGCCCAGCCCACGACTTTGTCGACGGCGTTGTGGCGACCGACGTCTTCGCGGGCGACCAGCAGCTCTCCGGTGGTCGCCTCGAACAAGGCCGCACCGTGCAGGCCGCCGGTCTTGTCGAAGGTCTTCTGCTGCTCGCGCAGGCGATCGGGGAACGCGGCGACCTCGTGTGCCGAGACGGACAAGGGGTCGGTGGACACGTCGTACGTCGACACTTTCTCGACCGCCTCGATCGAGGCGGTGCCGCACACCCCGCACGAGCTCGTCGTATAGAAGGAGCGCGCGATGTCGGGGGAAGGCAGGGCCACACCCGGTGCGAGGGTGAGATCGAGGACGTTGTAGGTGTTGCCGTCGGCGCCCCCGGTGCCCGGCCCGCCGCAGTGGATCGCGCGGGCGAAGTCCTCGCCCCGGCTGATCACGCCCTCCGAGACGAGGAAACCGGCCGCGAGCTCGACGTCGTGCCCGGGCGTGCGCATCGTCACCGCCAGGGGCGTGCCGGCGACACGGATCTCGAGCGGTTCCTCGACGGCCACGGCATCCGGTCTCTGTCTGTTCACGCCGTCGAGCGTGAGGCGCGTCACGCGACGCGAGGCGGTCAGGCGGCCCATGTCAGGACCGAACCGGAGAGCTGGAGGGGGACATGGGTCGAGCGTACGCCGGGCCTACGACACCGCGGGGGCTCTTTCGCCACGAATCAACCGGTCGAAGGGATGCCAGCATGAGCCAGCTATGAGAGCGTGCACACCCTCGAGATCCTGCGGTTTCCGGCTATCCGCATTCACTCGAATACAGAATCGCGGAACTTTTTCAAGTCCGACGTGACGATTCCTCGACCCGGTACGTCTTAGTCATGTAGGCCGAAGCGCCCACCCCGGACACCCGGGTCCAGACATTCGAAAGGCACGGACATGGCTGAGAACGCCCCCACCACCCCCGCTGCGCAGAACGTCCCCCAGTCGGCGTCGCGCGTGAACCGTCCGCTCAACGGCCGCGGCCAGGACACTCCCGTCGAGGGCAAGACCTCGATCGCCGAGGGCGTCGTCGCCAAGGTCGCCGGCATCGCGACCCGTGAGGTCGCCGGTGTGTACGCCCTGGGTGGCGGCGGAGCCCGCGCGCTCGGCGCCATCCGTGACGCGATCAACGCCACCGATCTGACGCAGGGCGTCAAGGTCGAGGTGGGCGAGACGCAGGCCGCCGCCGACATCACGATCGTCGTCGAGTACGGCGCCCCGATCCAGGAGGTCGCCGACCAGGTCCGTACCCGCGTCGCCGGTGCCATCACCCGCCTCGTCGGCCTCGAGGTCGTCGAAGTCAACGTCGACGTGAACGACGTCCACATCCCGGGCGACGATAACAACGACGACGACAGCAACGAAAAGCGCGTCCAGTGAGCGCCTCCACCAAGGGCGCTCTCGCCGGCCTGGTACTGGCCCTCAGCGCTCTGATCTTCGGCTTCTGGGGCTTCATCCTCGTCGCCCTCTTCATGGCGATCGGCGTGGTCGTCGCTCGCATCACGGCGGGTGAACTCGACTTCGGCAACATCGTCAACGCCTTCAAGGGTCGGAGCACATCGTGACCACCGTCACCGCTTCCCCCGGGGTCGGCAACCGTACCGCGGTTGCCGGCCCCGGCCTCCCCGCCGGTCGGGTGACCATCTCCGACCGCGTACTGCAGAAGACGGCCGAGCGGGCCGCCGCCGACATCGTCGGAGTGGATGCCAAGAGCGTCCGCGTCGAGATCGTCTCGGCCCGCGACACCGCGGCGGTGCGCGTGACGACCCCGTTCCCCGTCCCCCGCCTCGACGACACCGAGGCCGTGCGCGCCGCGACTCCGGTGCTGGAGGCCGCGCGCGTCGCCCAGACCGAGCTGCGCTCGCGTCTGGCCCACCTGTTCGGGCGCGAGATCTCGCGCGTCGACCTCACCATCTCGGGTGCCTCCACCCCTCAGCGAAAGCGAGTGCTGTGATGACTGACACCGTGCTCCGCACCGTCGTGCGTCGCGAGACCCACTCGCCCCGCACCACCGCCATGCTCGTCGTGGTCGCGCTGTTGATCGTCGCCCTCGCGTACGCCGCGGTCGAGATCATCCTCAGCCTCTCCGGTGCCCAGCCCCTGCTGGTCGCCCCCGGTGAAGCGCTGAACGCCGTCGTCGCGGCACCGACCGCGCTCATGCCGGTCGCCTTCATCGTCGGCGGGGTCGTTCTCGCCGTCGTGGGCCTGATCGTTCTCGTCCTCGCGCTCAAGCCCGGCCGCCTCTCGCGCCACGAGATGTCATGGGGAGAACGTGCCGTCGTCGTCGACAACGGCGTCGTGGCATCCGCCCTCGCCCAGCACCTCAGCAACGAGTCGGGCATCGCCCGGGAGGACATCGTCGTGGGCGTCGCCCACCGCTCCGTCGACGTGACGGTTCGTCCCCCGGTCGGCATCCCGGTCGACGAGGCGCAACTGCAGCGCATCGTCGACGAAGAAGTCACCTCGTACAAGCTCTCGCCCGCCGTGCGCACGCACCTGCGCGTGCACCGACCCGACACCGAGGAGTCCCGATGAACGCGACGCGACGCGGTCTGAACCGCTTCCTTCTCTTCCTGGTCGCCGTCGTGCTGCTGGGCCTGGCCGCTCTCGCCCTCGCCGTCGGGCTGCTCCCGGGCGGCACGGACGCCTGGACCTCGGTCATGGGCGGATTCCAGGGCTGGCTCGAGTCGCTGGGCCGTGAGTCCGCGGGCTGGGGCGCCGTCGCCGCGATCGTGGTGCTGGTGATCCTGCTCGTCCTGATCGCTTCGGCCGCCGTGCGCGGTCGCCGCCACGCACCGTTGCAGTCCACCGGCAGCGCGAGCGACGAGGGACGCGTCACGGTCACGGATGGGTTCGCCTCCGAAGCGCTGAAGAACGCGCTGGGCGAGCGTGACGAGATCCTCTCATCGCGCATCACCGCTGGCGAGGTCGGCAAGCAGTCCGTGCTGCACGTGGCCGTGACGCCGCGCCAGAACACCTCGCCACGCGAGGTCGCCGAGCACGTCGACACGTTGGTCACGAACCTGGCCGCGATCACGGGCCAGAATCTGCGCGCCTACATCTCCATCCACTCGGGCCTTCGCGCTCGGCTCGCACGCGACAACACTCGCGTTCATTGACACCCCACGAGGAGCCGTCATGACCACCATCGATGCGACCATCGACCCGCCCGACCTGGATGCTGCGGCGACCCTGGCGGCGACCGCCGCAGGCGCGGTTCCGGGGGTTCACTCGCTCGGCAGCCTGGTCGGACGAGCTTCGGATGCCGTTCGTGAGCGGGTCGGTCTCGCCAGCGCCGCTCCGGGGGTGAAGATCGACACCGGTCGTGGCGACTCGGTCACCGCGACCATCTCGCTCGTCATCGACTACCCGCACAAACTGCGAGACGTCGCAGGTGCCGTGCGCACCGCGGTGAAGTCGGCCCTTGAGCCGCTCGGTCGCGGCACCATCGCCGTCGACGTCGTCGTGACCGGGGTCTTCGGGCCGTTCGATCGCGACGTCGTCGAGGAAGCGGAAGAGCGGGCGGATGCCGTCGCCGCCCGCACTTCGGAAGCAGTCGATGACGCGAAGGCCAGGGCGAAGGATGTCGCGGGTCGCGCGTCGGCGGCCGTCGACGCCGCACGCGAGAAATCGAAGGACCTCGCAGCCAGTGCCTCCGAGACCATCGACGCCGCCGTATCGCAGACGAAGGACGTCGCCGCGGGAGCCGCGGCCGCCGTGGGCGAGACGGCCCGCCAAGCGCGCGAGCGCGTCGTCGCGGCCGACGCGGAGTCCGACTTCGTCGCCGCGGATCGCGTGACCGAGGGCCTCGAGCCCGAGCGTCCCGGCGCATCCGTCGGAGATCGCACGGACGTGAGCGACGTCGTCGCCGAGGCTCTCGAAGACGCCGCGATCGACATCGCGGTCGCCGCTGACGAGGTGCGTGCCGGCGAGCAGACCCCCGCGACGGACAGCGTGCGGTCGGTCGCCGACGGCGAGCGTCCTCGCTCCTGACCCCGGCCGGAGAGCCACGGGCCCCGCTTCGGCGGGGCCTTCGGCGCGTATACGGCGGACCGAGCGCGGGGTCAGCGGGCGTCGAGCGCGCGCAGGTAGCGCTGCGTCATCCAGGACTGCACCCGCCGACCGACCGGCGCGCCGAGGCGCGTGAACCAGCGCCCCGGTGACGAGAACGCGGCGATGGCGAAAACCACCTCGCCGGAGGGCATGAGCGTGAGGGTGAAGCGTTCCTCACCCCGTTCGGGGTGTCCCGGCAGCGTGCCGTAGGCGAAGCCCGCCGTGGTTTCGGTCCGCTCGGCCCAGACCACCAGGCACGGAATGCGCACGCTCAGGATGCCGAGCCCCAGGCGCATCGTCACGTGCGAGCCCTGCCGCATCGGCGTCTCGGACACCTCGACCCGGGCCCCCGCCCGTCGCTGCGCTTCGCCGGCGAGCAGGGCGTCGGCGGCCGCTGCGAAGTCGTCCGGGCCCCTGCCGATCACGCGCCGCGCGCGAACGTGGTGGTAGCCCGGCGGCATGTCGCCCGCGGTCGCGCCGACCTCGTCGTAGGTCACCTCGTCCATGGGGCCACGGTATCCGGGTGGGATCCCTCGCCGTCTGGGGTTGCAGAGCCCGCCGGTGTCGGAGGGGGCTGAGAGGATGGCCGCATGATCGAGTTCCGCGAGGCGCGCCCGTCCGACATCGACGCGATGGTCGAGGTGCAGAACGCGATCTACCGCGCTGGCTTGCGGTCGGGGGAGTCCGACGCGGCGTTGGTCGAGGAGCGGTACTTCGACGCCGAACACTCGATCGCCTGCACCGTGGCCGACCGCGACGGGGCGGTGGTCGGCTTCCAGTCCCTGAAGCGCGCCTGGCCCGGCAACCCCTACGGGGTCGAGCAGGGATGGGGCATCATCGGCACCCACATCGACCCCGAGGTGGGGCGCAGCGGAATCGGCCGGAGTCTCTTCGCCCGTTCGCGCGCCGCCGCCGAAGCCGCGGGCCTTCGACACATCGACGCGACCATCGGTGCCGATAACGCACCCGCGCTGGCGTACTACGCCGCGATGGGATTCGTGCCCTACCGCGACGGCGACGAAGCGATCCCCCACCGCTTCGACCTCTGACCCGCGCCTACGCTGAGGGCATGCTTTTCTCCCTCAGCGGGTCGGCCGCGTGATCGACGTCGCCGAGCACCTCGTCGCGGTTCTCGAGCAGGTCGTTCCGCTCGCGCCCGAAGCGCGGGCGGTGGCCGCTGCCCGCGGCAGAGTGCTGCGGCATCCCGTGTTCGCGAACGTCGACGTGCCGGGCTTCGACAGCTCGGCGATGGACGGATTCGCGGTGCGCGACCTCACCGGGTCCGCCACTCTGCGCGTGGTCGCCGATCTGCCCGCGGGCACCGAACTGGATCCGCGATTGGATGCCGGCGAGGCCGCGCGAATCATGACGGGAGCGCCCGTACCGACCGACGCCACGGCGGTCGTTCCGTTCGAGGACACCGCGCGCGGGCTCGCCGGGGGGCTGGACGCGGTCACGGTGCTCGCCGCTCCGCGCGAGCCCGGGGCGCACATCCGTCGCCGCGGCTCGGACGTGCGGGCGGGGGAACTGGTCGTCTCCGAGGGGGTGCGCCTGAACGCCGCCCGGCTCGGCGCGATGGCGGCCGCGGGAGTGGGGACGGTCTCGGTCTCGCGTGCGCCGAAGATCGCGGTCGTGTCGACGGGCTCGGAGTTGCGACCCGCGGGCGACCCGCTCCGACGCGGTCAGATCCCCGAGTCGAACAGCGTGCTGCTGGCGGGCCTCGCGGAGGAATCGGGTGCCGAGATCGTCCTGCGCACGAGCGTCGGCGACGAGGGCGACGGGCCGCGTCAGGCCATCGCCGCCGCCGAAGCGGTCGGAGCCGACATCGTGGTGTTCTCGGGGGGAGTGAGCGCCGGCGCGTACGAGGTCGTTAAGAACACCCTCGGCGACCTCATGCGCTTCGACCGCGTGCGCATGCAGCCGGGAAAGCCCCAGGGCTTCGGACGCACCCCCTCGGGCACGCTGCTGTTCGGTCTGCCCGGCAATCCCGTGAGCGCCGCGGTGTCGTTCGAGCTGTTCGTGCGCCCGGCACTGCGCGCCCTCGAGGGCGACGCCGATCTCGGTCGTGAGACGCTGCGTGTCGCGCTCGCCGAGGGGCGCCGGGCACGGCCGGGCCGTGTGCAGTACGTGCCGGTGCGCCTCGACCGCTCCGACGCCGCGCGATGGACGGCCATGCCGACCGCGCACGGAACGCGCGGCCTCGGTGATGCCGACGGGCTCGCGGTCATCCCGCCGAGCGAGCGCGACCTCGCCGCCGGCGAGCTGGTCACGGTCACGCGATGGTGAGCGTCGACGCCATCCTCTTGGCCGGGGGACGGGCTTCACGACTGGACGGGGCGACGAAGCCGATGCTGCGCGTGGGCGGGCGGACGTTGCTGCATACGGCGGTGGACGCGGTCCGAGCGGCCGGTGCTCGACGCGTCGTCGTCGTCGCCCCGGTTCTCGACGATGCGCTCGAGGTGACCTGGACGCGAGAAGATCCGCCGTTCGGCGGCCCCGTCGCCGCGATCGTCGCCGCTCTCGGTGACGTGGATGCCGAGGAGGTCTTCGTCCTCGCCTGCGATCTTCCGACGGCCGGTCCGGCGGTGGCGCTTCTCTCCGGTCCGGTCCCCGACAATGCGGACGGCGCGTGTCTCGACGACGGTCGACGCCAGTGGCTCATCGGCCGTTACCGGACGGCTGCGCTGCGGGCTGCGGCATCCGGTGTCTCGGAGGGCGGGCGCGACGCGTCCATGCGGGCGCTCCTGGGCGGGCTGAGGGTGGAGTCGGTGCGGGCCGACCCCGCGCTGACGCGCGATATCGACACCTGGAAAGACCTGCGAGACGTGGCGCCGGACGGGTTCTCGTCGACCTGACGGCCGCCGTCGTCAGCGGCCGCCGTGTGCGAAAGCGGCGTCGATGAGCGTCGACGCGGCCGCGCGCGCGGCACCGGCGGCCTCGGATGTTCCAGCGATCGCGGCGGTGGTCTGGGCGCCCTCGGCGAGGATGGCGAGCTGGGGTGCGAGGAAGGCCGGAGCGCCCGCCGCCTCGACCAATTGCCCGACATAGCGCTGAAAATCGGCCTTGTGCGCGCGCACCGCGCGGGCGACGCCCGGGTTGGCGGCTCCCAGTTCGCCGAAGGCGTTGATGAAGCCGCAGCCTCGGAAGTCCGCCTCGTCGAACCAATGCGCGAGGTAGTCGTAGACGGCCAGCAGCCGTTCGCGGGGGTCGTCGATGCGCTCGACGGCGTCGGTCACCCCGTCGGTCCACATGCCGTGGCGTTTGTCGAGGACCGCGACGATCAGGTCGTCTTTGGCGGGGAACTCCTTGTAAAGGGCTCTGAGGGAAACCCCGGCGGTGTCTCGAACGGTATCCATCCCCACCTGGCCGATGCCGCGTGTGTAGTACAGGGCGTCGGCGGCATCGACGATGCGGTCGCGGGTCTCGGTCATGCGTGCAGTCTACTTGACATGAGAACGGTCGTTCTCTACGGTCGGAGCAGAGAGTGAGAACGATCGTTCTCGCAAACCCGCTTCGCAGAACCGTCGTCAAGAAGGAGCCCCGACCATGTCCGGAAACCCGCACGAGATCGCCCTCGAACCCGCCGCACAGCAGTTCGTGGATGCCACCAGCGAACCGCCCTTCCTGTACCAGCTGCCGCCGGCCGAGGGACGCGCCGCCGTCGACGGCGTTCAGGACGACCCCATCTTCAAGCCCGAGATCGACGAGGAGTGGATCGAGGTGCCGGGTGGCCCGAGCGGCTCGGTGAAAGTCCGCATCGTCCGCCCGAAGGGCGCGATCGGAGTGCTGCCCGTCGTGATCTACATCCACGGCGCGGGCTGGGTCTTCGGCGACGCGCACACGCACGATCGTCTCGTGCGCGACCTCGCGGTGGGAACCGGGGCCGCAGTCGTCTTCCCCGAATACGACCGCTCGCCCGAGGTGCGGTACCCCCACGCGATCGAGCAGGTGTGGGCGACCGCCCAGTGGATCGTCGCCGAAGGGGCGTCGAAGGGCCTCGACGCGGCGCGCATCGCCGTCGCGGGCGACTCGGTGGGCGGCAACATGTCCGCGGCGCTCACCCTGCTCGCGAAGGAGCGCGGCGGCGTCGACCTCGCCGCGCAGGTGCTGTTCTACCCGGTGACCGACGCGGCCTTCGACACCGAGTCGTACCACCGCTTCGCGGAGGGCTACTTCCTTTCCCGCGACGGCATGAAGTGGTTCTGGGACCAGTACACGACCAGCGACGACGACCGCGCCCAGATCACCGCGTCGCCGCTGCGTGCCACGCTCGATCAGCTCGCGGGACTCCCGCAGGCGCTCGTCATCACGGCCGAGGCCGACGTGCTCCGCGACGAGGGCGAGGCTTATGCCGCCAAGCTCCGTCAGGCGGGCGTGCCCACCACCGCCGTCCGTTACCAGGGCATCGTGCACGACTTCGTCATGGTCAACGCGCTGCACGACACGTATGCGGCGCAGGCGGCGATCGCTCAGGCCGTCGCCTTCCTGTCGAAGGCGCTCGCGGCGTAACGCCGACCGGCCCGGGCTGCGCTGTCGAGCGTGGCCCGGGCCCCGACCGGTCGTCATCACCCCCGGCAGCATGCCGCCGGCCACCCGCTGGTGCACTGCCGGGGACGAGAGACGCGCACTACCGCGCCCCTGTCGGGCTACTCGAACACCACCGTCCACGACACCGCCCGCGGCCACAGCGCGTGGCGCGGCAGCACATCGGGGCCGCACGCCCGCGAGCCGAGACCGTGCTGGGCGGCGTCGAGGTACAACCAGAGCCCCCTCGACGGCGGCAGTTCGTGCGCGTGCGCGACGCCGGTGCGCTCCTGGGCGGTGTGGCGGTCGAGCTGGAACCCGGGCAGGCCGGTCGAGCCCGACGCGACCGCGCGCAGGCGCAGGGGACCGAGATCGAGCGCGCGCAGGCCGGGGCGGTGCCCGGTCTCCTGCGGGCGGCCGTACGCGACGCCGAGCTCGTCGACGGCGGCCTCGAAGCGGCCGACGTACGCGGCCTCGGCGCTATCGCTGTACGACTCCGCCGGTCCCGTGCCGAACCAGCGCACCCGCTCGTCGGCGAGGGCGCCCGGCAGGCCGACGCGTGCGCCGACGCGCGGCCAGGTGCAGTCCCACGGGCCGAACGGGCGGATGTCGGTGTGCAGCCGCAGCCCGTCGCCGTCGAGGCGCCACGCGAACGTCGTCTCGATGCCTTGCGCGCTGTGCGCGGCCATCGACCGCACGCGCTGCACGAGACCCTGATGAGTGCGCTCGACCGACAACACGCGGTGCTGCAGACGGTCGAGGCCGCGTTCGAGCCACCGCACCGACGACGCCGGGGTGCTCTCATCGCCGCGACCGTCGGTGAGCGCCGGGTCGGCGGTCTCGTACGAGCCCTGACCGTCGAGCTGGTCGTTCTCGGTGGGGGCGCGCCACAGTTCGGGGAGTGGCCCCGACACCTCGAGGTCGCGCCAGCGCACGAGGCCGCCGCGGCGGTCGAAGACCGCGTCGCCGAGCGCGTCGCCGCGCCAGCCGCCGGTCGACGCCTGTGCCAGGCGCAGGGGAGCGGCAAGCATTTGCGCCTGCGCGCGCGAGACGACGTGCCCCGCCGAAGCCCATGCGCATTCCTCGCGCAGCGCGACCTCGAGGGTCATCCAGCGCTCTGTCGTGGCATCCGGAATCTCGGGTACTTCGATGATGCTCTCGGCGCCGGGGGCCAGCGTCGGCAGGTCGAGGGCGCCCGAGGCGACCGGGATGCCGTCGTCCTCGACGCGCCACCGCAACTCGAGGTGCCCGGTGCCGAGCGTGTGCTGCCGGTTCCGTACGCGCCAGGAGCGCTCGCCGAGGTGTTCGAGCGTGACCGGGGCCCACACCGCGGCGAGCTCGCCGAGGCCGGGAGAGGGCGTGCCGTCCGAGAGCACGAGGCCGTCCATCAGGTAGACGCCGTCGTGCACGGGCTCGCCGAAGTCCCCGCCGTAGGCGAAGAACTCGACGCCGTCGGCGGTGCGGGTGCGGATGCCGTGGTCGCGCCACTCCCACACGAACCCGCCGTGCAGCCGCGGGTACAGCTCCACGAGCGACTCGTAGTCGGCGAGCGAACCGGGGCCGTTGCCCATGGCGTGCGCGAACTCGCACAGCACGAAGGGCTTCGCCCGCTGGCGGGCGCCCTCGGCGGGGCCGATCTCATGCACGGGCATGGTCTGCTCTCCGCAGACCGAGGCGATCTCCTCCAGAGTCGGATACATGCGCGAGTACACGTCGGTGTAGGCCCCGCCGTAATCGCCCTCGTAGTGGATGGGGCGCGAGTCGTCGCGCTCGCGGATCCACCCGGCCATCTCGGCGAGGTTGCGTCCGGTGCCCGACTCGTTGCCGAGCGACCACATCACGACGCTCGCGTGGTTCTTGTCGCGCTCGACGGTGCGGCGCACGCGGTCGAGGCACGCCGCGCGCCAGGCGGGGTCGTCGGCGGGGTTGCCCGTCCACTCGACGTCCCAGAAGCCATGGGTCTCGAGGTCGCACTCCAGCACGACCCAGAAGCCCAGCTCGTCGGCCAGCTCCAGCACCAGCGGATGCGGGGGCTGATGCGCTGTGCGGATCGCGGTGATGTTGTGCCGGCGCATGAGCGCGAGCTCGCCGCGCACGTAGTCCTCATCGAACACGCGGCCGCGATCGGGGTCGGTCTCATGACGGTTCACGCCGCGGAAGATCAGCGGGCGACCGTCGGCGAGCAGCCGGTCGCCGACGATCTCGACGCGGCGGAAGCCGACGCGCAGGCGCACCGTCTCGGCATCCGTCGACACCTCGACGTCGTACAGGCGGGGAGTCTCGGCCGTCCACGCGTCGACCGCGGGGATCGGGAGGGGGGCCACCGCGCCCTCCGAGGCCCACGTCTCATCGACGCCGAGCTCGGGCACCCGCACGCTCACGGGCCAGCCGCCGCGGGGGCGCACGTCGAGGATGCCGGCGCCGGTGGCGGGGTTGCGGTCACCGCGCACGAAGACGTCGTCGAGGCCGTTCGCGGGCCGGCCCTGCAGCGAGACGCTGCGGAAGATACCGGGGAGCCACCACTGGTCCTGGTCTTCGAGGTAGCTGGCGGCCGACCACTGGTGCACGCGCACGGCGAGCACGTTCTCGCCGTCGACGAGGTGGTCGGTCACGTCGAACTCGGTCATGAGCCGGCTGCCGGTGAACCAGCCGATCTCGGCGCCGTTAACCCACACCGTCGCGAGTGACTCGACGCCCTCGAAGCGCAACAGCGTACGGCCGCCGGGGCAGAACGAGGGATGCCACGTGAAGACGCGCCGGTGATCGCCCGTGGGGTTCGCGTCGGGCACGTGCGGGGGGTCGAGCGGGAACGGGTACCGGATGTTCGTGTACGTCGGATGGCCGTGACCGTGCAGGCCCCAGTGCGAGGGCACGGGGATGCGGTCCCACGCCGCGACGTCGGCGTCGACCGCCGCGAACGGGGGCGGGCCGTCGAGGTCGTCGGCCGGGTCGGCGTCGTGCAGAAGAAAGGCCCAGTCGCCGTCGAGGCTCTGGACCGGGGCGTCGGATCGCAGCCAGGCGCGCGGGGGCAGGCGGCTGTCGGATCCGGGGGCGGTGTCGCCGAGGTGGGTCATCGGTCCTCTCGGAGGGCGTCGGGGTCGGCGACGACGGTGACGTCGGGATGCCGTTGCAAGAACGAGGCGGGGTTGGCGGCGGTGACGGGGCCGGTGAGGGCGGATCGCAAGGCGGCGGCCTTCGCGGAGCCCGCGGCCACGAGCACGATACGCCGCGCCGACAGGATCGTCGCGACGCCCTGGGTGAGCGCGTGCGTCGGCACCTGCGCGAGGTCGCCGTCGAAGTGCTCGGCGTTGGCGCGGCGCGTGCTCTCGTCGAGCTCGACCACGCGCGTACGGGTCTCGGCATCCGAACCCGGCTCGTTGAAACCGATGTGGCCGTTGCGGCCGATGCCGACGATCTGCACGTCGACGCCGCCGGCCTCGGCGATCGCGCGCTCGTAGGCCGCGCCGTCGGCGTCGGTCGAGCCGCGGGGCACCCGTACGTTCTCGGCCGGGATGCCGAGCGGCTCGGCGATCACGGACCGCACGTACGCGGCGTACGAGCGGGGGTCGTCGGTGCTCAGCCCCACGTACTCGTCGAGGGCGAACAGGCGCAACCCCTCGGTGCGGAGCCCCTCGGCGCGGCGACGGACGAGCGCGGCGTAGAGCGCGAGCGGCGACGACCCGGTGGCCACGCCGAGCACACCGTCGGAGGCGATCGTCGCCACGACGTCCGCCGCGACCTCGCCGATCTCGTCGGCCGCGCACGTGACGACGCGCGTGGACGGGGAGACGGGGACCAGGTCGGGACGAAGGGTCACGCTCACTTGATCGCGCCCTTGGCGATGTCGCCGATGAACTGGCGGGCACCGATGAGGAACACGATGAGCAGTGGCAGCACCGCGAGCAGGGCTCCCGCCATGACCATGCCGTAGTCCTGGCCGAACGCGGTGTTCAGCTGGGCCATCGCGACCTGCAGCGTCACCTGGTTGGGGTTGGTCAGCACGACGAGCGGCCACAGGTAGTCGTTCCACGCGGCGATGAACGTGAAGATGCCGAGGAAGCCCAGGCCCGGGCGGATCAGCGGCAGGCACACGGTGAACCACTGACGGAAGAAGCCCGCGCCGTCGAGCACCGAGGCATCCATCAGCTCGTCGGGGATCGACGACACCATGTACTGGCGCAGCCAGAAGATGCCGAACGCGTTGGCGGCCGCGGGTACGATCAGCGCCTGCAGCTGACCGACCCAGCCGAGGTTGGTCATGGTGATGAACTGCGGGATGACGGCGAGCTGCATCGGCAGCATGAACGTCACGAGCGTGATCGTGAACAGCGTGCGGCGCAGCGGGAACTCGAACTTGGCGAACGCGAAGGCGGCGAGCGAGTCGAACACCAGCACGAGGAACGTCACGCTGCACGCCACGATCACCGTGTTCAGCAGCGAGCCCGCGAAGTCGATCCGGGTGAACACCGCCCCGATGTTGTCGAACAGGCGGGGCCCGGGGACGAACGTCGGCGGCGTGGTGTAGATGTCGCTCGTGGAGTTGCTGGCCATGACCACGAGCCAGTACAGCGGGAAGAGCGAGATGAACGCGCCGGCGCTGAGCACGCCGTAAAGCAGCACACGGCTCGGGGTCACCTTGCGACGACGGCGAAGCGGCACTCCAGCGGTCGTGATGTGCTCGGTGATCGTCGCGGGCGGGGGCGTGGTGACGGTCATGCGCGGGCCTTGTCTTCCTTCTTGCCGGCGGTGAAGCGCCAGCTGATGATGGTGAAGATCACGACGATGAGGAACACGCCCCACGCGATCGCGGCGCCATACCCGAAGCGGTTGTAGCTGAAGGCCTGCTGGTAGAAGTACAGGACCATCGTCAGACCGCCCTGGCCCGCACCGCCGCTGTTCGGGTTGGTGGTGCTCGAGCTGGCCGTCAGCACCTGGGCCTCGGTGAAGCTCTGCATGCCGGTCACGGTCGAGACGACGAGCACGAAGATGATCGTCGGGCGCAGAAGCGGCAGCGTGATCGAGAAGAAGCTGCGGATGGGGCCGGCGCCGTCGAGCTTGGCGGCCTCGTAGACCTCTCCTCCGATGGACTGCATGCCGGCGAGGAAGATGATCGCGTTGTACCCGGTCCACTGATACGTGATCAGGATTGAGATCGTCAACTGGATGCCGAAGGGCGTCGACAGCCATTGCACCCCGGGGAGCCCGAGGGCGTGCAGGAAGGAGTTGGCGAGGCCGAAGTTCTCGCCGAAGATCGAGCCGAACAGCACCGCCATCGCCACGACCGAGGTGATGTTCGGCACGAAGTAGGCGATGCGGAAGGCCGTGCTGAAGCGCACGGCATTGTTCAGCATGGCGGCGACGGCGACCGCGATGATGAGCATCGGGAACGTCGACAGGACGAAGATGACGAAGGTGTTGCGCACCGACAGCCAGAACGTGGGGTCGGTGAAAAGGCGGGTGTAGTTGTCGATGCCCGTCCACTTCGCAGCCCCCAGCCCGTTCCAGTCCTGGAACGACAGGACGAGCGAGTAGGCGGTGGGGAAGAGGCCGAAGCCCAGGAAGAGCAGGAAGAAGGGGGCGATGGCCACGTACATCGGCCAGTGCCGGATCAGGCCCCGGCCTCGGGGGCGCGCGCTGGGGCGCACCCCCGAGGCCGTCATGACGCGCGTGGCGGATGTCACTTAGAGCGCTCCCAGACCTGCTGGGCGGCGGTCAGGGCGTCGTTCCAGGCCTGCTTCGGGTCCTTGCCCTGCGACTGCACGTTCGTCAGCTCGGTGATGAAGGGGGCCTGCAGCTCGTTGTCGATCGGGCTGGTGTAGCTGATCGGCATGTTCTCGGAGGCCGTCTTGAAGACGTCGGTGGTCACCTGGCCGCCGAAGAACGGGTCGGGCTGCTGCAGGGCAGGCTGGCTCAGTGCCGCGGTCGAGGACGGGAAGTTGCCCACTTCGGTGTACGTGGTGGCCTGGTTCTCGGCGTCGAGGAGGTAGTCGATGATCTTGATCGCTTCGTCCTTGTTGCCGGTGGCGGCGGGGATGGTCAGGAACGAGCCGCCGATGTTGGCCGGGCCGCCCGGCATCGCGGTGACATTCCACTTGCCCGAGGTGTCGGGGGCGTTGCTCTTCATGTCGCCCTGGTACCAGGCGGCGCCGAGCAGGGTCGGGAGCGAGCCGTTGTTGACCGCGGCGGCCCAGTCGGGGCTGCCGTCCTGGATGCCGGCGACCAGGCCGAGCTCGTTCGCCTCGATCGCGGTGTCCCAGGCCTTCTTGACCTGGGCACTGTCGCCGAGGAACTCGCCGTCCTGCGAGACCATCTTCGTCTCGCCCTGACCCATGACCTTCGTGAACACGTCTTCCATCGAGACCTCGAGGTACGCGCCGGTGGCGGCCTTGAGCTTCTTACCGAAGGCGAAGTAGTCGTCCCAGGTCTTGGTGGCGGCGGCGACGGCGGCCGGGTCGGTGGGAAGGCCCGCCGCGGCAAGCACGTCGGTGCGGTAGTACAACGCGGTGGGACCGATGTCGGTGGGCAGGCCGATGAGCTTGCCGTCGGGAGTCGTGGCCTCGGCGAGCTTCCAAGCGGGGAAGTCGGCGAGCTTGTCGTCGATACCGAGCGTCTTGAGATCGGTGAAGAGGTCGGCCTGCTGCAGGAAGTAGGGCATGTCCTCGCCCTTGATCCCGGTGATCGAGGGGATGCCGCTGCGGCCGGTGAACACGGTCACGAGCTTCTGCTTCACGTCGTCGCCGATGGTCGTGACCTCGAGCTTGGCGTCGGGGAACTGGGCCTTGGCCGAGTCGACGACGCTCTCGCCGAGGCCGCCGGGCCAGGTCCAGAGGGTCATCGGGCCGTCGGACGAGCCGCCGGCGCCGCCAGAGCAGGCCGAGAGGGACACGGCGGCGACGGCGGCGACGGCGACGGTGCCGAGCGCGCGTCGGTGGCGCGGGGTGAGGGTCATCATGGGTGGGTCACTCCTTGATTCGGGTGCGGTGTGAGGGCGGGGCGTCGAAGGGCGATGCGCCGTCGTGCAGCGCGGCGCGAAGGAAGGCGAAGCGCGCCGGGTCGGCGGCCGCCGGGTGAGCGTCGAGCCAGGGGAGCAGCTCGTCGAGTCGGGGAGCAGCGGCCGCGCCGCCCGGGCGCGACACGGTGATGGCGGCGACGAGCGTGGCGAACTCCACGCGCTCGCGCAGTGACCAGGCCGTGAGCTCGGCGGCGGCGAGGGTCCCACCGAAGACGTCGCCGGCGCCCGTGGCATCGACGAAGTCGATGGCGACGGCGTCGATCTCGACCTCGTCGCCCGCCGCCGCGTCGACGGCGATGGCACCGTGGCCGCCGCGGGTGACGACGGCGAGGGGGACGCGCTCGGCGAGGGCGCGGGCGGCCGTGCGGGCGTCGTGGGCGCGGGTGTAGGCGCGGGCCTCGGCCTCGTTCGGGAGGAACGCGTGGCAGCCGTCGAGCACGTCGAGGGCCGTGGCGTCCCACCGCTCGTCGGCATCCCAGCCGATGTCGGCGAACACTTTGGTGCCGGCCGCAGCGCGCTCACGTACCCACTCCGATACCGAGTCGTCGATGTGCAGGGCTGCCACGGGAGTCACGGGGGCATCGTGCAGGAGGGATGCCAGGGGGGCGGCGGGACGACCGCCCGTGACCAGAGCGCGGTCGCCGTCGTAGTTCATCGCGGCGGTGACGGGCAGGTTCCAATCGGTGCGCGCGCGGACGCCGTCGATGATGCCCTCGTCGGCCAGACGGTCGCGCACGAGTCGAGACATCGGGTCGGCGCCGGCGTCGGCGCAGAGCATGGTGTCGACGCCGAGACGGGCGGCGGCGATCGCGTAGTTCGCGATGCCACCGGGACCCCAGCCGAAAGCCGGTGTCCAGTGCTCCTCACCGAGGCGCGGGGCCGAGGCGAGGTCGGCGAAGACCAGATCGAGAAAGAGCTGCCCCGCCGTCAGAAGGCGAGGGGTGGGACCGGATGCAACTGTCATCGGCCCCTCCTCTCTTCGGTGACGACCGGGGGCGTTGCACCGTTTATAGCACCGAGCAATCATGAACGCGCAAATTTTTGCGTGTAAACATTTTGTTACTGAGCGATTTTGAGCGCTATGGTGATCGAACCATGAAAGACGTCAGAGATCGCGAGATCCTCCAGCACCTTCGTTCCGCCCGAGCGGCCACGGTCGCGGAGCTCGCCGAGGCCACCGGCTCGAGCATCGCCACGATCCGCCGCGATCTGCAGCGCCTCGACGACGCGGGGCTCCTCCGGCGCACCCACGGCGGTGCGGTGATGAGCGAGGGCGACGCCCCGTTCGCGACCGTCGAGCCCGTCAACCGCGAGGGCAAAGAGCGCATCGCGCGGGCTGCGGCCGCGACCATCCGCGACGGTCAGGCCGTCATCCTCGACGTCGGAACGACGACGCTGCAGCTCGCCCGTCTCTTGCGCGGCCGCGCGGTCACCGTCATCACGAACAACCTGGCGATCTACGACGTGCTGCGCGACGAACGCGAAACGCACCTCGTGATGCTCCCGGGCGATTACGATCCGGTCTACCGCAGCGTCGCCGGCCACCTCACGACCGAGTCGCTGCGTCTGATCCGTGCCGACCACGCGTTCCTCGGCGTCAGCGGTATGTCTCCCGAGGGCGACCTGCGCGACACCACGCTCGCCCAGGTCCCGATCAAGCAGGCCATGCTCGCGGCGTGCGACGCGGCGACCGTCCTCGCCGACCACAGCAAGTTCCCCGGCAGCGGCGCCGGGCGTATCGCCCTGCCCCTCGCCCTGCGGCGGCTCATCACCGATGCGCCGCTCGAGGGCCCGATCGTCGAGTCCCTGGGCCGACGGAATGTCGAGATTGTGACCGCATGAAGCTTGCCATGATCGGTGGCGGAGGATTCCGCACCCCTCTGGTCTACCGCGCCCTCCTCCTGGACCGCGACCCCGGACGCGTCGACGAGGTCGCCCTCATCGACACCGACGGCACCCGGCTGCGCACGATGGCCCGCATCCTCGAAGATCAGGCCCGCGACTTCTCCGACGCACCGCGCGTGAGCGTGCACACGGATGCCGAGGAGGGCCTGCGCGGCGCCGACTTCGTGTTCTCGGCCATCCGCGTCGGCGGCATGGAAGGTCGGGCGGCCGATGAGCGCATCGGCCTCTCGCACGGGGTCATCGGTCAGGAGACCGTCGGCTTCGGCGGCATCTCTTACGCGCTGCGCACGCTGCCGGTGGCCATGCGGCTCGCCGAGCTCATCCAGCGGGTCGCCCCCGATGCGTGGGTCATCAACTTCACCAACCCCGCCGGCGTCGTCACCGAGGCCATGGGTCGTGTGCTCGGCAAGCGCGTGATCGGTATCTGCGACTCACCGATCGGCCTGGCCCGTCGCGCGCTCGGGGCTCTCGGCATCCGGGACTCCGCTGACGTCGAGATCGAGTACGCGGGTCTCAATCACCTCGGCTGGCTCACCGCCCTGCGCCGCGACGGCGTCGACCTGCTGCCCGAGCTGCTGGCCTCTCCCGAGCGCATCGAGTCGTTCGAAGAGGGTGCGCTGTTCGGCGCCGACTGGATCCGCACGCTCGGCGCGCTGCCCAACGAGTACCTGCACTACTACTCGTACCGCCGCGACGTGCTGCAGGCCGACCAGTACGCGGCGACCACCCGCGGGCGGTACCTGCTCGACCAGCAGGCCGGGTTCTGGGATGCCGCGGCGACTGCCCCGCACCCGCACGCGGCGTGGGAGGCCTGCCGCCACGAGCGCGAGGTCACCTACATGGCGACCAACCGCGACTCCGCCGGCATGGGCGACCGTGACGAGGAAGACCTCGTCTCGGGCGGCTACGAGAACGTCGCGATCGCGCTGATGCGCGCGATCGCCTACGACCAGTCGGCCCGTCTGATCCTCAACGTGCCGGGCGGCGGTGTGCTCGCCGGTCTCGACGACCAGGCCGTGGTGGAAGTCCCGTGCATCGTCGGCGCCGACGGCCCGCGGCCCATCGAGAGCGCGGCCGTGCCTGCTTTCGGCCTCGGTCTCGTCACCACGGTGAAGTACGTCGAGCGGCAGACCATCGAGGCCGCGCTCACGGGTTCGCGCGCCGCCGCGCTGCGCGCTCTCGCCCACCACCCGCTCATCGACTCGGTGCGGGTGGCCCGTGCCCTCCTGGACGACGCCGGCTCCAGCTTCGCCGACCTGTCGTACCTCCGCTGACCCGGGGGTGCGGTTCCGCCCCCCACGGCGCCGCACCCCCGCACCACGTCACAGCCCCGCAGAACGAAACCCGAACCGCGCAGCCCCGAACCTCGCGCAGCCTTCGAATCGGAGACCACCGTGCACCAGAACCTCACGCTCGTCGAAGAGCGCATCCACCGCGTTCTCACCGAGCGCATCGTGCCCGCCGTCTACTCGGCCCGCGTGCCCGTCGCGTTGCAGGCCTGGATGGTCCCCGACGAGCCGGTCCCGGCATCCGAGGCGCTCGCCGCCGACTACTCGCCCTTCGCCGTCGGCGACAGCTGGGGCCGCGCGTGGTCGACCTGGTGGTTCGAGGTCACCGGCGAGATCCCCACCGACTGGGCCGGCCGCACGGTCGAGCTGCTGCTCGACCCGGGCTTCCAGGGCGACTGGCCAGGCAACCAGGCCGAGGCGCTCGTGCACACCCCCGACGGCGTGCAGGTCAAGGGCATCCACCCCCGCAACCACTACGTCCGTTTGGCCGACGAGGCCGCGGGCGGTGAGCCGGTGCACTTCTTCGTCGAGGCCGCGGCCAACCCCGACATCTTGAAGAACGACTTCGTCCCGACGCCGTACGGCTCGAAGAAGACCGCGCCCGAGGCGCCCATCTACACGTTCCGTACCGCCGAGCTGGCCGTGTTCGAGCCCGAGGTGTGGGGGCTGCAGTTCGACGTCGAGGTGCTCTACCAGCTCATGAAGGAGCTGCCCGAGACCGAGCCCCGCCGCCACGAGGTCATGCGCGCGCTCGAGCGGGCGCTGAACGTGCTGCGCCTCGACGACATCGTCGGCACCGCCGCGGCCGCCCGCGCCGAGCTGGTCGACGTGCTCTCGCGCCCGGCATCCGCCTCGGCCCACCGCCTCTCGGGCATCGGTCACGCGCACATCGACACCGCGTGGCTCTGGCCCATCCGCGAGACCAAGCGCAAGACCGCCCGCACGTTCTCGAACGTGCTCGCCCTCGCCGAGCAGTACCCCGACTTCCGCTTCGCCGCGTCGTCGGCACAGCAGTACGCCTGGGTGAAGGAGCGCTACCCGCACGTGTGGGAGGGCATCAAGGCCGCGATCGCCGCGGGCCAGTGGATCGTCGTGGGCTCGCAGTGGGTCGAGCCCGACGGCAACCTGCCGAGCGGCGAGGCGATGGTGCGCCAGATCACGCAGGGCATGCGCTTCTTCCGCGACGAGCTGGGCGTCGAGACGCACGGCATCTGGCTGCCCGACTCGTTCGGCTACACCGCCGCGTTCCCGCAGATCGCGAAGCTCGCGGGGCTCGACTGGTTCCTCACGCAGAAGATCTCGTGGAGCCAGACGAACAAGTTCCCCCACCACACCTTCTGGTGGGAGGGCATCGACGGCTCGCGCATCTTCACGCACTTCCCGCCGATCGACACCTACAACTCCACGCTCGAGGGCGAGGAGCTGCACCACGCCGTGCGCCAGTTCCGCGACAAGGGGAGGGCGACGACCTCGCTCGTGCCGTTCGGCTACGGCGACGGCGGCGGCGGACCCATCCGCGAGATGATGGAGCGTCAGCGCCGCGTCGCCTCGCTCGAGGGCTCGCCCCGCGTCGAGATCGAGCACCCCGACGACTTCTTCGCCGCAGCCCAGGCCGAGTACCCCGACGCCCCCGTGTGGGTGGGCGAGCTGTACCTGGAGCTGCACCGCGGCACCTTCACCTCGCACGCCCGCGAGAAGCGCGGCAACCGCGAGGCCGAGAACCGCCTGCGCGAGGCGGAGCTCTGGTGGACCGCCGCGGCGCTCACGGGCGCCGAGTACCCCTACGAGGCGCTCGACCGCCTGTGGCAGGGCGTGCTGCTGCAGCAGTTCCACGACATCCTGCCCGGCTCGTCGATCCAGTGGGTGCACGAGCAGAACGAAGAGGACTACGCCGCCGCGCTCGCCGAGCTGGAGCGCTCGATCGCCGAGGCGCTCGCGGCCGCGGGCCTGTCGGCCGCGGTCGTCAACTCGGCGGACCACGCGCGTCGGTCTCTGACCCTGGATGCCGAGGGCACCCCGCTCGCACTGGTGGAGGCGCCGGCGCTGGGCGTGGCATCCCTCGTTCCCGTCGTTCCGGCGCACCCGGTGACCGCGCACCGCGACGGCGAGGACATCGTGCTCGACAACGGCCTCGTCCGGGTGACCGTCGACGCCCGCGGCCTCGTCACCTCGATCGTCGACCTCGCCGAGAACCGCGAGCTCGTGCCCGCCGGCCGCGTCGCCAATCTGCTGCAGCTGCACCAGGACCTGCCGAACGCGTGGGACGCGTGGGACATCGACGCGCACTACCGCTACACCTTCGACGACCTGGATGCCGCTGACGCGGTCGAGCTGCTCGTCGATGGCGACCTGCGGGCCCGGGTCGTCGTGACCCGCTCGTTCGGCACGTCGCGACTGACGCAGACGATCGCCGTGCAGGCCGACGACGTGCGCGTGCACTTCGCCGTCGACCTCGACTGGAACGAGCGCGAGAAGCTGCTGAAGGCGTCGTTGCCGTTCGTCGTGCACGCGCATCACCACAGCGCCGAGATCCAGTACGGGCACGTGCGCCGCGCGACGCACACGAACACCTCGTGGGAAGACGCGAAGTTCGAGGTCATGGCGCACCGCTGGGTGCACGTCGAAGAGCCCGGGTACGGCATCGGGGTGACCAACGATGCGACCTACGGCCACGACATCACCCGCACCGTGGGGGCTTCGGGCGAGGTCGAGACCGAGGTGCGCCTGAGCCTCGTGCGTGCCGCGAACTCGCCCGACCCGATCCAGGATGCCGGCCACCACACGTTCGCGTACGCGGTGCACCCCGGGGCCGACATCGCCGCGGTCGTGGCATCCGGTTACGAGCAGAACCTGCCGCTGCGCCGCCCCGTCGTGGAGGGCACCGTCCAGCCGTGGAGCGTCGTGCGCTCGACCAACGAGGGCATCCGGATCGAAGCCGTCAAGCTCGCCGACGACCGATCGGGCGATGTGATCGTGCGTGCGTACGAGGCGCTGGGTCGTCGCGCGGCCACGACGCTGGTGCCCGGGTTCGCCGTGGCGTCCGTCTCCGAGGTCGACCTGCTCGAGCGTCCGCTCGGTGCCGACATGGCGCGTTCGCGTCAGCTCGCGCACGAGGGCGACGAGATCCAGCTCGAGCTGCGGCCGTTCCAGGTCGTGACGCTGCGGCTGACCCGCGGATGACCCGGAGCGCGACCCCGGCGGCCCCCTGGCGACAGCGCATCGGCGTGCTCGCCGTGTGGCTCGTCGGGGTCGTCGCGTACGTGGTCTCCATCGTGAATCGCACCTCCCTGTCGGCCCTCGGGCTCGAGGCGGCGGATCGGTTCGCGATCACCGCGGCGACGCTGTCGCTCCTGGCCGTCGTGCAGCTCGCCATCTACGGCGCGCTGCAGCTGCCGGTCGGGCTGCTCCTCGACCGGTTCGGCGCGCGCACCGTGCTCACGGTCGGCATGTTCGTGATGGCCGCGGCGCAGGTGCTTCTCGCGGTCGCCCCGGGCGTGGGCCTGGCGATCGCAGCGCGTCTGCTCATGGGCGCCGGCGAGGCCGCGATCTTCCCCGGCCTGCTGAGGGTCATCGGAATGCGCTTCCCCCGACGCCTCGCGCCGACGGCCGTGCAGGTGACCGGACTTCTGGGGCAGTTCGGTCAGATCATCAGCGTCGTTCCGCTCGCGGCCCTCGTCGGTCTGTCGGGGTGGACGTCGGCCTTCCTCGCGGTGGCCGGGGTCACGGCTCTGGTGGGCGTGCTGGTCGTGGTCGTCGTCCACGAGCGCGGGTCGATCGCCGTCGCACGGGAGCCGGTCGGCCGGTCCGTGCGCGCGGCCTGGCGTGCGGCGGGCACCCGTCTGGCGTTCTGGGTGCACTTCGTCACCTCGTTCTCGGGCAACGCCTTCGCGATCCTCTGGGGCTTCCCCTTCCTCGTGGCCGGTCAGGGCCTGGATGCCGCGACCGCGGGCGGACTGTTCACGGTCTACGTCGTCGGCGGTATCGTCTTCGGGCCGCTCGTTGGTGCCGTCTCCGGGAGGTTCCCCCGTGCTCGGACCGCCCTCGTGATCGCTCTCGTCGCCGCGCAAGCGGCGTCGTGGGCGGCGGTTCTGGTGTTTCCCGACCGGGCGCCGCTGCCCCTTCTCGTCGTGCTCGCTATCGCCATGTGCGTCGGGGGGCCCGCGTCGATGATCGCGTTCGACATCGTGCGCGACCACAACCCGCCCGAGCGGCTGAGCACGGCGACAGGGGTGGTGAACGGCGCGGGTTTCCTCTCGAGCATCCTGGTGGTCCTGGCGATCGGCGCCGTCCTCACCCTGCAGGCCGGTGGGGGAGAGTTCTCGCTCGCCGCGTTCCGTCTGGCGGAGCTCGTGCAGGTGCCGTTCTGGGCGATCGGGCTCCTCCTCGTGGTGCGCGCGCATCGACAGGTGACGAGCCGCGGCATCGAGGCGCCCCGCACGGGAGCCCGCGTCGTCGGATAGCGACGGGGCGCTCGGCGCGATCGGATCGCCTGGCACCCGGATGCCACCTTCATCGGCTGTACTCGTGGGACGATCTCCCCACGGCCCGAGGAGGAACCATGACCGAGTCCCGCACGCTGCCCCCCGAAGCGCTGAACGACTGGAGCGCCGCTCTCGCGGAGCGCTTCGGCCTGGCCGAGGGCGACATCCCCATTTCTCTGATCCTCGATCTCGCGCGCGACGTCGCCAACGGTGTCGCCCGGCCGGCGGCGCCGCTCAGCGCATTCGTCGCCGGTCTCGTCGCCGGTCGAGCGGGCGGCTCACCCGCCGACACCGAGGCCGCCGTGGCGGCGGTGGCGCATATGGCGCACGGGTGGGACAACCGCTGACGCATCATCTATCGACTTTCGTTCGGTGGGTGAAACGGGCTGAGGCGAGCGATCACGGCCCCACGTACTCCCCGCGCGGACGCAGCCGCATGGCCGGCTCGGCGTACTCCGCGGCGATGTGCGCGATCCACCCGGCCACCCGCCCCAGCACGAAGATCGTGCTCGCCGCGTCCTCGGGGAGCCGGGCTCCGGATGCCAGCGCCGCCAGCGCCAGATCCACGTTGGGCCGCAACCCCGCGCGGTCGGCGACGACGTCGGACAGTCGCCGCACGGCATCCATCGTCCGCTCTCCGTCGGGCAGCTCGGCGAGGAGCGGAAAGAGGGCTTCGGCCCGGTCGTCGCCCCCGGAGTAGAGGGGGTGCCCGAAGCCCGGGATGCCGTTGCCCTCTTGCAGTGAGTCGGTCAGCGCCCTCTCGGGTTCCTGGCCGCGCCGCACGCGGGTGAGCAAGCGGGCGGTGCGGGTCGCGGCCGAGATGTGCAGCGGAGAATCGGCAGCGCCGAGGGCGGCGCTGACAGCGGCGTAGCCGTCGGTACGGGCCGAAGCCGCGACCCGCGCGGCGAAGGTCGACACCGCCAGGTCGTGGTCGATCAGCAGGACGAGTGCGGCGTTGACGGCGGCGATGGTCGCCGCATCGGTCGGCGGGCCCCACGCGCTCACCAGCGAGCGCGCGACATCGGCGTGCGGGTGGCCGCCGAGGGCGACGGGCAGCCCGGTGATGAGCGTCCAGCCGATGCGGTGGGCGGTGTCCGCCGAGGCGTCGTAGCGCAGCGGATCGTCGGCGGCGAAGCCGGTCACCGCGGCGCGCAGCCGGTCCATCGACCCGGCGTGCAGGGGGAGGGCCTCGACCATCGCGCGGGCGCTGCCGATCGCGGGGTCGGGGGCGTCCACGCGCTCCGCGTCCCACAGCCAGGCCACGACCTCGGCGAAGGGCTGGTTCATCAGGTCGCGGGCGCGGCGTCCGCGGTAGAGCAGTTCGTCGTCCTCGATGTCGGCGATGTCGGTCTGCACGATGCCGAGGGGCATGCCGGTCGTGGGGTGCGTCGGCGTCCGCGGCGCCGTGCGTCGGCGGCCCGAGGCGAAGGCCTCCACCTCGAGCGCGTCGAACGTCGAGCCGCGGGCGTCGCGCTCGCGGCGGAGAAGTCCGCGCGAGACATACGCGTACACGGTCTCGGCTTTCACGCCGAGGCGCGCGGCGACCTGGGCCGCGGAAAGACGGGGGAGGGGTGCGGTCATCTTGATCCGATCAACGTTGACGCTGAGATCGTCATGTTCGCACACTGAGCGTATGAGCGACCTGATCGATGTGCCCCGCGGACTGAACGGCGTCGTCGCGGCCGAGACGACCATCAGCGACGTCGACGGCGAAGCCGGCGTCTACCATTACCGCGGCTTTTCGGCGGTGGAGCTGGCCCGCACGCGTTCCTTCGAAGACGTCTGGCAGCTGCTGGTGGCGGGAGAGCTGCCGGATGCCACGACCCGAGCCACCTTCGCCGCGCGCGTCTCGGCCGCACAGGCCGACCCCGCCCTGCCCGGGCTGATCGCCGCGGTCACGGCCCGCACCGATCAGCCGCTCGCGGTGCTCCGGGCGGTGTGGACGCTCGCGGCATCCGCCCGCTCCTCCGCCGCCCTGTACGACCTCGATCCCGACGTGCGACTCGACGAGGCGATCGCCTTCGCCGCGATGGCCCCGCTCGTCCTCGCGCCCGGGTCCTCGAGCGGTCGGGGTGTCGTGGCCGACTACCTCGAGCGCGTGACCGGTACTGTTCCCGGAGACGCCCACGTCCGGGCGCTGTCGGCCTACCCGGTCGCGGCGATGGACCACGGCTTCAACGCCTCGACCTTCACGGCCCGGGTCATCGCGTCGACGGGGGCCGACATGGCATCCTGTCTCTCCGGCGCGCTCGGCGCCCTCTCGGGGCCGCTGCACGGCGGAGCCCCGGCCCGTGCCCTCGACAGTCTCGACCGCGCGGACGACGACCCCACCGCCTGGATCGCGGGGGAGCTCGACGCGGGACGCCGGCTGATGGGCTTCGGGCACGCGGTGTACCGCACGGCCGACCCGCGCTCCGAGCTGTTGCGCGAGGTCGCGCGCGGCCTCGGCGGCGACCGCATGACCCAGGCGCTGGCGTTCCAAGAAGAGGCCGAGCGTCAGCTCGCGCAGCGTCGGCCCGAGCGCCCGCTGCACGCCAACGTCGAGTTCTACGCGGCCGTGGTGATGGAGCAGTGCGGCATCCCGCGGGCGATGTTCACGCCCACCTTCGCTCTCGCCCGCACGATCGGTTGGACCGCGCACGTGCTCGAGCAGGCGCGGGACCCGAAGATCATCCGGCCCGCGGCGCGGTACGTGGGGCCGGTGCTCGCGGGCTGAACCCCGGTCCACGGGTCGCACGATCGATGCGCCGCACTCCGCTGCGGGCACCCGGCCTGTCGCGACTCGACTTCGCAGGACCGCCCTCGGCACGAGACGCGACTCCCGGACGAATGGTCGGATGCCGCGGACGATCGGTCGGGCGCAGACGGCGGCCCCGAACCAGCATCGAAGCATGACCTCGACCGCTCCCGTTCCGACCTCGCTCTCCGCCCCGCCCTCGATGCGGTACGGCGGCCTCATCGTCGTGATGCTGCTGAGCTTCCTGCTCGTCACAGCGGAGTTCCTCCCCAACGGCGTGCTCACCGAGATGGCCGCCTCGCTCGGCATCACCCCGGGCCAAGCCGGCCAGACCGTCACGGTCACCGCCCTGGCGGGGCTTCTCGTCGCCCCGACCGTCGGGCTGCTGCTTCCCCGGCTCGACCGCCGCACGCTGCTCGTGCTGGCGGCGGCCGCGGCCGCGCTGTCGAGCCTCGTCGTCGCCATCGTGCCGAGCCTGGTGGCCATCCTCATCGCCCGGTTCCTGCTGGGGGCCGCGATCAGCGCGTTCTGGTCGATGTCGATCACGGTCGCGGCACGCCTGTCGAGCCCCGAACGCATCGGCCGCGCCGTCATGTTCGGCTCTGCCGGTCTGTCGCTGGCGACGGTGGCGGGCGTTCCCCTCGGCGTCGCCCTCAGCGAAGCGCTCGATTGGCGGCTGGCGTTCCTCCTCGTCGCCGTGGCGACCGCGGCGGTCGGCATCGCGGTGCGCGCCGTGCTGCCGCCCGTTCCGCCGGCCGCGGCGTCGAGCCTCGGCATCCTGGTCGACACTCTTCGTCGCCGGGGGGTGGCGGGTGGCATGGTCGGTCACGTGCTCGTCGTCCTCGGCCACTTCCTCGCCTACACCTACGTGCGTCTGTCGCTCGAGCGCATCCCCGACGTCGACGCGGGCACCATCGTGCTGCTGCTGGCCCTGTTCGGGGTCGGCGGGTTCGTGGGGAACATCCTCGTCGGGATCATCGTCGACCGCGCCTTCGCGCGTCTGGCCGTCGTCGGTCCGCTGGTCATCGCGCTCGCCGTGGCCACCGTGGTCCTGCTCCCCTCGGCGGTGGGGGCGGTTGCGGCCGCCGTCCTGGTCTGGGGCTTCTTCTTCTCGTCGTGGCTCATCATCGTGAACACCTGGGTCGGTCACCGCATGCCCGACCGTCTCGAGGCGGGCGGGAGCCTCGTCGTCACCGGCTTCCAGCTTGCGATCACGATCGCGGCCGGCCTCGGCGGCCTGCTCGTGGACGCCGCGGGGGTCGTGACGGTGGATGCCATCGGCATCCTGCTGCTCGTGATCGGTGCCGTGCTGTTCGGCCTCTCGCTGCGGCGGCGCCCTCGCGCGCGATGACGGCGACGGCCCCGCCGAAGATGCGGCGGGGCCTCAGGGCGTCATCGAGCGCCGACCGCTGCGCCAGGCCGACGGGGCCACGCCGGTGTGACGGCGGAAGGCGCGGCGGAACCCCTCGTCCGAGGCGTACCCCAGGGCGCGCGAGGTCTCGGAGACGGGCGTCCCCGCGTCGAGGAGGTCTTCGGCTCGGCGCATCCGCACCGCCGTCACATACGACGCGGGTGAAGTGCCGAACACCTCCCGGAAGCGGGCGGCGAACACCGACCGCGACATCGCGCCGAGGGCCGCGAGCTGATCGATCGTCCACTCCTTTCCGGGGTCGTCGTCGACGGCGGCCGCGACACGGGCGAGGAACGGGTCGGCGGTGCGCGGCGGCCACGAGGTCTCGTGCTCTGACGCGGCCCACGCACGCAGCGCCGACAACAGCACCGTGGTCACCATGAGCTTGCAGATGGTCTCGTCGCCCTGGCGGTCGAGCGCGGCACCGGGGGTGGGAATGCCCAGGTGGGCGGCGAGGCCGGCAGCCGCGGGTTCTGCGCGCGCGAAGCCGCTGACGAAGACGACCGGCGGTAGGGCGCGGGTGTGCACCGTCGGAACCACCTCGAGCGGAACGACGGTCACCTCGGCGCCGGACTGCGAAGCCAGCTCGAGCGAGTGGCATCCGAGCGAGATGAAGGCGTCTCCCGTGAGCAGCGTACGTCCGCCCTCCACCGCGGTCGCCGCCCCGGAGGGCGCGTTGACCGAGCATCCCGCTCGCGCGGCGCTGAGGCCGGTGAGCTCGCCGGAGCGCACGTAGACGATCGCGGATTCGCCCTGCGCCAGCGTCGTGCTCTCGCCCATCGACAACGACCGCCGCCACGCACGACCGGGGTGCACGTCGATGTTCGACAGAGCGCTCTCGAGCGCGGCACGCGAGGTCATGAGAGCGGCAACCCCGCTCGTCTCGGCGCTATTCCGAGCGTCGTCAGCCCAACAGTTCGAGCCCGCTGAACAGCCCGATCGTCACAGAGAGAAGACCCGCCGCCACTCCCGCGATGAACCCCGCCGCGGCGAGCTCGCGCGCCATGCGCGCATTCAGGCTAAAGATGCCGCACACGAACGAGATCAGGGCCAGCACCCACATGCCGATCTGGATCCACATCAGGTTGTCGACGTCGGCGATCGCGCTCGCCGTGGCGACGAAGAGGTACCAGGCGATGACGACCACGCCGGTGACGATCGCGACGACGGAGACGACCCGCAGGTCACCCTTCGGCGCAGGAGGGGCGGGCGGCTCGTCGCGCGGCGGGATGTCGACGGCCGGTTCCAGCGAATCGGGGAGGTCGTCGTCTGCCATGTCTCGATCCTCCCAGGTCGTGAGGCTTTTCGGCGAGGTCTTGACGGGCCTCGCCGCGGGCGACCGCGTCTAGGCTCGAGGGGATGAGAACCGTCGGAGTCGACCTCGCCGCCGGAGCCCCCGGCACGGCCCTCGCCGAGATGCACTGGGCCGATGGCGCGGCCCGGCTCACGCGGCTCGAGATCGGGATCCAGGATGCCGACATCGTGGCATCCGTCCGCTCCGGCGACGTGTGGCTCGGGGTGGACTGCCCGCTCGGCTGGCCCGACGCCTTCGTCGACTTCGTGCAGGCGCACCACGCCGGCGCGGCCCCGACGCTCGGCCCGGTCGACGGAGGCGCGGACTGGCGGCGCACGCTCGTCTACCGCCACACCGACCACGTGGTGCGCGAGCGCATCGGGCGCTGGCCGCTGAGCGTCTCGACCGACCGCCTGGGCGTGACGGCGCTGCGCGGCGCGGGCCTCTTGCGACGGTTGGCCGAGGCCGGGTTCCCGGTCGACCGCGCGGCCGAGGGGCGCCTGTTCGAGGTGTATCCCGGCGGATCGCTGCGCCTGTGGGGCTTCGACACGAGCGGATACCGAGTCGATGCGGCCCGCCGGGCGATCCTGCTCGACGCGCTGACCGAGCGCGCCCCGTGGCTCGACCTCGGCGGATTCGGCCCCCTCGCCGTCGCGAAGGCCGATGCCTTCGATGCCGTCGTCGCCGCCCTGGCCACGCGCGCCGGAGCCCTCGGGTCGTTCGAGCGCCCGGCATCCGCAATGCTCCCCGTCGCTCAGCGCGAGGGGTGGGTCGTGCTGCCGGACGGGCCTCTCGAGGAGCTGGTGGCGACTTAGGCTGGCGGCATGTGGGGCGATCGCGGGGCGAAAGCGGCAGACAAGCGCGTGCAGCGCTTCCTCGAGGATTACGACGCGCAGTGGCGGCGTGCAGCGCCAGCCTTCGAGGATCGGTCCACACGGCGCAACGCATTCTCCGAGTGGCGAGAACTCGTCGTCCCGCTGACGCGTGATCACGTGGTGGGGGAGCACGTTCGCTTGGACTCCTCGTTCGGTACGCCGCCGGGCTACGGGGTCGCGGTGGAACGGATCGTGCGTTCCGAGGTCGAGGGCGATCGCGCGTTCGTCCTGACCGAGATGATCGACTCGCCGACGCGGCAGAAGCACGAGTACGTTCTCGAGCGCGAAGGGCGCGGGTGGAAGATCAGCGCCATCGAACAGCACTTCGACGACCCCCGCACTCCCTTCGCCGATGCGGCACAGGCCCGGGCGCTCGCCGCCGAGGCGGCACCGGACACCTCTCTCGACGAGGTGCCCGACGAACAGCGAACCCTCGACGAGGTGCGCAACTTCACCGAGCGCTCGGTCGTGCACCGGCGCAGCGGAGAGGAGTCGGAGGTACGCGTCTCGCCCGCGGGAACCCTGGTGACGACGTCGGGTGTGCTCGCCGTGCTCGACTTCGGATACGACAACGACGACGCGCGACCCCTGGCCCGCAGCGTGGCCCCGGGGGCGTACCCGGTCGAAAGAGTGACCGGTTTCGGCCGCAACGCCGCCCTGCGGGTGCGTTTCAGCGATCGGATGCCGGTGACCTGGCATCCCGCCGATCTGCCGTCCGGCCCGGGGCACTTCTTCGGCGTCGACGCGGGCTGCGCGTGCATCGTCGATCTTCCCGCGTACGCGACCATGAGCCGGCGGGCCAAGGCCGCGGCCTTCACCGAGTACATGTACGCGCCCTCGCCGAGCGTCCAGGAGGTCGGTCTCGGGCCGTCCGACGTGGGCATCGTCGCGGAGTCCGGGTACGGCGACGGTCAGTACCCGGTGTACTGGGGGATCGACGAGACGGGCGCGGTCGCACAGCTCGTCGTCGACTTCCTGGTGCTCGTCACCGCGGACGAAGAGGGGAACCTGCGGCACCTGTGAGGCGACCGGCCGCGTGATGGTGCGGCCGGCATCTTGCGGTCGTCTCGCAGGGGCCGTTGCGTTGCTCAGATCGAACTGCGCTGCTGACTCAACGCGGCAGCCGGAGCCGCCGCGATGAGCGCGGCGATGAGGAGCAGGGCGCCGGTATCGCCGTGAACGGTGAGCATCGCAAGACCCGACAGGCCAAGGACGAACACGGAAGTCCACAGAAGGAACACCGCCACGGCACTCGTCCAGACCGGCTGCCCGAACGGCCTCTGATTCAGATCGGTTCGCACGGTGCCTCGCCTTCGGGTCGCTCGCAGATGAGGAGGTGTCACACATCGACGCGGCGCCTTCGTCGAACGCGGCTCGATACGGGGCCAGCATAACCGGGGCCAGGTCCCCCGAATGGGGGACATTGTGCGGCGAGTCGCGGAGCGGTATAGGCGAGCCGTGATGCCGTTCCGCCCGGCCCGTCGGCTAGTTCCGGGCATGCTGCCCACAACGAAAGTTGGAAGCGCCTTACTCGGACGTAGCGGTGCTGTCGAAGTATTCCTGCACATCGGCTCTGTCGCCTTCGCTGAGGGAATGCCCGACGTACTCGATCACGATCCAGTTCGACCGGTAGGAGCCAGACGACGTGGCGGCGAACGCTACCGCATCGTCAATGCTGCTGAACTTCCGGTACGACGCATACGTCGCGCTGTAGCCCTGAACGCACCCAGCAACGTCACGGCAGAGCTTCTCGGTCGCCTCCTCGTAGCCGTTCAGCGCGCGAAATTGCGAGCTGGAGTGAGCGAAGTCGCCGAGGTTAATGTCTTGTCGGGTGTCCCGGGTTGCCATCATGACGAGGAGAACGGCCAGCATCGCGGTGATCGCTACGCCAGCAGTCACACCCGTAGCAATCAGCGCGGCGCGCTGTGACCTGACTCGATTCACGGCCAGTTGCACTTGTAGGGGAAGGCGCCGCCGTCGATACGCCAGTTCAGTCTGTTCGCCCTATAGCCCTCGAGATCCCATGAAGGTCCGCCACTAGCGGGCGTGTACGCGCCGAGAACGTGACACTGGTACTGCTGATAGTAGGTCGACCTGCCGCCCAAGACTTTCGCCTTACTGACGGCTTCGGCCCATCCAGCACCGTTGAGGATCAGCTGCCCCTGGCCCCAACCCTGGACCCCAGCCTGGATCATGCGGCCCCAGGGAGATGTGACCAAGGAGACGTTTGCGATGCCCCGCGTGTATCCGGAAATCCAGACACTGTCGAACAGCCGTTGCCCAGCCCATGGGTCGGCCACGATCGGGTAAGCGAACGAGCTGGAGCTGTGATCGACCACCTGACGCAGCGTCGACCCGTCAATCTCGTAGTGCGTGGGTACCGCTCGTCCTTCCGCGTCGACCGCCCACGCCGGCGCGACGCCGAGCGCAAGCTCGTCGCCAATCGTCGCGCTGACAAAGCCCGATGCGTCGAGAGTGAGCCTCGCGGTGGCGGGCAGAGTCAGGTGATAGGCGTAGCTGGACGGTGCCGATTTGTCGCTAATGATGGTTGTGATCTGAACGGAACCGTCGTCCTTCAGAACCGGCACGGTGGTGAAGCCGTTGTCGCTCTCGAAGCTGACGACAGCGTCGGCTACGCGCTCCCCCTCTATCGGGCCACCAGGGCTCGGCATTTCGATCTCGACGTCGCCGATCTTGATCGGTTCGTCTGACGTGGCGGGTACGACGGTCGTTGTGTCACCGCTGTCCATCGACAAGCTGCCGTCGATGGCGGTCTCGACCGTGCTGGCGTCCGCAACATCGTTCAAAATCTCTTGCGCGGCAGTGCCGGTTTCGGCCGCGGTGCTTGTGACCGACTGAAGCGTGTCCAACGTCGGGGGCGGGTCTCCGTCATCGGCGTTCGCGGCGGTCGGTAGCAAGGCAAGCATCATCGTGATGGTCGCAGTTGCCGCACGGCAGGTCCAGTGTTTGCTGATCAAAGTTCCCCCCGGAACGTTCGAGCCTCACCGGTCCCCCCGGCACTGCGAACGTAGCGTTCGACGAGTTCTTTTCGCAAAACGAACATTTCTGCGTTTCGGGGAGAGGGTCCGGCCGGCGGCCGGCGACCTCGAACAAGTGCTTGGTGTAGTGGGCTGGTCAGATCTCGCGGAGTCTTGCTCTCCCCGGAGAACGGTGCGGCGGCTCGATAGCCCCTGATTGCTCGGCGAGGATGGCGGCTCAAAACGCTCTGCCCATTCGTGCGCGTCGCCGCGTAATGGCCGGCGGTGATCGCGTGCCAGGCGCCCTTCGGTGCGTCCGGCCCGTGCAGACCGAAAATCGACAACTCACCGTCGGGTGAAATGGTGAGTCAACCGCGCGCCGCACCTCCCGCACCGGCTCCAAAGCCCCCCTCACGGATTGCACCTATCGCACGTGGCCGGGTCGGCCTCGCGCTGAGGCCGTCGGCGCTCGCGCTGCTCATCGCAGGCCGGGCAGCCGTCGACGTCGATGCGCACCTGCGAGGTGGCGTTGCCGCACGCGCCGCACCGCAGTCCGCGAACGACGCCCACCGTGCCGAAGCCCGGGCATCCGCACCCCGGACACAGGCGGTTCAGCCGGGCCGCGAGCAGCCACGACAGGCGACGCAGAACCCGTCGCCGGGTCGGGTTCATGTGCGCGCGCAGGTCGGGCTCGAGCTCGACGGGGCCGCGGCGCAGCAGAGCGTCGATGACCGCGGCATCCTGAATCCCTTTATGCATCCCGGTGTCGGTGCGCGCGACGACGGCTTGATGGGGAAAGCCCGCGCGAGCGAGGTAGCGCCGCACCTCGCTCTCGGTACGCACGACACGTGCCGGGGCGACGTGCGTGTGCTGGCGGAGGCCGTGGCGCACGCGGATACCGCGTTCGATATCGACGAAGACGGCGAGCTCCTCGTGCACCATGGGGCCGAAGCCCCCGAGTGCCGGGGCGTACGACGCCTCGGTCGCGAGCCCCGTGGAGGTACCGAGCTCGAGAGCGGCGGCCCGCGCCTTAGACGTGGCCGCCTGTTCGGGGGTGCCCGCCCTCGGCACGTCTCGGGTGAACGTGCCGAGGGAGTCTGTGTCGAGCTGCACCGTCGGGCTGACACCCGCGCCGAGCCACCGGGCGAAGGCGGGGGCGAACGCGGTCTCTTTCCCGTGCAGGGTACCCATGGCGGTCGTGTGGCCGACGTACGGCGACCCCGCTCGACTCGTCGCGGCGCACATCAGGCGAAGTAGTCCGCGCGGCTGACCGAGGTCGGCGAGACGAACATCACGCCAGAGGCGTGGTCGAGGACGGGGCGGATGCCGGCGACGATCGCGTCTGCCTTCTCGGGTGCCACGACGGTGACGAGCAGCGTCAGGGTGTCGTGGTCGTTGAAGAGCAGGCGGCCGCCGCGGGGGCCGTGGTGGCCCACGCCGGCGACACCGGTGATCGCGGTGTAGCCGCGGGCACCCAACGACTGCATGAGGGCGGACACCTCGGCGACGTCGTCGCTCGCGACGACCACCTCGATCTTGGTCATCGGGGTCAGCTCGGACAGGCTCATCAGCGGATCTCCTTCGTGGTGGTTTCTTCGTGGACGGCGGGGAGGCCGGAGTGGTCGTGGGTGTCGAGGTCGTCCGCCTGCCAGCCGTAGCGACCCCACCGCATCCAGCGGGCGCTGTCGTGCTCGCGGACGCGGAGGGTGATCCAGCGGTTGGTGACCAGGGTGCGGACGGCCTCGGAGGCGTCGATGATGTCGTTCACCCGAGCGAGCGGGGCCTCGACGAACACCTGAAGTCGGATCGGTTCGTGCCGGGACGCGCGGCCGACGCCCACCGACTGCCAGGGCAGCCCGAGGCGCAGGTCGCCGCCGTATCCGGAGAGCACGCCGACGGTGCCGACGACGTTGTGCAAGGGCTTGGGCCCGGCGCCGAAGCGATCGGGAGCCACCGTCGAGGCCGAGTACTGGGCGTTGATCCACTGCGCCACGATCATCGGCGCCGTCAGGATCGTCTCGAGTCCCGCGCCGTCGGGGTCGGCGGCCGCGTCATAGCTGTGCAGGAAGGCGCGGCGACCGAGGTCGGCGCCCGCGGTGATCGAGCGGGGCCCCACGATGAAGGCGGCGTTGCCGACCAGGCCCCACTCGGGGTACGCCTCGGCCCAGTCCGCGGACCGGCGCTCGGTGTCGCGAATCGCGCCGTGCCGCCCGCCCGCGCCAGGCAGGCCGGCGCTGCGGTCGGCCGTGTTGACGGCGCGTGCGGCCTCGAGCCGCCGGGTCAGCTCCAGCACGATGGTCTCGTGCGTGGCCGGGATGGCCCAGGGCTCGAGCACGGTGACCTCGTCGGTCACGGTGTCCATCTGCGCCGCGACGAAGAGCGTGTCGGCCGGTATCGAGACGCCGCGATCGGCGAGGGCGGCGCGCGTCTCGGGGTCGTTGAAGATCATGGCCGCCGCCCGGGCGTTGGGCTCGCCCTCGTGTCCGCCGCACGCGCCGCACTGCAGCGATGAGGCGAAGGGGTTGTTCGTCACCGAGGCGCCGTGCCCCGTCAGCAGAACGATGGGCGCGAAGCCGTCGACGAGGCCCATCATCCGCAGCGCCGTCTCGGCGTAGAGCACGCGCTCTTCGAGGGTGAAGACGACGTTCGCGTCGACGTGCGTCGACGGCTTCGCAGGGCGCATCCGCGACACCAGTGCCCGCCATGCCTCGGGAGCGAGCGTCCGCGCCGCGCTCGCCGCGCCGAGCACCCATCCGGCGGTCTCGGCGAAGGCGTACGGTGCGACGGCGGACTCTTTGAGCGCGTCGATCGTGGCATCCCGTTCCACGCTCGCCGAGTGCTGCCGCCTCCAGCGCGCGATCGCGTCGCGCTCCACGGACGACTCGGTGATCGCGACGCGGGGCGTGAGGAGCACCGGGCACGAGGCCACCTCGGCGGAGCCGTCGGCGGGACGGAACGAGATGGGGGCGGCGAAGAAGCCCGCGAAGCCGAGCGTCTCGACCTCGCCGGCGGCTTCGAGGTGCCGCCGAAAACTCTCGGACCGCGTGTCGATGCAGAAGACCGCCTGCGCGAGCGGCCGCTGGGTCCGAGCGCTCGGGCGAAGCACCGGCGCGGTCGCGGGGGCGAGCTCGCGCGCGATGCCCCTCTCGAATGCCTCCTGCCAGACGGCGAGCCGCGTCACGGGCTCGATGAGAGAGAGGACGGGTCGCAGGGCGGTGCGCACCTCGCGTTCGTTCGAGTCGACGCCGAGGGCGAGAGCGACGGCGCCGATGCGGGCGGTGTCGTCGACCGCGGACTCCTCGCTCACAGCTCCGGTCGGGAGGGAGGCGTCGGAGGGCAGCAGCAACCGTTCAAGCGTCGTGCGGATGGCGACGAGCGCGGTCAGGTCGATACCGGTCGTGGCGCTGTGTCGGACGAGGGCGGCCCACCCCGGCAGCGCGAGCACGTGCGCCCGCAGGAAGGACTCCGCCGCGGGCCCGTCGAGCTTCCACCGGGCGAGCGCTTCGCCGATGGCCCCGGCCGGGTCGTCGGAGCAGTTCCGGATGCCGCTGCGCACCCGCCGCGACAGGGTCGGGTCGAGCGCGGCCAGGCGCCGCCAGGCCGTCCACATGCTCTCGCCCTTCATCGACCGCGACCAGGGCGCGGTTCCGAGCGAGGTGGCGAGCCAGCGCGCGGTGAGGTCGTCGATTCGCGCGTGGATGCGTGGCGACAGACGCGCCGCCGGCGTCGGCTGCGGGGAGGGTGCCTTCATGGGAGGAGTGACGAGCAGATCATGTCCGAGCACTTCGCCGACGGTGGTGGCCAGGCCGCCGATGCGCAGGACGCGGGGCGATCCCGCCTCGGACACGGTGAACCGCAGGGCCGCATGGAGGTCGGCGGGCGAGATCCGTCCCTGCGCGTGCAGGTCGCGAAAGCGCTGCTCGGGAAGGGACAACAGGATGCCGTGATCTCCGGCGATCCGTCCCATCGCCTCCTCCCAGTCGAGGCTCTCGTAGCCGGCCACGGGGTTGCGGGCGATGAAGGTCTCGAGTGGGAAATGCGGCGAGATGCTGCGACCGGCGGCGGCGATCCAGCCCCGGATGACGGCGGGCGAGGGAGGGGAGGCGAGGGCGGTCATCAGAATCTCCGGTACTCGAGGGGGCCGTCGGCGGGCGCCGGGGTCCAGGGCGTGTCGATGCGGGGTGCGGCCGGGGGCAGGGGTGGTCGGCCCCACGCGAAGGCGAAGGCGAAGAGGCGGTCAGCGAGCGGACCGGAGCTTCGCGCGACGAGACCCGAGGCGGCGGCGATCGCGAAGACCGCGATGGCGAGTACTGCGGGTGCGGGTGCGGGTGCGGCGGCGATGACGGGGGTGAGCGCTTCGGCGGCGGGGAAGACCACCGCGAGATAGGCGGCGGTGGCGGCGGCCAGACCGGCGACGAGGGCCGTGCGGGTCGCGGCCGGCGATGAACCCCCGCCGATCCGAGCCCCGGCGATCACCGCGGTGGCCCAGGCGAAGAGGAGGAGCACCGCCGCGCTGTGAGTGATCGCACCGGATGCCGCCAGCGCCGCCGCCCCGGTCAGGAGCACGACTGCACCGCCGACGATAGCGCCGCCGCGGGATGCCACCGGGAGCGCGATCGCCCGGCCCTTCAGCGCGTGCTCGACCGCGGAGCCGGCGCCGAGGAACAGGCTCGCCTTGTAGAGCGCGTGACCGATCGCGTGGACCAGGGCCACTCCGAAGGCCCCGAGCCCGCAGGCCAAGAGCAGGAACCCCATCTGCGCGGCGGTGGACTGCACGAGGCGGCCCTTCACGTCGGGGCGCGTGAGCATGGCGAGGGTCGCCACGATCATCGTGATCGCGCCGGCGACGGCCACCACCCAGGGCCCCACGGCGGAGGGCACAGCGGCATAGCGCAGCAGGAGCAGCGCGCCCGCGTTCACGAAGCCCGCGTGCAGGAGCGCCGAGACCGGGGTGGTCGTCGCGGCGGTCGCGGGGAGCCATCCGTGCAGGGGGAAGGAGCCCGCGCGGGCCACGGCCGCGACCGCCACCAGTGCGCTCACGACCGCCGACGAGGAGTCGTCGAGGCTACCGAGGGCTGCGAGCGAGACGGAGCCGGTCGACGCCACCGCCACGACGACGGCTGCCCACAGGGCCGCGTCTGCGAGCAGCAGCGTCACGGCGCTGCGCACCACCGCCACGCGCGTCTGCGGGCCGGCGCCGCCCGTCGAGATGAGGGCGATCATGCTGACCGTGCCGAGGGTCCACCCGGCTGCGAGGAGCACGACGTCGTTCGCGGCGATGGCGGTGGTCGACCCGACGGCCGCGAGCGACGACAGCGCGAAGAAGGTGCGCGATCGGGGGTCGCCGCGCAGGTTGCGGCTGGCGTAGGCCTGCACGACCACGGTGAGGCCGACGACCAGCAGCGCCAGAGCGGCACCGGCGATGTCGACGTCGGTGGCGAAGGCCGACGCGAGGCCCGCCGCGGCGAACGCCGCGGCGACGGCTGCAGGCCAGGCGGCGAGGGAGCCCGGGGTGTGGCGACGCGCGACATCCGGGAGGAGGGCGGCGACGACCGCGGCGAGCAGCGCGGCGATCGTGAGCGGGGCGAGAAGCGACATGCGCAGCACATTACCTGCAAAAAATTGCTGGTGTCAAAAAACAGGTAACAAATAACCGGTGCTTTGATTCCGGTACAGCAGGTCAGTATGCTGTGGCGATGACGACATGGACGTTTCTGACCAACCACGCCCATGTGTTCATCTACGTCGCCCGCGACCCCGGTGCCCGCGTGCGTGAGATCGCGGATGCCGTCGGCATCACGGAGCGCACCGCGCACGGCATCCTGGCCGACCTCGTCGACGCCGGGTATCTGAAGCGCGAGAAAGAGGGCCGACGCAATCGGTACGAGTGCGTCGAAGACCTTCCGCTGCGCCACCCGATCGAGAGCGATCACCCGGTCGGGGCTTTGCTGCAGGCGCTGCGGGGCTGAGTTCGAGGGTGCCTCCGCGCCCGATCGACCCGATCGACTTCACCGTGCAGGCTGCCCCGGCGTTCGTCGCTGCCGCCCCGCCGGCCGCGACGGTCGGCTCCGCGTACTCGTGCATCTTCGTCGCAACGAGCGGCCCGGCGCCGACGGTCGCAGGAGCGTCGGCCTCCACATCGCCGGCTGAGGTGCTGGCCTCAACGGGAGCCGCGGGTATTCCGGGCGCGGTCGCCATCGCGGTGATCCTGCTCGCCGCGGGCGCGGTCGTCCTCATCGCCCGCCGTCGTCGACGCGGCGCGTGATGTCTGCGCCCACCCGAACGGGCTGACTCCACGCATCATCGGTCCTCCCCGTCCCACACCGGGGCAGGGAGGGCCTCGTGAAACGAAGACGCTAGAGGCCGGTCTCAATCGTCGACGAAATGGATCGCCAGATCACCACGTCGCGACAGGCCCCCGAGGCGTCCGGACGCTGATCGCGAAACGACGAGGATCTGCAGACCGTCCAGTGCCTCGAGCGGGCTGTCCTCCTCAAGAGGGGCGCCAGTCATCCCCACGGTCACCAGGTCCTCCAGAGAACGGGCCGGGCTGAGGTCGGAGACCTTCGTCCCGCTCAACCACAGCTTTTGGAGATGGCGGAGCGACCGAAGCGGCTCGATATCCACGACCGGCGTACCGCCGAGCTCGAGGACCGTGAGCGCATGAAGCCCGGATAGCGGGCGCAGATCAGCCACGCTCTCACTCAAGCTCCCCGCATCCGCCCCATTCGGCAGCCCGCGCAGATGCTCCCGCACAGCCGTGCGAAGCCCCGCGTCTCGCAGCGATTCCAACTCGTCGACCGCCCGTTGACTCTCCCGCGCCCACCGGCGCGCGCCCGGCAGGAGCTCGACGAGGCGGCGATCACGCGCGCATTCGCCGGCTGGCCTGTTTCATCCCGCGCAGGTGGTGGTGTGAACGACCCCCTTGCAAGCACGGGAATGGCACGCTATTTTGCAACCAAATGGTTGAAGATAAGAGCGCCGCCGACATTGACCGGGTCTTCCACGCCCTGGCCGATGCGACGCGCCGCGACATCGTGCGGCGCACCCTCGTCTCCGAACAGTCAGTGACGCAGCTCGCCGCAGCGTACGCGATGTCGTTCGCCGCCGTGTCGAAGCACGTCGCCGTGCTCGCCGAGGCGCGACTCATCACCAAGCGTGCGGAGGGGAGGGTGCGACTCGTGTCCGCCGACCCCACCGCGCTCGCCCGGGTGCAGGAACTGCTGCGCTCGTACGAAGACCTCTGGCGCGGCCGCGTCGACCGACTCGAAGCGATCCTGCTCGAAGACGCCGGGGTGCCGGCATCCGTTCCGCCCTCCGAACCCACCGAGATCTGAACCGACGAAGGAGTCGTCATGCCCGTCACATCTGTCGAGAGCGACGCTGCAGCGCTCACCATGACCCTGATCGCCGACTTCGCGGTCGGCGTCGAGAGGCTCTGGGCGGTGTTCACCGATCCGCGTCAGCTCGAGCGGTTCTGGGGTCCTCCCGGGTGGCCCGCGACCTTCGCATCGTTCGACTGCGCGGTGGGTGGCCGGGCGCGCTACGCCATGGCCAGCGCCACCGGCGAGGTCGCGCGAGGGAGCTGGGAGTTCCTCGCCATCGATGCGCCGCGGGGCTTCGAGGTGATCGACTCCTTCGTCGACGAGAACGGCGACCCCATCGACGGCATGCCCGTCATGCGCATGACCTTCTCGTTCGACGAGACCGCGACCGGGTCGCGGCTGACGAACGTCACGTACTTCGACTCCGAAGAGGCGCTCGAGCAGCTCACTGCGATGGGCGCGGTCGAGGGCTCGACGCTCGCGATGAACCAGCTCGACGCCGTGGTGCAGGATCTGCGCGCATTCGCTCAGGGCAAGGGCACACAGCTCGAGATCCTCGACGACCGGCACGTGCGCATCACGCGTCTGATCGACGGGCCGCGTGAGCTCGTCTGGCGCGCGCACGTCGACCCCGACCTGATGCGACAGTGGATGCTCGGCCCCGACGGCTGGCGCATGACGCACCGCGAGGTCGACCAGCGTGAGGGCGGCACGTACCGGATCGCGTGGGAGCCCGAGCCCGGCGCCGAGGGAGAGCCCTTCGGCTTCGACGGCGAGATCCTGCTCCTCGACGAGCCCCGCCGCGTGGTGCAGACGGAGCACATGACCGGCACCGATTACCCCGCGACGATCAATGACTTGTCGCTGTACGAAGAGGACGGCGCGACCCTGGTGACCCTGCTGATCGAGTATCCGGATGCCGAGACCCGCGACGCCGTGCTGGCCACGGGCATGGTGGACGGGATGGAGCAGAGCTTTCAGCGGATGGAGCGGGTCGTCCTCGGGTGATCGGCGCGCGACTCCTGCAGATCGGCGGGTGGCCCCGAGAGAGGCCCTAGTGGTGCGGGGGTGAGTCTCCCGCGCACCGAAGCTCGCAGAACCGCGCGGATCTCGCAGGATCCAGGAGGAAGGCTGCGAGGAAGGGCCGGCTCTGCGCGCTCCGGTGCGGGTGATCAGCTCGTGATGTACCCGTTCGGGTTCAGCACGTACTTGCGCGGGGCGCCCTTGTCGAAGTCGGCGTAGCCCTGTGGGGCGTCGTCGAGGCTGATGGGCGTGGCGTTGACGGCTTTCGCGATCTCTACCTTGTCGTGCAGGATCGCCATCATCAGCTGCCGGTTGTACTTCATCACCGGGCACTGACCGGTCGTGAACGACAGCGACTTCGCCCAGCCGAGGCCGAGTCGCAGCGACAGCGAACCGACCTTCGCGGCCTCGTCGACCCCGCCCGGGTCGCCGGTCACGTACAGACCCGGGATGCCGACCCCGCCGCCCGCCGCGGTCACGGTGAACAGCGAGTTGAGCACCGTTGCCGGGGCCTCGTGGCCCGCGTCGGACCCGTGGCCGCGTGCCTCGAAGCCGACCGCGTCGACCGCGGCATCCACTTCGGGGACTCCGAGGATCTGCTCGATCTGTTCTCCGGGGTCGCCCTTCGACACGTCGACGCTCTCGAACCCGAGCGAGCGCACCTGCGCCAGGCGCTCCGGGTTGAGGTCGCCGACGAGCACCGCGGCCGCGCCCAGCAGCTGCGCGCCGACGGCGGCGGCGATGCCCACCGGTCCCGCACCGGCGATGTACACCGTCGATCCGGGGCGGACGCCCGCGGTGTACGCGCCGTGGAAGCCCGTGGGGAAGATGTCGGACAGCATCGTGAGGTCGAGGATCTTCTCCAGCGCCTGCTCGCGGTCGGGGAACACCAGCAGGTTCCAGTCGGCGTAGGGCACGAGCACGTACTCGGCCTGACCGCCGACCCAGCCGCCCATGTCGACGTAGCCGTAGGCGCTGCCGGGGCGGTCGGGGTTCACGTTCAGGCAGATGCCGGTCTTGCCCTCCTTGCAGTTACGGCAGCGGCCGCACGCGATGTTGAAGGGGACCGAGACGATGTCGCCGACCTTGACGAACTCGACGTCGGGTCCGACCTCGATCACCTCACCGGTGATCTCGTGACCGAGCACGAGGCCGGCCGGAGCCGTGGTGCGCCCGCGCACCATGTGCTGGTCGGAGCCGCAGATGTTGGTGGAGACGGTGCGCAGGATTGCACCGTGGGGGACCTTGCGGCCCACATTCGCCGGGTTGACGCCCGGTCCGTCCTTCAGTTCGAACTCGGGGTAGGGAGTGTCGATGACTTCCACGACACCGGGCTCTTTGTACGCCACTGCCTTGTTGCCGGACATCTTCGTCCTCTCCGGCCGGGTCGTCCCGGCCTGATCGTGTCCCGCGGTGCGGGGGCCGCGGCCCCGTCCGACGCGGCACTACCGGGTTCGGCGGTGAGAGACGCGAAGGATGCCCTCAGCCAAGACGTGGACGCCGGACGCGTCAAGGGATGGCGCGAGAAGCCGCCCGGTGCATCATGCGGCCGATGGTCGTTCGGTCAGGACGAGGGTGCCGCCCGCCGGACGGCCTCGCGGATGCGCTCCTCGACCTCGTCCGTCACCTCGACCACGGCGAACGAGACCGGCCACATCGGACCGTCGTCGAGCTGAGCGCTGTCGTCGAAGCTGACCGTTCCATATCGCGTCTTGAACTTCGAGGCCGGCTGGTAGAACACCACGACCTTCCCGTTCTTGGCATAGGCGGGGAAGCCGTAGAAGGTCTTGGGGTTCAGGTGCCCCGCCTCTTCGAGCACGATCACGTGCAGGCGCTCCGCGACCGCGCGGTCGACGCCCTCCAGCTTCTCGATCGCCTCGAGGCAGGCTTCGTTCTCCTTCTGCAGCTTCGCCAGGCCCTTCAGGCCCTTCATCGCCCTCAGCTCCTCGGCGCGCTGCTTCATCGCCGCGCGTTCTTCTTCGCTGAATCCGGTGGCCATGGCATCCGCCTTCGTTGAGGTCTGACCGAAAGAGTAGCGCGCGTCAGGCCCGCGTATCCTCCGGGATTCGCGCAACCTCAGCTCGGATCAGTGGATGCCGGCTGACTTTGCGTGGATCGCTGAGGTGATGCCGCTCGCGGCGCCGCGCTCAGGCCTGCCGCAGCCCCTCTTCCAGCGCGACCCACGCGAGCATCGCGCACTTCACGCGCGCTGTGAACTTCGAAACACCCGAGAGGGCGGCGGCGTCGGCGAAGGTCTCCTCGTCGAGGGGGATCTTGCCGCGGGAGCGCAGCGACTCCCGGAACGACGCGATCAGCGCTTCGGCGTCGGCGCGCGGCATCCCTTCGTCTCCGCCGTCTTCCTGCAGCAGGGCGACGAGCATCGAGGCCGAGGCCTGCGAGATCGAGCAGCCGGCGCCCTCCCACGTGACTGAGGTGATGCGGTCGTCGTCGACCGACACGCGCAGAGTGATCTCGTCGCCGCAGATCGGGTTGCGCTGGTGCACGGTCGCGCTGTGAGCCCCGGGATCGGCGAGGCCGAAGCCGCGCCGGTTCTTCGCGTGGTCGAGGATCAGCTCCTGGTACAGGGACTCGAGGCCGCTCACGCGCCCACCCCGAAGAAGCCGCGCACGCCCGAGACGGCGTCGAGGAGGGTGTCGATCTCGTCCTCCGTGGTGTGGATCGCGGCACTCGCGCGGACCGACGCCGTCATGCCGAAGCGGCGGTGCAGCGGCTGCGCGCAGTGATGGCCGACGCGGACGGCGACCCCGCGCGAGTCGAGGAACTGACCCACGTCGTGTGCGTGCACCCCCTCGACCTCGAAAGCCTGCAGGGCGACGCGCTCCGCGGCATCCGTGTCTCCGAGAAGACGGATGCCGTCGATGGAGCGGAGCCCCTCGCGCAGGCGCTTCTCGAGCGTCGCTTCGTGGGCGTGTGCGGCCTCGAGGTCGTGCTGGCCGAGCCAGCGGACGGCGGCGGCGAGGGCGACGGCCTGCGACACCGGCTGCGTGCCGGCCTCGAAGCGCTGCGGCGCGGGCAGGTACTCGGCCTTGTCGAGGGTGACGGTCGTGATCATCGACCCGCCGGTGGTGAAGGGCGGCAGGCTGTCGAGCACCTCGTCACGGCCCCAGAGCGCCCCGATGCCGTACGGCCCGTAGATCTTGTGCCCCGAGAAGACGGCGAGATCGACCCCGGATGCCGGCAGGTCGAGGCGCAGGTGGGGAGCCGACTGGCACGCGTCGAGCACCGTCAGTGCGCCGACGCCGCGAGCCAGGGTCACGAGCTTCGCGACGGGGTTCACGATGCCGAGCACGTTCGACACGTGCGGGAAGGCGACGACCTTCGTGCGCTCGCCGATGAGTTCGGCCGCGGCGTGCAGGTCGAGCATGCCGTCGTCGAGCACCGGGATGTGCCGCAGGCGCGCACCCGTACGGGCGGCGAGCTCCTGCCAGGGGATGAGGTTGGCGTGATGCTCGGCCTCGGTCACGACGATCTCGTCGCCCTCGCGCAGGCGCCCGGCGTACCCCAGCGATCCCGCGACGAGGTTGAGGCCGGCGGTGGCGCCGCTCGTCCAGACCAGCTGCTCGGGCTCGGCGCCCACGAACTCGGCGACCGTGACGCGCGCGTCCTCGAACAGCTCGGTGGCCTCGGCGGCGATGGTGTGCGCGCCGCGATGCACGGCCGAGTTGGCGGTTTCGAGGAAGTCGCGCTCGGCGTCGAGGACGGCGCGCGGCTTCTGGCTCGTCGCGCCGGAGTCGAGGTACACGAGGGGTCGGCCGTCGATCTCGGCCTGCAGGATCGGGAAGTCGGCGCGCACGGCGGCGACGTCGAAGGGGAGGGTCACCCCTCCAGGCTACGTCGCATGGGGTGGTGGCGGATCGTGCAAAAAAGAAAAAAAGAAAGTACTTGCCTACTCGGAAAGTAGTTGCCATGATCGAGTCAACGAAAGGATCGCCATGGACCACACGCCCGCGATGACCGCGTCGGAAGCCCAACTGCTGCTCGATCGCGCCGACCGCCTCAGCCACGCCGCACACAACGCAACGCGGTGGCCGTACATCAGCTTCATCCTCGCGCTCGGGGTGGCGACCTCGATGGGCACCTTCGCGATGGCCGTCACGACCGGAGATACGTTCGGCCTCGCCTACGTGAGCTTGCTGGCCGTCGTATTCGCCCTCATCATCTTCTTCGTTGTCAGCATCCAGGGCCGCGCCGCCTTTGCTCGCGGCCGCCGCTGGACCGCCTACATCGCGAGCTGGTTCGCGTCGTACGCGCTCGCCCTGGCAGTCGTCATCTGGGCGCACGGCGACGTGCTGCTCGCGGCGCTGGCCTCGGGCCTCGTGCTCGTCGTCTCCCTGGTCTGCGCGGCGCGCGAGGCTCGGTCGTGACCACGTCGACTCCGCATCCCCGGCACCGGCTCGACGAGCTGCTCCAGAACTCCGTGCGGTTCTCGATCCTCGCGGCCCTCGACCGGGCGGCCACGCTGAGTTTCAAGGAGGTTCGGGATGCCGTCGAGGTCACCGACTCCGCGCTGAGCAAGCAGGTCTCGACGCTCGAGGGCGCCGGCTACATCGCTGTGGGGAAGTCGTTCGCGGGCAAGATGCCCCGCACCTCGCTCACCCTGACGAAGGAGGGGCGAGCGGCGTGGAGGAGCCACCTCGACACGCTCCGCGAGATCGCGGGGACGTCGGTCTGAGCCGTTCGATCGTTCGACACCGCGTCTCACCGACTCCTCATGGACGAGTCGATGAGACGCGGTGTCGTGCGCGAAGAGTGAGGAAGCCGGACCGGCCCGTTCGGAAACCGTGAGCACCCCGGGATCGCCCTCGCCGGGAGCGTAGACCGGATGCCATGACCCTCACGGCCCTGCTCCCCACCCTTCGATCCAGCATCCCGGCGCCCTTCGACGCCGCACTCTGGCCGGCGGGCTCGACCCCCACGCTCGACGACGTCACCGTGCGGGCCGTGTCGGTCGGTCGTTTCGCCGACATCTGCGGCACGCCCTGCGTCTGCACGGGCCCCGCGGTGATCCCGGCGTCGGGCGGGGTGGCATCCGCGACGCTGTCGACGACCGTGGTGATCGCGACCGTGACGGATGCCGGACCCGATACGCTGCGCCTCGATGCCTGCGTCGCCGGGCTCGCGGCCGTCTGGCGCGAGGCACGGCTCATCGGCCGCGTGTCCCACGCGTACGACGAACCGTTCGCCGTCGTCGACGCGCACGGGGAGCAACCGTGCGGCACGGTCGTGCTGCCCGGGGACGTCCGCGTGGGCGATCGCATCGCCTTCCCCTGCCCCGGGTGCCACACCGTCGGAGAGGTCCGCTGATGCTGCTGCACTCGATCGTCTTCGCCTCCCGCTGCGCGCGGGTGCAGGCGGAGTTCCTGGCCGCGGAGGCCGAGGACGAGGCGGCCGACGAGCGTAACTCCTGAGTTTCGGGCCCGGCTCCTGTGGCAGCCGGCCCGGGCTTCGGTGTCGGCGCGTCTGTCCGACCGGGGGACAAGCCGCCACGGCGCGAATCTCAGGAGTTCGGCACGCTCGCGGCAGTTGTCCCGCCCCGGGCCCGCTCACACGACGAGCCGGTACCCCATCCCCTGCTCGGTGAGCAGGTGCACGGGCGCCGAGGGATCGACCTCGAGCTTCTTTCGCAGTTGCGACATGTAGAGCCGCAGATAACCCGAGTCGGCGACCTGTTCGCTCGCCCAGATCTCTTTGAGCAGGGTCTGGCGCGTCACGAGAGAACCGGGGTTGCGGGCGAGGAACTCGAGCATGCGCCACTCGGTCGGCGTCAGGTGCACGCGTGCGCCTCCGCGCAGCACAGCCTTGGCCGATAGGTCGACCTCGACGTCGCCGAAGCGCACGACGGCATCGCCCGACGACGGCACTGAGCGCCGCGCGTGCACGCGCAGACGCGCCAGCAGTTCGTCGATCTGGAACGGCTTGGTGACGAAGTCGTCTGCCCCGGCGTCGAGCGCCTCGACCTTGTCGGCCGAGCCCGTGCGACCCGAGACGACGATGATGGGCGCCGTCGTCCACCCGCGCAGGGCGTGGATCACCTGCACGCCGTCGAGGTGCGGCATCCCGAGGTCGAGAAGGACGATGTCGGGGTGCGCCCCCGCGGCGAGGGTGATGGCCGCGGCACCGTCGGCCGCCGCCACCACGTCGTAGCCGTGCGCGGCCAGCGTGATGCGCAGGGCTCGCACGAGCTGCGGATCGTCGTCGGCGATGAGTACCTTCACGGCATCCTCCTCGAGATTCCGGATGCCGTGGCCTCCGCATCGGCCACGGGCAGCGCCACGACCATGGTGAGGCCGCCGCCGGGGGTGTCCTCCGGGGTGAGCGTGCCGCCCATGCCCTCGGCGAAGCCGCGCGAGAGGGCCAGGCCCAGACCCAGACCCGCGGTGTTGTCGGTGTCGCCCAGGCGCTGGAAGGGCGAGAACATGTCCTCGCGGCGGTCGGCGGCGATACCGGGGCCGTGGTCGATCACGCGGATCTCGGCGGTGCCGCCGAGGCGGCTCGTCGCGATGCGGACGCGCTCGCCGTCGGGCGAGTAGCGCTGGGCGTTGGTGAGCACGTTGACCAGCACGCGCTGCAGCAGCACGGGGTCGGCGCGGAGCATCGGCAGGTCGGGATCGAGCGCGAGCTCGACGTCGTCGGGGCCGAGGTCGAGCTCGTCGAGGGCGGAGAGCACGACACCCGCGGCGTCGGTCGCCGTCAGAGACACGGCGAGCACGCCGGCCTGCACGCGGCTGACGTCGAGCAGGTCGGTGACGAGCACGGACAGCGTCGCCAGGCTTTCGTCTGCGGTCTCGAGCAGCACCTGGCGGTCGTCGTCGGAGAGCTGGTCGCCGGCGGCGCGCAGGCCGCCGAGCGAGGCGACGGCGGCGGCGAGCGGACGGCGGAGGTCATGGCTGACGGCCGACAGCAGGGCGGTGCGCACCTGGTCGGTCTCGGCGAGGGCGCCGGCCTCGGCCGCGGTCTCGGCGAGATCGGTGCGCTCGAGTGCGGCGGCGAGCTGCGCCACGACGACGTCGAGCAGGCGTCGTTCCGAGGCGTCGAGGTCGCCGCCGTGCAGCTCGAGGGTCGCGCGCCCGTCGCCGACGGGCACCGCGACTGCGCGGTCGTCGCGCACGGGCTCCCCGTCGGTGGCGAGCACCGTGCCGTCGGCGGCGACCAGGCGGACTCCCGCGAGGCCGAACGCCTCGCGCGCGCGGCTGATCAGCGCGGGCACGGCGCTTTCGCCCCGCAGCACGCTGCCGGCGATCGTGGCGAGCATCTCGGACTCCGCCGCGGCGCGTCGGGCGGCCCGCGCGCGGCGGGCGGCCTGGTCGACGACGACGCTGACGAGCACGGCGATGACGACGTACAGCGTCAGCGACAGCGCGTGCGCGGGGTCGCTGATGGTGATCGTGTAGATCGGTGCGATGAACAGGAAATCGAGCGTGACCCCCGACAACACGGCCGCGAACACCGCCGGCCAGATGCCGCCGACGAGCGCGACGACCACGACCAGCAACTGGTAGGCCAGGACGTCGGCGGTGATCGACTCGTCGGAACCGGTTGCGATCATCAGCAGCGACAGAAGCGGACCGCCGACGAGGGCGGTGACGAAACCCAGGATGCGCCGCTTCGCGCTCAGCGCGGGGCCCGCGAGCCGAGGGAGGGCGAACCGGCCGCCCGCGCGGGCGTGGTTCACGATGTGCACGTCGATGTCACCCGAGGCGCGGATCACGGTCGCCCCGATGCCCGGTCCGGTAAGGGCTGCGCCCAGACGACCGCGCCGGCTCACGCCGATGACCAGCTGCGAGGCGTTGACCGATCGCGCGAAATCGACCAGGGCGGTGGCCACGTCGTCGCCGACGACCTGGTGGTAGGTGCCGCCCAGGGTCTCGACGAGGGCGCGCTGCGCGGCCAGGGCGCCGGGGGCGCTCGCGCGCAGGCCGTCCTGCGTCGACACGTGCACGGCGAGCAGCTCGCCGCCGGCGGAGCGTGCCGCGATCCGGGCGCCGCGGCGCAGCAGCGTCTCGCCCTCGGGCCCGCCGGTCAGGGCCACCACGACGCGTTCGCGCGCTTGCCACGAGCCCTCGATGCCGTGCTCGGTGCGGTACCGCTGCAGGGCGGAGTCGACCTCGTCGGCGAGCCACAGCAGGGCGAGTTCGCGCAGCGCCGTGAGGTTGCCGAGACGGAAGTAGTTCGACAGGGCGGCGTCGATCCGCTCCGCCGGGTAGACCGAGCCCGCCGCGAGGCGGTCGCGCAGGGACTGCGGTGCCAGGTCGACGACCTCGATCTGGTCGGCGGCTCGGACCACGGCATCCGGGACCGTCTCGCGCTGCACCACGCCGGTGATCTTCTCGACGACGTCGTTGAGTGATTCGATGTGCTGCACGTTGACGGTCGTGATCACGTCGATGCCCGCCTCGAGCAGCTCCTCGACGTCGACCCAGCGTTTGTCGTTGCGAGAGCCGGGGACGTTGGTGTGCGCGAGTTCGTCGACGAGCGCGATTCTCGGGAGCCGTTCGAGCACGGCATCCAGGTCCATCTCATCGAGCGCGACGCCGCGGTGCGCCACGGCACGGCGCGGAACCACCTCGAGGCCTTCGGCTTGCGCCGCGGTCGCGACGCGGCCGTGCGTCTCGACGATCGCGATGACGACGTCGTGGCCCTCCGAGCGCAGCCGGCGCCCTTCCTCGAGCATCTCGTATGTCTTGCCGACGCCGGGCGCCATGCCCAGCAGCACGCGCAGGCGCCCGCGCTTCACGCGACGCCCCCCGTGCGCGACCGGGGTTCCGGCGAACGTCGCCGCCGCCGCACGGAGGGTGCGACGGCGGCGACGGGCGACAGGGTCATGACAGCGATTCTCGTCTCTCAGCGGGCGTCGAGCGCGCGATTGAGCTCCACGACGTTCACGCGCGGGTCGCCGAGGTATCCGAGATCGCGGGGAAGCGTGTGCTCCGACACGAGGGCGGCGACCTCGGACGAGGGGATGCCGCGGGCTTCGGCGACCCGTGCGACCTGGCGTTCGGCGTTCTCGACTGAGATGTCGGGGTCAAGGCCCGAGCCTGAGGCGGTCACCGCGTCGGCGGGGATCGAGCCCGGGCCGTTCAGCTCGCTGAACGCCGCACGGCCCTCTTCGATCGAGGCGATCAGGTCCGGGTTCTCGGGGCCCAGGTTCGAGCCGGTCGAGGCCGAGGAGTCGTAGCTCGCGGCAGACGGTCGCGACTGGAAGTACTGGGGGAGAGCGTTGCCGTCGGCATCCTGGAACGACTGCCCGATCAGCTGCGAGCCGGTGACGGTGCCGTCGGCGGTCTTGATGAGCGATCCGTTCGCTTGGAACGGCAGGGCGACCTGTCCGACCGCGGTGATCAGCAGCATGTAGGCGACGCCGAGCAGGAGGGTGAAGACGACCATCGCGCGGACGGCGACGGCGGTGGTACGCAGGGTGGTGCGCATGACGGGGCCTTTCAGAAACCGGGGAGCAGGCTCACGACGAGGTCGATGAGCTTGATGCCGATGAAGGGGACGATGACGCCGCCGAGCCCGTAGACGAGCAGGTTGCGGCTGAGGATGCTCGACGCGCTCGCCGCGCGGTACTTCACACCGCGCAGGGCCAGCGGGATCAGCACGATGATGACGATCGCGTTGAAGATGATCGCGCTCGTGACGGCGGAGGCGGGGGAGTGCAGCCCCATGATGTTCAGCGCCGCCAGGCCCGGGAACACGCCCATGAACATCGCCGGGATGATGGCGAAGTACTTGGCTATGTCGTTGGCGAGCGAGAACGTGGTCAGCGCTCCGCGCGTGATGAGCAACTGCTTGCCGATGCGCACGATGTCGATGAGCTTGGTCGGATCGGAATCGAGGTCGACCATGTTGCCGGCCTCTTTCGCGGCCGAGGTGCCCGTGTTCATCGCGACGCCCACGTCGGCCTGTGCGAGCGCCGGAGCGTCGTTCGTACCGTCGCCGGTCATGGCGACGAGGTTGCCGCCCTCCTGCTCGCGCTGGATGAGCGCGAGCTTGTCCTCGGGCGTGGCCTCGGCGAGGAAGTCGTCGACCCCGGCCTCGGCGGCGATTGCCTTGGCGGTGAGCGGGTTGTCGCCCGTGATCATCACGGTGCGGATACCCATCGCGCGCAGCTCCTGGAAGCGCTCGCGAAGGCCGTCCTTGACGACGTCCTTCAGGTGGATGACGCCGAGCACGCGGCCGCGCCCGTGCGAAACTCCTGAAGATTCGGGGGCCAGGGTCGCCACGACCAGGGGAGTTCCGCCGGATTCAGCGATCTCGTTCGTGAATTTCAGGAGTTCAGCACGGGTGGCGTCAGACACCGTCGCGCGCTGGCCGTCGAGCCAGGCCACCACGGCGGACGCGGCGCCCTTGCGCACCTGCGTGCCGTCGACCAGGTCGAGGCCGCTCATGCGGGTCTGAGCGGTGAAGGGCACGGGCTCCGCGCCCCGGGGCATCTCGGCGACGATCCCCTGGGCCGCCGCGAGCTCGACCACCGAGACGCCCTCGGGAGTGGGGTCGGCCTGCGACGACAGCGAGGCGTACTCGGCGAGCTCGGGGCCTCCGACGCCCTGCATCGGAACGAACGCCGAGGCGCGGCGGTTTCCGTAGGTGATCGTGCCGGTCTTGTCTAGCAGCAGGGTCGTGACGTCTCCCGCCGCCTCGACCGCGCGGCCCGACATCGCCAGGACGTTGCGCTGCACGAGACGATCCATTCCGGCGATGCCGATCGCGCTGAGGAGCGCACCGATGGTGGTCGGGATGAGGCAGACCAGCAGCGCGACGAGCACGGGGATCGAGACGGGCGATGCCGCGTACGAGGCGATCGGGTTCAGCACCAGGACCACGACGACGAACACGATCGACAGGCTCGCGAGCAGGATGTTCAGCGCGATCTCGTTGGGCGTGCGCTGGCGCGACGCGCCCTCGACCAGAGCGATCATGCGGTCGACGAAGGTCTCGCCGGGCTTCGAGGTGATCTTCACCACGATGCGGTCGCTGAGCACGCGCGTGCCGCCGGTGACGGCGCTGCGGTCACCACCGGACTCGCGGACGACCGGAGCCGACTCGCCCGTGATCGCCGACTCGTCGACCGTCGCGATGCCGTTGACGATGTCGCCGTCGCCGGGGATGAGCTCGCCGGTCTCGACGAGCACGATGTCGCCGACGCGTAGGTCGCCCGAGGGGACGTCCTCGACCGCCGCGTTCGAGGCGGCGGGGTCGCCGGGGGAGTACGCGACCACCCGGCGGGCCGAGGTCGTCGTGCGGGTCTTTCGCAGGGTCGCTGCCTGCGCCTTGCCGCGGCCCTCGGCCACCGATTCAGCGATGTTCGCGAAGAACACCGTGAGCCAGAGCCACACGGCGATACCCCACGTGAAGCCGAAGGGGAGGCCGGTGTCGTCGCCGCCGAGGAACGGCTCGGCGATCGCGATGAGCGTCGTCAGGGCCGCACCGACCCAGACGAGGAACATCACGGGGTTGCGCCATTGCGCGGCCGGGTTGAGCTTCTTGGCCGCGCCCGGGAGTGCGGCGACGACCTGAGCGGCGCTGAACGCGCGGCGCGGGGCGGCCGGCGCCTCGTCGGCAGCGGGGACCGGCGCGTGGGTGAGGGTGGACATCAGCGGGTAAGTCCTTCAGCGAGGGGTCCGAGGGTGAGGACCGGGAAGTAGGTGAGGGCCGTGACGATCACGACGACGCCGGCGAGCAGGCCCGCGAACTGCGGGCGGTGCGTCGGCAGGGTTCCGGCGGTGGAGGGCACGGCATCCTGAGCCGCGAGAGAACCCGCCAGGGCCAGCACGAACACGATCGGCAGGAACCGTCCGAGCAGCATCGCCACACCCAGCGCCGTGTTGAACCACGGGGTGTTGGTGGTGAGCCCCGCGAAGGCGGAGCCGTTGTTGTTCGCCGCCGAGGTGAAGGCGTAGAGCACTTCGCTCAGACCGTGGACGCCCGGGTTGAGGATCGAGGTCGTCTCGACGTCGTCCCGGATGCCGGGAACCCCGAAGCTCAGAGCGGTTCCGGCGAGCACGAGCGTGGGCGTGACCAGGATGTACAGGCTCGCGAGCTTGATCTCTTTCGGCCCGATCTTCTTGCCCAGGTACTCGGGGGTGCGGCCGATCAGCAGGCCGCCGACGAACACCGCGATCACGGCGAGGATCAGCATGCCGTACAGGCCCGATCCGACACCGCCGGGGGCGATCTCGCCGAGCATCATGTTGATCATCGGCATCATGCCGCCGAGAGCGGTGTAGCTGTCGTGCATCGAGTTGACCGCACCCGTCGAGGTGAGCGTGCTGGTCGTGCCGAAGAGCGTCGAACCGAAGATGCCGAAGCGCACCTCTTTGCCCTCCATGGCGCCGCCGGCGAGCATCGGGGCTGTCCCGTTCCCGGCCATCTCGGCCCAGGTGAGAAGAGCCGCGGATGCCACGAAGATCGCGCCCATGACGCCGAGGATCGTGTAGCCCTGACGGTCGTCGTTCACGATCCGGCCGAAGGCACGGGGGAGCGAGAACGGGATCACCAGCATGAGGAAGATCTCGAAGAGGTTCGTCCAGGGGGTGGGGTTCTCGAACGGGTGCGCGGAGTTCGTGTTGAAGATCCCGCCGCCGTTGGTGCCGAGGAGCTTGATCGCCTCCTGCGAGGCGACCGGCCCGCCGGGGATCGACTGGGCGGCTCCCGCCACCGTCGTGGCATCCGTGAAGCCCGAGAGGTTCTGGATGACGCCGCCGGCGAGCAGCACGACCGCCGCGACGATCGAGAACGGCAGGAGCAGACGGTAGGTGCCGCGCACGAGGTCGACCCAGAAGTTCCCGATCACACCGCTGCGGCGGTACGCGAAACCGCGAACGAGAGCGACCGCGATGGCGATGCCGACGGCCGCGCTGACGAAGTTCTGAACGGTGAGGGCCGCGAACTGCACGGTGTAGCCGAGGGTGGTCTCGCCGCCGTAGGACTGCCAGTTCGTGTTCGTGACGAAGGAGACGGCCGTGTTGAACGACAACGCCTCGCTCGGGGCGTCGAAGCCCAGCGAGAGCGGCAGCACCGCCTGAAGCCGCATGATCGCGTACACGAACACGACGCCGACGAACGAGAACAGCAGCACCGAGCGCAGGTAGGCCTGCCAGGTCTGGGCGCTGCGCGGATCGACGCCGATCAGGCGGTACGTGCCCCGCTCGACGGCGAGGTCGCGCTGACCGGTGTAGATGCGGGCGATGTAGTCACCGAGGGGGCGGTAGGCCAGGCCCAGGGCGACGAGAAGAGTCAGGCTGGTCAGGACGATCGACCAGATGGTTCCGCTATCCATGGGTCAGAACTTCTCCGGTCGGACGAGGGCGACCACGAGGTACACGACGGCGGCGACCGCGAGGACCGCGGCGAGGATCGAGAAGAAGATCACGGGCGCTCGCCCCCTCGTCCGGTGGTGCGGGACGTCGAGGGGCGGGACTCGGGGCCCAGCTTCTCGACCCCCTTCGCGACGAGGGCGACCAGCGCGAAGAGCGCGACGGTCGCGGCGAGGAAGACGGCATCGAGCACGACGACTCCAGATTCGGGTGAACACACCGCGGAGATCCGCGGGCACCGCGGGGCGGCACGTGTGTCGATACAACTCCTCGAGCCCGCGGCATCCCGGCGTCCTAACGCTTTCCCTACGGGTCGCTGACGGACACATACGGGGTGCTTACGGGGGATCGCCGCCGCCGAGACGGCAACTCGCTGACATCCCGGTTGCCGGCTGGTGCCGAGTTGTCAGCCGGATGCCGTCTCGAGACCATCGGCGTCGCCGCCGACCGCGCATGATGGAGGCATGCTCTCCTCCGACGGATCCGACGTGCGCGTCAGCGCGGGGCTGGTGATCCCGGCCGCGGAGCTGTCGTGGCGGTTCTCGCGCTCTTCGGGGCCGGGCGGTCAGGGCGTGAACACCGCCGACTCGCGGGTCGAATTGATGTGGGATGCCGTGGCGTCGAGCGTGCTGTCACGGGTGCAGCGTGAGCGACTCATCGAGCGACTCGGTGACCGGCTCGTCGGCGGGGTGCTGACGATCGCGGCATCCGAGCATCGGGCGCAGCTGCGCAACCGCGACGCGGCGCGCGCCCGCCTCGCCGCTCTCGTGGCCGAGGCCGTAGCCCCTCCCGCCCCGCCGCGACGCGCGACGAAGCCCACCCGCGGATCGAGGGAGCGCCGCCTGCAGGCCAAGCAGCGCCGCACCGACGTGAAGAGGATGCGCCGTCGTCCGACCGACTGACCCGCCCCGCCCTCCCGCCCTCCCGCCCTCCCGCCCCCGCGCCCCCATGCCCGACGTTGAGTGTCCAAAACACCCGGACGCTTTTGAAAACCGTCCGGGTGTTTTGGACACTCAACAGGGGTGGGCCGCGGGGAGGGGGCAGCGGGGGGTGGGCCGCGGGGAGGGGGCCGCGGGGAGCGGGCCGGGGGAGGGGGCAGCGCGGCGTGAGCGTTATGACTGAGCGCCGCCCTCGGCCCGGCGGCGGCGCACCTGCTCCTCGAGGTCGGCGAGGCGCATCTCGCGCTCGAGGTCGGCGATCTGTTGCTCGGTGGTGCGGGTCTCGCGAGCAGCGGCCGGCGGGGGAGCGGGGTCGGTGTCCTTCTGCCAGCGCCGCGGGTCGCCGAAGGACATCGGCGTCGCTCGCGTCTCATACTCCCGGCCGAGGGCGAACCACAGGATCGACCCGATCAGCGGCAGCAGCACGATGAAGATGATCCACGCGAATTTCGGCAGGTGCTTCACCTGATCCTCGCGACGGGTGATGGCGTCGATCAGGGCGACCACCATGACGGTGAGGGTCAACAGGGCGAGTACCGGCATGGCATCCACCCTGGCGAAGACTTCCGGCGGCGTCCACCGTCGTTTCGCGAGCGGGCCGAACTCCGGAGGTTGCGCGCGCCCGGCGTCTGCGGGGTGGTCGATCCCCGCGTCTCGCCCGAGCTCGGCTCGCCGCCGCGCGGTGACGACGCCGAACGCCCCCGCCGGAGGGGCAGGGGCGTTCGAGAGGGACTCAGGATGCCGAGCCGGACGGGGTCTTCTTCGGGCGGTGGGCCGTGACCTCGGCCACCGGCTGTCCACCGCGCTGCTGTCCGGGCAGGGGCCGCGAGCGGCGACCGTAGATGACCTCGGACGAATCCAGCAGCCACGGCACGAGCGTGATCGAGACGCCGTGCACGAGCATGAGCTGGTGCGCGAGGCGGCGCGAGCGGCGGTTGTGCAGGATCGACTCCCACCAGTGGCCGACGATGAACTGCGGCAGGTACACCGTGACCACGGCCGAGCCGTTGTTCTCGCGGTACTTCTTGATGAAGGTCGACACCGGCGAGGTGTACGTGCGGTACGGGGAGTCGATGATGACCAGAGGGATGGGCATGTCGTGCTCGGCCCACTCCTTCTGCAGCTTGGCCGCGTCTTCGTCGGTGATGGCGACGTGCACCGCGAGCGTCTTCTGGTGGTTGGCGGCCAGTGCGTAGTCGATCGCCTTCATCACGGGCTTCTGCAGCCGGTTCACCAGCACGATCGCCACGTCTCCTGACGAGCCGAAGTGCACGGTCTCGTCCATGCGGATCTCGTGCTCGACGTCGCGGTAGTAGCGGTTCACGCCGATCATCAGCACCGCGAGGATCGGGATCGCGATGAACACCAGCCATGCGCCGTGCGTGAACTTCGTGATCGTGACGATCAGCAGCACCAGCACGGTCATGGCCGCACCGACGGAGTTGATCCACAGGCCCGAGACGGCGGAGCGACGCTCGATCGCGGCGGACTGCTGCTTCGCCGCCTCGGGAGTGAGCTCCTTCAACCCCCGCAGCACGCGACGCCAGTGTTTGACCATGCCGATCTGGCCGAGCGAGAACGAGACGAAGACACCGATGATGTAGAGCTGGATCAGCGTCGTGAGGTTGGCCTGGTAGACGATGAGCACGCCGATGGCGACGATGCCCAGGATGATCATGCCGTTGGAGTAGACCAGGCGGTCACCGCGGGTGTTGAGGGCCTTGGGGGCGTAGCCGTCGCGCGCGAGCACCGCGCCGAGCAGCGGGAAGCCGTTGAAGGCGGTGTTGGCGGCGAGCAGCAGCACGCACGCCGTGGCGGCTTGGATGATGAAGAACGGGATGCTGTTCATGCCGAAGGTCGCGGCGGCGACCTGGGCCATGAGGCTCGGTTGCGGGTTGTTCGCACAGTCGAAGCCGATGAGGTGGCAGGGGTTCTCGGCGTAGTGCACGCCCGAGATGAGGGCCAGCATCGTCAGGCCCGCGAACAGCACGATGGCGATGCCGCCCATCAGGGTCAGCGTCGTCTGGGCGTTGCGGATCTTCGGCATGCGGAAGGCGGGCACGCCGTTCGACACGGCCTCGACGCCGGTCAAGGCGGAGCAGCCGCTCGAGAACGCGCGCAGCACCAACAGGATCAGCGCCGCTTGCGTCAACGATTCCGCCTGCACGCCGTAGTCGGCGCTCGAGGCGTGCGGCGCGTCTCCGAGCAGTGTGCGCGCGAGGCCCACGACGATCATCACGCCGACCGACCCGATGAACAGGTAGGTCGGGATGGCGAAGACGCTCGACGCCTCGCGCACTCCGCGCAGGTTCACGATCACGATGAGGATGACGAAACCGACGGCGATCTCGACCCGGAACGGGTTCAACTCGGGCAGCGCCGAGATGATGTTGTCGACACCGGATGCCACCGACACGGCGACCGTGAGCACGTAGTCGACCAGGAGCGCCGCGGCCACGATCACGCCCGGCACCTCGCCCAGGTTCTTGCTCGCCACCTCGTAGTCGCCGCCGCCCGAGGGGTAGGCCTTGATGAGCTGCCGGTAGCTCAACACGACCACGACGAGCAGCGTCACCACGGCGACGGCGACCCATGGACTCAGGGTCAGCAGGGCCGTTCCGCCGATGAGCAGGATCATCAGCAGCTCCTGTGGCGCGTATGCCACGGAGGACAGCGCGTCGGAGGCGAAGATCGGCAGCGCCATCTTCTTCGGGAGGAGCTGTTCGTCGAGTTTCTCGGAGGTGAGGGGCTCGCCGATCAGGATGCGTTTCGCGATCGGCGTCTCTTCGCCGTCAACGCGACTTTCGTCAGTCACGGCGCGCGACACTACGCGTACTGGAGGCCATGCGCAATCTGACGCGCACGCTGTTCAATGCATGGTCGCCAGACCGTGACCTGGCGGCGCATTCTCGCAATGCGAGAAACGCTCACTTCGCGGCCCTATTCCCGATGAATTCCGCGACCGCGTCAGCGCCCTCATGATCGTGCGCGGTCACCGTGACGACGGCGTCGCCGGCGAAGACGACGAGCTGCCCGTGGGCGCCGTGCAGGCGCCAGGCGTCGCCCGGTCCGTCCCACCCGGCGAGGGCGTAGCGACGGTACCCGGCGCCGGGGCTGCCGGTATCGATCCACCCCGAGTGCATGGCATCCACGATCCCCTCCGAGACCACCCGATGGCCGTCGATGACGCCGCCGTCGCGGATGAGCAGACCGAGACGCGCCAGCTCGGCGGTGCGCAGCTCGAGGCCCTCGCCGCCGAGGACGCGACCGTTCGGGCAGCGGCGCCACGACACATCGGTCCATCCCATCGGGGCGAACAGGCGCGGGCGCAGGAAGTCCTCGATGTCGCCGGTCCGCTGCGACAACGCGGCCATCGCCGTGTAGGTGCTGGCGTTCGAGTATTGGAACACCCGGCCGCTCGAGGGGCGAGACAAGAACTCCGCGGCGAGATCGGGCCAGTCGGTCATCATCGTCTCGGACCACGGCAGATCGATGCCGCTCGACATCGAGAGCAGGTCGCGCAGCGTCACCTCGGTCGCCGCGGGCAGCATCGAGCGAACCGGGTCGTCGAGCGACACGATTCCCTCGTCGGCGGCGATTCCGGCCGCCAGCACCGCGACGGCCTTCGCGACGGAGTGGATCTCCTCCCGCACATCCGGCGTCCACCGGTGCATCGCGACGTCGTCGCCCACGCGCACCTGCACGCCGTGCGCGGCGAAGCCGGTGTCGTCGATACGAGCGACGAGCGCGTCTCGAAGGGCGGCGGCGCGGGTCATGCGCCCAGGCTACGGGCCCGAGCGATTCTGCCTAGGCTCTCGGGGTGGACAACATCGTGGGCTCGGGCGTTCTCGCTGTCGTCGCGGGTGCCGTGGTCGCGATCCTCGCCTTCGTGCCGTTCGTCGCGGTCAGTTATCGGCGTCGCGGTCGGCTCACGGTGTGGCGCTCGCTCCTGTGGGCGGGGGCGGCCGTGTACTTCTGGGCGATCTGGACGTACACGCTCATCCCCCTGCCCGACTCCGAGGTCTACCGCTGCGCGGGTGTGAACCTGCACCCCTTCGTGTTCGTCGACGAGATCCGCGCGGCCGTCGCCGCCTCGGGCCGGTACCTGACCGACCCCGTCGTTCTGCAGGTGGCGCTGAACGTGCTGCTGTTCGCCCCGCTCGGCTTCTTCTTACGGGTGCTCGGGGGTCGCGGCATCCTGATCGCGGGTCTCGTCGGCTTCGCGACCTCGGGGATCATCGAGACGACGCAGCTGACGGGCGTCTGGGGTCTGTTCCCCTGTGCCTACCGCGTCTTCGATGTCGACGATCTCATCTCGAACACCAGCGGCGCTCTGATCGGGTCGCTCCTCGCGTTCGTCGTCCCGGCGCAGCACCGGGGTGTGGAGAGAGCTGCGGATGCCGACACCCCGCGCCCCGTGACGCGTCGCCGCCGTCTGCTGGGACTTGTGTGCGACGTCGTGGGCGTCTGGCTGGTGGGCTTCGCCGTGGCCGTGGTGGTGCAGGCCGTGCTCGTGCTGCTCGTCGGTGGGAGGTCGTCGTTCTCGACCGACCAGGTCGCCTCGCTCGCGGGGACGATCGCTTCGGCGGGGCTCTGGCTCGGGGTGGTGCTGGCGACCGGCCGCTCGATCGGCGACCTCGCCACGCGGGTGCGCTTCACGAACGGCGTGCTGCCCGCGTGGGTGGCGCGCCCCTTGCGTTTCGCGACCGGGGCCGGGGCGTATGCGATCCTCGCGGCGCTGCCCGCACCGTGGTCGCTGCTGGCCTTCCTTCTGGCGTCGACGACCGCGGCGCTTCTGCTGGTGTGGCCCGATGGTCGCGGCCTCACCGGGTGGATCGGCCAGCGCCGCTTGGTCGACGACCGTGCGGGAGTGGTGAGTCCCTCGGTCGACCGGGGCCTACGGGTGCGATGACAAGGTTTGCCACCGCGGGTATCCCTCTCGCAGGGCCACGATGAACATCTCGCTCCCCGACGAACTGCGGCGGTTCGCCGACCACCAGGTCGCCTCGCACCTCTACTCCTCGAGCTGCGGATACGTGCGCGAACTCATCCGACGCGATCGTGAAAACGTGCGTCTCCGGCAAGCCGTTCTCGACGGCATCCGCTTGGGCGACGGCTCTGAGATGGACGCCACGTACTTCTACAATCTGCGGGTGCGTGCCACCGGAGCCCCATGACGCGTAGGGTCGGGCCCTCGAACGCCGCGGCCGACGACCTCATCAGCGCCATCGAGGTCTATCGGAAGACCGCCGATGCGGAGACCGCCGCGCGGTTCATCGATGCGGTCCCGCAGTGCACCCGCCGCATCGCCATCTTCCCCTCGACGGGATCGTTGAGGGTAGAGGTCCTCACCGGGATTCCGGGACTTCGCAGCCTAGCTGTCGAGAAGTTTCCGTACCAGATCCTCTCCACGGCCGACGACGATGTCGTCCGCGTCCACCGCGTGCTGCGCGCGCGCCGCGACGTAGAGGGCGATTTCGTCGACTGACGCGCCGTCACCCCGCGCCGAATTCCTCGGCCGGCACGCCCAGGAGGACCGGCGGGCGCACCGCTCCACCGACACGCCGGATCGTTCACGTCGCTCAGCTCTTGGTGTTCGCGCGGGGCAGGTCCGACTTCACGAGGTTGATACCGATCGAGCTGAGCTTGAGATCCTCCGAGCTGCCGCTGCTCAGGTAGCCAGCAACGCGAGACTTCGATGCGCCATTGGCGGCATTGGTGGGAAGCCGCCAGTCCGCCACCATGAAGCAGCTCATGACCTGCGCGACCGTAGCAGTCTCGAGTTCAGCCACCCTCAGGATCCAGTAGACGGCGACCGCGTAACGCTCGTCGTTGGTGCCCGGTGCCTTCTCCGCAGCGAACTCCTTGAAGGACGTCTTGCCCTCCGGGAACAGATCGATCTCGAGATCGTTGGAGGCGGACTTGCCGGACTTCGAGCCGTTCTTACGCGCGCGCCGGCTTGAGGTCGAACCCGCCTCGGTCGCTGCAGGCGCGGAGGCAGTCGAGAAGGAGCCGTTGACTTCCGGCTGGTGAATGGGAGCCGGCGGCGCTACGGGAGCAAGCGATGCGTTCCCGATCAGGTACTGAAAGGCGGTGGTCTGCAGCTGCTTGGGCAGGGCGTTGACCACGTCAGATGCCCGCTTCACGCGGTCGAGGCGCGTGTCGAACTCCTTGTCGTCCATCTTCGGATCCTCCATTTGCTGGTTCGGTTATGACTTTGAGAGGGAGTGGATGAGCTTCTCTGCCGCTTCAACTCCGGGCGGGAGAAGCCGGATGACCTTGGTCGTCTCGTCGAAATCGACAAGCTTGTCCTTATGCATCGGACGGAGCACGGCCTTCCGTAGGTCGTTAGGCCGCTTGTGCTCCAACCAGGAGACGAGCTCGGTCTCAGCCGCCTCGGTGACACCTGCGAGCAGAATCAGTACCTGCTGCTTGAGCGTGAGGCCTGTGCGGAGGACCCGACGCTTCTCGCCCCACTTCCACACCAGGCTGATCTCACGCTCTACGAGCGCTTCGACAACCTCGCTGGCCTGATCGGTGGTCAGTCCGTGCAGGAGGCGGACGAGTTCAGCCGTGAGCCACTTACTCATGTACAGGACCGCGGTGGCATCCATCTGGTTCGGATTGACGTCGCCGCCAGCGTGCCCGACTCCGCGGTTGTTGCGGATTTCGTAGAGCGCGACGATCATCCGCGGAATCTGGATGCGGGGTGACCGCGGAGCCTTGGGGTAGGTCTTCTCAAGAGCGAGACATGCCGCGGGCATGTTCTGAGGCTTGCTAGCGCGGACGGGGTAGGTGCCCGACAGATACCCCTCGACGATCGAGTAAACCGACTCGCAGAGCTTGCCTCCGTTGAGTTCGGCGGGCTCCCACCGATGCTCGGCGTAGTTCGTCACGATCTCCGCGTATGCGTCCAGCAAGTCTTGCGCGAGCGTAGGCGGGAGGGCCGCGAACGCGGTCTTCGGGTCAAGCGACATCGCCGGTTGCCAGCATCGCCTCGACGGCCTTCACGCCCGCGGTCGTGAGTTTGTAGGTCTTGCGAGCTTGGCGAGCCTTGCCGGTCTTGCCGGTCTGCATTACCAGCGCCGGCTTCTGCGCCTCGGCGGACCCCAGGGCGTCGGTGATGTTCGGGATGCCCTGACCCATGTTTTTGAGCGCGGCGTTCAGGGTGAACGACTGGAAGGTGCCGCCACCCTGTACGACCTGAAACCAGTACGCGGCAAGCAGTGCCTTCTGGGTATTGGTCTTTGCCACACCGGACTCGAACAGTTCCTCGATCGAGTTATAGGCGCGGCTTGTCGCTTCCGGCGGACCCGCGACCGCAGTATCGTCGAAGACAGGAGTCGAAACATAACCGATCTTGATATCACGCACCGCGAATCGATCAGCGGCCCAGCGCAGCACACGGGCTTGTTGATCGGCCTCGAGGCGCGAAAGGGCGACTGATATAGCGCCCATCGCGGTGATTTCCAGATCGGCATCGTCGGTGCTCATGGTTCCCTCCCGGGTCTCAGGTTGAGGGGACCGTAGCACATGTTCGTGCATCAAAACCACCGATGTAAGCGAAATTTTTCTAGCCACCCTCTCGGCGTACTGAGCAAAATGGGCCCAGGTCCCACGTTAGACCTGGAAAAACAGGTCTAAACGAGAGAAGCCTTCTTAATCTCAAAACTAGTCTTTAGCTCATGTTCATCGATCTCGATCGCATCAAGTTGGTTATGAGGGGCCAAAATACCTGTGGATTCGCTGCCTGGAGCATCGACGAGGCGTCGATTTGGGTCCGTATTGCTCGAAAAACGGGGAAGTAAACATGCGTGCTTCATGATGTTGTTCACTACGTCTACGCCAACTTCCCCGCGCTGGAGCGGTGAGAACGGCAATCAGGATGTCCTTGCAGCTATCACGCAGGGCGCATGACCGGACAGAGAATCCAGCGGGCGTGCACCGCCGCGACGCGTGCAGGGTGGTGCACCCGTCGCCGGGCCCGCGGTAGGACTAGACCCCGGCCGGAACTGGGGTCGCGCCCTGCACACAACAGATGACGGGAACCACCCGGCGGGGAGCCGACCCGATCCTCTCGTCTTTCGAGAACAACCCGAACAGCCAGGCTGACGTGCGACGCGCACTCGACCCGCTCGCCGCCCTCGCCCGCGAACTGAACATCGCCGTCGTGCTGGTCATGCACTTCAAGAAGGGTCACGTCGTCGCCGGAGAATAGGTGTTCGGATCACATGTCTGTCGTGACACCCTCCGCTCGCTGCTGGTCATGGCGATCGATGAGGAGCCGCAGTACCAGGTCGTCACCATCGACAAGTCGAACTACTCGAACGCCCGTGACAAGTCGATGCTGTTCGAGGTGGCCGGCGCGGTCGTACGCGGCCGGGGCGCGAAGGGTCAGACCCGCAACCGGCTGGCGTCCAAGGCTGAATACATCGGCGAGTCGCCCAAGAGCGTGCAGGACCTCCTCGAGGCCAAGAACGCGAAGCGTCGACCCCGGCGCGGTGCCCGACGTCGAGCTGCTCGTCGACGCCGGGCAGGACGCGTAGGAGGCGCTGCGCGCGGGATCCGGCGCGTAGGACCGCGGCGGCCGGGCGCAACGGGGGTGCGCAACGCCGGGGCGTAACGGCGGACTTCTCGGCCGACACGCCGCGATCGGCGGCCGATGCGCGGCGCGCCGCAGAAAATGCCCGCAGTTGTGCCCGAACCGAGCCCGCGGCTTTCCCCGACCCGGGCCCGCGGTCGGGCTCGGACCGCGCCCGGACCGCGCCCGCGGACCTGCCCACACCGAGCCCTGTGTCTCGACGCCGCGACAACCTCCGCTGCCGCGCCCGGCCCCGCCGTCGCCGCCGCCTAGGCTTGACCCGGAGGATTCGATGTCGTCGAGAGCAGGGCGCGCGCAGCGGGCGGGGCGCGGCATGGCCGCAGCCGCCGTCGCGACGTTCGTGGCGACCCTGTCGCACGCGGCGGTCTCGGCCGAGCGGCCCCCGTTCGTCAACATCGTGCTGGCCCTGTGCCTCGCCGCGCCCCTGTGCGTGATGCTCGCGGGCCGCGCGATGTCGTGGACGCGCCTCTCGCTCGCGGTCGTCCTCAGCCAGGCGCTCTTCCATGCGTTGCTCGTGCTCGACCTGCAGGGCGGATTCGTGCCGGCCGGTCACCACGCCACGACCTCGCTGTTCAGCGCCGCCGGCGGTCACAGTGCCTCGGCCCACGCGTCGGAGTCTCCGTGGATGTGGGCGGCGCACGCCGTCGCCGCTCTCGTGACGGTCGTCGCGCTCGGCCGGGGGGAACGCGCGGTGCAGGTCATCGCGCGGTTCTTCGTCGCGGTGCTCTCGGTGCTGCGGCCGTTCCGGGGGCTCTCCCCGCGGACGGATGCCGTGCTCTCGGCGCCCGCGCCGCTGCTGCTGACGACGGCGATGACCGTGCTGTCGTCGATGAGGCACCGGGGCCCGCCGCTCGCGGTCTGACTCCACCCCTCATCCTTCGCGCGTATCCAACGCCTCTTCGGCGTGCGCACTTCGCAGAAAGCAGCACCATGTCTCGAAAGACCACTCTTCGCCGTGCCCTCGTCGGCCTCGCCGCCGGCGCGGCCCTGGCGATCGCCGTTCCGCTCGCGGCCTCGGCCCACGTCACCGTCAACCCCAACACGGCGACCCCCGGCAGCTACGCCACGGTCAACTTCCGCGTCCCCACCGAGTCCAAGACGGCATCCACCGTCAAGCTCGAGGTCACGCTGCCGACCGATACTCCGCTGACCTCGGTGCTCGTCGAGCCCGTCCCGGGCTGGACCGCCTCCGTCGAGAAGGGGGCGCTGCCCGCTCCCGTCGAGGTCGACGGCAACACCATCTCGGACGGCCCGCTCAAGATCGTCTGGCAGGCCGACCCCGGCGTGGGTATCGGACAGGATCAGTTCCAGATCTTCTCGGCGGTGCTCGGACCGATCCCCGACACCGGGCACCTCGTGCTCCCCGCCGTGCAGACCTACTCCGACGGCTCGGTCGTCGACTGGACGAACACCCCCGAGCAGGTCGCGGCTGACGACACGCTCGAGCCCGCCCCGGTGCTCTACATCAACGACACCCCGCCCGCGAGCGGGCACGGCGGACACAGCGGCCACGGCAGCGCTTCGGCCGCGCCGACGATGGACGACCACTCGATGGAGGCCTCGTCCCAGACCGGCGACTCCTCGGGCCTGTCGTTGGGCCTCAGCATCGCGGCTCTCGTGATCGCGGTCGCCGGCGCCCTGCTCGGCGCCTTCGCGGTGTCGCGTCGCCCGAAGCGCAGCTGAGCATGGGCTCCCGGAACGCTCTGCGCCGGGCCCTGGTCGGGGCGGTGGTCGTCGCTGCGGCGATGACCACCGCCCTCGGCGGGGAGACGGCGGCCTCGGCCCACGACAGTCTCGTCTCGTCGACGCCCGCGGAGGGCGAGAGCGTCTCGTCGCTGTCGGAGGTCACACTCGGTTTCAGCGCCAACCTGCTCGGCTACGACGGCGGCAACATCGTCATCGTGGTCGGCCCCGACGGCAAGCACTACGAGAGCGAGTGCGTGGCTCTCGCCGGCCCCACCCTGACCCTCCCGGTCGCCCTGGGGGCACCCGGCGCGTACACGGTGGAGTGGCGCGCGGTCTCGTCCGACGGACACCCCGTCTCGGGCGAGATCCCGTTCACGTACACCGGCGAGAGCACCTCGGCCGGAGCGGATTCCTCGCCGTGCGCGAGCGCCCAGGGCGCGGCTCCCGCCGAGACCCCGGTGGCAGCGCCCTCGACCTCGGGCGGCGTGTCCGGCCTGACGGTGGGCCTGCTGATCGGCGGCGGAGCGATCGTACTGGTCGGTGTGATCGTCGTCGTGATCCTCAGCCGTCGCCCGCGCGAGGGTCGGGAGCCGTCCGACACGGAGTGATTCCGGATGCCACGACCCGGCGCGTCCGCCCCACCCTCCCTTTCGCGGAGTCCGGGCCGGGCACGCCGGGTTTCGGCATCCGGAGGCGGGGTGTGGACCGCCGAGTCCACGGGACGACCGTTGCTCGCGCCTCGCGACGGGCTTACAGGCTCCCGCCGGGCACCGAGAACGTGTCGCAGGCGTTGACGCCGCCCTGGCGGCCTTCGTCGAACCAGCGCGTGCGCTGCTCGCTCGAGCCGTGCGTGAAGCTGTCGGGGTTGGAGATCTGGCCCGCTTCGGCCTGGATGTGGTCATCGCCGACGGCCGAAGCGGCGGACAGGGCGTCGAGGATCTGCTGGTCGGTGGGCGGCTGCAGGTACGGGGTGCCGTTCTCGTCCACCTGCTCGCTCGCCGCGGCAACCCAGGCGCCCGCGTAGCAATCGGCCTGCAGCTCAGTGCGCACGCCGTTGCTGTCGGCGCCCGTGCCGTTGTTCGGGTGCTGCTGCATCACGCCGGTGAGGTTCTGCACGTGGTGGCCGTACTCGTGGGCGAGCACGTAGAGCTGAGCGAGGGGTCCCGCTGTGGTGTCGTACTGCTCTCGCAGGATCGAGAAGAAGGTCGGATCGACGAACACCGTCTCGTCCGGCGGGCAGTAGAACGGACCGGTCGCGTTCGAGGCGGTACCGCACGAGCTCCCCGTCTGTCCGTCGACGATGACCAACTGCGGTTTGCGGTACCCGTCGAGGCGCTCGGCCCAGAACTGGTCGATGTCGAGCGAGGCCGCAGCGAGACGACAGGACTCGTTTTCGTTTGCATCCTGACCCGTCTCGCAGCTCGCGATCCGCTCTCCGCCGCTGCCGGGGGCCGCAGCGCCCCCGCCCGAGCCGAGCAGGCCCGTCAGGTCGGTGCCGGTGAACATCGAGATGAGCAGCACCACCACCGCGCCGAGGCCCACGGCCCCGCCGCCGACGGCCGCCACGGTTCCGCCCCGGCGCTTGGCCGAGTTGCCGCCCACGCGGGCATTGTCGTTGAACGTCACGGCCGTCAGGCTACGCGCGGCGGCGGCGTGCTCGGAGGGGCTGGACTTCCGGCGAGCGAATCGTCGAGCCGTGTGCCCGAAAGCCCGTGTAAGTCCGTTTTGCCCCGTTTCGCTCCATATCATACAGTTTGAAGTGTCATCCGTGAGCGCGCGAGGCGCGGAGCCAGGCGCAGGTCTTGCCCCTCTGGCCGACAGCGATTCCGCGCGAGCGCTATTCCCGCGAACCAGAAAGGCCCCATGCGTTACAACCCATCACGGCCCCGTCTCCTTGGCGCAGTAGCAGCCGTGCTGCTGGTGATCGGCGGACCCGCCGCTGCCGCATCGGCTGCCCCCAACTCGTCGCATTGGCCTGACCAGATCTCGATCCCCGACGCCTACGGGATGGCATTCAGTCAGGACGGTTCGACGCTGTACGTCGCGCAGCGCGAGGTCGGTGTGGCCGCGGCGTCGTCGTCGGGCGATGTGTACCAGATCATCAAATCGTCGGACGACTTCATGGCCGTCGCCACCGAGGCGAATGGCGACCTTCTCCTCACCCTCGACAGCGACCCCAACATTTACCGCGTCAACATGACGGAGCTAAACCGAAATCCCGAGGCGGGCAAGGGCCCGATGTGGAAGTTGCTGCTGGCCGACGTCGTCTATACCTCCACTTCCAGCTCCTCTCTCAACTCGCTTGCGGCGGCGCCCGACGGCACGATCTATTACTCGACATCTCAGGACAACCAGATCAACGTCCTCCGCGACGGCGTTTCGACGCCCTTGCTCACCTCATCGGCAGGCTCGCCGTTCAACGGCTTCTCGCTGCTCTCCGACGGCGGGTTGGGCGCGCTGGACCGAGACGGAGTCATCTACGAGGTCTCTGCGGCGCAACTCGCCTCGGGCTCGGTTGAGCCCTCCGCCCTCAAGATCCTCACGACGGGTGTGAGCGACTACGGCTTCGCCGCTTTCGACGGCGACACGTTCTACGACGTCTCAGGCACGAAACGGACCTTCCAAGGCGCCCCTGCCGACGTCCCCGATGCGCCGACCGGACTCACGGCGACGACGGGTGATGGCGAGGTCACGCTGCGCTGGAAGGCCCCCGAGAACGACGGCGGCGCGGACGTGACCGAGTACACGGTCCTCGCTTACAACCGCAGCGATGACGAATTCGAGCGTGTCGCGTCGACGACGACTACCACCGCGAGGGTAACGGGGCTCAAGAACGGAACCCCTACCCAGTTCGTCGTCAGAGCCTCGAACAGAGTCGGTAAGAGCGACTTCTCCGGCAGCCTCACCGCAACCCCGTTCGCGCTGGACGTGGTTTACACGACCGGCGGGGCGACCCTCGCATCGGACGGCACGGTCGAAGCGGGGTACTCCGTGACCGCGACCGGGAGCGCCCTGCCGCCCGGCGCAGCCCTGAGTCTCGTGCTGCACTCTACTCCGGTCACCCTCGCCACCGGGGTGGTCGGCAGCGGTGGCACGTTCACGCTCACCGGCACCGTCCCCTCGGACACGGTCGCGGGAGCACACACTCTCATCCTGACGGTCGCGCCCGCGGGAGATGACGCCCGCTCGGTGGAACAGCCCATCACCGTCATCAACGCGACCCAGACTCCCTCGCAAACGGTGAACCCGTCCCAGGGCACGTCGTCGGCAACACCGGATACGCCACCCTCCGCTGTCAGCCCGGCGAGTGCCGCGGGGCGCCTCGCGGCCACGGGAACGGATGACCCGGAGCCGGCGCTCGCCGCCGCTGCGTTCCTTGTCGCCCTGGGCATCGCGTTCTCCGTCCTCGGCCGCGTGCGCGAGCGCCGCGCCTGAGGGTCGGCGACAGAAAAAACGCCCACCGCGAGACGGCACCCCCCGGGGGGGTGCCGTCTCGTCGTCTCTCACCTCCCTTCGGATCGGTCCGGCGAAGCCGGCCCGCTCCGGAGGTCGAAGCGCGTTCAGCCCAGGAACTCCCGCGCCGCGACCACCAGGTTTTCGACGCCGCGGTCGATCGTCGGCTGCATGACCGGCGCGAAGTGCGGGGAGTGGTTTGTCGGGATGTCGCGCTCGATGGTGCCGCCCGCGAACGCTTTCTGGAACGTCTCGGGGTCGACACCGCCCCAGAACCAGAACACCAGCGGAGCGCCCGACTCGCGGGCGAACCACGACACGTCCTCGCTGCCGGTGAACATGCCGGGGTCGACGACCGAGCCCTCGCCGAACGAGCGCCGGAATGCCGCGGTGAGGCGGGCCGTGGCATCCGCGTCGTTGATGGTCGGCGGCAGGGTGTGGTCGGTGGTGATGGTCGGAGTCTGCTCGGCGCCCGAAGCGTCGGCCTCGGCGCGGATGATGCGCTCGACCTTGGTCATGACGCGCTCGCGCGCGGCGTCGTCGGGGTAGCGCAGGCTGAGCTCGAGCTTGGCCTCGGCGGGGATGATGTTGTTCTTCAGGCCCGCGTGGATCGAGCCGACGGTGACCACGGCGACGTCGCGGGGGTCGACCTCGCGCGAGACGACGGTCTGCAGACGCATGACGGTGGCGGCGGCCATGACGACCGGGTCGATCGTCGAGTGCGGGCGCGAGCCGTGACCGCCGCGGCCGTGCAGCACCACGGTGAGGCCGTCGGATGCCGCCATCTGGGTGCCCGGGCGCACGCCGATCATTCCGGTGGGGAGGGGGGTGACGTGTTGGCCGAGCACGATGTCGGGCTTCGGGTACCGGTCGAGGACGCCGTCCGCGATCATCGCCTTCGAGCCCGCGCCGTATTCTTCGGCCGGCTGGAAGACGGCGACGACCGTTCCCGACCACTCCTCGCGCGTGGCGACGAGGCGCTCGAGGGCTCCGACCAGCGCGGTGACGTGCATGTCGTGGCCGCACGCGTGCATGACGGGGACGGAGTTGCCCGCCGGGTCGGTGCCTCGAGCGGTGCTGGCGTAGGCGAGACCGGTCTGCTCCTCGACGGGCAGGCCGTCCATGTCGGCGCGCAGCCACACGACCGGACCGTCGCCGTTGACGATGCTCGTGACGAGGCCGGTGCGGCCCACGCCCTCTTCGACCTCGAGCCCCAGGTCCGCGAGATGCCGGGCGATGACACCCGCCGTCCGCGTCTCTTGGAACGACAGCTCCGGGTGGGCGTGCAGGTCGGTGTAGAGGCTTTCGAGGTCGACGCTCATGCCACCGAGCCTAGTTCTCCGCGCCCGCGCGCGGTCAGGCGCCTCTCTGTCGAGTGTCCAAGAAACGCCGTACCGAGCGGCGCGGCGACGGCGTGTCGTGGACAGTCGACGAGAGAGCGGCGGCGGGCCACCGCACCGCTACCGGATGCCGGGGACACCCGCAACCCATCCGCTCCGGTCAGGTTGAGCGGCGACGCTTTCGCCATGACCACCACACACTTCGACTACCTCATCGTCGGCGGCGGAATGGTCGCCGACACCGCCGCCCGTGGAATCCGCGAGATCGACGCCGACGGCTCCATCGGCATCCTGAGCGACGACATCGATGAGCCCTACACGCGCCCCGCTCTGAGCAAGAAGCTGTGGACCGATGAGGAGTTCACGTGGGACAAGGTGCCTCTCGGCACCTCCGGCGACACCGGAGCCGACATCCGGCTGCAGACGCGCGCCACGGCGATCCGCCCGGACGAGCACGAAGTGGATGCCGACAACCAGACGTTCTCGTACGGCAAGCTCCTCATCGCCACGGGCGGGAAGCCCGTGCCCCTTCCCCTCGAGGACCGATCGAACGGCGAGCGGGCCCTCAGCTTCCGCACCGCCGAGGACTATCGCCGGCTGCGGGCGCTCGCGAAGGACGTCGACCGTATCGCCGTCGTCGGCGGCGGCTACATCGGGTCGGAGCTCGCCGCCGCCCTCGTGCAGAACGGGGTCGACACCGTCCTGATCCACACCGGATCGGTGCTCGGCGACGCGGTGTTCCCGGCCGGGCTCGCCGAGCGGTTCGAGAAGCTCTTCCGTGATGCCGGCGTCGAGATCGTCGCGGGCTCCAAGGTCACGCAGGGAGAAGCGGATGCCGGCGGCGTGCGGCTGTCTCTCGAGAACGGCGACGAGGTGCGCGCGGATGCCGTCGTGAGCGGCCTCGGCATCGAGGTGGCCGCGGACCTGGCGGAGCAGGCCGGCCTGACGGTGGACGACGGCGTTCACGTGGACGCGCAGCTGCGCGCGTCGGTCGACGACGTCTACGCCGCGGGCGACGTCGCCAGCTACCCCGACCGTCTGCTCGGGCGCCGCCGCGTCGAGCACGTCGACAACGCGAACGAGCAGGGCAGGGCCGCCGGCCGCAACCTCGCTGGCGCCGCCGAGGCCTACACGCACACGCCGTACTACTACTCGGCGGTCTTCGGCATCCGGTACGAGGCGGTCGGCACGCTCGACTCCTCGCTCGAGACGGTCGAGGACTGGCTCGACGCCGAGCGCGGGGTCGTCTACTACCTCGACGACGAACGCGTCGTGGGCGTGCTGCTGTGGAACGTCGAGGAGTCTCGGGATGCCGCCCGCTCGGTGCTCGCGGAGGCAGACACCCTGACGCGGGACGACCTCGTCGGCCGCATCCGCTGAGAAGCGGGGGCGTGACGGCGAGCGGTCTCGCGCCCCCGGCATTCGGCTCGGATCCGGTCGTGGGGGAGAGCGCCGCGGGACTAACCTGGACGCGCGCTGACAGTTCTCGGCGCGCGAACCCCCCCCAGGAGCACCTGATGGCTACCGCCGAACTACGACTGTCCGTCCCCCTCGACTCCGCGCGCGACGCGGTCGGCTACGCGCTCGCCGAGCAGGGCTTCACGGCGCAGCCCACGGCATCCGGATCCCTCGACGTCTCGCGCGGGAGCATGGGCACCACACTCGTGGCCGGGGCCTTCGCCGGGCAGGACATGCACGTCCGTTTCGACGTGCACTTCTCCGAGATCCCCGAGGGCACTCTCGCAGCGTTCGAGCACTCCACCATGGGCGGTTTCTTCAAGGGCGGGGCGATCGGCGCGGCCAAGGTCGGCGATGTCGTGCGCGAAGCAGCTCACCGCACGGGCGCTCGGCTCGCTCAGCAGGGTGTGCTCGTCGGCGGGCCCCAGGGCGTTCCGGCTTCACCGACCGATGCGGGCGCCGCGCAGCAGCCGGCCGCGACCGGCGACACATGGGCACCCCCGGTGCCGCCCGCGCCTGCCGGGTACCCCGGCGTCGTGTCTGCTGCTGCCTCGGCCGACGCAGGGACCACCGCCCCCGCGTACGGCGCGGCGACGGGGGACGCCCAGACCGGCGTGCCGGCGTACGGCGCGCCTTTCCCCGGCACCGCGCCTGCCGCTTCGAGTCGCACCAACGGTATCTCGATCCTCGCGATCGTCCTCGGTTTCGTCTTCCCCCTCGGGGGCATCATCGCCGGCGCCGTCGCTCTCGCCCAGATCAAGCGCACGGGCGAGAAGGGCCGCGGCCTCGCCATCACCGGCATCGTCGCGGGGGCGGTCATCGGGGTCCTCGCGATCCTCGCCGTCGTCGGACTGCTGATCTTCTCGTTCACGGTCGGGTCGAAGGCATCCTCCGCGGACCCCTTCGATGTTCCGACGTTCCCGCAGGACGGCGGCGTGACCGTGGGCCCGAGTGAGACGGCTCCCGGAGGTGATGGCACGTACACCCTGCCCGTCGGGGTCTGCCTCGACGACGTCCCGAGCGGATTCATCAGTTCGTCGAACATCGTCGAGTGCGCGGCCGCGCACACCTACGAGGTCTTCAGCAGCTTCGTCCTCCCAGAGGGAGCCTTCCCCGGCGACGACGCCATTGCCTCGGCGGCGCAGCAGGGGTGCGACGCCGCTTTCCCGTCGTTCGTCGGCATCGCCTACGAGCAGTCCGCGCTGAACTACCAGTACGTCGCCCCTACCGAGGGAACCTGGTCCGACGGGGACCGCGAGATCTCGTGCTTGCTCTACGATCCCGCCGTCGAGGAGACGACCGGGTCGCTGGCGGGGTCGGCGCGCTGACGACGGACCTCGACGGCGGGTCCGTGCGACGCCTGCTTCCTCCGCCGGGCGGTCGAGGAGGTCGTCGAGCGATCCGCTCCGGTGGCTGACAGCGCCTCGCACGCTCCGCGCGTACGAGCCGTCGTCCGGAGGGCGCGGAGGCTGCTGGCCCGAGAACGCAACGGACGCTTCGTGAATCCGCACGTGCGATACATTCGGGCCGTCGCGCAGAACGTGGGGGCATGCGATGGATGCTGCGAAAGGCCCGTCGGCGTGGGCACGGTTCTGGAACGCCGGGCACTGGTGGAAGGCCGTGGTCCTCGCCGTCGTCTACTTCGTGCTCTACCAGGCCCTGTCACTGGCCATGGTGCCATTCGTATCGCTCGCGGGTGAGCCGGGGAGCGCGTCGTACGTCCTCATCTTCTTCACCGTCCCGATCCTGCTCGGCGGCCTCCTCCTGGTCGCCTTCGGGGCGTCCGTGGGGTGGCTCAGAAGCCTCTTCGCACGGCAATCGCTCGGCGGCCGCGGGTGGATGTGGATCGCCATCGTCGTCGTCCTGCTGTTCAACGTCCTGCACCTGCTGAGCATCGACTACGGCACCGCAGGTATCGAGTACGTCCTCACCTGGCTGCTCACCGGATTGTTCATCGGCTTCGCGGAAGAGGTGCTGACCCGCGGTTACGTCGTGAAGATCATGCGTGAGGCTGGGCACCGTGAGATCGCTGTCGCCCTCGTCTCAGCCGGCACTTTCGCCTTGCTGCACGCCGGGAACCTCCTCGGGGGGCAGTCCCTGTTGGCCACGGGCATTCAGCTCGTCTACACCTTCTTCTTCGGCATCCTCATGTATCTCGCGATGCGCGTCACGCGCACGCTTCTCGCCCCGGTCCTGCTGCATGCCAGCACCGATCCGAGCATCTTCATGCACGCGCAGTACCCCGCCGACGGCGCCATCGGCGCCGTCGCCAACCTCGGCAACTTCGCGGTGATCATCGTCGGCGCGGTCCTGGTCTTCTTCATCCGAGGACGCATCGCGCAGGGGGCTCGGAGCACGTCCTGAGGATCGGGGCATCCCACCTGCGCGGATAGTCGGCGCGTCGCCGCTTACGACGATGCCCGTCGTGAACGTGCGACACGAAACGCATGATCGGGCCGGCCCCCTTCCGCTCGGTGCCGGTTTGCGGTTCGCTTAGCGCCCCAGGCGGTGCCGACGTCGAGCTCGGAACAACGCCGTCATCCCAGAGAGGAGATCAGCCCGAGGCTGCTCCGCACCGATGCGGAGCGTCCGAGTCCGCTACCGGAGGTTGAAAGATGACTGCTGATTACCCCACCGTCACCCCAGAGCAGTTCGAATCCGCCTGCGAGCGCGCGACCGAAGCGCTCGCACTGTACATCGACGCGCGCGACCGAGCTCGGCTCGCCGAGCAGGAACTGGCGGAGTTGAAGCTGCGCAACGCCGCCGCCCGCGCCGTCGACCTGCGCGAGCAATGGCAAGAGGCGGAAGCGCAGGTGGATGCATTGCGGTGCGACGTCGACGGCGACAGCTCGGTCTCCTGCAGGGCCAGAGTCGGTCACACGGGAGAACACGATCATCCGACCGAGTCGCGTCCGATCCGGCTCGTCGGGTGAGACGGTCGGCGACGCGCCGGCGCGGACGAGACTCCGCATCACGCTGAGTGGGGCCGTCCGGGTGAACGCGGAGGCGATCCGTCAGTTGTCGGTCGCGTCGTCCGACTTCTTCTCGCGTGCCTCGGAGAGCGCTTGATCATTCCATGCCTGCTGCTGTTCTATGAGGCGGCGAGTCTGCTCGTTCACGTGTCGTCCCGCGCGACGGTCCCTGGTCGCGTCCTCGACCACGCGCCGCGCGACATCGGAGAGCTTCTGCTGACTGTTTCTCGCGCGCTCTCGGAGCAGTGAGAATGCGGCATCCATATCGATGCCGTGAACGTGGGACAGAATCCCCTTCGCCTGCTCGATGACCACGCGACTGTTGAGGGCGTATTGCAACTGCTGCCGGGCGAGATCCGCCTCCCGGAATGCGCGCTCGTGCAGGATTCCGATGGTCGCGATATCGGCGAGGCCGCGAGCGGCCAACGCATCATCGGCCGTCAACGCGTCCGGCTGGTCGCCGAAGAGATTCAGAGAGCCGATGACGTCCTCACGCAGGCGCAGGGGGATGGCGTGCATCCACCGGTATCCGAGCTCCCCGGCGGCACCTGCGAACCTCGGCCAGCGTTCACGTATCCCGGCGATATCGCTGACGGTGACGGGCTCTCCCAGACGGTACGCGTCCAGACAGGGCCCTTCATCCTCGCTCAGCTGGAGGAGGCTGATCAGCTGGCTGCGTTCGCTGGTGGAGGCGACCACTTCGAGGGTCCCATCGGCATCCGGGATGAGGATGCCGACGCCTGCCACATCGAGGGTGCGAGCGCACCGGATCACGAGCCGGTGCAGAAGATCCACGACGTCATAGCCGGTGACCATCGTGTCAGCGAGTTCGACGAACGTCTCGACCAGCTCTTTCTCTCGCGATACATCCGTCATAGGGGCAATGTACTTTCCTTCACCTCGGACTACGCCGAAAAATCGATATCGCGTCGGATGATGGCCTGCGCGACGTCGGGGACGGACATACCCGCTGCGAAAGCGTGAGCGCGAATAACGACCATCGCATCGTCAGACGGTACTCCGAGCTGTGCCATCACCATCCCCGTTGCCTGGTGGAGGAATCTCCTCGGCGAGGCCTCGGCCGCAGGAGACGTCAACTCGCTGAGAACCTGGTCCACCACGCGAACCGCGGCGACATCGGCCATCGCCCACGCTTCCTCCACGTCGTGCGGGCTCAAGGCATGCGCGGTCGTTGCGTACAGGTCCACGACGCCCACGTCGATCGCGCCCAACGCCATCGGGAACGCGTAGGCGGCCCGAATCCCTCGGGACTCGGCCGCCGTCAGCAGCTCCGGCCAGGACAGCGTCGACGCCTGCCTCAGGTCAGGCACCAAGACGGGTGTCCCCGCCGCTTTCGCTTCCCAGCAGGGGCCCACCCCGAGATCGAGCTGCATCCCCTCGAGCTCGGCAGCGATCGCGTCGCTCGCACCCACGGTGGTCAGCTCGAACGGGTCCCCCAGGGTGGAGATCGCCGCGTGGTGTATCGGCAACTTCGATACGAACCAGTCGCACAGGGAGGTGAAAGCGGGGAATTCCAACATGATGCTCCTGACCTAGGTACAACCCAGCGGCCTAGGTCTAGGGGACGCCACTGTCCACTGTAGGGCCCTTCTGCGGCGACGTTCGTCACCGGGTCGCGTTGCAATGCAGGAGAATCCGCTCTTGATCTCGCGCGGGCATGACAATACTCTGAACGCACGTTGCCCCAGACCCCGGCAGGCTCACTCGCTGGTGAAGATCGGGGCACGCTGTGGGACTCCTCTATTACGGTTCGATCCGTGAACCGCTGCCGCTTCCCGATGTTTCCCTCGCCTACCTGCAGGCCATCGCGGTCGCGAAACTAAAGCGGAACGAAGCGTTCTTCGCATCATGGCGAATACCGCGAGAGGTGAACGGCGCACGTCTTCACGTCTGGCTTCATCCCGCGATCGCTTTGCGATTCGTCATCGATGCTCAAGATGGCGTCGCTTTGCGACCGGCCATCGTGGATCAACTGATGCGCACGGCCGCCACCTCGATGATGGGGGTCGATCTCGACGTCGTCACGCAGACGGCGCACGCTTCCGTCGGCTTCTCCCCGGTGTCGCCGGGATCATGAAGTTCGCCCGCTTGTCCCCTCGCCCCGAGGTGACCCCGGCACCCGCCTGGCGTGTCAAAGGGCCGGGCCACCACGTCCTCACCGACGGCGTGCATGTCATCGGTCACGTCGTCGAGGCCCCCTACGGAACCTTCGTCTCCTTCGATGCCACGGCGAAACCGATCGCGCGACACGACACCCTCTCACAGGCGCGGACTCGCGCTTCTCACGCTGCGGGATGGGACGGCGATGACACGCGCCGCGTGCCCGCCGGAGCCTTCGCGCTCGCGGCCGCGGCATCTCTGCTCGGGATCGTGTTCGTCGCCGTCACCGTTCTTTCGCGGTGATGCCGCCTCGCCGGCGACAGCACTGCTGCCGCTGGCGAGGCCGCGCTCGGACGCACCCGTGCGGTCGCGATCAGTGGCCTCTTTGCTCGGCGGCGGACATGATCCGGTGCACGCTGAGGACGGTCCACGCGGGACCGGCGATCAGCATCGCCGTCGAGAGCGCGTCGAAACAGTCCGGCGCCTCGATCTCGATTCCATGATCGAACCCGCCGAGTTCTTCGCTGGTCGAACCCAGCGTCGCGATCCAGTGCATGACGGCACCGTCCCACCGTCTTCGTCAGCCCGCGACGGGCCTTGACACCCGGGGGCTCGCAGATGCAGCCGACGCCGTGTGACGGGCCAGGTGAGGGGAAGCGCGGGCGGGTTCGCGCGCGCTGGGAGAGCATCTGCGCGGTGTCCTCCTGCGGGGGCTGCGGCGGATGATCCCGCTGCGGTGGACACGAGGTGGGTCACGAGGGGCGTGCGAACGGGCCGCGGCGGTCAGCGGGTCGCCTCGGCCGCATCGCCGGAGTGCGCATCCTCGGGCTTCGGGTCGTCGCCGTGATCGCGCGGGAATGCATCCGCCGGGGTGAACGTCACCGTGCCGGCGAGCCGGGCGATGGCCGTCGCCCGCGTCAGCTCATGACCCGCGATGTCCGCGGATCGAGCGGCGTCAGCGTCATCCTGCGCTTTGACGGCCGAGCTGATGTCCGCCAGTCGGGTAGCCAGGGTCGTGGCGAGACCGTCCCGGAGCTCTTCCAGATTGGTCTGAGCGATCTCGAGGCGGCGATCCGAGACGGTCAGGACGACCGAGGGGTAGCCCGCGTCGGACAGGTACTTGGCCGTGTCCGCATCGAGAATGCGCGTGATCTCGTCCGCGAGGGGACGGCGAGTGAAAACGGCCTCCACCGTGTAGCGACCGGGCGCCAGATCGGTCAGGAGGGCCGTCGGCAACGACCCCACGAGTACGGAGGTGAGACCGAGCGGAGCGGAACTGGTGATCGGCGGCATGTGCGTGTCCTGTATCTCGTGATCGTGCAGACCGCAACCGCACTGACAAGGGCGACACGGGAGCGAGATGGTCGCTCATACGTAAGACCGTCGTCTCGATGGTTCTGTCACAAATTGATCCGAGCAATCTCATGGCACCGTTTCCCACCCGCGCCGCTCCCCCGCCGACAGCGCTGCTCCCCGCCACCGATGAGTTTCTCGTCGGCCTCGCCGTTAAGGGAGACCCTTCTGCGTTTCGGATGCTGGTCTCTCGGCATGGTTCGGCCATGCTCACCGCGGCCGCCCGGATCGCTGGAAGCCCCATCGCGGCCGACGACGCCGTCCAAGAGACCCTCGTCATCGCGTGGAAACGTCTGGCACAGCTGCGCGAGCGTGAACACGTGAGGGGATGGCTCATCCGCATCGCCACGCATCAGGCGCTCGACCACCTCCGCGAAAGACGGCGCGAGGTCCCCTTTCCCCGCTCCCACGAGAGCTCCCGCGAGGGACCAGAGGTTTCCGCGATGAGAAGGGCTCAGCTCATCGACCTGTCCCGGGCGGTGCACGCTCTCACGAAAACGCAACGGGACTGCTGGATCCTGCGCGAAGTCGAAGAGATGCGCTACGTGGACATCGCCGACACGATCGGACTCACCACCGGTCAGGTGCGGGGGAACATCGCCCGCGCCCGGCTCAGCATCAAGACGCGCATGGAGGACTGGCGTTAGCGTCGCGCCACGCGACACCCCGCGCCCGTGACTCCGGAAAGCTCTGTCGCACCACGTCGAGGCTCGTCACGCATCTTCTCGGCGAAGCGTTCCAGGCACGAGAGGGAACGAAGTGCAACCCGGGCCCCCGGACGCCCCCGTGGCGCATAGCGTCGCCCTTATGTCCCACACGATCGAGCGATTACGCATCACCGTCGCCGACGTGACCTACGCATTGGGCCCCGTCGAACACATCGATGCCGTCAAGGCGGCCATTCTGGCGGGAGTGCACGCCGGTGGTGGATTCGTCGACCTGATCCTCGACAACGGCCGGCTCCTCAGCCTTCTCGTGACAGAGTCCTCCCACATCGCCATCACCGTCGACACCCTCCGACTGGACTCCGGCACGGCCGACGGTGAGTTCAGCGGGGACGAGCGCCCGAGGGTGTCCGTCGACTACGACGCCGACACACCTTTCGACACCATCTGAACCCGCCCGGGAGCGCGGCGGATCCGGTCGCCGCTCACCCCGTCGGAGCGGCAACGCCCCGCGTCCGCGAGGGGGTGGTTCAGCGGGACGAAGCGCCCGCAGACGAGGGCGCGGCGGCATTGCGTTGCCCGCTCTTGCGGTCCCATTCCAGCGACTTCCACTGCAAGAAGGTGCACAGGTTTCCCGCGACGACCAGCTCGGCGGCCAGGCTCGTCAGATCGATCGCTGACAGCTTGAGCTCTTCGGGGCTCTCGGTGATCGTCAGCTGCCACATCGGGTCGTCGTACCCCCGCGCCCCCATGAAGATCGACGCCGTCGCATTGCGCAACCGGACGATCACCAGCCCGGTGTCTTGATCGCCGCTGTCCTCCTGGGGGGCGACGGTGATGCGACCGGCTATGCAGTGCTCCTGATCTTCGAACTCCTGCACCCACGTCTCGAGCTGCTCACGAGAACGAAGGGGCGGTGAGTTCTCGAGGCGGCGCATGCCGACGAGTATGACACCCCCGCCCCCGGACAAGCCCGCACACGGTCGGTCTTGCGTCGGGGTGCGCGAAGCGATCCAGATCCGATCGCGCCCCCTCTCCGCGCGTCAGCGGCGCGGCGGACGACCCGGGTGCGCCGTCCGCCCACGATCAGGCGACACCATCCGGCACGGCGCTAACTCGCGTCGATCACGCCCAACGTCTCCAGGTGCTGCGCGACACGCTCGTGCGTATGGCACGGGACTTGCCCCCCGTCGACGAAGCGGACCGACTCCAGCGTCGTCACAGAGGACGATGTGAGACCGAATTGGTGGACGTGCAGTGTCACCGACACCCTTCCCACTCCCGGTACTTTGTAGGTCCTCATGCGGCGACGGTACGCCCGCGTCCGCGAGCCGCCGACCAATACTGCGTGAAGCGGCTCGCACGTTCCAAGGAGCACAGAAGACGACCTTCGTTCCGACGGGGCGGGATGCCCGCGCGATGCAAGGGTGCGCTCCTCCCTCTCGCCCGTCGCGCTCAGCCGGAACGGCGGCGACTTGATGGACTGTGTTTACAATGTCCTACGGCCGGTTCAGGGGAACGCCGGGTCGTTGAGAAATCAGAGGTAGCCGGTGCCGTTTCGTACGAAAGCCACCTTGCAGGCGTGGCTGGATGAGTACGCCGCAAGCGGTGCCGGCGGCGGTGGGATCGCGTTCGTAGCGGATCAGGAGCCCGTCGACGGCATCGACAGCGGGCTGGTGATCTTTCCCCTCGCGAACGCGACGACATCGGTGTATCTCGCCCCGATCGCCGTAGGTGCCCCGGACTGGCGCGTCACCTTCGAGGCCCAGCCCGAGATCACAGAACTCTCGCCCCAGTCCGTTCAAGACCTCTGCCGCGAGCTTCTGCACGCCGCCGATCTCTGCGCGTTTCTGCAGCGGAAGTCGATCGAGCACGTCGCGGAGCCGGCGGCGGACGCGCGGGATGATCTCGGCGGCAGTCCCGTCGACGCCGGCTGACTCCCCGAGGGCATCGCGGGGCGGAGGGTCGCGGGGGCGGCAGGGGCAAGAGCGGCGGGATGCCGGACCCCTTGCGGTTCGACACCCCACCCCTGCAGCGCCTACGGCGCACATCAGTCGAGGCAGGCAATGAACCCGACCGTACGCGCCACTCGCACCGCACAGCCGACCCTAGGTCAGTGCGGTGGGTCAGCGGAACCCCATCCGACCCATAGGCCGCAGCGCGGGCGGCGCGGCTCATGCTCGAGCGATCGCGGCCACCCCGGACGAGCGCGACGACGGCGACCACGGCTGCCGCGACCCGCATGAGGTCGATCAGCGCCGCGGCGGTGGGGTGAGCGGCATCCGCGGGTCCCGCTCGAGCTCGGAAACCTCCAGCGTCGCGCTCGCGTATCCCTGCCGACGCCTCAGCGCCTCGGCGCCGCCGTCGACCCGCGGTCGACCAGCTCGAACGGCAGGGTGCCGAGGCCACGGCCCGGCTCGGCGCCGTCGAGCGCCACCAGCACGGCCTCGGCCGCGCGCTCGCCCTGACCCCGAGCGAATTGATCCACGGTGGTCAGCGAGAACCAACGGCCGAGTTCGTGGCCGTCCACCCCGACGATCGACACGTCTTCGGGAACGCGCAGGCCGAGCTCGCGCGCGGCGAGGATCGCCCCGATCGCCATCTCGTCCGACGCGGCGAACAGCGCGGTCGGCGGGCTCTCGGCGGTGAGGGCGCGGGTTGCCGCGGCGGAGCCGCCCTCGATCGTGAAGTCGGCGGGCTCGACCACAGTGTGGGCGATGCCCGCTGCTGCCAGCTGCTCGAGAAACCCTCGGCGGCGCAGTCCCGGCACCGTCGAGCCCGCGGCGGTGACGGGGTCCGCCCCGATGTGCGCGAGGCGGCGGTGGCCGAGAGCGAGCAGATGATCCGTCGCCAGGCGGCCTACGGCGAGATCGTCGACCGTCAGGGTGGTCAGCAGCGGGTTCGGGCCCGCGATCGCGACGATGGGAACTCCCAGACCCCGCAGTGAGGCCGACTCCTCGGCATCCAGTTCGAGGGCGATGGTGATGACCGCGTCGATGCGGCGGCGACGCAGGTGGTCGTCGAACACGCGGCGACGCTCGAGTGGGTCGATGCTCACGCTGTAGAGGGTGATGTCGTAGCCCTCGCGGACGAGGGCGTCGGAGATGCCCGCGAGCACCGTGCTGAAGAACCAGCGGTCGAGGAACGGCACGACCACCCCCACCGCCCGCGCTCGTCCGGTCGCCAGGCTCGACGCGGCCGCCGACACGACGTAGCCGAGCCGGTCGGCCGCAGCGATGACGCGGTCGCGCGTCGCGCTCGAGACGGGCCCGCGCCCGCTCAACGCACGCGAGACCGTGGCCGTCGACACCCCCGCCGCGCGGGCGACGTCGTCGATACCGGCCACGGTCTCGCGATCGATCGATGGATGCCGCGGCCTACGCCGCCGCGATCCAGACGGTCGTGTCGGTCGGCAGGCGCTCGCCGTCGAGGGGGCCGCTCGCGATGAGCACCTCGCCCGCGGGAAGCTCCACCGTCTCGTCGCCGAGGTTCGCGACCACGAGCAGCGAACCGTTGCGGAACGCCACGACGTCGTCGCCGTACTCGTCGAGCCACTCCAGGTGGCCCGCGCCGAGATTGCGGTCACGACGTTCGGCGAGGAGCGACCGGTACAGCGTCAGCGTCGAGGCCGGGTCGTCGACCTGCGCGTCGCGCGCGAGCTCGGCCCACTCGGCCGGCTGGGGCAGCCACGACTCGCCCGTGGTGTTGAAGCCGTAGGCGGGGGCGTCGGCGCTCCACGGAATCGGCACGCGGCAGCCGTCGCGACCGTACCGCTCGCCGTTCGTGCGGAACCACGTGGGGTCCTGGCGCGCGTCGTCGGGCAGATCGATGACCTCGGGAAGGCCGAGCTCCTCGCCCTGGTACAGGTACGACGAACCGGGGAGTGCGAGCATCATCGACGTCGCCGCGCGCGCACGGCGCAGCCCCTTCACGGGGTCGGGCTGGCCGGGGGACTTCGGGCCGATGCCGGCACCCTGCGGGTTCTCGGCCGTCAGTGCGAGACGCGAGGCGTGGCGCACGACGTCGTGGTTCGACAGGACCCAGGTGCTCGGGGCGCCGACCGCGCCGTACTGTGCGAGCGACTCACCGATCACGTCGCGGAGGGCGGCGGCATCCCACTTCGTCTCGAGGTAGTGGAAGTTGAACGCCTGGTGCATCTCGTCGGGACGCACCCACAGGGCGGTCTGCTCGACGGTCGGCAGCCACGCCTCGGCGCACAGGGCGCGGTCGCCGTCGTACGCGGCGAGCACCTCGTGCCATTCGCGCCACACATCGTGCACGCCGGGCTGACCCCAGTAGGGCACTTCTTCGGCGTCGCCGCCCATCGAGCCGCCCTCGGGGTCGGGCGTGAAGTCGGGCAGGCCCTCGGCCTTGATGAGGCCGTGCGCGACGTCGACGCGGAAGCCGTCGACTCCGCGATCGAGCCAGAAGCGCAGGATGTCGCGGAACTCCGCACGCACCTCTTCATTGGTCCAGTCGAAGTCGGGCTGGCTCTCGTCGAAGATGTGCAGGTACCACTGGCCGGGGGTGCCGTCTGCCTCGGTGATGCGCTTCCACATGCCGCCGCCGAAGACGCTCTCCCAGTTGTTCGGGGGCAGTTCGCCGTTCTCGCCCTTGCCGTCGCGGAAGATGTACCGCGCCCGCTCGGGGCTCCCGGGGGCGGCCTTCAGGGCCTCTTGGAACCACACGTGCTGATCGCTGGAGTGGTTCGGCACGAGGTCGACGATGACCCGGATGCCGCGCTCGTGCGCACCCGCGAGCATCGCGTCGAAGTCGGCCAGGGTGCCGAAGATCGGGTCGACGTCGCGGTAGTCGGCGACGTCGTACCCCGCGTCCTTCTGCGGCGAGGTCTGGAAGGGGCTGAGCCAGATGGCATCCACCCCCAGGTCTTTCAAGTCGTCGAGGTGCGCCGTGACGCCGGGCAGATCGCCGAGGCCGTCACCCGACGCGTCGGCGAACGAGCGGGGGTAGATCTGGTAGATGACGGCGGTGCGCCACCACTCGGAGCCGGGTGCGGCGACGAGATCGGCGCGCGCGTCTTCCTGCGTGAAGGTCATGCGACAACGTTAGTGCAAGCGCTTGCATCGTGGTCAAATGGGCGGCGGGTAAATCCCGGCGGGCGTAGCCGGGGGGGGGGTGAGGATGGTTCTGGTCGAGGCCCGGGCGGCCCGCACCTGGGGGCGTCAAAACTGTTCGAGTGTCCAGAACACCCGGACGAAATCTCGAAATGTCCGGGTGTCTTGGACACTCGATGCATCGGGCGAGAGCCCGCCCCGGCGAGCCCCGCCTCGCGGGCGCCGCGATTAGAGTGGGGCGGTGCCCGACGCCTCCGCCCTTGCCCGCGCTGAATCGCTCATCACCAGCATCCCCGACTATCCGAAGCCCGGGATCGTGTTCCGCGACATCACGCCGCTGCTCGCCGACGCCGCGGCCTTGCGCGTCGTCGTCGAGGCCATGATCGAGCCCTTCGCCGGACGCTTCGACGCCGTCGCGGGAGTCGAGGCTCGCGGGTTCCTGCTCGCCGGGGCCGCCGCCATCGTCGCGAACGTGGGCCTCATGCCCATCCGCAAGGCCGGCAAGCTGCCCCGCCCCGCGGCGAGTGTCTCGTACGACCTCGAGTACGGTTCGGCGCGGATCGAGATGCACGACGACGCCGCAGCCGGCGCTCGCGTGCTCCTGCTCGACGACGTTCTCGCCACCGGTGGAACCCTCGGTGCGGGCCGCGAGCTGCTCGAGGCCGTGGGCAGCGAGGTCGTCGGTATCGCGACGCTGCTCGAGATCGACGGCCTGGGCGGCCGCGAGGCGCTCGGCGGCGACCTGCACTCGGTCTTCCACGTCTGACGCGGCGCTTCGCGCGCTGATCGACGGGGCGCCCGAGCGAGCTGAACGTCGACGTTCCGGTGAGCGGCGTGGTACGCGTCGGTGACTCACGACGGCCCCGGAGGGCCGATCCCGGCTCACGCGGGCGTGCGCACCGCCGCGAACTTGTTGCGGCGACGCAACGCGAAGCCCAGGCGCTCGTACGCGGCGATCGCGCCGACGTTGGCGGCGGCGGCGTGCATCATCGCGCGATCCCCGCGCTGCTGGATGTGGAAGGCGACGTCGAGCACCAGCCGCGAGGCGAGGCCCTGGCGACGGTGGTCGGCGTCGACGGCCACGGCGCTGATCTCGGTCCAGCCCGTGGGGTGCAGGCGTTCACCGGCCATCGCCACGAGACGTCCGTCGCGACGGATGCCGATGTACCGACCGAGCTCGTAGGTGCGGGGCCGGAACGGGCCGGGCTGATTGCGCGCGACGATGTCGATCATCTCGGCCGCATCAGCCGCACTCAGCTCGACGGCCTCGTCGTCGGGGCGGGTGCGCAGGGTGTCGGTCTCGACGAGCTGGACTCCCTCGCCGCCGCCGACCCATTGCCAGTCCGCGGGGATCTCGCCCTCGAAGCCGGAGAGCCCCACGTCGGCGCCGGGTCCGACGAGCTCGCGGAGGGCGTCCCACACGTCCGGGTCGTCCCACGTGCGCACGGCCACGAAGGGGGCGACGTCTTCGGGGTAGCGCTTGACCAGATCGCCGCCGACCGCGAAATGCGCGTGCGGTCCCGCGAGCGAATGCCACGCCGCGTTGTCGAGCACCGTGGCGTCGGCGTGCGGGACGGGGAGCGGGAGGGCGGAGGTGGTGGTCATGGGCATCCGTTCTGGGGGAGGTGCGACGGGGCGCACGTAAGACAACAGCGTCGACCGCTTCGCATTCCGCGGCGCGTCAGCGCACGCCGGCTCGGGCCCGCGCCGCGAGGGCGACGGAGACGGCACCGGCGATCCGATCGGTCTGTCGCAGCGACAGGGCATCGGAGCGGGGGCGGGTGAAGGCCCCGGCTTCCATCGACGAGGTGAAGGGACCGATCGCGAACATCGCCGCACGGGGCTGCCCGTCGCGACCGATCACGCGACCGTCGGCGTCGACGTCGATGCGCCCGAGCGAGCCGGTGAACGACTCGTCCGAGACGTGCACTTCGCGTCCGTGGCGACTCGCGAGCTCGCGCAGCACCGGGTTCTCGCTCGCCGACGCGGTCGCGGCGGGGAGCCACGCGTCGAGGAGCGCGCGAGCGCTCACCTCGCCCGCGGTCCGCGGCGACGACGCCATGAAGCCTTGTTCGGCCTCGACGCGCACCGAGATGTCGGGACCGAGAAAGCGCACGATCCCGGCCTCAGCCAGGGCGAGGAACTCCTCCAGCCGGTGCGCCGGCGGCCCCGAGGCGACGTAGCTGAAGAACGCGTGCCAGGTCACGGGCAGATCGACAGCGCGCGAGCGGGCGCTCCACCGCTCGGTCGGGATGTCGGCGAGCCCGAGGAACGACGACAGGATCGTCAGGAACAGCGCCTGAGCGGCGCTGCGGTCCTGGCTCGTGCGCAGCTGCAGATCGTCGACGATGTGCCGGCGCACCCGCTCGTGCACGTCGAGGGCGCCGCTGAACGTCTCATCGCCCAACGGCACGTCGAGCGTGCGCAGGTCGAAGCGGTCGAGGGGGTCGGGGACCACCTCGGCGGCGGCCAGCCGGAGCGCCGAGGTGTCGGCATCCACCTCCCGAAGGGTCTCTCGGAACACCTCCCACGTCGTCGTCACGCGTTCGGGGTGGCCCGTGAAGAGCTCGCGGTAGTGCCCCCACACGAGCTCGCGCGCGATGAGGGGCCAGACGTCGTCGAGGAAGTCGACGGTGCCCGGTCGCGCGAGCAGCTCGGCGACCGCGGCCGGGGTCAGGATCTCGCGCACGGGTGCCTCGCCCTGCAACCGCGACGACACCTTCGAGCGGTAGGGCACTCCCCGGCGGGAGCCGAGGTGCAGGCGCGGCTCGAGGCCCGACGGCTCGTAGCGCAGGTTGCCGGTCGTATCGGTGACGAAGCGTCCGCCCCGACCCGCGGTCAGCAGCACCACGGCGTCGACCGCGGCCAGGCCCATCCCCCGGACGATCACGTCGTCGCCGGGGGCGAACACGCTGAGGTCGGCGTCGGCGGTGAACGCCGGAGGGAGGTAGGTCAGACCGGCGCTCGCAGCGGCTTCGCCCAACGACACCGCCTCGCCCTCGGGCTCGCGCGCGTTGTGCCCCATCGCGTAGACGAGCACGTCGGCGGACAGACGGATGCCGTCGGCGAGGGCGACCTCGTACCCGTCGGCGGTGTCGTCGACCCATTGCACGACGCCCTCGTGCCACCGCACCTCGACCCCGGGCGGGGCGATGGCGACCGTGCGACGCCAGAACCAGTCGAGGTAGGCGCTCTGCAGACGCCGCGTGGGAAAGGAGTCCGGGCGCAGGCCCTGCAGCTCGAAACGCAACTCGGGATCGTCGATCGTCACGTCGGGGAGCGTTCCCGCGCGTACCCGCTCGGCCCACTCGATGAGCGAGGGGCCCGAGCGGATCGGTCCCGAGATCGTGCAGGACTCGTCGGTGAAGACGGTCACGTCGCGTGCCATCGAGTTGAGCTTGAGCAGGGGCGACTGCTCGCGTCGCCAGATGCGGCCGGCCCCCGGCGGGTAGGGGTCGACGAGGGTGATGCGCAGCGGCACCGGGGAGCGTCGGGCGAGCAGCCGCTCGACGAGCATGACCGCTCGAGGCCCCGCCCCGACGATCACGAGGTCGGTCATCGCGCCCCGACGCCCGCGTGGACCGGCGGGAGACCCAGCAGGTCGTGCAGCGTCGCCCCCTCGTCGTACGAGCGGCGGTACGACCCGCGCTCCTGCAGCAGGGGCACCACCTTGTCGACGAACTCGTCGAGGCCGTGCGGGGTGACATGTCCGACCACGGTGAACCCGTCGGTCGCGCGCTCCTGCACGTAGCGGTCGATCTCGGATGCCACGTGCTCCGGCGTGCCGACGAAGGTGTGCTTCGCGGTCAGGCGGATGACGAGCTCGCGGATAGTGAGGTTCTCGGCCCTCGCCTGCTCGCGCAGCTGACCGACCCGGGCGCGGATCGCGGCGTGCCGCCCGGCGAAGCCCTGCGCCGTCTCGACCCCCGTGTCGGGCTCGAGGTCGGGCAGCGGCCCGTCGGCGTCGTACCCGCTGAGGTCGCGGTTCCAGATCTGCTCGAGGTAGGTGATCGCGGTCTGCGGGCGCACCTGGGCGAGGGCGATCTCGCGCGAGCGCTCGCGGGCCTCGTCGGCGGTGTCGCCGAGCACGAAGGTCGCCGCGGGCAGGATCTTCAGCGAGTCCTCGTCGCGGCCGTTCGCCGCCAGACGCCCCTTCACGTCGCGGTAGAACTGCTGCGCGTCGTCGAAGGCGGTGTGCAGCGAGAAGATGACGTCGGCGTGGGCGGTGGCGAAGTCGCGGCCGTCGGGGGAGTCCCCGGCCTGCACGATCACGGGCCGCCCCTGCGGGGAGCGCGGCACGTCGAACACGGCGTCGACGTCGAACAGGCGGCTCTCGTGCCGTACCCGAGCGATGGCGTCGTCGCGCAGGAACCGACCCGTCTCGGCATCCGCCACGATGGCGTCGTCGCGCCACGATGCCCACAGCGCCTTCGACAGCGCCGCGAACTCCGAGGCTCGCACGTACCGGTCGGCGTGGTCGAGGTAGCCGCCGCGACGGAAGTTCGCCCCGTGGAACGCGTCGGAGCTCGTCACGGCGTTCCACCCCGCCCGCCCGTTCGACAGCAGGTCGAGCGTGCCGAGCTGGCGCGCGAGCTCGTACGGCTCGTTGAAGGTCGTGTTGAGCGTGCCGACGAGGCCGATGTGCTCGGTCACCGCGGCCAGAGCGGTGAGGATCGCAAGGGTGTTCGGGCGGCCGGCGACGTCGAGGTCGTGCAGCTGTCCGCGGTGCTCGCGCAGACGCAGCCCCTCGGCGAGGAAGAGGTAGTCGAAGAAGCCGCGCTCGGCGGTGCGGGCGAAGTACTCGAACGACGAGAAGTCGATCTGGCTGCCCGCGCTCGGATCGGTCCAGACCGTGGTGTTGTTCACGCCCGGGAAGTGCGCGGCGAGATGGATCTGACGACGGGTCATGCGCCGACCTCCTGACGGGCGTACCGGCTGGCGAGGCGGGGGAGTCCGACGCGCTCGCGCAGCGTCGGAGCGCCGTCGTCGGGGAGCAGGATGCCGGCGGCCGCCGCGCGCGGCACGACCCGGTCGGCGATGGCCTCGAGGTCGGCCGGAAGGCGCGCGGGCCGCAGGCGCACCCCGTCGACGCCGGCGTCTGCCAACGCACGCAGCTCGTCGACGACGTCGTCGGGGGTGCCCACGACGACGCGCGCGTCGGTCGCGAGCGTCGCGCGCTCCTGAAGGCGCTCCCAGGCCGAGGCGGCCGTGGCGGGGGTCTCTTCGACGAGCACGAGCAGATCGGCGAACACGCGTAGCGGCTCGTCGAGCGCGCGCACCGCGTCGGCGGCATCCGCCAGTTCGCTCCGGATGCCGGCGACCGCCGCTGCGTCGGAGGGGGTGACGTACACGAGGTCGGCGTGCTCGGCTGCGAGGCGGTACGGCACCGTCTGGTGAGCGAGCGCGGTGACGAGCGGCGTGCCCTGCGGGGAGCGCGGCACGATCGAGGCGCCCGTGATCGAGAAGAACTCGCCCGCGAACTCGACGTTGTGCACGCGGTCGCGGTCGAGGAACTTCCCGGTCTCGACATCGCGGACGATCGCGTCGTCCTCCCACGAGTCGGCGAGGCGGCGGATGACGTCGGCGACTTCACCGGCCTCGCGGAACGCCGCGACGATCGCGGGGTCGTCCTCGACGCGTCCTGACGCAGGGCGCACGGCGGGGCCGTCGGCGCGGCGGCCGAAGTTGGCCCGCTCCTGCGCCGTCGAACCCGCGACCAGCCGCACTCCGCCGCGTCCACGGCTGGCGTGGTCGAGGGTCTGCAGGCCCGTCGCGAGGTGGAACGGTTCGGGGTGCGCGGTGGTCGCGGTGGGGACGAGTCCGAGACGACGCGTGACGGGGGCGAGGAACGACGCCAGCAGGACGGCGTCGAGGCGCCCGCGGGCACGATCGCGGCGGGTCTCGGCATCCGGTTCGAACGACCGGCCGCCCAGACTCAGGGCGTCCTCGATCGTCGCGAAAAGGAGCCCCGCACCGTCGGCCGTGCGGGCGAGGTCGCGCCAGTACGCGGGCGAAGTCAGCTCGGTGGGCCGGGCCGCGGGCTCGCGCCAGGCGGCCGGGTGCCAGCCGGCGCCGTCCAGGGCGACGGCGAGATGGATGCGATCCGGCATCGGGAGCTCCTTGTGTCAGGCGAGGTGCTGATCACTGTCTCGCCGGAGTGCGCCGGGTCTCAATCCGTGTCGTCATACAACGCCTCGAAGCGTCACGAACGGACAGAGACGCGCGAACGTAGCGCCCGGACCCGCGAGGTGCACGACTGTGACGCTGCGAGACGCATCGTTTCGGCCGGTGACGCATCGCGACAGACCGTTTCGCTCGAGGTGAGCGCGTCGCCGAGGCCGCCTACGTTCGGCGTGATCACCGTCCCCGTCGAGAAAGGTCCGCCCATGAGTGTCCCCACCGCGATCGCCCCGACCACGGCTCTGTCCGCTCTGCTCGACGACCTGCGCGGGGAGGCACCCGACATCGAGGTGCGGGCGTCCTCGCCCGAGACGGCGGAGTTCGGCTACGACGCCGGCACGGCGCCCCGCCGCGACGCCCTGGCGCCCGACGGGCCGGCGGTGGCGTTTCCCGCGACGGTCGCCGAGGTACAGCTGCTGGTACGCCTTGCCGCACGTCACGGCGTCAGCGTCGTGCCGCGAGGGGCGGGCACCGGTCTCTCGGGCGGCGCGACGGCCCACGCCGATCAGCTCGTCGTCTCGACCGACCGCCTGACGCGGATCGTCGAGGTGTCGCCCGCCGACGAGGTCGCCGTCGTCGAGCCCGGGGTGCTCAACGCCGCCCTGAACGAACGCCTCGCCCCCCTCGGCCTGTTCTACGCCCCCGACCCCGCGAGCTGGCGCATCTCGACCATCGGCGGCAACATCGCCACCAACGCCGGGGGTCTGCGCTGCGCCAAGTACGGCGTGACCCGCGAATCGGTGCTGGCCCTCGACGTCGTGCTCGCCGACGGCAGCCTCGTCTCGGTGGGCCACCGCTCGATCAAGGGCGTCACCGGCCTCGATCTGGTGTCGCTGTTCGTCGGGTCGGAGGGCGTGCTCGGCATCGTCGTGGGTGCCACCGTGCGCATCCGCCCCCTCCCCGTCGCGCGTCGCACGGTGACGGCGTTCTTCGACTCGACGAGCGCGGGGGCGGCGGCCATCGGAGCCATCACGGCCTCGCGCGTGCGTCCCAGCGTGATCGAGTTCCTCGACGAGCCCACCCTCGAGGGCATCGACGCGGCCCGGGATTCCGGGCTCCGTGCCCGCGGCGCAGCACTGCTGCTCATCGAGCTCGACGGCTTCGGCATCGACGAGCAGACCGCCGAACTGACCACCGCGCTCGAGGCCGCCGGTGCCCGCGTGCGGGTCGAGAGCGACACGGATGCCGAGATCCTCTGGGAACTGCGACGCTCGGGACGCCGATTCGACGAGCGGTCCTGGTTCGCCGGGGGCGACGTCGCCGTGCCCAAGTCGCGCATCGCCGAGGTGTTCGCCGGCTTTTCCGCGATCGAGGCCCGCTACGGCGTGGCCGTGAGCGCCGTCGCCCACGCCGGCGACGGCAACCTGCACCCCGTCATCACCCTGCCCATCCCGGTGGACGCCGACCCCGCCGTCGTCCCCGCGTCGGTGCACGACGCCGCCGATGCGCTGGTGCGCGCCGCCCTCGCCGTCGGCGGCACCGTCAGCGGCGAGCACGGCATCGGCACCGTCAAGCGCGCGCTCGCCGCCGAGGAGCTCGCCGCCCGGGTGCGCGAGGCCCAGCTCGCGATCAAGACCGCGCTCGATCCCGCCGGGCTGTTCAACCCCGGCAAAGCCCTGTAACCCGCATCCCACCGCACACGCACCCGAGGACACCCCATGACCACTCGCCTCCGTCCGCTGCGGCGCCTTCTCGGCGTCGCCTCCGCCCTCACCGTCGGTGCCGTCCTGCTGAGCGGGTGCGGCGCCGGCTCGACCGCGGCCCCGGCCGCCGGTGCCGCGCCGAAGTCCGGCGGCGACCTGGTGTTCCTCATCGACTCGCTCGGTGCCACGTGGATCCCCAACAACAGCTCGATCTCGAGCTACCAGGGCCACATCTGGGGCCACCTGACCGACAAGCTCGTGTACGTCGACGCCGAGGGCACGCTGAGCCCGTGGATCGCCGAGAGCTGGGACGAGAACGCCGACAAGACCTCGTTCACCCTCCACCTGAAAGAGGGGGTGACCTTCTCGGACGGCACGCCGCTGGACGCCGCCGCCGTCGTGGCGAACATCGACATCTGGGCGAAGGGGCGCCCCGACGAGGGCATCAACCGCATCGGTCTGTTCCCCTCGGCCAACTACGTCGGGGCGGAAGCGGTGGATGCCACGACGGTGACGGTGTCGTTCGCCGCTCCCACCCTGAGCTTCATCCCGACGCTGGCGTACCACGGGTCGATCCTGCTCTCGCCCGCGACGCTCGCCCTCCCCGCCGACCAGCAGGCCGACCTCGCGAACGACATCGGCAGCGGTCCCTTCGTCGTCGAGAAGGTCGCCGACGGCGACAGCGTCGTGCTGAAGAAGCGCGACGACTACGACTGGGGTCCCGAGGCGCTCGGGCACGACGGGCCCGCCTACCTCGACTCGATCACCTACAAGCAGGTCGCCGAACCCTCGCTGCGCACCGCCTCGGTCGAGTCGGGCCAGGCGCAGGTGGCGTACAACGCCAGCCCGCAAGATCTCGAAGCGCTCAAGAGCGAGGGGCTCACGGTCGAGACGCCCCGTTACCTGGGCTTCGTCAACGGCTACGCGCTGAACACCTCGGTCGCCCCCTTCGACGACATCAGGGTGCGCCAGGCGGTGCAGCACGGCATCGACCGCGACGAGATCCTCTCGACCGTCTACACCGAGGACTGGCACGCCGCGGAGTCGTTCCTGCAGAGCACGGTGCCCGAGGCGACCGATCACAGCGCCGACTTCGCGTACGACCCCGACGAGGCGGCATCCCTTCTCGACGAAGCCGGATGGGTGAAGGGTGCCGACGGCGTGCGCACGAAGAACGGCGAGAAGCTGTCGTTCACGCTCTACCCCAACCCGTACCTGCAGGCGTCGCAATCGGTCGACGAGCTCGTCGACCAGCAGCTGACCACCCACGGGTTCGAGGTGCACCTCGAAACCTACGACGTGCCGACCTACGGACAGAAGGTCATCGGCAACGCGACCGTGCCGGCGACCGAGATCACCCGAAGCTTCGTCGACGTCGGAACGGTCGCGGGCGT